>Ga0209351_100002_pt1 | contig 387190 bp, 362 predicted proteins | sample UppTromicrDC3106_FD_185840 | JGI IMG/M metagenome (GOLD analysis project Ga0209351, IMG submission 185840) | Upper troposphere microbial communities from Colorado-Nebraska, USA - DC3-106 (SPAdes) (version 2) | ecosystem: Environmental > Air > Outdoor Air > Unclassified | place: Midwestern USA... | reverse complement strand
CCATGGGTGCGCACTCCTTCCAGGGCATGGTGATCGCTCCTTGGCTGCTGTTGGCTCCAGCTGCCAAGCTTGGATCTGTTACCCATGTCCTTGTACTGATGTGTCACCTATGAGTGTGAGTCGTACCCGGGCGCTTTTCTTTGCTCACTTTCTTGTAGCGAGACAAGAAAGTGAGTCGGCCGCCGGGCCGAGACCCGGCCTCGAAAAACAACCACCCGGCAGGGGCAAAAAATGCACCTAAGCCAAAAGCAAACAAGGTGGGCGGGAGTCAAGACCATGTGCAAGGCATGCGGACGCCCTCACGGGTAGCCCCATCCCGCCCCAAACCCAAAGACAGCCAGGCCCCCAAAAGCCCCAGCCATCAAACCCCGGTCAAGGATGGCAGCTCCCGCATCAATTCAGAAAATCACTTCAGAAAAACAGCACCCTCACCCAAGGCGCCACCACCACATTCAACGCCCCCGCAATCATCATCACCAACGAAGCAACCACCGCCTGCACATCCCCAAACTGCCGCGCCTTCGCCACCCCGCTGCCATGCGCGGCACCGCCCAGAATGGCGCCCGCAGCCAGCTTGCTGCGCACGTGCGGCAGCAGCCGCAGGATGGTCTCGCCCATGAGCATGCCGCTGACGCCCGTGAGCAGCACGAACAGCGCGGCCAGGTCGGTGGGCCCGCCCAGCACGCGCTCGGCCTCGATGGCGAAGGGGGTGGTCACCGAGCGCACGGCCAGGCCCTTTTGCAGGTCCACGGGCAGTCCGAAGGCCTGTGCGAACCAGATGGTGGTGGCAATGGACACGCCACTGGCCACGAGCACGCCGGTGGCGATCGACATCCAGTGCTTGCGCAGCAAGTGGCGGTTTTCGTGCAGGGGCAGCGCAAAGGCCACCGTGGTGGGGCCCAGCAGCCAAACCAGCCAGTGAGTCTGGGCGATGTACTGCGGGTAGCGCACATGGGTCAGCAGCGCCAGCGCGATCAGCACCATGGGCGTGGCGACGATGGGCATGAGCAGCGGATGCGGATGGCGGCGGTACACGCGCTTGTTGGCCGCATAGCAGGCCAGCGTGGCCAGCAGCGACAGCAGGCCTATCGTCTGGTCGGACATGGCGTTCATTCCTGCTCCCTGTGCAGCCCGGCGCGCGTGGAGCGGCGCCGGGCCAGCCACAGCTCCAGCCGGTAGACGCGGTCCACGGCCAGCGCCGTGGCGGCCATCACGCAGGCTGTGCTGGCCACGATGACGCCCAGGATGCGCAGGCCCTGGTGCTGGATCAGCTCGGTGTATTCGGTGACGACCAGCATGGCGGGCACGAAGAACAGCAGCATCTCGGCCAGCAGCCAGTTGGTGCCGCCCTGCAGCCAGCGGGCCTTGACCAGCCCGCTGAACAGGCCCGTGGCCAGCAGGGCGAAGCCGATCAGCCCGGCCGGCATGCCCCAGCCGAAATGGGCGCGCACGGCCTCCATGGCCACCCACAGCGCACTGAGCAGCCCCACCTGCAGCACGCCGCGCAGCAGCGGCCAGCAGCGGTGCTGCAGGCCCTGAAACACCTGCGGCCGCAGGACGGGCATGGCGGAAATCTTTGACATGGGGCAATCCTAGGGTTTCCACTCAGATTCGTAAAATGAATAATCTCCATTTTTCCCATGCACAAAAGGAATCCTCATGGACCTGCGCGCACTGCGCTACTTTGTCGAGGTGGTGCGCTGCAACAGCTTCACGCGTGCGGCCGAGGCGCTGCATGTGACCCAGCCCACCATCAGCAAGATGGTGCGGGCGCTGGAGGAGGAGCTGGGCGGCCCGCTGCTGCTGCGCGAGGGGCGCGGTGTGCAACTGACCGACGCAGGCCAGGTGGTCCATGCGCGCGGCCTGCAGGTGCTGGAGCAGTCACGCCAGCTGCTGCAGGAGGTGGCCGAGGTGGACGGCATTGCGCGCGGCAGCCTGAGCGTGGGCATCATGCCCACGGCCGGGCACTACATGGCGCCCGTGATCGCGCGCTTTCAGCAACTGCATCCGGGCGTGGAACTGCATGTGCAGGAGCAGGGCGCACGCGCCCAGCGCCAGCTGCTGCTGGACGGCAAGCTGGACATGGCGCTGGGCCTGCACGGCGCGGGCGAGGCAGGTGGTGACCTGGCCGGAGAGGGCCTGGAGTACTGCACCATCGCCCACCAGAAGACACGCGTGGCCTTTGCCGCGCACGAGGTGCCCGACCCGGACGCACCCGTGCACTGGAGCGAGCTGGCCCGGCGGCCCTTTGTGTTCTACACCTCGGACTTCGCCCTGCACCAGGCCGTGCTGGAACATTGCGCGGCGGCAGGCTTCAGCCCACAGGTGCGGCTGCAGACGCGCTACTGGGACTTCATCGGCGACCTGGTGGCAGAAGGCGTGGGCGTGGCCGTGATGTTCGAGCACGTGATCGCGCGGTTCGACCCCCGGCGCGTGTCCAGCCGCCCGCTGGTGGGGCCTGAACTGCACTGGGACGTGGTGCAGCTGTGGCGCAGCGGCTATCTGTCACGCGCGGCGAGGGCCTGGCTGGAGTGCGTGCGTGCGGTCTATCCCGACGACAATCGCTGAGTCCATGCAACCCAGAAAACGCCCTCCCTCGCGCTCTTTTGCGGGCCCATCCCGGCGCCTGCAGACCGCCTTCGCCGACCGGCCCGACACCGGCCCCTCACGCCTGCTGTGCTTCAACAAGCCCTACGGCGTACTCAGCCAGTTCACCCCCGAGGGCCGCTGGCGTGGCCTCAAGGAGTACATCGACGTGCCGGGCGTGCATGCGGCAGGCCGGCTCGACGCCGACAGCGAAGGATTGCTGCTGCTGACCAACGACGGGCCGCTGCAGGCGCGCATCGCCGATCCGCGCTTCAAGATGGAGAAGACCTACTGGGTACAGGTCGAGGGCCTGCCCGACGAGGCCGCGCTGCAGGCCCTGCGCCAGGGCGTGCAGCTCAACGACGGCATGACGCTGCCCGCGCAGGCGCGCCGGCTGGAGCCGCCGCCCGTGCTGTGGCAGCGCGACCCGCCCATCCGCGTGCGCCAGAACATTCCCGATTGCTGGATCGAACTGGTCATCCGCGAAGGCCGCAACCGCCAGGTGCGCCGCATGACGGCGGCCATTGGCCACCCCACGCTGCGGCTGGTGCGCGCGGCCATCGGGCCCTACACGCTGGACGGCCTGGAGCCCGGCCAGTGGAAGGACGTGGAGCCCGCCTAGGGCTCCGGATTGTCGGGAAGTGCCACAGCCTTCCAGCGCTGCAGGCCGAGCCACGGATGAAAGCGCCGCGCCTCGCCCACTTCCACGCGCTCCACACTGCCGGCCAGCAGCGGCCACAGGCGCTGCAATTGCGCCGAGCGCTGCTGCGTGCAGCGCCGCGCGCGGGCCAGCAGCTCGCTGCCCTGGCCCAGCAGGCGCGACAGTTCGCGCAGGCGCGGCGGCGGCAGGCATTGGGCGCTGGCCAGCATCAGCCAGGACGGTGCCTGGCCCGCCTGGGCGGGGCCGCTGGCGGCGAACTGCTCCAGCAAAGCGACATGGGCGCTGAGCAGGGGCGCGGGTGGTTTCTCGGCCAGCATGATCTCCAGCAGCCTGCCATCGATGCGCCAGCGGGCGGGAACCACGGCATGCTCTACCGAGTTGCCGAAGCGCGTGGACTGGCGATGGCGGACGGCACGGCTGCCCTGCTCCAGCAAGGGCTGCAGCAGTTCGGCCAGGGCCTGCTCGCGCTGCGCCGTGGGCGCTTCGGCCAGCGTGATGCGCAGCGGCACGGCCTCGTAGCCGCGCAGCTGGTCGCGCCAGGCCATCCAGCCCGCCGTGTCGGGGCCGCCCAGCAGCAGGGCAAGGAAGGCGCCCAGGCCGGCCAGGGCCGAGCCGGTCCACCAGGACACCTGCACAGGCTGCCGCCCGGCGATCAGCCAGCCCGTCAACCAGACCAGCGCCCCCGCGCAGGTGGCCGCCAGCAGGCCCATGCCGAAGGCGAGGAAGGGCGCGCCATCGAGCCGGTCGGGCAGCAGCACCAGCATGGCCACGCAGGCCGCGCCGGCGCACAGCGCAACGGCCCACCAGCCCGCCACGGGCAGGGTGCGCGCGGTGCGGCCCGTGAGACCCGTGAGACCCGTACGGCCGGCCAGTGCCAGCAGCAGCAGGGCCACCACCGCGCCAGCGGTCAGCGCAATGAACAGGGGCGCAAACACCCACAGCGCCAGCAGCCCGAGGACCGCCGATACCGCAAGCGACAGCGCCAGCATGCTCAGGCCTTCTTGAGGAACTCCGACTTGAGCAGCATGGAGCCCAGTTCGGTCTTGCAGTCCACGTTGTGGCCGTCGGCGCCATCGACCAGGCGGATGCCCTTGATCTTGCTGCCCTTCTTGAGCACGGTGGACGAGCCCTTGACCTTGAGGTCCTTGACCAGGATCACGGCATCGCCGTCTGCCAGCGCATTGCCGTTGGCGTCGCGCACGATGCCGTCGCCAGCGGCGGCTTCGCCGGCCTCTTCTTCGGCCTGCATGGGCCATTCGAAGGCGCAGTCGGGGCAGATGTAGCTGGCGGCGTCGGGATAGGTGTTTTCAAGGCCGCACTGGGGGCAGGCGGGAGTGGTCTGGGGCATGGGATGGACAGATTCGGTAAAGACAAAGGGGCGCGGCGGGCGCGCCGTACCTGGCGATTGTCGCCCCTGCCCCCGCAGGCATGCCCCGGCAAACCCGAGCGGCCTGCTACGCTGCGCGCCACTCTTTGCTTTTCCCCCATGGATACGCTGACCCCCTTGCGCGCCTTCCGGCGCATCGTAGAACTGGGCTCCATCGCCAAGGCGGCCGACGCGCTGGACCTGTCCTCGGCCGCGCTGAGCAAGCAGCTGCGCGCGCTCGAAGCCCATCTGGGCGCCGTGCTGCTGCAGCGCACCACGCGCCGCATGAGCCTGACCGACACGGGCCAGGCCTACTACGCCGAGTGCTGCCGCCTGCTCGATGAATTCGATGCGCTGGAGCAGTCGGTGCGCGCGCAGTCGCAGCAGGTGGCCGGCCGGCTGCGCGTGAATGCGCCGCTGTCGTTTGCGCTGAGCACTCTGTCGCCGCTGCTGGCGCGCTTCATGCAGCGCCATCCGCAGCTGCAGATCGACCTGTCCATGGAAGACCGGCTGGTGGATGCGGTGGGCCAGGGCTTCGATGTGTCCATCCGCCTGAGCGCGGAGCTGGCGGACTCCTCGCTGATCGCGCGGCGCCTGGCCTCGCTGTCGCAGATGCTGTGCGCGGCCCCGTCCTATCTGCAGGCGCATGGCCGCCCGGCCAGTGCCGCCGGGCTGCGCGGCCATGCGCTGCTGAACTACAGCCTGGCGCATGCGCCCCGCGAAGCGGGCGAGATTCCCCAGGCGCCATCCGAGGCGCGCGCCAACGTCAACAACAGCCTGATGCTGCGCGACCTGCTGGTGGCGGGCCTGGGCATTGGCGCCCTGCCCTCGTTCCTGGCGCGGCCGGCGATTGCGGCAGGCCAGCTGGTCGCACTGGACCTTGCGGACCAGGCCGCGCAGGCCCGCCATGTCTACGCGGTCTATCCCACGCAGCGCCACCTGCTGCCCAAGGTGCGCGCCTTCGTGGACTTCCTGGCCGAGGAGCTGCCCGCCGCCATGGGCGAGGATTGTTGACGCCGCGTTAAGAGTTCCTCAAGCGCGCGCCCCTTTTTCGCGCCGGGCCTGCGGCCTACGCTTGCCGTCCATCACAGCCATGAAGGACACAAGCATGACGCAATGCAATGATTTTTCCTGCGCCCTGCCCGCGCAGGATGCGGCGGCCGCCTCGCCGCCGCAGGCCCTGCAGGCGGCGCCCGCAGCGGCGCCTGCGGTCGCCCCCGCCATCGACTTCTTCCATGACGTGGTCTGCGGCTGGTGCTACGTGATGTCGCCACGCCTGCGCCAGGTGGCGCGCGAGCTGGGCCTGCGCGTGCGCCACCGCAGCTTCGTGCTGCAGGCCTCGCGCGCCGAGATGGTGGCGGCCTTCGGCTCCATGGAGCGCGCCAAGCAGGTCATCCTGGAGCACTGGCAGGCCTGCGCGCAGCATGACGACGAGGACCGCATCGACATCGAGGGCATGCGCCGCGAGGCCTTCGAGTACCCCAGCGGCATGGCCGGCGCACTGGCCTGCCAGGCGGCCCAGATCCTGGGCGGCGATGACGCGCACTGGGATCTGTTCGACGCCATCCAGCACGCCCACATGAGCGAGCACCGCAACATCGGCGACGCCGAAGTGCTGCTGGACATCGCCACGCGCACGGGCTTCGAGCGCAATGCCTTCGCGGGCTGCATGGAAGGCGCCCAGGCGCTGGAGCAGGTGCGCCAGGACCGCGCTCTGGCGCAGCGCATGGGCCTGCGCTCCATTCCCACGCTGATCGCGCCGGGCCTGCCGCCGCTGCAGACCCAGTCGCTGGCTGCGCTGCGCGAACGGCTGCACTTCCTGGCGGCCTGAGCGCCCCCGTCTTTGCTTTTTTTCATCGGCGTTTTCCGCCTTCCCTTGCGCGCGGCATGCGCGCCCTCTTTCAGCAGACCAAGGACTCTTGCATGACTCTCCAACGCTTCGCTCGCCGCATGGCGCTGCCCTCTCTCGTGATCGCCCTGGCCGCCGCCTTCGCGGGCACCGCGGCCCAGGCCCATGGCGGCCACGAGCCCCCGGCCGGCGCACGCCAGGACGTGGGCACCAGCCCCTGGGGGCCGGCCGACGAGATCGGCCGCCTGAACCTGATCACGCCGGCCTCGCGCGCGGCCATCCTGCAGCGCATCACGGGCGGGCAGGTCTATGACCTGGCCACCGAGTACTACGTGGGCATGCCCAGCTGGCAGGACGCGGGCGATCCGCACTACCAGTTCTGGATGACGCACACGCCGCGCGGCACCGTGGTGGACGACCCGATGAACGTGGGCAAGGACATGAACGCCACGCGCAGCTACACGGGCACGGCGTTTTCCATGTACAGCCACACGGGCACGCACATCGATGCGCTCAACCACTTCGGCATCCGTGGCAGGATCTGGAACGGCTTCAGCGCAGACCAGCACCTGGGCGACCGGGGCTGGCAGCGCACGGGCATAGAGAAATTCCCGCCGCTGGTGGCGCGCGGCGTGCTGATCGACGTGGCGGCCGCCAAGGGCCTGGAGATGCTGCCCGACCAGTACCGCATCACGCGCCAGGACCTCAAGGACGCGCTGGCACGCCAGAAGGTGACGCTGCAGGAGGGCGACATCGTGCTGGTGCGCACGGGCCGCATGAAGCTGTACGGCCAGCCCCAGGCCTACATGGCCAAGCCGCCGGGCCTGGGCCTGGATGCCGCGCGCTTCCTGGTGGAGGAAGGCGGCGCCATGATCGTGGGCGCCGACAACCTGAGCCTGGAGACGTTCCCGTCCGAGGTGGACGACGACTACGTACCGCTGCACAGCTACCTGCTGGCGCAAAAGGGCGTGCCCATCATGGAGCTGGTGGCGCTGGACGATCTGTCGCGCGACAAGGTCTACGAGTTCGCCTTCATCGGCGGCCCGCTCAAGATCCGCGGCGGCGACGCCGCGCCGCTGCGGCCCATCGCCATTCCTGTGCGCTGAGCGGGGCAAGACGAGATTTCTTGAGCTTGACCTCGAAACTCCCGCGCCCCCGAGGCGAGGGACACCGAGCAAGGGCCTACGCCGGCCGCGCCGCCCCGCAGCAAGGGTGTCGCCGGCTGCCCGTACGCCCCCCTCCGAAGAGAGGGGGAAGGCGCGAAGCGACTCAGGGGGTGATCACAGACTCGTGCCCATTTTGCTGAGGAAGCGCTCGCAGGCGTCGAGCTGGGCCAGCTCGACGAACTCGTCGGGCTTGTGCGCCTGCTCGATGGAGCCGGGGCCGCAGACCACGGTGGGAACGCCGGCGTTGTGGAACAGGCCGGCCTCGGTGCCGTAGGCCACCTTGCGCTTTTCCTGGTCGGCGGTCAGCGCGCGCACCAGCTGGGTGATGGCGGCTTCTTCCGAGGCTTCCAGCGCGGGCGCGCTGGCGCCGGTCTCGATCTCGATGCGCGCGTCGGCGAACTCGGCGCGCATGCGCGGCAGCAGTTCGTCGCGCACATAGGACTCGACCTGGGCCTGGATGCCATCCACCGACATGCCGGGCAGGTTGCGGAATTCATAGGCGAATTCGCACAGCTCGGGGATGGTGTTGACCGCGATGCCGCCCTGGATCTGGTTGGTGGTCATGGTGGTGAAGGGCACGTCGAAGAATTCGTCGTAGGGGCCGTGCGCCTTGAAGTGGTCGGCGATATCCCGGATGCGACAGATCAGCCGCGCCGCGTATTCGATGGCATTGCTGCCGCGCGGCGTGAGCGACGAATGCGCGGCCTTGCCGTGCACGCGGCAGCGGTAGAGGTTGATGCCCTTGTGCGCCACCACGACCTGCATGCTGGTGGGCTCGCCGACCACGCAGCCGTCGAAGCACGCGCCCTCGGCCTTGAGCTGGTTGATCATCACGGGCGCGCCCGCGCAGCCGATTTCCTCGTCGTACGAGAAGGCCAGGTGCACGGGCCTGGCGCGCTGCGTGGCCAGGAATTCGGGCACCAGCGCCAGCGAGGCGGCGATGAAGCCCTTCATGTCGCAGCTGCCGCGCCCATACAGGCGCCCGCCCTTTTCGGTGAGCGCAAAGGGGTTGGTGCTCCACTGCTGGCCATCGACCGGCACCACGTCGGTATGGCCGGACAGCACGATGCCACCCTGCGTTTCGCCATTGCTGGCCGGCAAAGTGGCGAAGAGATTGGCCTTGGCGCCGTCCGGAGAGTGGAACAATCGGGCACTCACGCCCAGCGTGGCCAACTCATCGCGTACACACTCGATCAGCGCCAGGTTGGAGTTGCGGCTGGTGGTGTCGAATGCGACCAGTGTTTCCAGCCAGTCGCGGGTGTTTTTCCAGGTAGTCATGTGGTTCCATCTGCGCCATGGCCTGCGCCGCCCTTCGTGGACGACGCAGGCCATGGCATAGGCATTGCATATGGCGAAGCAGTGTACGCCCGGGTTGCGGCCCGGGCAGGCACGCCGACCCATGCCCCGGGCGTGACTGCCGTCTTTTCAATCCCTTTTCGGAAATGGACCCTGCTTTGACCAAGCAAACCGTCTCGACCCGCAACATCGTGGCTGCCGTCATCGGCAACGCGCTGGAGTGGTATGACTTCCTGGTGTTCGCCTTCATGACACCCATCGTCGCCAAGCTGTTCTTCCCCAGCAATCCCGACAATCCGGACGACAACATCAACCGCATCCTGATGACCACGGCCGTGTTCGGCGTGGGCTTCTTCATGCGGCCCGTGGGCGGCATCCTGCTGGGCCTGTACGGGGACCGCAAGGGTCGCAAGGCGGCCATGGTGATGGTGACCGGCCTGATGGCCGTGGCCATCGCGCTGATCACGCTGGCGCCCACGTATGCGGCGGTGGGCATCCTGGCGCCGCTGTTCATCGTGCTGGCGCGGCTGCTGCAGGGCTTTGCGGCCGGCGGCGAGTTCGGCACGTCCACGGCACTGCTGATCGAGCTGGCACCGCCCGGCAAGCGCGGCTTCTATGGTTCCTGGCAGATGGCCGGCCAGATGCTGGCCCTGCTGATCGGCGCGGCCACGGGCACGCTGATCACCGAGATCTTCACCGAGGAAGAGCTGATGGCCTGGGCCTGGCGCGTGCCCTTCGCCGTGGGCCTGCTGATCGTTCCCGTGGCGCTGTACATCCGCCGCCATGTGGAGGAGCCCGAGGTCTTCAAGGAAATGCAGGCCGCGCAGGCCAGCGGCAAGGCGCGCCAGATCGGCATCATGGAGATGCTGCGCACGCATGCGCGCGAGACGCTGGTGGGCATGGGCCTGGTGGTCACGGCCACGGTGTCCATCTACATCACCTTCACCTATCTGGTGACCTATGCCACGGTGACGCTGAAGCTGCCCATGCGCGATGCCTTCATGGTGCAGATGGCCGGCGCCGCGCTGATGGTGGTGATCATGCCGTTCTTCGGCGCCCTGTCGGACCGCGTGGGCCGCCGCATGCTGACCATCGGCTCGCTGATCGGCTACCTGGTGGTGCTCTACCCGCTGTATGCCTGGCTGACCGACGGCCCCACGGTGCAGAAGCTGCTGATCACCCAGCTGGTGGTCTGCGTGTTCGTGGCCGTGTTCTTCGGCGTGTTCAGCACGGTGATGGCCGAGCTGTTCCCGCCCCAGGTGCGGTCTGCCGGCATGTCCATGGCCTACAACGTGGCCGTGATGATCTTCGGCGGCTTCGCGCAGTTCATCGTGACCTGGCTGATCCGCTCCACAGGCTCGCCCATGGCGCCGGCCTTCTATGTGATGTTCGGCGTGACGCTGGGCCTGCTGGCGGCCTTCTTCATCAAGGACCGCGCGATGGAGCGCAACCTGCGCTGATCCCCCCGGGCGGCGCGCCCTGCGCCGCCCTCGCGCATGCCCCGGCACGGGGCCTGCGCAGCCTTGCCGCACGCCGCGCGCACCATGCGCGGGCATGCCGGCCCCCGCCCTGCACCACGGCGGGGAGGCCCGCCCGCATCTGCCGATTTCATGCAGAAAAAGTCAGGGCTGAACTTCTCTGGAGTGCCGCAAATCCGCAGGGAATACCCTCTGCTGGCACGCGTTTCGCTTGTCTACATTCTTGCATGCAAGTTGCAGAGCCACTTGCATACAAGATTCCACAACTTGCGAAAGACGACTATGCGCCGCTTTGCCAGATCACTGTTCGGACAGGTGGTGATCGCACTCATCCTGGGTGTGCTCGCCGGAATATTGGCCCCTGAATGGGCCGTGAAACTCAAACCCCTGGGCGATGGCTTCATCAAGCTCATCAAGATGATCATTCCCGTGCTGGTGTTCTGCGTGGTGGTGCACGGCATCGCGGGCGCGGGCGACCTCAAGCGCGTGGGCCGGGTCGGCGTCAAGTCGCTGATCTACTTCGAGGTGCTGACCACCATCGCCCTGGTGCTGGGCCTGGTGCTGGCCTTCGTGTTCCAGCCCGGCGCGGGCATGAACGTGGACCCGAGCAAGCTCGATGCCTCGGCCATGAGCGCCTATGCCAGCAACGCCGACAAGCTGACCAGCGGCGGCACGGTGGACTTCCTGATGAAGCTCATCCCCACCACCGTGGTGCAGGCCTTTGCCACGGGCGACGTGCTGCAGGTGCTGCTGTTCGCCGTGCTGTTCGGCTGCGCACTGACCATGCTGGGCGAGCGCGGCGCGCCCGTGCATGCGCTGATCGACACGCTGTCGAACGTGCTGTTCAAGATCATGGGCATCCTCATCAAGCTGGCGCCGCTGGGCGTGCTGGGCGCCATCGCCTTCACCGTGGGCCAGTACGGCATAGGCTCGCTCAAGCAGCTGGGCATGCTGGTGCTGCTGTTCTACGTGGCCGTGATCTTCTTCGTCTTCGTGGTGCTGGGCCTGGTGATGCGCTTTTCGGGCTTCAGCCTGATCAAGCTGCTGCGCTACCTGCGCGAGGAGCTGATGGTGGTCTTCGCCACCACCTCCTCGGACAGCGTGCTGCCCCAGATCATGGCCAAGCTGCGCAACCTGGGCGTGCGCGACTCCACCGTGGGCCTGGTGATTCCCACGGGCTACTCGTTCAACCTGGACGCCTTCTCCATCTACATCACGCTGGCGGCCGTGTTCATCGCCCAGGCCACGAACACGCCCATCGGCATGGCCGACCTGCTGACCATCCTGGCGATTGCGCTGGTGACCTCCAAGGGCGCCCACGGCGTGCCGGGCTCGGCCATCGTGGTGCTGGCGGCCACGCTGCATGCGATTCCGGCCATCCCCGCCATCGGCCTGGTGCTGGTGCTGTCGGTGGACTGGTTCATGGGCATTGCCCGCGCGCTGGGCAACCTGATCGGCAACTGCGTGGCCACCGTGGCCATCGCGGCCTGGGAAGGTGACATCGACCGCGAGCGCGCCCATGCCGTGCTCAACGGCCTGGCCGACAATCAGGGGCCCGACGCCGAGCCCTCCGGCGCCGCCGCCGTCCCCGCAACCGTGACTCCTGCCCACCCTGCAACGCAATGACACCTGTAAGCCCCCAGCACATCGCCGAGCGCGTCGTCGAAGCCATCCTGGCCCAGAAACTGGCGCCCGGCGAACGGCTGGGGGAGCAGGAACTGGCCGACAACTTCGAGGTCAGCCGCACCATGGTGCGCGAGGCGCTGATGCAGCTGCAGGCGCGCGGCTTCGTGCAGGTGCAGCCCCGGCGCGGCTGGTACGTGGTCCAGCCCTCGGCCGAGGAGGCGCAGGACGCCTTCGCGGCGCGCCGCATCATCGAGACCGGCATCCTGGGCGAGGCCGGGCGCCCCCTGCAAAGCGTGATCGGCCAGCTGCGCCGCCACATCGCCCAGGAGCAGGAGGCCATTGCGGGCGCCGACGCCGCCACGCGCGCCTTCCTGCTGGCCGACTTCCACGTCTGCCTGGCCGAGCAGATGGGCCACCGGCTGCTGGCGCTCACCCTGCGCGACCTCACGGCGCGCACCACGCTGGCGGCCACATTGTTCCAGTCCACCCACAGCGCCAGCCAGTCCTGCGCCGAGCACGAGCGCATCGTCGAGGCCCTGGAGCGCGGCGACACCGAGGGCGCCAAGGCCCTGCTGCTGGAGCACATCGGCACGGTGGAGCGTTCGCTGGAGATCCGCCCGAGCGAGGCGCCCGACGCCGGCGACCGCCTGCGTGCCACGCTGGCGCCCCTGTTCGGGGGATAACCCTGTGTCGGTGGGTCGGCAAATTTCCACCGACCGTCGCTAAAACGCCAATCCGGGTCCTACGGGGCGCACTGTCATGGTGCCGACACGGCTGACTGCATACGCTGCTGAGCTGGCGCATTGCGCGCCGTTCATCAACCCACCACTGCTTCGGATATGACCCAACGTCCTATGTCCTTTTCCCGCACTCCCCTGCTCGCGTCCCTGTGCGCGGCTGCAGTCCTCACGGCCTGCGGCGGCGACGGCGGCTCGTTCTACCTCACGCTCGACGGAAAGCAGCCCCAGGTGATCGCCCACCGCGGCTTCTCGGGCAAGTTCCCGGAGCAGACGCGCATGGCCTACGAGGCCGCCGCCGATGCGGGCGCGGACATGCTCGAACTCGACATGCACCTGACGAAGGACTGCCAGCTGGTCGCCCGCCACAACGCCTGGCTCAGCGACAGCACCAACGTGGCCGACGTGGCCAAGACCAATGCCGAAGTGGCGCGCCGCCAGCGCACTGCGGCCGGCGTGCTGGTCAACGTGAAGTACCCCGCCGTGCCTGCCAACGGCCCCTCGCAATACCTGAGCGACCAGCTCGATGCCAACGATCCCAAGTCCGTGCTCAAGGCCCTGGTGGTCGATGGCGAGGACCACCGCAACGACTGGTCCATCAGCGACTTCACGATGCAGGAGCTGCGCACCTGGCTGGGCGGCACGATCCTGGACAACCGCAGCGAGCGCCCCACCGAGTGGAACGGCAAGCTGCCCCTGATCAGCGCCCAGGACGTGCTGGACATCGCCGCCGCCAAGGGCAAGGCCCTGGGCCGCACCATCCCCGTCTACGCCGAGACCAAGAACCCGTACTGGAACAACCAGCAGGCGATCGCCAACGGCTGCGGCGCGCCCGGCTCGCGCCCGTTTGAAGACGCGGTGATTAAGCTGCTGAACCAGAACAAGCTCAACGCCAAGGATTCGCCCATCTACATCCAGAGCTTCGACCCGGCCAGCCTCAAGTACCTGCGCCAGGCCGGCATGAAGGCCAAGGGCGTGCAGCTGATCGACGGCAACGACTTCAATCTGCGCGACGGCTCCATGGTCTACATCACCAACGATGAGTGGACCTTCATCAGCGGCCGCCCCTACAGCTGGACCCTGGCCGGCGACGCGCGCACCTTCGCCACCATGCTCACGCCCGCAGGCCTGGCCGAGATCAAGACCTATGCCGACGGCATCGGCCCCTGGAAGCCCCAGGTCCTGGCCCACTCCGTCGTGCCCTACAAGGACGGCGCCGGCCTCAAGGACGTGAACACCGTCAAGGACACGGGCCTGATCCGCGACGCCCACAAGGCCGGCCTGATCGTGCACAGTTTCACCTTCCGCAACGAGCCGGGCCGCCTGGCCGGCCTGTACAAGGGCGACCCCGTGCAGGAATACCTGGCCTACTACCGCCTGGGCATCGACGGCGTGTTCACCGACTTCACGGACACGGCCGTTGCGGCGCGCAAGGCGTACAACAAGGAAATCGGGCTCTGATCGAGCGCTGAATGCCGCTGCGGCGGCGTCCATAAAAAAGCCAGGGCATGCCCTGGCTTTTTTCTTGCAACGCGCGGCACCAGTCCGCGCGGACAAACGTTCTCACCCCAGATTCGGCGCCAGCAACCGGCGCAGTTCCTCGATGTCCATGCCCCGGCGCGCGGCCATGTCGGCGAGCTGGTCCTCGCCGATCTCGCCGACGTTGAAATAGACGGCGTCGGGGTGGCCGATGTAGAAGCCGCTGACGCTGGAGGCCGGGTTCATGGCCAGGCTTTCGGTCAGCGTCATGCCGATCTCGTCGGCCTTGAGCACGGCGAACAGGTCGGTCTTGGCACTGTGGTCGGGGCAGGCCGGGTAGCCAGGCGCGGGGCGCACGCCCTTGTACTGTTCCTTGATCAGCGCTTCGTTGCTGAGGTCCTCGTCGGGCGCATAGCCCCACAGGTCCTTGCGCACGCGCTGGTGCAGGCATTCGGCGAAGGCCTCGGCCAGGCGGTCGGCCAGGGCCTTGAACATGATGCCGGAGTAGTCGTCCAGCGCGTCCTGGAACTCCTTGTCCTTCTTCTCGGCGCCGATGCCGGCCGTGACGGCGAACAGGCCCGCGTAGTCCTGGATGCCCGATTCCTTGGTGGCCACGAAGTCGGACAGGCAGCGGCTGGGGCGCATCACGGGCTGGCCATCCGGGCCTTCCACCATCTGCTTTTCGGTCTGCTGGCGCATGCCGTACCAGGTCATCAGCACCTGGCTGCGGGACTCGTCGGCGTAGAACTCGATGTCATCGCCCACGCGGTTGGCAGGGAACAGGCCGATGGCGCCGTTGGCCTGCAGCCAGCGGCCTTCGATGATCTTCCTGAGCATGGCCTGGCCGTCGGCCAGCACCTGGCGGGCCTGCACGCCCACGATCTCGTCGTCGAGGATGGCCGGATAGGGGCCGGCCAGGTCCCAGGTCTGGAAGAACGGGCCCCAGTCAATGTATTCGGCGATCTCGGCCAGGTCGAAGTTGCGGAACACGCGCCGGCCCAGGGCGCGCGGCGCCACGGGGGCCTGGGAAAAGTCCACGGGCGTGGCGTTGGCGCGGGCCTTGTCCAGCGGCCACAGCGGCGTCTTCTTCTTGTTGGCGTGCTGGGTGCGGACCTTGTCGTAGTCGGCCTGGATCTCGGCCAGGTAGTTGCCCTTGTTCTCGCCCAGCAGGCTCTGGGCCACGCTGACGCTGCGCGAGGCATCGGGCACGTAGACCACGGGGCCTTCGTACTTGGGCGCGATCTTGACGGCGGTGTGCACGCGCGAGCAGGTGGCGCCGCCGATCAGCAGCGGAATCTTCTTGATGCGGAAGTAGTCGTCCTTGTGCATCTCGCCGGCGACGTACTGCATCTCTTCGAGGCTGGGCGTGATCAGGCCCGACAGGCCGATGATGTCCGCGCCCTCGGCCTTGGCCTTGGCCAGGATCTCGTGGCAGGGCACCATCACGCCCATGTTGATGACCTCGAAGTTGTTGCACTGCAGGACCACGGTGACGATGTTCTTGCCGATGTCGTGCACATCGCCCTTGACGGTGGCGATGACGATCTTGCCCTTGCTGGACACGTCCAGGCCCGCCGCTTCCTGCTGGCGCTTTTCCTCTTCGATGTAGGGCACGAGGTGGGCCACGGCCTGCTTCATCACGCGCGCCGACTTGACCACCTGGGGCAGGAACATCTTGCCGGCGCCGAACAGGTCGCCCACGATGTTCATGCCGTCCATGAGCGGGCCTTCGATCACGTGCAGCGGGCGGCCGCCGCCCTGCACCACGATCTGCTGGTAGGCCTCTTCGGTGTCGACGACGATGAAGTCGGTGATGCCGTGCACCAGGGCGTGCGACAGGCGCTCGCCCACGGTCTTCGGGTTCTCGGGCGTGCCGCGCCATTCGAGCTTCTTGCTGTCGTCCTTGGCGGCGCCCTTGGCGGCGTCGGCAATCTCCAGCAGGCGTTCCGCAGCGTCAGGGCGGCGGTTGAGCACCACGTCTTCCACGCGCTCGCGCAGCTCGGGCTCCAGGTCGTCATAGACGCCGACCATGCCGGCGTTGACGATGCCCATGTCCATGCCCGCCGAGATGGCGTGGTAGAGGAACACGGTGTGGATGGCCTCGCGCACGGGGTCGTTGCCGCGGAAGCTGAAGCTCACGTTGGAGACGCCGCCCGAGACCTTGGCGCCGGGCAGGTTCTGCTTGATCCAGCGCACGGCCTCGATGAAGTCCACGGCGTAGTTGTCGTGTTCCTCGATGCCGGTGGCCACGGCGAAGATGTTGGGGTCGAAGACGATGTCCTCGGGCGGGAAGCCCACCTCGTCCACCAGGATGCGGTAGGCGCGCTCGCAGATCTCGATCTTGCGCTGGTAGGTGTCGGCCTGGCCCTTCTCGTCGAAGGCCATGACCACGGCGGCCGCGCCGTAGCGCTTGATCAGCCGGGCCTGGCGCTTGAATTCATCCAAGCCTTCCTTCATGGAGATGGAGTTGACGATGCCCTTGCCCTGCAGGCAGCGCAGGCCGGCCTCGATGACCTCCCACTTGGAGCTGTCCACCATGACCGGCACCTTGGCGATGTCGGGCTCGGAGGCGATGAGGTTCAGGAAGCGCACCATGGCGGCCTTGCTGTCCAGCATGGCCTCGTCCATGTTCACGTCGATGACCTGGGCGCCGTTTTCCACCTGCTGGCGCGCCACGGACAGCGCTTCCTCGTACTGCTCGTTGAGGATCATGCGCGCAAAGGCCTTGGAACCCGTGACGTTGGTGCGCTCGCCCACGTTGACGAACAGCGTGCCCTCGCCGATGGTCACCGGCTCCAGTCCGGACAGCTTCATGGGAGGGGGAGTGAAAGAGGACGACATCAAGCTCACCTGCAAAAACGGCATGGCAACAGGTGAGCGTCGTTGGCACCGTGGGCGCGGTCCGGCCGGGAACCTGCACCTGGCCCAAGCCTGACGCGGCACGCGATCCGGTGTACGGATGGGCGGGTGCCGCGCTGCAACGCTCCTCGGGCCAAAGCCCGGGATTCTACGGCGGCTGGCGGCGGCCTGCAGTGCGGGTTTTACGCCCGCATTCGGGGCAGGCCTGCACAAAGCCATGCGGCACTGCACCAAAGCGCGGCAGCGCGGGCCGCTGGCGGCGCCTTCGGGACGGATTGTCTATGCCCCATCGCCCCGGATTCTTTGCAATGCCTGAGGACAACGCTCCTTTTTTTGCATCTGGCACGCAATTCGCTATCTGCTGGGTACGTGGTCTGACCAGTCAGGCCAAAACCCTCCACCCGCGCCAGCCCATGCAAAGCATTCCGATCTCGATGGCCCAGACGCTGCAGCAGCACATCCTGAGCGGCCACTACCCCGGCGGCAGCCAGCTGCCGCCGCAGCGCGAGCTGGCCCGGCAGCTGGGCATCAGCCGCGCTTCGCTGCGCGAGGCGCTGTCCATGCTGGAGGCCCTGGGCCTGGTCGAGATCCAGCCGGGCAAGGGCGTGCGCATCAACGGCCCGCACAGCGGCCGTGCACGCATGCACCGCGCCTATGCCACCCCGGCGCTGGGCACGCTGTCGCCGCGCCAGCTGATCGAGCTGCGCCTGGTGCTGGAGCCCGGCTGGGCCGCGCTGGCGGCCGTGCGCGCCGACGACAGCGGCCTGCGCCAGCTGCAATGGACCCAGTCCCAGCTGGCCCACGCCCTGGACCGCAGCGACCTGCTGGCCGCCGCCGACGCCGATCTGCAGTTCCACCTGCTGCTGGCCCAGCTGTCGGGCAACCCGGGCCTGGTGGCCATGGCGCGCCAGCTGGAGCTGGCCATCAGCCACAGCCTGCGCCTGCCCTTTGCCTGGAGCGGCGCCGACGACCAGCCGGTGCGCGAGCACGACGCCATCGTGCAGGCCGTCTGCGCAGGCGATGCGCCGGGCGCTGCGGGCGCCATGCGCGCCCACCTGCTGTCGGCTGCCAGGCGCAGCGGCATCGATCTCGACACACCGGACGACGCGGCGGCGCCCGACGCGACGGCGCCCGACGCAACGGCGCCCGATACATCTGCGCCCGACCCTGACCCGCTTTCCTTTCGCCTCATCCCACCTTCCGAAGGAGCTTTCGCATGACTTCCCCCCTGACACCCCGCCGCGCATTCATCCGCACCGCCCTGGCGGCCGCCACCCTGGCCGCTGCCGGCCTGGGCGGCGCCGCCCATGCCGACATGCTGGCCAACATCCAGAAGGCCGGCGTGCTGCGCGTGGCGATTCCGCAGGACTTCCCGCCCTTCGGCTCGCTGGGCACCGACCTGAAGCTGCAGGGCTATGACATCGACATGGCGGCCCTGGTGGCCCAGGAGCTGGGCGTGAAGGTGGAGCTGGTGCCCGTGACCAGCACCAACCGCATCCCCTTCCTGACCACGGGCAAGGCCGACATCGTCATCTCCAGCCTGGGCAAGAACGCCGAGCGCGCCAAGGTGATCGACTTCACCCAGGCCTATGCACCCTTCCCCAAGAGCGTCTATGGCCCCAAGGACATGAGCATCAAGGCCCCTGCCGACCTGGCCGGCAAAACCGTGGGCGTGACGCGCGGCTCCACCGAGGACCTGGCCCTCACGCAGGTGGCGCCGGCCTCGGCCACCATCAAGCGCTACGAGGACAACAACGCCACCGCGCAAAGCTATCTGACGGGCCAGGTGCAGCTGGTGACGCTGGGCAACATCGTGGCCAACGCCGTGAACGAGCGCACCAGGCTGCGCCAGCTGGACGTGAAGTTCGCGGTCGAGGACACGCCCTGCTACATCGGCGTGGCCAAGGGCGAGCCGGCGCTGCTGCAGAAGGTGGACGCCATCATCACCAAGCTCAAGGCCGACGGCCGCCTGACCAGCCTGTCCCAGCGCTGGATGAAGATGCCGCTGCCCGCCACCCTGTAACCGCTGCGCCCCTGTTCCCGGAAATCCTTCCATGGCCTATCAATTCGACTTCGGCGCCGTGTTCGACTACAGCGGCCTGCTGGCACAGGGCGCGGGCTTCACGCTGGCGCTGACGGCGGCGGGCGCCGTGCTGGGCGGCGCCATCGGCGTGGCCGGCGGCGTCAGCCGCGCCTGGCGCATTGCGCCGCTGCACTGGCTGTTCAAGGTGTACGTGGAGGGCATACGCAACACGCCCTTCCTGGTGCAGCTGATGTTCGTGTTCTTCGGCCTGCCTTCGCTGGGCGTGCAGATCAACGAATGGCAGGCCTGCCTGCTGACCACGGTGATCAACCTGGGCGCCTACATCACCGAGATCGTGCGCGCCGGCATCCAGGAGACGCCGCGCGGCCAGCTGGAAGCCGCTGGCGCGCTGGGCATGGGCCGCTGGGCGGTCTTCCGCCATGTGGTGCTGCGCCCTGCGCTGCAGCGGGTCTGGCCCTCGCTGAGCAGCCAGATCGTGATCGTGATGCTGGGCACCTCGGTGGTCTCGCAGATCGCGGCCCAGGACCTGACGTTTGCGGCCAACTTCATCCAGTCGCGCAACTTCCGCGCGTTCGAGACCTACCTGGTGGTGACGGCGGCGTACTTCGTGCTGGCCCTGGCACTGCGCCAGTTGCTGGCCTGGATAGGCCAGCGCTTCGTGGTGGGCCGCCGCACGCCGCGTGCAGCCAGGCCCGCTGCACCTGCTGCACCTGCAACCACTGCCGGAGACGCCGCATGATTGCCGACATTCCCCTGCTGCCCATCCTGGCCAAGCTGGCCGAGGGCCTGCTGGCCACGCTGGCGCTGTCGCTGCTGGCCTTCGTGCTGGGCGGCGCCACCGGATTGCTGGTGCTGTTCGCCCGCGTGGGCCGCAGCCTGAACCTGCGCCGCCTGGCCAAGGCCTATATCCAGGCCTTCCAGAACACGCCGCTGCTGATGCAGATGTTCATCGTGTTCTTCGGCTCGTCCATGGCCGGCCTGGACATCTCGCCCTGGACGGCGGCCGCCATCGGCCTGACGCTGTACACCAGCGCCTACCTGGCCGAGGTCTGGCGCGGCTGCGTGGAGTCCATTCCCCGCGGCCAGTGGGAAGCCTCGTCCAGCCTGGCCATGGGCTACCTGCAGCAGATGCGCCATGTGGTGCTGCCGCAGGCGCTGCGCCTGTCGATAGCGCCCACGGTCGGCTTCTCGGTGCAGATCATCAAGGGCACGGCCGTGGCCTCGATCATCGGCTTCAGCGAGCTGACCAAGCTCGGCTCCATGCTGGCCAACGCCACCTTCCAGCCCTTCCTCATCTACGGCCTGGTCGCCGCAGGCTACTTCCTGCTGTGCTGGCCCCTGTCCCTCTACGCATCCCATCTGGAGAAGAAACTCTATGCCGCTCGTTGATGTGCGCGCCGTTCACAAGCATTACGGCAACAACCATGTGCTCAAGGGCGTGGACCTGAGCGTGGACAGCGGCCAGGTGGTCGCCATCATCGGCCGCAGCGGCTCGGGCAAGAGCACGCTGCTGCGCTCCATCAACGGGCTGGAGGCCATCCAGTCCGGCCAGATCGTGGTGGACGACGCCGTGCTCAAGGGCTCGGAGGGGAGCGCGCCCTCGCCCGCCCAGCTGCGCGCGCTGCGCCTGAACGTGGGCATGGTCTTCCAGCAGTTCAACCTGTTCCCCCACCTGACGGCGGGCGAGAACGTGGCCCTGTCGCCCACCGTGGTCAAGGGCGTGAAAAAGCCCGAGGCGGCGGCGCTGGCGCGCCAGATGCTGGCCAAGGTCGGCCTGGGCGACAAGTACGACAGCTACCCCGACCAGCTCAGCGGCGGCCAGCAGCAGCGCGTGGCCATTGCGCGCGCGCTGGCCATGCAGCCCAAGGTGCTGCTGTGCGACGAGATCACCTCGGCCCTGGACCCGGAGCTGGTCAACGAGGTGCTGGCCGTGGTCAAGCAGCTCGCCGCCGAGGGCATGACGCTGATCATGGTCACGCACGAGATGCGCTTTGCCCGCGACGTGGGCGACCAGCTGGTGTTCATGCACCAGGGCCTGATCCACGAAAGCGGCCCGGCCAAGCAGCTGTTCGCCAGCCCGCAGACGCCGGAGCTGGCGGGCTTCATCGGCGCCGTGCACTGAGCGGTACGGCCAGGCAGGACAAAGGCCCGCGTCGCGGGCCTTTTTTGCATCGGTGCGGCGCAGGGGCCGCGGTCAGTGGCTGATCATCCAGGGCCGCTTGGTCGGGAAGGTCTTGGCGCCGTTGGGCGCCGTGACCGTGGAGCCGCGCTTGCTGGCGCCGCTGCAGCAGCCGCAGCCCGAGGGGTGGCGCATGCGCGCGTAGCTGCCCTCGGCCACATCGCGTGAGCGCCTGGGCTCGTGCCGGGCTCGCTCGTTGGTGTCGTGGGCGCGGCGCTGCTCGGGGCTGGTGCAGGCCAGGCGCGGCGCGCTGACGAAGACGCGGGGCGATGCCGCCTCGCAGATGGGGCAGGGCGCGGGCTCGTTGCGCTGCGAGAGGCTGCGCAGCGCGTCGAAGCCGCCGCATGCGGCGCAGTGGTAGTCATAGGTGGGCATGGGCGGCCTCTGGCGGATGGTGGATGGCGGGTGTCGTATGCCGGGCTTACTTGTCCTGGGCGATGGGCAGGTCCACCCCGCCCGTGATGATCTTCTGTGGTCCCTCGGCCGTGGGATTGATGTCGAAGTCGAAGATCTCCGTGGGCAGCCACAGCGTGGCGCAGGCATTGGGCACATCCACCACGCCGCTGATGTGGCCCTGCACGGGCGCCGTGCCCAGCAGCGAGTAGGCCTGGGCACCGCTGTAGCCGAATTTCTTCAGGTACTCGATGGCGTTCAGGCAGGCCTGGCGGTAGGCCACGGTCACGTCCAAGTAGTGCTGCTTGCCCTTTTCGTCCACCGAGATGCCTTCGAAGATCAGGTAGTCCTTGTAGTTGGGCGTCATGGGGCTGGGCTTGAAGATGGGGTTCTTGATGCCGTACTTGGCCATGCCGCCCTTGATCAGCGAGACCTTCATGTGCACCCATCCGGCCATCTCGATGGCGCCGCAGAAGGTGATTTCGCCATCGCCCTGGCTGAAGTGCAGGTCGCCCACGCTCAGGCCCGCGCCGTCCACGTAGACGGGGAAGAACACGCGCGAGCCGCGCGAGAGGTCCTTGATGTCGCAGTTGCCGCCGTGCTCGCGCGGCGGCACGGTGCGCGCGCCTTCGGCGGCGGCCTTGTCGCGCGCCTCGCCCTGCATCTGGCCCATGTGGGCGGTGGTGGCGTTGGGCGGGTTGGCCAGGCCGGGGATGCGGTCGGGGTCGGTGGCAATGAGGCCGGTCTCGCGCTCATTCCAGCTGGCCAGCATCTTGGGGTCGGGCAGGCAGCCGATCAGGCCCGGGTGGATGAGGCCTGCGAAGTTGACGCCGGGGATGTGGCGGCTCTTGGTGAACATGCCGTGGAAGTCCCAGATGGACTTCTGGGCCAGCGGGAAATGCTCGTCCAGGAAGCCGCCGCCGTTTTGCTTGGAGAAAAAGCCGTTGAAGCCCCAGAGGCTGTCGTCGCGCGCGCCGATGTCCAGCAGGTCCACCACCAGCAGGTCGCCGGGCTCGGCGCCCTTGACGCCCACGGGGCCGGACAGGAAGTGGACGGTGGACAGGTCCACGTCACGCACGTCTTCGGCGCTGTCGTCGTTCTTGATGGCGCCGCCGGTCCAGTCATAGGTCTCCAGCTTGAACTCCGCGCCCGGCTCCACCCAGACCGCCATGGGGATGTCGGGATGCCAGCGGTTGTGCACCTGCGGGTTGTCGTAGGGGGACTGGTTGAGATCGACCTTGATCAGGGTTTCGGCCATGGTGTGCTCCTTGCGATGGCAGTGGAAAAAGAGAGGAACTCGGCGCCTGCATCGACCGCGGTGAATGAAACCGGCACGGCACAACCCAGGGACACCAAGGAAGGGCCGCCCCGCACCGAGGGTGTCGTCCCCCTCCCGCGTGCGAGAGAGGGGGAAGCGGCGCAGCCGCTCAGGGGGTGCTTCATACAGAGAGGTAGGACTTGATGCGCTGTTCATCCGTATCAGCACGGGCCGTCTCATGGACCAGGCGCCCGCCCTCGATGACGAACAGCCGGTCGGCCACATCCATGGCGAAGGAAAGCACCTGCTCGCTGACCACGATGGTGATGCGGCGCAGCTTGCGGATCTCGTTGAGCGCCTTGGCGATGTCCTTGATGATGGAAGGCTGTATGCCCTCGGTGGGCTCGTCCAGCAGCAGCACCTTGGGGTCGGTGACCAGGGCGCGCGCAATGGCCAGCTGCTGCTGCTGCCCGCCCGAGAGGTTGCCGCCCTTGCGCCGGCGCATGTCCCAGAGCACGGGGAACAGGGCGTAGATGTCGTCGGGCACCTGGCGCGTCTTCGCGTTCTCCAGGCCCGTCTGTATGTTCTCTTCCACGGTCAGCGTGGGGAAGATCATGCGGCCCTGGGGCACGTAGGCAATGCCCTTGGCCACGCGCCGGAAGCTCTCGTCCTTCGTGACGTCCTGGCCGGCCACGGTGATCTGGCCGCTCTTGGCGGGCATGACGCCCATCAGGCTTTTGAACAGCGTGGTCTTGCCCATGCCGTTGCGGCCCATGATGGCCACGGTTTCGTTCTCGCGGCCCTCGAAGCTGATGCCGTGCAGCGCCTCGCTCTGGCCATAGGCCACGTACAGATCCTTGACTTGCAGCATGTGAATTCCTTGTGCGTGCCTCAGTGGCCGAGGTAGACGTCGATGACCTTGGGGTCGGCCTGCACCTTGTCCATGGGACCCTCGGCGAGGATCTTTCCCTGGTGCATGACGGTGACCTTGTGCGCGATGCGCGCCACGAACTCCATGTCGTGCTCGATGACGATGACGGAGCGGTTCTTGCAGATGCGCTGCAGCAGCTCGGCCGTCAGCTCGCGCTCGCGGGCGCTCATGCCGGCGATGGGCTCGTCCAGCATCAGCAGCTCGGGCTCCTGCATGAGCAGCATGCCGATCTCCAGCCACTGCTTCTGGCCATGGCTGAGCAGGCCGGCCTCGGTGTCCAGGCGCTCGTCCAGGCCGATGTCGGCGGCCACGGCCTGCACGCGATCGCGCACCGCCTCCGTGCACTTGAAGGCCAGCGCGCCGAAGACCGAGCGGCCTTCGGGGTAGGAGACCTCCAGGTTCTGGAAGACCGACAGGTTCTCGTAGATGGACGGCGTCTGGAACTTGCGCCCGATCCCCAGGCGCACGCGCTTGTGCTCGGCCATGCGCGTGAGTTCCTCGTTCTTGAACTTGATGCTGCCGGCCGTGGCGCGGGTCTTGCCGCAGATCAGGTCCAGCAGCGTGGTCTTGCCCGCGCCGTTGGGGCCGATGATGACGCGCAGCTCGTTCCTGTCGATGTACAGGTTCAGCGCGTCGATGGCCTTGAAGCCGTCGAAGGAGACTGTCAGGTCTTCCACGGCCAGCGTGAAGTCGGTATTGCTCATGGTGTGCTCCCGCTGTGGTTCAGGCGCCCTGGCGGCCCATGCCTTCGGACAGGGCGGACGTGGACTTGGTGGCGGCCGGGGCAGGTGCTGCCTGGCCTACCTGCGCTGCGGCAGGCGCTGCGGCCGGTGCCGCGCCCTTGCGGCGGCTGTTCCACCAGGGAACGATGCGGCTTTCCCACAGCCCGGCCAGCCCCATCGGGAAGGCCATGGTCACGCCGATGAACAGGCCCGCCATGAGGAACAGCCACAGGTCCGGGAAGCTCTCCGAGAAATAGGTCTTGCCCGCGTTGACCAGCAGCGTGCCGTACACGGCGCCCACCAGGCTCATGCGCCCGCCCACGGCGGCGTAGATGACCATCTCGATGGAGGGAACGATGCCCACGAAGCTGGGCGACATGAAGCCCACCTGCAGCGTGAACAGCGCGCCGCCCACGCCCGACAGCGCAGCGGCCAGGCAGAACACGAAGACCTTGAAGTTGGCCACGTCGTAGCCGGAAAAGCGCACGCGGTCTTCCTTGTCGCGCATGGCCAGCAGCAGGGTGCCCACCTTGCCCGTCTGAATCCAGCGGCACAGCACGATGGCGCCGATCAGCAGGGCCACGCAGACGTAGTAGAGGATGTACTTGGCGCTGTCCGTGCGCGTGTCCCAGCCCCACAGGGTCTTGAGGTCGGTCATGCCGTTGACGCCGCCCGTGTAGCCCTGCTGGCCGATGATGAGCACGGTGACGATCAGCGCCACGGCCTGCGTGATGATGGCGAAGTACACCCCGCCCACGCGGCGCTTGAACATGGCGAAGCTGATGAGCCAGGCCAGCAGCGTGGGCACGGCGATGACGGCGGCCAGCGAGAACGGCAGGCTCTTGAAGGGCAGCCAGAACGAGGGCAGCTCGGTCAGCTGGTTCCAGTCCATGAAGTCAGGGATGCCGGGCGTGGACTGGATCTTGGTGCTGATGGGGTCGGACGCCTCCAGCTTCAGGAACATGGCCATGGCGTAGCCGCCCAGGCCGAAGAACACGCCCTGGCCCAGGCTGAGCACGCCGCCATAGCCCCAGACCATGACCAGGCCGATGGCGACGAAGGCATAGGTCAGGTACTTGCCGACCAGGTTGAGGCGGAAGATGTCCAGCGCCAGGGGCAGCACCACCGCCAGCAGGACGGTGAGCAGCACCAGGCTGGCGAGCTGGTAGCGCTGTATCCAGGCTTTGAGGGCTTGCATGGAATGACTCCGGTGAACTCAGGGGAAATCGGGGGAACGCGGGGGAATTCGTGGACAGGGCCGGCGCCGGGATCAGCGCCGCACCTTGGACGCGAACAGGCCCTGGGGACGCAGCATCAGGATGAAGACGATCAGCGACAGCGTGATCACCTTGGCCATGGAGCCCGCGAGGAAGAACTCGGTGATGGACTGCGTCTGTGCAATGCCGAAGGCCGAGACCACGGTGCCCAGCAGGCTGGCCGCGCCGCCGAAGGTGACCACCAGGAAGGCGTCCACGATGTACAGCGAGCCCGAGGTGGGGCCGGTGGAGCCGATGGTGGTGAAGGCCGCGCCCGCCACGCCCGCGATGCCGCAGCCGATGGCAAAGGTCAGGCGGTCGGTCTTCTTGGTGTCGATGCCGATGGCGTTGGCCATCACGCGGTTGCTGACCGTGGCGCGCACGCGCAGGCCCCAGCGGCTTTTGTGCAGCGCGATCAGCACGCCGGCCGTGACGGCCATGGTCAGCGCCAGCACGAACAGGCCGTTGATGGGAATGTCCAGCCCCTCGGCCGGCGCCCACGAGCCCATCAGCCAGTCAGGCAGGGTGGGGCTGACTTCCTTGGGGCCGATGAAGGTGCGAAAGCACTGCTGCAGCGCCAGGCTCACGCCCCAGGTGGCCAGCAGCGTGTCCAGCGGCCGCTTGTAGAGGTGGCGGATCAGCCCCCATTCCACCAGCCAGCCGGCCACGAAGGCGAACAGGAAGGCGGCCACGATGGCCAGCGGGAAGTAGTAGGGCATGAACTCGGGCGCGTGCTGCGCCGTGAGCGTGGAGCCCAGGTAGATGGTGTAGGCGCCAATGGTCATGAACTCGCCATGCGCCATGTTGATCACGCCCATCTGGCCAAAGATGATGGCCAGGCCCAGGCCCATCAGCAGCAGCACGGCGAACAGGCTCAGCCCCGCGAAGCCCTGCATCAGGCCGATGTTCATCATGTCGGAAAAACTCATGGTGCTGCTCCTGCGCGCAAGCCAATCGGGAGAGGGGGAAACGATTCACGCGGCAGCCCGCCCACCAGGCCGCAGGCCGCCGCGCATCACCTGCCTGAACGGATCAGGGCTTACTGGTAACCCTTGGGGAAGGGATCGGGTTTGATGAGTTCAGGCGACTCCGAGACCACCTTGAACGTGCCGTCCGGCTGCCCCACGGCAATGCGCGACTTGCTCCACAGGTGGTGGTTGGCGTCCACCTTCACGTAGCCTTCGGGCGCGGTCTTGAGTTCCAGCCCCGGCGATGCGGCCACCACCTTGTCCACGTCGAAGCTCTTGGCCTTCTCCACGGCGGCCTTCCACAGCCAGGGGCCCAGGTAGCCGGCCTGGGTGACGTCGCCGATGACGGCGTTGGGGCCGTACTTGGCCTTGAAGGCGGCCACGAACTTCTTGTTGTTCTCGTTGTCCAGCGTCTGGAAGTACTTCATCGAGGAGTAGAAGCCCGTGAAGTTCTCGCCGCCCACGCCGGTCATCTCGTCCTCGGTCACCGACAGCGTGACCAGCAGTTGCTTGTCACCCGTGATGCCCGCTGCCTTGAGCGCCTTGTAGAAGGCCACGTTGGAGCCGCCCACCACGGCCACGAAGATGCAGTCCGGCTTTTGCAGCTTGATCTTGTTGACCAGCGAGCCGAAGTTGGTGCTGCCCAGCGGGTAGTACTCCTCGCCGACGACCTTGCCCTTCTGGAAGTTCTCGATGTGCTTGCGCGCGATCTTCATCGAGGTGCGCGGCCAGATGTAATCCGAGCCGATCAGGAAGAAGGTCTTGGCCTTTTTCTCGGCCTTGGCCCAGTCCAGGCTGTACAGGATCTGCTGCGTGGCTTCCTGGCCCGTGTAGATCACGTTCTTGGACTGCTCCAGGCCTTCGTAGAAGGTGGGGTAGTACAGCAGGCCGTTTTCCTTCTCGAACACGGGCAGCACGGCCTTGCGCGAGGCGCTGGTCCAGCAGCCGAAGACGGCGGCGCAGCGGTCGTTGATGAGCAGTTTCTTGGACTTCTCGGCGAAGGTGGGCCAGTCGGAGGCACCGTCTTCCTTGATCACGCGGATCTTGCGGCCCAGGATGCCGCCCATGGCGTTGATCTGGTCGATGGCCAGTTGCTCGGCCTGGATGGAGCCGGTCTCGGAGATCGCCATGGTGCCCGTGGCCGAGTGCAGCTGGCCCACGACGACTTCGGTATCGGTCACGGCCAGCTTGGTGGTGTTGACCTGGGCCGTGGCCTGGGCGAAGGACCAGGCCGGCAGCCCGGCCACCGAGGCGGCGCCAAGCGCCTGCAGGACGCGGCGGCGGCCCATTTCCGTGCCGGGGGAACCAGGTGTGCGGGGGTCGGAGGGGTGGCTCATGGTGACTCTCCTGTAAGGATCGGTTGGGTGATCTGCAAGTGGCTGAAAACTGGCTTTGCGGTTACGGCTTGTTTCCGCGTTGGGTCCAAGATTAGGAAGAACCCTTGCCGCCGCCCATACGTCAATTGACGTAGCCACCTGCGTACGCACCCCGGCTACCCCTCTTGCAAGCCGCGCCAGCATTGGCCCCGCACGTTTCTTGCTAGACCTGGGAATGCACTCCGCCCCCCCGCCCGACAGCCCCACCGGCACCGCAGCCGCGCCGCAGACCATCTTCCGGTTCCGGCGCGAGTACAACGCCTGGGTGGCCGACGAGACCATGGAGGACTACGCGCTGCGCTACACGCCGCGCAGCTTCCGGCGCTGGAGCGAGTTCCGTGTGGCCAACACGGCCTTCGGCTCGCTGTCCTTCTTGGCGCTGGAGGCCATCGGCGGCGCCATTGCGCTGAACTACGGCTTCGCCAACGCCATGTGGGCCATCGTCACCGTGGGGCTGGTGATCTTCCTGACGGGGCTGCCCATCGCCGTCTGCGCCGCACGCTACGGACTGGACATGGACCTGCTGACGCGCGGCGCGGGCTTCGGCTACCTGGGCTCGACCATCACCTCGCTGATCTACGCCGTCTTCACCTTCATCTTCTTCGCGCTGGAGGCGGCCATCATGGCGCTGGCCCTGCAGCTGGTGGTGGACTGGCCGCTGCAGTGGTGCTATGCGCTGTCGGCCCTGGTGGTGCTGCCGCTGGCCATGCGCGGCATCACGCTGATCTCGCGCCTGCAGGCCTGGACGCAGCCGCTGTGGCTGTTCCTGCTGGTGCTGCCCTTCGTGTGGATGGCGCTGGCCCAGCCGCAGCTGTACCGCGACTTCGCCAGCCTCACCGGCCTGCGCTCGGGCAGCAGCCAGTTCGATCCGCTGATGTTCGGCGCGGCGGCAGCCGTGATCTTCGCGCTGGTGGTGCAGATCGGCGAGCAGGTGGACTTCCTGCGCTTTCTGCCGCCGCGCACCCAGGCCAACCGACTGCGCTGGTGGGGCGCGGTGCTGGTGGCCGGCCCGGGCTGGGCCGTGATGGGCATGCTCAAGATGGCGGGCGGCGCCTTTCTCGCGTTCGCGGCCATGCAGCTGCAGGGGGTGGACGCCACGCGCGCGGCCGAGCCCACGCAGATGTTCCTGGCAGGCTTCCAGCAGGTGCTGCAGGCCCTGGGCCTGCCGGGGCTGGCCGTGGCGGTGACCGTGGTCTTCGTGGTCATCTCGCAGGTCAAGATCAACGTGACCAATGCCTACGCGGGGTCGCTTGCCTGGTCCAACTTCTTCGCGCGCATCACGCGCAGCCATCCGGGGCGCGTGGTCTGGATGGTGTTCAACGTGGTCATCGCCACCTTGCTGATGACGCTGGGCGTGTTCGGCGCGCTGGAGAAGGTGCTGACCATCTACAGCAACGTGGCCATCGCCTGGGTGGGCGCGCTGGTGGCCGACCTGGTCATCAACAAGCCGCTGGGGCTGAGCCCGCCGGGCATCGAATTCCGCCGCGCCCATCTGTACGACTTCAATCCCGTGGGACCCGTCGCCATGCTGCTGGCCGCCGCCGTGGCCTGCTGCGCCTATGCGGGCCTGCTGGGCGAGACGGCGGCCGCGTTCTCGCCCTTCATCGCGCTGGCGCTGTCCATGGTGCTGTCGCCGCTGCTGGCCTGGCTGACGGGCGGGCGCTACTACCTGGCACGGCCCGCAGGCAATCTGTGGAAGCCCGGCGAGACGGTGCGCTGCGCCGTCTGCCAGAACCAGTTCGAGTCCGAGGACATGGCGCGCTGCCCGGCCTACGGCGCGCCCATCTGCTCGCTGTGCTGCTCGCTGGAGTCGCGCTGCCATGACCGCTGCAAGACCGGCTCGCGCGCGGGCGAGCAGCTGCGCGCGCTGGCCTCGGCCATGCTGCCGCCGCGGTGGGCCACCAAGGTGAACTTCCGCGCGGGCCAGTACCTGGTGGTGATGCTGTCGCTGTGCGCGGTGACGGCCTTCATGGTGGGCGTGGTCTACATGCAGGAAAGCCTGCAGGCAGGCAGCGTCGACGGCGGCGCGCTGCGCATCCCCTTCCTCAAGGTCTTCGCGCTGCTGGCCCTGCTGTGCGCCGTGGCCGCCTGGTGGGTGGTGCTGAGCACGGACAGCCGGCGCATGGCCCAGGACGAGTCCGAGCGCCAGAACCAGCTGCTGCTGCAGGAGATCGCCGCCCACAAGCGCACCGATGCCGAGCTGCAGGCCGCCAAGGACCATGCCGAGCAGGCCAGCCAGGCCAAGACCCGCTATGTGGCGGGCATGACGCACGAGCTGCGCTCGCCGCTCAACAGCCTGCTGGGCTATACGCAGATCCTGCTCAAGAGCCCGCAGGTCGATGGCTGGGTGCGCGAGACCCTGTCCACCATGCAGCACAGCGGCCAGCACCTGCGCGCGCTGATCGACGAATCGCTGGAGCTGGCCAGCATCGAGGCCGGCCGCCTGCGCCTGGACCTCGCCCCCCTGCCCCTGCCCGCGCTGATCGACGGCATCGAGGCCATGATGCGGCCCCAGGCCCAGGCCAGGGGGCTGCAGTTCTCGGTCGAGACGCTGGGCACCATGCCGCGCTGGGTGCGTGCCGACGCCAAGCGGCTGCGCCAGATCCTGATCAACCTGCTGTCCAACGCCGTGCGCTTCACCCAGCGCGGCGAGGTGCGGCTGCGCATGGATTTCCGGCCCCATGTCTCGCGCATCGAGGTCATCGATACCGGCATCGGGATCGAACCGCAGGACATGGAGCGCATCTTCGTGCCCTTCGAGCGCGGCAGCGCGGGCCGGCGCGTCAGCGAGGCGGGCACGGGCCTGGGGCTGACCATCACCCACCTGCTGACCGAGCTGATGGGCGGGCAGCTCACCCTGAGCAGCACGCCCGGCGAGGGCAGCTGCTTCACCGTGCGCCTGTACCTGCCCGAGATGGCGCCCGACGCGTCCTGGGTGCCCCCCGGCGCCGCCGCCACGCTGCACACCGTCATCGGCTATCTGCCGCCCCGCCGCACCCTGCTGGTGGTGGACGACCAGCCGCTGCAGCGCCAGCTGCTGGCCGGCCTGCTGCTGCCGCTGGGCTTCGAGATCCGCGAGGCCGCCAGCGGCCGCGAGTGCCTGGAGATCGTGGAGCAAAGCCTGCCCGACCTGGTGCTGCTGGACATCAGCATGGACGACCTGGACGGCTGGCAGACCGCCGCCCTGCTGCGCGCGCGCCGGGATGCGCAGCAGCTTCCCGTGGTCTTCGTCTCGGCCAACCTGTTCGACAACGACCCGCCGCGCCTGGCCGATGCGCATTGCCAGGGCTTTGTCGCCAAGCCGGTGATCGAGTCCGAGCTGCTGCAGGTGCTCGAGCGCGTGCTGCGGATCGAATGGGTGCATGACAACCGCCCGTTGCTGCTGCCGGCGCCGCGCGCGGAGCAGGCGGAGGCAAAGGCAGCGCAGGCGCCGGCAGCCGCCCCCTTCCCGCCCGACCTGCGCGAAGACCTGGCCCGGCTGGCGCGCTCGGGCCAGGCCACGGCCCTGCGCGAGCGCCTGCGCCAGGCGCGCCAGCAGGCGCCCGCGCATGCCGCGCTGCTCGATGCGCTGCAGGCCTGCGCGAACCGCTTCGACTTCGATGCGCTGGCGCGCCTGCTGCCGCAGCCCCGGGAAGAAGACGAACAGGAACAGGAGGAGACAGATGAATGAACATCCAGGAGGGCAGGAAATGACCGCCACCACCACCGCCACCAGCCGCAGCAGCCATGGCAACGGCGCCCATGTGATCCTCGTGGTGGACGACGCGCTGGACAGCCTTCGCATGCTGTGCGATGCCCTGGCCGCCGAAGGCTACGTGGTGCTCGCCGCGCGCGATGCCGACGAGGCGCTGCAGCGCTTTGCCCTGACCGTGCCCGATGGCGTGCTGCTGGACGCCGTCATGCCCGGCATGGACGGCTTCACGCTGTGCCGCCGGCTCAAGGACACGCCGGCCTGGGCCCACGTGCCCGTGGTCTTCATGACCGGCCTGTCGGACACGGACCAGATCATCCGCGGCTTTGCCAGCGGCGGCGTGGACTACGTGGTCAAGCCGCTGCGCATCCCCGAGGTGCTGGTGCGCCTGGCCACCCATGTGCGCAATGCCCGCGCCACGCGCCAGGCGCAGGAAGCCGTGGACGTGGCGGGGCTGGGCGTGGTGGTGCTCGACGGCCAGGGCCGCGTGGCCTGGCGCTCTCCCCAGGCAGCGCGCTGGCTGGAGGAGGCCTTTGCGGACCAGCCCTTCCCCATGGAGGCGGCCGGGGACTGGCTGGCCGGTGCCCACCAGCCGGACCAGGCCGGTCACCAGGATCTGGCGCTGGCCCTGGCCGATGGCCACCAGTTGCTGGCGCGCCACATGGGCGCCAGCGGCCTGGGGGAGTCGATGGTGCTGCTCAGCCACGAGGCGCCGCAGGCGCCCGCCGCGCGCCGGCTGCAGCAGGTGGCGCTCACCCCGCGCGAGACCGAGGTGCTGTCATGGCTGAGCAAGGGCAAGACCAACCGCGACATCGCCGACATCCTGGGCATGAGCCCGCGCACGGTCAACAAGCACCTGGAGCACATCTTCGAGAAACTCGGCGTGGAGACCCGCACGGCCGCCGCCGCCGTGGCCGGTCAGCTGCTGCAGGCCGGTTCGCCCTGAGCGCGGGGTGCCACCGCAGCGGATGCCGAGGCCGAGGCCGGCAGGCCGAACACATGGTCGAAGCACCAGTTGAAGACATAGGTGTAGACCAGGAAGAAGACCAGCAGGCCGGCCTCCATCACCGTGGCCTCCCACAGCGTGACGCCGAACCACCAGGCCATCAGCGGGATCAGCACCATGGCCAGCCCGCCCTCGAAGCCCAGGGCGTGCACCACGCGGCGCAGCACCGAGCGGCCCTTGACGCTCTGGCGCGACTCCCACTGCTCGAACAGGTGGTTGAAGGTCAGGTTCCAGACGATGGCCAGCGTGGAGGCGGCAATCGCCATGCCGCCCGAATGCCCGGCGCTCTGGCCGATGGCCATGAACAGCAGGCTGGAGGCGAGGATGGCGATCAATTCATACAGGGTCACGAAGACCACTTTGCGCTTGGGCCCCTGGAGGCCCTTTTTGTGTGTCTGCAAGGTCATAGGGGGCGCAGTCTATATGCCGGCAATTGAACGTTAAAGTCAGATTCTTTCAATAAATCTGACAGGTCCCCACCATGTCCTTTCCAGCCGACCAGGTGCCGCTGTTCATTGCCGTGCTGGACCACGGCTCGTTTTCCGCCGCCGCGCGCCAGCTGGGCCGCGTGCCCTCGGCCGTGAGCATGGCCATCGCCCAGCTGGAGGCCGAGCTGGACCTGCAGCTGTTCGACCGCAGCGGCCGCGAGCCCCGGCCCACGGCGGCGGCACGCGCACTCGAACCCCAGGCCCGGCTGCTGGCCGCCCAGCTGCAGCAGCTCAACCACCAGGCGCTGGCCCTGCACCAGGGACTGGAGGAGCGGCTGACCCTGGTGATCGCGCCCGAGCTGCTGTCCACGGCCTGGGCCGCGCCGCTGCAGCCGCTGGTCGAGGAATTCCCGGGTCTGGAGGTGGAAGTGCTGGTGGCCGCCCAGGTCGATGCGCTCAAGGAACTGCACTCGGGCCGCGCACATCTGGCCCTGGTCTTCGAGCGCCCGGCCATCGACGGGCGCGAGGATTTCCAGGAGATGGGCCAGGAAACCATGGTCGCCGTGATGGCGGCCAGGCACCCGCTGGCCCGGCAACTGGGCGTGGACGGGCAGCAACGCCTGGACGTGGGCCAGCTGGCCGGCGCGCGCCAGATCCTGCTGGCCAGCCGCGACCTGGCCCACACCGATCCGCGCTTCGTGTTCTCGCACCAGCTGTGGCGCACGGACAGCCACCTGGCGGCCCTGTCCCTGGTCTCGGCCGGCCTGGGCTGGGGGTGGCTGCCCTTCAGCGTCGCCGAGCCCCTGCTGCAGACGGGCGCGCTGCTGCGCATCCCGCTGTGCAACATCAGCAACGGCACCCAGCTGTTCGTCGACTGGGTGTGGTCCAAGGAGCGCCCGCTGGGGCTGGCGGCGCGGCGGTTCGTGGAGCAGTTGCAGGTGCCGGTGCGGCCGTTGCCGGACAGCGATGCGGATCGCATCGGGTAGCATCTCTCGCCATATCGGACCAAAAATCCACATCTCCAGCAGCAGGTCACACAAGAGGAAGGGAAAACATGTTCTTTGATCATCATCACAGCAAGACCGCCATCGCACTGGCCCTGGGCGCCGTTCTGGCCGGTTGCGGCGGAGGTGGAGGCGGCGGCCCGTCCGGCCCGTCTTCGCAGTTGACCGCCGCCTGCTCGGGCACGGCCTGCGGCGCGGCCAATGCCACCACCTATTCGGGCCAGGGCGTGGGCGTCTGGAGCTACACCAACACCACGCAGGCCGAGCAGCAGATCCCTGTGGGTCTGACCAACCTGGGCAGCAAGCAGGTCACGCTGATCTACACCAACAACGGCGACGCCAGCGTGCCCATGCCCGCCCTGACGCTGACTCCGCCTGCGGCGACCACCGCCACGGCCCAGAAAAGCCTCAGCGCCGCACCCGCAACGGTCAACCGGATTCCCGAGCGCATCCGCAACTTCAAGCCCCGCCTGACGGCAGCGGACATGCAGGCGCGGCAATCCATCAAGCCGCAGGCAGCGGCGATCCTGCCCGTGGGCAGCCAGCGCAGCTGGTTCGTCCAACCCGGCGACTCCCGCATCGAAGCCCGCCAGGCCACGCTCAGACGCCAGGCCAGCGTGCCCACGCCCACTGGCACCCGCACCATCAACGTCTGGCTGGAAGACAGCGAGTACGACGCTGCCAAGGTCAGCGATGCGATGCTCGACACGCTGCTCCAGCGGTTCACCAGCGGCTCCGACGCGGTCTATCCCCTGATCACGGGGCTGTCGGGCGAGCCCTGGGGCGCTCACTCCTACAGCGACCTCATCGACCCCGAACAGCCCCTGGACATCGTGTTCGTGAATTTCGTTCCGGACCGCACTCCGTACGGGCTGCTGGGCTATTTCTGGTCTCTGAACAACTTCAAGCAGGACCCGGCGAACCCCGACCTCAAGTACAGCAATCAATCGCTGTCGTTCTACATGGATACGGAAACGCTGTACCTGGATCCTGCCGAAGGCATGACCAACCAGATCAGCACGCTGTCCCATGAGTTCGTCCACATGACGAACTTCTACCGCCGCAGCGTCCAGCTGTCCAAGCCGGGAACCGACTACGCGTTCGACACCTTCCTGGAGGAAATGAGCGCCATGATGGGCGAAGACATCGTGGCCCAGCGCGTCACGCCCGGCTTCAACTCCATCGCCAATGGACGCGTCCCTTCCTGGCTGTCCCGCTCGGGCTTCAACTGCGACCCCGCCGCCTGGAGCGCCGACACCGCCGCGCCCTGCTTCGGCTACGACGTCAACGGCAGCCTGGGCGCCTATCTGGTGCGCCAGTACGGCGTGGGCTTCTACAAGCAGCTGCTGAGCAACACCACGTCCACCGATTCGCTGCAGGTCCTGGGCAATGCCATACAGCAAGCGGGCGGCCCCACGCTGCCGGTCGCCATCCAGCGCTGGGGCGCCAACATCGCACTGCTGCCCGGCGATGTGCCCAGCGGCTACGGCTGGCCCGCACGCACGGACCAGGGCTTCACCCTGGCCGCGATCAACGGCAGCAGCCTGGCGTCTTCCCGGGTCCTGCCCACCACGGTACCGGTGAACCTCAATGCGCGCGGCCATTTCCCCTTCCTGCGTCAGCCTGACGCGCAAGGCACCTACCAGGAACAGCTGCGTGTTCCGGCAGGCAGCACGCTGACAGCCGTCGTACGCTGAACGCCATGAACCACGCACACCCGACTGCTTCCGCCCGCGGCCTGCGCCGCAGTCTGCCGCTGCTGCTGGCCAGCGGCCTGGCCCTGCTGAGCGCCTGCTCGGCCCCGGCTTCGCCCGCCGCCAGCGCGGCTGCGCCGGCCTCGGGTGCGGCGGCTGAACCAAGCCAGCCCCTGACCCTGCAAGGCCGTCTGGTGCTGCGCGGCAATGCGCCCCATGAGCAGCCCGTGCTGCAGACCACCTCCGGCGAGACCTGGCAGCTCCAGGGCCTGAGCGCCGAGCAGATCACGCAGTGGCAGCGGCAGAACGTGGAAGTCCGGGGCCAGCCCGGCCCCAGGCCCGCCGCTGGCGCCGCGCCTTCGATGGCGCAGCCGCAACTGCAGGTGCAATCCATTCGCGCCCGGCCCTGACATTCCACCTCATCCACCGCTCTATCCATGGACGCCTCCAACCCTTTCTCCAGCCGCGATGCGGCCGTGCAAAAGCTCTGGGAACAGTGGCAGCCGCGCTCCGCCAGGTCCGACAAGGACAAGGACAAGCCCATTGCCCTGGCCGACTTCGACCCGGGCGCCAAGCCCTTTTCCAATGGCAACGGCAAGGCCGAGGACAAGGTCGCCGTCGAGGCCCTGGCCGAGGAGCTGGATGCGCTGCAGAACCTGCTGTACGCCGACCGCCGCTACAAGCTGCTGGTCGTGCTGCAGGGCACGGACACGGCGGGCAAGGACGGCACCATCCGTGGCGTCTTCGGCCGCATGAGTGCGCTGGGCGTGCACGCCGTGGGCTGGAAAGCTCCCACCGAGGCCGAGCGCGCCCATGACTACCTGTGGCGCATCCACCAGCAGGTGCCTGCCGCTGGCGAAATCACGGTCTTCAACCGCAGCCATTACGAGGACGTGCTGGTGCCCGTGGTCAACGGCTGGATCACACCCGAGCAGCAGCGCCAGCGCTTTGCCCACATCAACGACTTCGAGCGCATGCTCAGCGAGACGGGCACCGTGGTCGTCAAGTTCCTGCTGCACATCAGCGCCGACGAACAGCGCATGCGCCTGCAGGAGCGCCTGGACGACCCGGCCAAGCACTGGAAGTTCGACGAGAACGACATGAAGGTGCGCACGCAGTGGAAGGACTACCAGCAGGCCTACGGCCAGCTGCTGGGCGCCACGCATACGCCCTGGGCGCCCTGGACCATCGTGCCGGCCGACTCCAAGACGCACCGCAACCTCATGATCGCCACCTTGCTGCGCGAGGTGCTGCGCAACCTGGAACTGCGCTTTCCGCCCGGCGATCCGGCCCTCAAGGACTACAAGATCACCTGATCACTCGATGTCCTGCCTGAAGCCTCACAGCTGCAGGCGGGCCTCGGCGATGCCGTCCAGCTCGGCCACCACCAGGTCGCCAGCCTGGGCAAAGGCCAGGCCATTCCATGTGCCCGTGGTCACCACCGTGCCTGCGGGCACGCTGCCATAGCGGCGCACCAGCTCCTGCAACCAGCCGGCCAGCAGCCACAGCGGATCGCCCAGCGGATGCGTTCCGGTGAACGCCTGCAGCGGCGCCGCACCCACGCGCAGGCGGCAGACCTGGGCAGACCAGTCCCGCGGCGACTCGCGCGGCAGCAGCCGCGAAGCGTCCTGCCACGGCCCCAGCACCAGGGCGCCATGGCACAGGCCGTCGGCGGCCAGCAGCAGCGGCGGCGCCTTCAGGTGCTGGCGCCAGCGCGTATCCACCACCTCGATGGCGGCGGTGATGCCGTCGATCAGCTCCAGCCCATCGCCGGGCTGCAGCGCGGCAGCCATCTCGGCCGTCACCTCGCGGCCCAGGCGCAGGGCGATCTCGGCTTCGATGCCGCGCAGGTGCAGCGGCGCGCCACCGGCCACCGAAGGACTGGCCCAGACGCCTTCTTCGGGCAGCGGCGCATGGGTCAGCGGGGCATCGCGGCGCGGCGCGCCAGACTTCCAGTAGCCCGGAACGCGGCCCGGCCCCTGCTGGCTGCCGGCCACGCGCCAGCCCAGGGCGGGCGCCATGGCGGCCTGCACGGCCTGCGCATCTGCGGGCGCGCGCACCACGTCGGCCCAGTCGTCGGCATCCAGCAATTCGCCGCTGTGGCGCGCCTGGAGCAGCGCATGGGCCAAGTCTGTGGGAGTGCGGGGGTTGTTCGTCATGGAGCGGCTTTCTTGGAGTGCATCGGAGGGTCGCAAGCGGCCCCGATTGTCCGCTGGACAAGGCTATCCCATGGTTATGCATTAAATGCATAAGGCTCTCGCGCATAAGGCGTTGGACAGCGCATAGCCCCGGGAATAAGCTCAAAACCCTCAGACAACTCTTGTGTGGAACCACCATGCAGCAACCCGCTTCGGCCGGCGTTACCAACCACGCCATCCCTTCCTACCTGCAGGCCGATCACCTCGGCCCCTGGGGCAATTACCTGCAGCAGGTCGATCGCGTCACCCCCTACCTGGGCCATCTCGCCCGCTGGGTCGAAACCCTCAAGCGCCCCAAGCGCATCCTGATCGTCGATGTGCCGATCGAGCTGGACAACGGCACCATCGCCCACTACGAAGGCTACCGCGTGCAGCACAACCTGAGCCGCGGCCCCGGCAAGGGCGGCGTGCGCTTCCACCAGGACGTGACCCTGTCCGAAGTCATGGCCCTGTCGGCCTGGATGTCGGTCAAGAACGCGGCCGTCAACGTGCCCTACGGCGGCGCCAAGGGCGGCATCCGTGTCGATCCCAAGACGCTGTCGCGCGGTGAGCTGGAGCGCCTGACGCGCCGCTACACCAGCGAGATCGGCCTGCTGATCGGCCCCTCCAAGGACATTCCAGCGCCTGACGTCAACACGAACGGCCAGATCATGTCCTGGATGATGGACACCTACTCCATGAACACCGGCGCCACCGCCACCGGCGTGGTCACGGGCAAGCCCGTGGACCTGGGCGGCTCGCTGGGCCGCGTCGAGGCCACCGGCCGCGGCGTGTTCACCGTGGGCGTGGAAGCGGCCAAGCTGACCGGCCTGTCGGTCCAGGGCGCGCGCATTGCCGTGCAGGGCTTCGGCAACGTGGGCGGCACGGCCGGCAAGCTGTTCGCCGACGCGGGCGCCAAGGTCGTGGCCGTGCAGGACCACACCGGCACCATCCGCAACGCCAACGGCCTGGATGTGACGGCCCTGCTGGCCCACGTGGCCGCCAAGGGCGGCGTGGGCGGCTTTGACGGCGCCGAGGCCATGGACGCTGCCGATTTCTGGGGCGTGGACTGCGACATCCTGATCCCCGCCGCACTGGAAGGTCAGATCACCAAGGACAACGCCGGCAAGATCAAGGCCAAGATGGTGATCGAGGGTGCCAACGGCCCCACCACCACCGAGGCCGACGACATCCTGACCGAAAAGGGCGTGCTGGTGCTGCCCGACGTGCTGGCCAATGCCGGCGGCGTGACGGTGAGCTACTTCGAATGGGTGCAAGACTTCTCCAGCTTCTTCTGGAGCGAGGACGAGATCAACGCCCGCCTGGTGCGCATCATGCAGGACGCCTTCGCGGCCATCTGGCAGGTGGCCCAGCAGCACGGCGTGACGCTGCGCACCGCCACCTTCATCGTGGCCTGCCAGCGCATCCTGCATGCCCGCGAAATGCGGGGACTGTATCCCTGATCACCCCCTGAGGTGCGGACGCGCCTTCCCCCTCTCTGCTTGCTTCGCAAGGGAGGGGGACGACACCCTCGCGGCAGGGCGGCCCTTGCTCGGTGTCCCTGACTTGGGCCGCGCCAGTTTTTGGCGCTGTGCACCACACGGTCAATGAAAGGCGCTTCGGCGCCTTTTTTCTTGGGCTCTTTTCTGGTGCTGGCAAGGGGTTAGCACCCGTTCCAGTAGGCCTAAGCGCGGGTTTCCGAATGGCGAAGCGGATCTCCAGTCAAACCCTGGTGCCCTGTGGCCCAGGGTTTTCTATCGTTGCGGGCAGTGAACTGGAGACTGCCCATGACCGTCCGCCGCAGCCTGCTGGCCCTGCTGGCCGCTTTGCCTTTTTTCTCCCTGGCTCCTGCCGCCGCGCTGGCGGCGGCCTGGCCTGAACGCCCCATCACCATCGTGGTGCCGGCCGCCGCTGGCGGCACCACGGACATTGCCGCGCGCGTGCTGGCCGAGAAGATGGGCAAGGACCTGGGCACGTCGGTGGTGGTGGAGAACAAGGGCGGGGGCGGCGGCAGCATCGGCACGGCCCAGGTGGTGCGCGCAAGGCCCGATGGCTACACGCTGCTGATGGGCAACATCGGCCCGGTGGCCATCAATTTCAGCCTGTACAAGCAGCTCAGCTACAAGGAAAGCGATCTGCGCGGCATCACCAATGTGATCTCCGTGCCCAACATCCTCGTGGTCCATGCCGATTCGCCCGTGCGCAGCGTGCGCGAGCTGGTGGAGCTGGCCAGGACCCGGCGCCTGAACGTGTCCACGTCGGGCGTGGGCCAGTCGCCGCACATGTCCTCGGAGATGTTCCGCCAGAAGGCCGGCATCGAGGTCACGCTCGTGCCCTTTCCCGGGGCCGCGCCTGCGGTCACGGCGCTGCTGGGCCAGCAGGTGGACTACATGATCGACAACCTGCCCAGCTCCATGCCGCACATCAGGAGCGGCAAGTTCCGCGCGCTGGCCATCACCAGCGCCACGCGCTCGGCCCAGTTGCCCGAGGTGCCCACCATGACCGAGGCCGGCGTGCCCATGCAGGTCACGGCCTGGTTCGGCCTGCTGGCCCCTGCCGGCACGCCCGATGCCGTGGTCGAGCGCATCCAGCAGTCGGCCCGGCGCGCCATGCAGACGGCCGAGGTGCGCCAGCGCTTTGCCGACCTGGGCGGCGTGCCCGGTGGCGAGACACCGGCCGAGTACGACGCCTTCATCGCCCAGGAACGCAAGAGCTGGGCCCAGATCGTCAAGGCCGCAGGCCTGTCGCTGGAATAGTTCTCCCCTCCCGTCCGTGCCTCCCCTCCCATGCAAGAAGACATCGCCGCCCTGCTGCGCCAGCCCTTTGGCTCGCTGCCCGAACTCGTCGCGCTGCAGGCCAGCCAGCGCCCCCGCCACACCGCCCTGGCCATGGACGGCCGCAGCCTCGACTACGCCGCGCTGCGCCTGGGCATGGACCGCGTGGCCCTGCGCCTGCAACGCCAGGGCCTGGGCCCCGGCGACGTGGTGGCCATCTGCGCGGGCAGCTCGCCCGAGTACGTGCTGGTCTTCCTGGGCGCGTTGCGCGCAGGCGTGGCCGTGGCGCCGCTGGCCCCGTCGGCCACGGCCGGCCACCTGAGCGCCATGCTGGACAACTGCGGCGCCCGGCTGGTGCTGCGCGACGCGGAAACCGCCGCGCAATGGCCGCTGCAGGCCGGACAGGATCTGCAATGCGTGGCCCTGGACGGCGCTGCCGAGGCCGGCATGCCGTGGTCGCAATGGCTGGCTGCGGACGAAGCGGACCATGGCACGGCACCCACGCCCATCCACCCCCAGCCCGACTGGCCCTTCAACGTCATCTACTCCTCGGGCACCACGGGCGTGCCCAAGGGCATCGTCCAGTCCTGGGCCATGCGCTGGGCCCACGTGCAGCGCGCCATCCACAACGGCTACGGGCCCGATGCCGTCTCGCTGTGCGCCACGCCGCTGTACTCCAACACCACCCTGGTCGCGGCCCTGCCCACCCTGGGGCTGGGCGGCACCCTGGTGCTGATGCGCAAGTTCGACGCGGCGCACTACCTGGAACTGGCCGAGCGCCACCGTGCCACCCACACCATGCTCGTGCCCGTGCAGTACCAGCGGCTGATGCAGTGCCCGGGGTTCGACGGCGCCGACCTGAGCCGCCTGCGGCACAAGTTCTGCACCAGCGCACCCTTCCATCCCGCGCTCAAGGCCGAGGTGCTGCGCCGCTGGCCCGGACGGCTCATCGAGTACTACGGCATGACCGAAGGCGGCGTGCGCTGCGAGCTGCACTGCCATGACTTCCCCGACAAGCTGCACACCGTGGGCAGGCCGGGACCGGGCGCCGACATCCGCTTCATCGATGAGCAGGGCCGCGAACTGCCGCCCGGCGAGCAGGGCGAGATCGTGGGCCGCTCGGCCGGGATGATGAGCGGCTACCACCGCCTGCCCGACAAGACGCAGGAGGCCGAATGGTTCGATGCCCAGGGCCTGCGCTTCATCCGCAGCGGCGACGTGGGCCGCCTGGACGAGGACGGCTTCATCGTGCTGGGCGACCGCAAGAAGGACATGATCATCACGGGCGGCTTCAACGTCTACCCGAGCGACATCGAGTCCGTGCTGCTGCAGCACCCGCAGGTGGCCGAATGCGCGGTGATCGGCGTGCCCTCCGATGCTTGGGGCGAGACCCCCGTGGCCTACGCCGTGGCGCGCCCCGATGCCACGCCCTCGGCCGCCGAGCTGCGCGAATGGCTCAACGCCCGCGTGGGCAAGACCCAGCGCGTGGCCGAGCTGCGGCTGGCCGCCAGCCTGCCGCGCAGCGAGATCGGCAAAGTGCTCAAGCGCGCGCTGCGCGAGCAGTACCAAGTCGACGCCCTGTCCACTTCATGAAACGGAGTCCCCCCATGCCCATGCCCATGCCCATGCACCCACTCCCGCGCCGCCGCCTGCTGTCCTGCCTGGCCCTGGCGACCTGCGCCCTGCTGGCCCCGGCCGCCCATGCTGCCGAGGCCTGGCCTGCCAAGCCCATCCAGCTGGTCATTCCCTATCCACCCGGCGGCAGTGCCGACCTGCTGGGCCGCCCTCTGGCCGTGCAGCTGCAGCAGCAGCTGGGCCAGCCCGTGGTGCTGGAGTACAAGCCCGGCGCAGGCGGCACGCTGGCCTCGCAATACGTGGCGCGCGCCAGGCCCGATGGCTACACCGTGCTCATGGTGCTGGCCGCCCATGCCATCAACGACAGCCTCTATCCCAAGCTGCCCTACGACACCCGCCGCGACTTCGCGCCCGTGTCTTTGGTGGCCAACCTGCCCATGGTGGTTGCCGCCAGCAGCAAGCTGCCGGCAAAGAACATCCAGGAACTCATCCAGGCCGCCAAGGCCAACCCCGGCAAGCTCACCTTCGGCTCGGCGGGCAACGGCAACACGGGGCATCTGGCGGCCGAGTACTTCGGCTCCATGGCAGGCGTGCGCATGACCCATGTGCCCTACAAGGGCAGCGCGGGCGTGGTCAACGCCATGCTGGCCGGCGACATCGACCTGACCTTCGACAGCATCTCCACCTCCATGCCCCACATCCGCAGCGGGCGCATGCATGCACTGGCCGTCACCAGCCCGCAGCGCTCGGCGCTGGCGCCCGAGGTGGCCACCATCCAGGAGCAGGGCATCGCAGGCTTCGACGTGACCGGCTGGTACGCCGTCATCGCGCCGGCCGGCACGCCCGCCGAAGCCACCCAGCGCCTGAGCCGCGAGATCGCCTCCGCCCTGCGCCAGCCCGCGCTGCAGGCCCAGCTGGCCGCCGGCGGCTACGAGCCCGTGGGCTCCACGCCCGAGGCGCTGCAGGCGCATATCGACAAGGAAATCACGCGCTGGGCCACTGTCGTCAAATCGACAGGTGCACGGGTGGATTGAAAGTCACCCCCTGAGCGGCTGCGCCGCTTCCCCCTCTCTCGCTTCGCGGGAGGGGGACGGCACCCTCGGTGCGGGACGGCCCTTCCTAGGTGCCCCGGAGTCGGTACACGCCAGTCTCGAGCGCCGCGCCCAATGCGATGATCATGTCCATGAATACACCCATCAAAGACCACCCGGCCAACCCCTTCGAAGGCGAGGCGCCCGGCATCCTCTTCGGCCTGCCCATGCCCATGGCCCGCGCCATGAAGCTCAGCGGTGAACGCATCGGCGATGACCGCGCCCAGATCCGCATGGGCTTTCAACCGGACCAGGCCAACAGCCGCGGCGACGTGCACGGCGGCGCCATTGCCTCGCTGCTGGACTGCGCCCTGGCCTCGGCCTGCCGCTCGCATGACCCCACAGCCTTCGGCGTGGCCACCATCGACCTCACGCTGCACTACGTCTCCGCCGGCAGCGGCGATCTCATCGCCACCGCCCACTGCGAGCGGCGCGGCCGCTCCATCAGCTTCGCGCGCGGCGAAGTGCGTTCCGAGGACGGCACCCTGGTGGCCCTGGCAACGGGAACGTTCAAGCTGATGGCGCGTGGCGGGGCTCAGGCCTGAGCGCAGGGCACACGCGGCGCCGGATGGCGCCGGACGGCACTTGCGTGCCGCCGCGTCGTCAGAGGCGCTTTTCCTTGGCCTCGATCAGCTTCTGCATCAGTTCGCAGACCTGCCGTGCCTGTTCCTGCGTGATGTCGATGTTCTCGATCACCGAGCGCTTGAACTGGATGCCGTTGACTGCGCCGCTGTTCTCGATGAAGCCCAGCGTCAGGGTGCGGTTCAGGAAGTAGATGACGGCGGCGATGCCCCAGCCGATCAGCATGACCACCAGGCCTGCAAAGAAGCTCTGGGCCATCATGGACCCGCCCATGAACAGGGACAGGGCACCGATGCCCAGCGCCGTCTTCCAGGGCTTGTGATAGCCGTAGTAGGTGGAGCAAATGCCCTGCAGCGGGATCAGGCGCGACTGGGTGCCCGACAGCGAGGCGCTGCTGAACTCCAGGCGCTCGCTGCCCACGCGGATGGTGGTGGTGGGATCGATGTTGACCTTGGACAGGATCCAGGCGACCAGGCCGCCTTCGCGGCCTGTGATGGCAATGTGGTTGCCCTTGTCGTCTATGGGTTGCTCGCTGGCTTTCCAGGCCTTGATGACCAATGCACTCACGGTAATACCCTCTCTTGAATGTTTGAGAAACCACGGGCTGTCCCGTCATGGCATTGCACCACCGGGGCCGCCTGAGGAGGGGCGATTACAGCACAGGGCATGAGTGCAGCCTTGGGCAACCAGGGCCGCTGTGCGCCATCAACCGGGTTGCACCCCCGCCGACTGCAGCAGCCGCCCCCAGACCGGAGCCTCTTGCGCCCAGGCCTTGCCGAAGCGCTGGGGCGTGTCGTCATCCACGGGAACGAAACCGGCCGCGATGATGCGGGCCGTGCCTTCGCGGCTGGCCACGGCGCGGTTGGAGATCTCGCCCCATTGCCGCGTGAGGTCGGCCGGCAGGCCCCTGGGGCCGGCGATGGCCAGCCAGCCGGACAGTTCCATGGCCTCGTGGCGGTAGCCGGCCTCGGCAAAGGTGGGCACCTCGGGCAGCAGGGGCACGCGGCGCGTGCCGGTGACGGCCAGGGCGCGCAGCTTGCCTGCATCGATGTGGGGCTTGAGCGTGAGCAGGCTGCCCATGCCGATGGGGATGCGTCCGCCCAGCATGTCCTGCACCATCAGCGCCTCGCCCCGGTAGGCCGCATGCGCCATGCCGGCACCGGCCATGTCGCTGAGCACGGCGCAGGCCAGGTGGCCGTGCGAGCCTATGCCGTAGGAGCCATACGAGAGCTTGCCCGCGTTGGCCTGGGCCCAGGCCATGAATTCGCGCAGGTTGGAGGCGGGCACGTCGGCCGTGACCACCAGGGCGATGGGCGCCATGCACACGCGCGACAGGGGCGTGAGGTCGGTCAGCGGGTCGTAGGCGGTCTTCTTGTAGAGGTATTTGTTGGTGAGCATGGTGGAGGTGGTGCCCAGCAGCAGGGTGAGCCCGTCGGGCGCGGAGCGGACCACCATTTCGCCGCCGATCAGTCCGGCCGCGCCGGGCTTGTTGTCCACCACCACGGTCTGACCCAGCTGCTGGGCCATGCGCTCGCCCAGGATGCGCGCAATCACGTCGGTGGCACCGCCAGCCGCAAAGGGCACGACGATGCGCACGGGCCGTGTGGCAAAGCCGGCCTGCGCCAGCACGCTGGCGGGCCCTGCCGCCACGGCGCCGGCCGCCAGGGCCAGCGCCTGGCGCCGATTCAATCGGTTGTTCAGTCGGTCATTCAATTGGCCGTTGAATCCGCTGTTCGATTCCGTCCCCGAGATCACTGCCATCACACGCTCCTTTGCCTGGGTGCCCCCATGGGCGGAGACACCGGATCAAGAAACCGCCGTCTCGAAATCAATCGAGTTGGCCAAGCGTATTCGAGGCAGATGGATTCACCATCAGGGAAATCATTGGACCGCTTGCATCAGAATCAGAAAACTCTGATTGCAAATCGGCCTTTCAGTCTCATTTTCATCAAGATCGTGCTGCAGATCTCTGTTGCGCCCAGGCATGGCGCAGCAGCACCTGTTCGGCCTGCTTGAGCACGGGCGCATCGACCATGCGGCCGTCCAGCACGCAGACGCCGCCTCCGGCCTCGGCCAGGGTCTGGCGCAGGCGCTGCGCTTGGGCCACGGCCGCTGCATCGGGGTCGAAGACGGCGTGCAGGGGCTGAACCTGGGCCGGGTGGATGCACAGCTTGCCGCCAAAGCCCATGCGCCGCGCGCGTGCCGCGTCCTGGGCCAGCCGCTCGGGGTTGCGCGTGTCCACCGTCACGCCGTCCACGGCCGCGCCGATGCCGGCGCGGCGCGAGGCCAGGACCAGGGCCATGCGCATGGGCAGCAGCTCTTCCTCGCCCTGCTCGCAGGCCATGCCCGCATCGACCTGGAAGTCCAGGTGGCCGAAGGCCAGGCGCACCACCTGGGGCGCGGCAGCCAGGGCGTCGGCCGCGTCCAGGCCGGCCACGCTTTCGATGAGGGGCAGCACGGCCGCCCGTGCGCCCGCAGCCTGGGCCACCGCATGCAGTGTCTGGGCGCGCTCGGCCTTGGAGACCATGGCGCCGGCCACGCCCTGCTCCACCAGCTGCGCCAGCGCGCGCAGGTCATCCGCATGCCAGGGCGTGCCTTCGGCGTTGATGCGCACCAGCAGGCGGGCACGGGCCGGGCCTTCCAGCGCACCCACGGCCTGGGCCAGCGCCTGGCGGGCGCCGTCCTTGTCGGCCGGGGCCACGGCATCCTCCCAGTCGGCGATGACCATGTCGGCGCCGCTGTCCAGGGCCTTGCCCAGGCGCTCGGGCCGCGTGGCGGGGACGAAGAGAAAGGAAGTGGCCTGTCGCGCCAGATCGTGCATGCGGATGTCCTTGGGAGAGCGGTTTATTCGGCCGAGACGCCTGCGGCCTTGATGACCTTGTCCCAGCGCGCCACCTCGGCCTGCAGGTGGGTGCGCAGGCCTTCCGGCGTGGCCTTGTCGGGCGTGACCAGGTCGGAGCTGAGTTCGGCGATGCGCTTTTTGACGTTCTCGTCCTTGATGGCCACGTTCAGCGCCTTGTTGATGGCCATGACCACCTCCTTGGGCGTGCCCTTGGGCGCGTACATGCCGTGCCAGACCTTGACGTCGAAGCCCTTGAGGCCCTGCTCGTCCAGCGTGGGGATGTCGGGCAGCGAGGACAGGCGCTTGGGCGTGGTCACGCCGAAGACCTTGGCGCGCTGGCCGTCCTTGATCACGGGCACGGTCTGCGTGGTCTGGTCGCACAACAGGTCCACCTGGCCGCCCATGAGGTCGTTCATGGCCGGGCCTGCGCCCTTGTAGGGCACGGTGGTGAGCTTGACGCCCGCCTGGTGCATGAACAGCATGCCGCACAGCTGGGAGACGGCGCCGATGCCGGCATTGGCCAGCGAGACCTTGTCCTGGTTCTTCTTCACGTAGTCCAGCAGCTCGGCGAAGTTGTTGGCCGGGAAGTCCTTGCGCGACAGCAGGGTCATGGGCACGTCCAGCACCTGGCCGATGTACTCGAAGTCCTTGAGCGGGTCATAGGGCAGCTTCTTGTACAGCGCAGGCGCCGTGGCCATGCCCATGTGGTGGATGAGGATGGTGTAGCCGTCGGCCTTGGCCTTGGCCACGCGGTTGGGCGCAATGGTGCCGCCCGCTCCCACGGTGTTCTCGACCAGCACGCTCTGGCCCAGCACCTGGCCCATGGGCACGGCCAGCAGGCGCGCCACCACATCGGTGGGGCCGCCAGCGCTGTAGGGCACGACGAGGACGACGGGCTTGTCGGGCCAGGCCGCGGCCAGGGCGCCGGTGGTCGTCCCGCCGGCGGCAAGGGCGCAGGCGGCGGCCGCTGCGTAAACGAGGCGGCGGCGGAAAGAAGTGGTGCGTTGCATGGTTTGTCTCCTGTGCACTTGGGTGGAAGCGGGAGGCGCTCTGTGGTGGCGCCTTTCCCATGGATTCGCCGGCCGGGGCCGGCGCGAAAACTCAGTCAAAAACTCAGTCAAGCAGGCGCTGCACGCGCGGCCAGTGCGCGATCTGCCACAGCCGCGCTACAGCGGCCTGGGCGGGGTCGTCCTGCAGGGCACCGCCATAGGCGATCAGTCGCAGCGCCTTGGCCGTGATCTCCTCCCGCGACAGCGTGTTGCCCGGATCGCCCTTGGGCTCCTCCACGCGGCCGTGCAGCGTGCGGCCATCGGTGGTGAGCACGGTGACCTTGCCGATCCAGCGCTGCGGGTAGGCGGCATCGACCTCGGGGTCCAGCACCATGCCCACCTTCTCGCGCAGGGCCACCGTGGTGGCGGCCAGGTATTCGTTGTCGAACTCGTCCAGGCCCGCATGGCCGTGGCGCGCGGCCAGCGCCAGCACCGTGCCCATGGAGAACTTGCTCTGGTGCACCGTGCCGGGATCGACCACGGGGCCCAGCACGTCGATGGCGCCCTGGTGCACGTGGCAGGTGACCTGCGCCAGGTCGGCGGGGGCCAGGCCGTGGTCCTGCATGACCTGCAGCAGCGCGTCGGCGGCCGGGTGCGTGTGGCGGCATGAGGCATGCCATTTGAACGAGGTCTCGGCCGTGGCCCAGCGCGTGCCGATGCCGTCCGTGAGGCGCGTGGGATCGGCGTCCGTGGACATGCCTGCCGCCAGGCCCTGCGGTCCGGTGAAGATGTCCTGCGCACCGGTGAATCCGTCCCGGGCCAGATAGGCCGACATCAGGCCCGCAGCGGCCGCATGCGCCGTGTGCAGCTGCTTGCTGTCGGCGCCCGTGCGCAGGAACTCCCACAGCCCTGCCGACTGCGTGCCGGCCGAGCCGAAGGCATGCTGCATCTGCGCGGGCGTGAGGCCCAGCAGCCGGCCCACGGCGGCCGCGGCGGCCAGGGTGCCGGCCGTGGCCGTGGTGTGGAAGATGCGGTAGTGGCTGCGGCCCAGGAACTCGCCCACGCGGATGCCGACCTCATAGCCGGCCACGCAGGCCGCCATGAGCTCGGCGCCGCTGGCGCCGATGCTCTGCGCCACGGCCAGCGCGGGCGGGAAGACCACGGCCGCGGGGTGGAAGACCGAGCCGTTGTGCACATCGTCCTGCTCGGCCACATGCGAGGCGGCGGCATTGGCCAGGGCAGCCATCATGGGCGAAGTGGCGGCGTCCTGGCCCAGCACCTCGCTGGGGCCGCCGGCCAGCCCCTGGGACAGCGCAAAGCGCGTGATGCTCTGCACGGGGCGCGCGCCCTGGCCTGCGAGCACGGAGCCGAACCAGTCCACCCAGAGGTCTTCGGCGCGCTGCTGCACGGCGGCGGGAACGTCGTCCCAGCGCAGCGTGGCGGCGAACTGGGCCAGCGGATGGATGCTCACTTGCGGATCATGTTTCATGAGGGGGGTCTCCGGCGCATTCTGCGCATGCGCCCAGGTTTCAGGGAGTGGGTTTTCCAGACTGCGTACACAAAGCCTGGATGCGCTCGGCGCTCCAGCCCAGCTCGGCCAGGATGGCGGCGCTGTGCTCGCCCACGGCGGGCACGGCCTCCATGCGGTAGTCGAAGGCGCTGTTGGCGCCGGGCGGCAGCAGCGCCTGCACCGGACCGGCCGGCGTGTCCACGCTGCACCAGCGCTGGCGTGCGGCCAGCTGCGGATGGGCCCACAGGCCGGCCATGTCGTTGACGCGCGCATTGGCAATGCCGGCCGCATCCAGACGCTGCACGACCTGGGCAGCATCGAGCGCGTTGAACACGCCCAGGATCAGCGCGCGCAGCTCCTCGCGGTTGGCGTTGCGGCGCGCATTGCTGTCAAAGCGCGCATCCGTGGCCAGCGCTGGCTGCAGCAGCACCTGTTCGCAAAAGAGCTTCCACTCGCGTTCGTTTTGCAGGCCCAGCATCACCGTCCCGCCGTCACCGGCCTCGAACGGCCCGTAGGGATAGATGCTGGCGTGCGAGGCGCCGGTGCGCGGCGGCGGCGGCGCGCCGTCGAAGGCGTAGTACATGGGATAACCCATCCACTCGCCCAGCGCCTCCAGCATGGACACGTCGATGTGGCTGCCCTCGCCCGTGCGCCCGCGCAGCAGCAGGGCCGACAGGATGTTGGTGTACGCATACATGCCGGCCGCGATGTCGGCCACCGAGATGCCGGCCTTGGACGGCACCTCGGGCGTGCCCGTGACCGAGAGAAAGCCCGCCTCGCTCTGGATCAGCAGGTCGTAGGCCTTCTTGTCGCGGTAGGGGCCGTCAGCGCCGTAGCCGCTGATGTCGCAGACGATGAGGCGCGGAAAGCGCTCGCGCAGCGCCGCATAGGACAGGCCCATGCGCGCGGCCGCGCCGGGCGCCAGGTTCTGCACCAGCACGTCGGCACCCTCCAGCAGCTGCAGCAGCGCCTGCATGGCCTCGTCCTGCTTGAGGTCCAGCGCCAGGCTCTGCTTGCTGCGGTTGATCCAGGTGAAGTGCGAGGACTGGCCCTGCACGCGCTGGTCATAGCCGCGCGCAAAGTCGCCGCTGCCGGGCCGCTCGACCTTGATCACGCGCGCGCCCAGGTCGGCCAGCTGGCGCGTGCAAAACGGTGCGGCCACCGCATGTTCCAGCGAGACGACGGTGGTGCCGTCAAGCGGCCGAAGACTTTGCTTTTTCATCTTGGAAATCCATTGCACTTTGGCGAAACCCACGACCCGACCAACTGGCGCGCTCCAAGCCAGGGACAGCAAGCAAGGGCCGCCCCCGCAGCGAGGCTGTAGTCCCCCTTCCAGGGGGAAGGCGCGAAGCGACTCAGGGGGTTTTCCATTTCAGAACGAACGCGGCAGACCGAGGATGTGCTCGGCCACGTAGGAATAGATCAGGTTCGTGGAGATCGGCGCCACCTGGTACAGGCGCGTCTCGCGGAACTTGCGCTCCACGTCGTATTCGCAGGCAAAGCCGAAGCCGCCGTGGAACTGGATGCAGGCATTGGCCGCCTCCCAGCTGGCCTTGGCCGCCAGGTACTTGGCCATGTTGGCCTGGGCGCCCATGGCCTGGTTGGCGTCGAACATCTCGCAGGCCTTCCAGCGCATGAGGTTGGCGGCCTCGACCTCGATGAAGGCATCGGCAATGGGGAACTGCACGCCCTGGTTCTGCCCGATGGGGCGGCCGAACACGTTGCGGTCGCGCACATAGTTGGTCACGCGGTCCAGGAACCAGTAGCCGTCGCCAATGCATTCGGCTGCAATCAGCGTGCGCTCGGCGTTGAGGCCGTCCAGGATGTACTTGAAGCCCTTGCCTTCCTCGCCGATCAGGTTCTCCTCGGGGATTTCCAGGTTCTCGAAGAACAGCTCGTTGGTCTCGTGGTTGACCATGTTGGGGATGGGGCGCACGGTCAGGCCGCTCTTTTGCGCCTCGGCCAGGTCCACCATGAAGATGGACATGCCCTCGCTCTTTTTCTTCACCTCGGCCAGCGGCGTGGTGCGCGCCAGCAGGATCATCCAGTCGCTGTGCTGCACGCGGCTGATCCAGACCTTCTGGCCGTTGACCACGTAGCGGCCATCCTTCTTGACGGCGCTGGTCTTGATCTTGGTGGTGTCCGTGCCCGTGGTGGGCTCGGTCACGCCCATGGACTGCAGGCGCCATTCGCCCGAGGCGATGCGCGGCAGGTACTTCTCCTTTTGCGCCTGCGAGCCGTGGCGCAGCAGCGTGCCCATGTTGTACATCTGGCCATGGCAGGCGCCGGAGTTGCCGCCGCAGCGGTTGATCTCTTCCATGATCACGCTGGCCTCGGTCAGGCCCAGGCCCGAGCCGCCGTACTCCTGCGGGATCAGCGCGGCCAGCCAGCCGGCCTTGGTCAGCGCGTCCACGAAGGTCTCGGGATAGGCGCGCTGCTCGTCGATCTTGCGGAAATACTCGTCGGGGAACTCGGCGCACAGCGCACGGATGGCGTCGCGGATCTCGGGGAAATTGTTGGAAAGCGTTTGTTCGATCATGGTGGTCTCAAGGCTCGGTGTTCAGGGGTCTCAGGCCAGGGTGGCTTTTCCGGTCATGGTCAGCCAGCCTTCGTGGTCCTGGGCCCAGAGTTCGACGGTCTTGCCGTCTGCAGAAGGCTTGCCGTACACGCTGAAGGCATGCAGGTCGAAGGTGGGGCGCACGGCCTTGAACTCGAAGGACAGCACGCGCGCCTGGGGCAGCTCGCGGCGCAGCAGGTCCAGCAGCAGCGTGGCGATCAGCGGGCCGTGCACGATCAGGCCCGGATAGCCCTCCACGCCCGTGACGTAGCGGCGGTCGTAGTGGATGCGGTGGCCGTTGAAGGTCAGGGCCGAGTAGCGGAACAGCAGCACGTCGTCGGGAACGATGGTGCGCGACCAGGCTTGCTGGCCGTCCAGCGGCGGCTTCTGCGGCGTGGGCGCGGGATCGCCGGGCTGGGCAGCGGCGCGGTAGACGATGTCGTGCTCCTCGGTCAGCGCCAGGCCATGGTCGTTGCTGTAGGCATGCTCGACCAGCACGAACAGCAGCTCGCCCGAGCGGCCGCTCTTGTGGCTGACCGAGCCGATGGTGGAGCGGCGCTGCACCTTCTGGCCCACCTGCAGCGCGTTGCCTGCCTCCCAGCGCAGTCGCCCGCCGGCCCACATGCGGCGCGGCAGCGGCACGGGCGGCAGAAAGCCGCCACGGCGCGGGTGGCCGTCGGGGCCGATCTCGCTTTGGCGTGCATGGGGCAGGAAGTACATCCAGTGCCACAGCGGCGGCAGCGCCGTGCCGTCGGCGGGCTCAGGGTCTTCCCGGTCCAGCGTGGCCGACAGCGCGGCCACGGGCGCGGCCGTGATGCTGTCTGCCAGGGTTTCGCTGCGGCCCTGCCAGGACTGAAGGTGCGCCAGCGCGGCGGCGTCGAGGGTGTCGGTAGCTTGCTTGTCTGTCATGGCCGCCATGGTCGGTGCAAGCGCGGCGGCCCGCAATCCGCGTTTTCTTAAGCAAGCCTTTGGCCGCGCTGAAGGCTGGGCCGGCGCGGCCTGCCCGCCGCTGCTTTCATTCCCGCGAAGTCCGCCCTTGTGATTGGCGAATGGCGCGGTGCGGCGTTTGCCGGCATCCTTGGTCCCGACTTCTTTCCAACGAACACTGAACGGGGACGACAGGCCATGGCGCAGAAAATGATGCAGGACAAGGTAGTGGTGGTGACGGGTGCCGGCGGCGGCATCGGGCGCGACATGGCGCTGGCCATGGCGGCCGAGGGCGCCAAGGTGGTGGTCAACGACATAGGCACCTCCACCACGGGCGAGGGCACGGACGCCGGCCCGGCGCAAAAGGTGGTCGATGAGATCAAGGCCGCAGGCGGCCAGGCCGTGGCCAACACCGACAGCGTGGCCGAGGCCGCCAGCGCGGGCCGCATCGTGCAGTGCGCCGTGGACAGCTTCGGCCGCATCGACGGCGTGGTCAACAACGCCGGCATCCTGCGCGACCGGTTCTTCCACAAGATGAGCCTGGACGAGTGGGACGCCGTCATCAAGGTCCACCTGTACGGCAGCTACTACATGAGCCGCGCGGCCGCCAACCATTTCAAGGAGCAGGAAAGCGGCGCCTTCGTGCACATGACCTCGACCTCGGGCCTGATCGGCAACCTGGGCCAGGCCAACTACAGCGCGGCCAAGCTGGGGCTGACGGCCCTGTCCAAGTCCATTGCGCTGGACATGCAGAAGTTCAACGTGCGCTCCAACTGCATCGCGCCGTTCGCCTGGAGCCGCATGATCGGCTCCATCCCCACCGACACGCCCGAGCAGCAGGCGCGCGTGGCCAAGATCCAGCAGATGACGCCCAACAAGATCGCCCCGCTGGCCGTCTACCTGCTGTCCGACGCGGCCCGCGACGTGAACGCCCAGGTCTTCGCCGTGCGCAACAACGAGATCTTCGTCATGAGCCAGCCGCGCCCGCTGCGCTCGGTGCACCGCAGCGAAGGCTGGTCGCCCCAGTTCATTGCCGAGCACGGCATGCCGGCGCTCAAGGCATCGTTCGTGCCGCTGGACCGGTCGGCAGATGTCTTCAGCTGGGACCCTGTTTGAACGACACCCCCTGAGGCGCTACGCGCCTTCCCCCTCTCTACTCGCTTCGCGAGGGAGGGGGACGACACCCTCGGTGCGGGGCGGCCCTTCCTCGGTGTCCCTGAGTCGGGCCGCGCCAGTTGCGAGGGTTGAAGCGCGCCAGCGCAATCAAACACTGAGAGGAACCGTGATGGCCATCAGCTATCAGCACCTGAAACAGCGCCCCTTCGAGCCCGTGCGCCAGCACTATGGCGAGCGCGACACCATGCTCTATGCATTGAGCCTGGGCCTGGGCAGCGATCCGCTGTGCGCCGACGCCCTGCCCTTTTTCTACGAAGGGGCGCCGGGCGGGCTGCGCGCCCTGCCCTCGCAGGCCGTGGTGCTGGGCTACCCGGGCTTCTGGGCGCGCGAGGCCGATACGGGCATCGACTGGGTGAAGCTGCTGCATGGCGAGCAGCGCATGCGGCTGCACCGCCCGCTGCCGGCCAGCGCCGACGTGGTGGGCCACAACCGCATCACGCACCTGACGGACAAGGGTGAGGGCAAAGGCGCCATCATGGTCACCGAGCGGCGCCTGGAGACCGCCGGGGGCGAGCTGCTGGCCACCGTGCAGCAGGTCAGCTTTCTGCGCGGCGATGGCGGCTACAGCCTGCTGGACGGCGGCCAGCCCAGCGACGCGCCCCTGGCGCCGCTGCGCCCCACGCCGGAGGACCGCGCGCCCGACTTCACCGACACCCAGGCCATACGCCCCGAGGCCGCGCTGCTGTACCGCCTGATGGGCGACTACAACCCGCTGCATGCCGACCCGGCCGTGGCGCGCAAGGCCGGCTTCGAGCGGCCCATCCTGCATGGCCTGGCCAGCTACGGCCTGGTGGCCCATGCCGTGCTGCGCCAATGCGGCGACCGCAATCCCGCGCGCCTGAAGGCGCTGGATGTGCGCTTCACCGCGCCCGTCTATCCCGGGGAGACCCTGGTCACCGAGATCTGGCGCACGCCCGACCAGCCCTGCCAGCTGCAGTTGCGCGCCCGCGTGCTCGAACGCGACAAGGTCGTGCTGAGCCACGGCTACGCCGAACTCGCTTGAATGGATCACCCCCTGAGTCGCTGTGCGCCTTCCCCCTCTCTCGCTTCGCGGGAGGGGGACGACACCCTCGGTGCGGGGCGGCGCGGCCGGCCCAGGCCCTTGCTCGGTGTCCCTGGCTTGGGACATGCCGATTTGGACGCCTCGTCAAAGGTGCGCATAGGAGCAAGCAAGACATTCCAGCTTTTGATCTCAAAGAATCCAACCTCGGCACCATGACTACATCACCTGAAACCTCCCCCGTATTGACCTCCGTCCAGGACGGCATAGGCACGATCACGCTGAACCGGCCCGAGGCCCGCAACGCGCTCAACCAGGCCATGCGCCCGGCCCTGGCCGCCGCCGTGGCGCAGATGCGCGATGACGCGCAGGTGCACACCGTCATCCTCACGGGCGCGGGCGGCGCCTTCTGCTCGGGCGGCGACATCAGCCAGATGATGGATGCCAGCCAGGCCGGCCTGCCCTGGCGCCAGCGCATGCGCAGCCTGCACCAGTGGTTTCCCGAGCTGGTCAACCTCGAAAAACCCGTGATCGCCGCCGTGGACGGCCCGGCCTTCGGCGCGGGCCTGAGCCTGGCGCTGACCGCCGACTTCGTGCTGTGCACGCGGCGCGCGAAATTCTGCGCCGTGTTCGGCCGCATCGGCCTGGTGCCCGACCTGGGCGCCATGCACATGCTGCCGCGCATCGTGGGCCTGCAAAAGGCCAAGGAGCTGGTCTTCACCGCGCGCACCGTGCAGGCCGAGGAAGCCAGGTCGCTGGGCATGGTCTACGAGATCGTGGAGGACGGCGAGGCCCTGCAGGCCGCCGCCTTGGCACTGGCGCGGCGCTTCGGCGAGGCATCCACGGCCGCCATCGGCATGGCCAAGACGGCCATGAACCAGGCCTTCGAGCTGGACGCACGCGCCATGGCCGAGCTGGAAGCCTATGCCCAGACGATGTGCCGTGGCTCGGACTACCACCAGGAGGCGGTGCAGCGCTTCAAGGACAAGCAGCCCACGCGCTTCGACTGGGACCGCGCGCCATGAGCGTGCTGTCGCCGGACGCCCTGCAAGAAAGGCTGCAGGCCCTGATCCGCCCCGGCGACACCCTGTGGTGGGGCCAGGCCACGGCCGAGCCGCTGACGCTCACGCGTGCCGTGGTCGCGCAGCGCCATGCACTGGCCCGGCACGGTGGCCAGGGCCGGCTGCGCGTCTTCGTGGGCATGGGCGCATCAGACACGCTGCAGCCGGCGCATGCCGACGCCATCGACTTCTTCGGCTACGCGGCCGGCGGCCCCCACCGCGCGCTGGCGCAGGCCGGAGTGCTGGACATCCTGCCCAGCCACTACTCCCACCTGCCCGGCCTGATCGACGAGGGTCTGCTGCCTGCCGACGTGGTGCTGCTCCAGGTCTCGCCACCCGATGCACAAGGCCGCTACAGCCTGGGCCTGGTCCATGAATACCTGCCGGCCGCCATACGCAAGGCGCGCGTGCTGATCGGCGAGGTCAACCCCGCCATTCCGTGGACGCACGGCAGCCTGCACCTGCAGGCCGGCGACTTCGCCCTGCTGGTCGATGCCGAACACCCTCCGCTGGACCAGGCGCGCAGCGCACCCGGCCCTGCCGAGCAGGCCATTGCCGGCCATGTGGCCGCCCTCATCGAAGACGGCGCCACGCTGCAGGTGGGCGTGGGCAACCTGCCCGAGGCCGTGCTCGCCGCCCTGCACGGCCACCGCGACCTGGGCCTGCACAGCGGCGCCGTGGGCGACGGCATTGCAGCCCTGGCCGAAGCCGGCGTGCTGACCCACGCGCGCAAGAGCCAGGACCGCGGCGTGGGCATCGGCGGCATCCTCATGGGCGGCGAATCGCTCAGGCGCTGGGCCCACCGCAACCCCGCCCTGCAACTGCGCGAGACGCGCTACACGCACGACCCCGAGGTGCTGGCCGCCAGCCACCGGCTGGCTGCCATCAATTCGGCGGTGGAGGTGGACCTCACGGGCCAGATCAACTCCGAGGTGGCGGGCGGCGTCTACGTGGGCGCCGTGGGGGGCGCCGTGGACTTTCTGCGCGGCGCGGCACGCAGCCGCGGGGGCCTGCCCATCATCGCCCTGCCCGCCACGGCCAGGGGGGCCACGCGCATCGTCGCGCGGCTGTCCGGCCCCGTCAGCACGCCGCGCAGCGACGCCGGGCTCATCGTCACCGAACACGGCGTGGCCGACCTGCGCGGCCAGACGCTGTCGCGCCGCGTGAAACGGCTGATCGACATCGCGGCGCCGGAGCACCGCGCCGACCTGGAACAACAGGCACATACCCTGCTGCGCCAATGCGGCGCAGCCTTTTCCTGATCCACTGATCCACTGATTCCCAAGGAGACAACACCATGCGCAGAGCCGCCATCGTCACCCCCCTTCGCACGCCCGTGGGCACCTTCGGCGGCAGCCTGCGGCCGGTATCGGTCGAGGAACTGGCCGCCACCACGGTGCGCGCCGTGGTCGAGAAAAGCGGCATCGACCCCGCACGCATCGACGACGTGGTCTTCGCCCAGTCCTACGCCAGCAGCGAGACGCCCTGCGTGGGCCGCTGGGCCGCGCTGCAGGCCGGCCTGCCGGTGACGGTGCCGGGCATGCAGCTGGACCGGCGCTGCGGCGGCGGCCTGCAGGCCGTGGCCACGGCGGCCATGATGGTGCAAAGCGGCGCCGCCGACGTGGTGATCGCAGGCGGCGTGGAGAGCATGAGCAACATCGAGTACTACAGCACCGACATGCGCTGGGGCGCGCGCTCGGGCAATGTGCGCTTCTACGACCGGCTGGACCGCGGCCGCGAGCGCTCCCAGCCCGTGGAGCGCTTCGGCAAGATCTCGGGAATGATCGAGACCGCCGAGAACCTGGCGCGTGACTACGGCATCAGCCGCGAGGCAGCCGACGCCTATGCCGTGCGCAGCCACCAGCGCGCCGCCGCCGCCTGGGAGGCGGGCCGCTTCGCCGACGAGATCGTCCCCGTCAAGGTGCCCCAGCGCAAGGGCGACCCCGTGCTGTTCACGCGCGACGAAGGCTTTCGCGCCGACGCCACCACCGACAGCATGGGCAAGCTGCGCGTGCTCATGCCCAATGGAACGGTCACGGCCGGCAACGCCAGCCAGCAGAATGACGCCAGCGCCGCCTGCCTGATCGTGGCCGAGGACAGGCTGGCCGAACTGGGCCTCACCCCCATGGCCACCCTGGTGGGCTGGGCCGCCGCAGGCTGCGAGCCCTCGCACATGGGCATAGGCCCCGTGCCCGCCGTCAAGAAACTGCTGGCGCGCCTGAACCTCACGCTGGACCAGATGGACCTGGTCGAACTCAACGAAGCCTTTGCCTGCCAGGTGCTGTCCGTGCTCAAGGGCTGGGAGTGGAACGACCAGGGCGCCATAGACCACAAGCTCAACGTCAACGGCTCCGGCATCTCCCTGGGCCACCCCATAGGCGCCACCGGCGTGCGCATCCTGGCCACCCTGCTGCACGAGCTGGAGCGCCGCAAGGGCCGCTATGGGCTGGAGACCATGTGCATAGGCGGCGGCCAGGGGATTGCGGCGGTGTTCGAGCGGGTGTGAGGAACCCGTCATGTCGACACGTCCAGTGAATCTGAGCCAGCAACAACATCGAATCGTTGAAGCTCAGACCCAAGCGACCAAGCTGGAAACGCTACGGCAAGCGGCTATGCGGGGGTGGGCGGATGTCGCCTCGGGTCACTACATTGACGTGCCGGATGAAGACTTTGACCTCTTTATCGCGGATCTGGGAAGGCAGGCAGCCAGCCGAATCAAGGCTGGTGCCTGACGGCGGCCTCCTCAATCCGCCCGCGCGCCCGACGCCTTCACGATCTCTTCCCACTTGCGGGCCTCGGCCTGGATGTAGCGCGCGAACTCGGCGGGCGTGGAGCCCACGGGCTCGGCGCCCAGGCGGCGGTATTGCGCGGCGATCTGGGGTTCGGCAAGCACGCGGCGGGACTCGGTCCACAGTTTCTGCACCATGTCCTGGGGCGTGTTCTTCGGCGCCCACAGTCCGTACCAGGTGCTGGTGCGAAAGCCGGGCATGCCGGCCTCTTCCATGGTGGGCACATCGGGCAGGGAGGGCGAGCGACTGGCCGAGGTGACGGCCAGCGCACGCAGCCGGCCCGAGGCGATGAAGGGCATGGCCGAGGGCATGGAGTCGAACATGAGCTGGATCTGCCCGCCCATCAGGTCGGTCAGGGCCGGCGAGCTGCCCTTGTAGGGCACATGCTGCATCTGCGCGCCGGTCTTCAGGCGGAACAGCTCGCCCGACAGGTGCTGTGACGACGCATTGCCGGCCGAGCCGAAGTTCACCTGTCCCGGATGGGCCTTGGCCCAGGCGATCAGCTCCTGCACATTGCGCACCGGAAGCTGGCTGCCCACGACCAGCACCAGCGGCACATCGACCAGCTGCGTGACCGGCTCGAAATCGCGGAAGGCGTCATAGGGCGCGCTGGCATAGACGTAGGGGTTGATGACGTGGATGGAGGCGTTGACCAGCAGCGTGTAGCCGTCGGCCGGCGCCTTGGCCACCAGGGCCGCGCCGACCATGCCGCTGGCGCCGGCCTTGTTGTCCACCACCAGGGGCTGGCCCAGCGCCTCGCCCAGCCGCGTGGTGACCACGCGCCCGACCACGTCGGTAGGCCCGCCCGGTGGATAGGGCACGACGACGCGGATGGGTGCCTTGGGATAGCCCTGGGCCCCGGCGGATGGCTGCGCCCCTGCCGTTCTCCATGCGGCCAGCGCCGCAGCGGCGCCCAGCAGGGTGCGGCGGGAAAGCGCGGAGCCTGTGCGTTGCGTTGTCATACCTTGTCTCCTTGAATGGCGAGTGCGAGCTTGCCGGTCACGTTGCGGCCGTGCAGCGCGTGCAGCGCCTCCGGCAGTTCATGCATGGCGAAGACCTGGCTGACCTGGGGATGGATGCATCCCCGGGCCGCCCAGTCGAGCAGCGTGGCAATGACGGGCTGCAGCTGCGCCGCGAAGGCCTGGCGTTCATCGGCCGGCGTCCAGCCGATGTAGCGGCCGTAGAAGAAGCCGTGCAGCGTGAGGTTCTTGACCAGGGCCAGGTTCATGGGCACGGCGGGAATGGCGCCGCTGGCGAAGCCCACGCTCAGCAGCTGCGCGTTCTGCGCGGCCGCGCGCAGTGCCTGCAGCAAGAGATCGCCCCCCACGGGGTCGAAGACCAGGGAGGCGCCCCGGCCCTGCGTGGCCTGCTTGACCTGGGCGGCCAGGTCCTGCGGGGTGACTGCCTGGTGCGCGCCGCGGCGCAGCGCATCGGCGCGCTTGGCCTCGGTGCTGGCGCAGGCGATGACCTGCACGCCGGGCGTCTGCCGGGCCACTTCCACCGCCGCGGCGCCCACGCCCGAACCGGCGCCCAGCACCAGCACCACATCGCCTTCCTGCAGGCGCGCGCGCCAGTGCAGGGCCGTGTAGGCTGTGCCGTAGGACAGGGCAATGGGCAGGGCCTGCAGCCAGGGCATGCCCGCAGGCAGGCGGTAGACGGTGGATGCATGCACCACCGTTTCCTGCGCAAAGGCACCCCAGTCGGCAATGAAGGCCACGGCATCGCCGGGCTGCAGGTGCTGCACCGCGCTGCCGCATTCCAGCACGCGCCCCACGCCTTCGGTGCCGGGCACGAAGGGCAGCGGCGGGCGCCGCTGGTAGCGGCCCTCGATCAGCAGGCCCGTGGCGTGGCTGACGTTGGCGTAGGCCACGGCAATCCGCGCCTGGTGCGCGCCCAGGGGCTGGCCGGGCCGGTCCATGGACTGCAGGCTGACCACCTCGTGCGGCGCGCCGAATTGATGGCAGACCAGGGCCTGCATGCGGGAGTGCGGGGATGCGGATGCCGGGGCGCTCATGCCATTTCCTCCGCCGCGCACTGGCGCACAACCTCACTGTCTATCAGTTGATCGATCTCCTGCGGCGTGCAGCCGGCCTCGGCCAGGATCTGGCGCGTGTGCTCGCCCGTGCGCGGCGCGGCGCCAAGGGATGCACCGCAGGCTGCTGCGTCTGCCGACCAGGGTGAAGCCGCATACAGCAGCGGCCCGAACCCGGGCTGCGCCAGCGTGGCGAACGATGCGCGGTGCACGGCCTGGGGATGCGCCACCACGTCGGCCAGCGTGCGCACGCCCGCATGCAGGGCGCCCTGCGCTGCCAGGCGCTGCTCCCAGTGGGCGCGCGGCTGCTGCGCCAGCAAGGCCTGCAGCCCGGCATGCAGGACATGGCGGTGGGCCATGCGGCCCGCATTGGAGGCAAAGCGCGCGTCCTGCAGCCAGTGCGGCAGGTCCAGCGCGCGGCACAGCCGCTCGAACTGGTCGTTGTTCAGGGCCAGCACGGTGATGAAGCCATCGGCCGTGGCGAACACGCCGTTGGGGGCGCTCACGCCTTCGGCGGGCAGGCCGCCGCGCAGCGTGTCTTCGGCCAGCACCGTGGATTGCAGGGCGCAGCAGACCTCGAACAGGTTCAGCTCCACATGGCGCCCGCGCCCGCTGCGCGCCTTGCCCAGCAGGGCCGCCGTGCAGGCCTGTGCGGCGTAGACACCGGCCGCGATGTCGGCCAGCAGCAGGCCCACGCGCTGGGGCTGGCCCTGCACGTCGCGGTTGCTGGTCATCAGCCCCGTGTCCGCCTGCATGACGGAGTCGGTGGCGGGCCGGTCGGCATACGGCCCCGTGGGTCCGTAGCCGCTGATGGAGACGTACACCGGGTCCAGGCCGGCCGCGCGCAGGCTGTCGTAGTCCACGCCCATGCGCTGCACGACCTGGGGGCGGAAGTTCTGCACTACGATGTCGGCCTCGCGCGCCAGCCGCAGCAGCAGCGCGCGCCCCTGGGCCTGGCGCGCATCGACGGCAATGCTGCGCTTGCCCGCGTTGTAGGTGGCCGACAGGCTGCTGTGCCCGTTGCGCGAGATGCCCACGTGGCGCGCCCAGTCGCCTTCGGGCGGATCGACCTTGATCACCTCGGCGCCCTGGCGCGACAGCAGGTGGGTGCAGTAGGGGCCGGCCACGCCCTGGCTCAGATCGAGCACACGGTAGTGCGCCAGGGGCGCCGGCGGCGCGGTTTGCAAAGCTTCTTGGTTCACGGTCAGCGGCCTTTCGCCATGGTTTCCTCCATGCTAGGGAGGCAGGGCTGGCGCCACAATCCTCGCCAGCAGGCCAGGCCTGGTGACTCCCGATCAACAATGGCCGGCCCCGGCCCTGCAAAGAATGCCGAGATGGACCTGAACCTGTGCCGCGTCTTCATCGACATCGCCGAGGCCAAGAGCCTCACGCGGGCGGCCGAGCGCGGCGGCATGACGCGCTCCAACGTCTCGCGCCGGCTGCGTGCGCTGGAGACCGAGATGGGCGCGCAGTTGCTGCGCCGCACCACGCGCAATGTGGAGCTCACCCAGGCCGGCCAGCTGCTGTACCGGCGCTGCCTGGCCATGATGGAGGAGCTGCAGCGCGCCCGCGATGCCATCCACCAGTTGCGCTCCACCGTGAGCGGCGAGGTGGGCGTGCGCGTGCCCACCGGCTTCGGGCATTTCTATCTCAAGCCCCTGATCCTGGGCTTTTGCCGCGAGCATCCCGACATCCGCCTGCGCCTGCTGATCAACGACCAGATGGCCGACCTCGTGGCCTCCAAGGTCGATCTGGCGGTGCAGATCACCTCCGCGCCGCTGGACGATCTGGTGGCCACGCGGCTGTGCGATGTGCGCTGGAACTTCGTGGCCACGCCCGCCTGCCTGCAGGCGCTGGAGCAGTCGCTGGGCCGGCCCCTGCGCGCGCCTGCCGACCTGCTGCAGGCCCGCCTCATCCTGCCGCTGGCCATGGGCGGCAGGCTGGCCTGGCTGGCCGGCAGCGGCGACGATGGCGTGGCCGCTGCCCTCGATGTGCTGCCCTCGCTGCAATCGGGCGACTACCGCCTGCTGTACGACGCCGTGCTGGACGGCCTGGGCCTGGCCCTGCTCCCGGACTACGTGACCTCGGCCGCGCTGGCCGGCGGCACGCTGGTGGCCGTGCTGGACCAGGTGGTGTTCTCCGGCCTGGGCAATGCCATGTACCTGGTGCGCATGCCCGACCGCCAGCCCACCATGGCCGCGCGCGCCTTCCAGCAGTTCCTGCGCGAGGCCATCGTCACCGCCGCACCCAGCTGGCAGGCGGGGGCTGAAGAGGGTGGTGAAGAAGGCGGTGAAGAAGGCGGCGGAGGGGGCTGCACGCACCGCTCTTCCTAGGATTGCCCTAACAGCCGGCAAACCCTGGCTTTGGCAAAAGCAGATTCCCAAGACGCGCCTGCCTGCGCACCATTGCCTGCATGTCCGGCGCAGACCGGGCGCGCCGCCGTGCAGGCCACGGCAGCGCTTCATTCATCTTTTGCAGGAGACATGCACATGCCCGCCCAACACCGCCGCAAGGCCCTGGCCACCCTGGCCCATGCCCCGCTTCTGGCGTCCCTGGTGACCGCCCTGGCCACCCTGAGCGCCCTCCCCGCCGCCGCGCAGGACGCGCAGCCCGTGCGCCTCATCGTGGGCTACTCGGCCGGTGGCCCCGTGGACCAGGGCGCCCGCTTGCTCAGCGTGGCGCTGACCAAGGAGCTGGGCGCCTCGGTGGTGGTGGAGAACAAGCCCGGCGCCAACGCCACCATGGCCGGCAGCGAGGTGGTGCGCGCCAGGCCCGATGGGCTGACGCTGTGGTTCGCGGCCAGCCCCACCATCACCATCAGCCCCAACGTGATGAGCAAGATGTCCTTCGACCCGGCCCGTGACCTCACGCCCGTGGCGCCCGTGCTCAGCTACTACAACGTGCTGGTGGTCAACAACAACGAGCCCTACAGGACCACGGCCGAGCTCGTGGCCTATGCCAAGGCCCATCCGCAAAAGCTCAACTACGGCTCGGCCGGCGTGGGCGGCTCCAACCACCTGGGCGCGCTGCTGTTCGCGCGGCGCAGCGGCATCGAGATGAACCACATCCCCTACAAGGGCAACGCACCGGCCATGACCGACGTGATCGGCGGCCAGCTGAGCATGATGCTGGACATCATCAGCACCGCCAGCAGCTACATCCAGGGCGGCAAGGTGCGGGCCATCGCCGTCACCTCGCCGCAGCGCAATGCGTCCCTGCCCGATGTGCCCACCTTTGCCGAGTCCGGCATCGAAGGCCTCAAGGGCTTCGACGTGGGCGGCTGGTATGGCGTCTATGGGCCCAAGGGCATGTCGCCCGAACTCGTGGCCCGCCTGAACAAGTCCATCAACGCCGCCCTGGCCCAGCCGGAGCTGCGCAAGCGCCTCAAGGAACTGGGCTACGAAGAGTGGACCGGCGCACCCCAGAAACTGGCCGAGCGCGGTGCCAAGGAGCGCGCCATGTGGGCCACCGTCACGCAAGGCATTGTGGTGGACTGAGGGATACGCGGAGCATGAATCAACGAATACACCATCTGCTGGACCGCTGGCTGGCCGAAGCGCCGCAGCGTCCCTTCATCCACCTGCCCGACGGCAGCAGCCTGAGCTTTGCCGACCTGGGCGCGCTGGCGGACACGGCCGAGGCCGAGCTGCGCGCGCTGCAGGTGCGGCCCGGCGACCGCGTGCTGGTCGTGGCCGAGAACTGCCCCGAGCATGCGGCGCTGATCCTGGCCTGCAGCCGCGTGGGCGCCTGGTCCTGCGGCGTGAACGCACGCATGGCGCCCGGCGAGATCGATGCCTTTGCGGCCAAGGCCGATGCGCGCGTGGTGTATTTCACCTCGGCCGCATCGGACAGCGCCAGCGGCCACGCGCGGCGCTTTGGCGCAGGCGACTCGGCCCTGGCCGGCATGCAGCACAGCCCCGTGCGCGCTGAGGCGGTGGCCGAATCCGGCGCGCTGCAGGACGAGGTGGCGGCGCTGATCTTCACCTCGGGCACCACGGGCACGCCCAAGGGCGTGATGGTGGGGCATGAGGCGCTGACGCTGTTCGCGCGCGTCTCGGCCGCATCGCGCGGGCTGGGTCCGCAGGACCGCAGCTATGCCTTCGTGCCCATGACCCACATCTTCGGGCTGGGCACGGTGCTGCTGGCCTCGCTGCATGCGGGCGCGCAGATGGTGATGCGCCCGCAGTTCGACCCCGCCGACCTGCTGGACGCGCTGGCGCGCCACGGCATCTCGCAGTTGCAGGGGCCGCCAGCGCTGTACGCGCGCCTGCTGGCCCATCTGCAGGAGCAGGGCATTGCCCACCCGCAGGCGCCGGCGCTGCGCTATGTCTACACAGGCGCAGGCCCGCTGGACCTGACGCTCAAGAAACGCGTGGAGGCCGCCTTCGGCCAGGCGCTGCACCATGGCTACGGCCTGTCGGAATACGCAGGGTCGGTCCACCTCACGCGACAGGGCGAGCAGCGGCCCGACACCAGCGCCGGCTACGTGGTGGAAGGCGCCGAGGTGCGCGCCGTGGACCCGGCCACGGGCCGGCCCCTGCCGGTGGGCGAGCGCGGCGAGCTGTGGATACGCGGGCGCGGCCTGATGCACGGCTACTTCCGCGATGACCAGGCCACGGCCGCCGTGATGCGCGAGGGCGGCTGGTACGCCAGCGGCGACCTGGGCGAGCTGCATGCCGACGGCGCGCTCTTCGTGGTGGGGCGGCTCAAGGAAATGATCATCCGCTCGGGCTTCAACGTGTATCCGGCCGAGGTGGAACTGGCGCTCAACGAGCTGCCCGGCGTGCAGCGCAGCGCCGTGGTCGGCCGCCCCGAAAACGATGGCAACGAGGAGGTCATCGCCTTCGTCGAGCTGCAGCCCGGCGCCACGCTGGACAACGCTGCTGCGCGTGCCCACCTGCGCGAACGGCTGGCGCCCTACAAGCTGCCCGCCCGCATCGTGCCCCTGGCCGAGCTGCCCACCAGCCCCAACGGCAAGGTGCTCAAGCGCCTGCTGCAGGAACAGGCGCTGCGCGCTTGAGCCAACACGCCCGCTGAATCGTTGCGCCGGTGCCACTGCCGGTGCAACCTTTCACCCTCCCTGCCCTGAATCCCGACGCGCGCCAAGGCAATCGCCGTCGGAAACCCTTATCTGCGGCATCGATGCAACACCCCTACGCCAAGCGTGGCACAGGCCTTGCACCCCTTCTTTCATGATGTAAAACTATTGAACTTAATATCTCGATAGTTTAAAAAGATTCATTAACTGAACGCTTGCCAGGCCCGGGCTGCAGGCAGCCGCAGTGGTGCACATCCCATGTGCCTGCTCACGTCTGCAAAAAGACAAGCCCCATTTCCGCAACCATTTGAATCAAGCGAATGAAAAAAATCCTCAATCTGATTTTCGGAGGTATTTTCCTGATCGCTGCCAGCTTGGTTCATGCGGCCTGGCCAGACCGGCAGATCACGCTGGTTGTACCTTTCCCGGCAGGCGGTGGCACCGATATCGTGGGGCGCATCATCGCCAAGGAGCTTGCACAACGCCTGCGCGTCAACGTGGTGGTGGAAAACCGCCCTGGCGCCTCGGGCAACATCGGTGCGCGCCAGGTCTCCAAGGCCCGTCCCGATGGATATACGCTGCTGATCTGCTCCACGGCCCAGACCATCTCGGGCGCGCTGTACACGCAGGCCGGCTATGACGTGGTCAACGACCTCGAAGCCATCTCCACCATCAACGACGGTCCTCTGGTGCTCATCACACGCCCGGGCCTGAAGCTGGCGTCGGTGCAGGACCTGATCGAGCTGGCGCGGCGCAGCCCCGGCAAGCTGACCTATGCCACGCCGGGCTACGGCAGCGCGGGCCACATGGCGGCCGAGGCCCTGAGCCTGGCCGCCGACATACGCATGCTGCACATCCCCTACCAGGGCGCCGCGCCCATGATGAGCGACCTGGTGAGCGGCCAGGTCGATATCGCCTTCGACCTGCTGATCACGGCCAAGCAGTATGTGCACCAGGGCAAGGTCAATCGCGTGGGCGTGGCCACGCGCGAGCGCTCACCCCTCATGCCCGACTGGCAGACGCTCAGCGAGCAAAGCCCGGCCCGGCTCGGCAATTTCAACGAGACCTCATGGAATGTGCTCATGGCACCCAAGGGCACGCCGGCCGCGATAGTGAACGCCATCAATGCACAGATGAAAAATATCCTGACCGACGAAAAGGTGCAGAAGAAATTCATGGAGCTTGGCAGCATTCCCCTTTGGAAATCCGTGGACAGCACCAAGGCATTCGTATCCGACGACGCCAGAAAATGGAGAAAGGTGGTCAGTGATGCCGGCATCGCGAAAATCTGAAATACCCCCTTCGCCGCAGAAACTGGCAGGGCCCGATGTCAATGCGCTGCACGAATTGCTCAATGCGCTGAAAAAGCACGGCATCGACATCCCCTTCGAGCGGCTGGGACCCATCCTGGCGGAGCACCAGTTGCTGATGGAGCACCGCGGCCTCGTCAACGAACTGGCGCATGAGGCGGGACCCTCGCAGATCCACACCACCATCTCCCGTCAGAGCAAGCATGAGCGGCAGTCCTGAACTTTCGATACGACAGATGGCCAGCGCGCTGCGCGCCGGCAAGACCACTTCGGAGATGCTGACCCGGGCGGCGCTGGGACGCATCCGCGCCATGGACATCGACATCCATGCCTTCACCAATCTCGATGCCAGCGGTGCCATGGAGGCTGCGCGCAACGCAGACATGGCGCGCGGAGAAAGCGCCGATCTGCCGCTGCTCCACGGCATTGCCGTGGCCATCAAGGACGTCTACGACGTGGCCGGCCTGCCGACCACCTGCCAGTCCTGGCTGAGCCTGGACTATGTGCCCGAAGACGATTCCACGCCGGTGCGGCGCCTGCGCGACGCCGGCGCCATCATCCTGGGCAAGCTGGCCACGCACGAGTTCGCCATCGGCGCGCCCAGCCCCGACCTGCCGTTTCCCGCGGCCCGCAACCCCTGGGACCTGGCCCATATTCCGGGCGGATCGTCGTCGGGCTCGGGCGCCGCCATTGCGGCAGGCTTCACGCGGCTGGCCCTGGGCACCTGCACGGGCGGCTCCATCCTCATACCGGCCGCCTGGTGCGGCGCCGTGGGGCTGAAACCTACCTACGGCCGCGTCTCCAAGCACGGCGTGTTCCCCCTGGCCTGGACGCTGGACCACTGTGGCCCGCTGTCGCGCAGCGTGGAGGATGCGGCCATCGCGCTGCAGGTGCTGGCCGGGCACGACCCGCTGGACCCGGCCAGCTCCACCGAACCCGTGGACGACTACTGCACGGGGCTGGAGCAGGGCGTGAAGGGCCTGACCATCGGCGTGCCGCAGGACCACTTCCAGTCGTCGCCCCAGGCGTCGCCCACGTTCCTGTCGGCCTTCGACCGCACGGCCGCGCTGCTGGCCGAGGCCGGCGCCCGTCCCGTCCACGTGAGCCTGCCCCACAGCCAGCAGTTCCTGGCGGCCGGCCGCGTCATCCTCAGTGCCGAGATGTTCACCATCCATGCGCAGGACCTGCGCTCGCGCCCGCTGGACTATGGCGAGCTCACGGCGGCGCGGCTGCTGCTGGGCGCCACCGTGTCCTCGGAGGACTACCTGAACGCCCTGCGCGTGCGCCGCATGCTGGCGGCCTGCGTGGACGCTGCGCTGGACCGCTGCGACGTGCTGCTGACCGCCATCACCCTGGATACAGCGCCGCGCGTCGACCCCATGCCGCATTTCCGCCACTGGCCGGTACAGACCCATGCCTTCAACGTGACCGGGCACCCGGCCGTCAGCGTGCCGGTGGGCCTGTCGCCCCAGGGCCTGCCGCTGGCCGTGCAGGTGGTGGGACGCTACTTCGACGAGGCCCGCATCCTGCAGGTGGCCCGGGCCATCGAGCGGCTGACCGGCTGGGAAAACCAGCTGCTGCCCGACGGCACCTGACCGCCGTGCTTGGCTCGGACACAGCCGCAGCAGCAGCCCCGGTCCTCGCTGATCGGCCTGATCTCCTATCAGGCCTCCATGCGGATGATCTGGCGTATGGCCTCGCCACGCGCCAGGCGGTCGAAGCCCTCGTTGATCTGGTCCAGCGTCAGGTGGCCGGTGACCAGGCGGTCCACCGGCAGCCTGCCGGCCGCATGCAGGGCCAGGTACCGGTCGATGTCGCGGCGCGGCACGCAGCTGCCCATGTAGCAGCCCTTGAGCGTGCGCTCCTCGGCCACCAGGTGCCAGACCGGCAGGCTGATGGCCTGGGCGCTGGAGGGCAGGCCCGCCGTCACGGTCTGGCCGCCGCGCCGCGTGATGCGGTAGGCCATCTCCAGTGCCTTGGCCGAGCCCACCATCTCGAAGGCATGGTCCACGCCGCCGCCCGTCAGCGCCCGCACCTGCTTGACGGCATCCTCGTCACCGGCATTGACGGTGTCGGTGGCGCCGAAATCGCGCGCCATGGCCAGCTTGTCCGCATTGAGGTCCACGGCCACCACGCGGGCCGCACCCGCCGCCGCCGCGCCCATCACCGAGGACAGGCCCACGCCGCCCAGCCCCACCACGGCCACGCTCTGGCCGGGGCTCACCCTGGCGGTATTGGCCACCGCGCCCACGCCGGTCATCACGGCGCAGCCGAACAGCGCAGCCAGCTCCAGCGGCACCGACTTGTCGATGCGGTGCACGCCGCGGCGCGAGAGCACGGCATGCTCGGCAAAGGCCGAGACGCCGACGAAGTGCGAGATGGGCTGGCCATTGCGCGACAGGCGCCTGGCGCCCGACAGCAGGGTGCCCGCCACGCCGGCCTGGCCTGCGGGCTCGCACAGCACGGGCCGGCCCTCGGCGCAGGGCTGGCAGTTGCCGCAGCCGGGCACGAAGAGCATGACCACGTGGTCGCCCACCTCCAGGTCGGTCACGCCCTCGCCCAGCGCCTGGATCACACCTGCGGCCTCATGGCCGAGCACGATGGGCGTGTCGCGCGGACGGTCGCCGTTGATGATGGACAGGTCGGAGTGGCACACGCCTGCGGCGGCCACCTTGACCAGCACCTCGCCGGGGCCGGGCGGCGCCAGGTCCACCTCCCAGATCTCCAGCGGGCGGCTGTCGGCATAGGGCGCGGCTGCGCCCGTTCTCGTGAGTACGGCGGCGCGTGTCTTCATGATGTCTTCACCAGCTTGCAGCTGCTCCTGGACAGCGGGCGGAAGGCCTCGTCACCGGGGATGGTGGAGAGCACCTTGTAGTAGTCCCAGGGATATTTGGATTCCTCGGGCTTCTTGATCTGCACCAGGTACATGTCGTGCACCATGCGGCCGTCCTCGCGCACCTTGCCGTTCTGGGCGAAGAAGTCCTCGATGGGCATCTGCTTGAGCTGGCGCGCCACCGCGTTGCCGTCGTCGCCCCTGGTGGCCTGCACGGCCTTGAGGTAGTTGGTGACGGCCGAGTAGGCGCCCGCATGGATCATGGAGGGCATCTTCTTCATCTTCTCGAAGAAGCGCCGCGACCAGGCGCGCGTGGCCTCGGTGCGGTCCCAGTAAAAGCCCGTGGTCAGCACCATGCCCTGGCCGTAGCGCAGGCCCAGCGCATGCACGTCGTTGATGAACAGCAGGCTGGGCACCAGGGTCTGCCTGGGCGCGATGCCGAACTCGTGCGCGGCCTTGATGGCGTTGACCGTGTCGCTGGTGGCATTGGCCAGGTTGATCACCGAGGCCTTGGAGGCCTGGGCCTGCAGCAGGAAGGACGAGAAATCGCTGGCATTGAGCGGATGGAAGGTGGTGCCCACCAGCTTGCCGCCGCCGTCTTTCAGGAAGTCGGTCACATTGGCCGTCATGGCCTTGCCGAAGGCGTAGTCCACGCCCAGGATGAACCAGTCCTTCTTGCCCTGCGCCAGGATGCCGCGCACCGCGCCATTGGCCAGCGCATAGCTGTCGTAGGTGTAGTGGATGGCCGTGGGCGCGCAGTGCTCGTTGGTGAGGATGTCCGAGGCGCCGCCGGTGTTGATCACCATCTTGCCGCGCTCGCGCGCCAGGTTGTTGACGGCGATGGCGACGGCCGTGTTGTTGATGTCCACGATCAGGTCCACGCCGTCGCGGTCGAACCAGGTGCGCGCATGGGTGGCGCCCACGTCGGCCTTGTTCTGGTGGTCGGCCCAGACCACCTCGATCTTCCTGCCCAGCACCTGGCCGCCGAAGTCGGCCACGGCCATCTTCGCGGCCTCGACGGAGCCGCGCCCCGCCGTGTCCGCGTACAGGCCCGACATGTCGCTGAGCACACCGATGCGCACCACGTCGTCCGATATCTGCTGCGCCTGCGCCGCCGCCGTCCACAGCAGGCCGGCGCCCAGCGCGCAGCCGGCAGCGCGCACCTTGGTCAAGCCGCCTCGCATCAAGCCTTTCCGCATATCCGTCTCCTTGTCTCGGGGTTGTTTTTCTGGATACCGGAGGCAAGCCTAAGCAGGCAGGCCCGGCCCGCCTATGCGCGATTGCGAAAGACCGGGTTGCAGCGCTGCGAAGCCGGGTTTGTCCCGGGTACGGGCACGCCGCCGTGCTCAGTCCGCCTGGATGCCGGCCACCTTGACCACCTGGGCCCATTTGCGCAGCTCGCTGCTCAGGCGCTCGCGCATCTGCTGCTGGGTGCCGGGGTCGGCCTCGGCGCCGGCCGTCAGCAGGCGCTCGCGCACGGCGGCATCGCGCAGCGCGGTGTTGAAGTCGGCATTGATGCGCGCCAGCACGGCGGGCGGCGTGCGGGCCGGCGCGAACAGCGCGGCCCAGGAATAGGCCTCGTACTCGGGCAGGCCCGACTCGGCAATGGTGGGCACCTCGGGCAGCATGGCCGAGCGCTGGCGGCTGGCCACGCCCAGCACCTTGATGCGGCCCGACTTGATGTGCTGCAGCGCGCTGGGCGCATCGGCAAACATCAGCTGCACCTGGCCGCCCAGCAGGTCGTTCATGGCCGGCGCGCTGCCCTTGTAGGGAATGTGCTGCAGCTTGATGCCCGCATGCATGTTGAACAGCTCGCCGGCCAGGTGCGTGCCGCCGCCATTGCCCGAGGAGCCGAAGCTCAGCCCGTTGCCGGACTTGGCCAGCGCGATCAGCTCGCGCACGTTGCGGGCGGGCACCGAGGGATGGGCCACCAGGAAGACCGGGAACATGGCGGCAAAGCTCACGGGCGCGAAGTCACGCTCTATGTCGTAGGTCATCTTCGGCTGCAGCGCCGGGTTGACCGCATGGTGGATGGAGCCCACGAACAGCGTGTAGCCGTCGGCAGGCTCCTTGGCTGCGAGGGCCGCGCCCACCATGCCGCCGGCGCCCGCGCGGTTGTCCACGATGCAGGGCTGCGGCCAGATCTCGCCCAGCTTCTGGGTGAAGGCGCGTGCCGTGGTGTCCACCGGGCCGCCGGGCGGAAAGGGCACGATGAAGCGCACGGGCCGCGTGGGCCAGGCATCGGCCGCAAACGCCGGCCGGACTGCAGGCAAGAGGCTGCCGGCCGCCAGCGCGCCACCGGCGGACAGCAGGCGGCGGCGGCGCGAAGAGAAGGAGGAAGTGGCAGAAGGCAGGAAGGAAGACGGGGGCATGGCGAAACTCCGGGCAACGGGCGGCGGCTTGCCGCGCGGCCCATTCTGGGCAAGCCGCCCTGCGCCGTGTTTCGCGAATGTGGAAGGCGCGCTTCCAGGGCTCCCAAGCGGTGGAAACCCTGGGAAGCGGTCCACTCCGATGCAGCCTAGTGGCTGATCATCCAGGGCCGCCGCGAGGGCGCGGACTTCGCGCCGTTGGGCGCCGTCACCGTGGCGCTGCGCCGCCCCGATCCGCAGCAGCCGCAGCCTGCCGGGTGCCTGAGCCGCGCATAGTCATAGTCGCGCGAACTGGCGGGCTCGTGGCGCGCGCGCTCGTTGGTGGCCATGGCGCGGCGCGTTCCGTCGGCCATCAGCGCCAGCCGGGGCGCGGCGGCCAGCACGCGCGCAGCCGCCGTGCCGCAGCCAGGGCAGGCCGCAGGCTCGTCGCGCAGGCGCAGCGGCCGCAGGGCCTCGAAGCCGCCGCATTGCGCGCATTCGTAGTCGTAGGTGGGCATGGGCGGGCTCCTTGGCGTCAGCGCAGGTCGGGGGACAGGGGCATGTCCACGCTGCCGTCGAACTGGACGACAGGCCCTGCGGCGTTGGGGTTGATGTCGAAGTCGAAGATGCCCGTGGGCAGCCACAGCGTGGCGCAGGAGTTGGGCACGTCCACCACGCCGCTGATATGGCCCTGCACGGGCGCCGTGCCCAGGATGGAATACGCCTGGGCGCCGCTGTAGCCGAACTTCTTCAGGTATTCGATGGCGTTCAGGCAGGCCTGGCGGTAGGCCACGTTGACATCCAGGTAGTGCTGCCTGCCGCTCTCGTCCACCGAGATGCCCTCGAAGATCAGGTAGTCGTCATAGCGCGGCGTGATGGGGCTGGGCTTGAAGATGGGGTTCTTGATGCCGTACTTGGCCATGCCGCCCTTGATGAGTCCGACCTTCATGTGCACCCAGCCGGCCATCTCGATGGCGCCGCAGAAGGTGATCTCGCCATCGCCCTGGCTGAAGTGCAGGTCGCCCACGCTCAGACCGGCGCCGTCCACATAGACGGGGAAGAACACCTTGGCGCCGCGCGAGAGGTCCTTGATGTCGCAGTTGCCGCCATGCTCGCGCGGCGGCACGGTGCGTGCGCCTTCGGCGGCGGCCTTGTCGCGGGCTTCGCCGCGCATCTGGCCCATGTGGGCCGTGCCGGCCGACGGCGGGTTGGCCAGGCCGGGCACGCGTTCGGGGTCGGTGGCGATGAGTGCGCGCTCGCGCTCGTTCCACATCTCCAGCATGGGCCGGTCAGGCAGGCAGCCGATGAGGCCGGGATGGATGAGGCCGGGGAAGTTCACGCCTGGTATGTGGCGCGAGCTGGTGAACATGCCCTTGAAGTCCCAGATTGATTTCTGGGCCGAGGGGAAATGGTCGGTCAGGAAGCCGCCGCCATTGTTTTTGGAGAAAAAGCCGTTGAAGCCCCAGAGGCTGTCGGGCTTGGCGCCGATGTCCAGCAGGTCCACCACCAGCAGGTCGCCGGGCTGGGCGCCCTTCACGCCCACGGGGCCGGACAGGTAGTGCACCGTGGTCAGGTCGATGTCGCGCACATCGTCGGCGCTGTCGTTGTTCTTGATGAAGCCGCCGGTCCAGTCGTAGGTCTCCAGGATGAAGTCGTCGCCGGGCTGGACCCAGCAGGCCATGGGAATGTCCGGGTGCCAGCGGTTGTGGACCCTTTCGTTGTCGGTGGGCGGGCGGTTCAGGTCCACCTTGATCAGCGTATCCGTCATGTGCAAAAACCTCCTGGGTGGGTGGGGATCGACAGCGGAGAACGGGCCGGGGTGCGGCACGCCATTGCCGGCCTTCCTGTGGCGCCACGCCGTGCCAAAGCGGCGGCGCGCCCTCGGTGCGCCGGCAGGCGGCGCAGGGCGGGTATGAAGAAAAGTCCGGGAATGCATAAACACCATAGCAGCCGTGCCTGCCGGCCCGCCTAGGCAGCAACCCTGGGTTGACAGCCGGGCGCCGGCGCTGGTGAAGCCACCCTTCCAGATTGGCGAATTGAAGCGGCCCCGCGATGCGGGCATGCTGGCGGACAGCCGCTGCCCTGCATGCCGCCGGGCGCAGCGCCAAGAACACAAAGAATGGAAACACCGCCCATGCACCTGAGCGCACAGACCCACTACCAGGCCGAACTCGATGCCGGCCGTTTCTGCATACAGCAGTGCCCGCAATGCACGCGCCATGTCTTCACCCCGCGCGAGCTGTGCCCGCACTGCGGCGCCAGCCCGCTGCGCTGGGTGCGCGCCAGCGGCCAGGGCACGGTCTACTCCACCTCCACCGTCGCACGCAAGAGCGATGCCGGCGGCGACTACAACGTGGCCCTGATCGACCTGGACGAAGGCGTGCGCATGATGGGCCGCGTCGAAGGCATTGCGCCGGCCGACGTGCGCATAGGCCAGCGCGTGAGCGCCCATGTGGCGAGCAAGGACGGACGCGGCCTGGTGCTGTTCCAGCCCGCGCTGCAACCGGCTCCACAGGCTTCCCGTGGAGGTGCAGCATGAACACCCGCATCCCCCAATCCACCCTGGACGCCGCCGCCGTGAACCGCCCGCTGCGCGGGCGCGTGGCCATTGCCGGCGCCGCCACCTATGGCTGCGGCGAGGCACCCGGCATGGACGACATGACCCTGCTGGTGCGCGCCGCCCATGCGGCCGTGGCCGATGCCGGCCTGGCCATGCAGGACATCGACGGCCTGGCCACCTGCAGCGTCAACGCCAGCATGTGGACCATGCCCGTGATCGAGCACCTGGGCATCAACCCCACCTACGTGGACGGCACGATGATCGGCGGCAGCAGCTTCATCGCCCACCTGCTGCCCGCCATCCGCGCGCTGGAGGCCGGCCAGTGCAAGGCCGTGCTGGTGTGCTACGGCAGCGCCCAGCGCTCGGCCACCTTCGGCCGCAAGGAAGGCCAGGCGGCGCGGCGTTTCCTGGACCCGCAGCCCTATGAGTTCCCCTACGAGCCCGTGCTGCCCGTGACCGCCTATGCGCTGGCGGCCGCGCGCCACATGCACGAGTTCGGCACCACGCGCGAGCAGCTGGCCGAGGTGGCCGTGGCCGCGCGCGCCTGGGCCCAGCTCAACCCCGAAGCCTTCATGCGCGACCCGCTGACCATCGAGGACGTGCTCTCGGCCCGCCCCATCGCCAGCCCCTTGAGCGTGCGCGACTGCTGCCTGGTGACGGACGGCGCAGGCGCCATCGTGCTGGTGCGCGGCGAGCGCGCCCGCGACCTGCCGCGCCCCCCCGTCTACGTGCTGGGCAATGCCACGGCCATCTGGAACCGCCAGATCTCCTGCATGCCCGACCTGACCACCACGGCTGCCGCGCAGTCCGGCACCCAGGCCTTTGCCATGGCGGGGCTCACCGCGGCCGACATGGACATGGCCCAGGTCTACGACGCCTTCACCATCAACACCCTGCTGTTCCTGGAGGACCTGGGCTTTTGCGCCAAGGGCGAAGGCGGCGCCTTCGTGTCCGGGGGCGGCATCGCGCCCGGCGGGCGGCTGGCCGTCAACACCAACGGCGGCGGCCTGTCCTGCGTGCACCCGGGCATGTACGGCATCTTTGCGCTGATCGAGGCCGTGCGCCAGCTGCGCGGCGAGGCCGGCCAGCGCCAGCTGGGACGCCACCGCACGGCCGTGGTGCACGGCAACGGCGGCACGCTGTCAAGCCAATCCACGGCGGTGCTGGGAACCGCCGAAACCCTCTGAACCGCACAGGAAGCACACCGCAATGATCCGCGACCAAGAAACCCTCGAAGCCCTGCTGGACAGCGTGCGCCGCTTTGTGCGCGAGCGCCTGGTGCCCGCCGAGAACGAAGTGGCCGAGACCGACGAGATTCCCGAGTCCATCGTGCAGGAGATGCGCAACCTGGGCCTGTTCGGCATGACCATCCCCGAGCAGTTCGGCGGGCTGGAGCTGACCATGGAGGAAGAGGTGCGCGTGCTCTTCGAGCTGTGCCAGACCGCGCCGGCCTTCCGCTCGGTGATCGGCACGACCGTGGGCATAGGCTCGCAGGGCATCCTCATCGACGGCACGCCCGAGCAGCAGGCGGCCTGGCTGCCCAAGCTGGCCACGGGCGAGATCATGGCCTCGTTCGCGCTGACCGAGCCCGAGGCGGGCTCGGACGCGGCCTCGCTGCGCACCACCGCCATCAGGGACGGGGACCACTACGTGGTCAACGGCAACAAGCGCTTCATCACCAATGCGCCGCATGCGGGCATGTTCACGCTGATGGCGCGCACCGACCCGGCCAACAAGGGCGCGGGCGGCGTCTCGGCCTTCATCGTGGATGCGAAGTCGCCGGGCATCAGCTTCGGCAAGAACGACGTGAAGATGGGCCAGAAGGGCGCGCACACCTGCGACGTATTCTTCGACAACGTGCGCGTGCCGGCGGCCAACCTCATCGGCCTGAAGGAAGGCCAGGGCTTCAAGACCGCCATGAAGGTGCTGGACAAGGGCCGCATCCACATCGCGGCCGTGAGCGTGGGCGTGGCGCAGCGCATCCTGCGCGACGCGCTGAACTATGCGCTGGAGCGCAAGCAGTTCGGCCAGCCCATCTGCGAGTTCCAGCTGGTGCAGGCCATGCTGGCCGACAGCCAGGCCGAGCTGTATGCGGCCGAGTGCATGGTGATCGACGCCGCGCGCCGCCGTGACGAGGGCCGCAACGTCTCCACCGAGGCCTCGTGCTGCAAGATGTTCGCCACCGAGATGGTGGGCCGCGTGGCCGACCGGGCCGTGCAGATCCTGGGCGGCTCGGGCTACCTGGCCGAGTTCGGCATCGAGCGCTTCTACCGCGACGTGCGGCTGTTCCGCCTGTACGAAGGCACGACCCAGATCCAGCAGGTCATCATCGCGCGCAACATGGTGCGCGAGGCGCGCGCCGCATGAGCCGTATGAGTGCACCGCCCCCCGACCGCAATGCCTTCATGCGGCTGATCGGCGCCTCTCAGGTGCCCGCGCCGCCCGGCAAGGTCCATGTGCGCCTGCCCCACATGCGCGAGGAACTGCTCAACCAGCTGCCCGCCGCGCACGGCGGCGTCCTCATGACGCTGCTGGACTCCGTGATGTCGCGCGCCGCGGGCGAGCTGCCCGGTGCGCCATCGCAGACCGCCGTGACGGTGGAGATGAGCAGCCGCTTCCACCGCCCGGGCAAGGGCGCGCTGCTGGCCGAAGGCTGGGTGGTGCACTCCAGCCGCAGCCTGTGCAGCTGCGCGGCGCAGTTGCTCGATGAAGACGGAAAGCTCGTGGCCACGGCCACCGGCACATTCAAGTACTGGCTGGCACCGACCACGCTGGACCGGGGCACGGCCCAGGCCGACTGAACCGGCGGCGGTCGGCGGGCAGCCGCCGTCGGTGGGCCCCTACTCCAGCGTGAGCCGGCCCTGTGCGTCGGCCACCAGCAGCTCCACCAGCTCCTGGGCGAAGGACGGCAGGGCCTCCAGGCTGCGCACGCAGATCTGCATCTCGCGCACCGACCAGGCATCGGACAGCGGCACGATGGCGATGTCCATGGAATGCGCATGGCGGCTGGCGGCCGATTCGGGCAGCACGCCCACGCCCACGCCGGACTCGATCATGCGGCAGGCCGTCTCGAAGTTGCCCACCTGGATGCGCTGCTTGATGGGCCGGTGCAGCTGGTCGCTGGCCTGGCGCAGGAAGGCGTGGATGGCGCTGGATTCGTGCAGGCCCACATGGTCCAGGTCCAGAGTGTCGGCAAAGGCCATCTGCATCTCGCCATCGAGCGCATGGCCGCGCGGCACGACCAGCACCAGGCGGTCGCGGCGGTAGGGCAGGGTCTCCAGGTTCTCGGTGCGCACCAGGCCGGCGACGATGCCGATGTCGGTCTGCCCCTCGGTCACGGCACGCACGATGTCGTGCGACAGGCGTTCGCGCAGGTCGATGTTCACGTCGGGATTGCGGCGCAGGTAGTGGCGCAGCACGGGCGGCAGGAACTCGCCCAGCGAGGTGGTGTTGGCAAACACCCGCACATGGCCCTTGATGCCGCGCACGTACTCCTGCATGTCGCCGCGCAGGTGCTCGATCTGGCCCAGCACCATGCGCGCATGGGTGACGAAGGCCTGGCCCGGCGGCGTCAGCGTCACGCCCTGGCTGGTGCGGTACAGCAGCTTGGTGCCGATGCTCTCTTCCAGGTTCTTGATGCGGGTGCTGGCCGCCGGCAGGGAGATGAAGGAAAGTTCCGCGCCACGCGTCATGCTGTTGGCGTCGGCGATGTGCACCATAAGGCGCAGATCCACAAGATCGAAATGCATGGCCATCCGGCATTGTAGAAAGCCGCAGCGGCCCCGGCTGAGCCCTGCGCGTCAGTACAAACCGCAGTGCCGGCCGGGCGCGAACGCGCGCTTTCACAAATGCGAAGCCACGGCGGGCCGCCGCGCCGTAGCATGGCCCATCTGCCCGGGATAGCCGCCTCAGCCCATGAACCACACAGCAACCCCCTCCCCCAGCCCCATCCACAGCACGGCCACCCAGACCGCAGGAGCGCTGGGCCATCTGCGCGTGCTCGACCTCTCGCGCGTGCTGGCCGGCCCCTGGTGCACCCAGAACCTGGCCGACATGGGGGCCGACGTGATCAAGATCGAAAAGCCCGGCGAGGGCGACGACACGCGCCACTGGGGCCCGCCCTTCTTCCCCGATGCGCAAGGCAATCCCTCGGACAACGCCGTGTACTTCGCGGCCTGCAACCGCAACAAGCGATCGGTCACCGTGGACATGGCCACGGCCGAGGGCCAGCGGCTGATCCGCGAGCTGGCCTTGCAAAGCGATGTGGTGGTGGAGAACTTCAAGACCGGGGGCCTCAAGCGCTACGGCCTGGACTACGCCTCGCTGAGCGCGCTGAACCCGCGCCTCATCTATTGCTCGGTCACGGGCTTCGGCCAGACCGGGCCCTATGCGCCGCGCGCCGGCTACGACCTGCTGGTGCAGGCCATGAGCGGCCTCATGAGCATCACGGGCCGCGCCGACAGCGAGCCCGGCGGCGGCCCGCTGCGCGTGGGCGTGGCCGTGATCGACCTGTTCACGGGCATGTATGCCACCACGGCCATCCTGGGCGCACTGGAGGCCCGCCACCGCACGGGACGCGGCCAGCACATCGACATGGCCCTGCTGGACGTGGCCATGGCCGTGCTGGCCAACCAGGGCGCGGGCTTCCTGAACACCGGCCATGTGCCGGGCCGCCAGGGCAACACCCACCCCAGCGTCGTGCCCTACCAGGACTTCCCCACGGCCGACGGCCGCATGCTGCTGGCCATCGGCAACGACGGCCAGTTCGCGCGCTTTTGCGAGGCGGCCGGCACGGACTGGGCGAGCGACGAGCGCTTTGCCACCAATGCCGGCCGCGTCACCCACCGCGACGCGCTGATCCCGCTGATGTCCGATCTCACGCGCAGCCGGCCCACGGCCGAATGGATCGCGCTGCTGGAGGACAAGGCCGTGCCCTGCGGCCCCATCAACCACATCGGCCAGGCCTTCGACGATGCGCAGGTGCGTGCACGCGGCCTGCGCGTGGAGCAGGAGCGTTACCCGGGCGCCACGCCGCCTGCCGGCGAGACCATCAACCGCGTGGTGACCACGGCCAGCCCGCTGCGCCTGTCGGACACGCCCACCACGCTGCGCCATGCGCCGCCGGCCCTGGGCCAGCACACGGACGAAGTGCTGCGCCAGCGCCTGGGCCTGGATGCACAGCAGCTGCAGGCCTTGCGCGACCAGGGCGTGGTCTGAACGGCCGGCACAGGCAGGCACCTGGCACACGCTGTCGCGCGGCTGTCCTGACGTCCTGAAGGCTGGGGGCCGGCCCGTCGCACTGGCGCACATGACGGCACAAATGACGGAGCGAAAGCCGGTGCGAAGACGGTGCGGACGGCCGTGTCGCGCGCCCGTAAGCCGCTTTTAGGACACGTCCTATCGAAAATCAGATAGGAAGCATTCTCATCATCTGACGGTGCGGAAATAATCCCCACCACAGATGCACATAGCCAATTCTTTCCTGTCCGAAATCCCTAGGACACCCATCCGCAGCACCTGGGCGCAGAAGGCGGCAGCCGCCGCCAAGCACCGGGCCGCAGCTGGCGTCCGGGCGCCAAAAGGTGTAGGCGGACGGCTCGGCATCTTCCGCATCCACCGCCCCTGCCCTGCATCAGGCCCGCGCATGGCCAGCCGCAGTCCTGCCGCCCTGGAAGGGCCTGCGTCATGAGACCCCGCATCAAGGGCCGCATCTGCCGGACCTCGGGCTGGTTCCCCCCCTGAGCGCACGCGCCGGCCCTCGTCATTGCCTTCGTTGATCCCTTTCCACCTTGCTCTGCACCGCAGGCCAGGTGTGCCCTGCTGCACGCCTTTTTTTGCTCCCTTGCCGTTCAAGGGATACGACTTCAGAACTTCGCCATGCAAGCCTTTCGCAACCTCAAGATCTCCTCCAAGCTGCTGCTGGCCTTCCTGGCCGTGCTGGCGCTGACCACCTTCGTGGGCCTGTATGCCGTGATGCGGCTCAGCCAGATCAACCAGGCGTCCGTGGACATCGCCACACGCTGGATGCCCTCGTCGCGCATGCTGCTCACCATCCGCGCCACCACGGCGCGCTACCGCGCCAACGAGCTTCAGTACCTGATCTCCACCAGCGACCAGGATATCAAGGCCTTCGACGCCATCATGAGCGACCTGTGGAGCAAGATCCAGACGAACTACGACAACTACGCCAGCTTCATCCAAACCGAGCAGGAAAGGGCGTCCTACGACGAGCTGGGCCGGCTGCGCAGCGCATATGCCAGGGAGCACGCCATGATCATGACCCTGGCACGCAACGGCCGAAAGGACGAAGCCTTGGTGCTGGCGCAGGGTGAATCGCTGGAGCTGAGCCGGCGCCTGTACGACCAGATCGACCGCATGGTGCAGATCGACCACGATGCCGGCCAGGAGGCCAACAGGCACGCCAATGATCTGTACCGCAGCGCGCGCGCCTGGGTGGTGGGGCTGCTGGCCGCCAGCATCGCGCTGGGACTGGCGCTGGCGCTGGCGCTGGCGCGCATCGTGGCGCGGCCGCTGATCGAGGCCGTGGGCGTGGCCCAGGCCGTGGCCGAAGGCGACCTGACGCGCCGCATCCAGGCCACCACCACCGACGAAACAGGCCAGCTGCTGCACGCGCTGCACCGCATGGACCAGAGCCTCATCCACATCGTCAGGCAGGTGCGCAACGGCACGGACTCGATCGCCACGGCCTCCAGCCAGATCGCCTCGGGCAACAACGACCTGTCGCTGCGCACCGAGCACCAGGCCAGCTCTTTGCAGGAGACGGCTGCCTCCATGGAGCAGCTCACCGTTACCGTGCGCCAGAACACCGACAACGCGCGCCAGGCCAACCAGCTGGCAGCCTCGGCCTCGACCGTCGCCCAGCAAGGCGGCGAGGTGGTATCCCAGGTGGTGGACACCATGGACGCCATCCATGCCTCCTCGCGCAAGATCGCCGACATCATCGGCGTGATCGACGCCATCGCCTTCCAGACCAACATCCTCGCGCTCAACGCCGCCGTCGAGGCGGCGCGCGCGGGCGAGCAGGGCCGGGGCTTTGCCGTGGTGGCGGCCGAGGTGCGCGCACTGGCGCGACGCTGCGCCGATGCAGCCAAGGAGATCAAGCTCCTCATCGAGGACTCCAACGGCAAGGTCAGCACCGGATCGGCCCTGGTGGCGCAGGCCGGCCAGACCATGCAGAACATCGTCAGCAGCGTGCGCAACGTGACCGACATCATGGGAGAGATCACCGCTGCCAGCGTGGAGCAGACGGCGGGCCTGGAGCAGATCAACCAGGCCATCTCCCAGATGGACCAGGTCACCCAGCAGAACGCGGCCCTGGTCGAGCAAGCCGCCGCAGCAGCACAGTCCCTGCAGGAACAGGCCTACGGCCTGCAGCAGGCCGTGAGCGTCTTCAAGCTGGAGCGCGGCATGGAACTCACCGCCCTGCCCGCCACCCCTCAGCCCATGCCGGCTCCAGACCTGGCCAGGATCACCAGCGCAGCCCAGTCAGGCCGCTGGGAAGCGCATTGATCAGAACGAATGGGCCATGCCCACGCCGAAGGCCGTGCGCGAGCTCTGGTTCTCGTAGCGCTGATGGCCCAGGCTGGTGTAGAGCATGGTGCGCTTGGACAGCGCGTACTCGGCGCCCAGCGACAGCATGTTGTTGGTGTCTCGGTCCAGGCGCTGGCGCGCATAGCTGGCCTTGAGCGTGGTCGCGCCCATGCCGTAGGTGGCGCCCAGCGAGACCATGCGCGATTTGTCGGGGCCGGTGCCGGGCGTGCCCGACTTGCTGCGGTCATAGGCCAGCATCACCGCTGCCGTGCCGATGCGGTATTTGCCGCCCATGTACAGGTCGGTGTCGCCGCTGCCGTTGCGCTCGTGCGCCACCATGGCCGCCACCGCGCCCTGGTCGTAGTTGACCGATACCGAACGCGCACGGCCCTGGCGGCCGGGCGCCTGGGTGCGTTCGGGCGAGGCGCTCAGGTGCAGGGAAAAGCCGCCGAACTTGGGCGAGTCGTAGAACACGCCGTTGGACATGCGGCCGTATTCGGGCGAGCCGTTGTTGCTGGCGCGGTCGGTGGGCGTCAGGTAGTGGGCCATGTGCCAGGCCGGCGAGGCGATACGGTTGAAGTTGCCCCAGGGATCGAACTGCCATTCCTGGCTCCACATGGCGCTGAGCGCGCGGCCCAGGCGCAGGTGGCCCCAGTTGCCCTGCAGGCCCACGGTGGACTCGTCATGCCAGAAGGGCTTCTTCGGATAGTCCTCGGTCAGGCCCGTGTCCAGGTCGAAGCGCGTGCTCAGGCGGAAGGTGGCCTTCAGGCCGCCGCCCAGGTCTTCGAAGCCGGCAATGGCCAGGTTGCTGCGCTGAATCGTTCCCAGCTTGCTGGTCTTGTCGAAATCCCGGAACACACCCGCGTCCAGATAGCCACTGATGGTGACGTTGGAGCCGGCGCCAGATGACTGGGCGGCCACCGGCAGGGCGGCAGCGATGGCGAGAGAGGCAAGGGTCAAGCGGGAGGTACAACGCATCCTGAACGGGTTCCTGAAATGAAAGATGGCACAACACCGGCGCGGCCCGGGGGCATGCGCGAACGGCGACGGGGGCTGCCACAACGGGGGTGGCTGGAAAGGTGCGCGGCGGGCTGGTGGCCAGCCGCGACTTGAAGGCAGCCAGGATGCAGATCGCAGCATGATCGCTGCACATTCGTCAAACATCCCGGCCAAAGACGTCAACCGCGCAGGTGGCGGGCAACAGGCGGCATTATGAAAGCAGGGGCCGGCGATGACCACGCCACCGTCAGGCCCGGTCAGTTTCGCAAGGCCGGCCTCAGCGGCTGCGCTCGGTGCGCGACACGTCCCAGAGCCGGTTCATCTCGCTGCAAAAGGGCTGGACACAGGGCGCGCGGCCCTCGTACTGGCAGCCTTCGGTGGTACAGAAATGCGACTGGTGCTCGAAGGCCCGGCGCTCGCGCGGCAGGGCGCCCGAAGCCTGGGCCGCCGCCATGTGCAGCCAGGGATCATTGCGCTGCTGCAGCATCTGCTGCACCTCCTGCGCGAACGCGGGCGACAGCGACGCCACCGAGGCCAGCCCGGCCGGCGATGCCATGGCGCCACCGGGCTGGCGCAGCGGCTGCAGCTCCAGCAGCAGCAGGGCGCTGGTGCGCAGCGCACCGGCGCCACGCGGCTGCACCACCACGGCCACCGGCCCCGAGGCCAGCGATTGCAGCGATGCATCCAGCGGCAGGCGCAGGCCCGGCTCCGTGGCCTGCGCGCCCGCCAAGGGCAGCGCAGCGCCCGCAGGCAGGGCCGCCGCCGTGAAAGGGGCCGCACCCGGCGCGCAAGCCGATGCGGCCGCCAGCGCCATGGCCGCGCCCTGCGCCTGGGCCCAGGCCTGGGGCACCTGCAGGCTCAGCGTGAAGCCGCGCTCGCCCTGCGGCGTCAGCAGCGTGCCCTGCTGCACCCACCAGCTTTGCAGGGCGGGCAGGGTCTGTGTGGCCCCCCCGGCAGCGCCGCCTGCAATGCCTGCCCCGGCCTGCGGCACCAGCCCGGATCCGGCCAGCAGCGCATCCATCACCTTGCCCTTGGCAGCCGCCACGGCCAGCGTCACTGCGGCAGCGGCGGGCGGCATGGAGGCCGCAGGCGTTGTCGATGCAGACGGGATGGGCGGTCCGGCCTGGGCCGATGGAGCGCTCCGGGGATCCTGCCCGCCAGGCGCCGTCGTGCCTGCCGCCAGCGCCTGGAGCAATGCCGCCGAGCCCGGCTGGGCCGCCAGCAATTGCAGGGCCTGGCCCTGCTGGGTGCCCACCTGGGCCAGCAGGGCCTGCAGCAGCCGGCCCAGCGCCTCGGACACGCCGCTGGCCGGCCACTGCGGCGCAGGCGCGCCGGGGCTGGCCTGCACCTGGCGCGCCAGCTGGGCCACCAATTGCTCGAAGGCCTGCAGGCGCAGGCTTTGCAGCATCTCGGGCGACCAGCGCACGGCCGTGGCCGCTGGCGGCGTGACGGGAACGGAGGGTGAGGCGGATGACGCGGGTGAAGCCGGCGCCACCGGCGCACCAGCGGCCGGGCCGGGCACAGGCGCCGCCACGGGCTGCGGCAGCCCTGCGGCTGGGGACGGGACGGGCGGCAGCGGCGAACTCATGTCAGAGGCTCCGCCCGCGCGATCAGGCCGATTCCGGGTAGAACAGGCGGCGCGTGGGCGTGCTGCCCACGGCCTTGGCGATGGCGCCGATGTGGTCCGGCGTGGTGCCGCAGCAGCCGCCCACGATGTTGACCAGGCCTTCGGCCGCGAACTCATGCACCAGGCGGCTGGTGACTTCGGGCGTTTCGTCAAAGCCCGTGTCGCTCATGGGATTGGGCAGGCCGGCGTTGGGGTAGCAGCTGATGAAGGTCTCGGGCGCGGCCTTGTTCAGTTCCTGGACGTAGGGGCGCATCAGCGCCGCGCCCAGCGCGCAGTTCAGGCCGATGGACAGCGGGTTGGCATGGCGCACGCTGTGCCAGAAGGCCGTCACCGTCTGCCCGGACAGGATGCGGCCCGAGGCATCGGTCACCGTGCCGCTGATCATGATGGGCAGGCATTCGCCGCTTTGCTCGAAGGCCTCGTCCACCGCGAACAGCGCGGCCTTGGCGTTGAGCGTATCGAAGATGGTCTCGACCAGGATGACGTCGGCGCCGCCCTCGATCAGCGCCAGCGTCTGCTCCAGGTAGGCCTGGCGCAGCTGCTCGAAATTCACGTTGCGCGCGCCCGGATCGTTCACGTCGGGGCTGATGCTGGCCGTCTTGGGCGTGGGGCCCAGGGCGCCGGCCACGTAGCGCGGATGGCCGGGCGTGCTGTACTTGTCGCAGGCCGCGCGGGCCAGCCGGGCGCTCTCGAGATTCATCTCGCGCGCCAGATCGGCCATGTGGTAGTCGTCCTGCGCGATGGTGGTCGCGCCGAAGGTATTGGTCTCGATCAGGTCGGCGCCGGCGGCCAGGTACTTCTCATGGATGTCGCGGATCACGTCGGGGCGGGTGAGCGACAGCAGCTCGTTGTTGCCCTTGACGTCATGCGGGAAGTCCTTGAAGCGGTCGCCCACGCTGCCCGGGCCCGTGTAGCCCTGGCCCCGGTACTGGGCCTCCCCCAGCTTGAAGCGCTGGATCATGGTGCCCATGGCGCCGTCAAGAATGACGAGGCGCTTGGCAAGGATGGCGGGAAGCTCTTTGGCGCGGGTGTACTGGGGCAGGCTCATGGGCAGCGATTGTAGGAATTCCGGGGCGGCCGTGCCGGGCACGAGGATTCCCCCAGAAAAACGGCCTGCGCCCCAAACAAAAGGCGCGACCTATGAAACTAGCGCACCCCCACGCCAGAGACACCGAGGAAGGGCCTATGCCGGCCGCGCCGCCCCGCACCGAGGGTGTCGTCCCCCTCCCGCGTAGCGAGAGAGGGCGCCGTGCACACGGGGGAAGCGGCGCAGCCGCTCAGGGGGTGCTAACCATTTCAGCTGCAGACAGAGACGACTTGAGCCGGCTGGCGGCTCAGGCTCACATACACATGGCCCACGCCGCTGTCGAAATACGCGGCCTCATGGCGGCCCAGCTCCACCGATTCGCCGTTCTCGAACAGGATGCGCACCCGGCCCGAGAGCACCATCACGAACTCCTGGCCCGCATGGCGGATGGTCTCCGAGAATTCGCCGGCCTCGCGCGCATTGATCACGGCCACCAGGGGCTGCATCTTCTTGCCCGGGAAGGCGCCGCACAGCACGCTGTAGAGGTACTGGTCGGTCTCATAGCGCTGCACGTCCTCGAAACGGTCCTTGACCACGGTGGGCGTGTCGCCGGCCGCCTGCTGGGCGTCCCCGACCATGAACAGCCGTGTCATGTCGATGTCCAGCGCATTGCCCAGCATGAGCACCTTCTCGTAGCTCAGCGCGATCTGGCCGCGCTCGGCCTTGGAGATGGTGGACACGGCCAGGCCGCTGCTTTCGGCCACCTGCTGCAGCGTCAGGCCGCGCTCCTTGCGGGCCTTGCGCAGCTTGGCCCCCACTTCGTGCTTGCCTGCGGGCAGGGCGGCGGCCGTGCGGGCGCCCGGCAGCACGGCGGCAAGGACCTGGTCTGCCGTGGGAAGCGGACTGGAACGAGGGCTGGGGCCGGGACCAGGGGCGGGACTGGTGCGAGGACGGGGGCTGGGCATGAAGCGGGCGATCGGGGCTGGCGACCGCCCGATTCTAGGGTCAGGCCCGCCCCCTCAGGTGCCGCGCAGATCGGCCTGGGGCGCCGGCCTGCGGCCCATGCGCAGCCAGCCTGCCAGCGCGCAGGCCATGAGCGCGAAGCCGATGTAGCCATAGACCGGGTAGACCATGCCCACCAGCGTGATGAAACCCGCGAAGCTGCCGCCCAGTGCCACCACGCCCGCCACGCCCGTGCCCCAGCGAAAACGCGGCGTGCCGGCCGGCAGGATGCGGGCCACGAAGGCATAGAGCATGCCCACGGCGGTGTTGAGGATCATGCCGAAGATGACCAGCGACATCAGGTGCCCCAGCCAGGGCGAGATCTGCGTGGCCAGCGCCAGCATGGGCATGGACAGGCCGCCCAGCGTGTCCATGCGCCAGACCATGGCGGCCGCGATCAGCAGCATCAGCAGGCCCAGCAGCAGCCCGCCGGCCACGCCGCCCCACAGCGCCACGCGGCGCGAGCTGGCCTGGCCGCCCATGATCACCAGGAAGGGCATGCCCGCCACCACGTTGTAGGAGACATAGAGCAGCGCCGCCACCAGCCAGTGCCCCGCACCCCGGGGCTGGGCGGCGGTGGCGGCCTCCAGCGCGGCCGGCTCGCCCTGGGGCGTCACCAGCACGTAGCCTGCGACCACCACGGTCATGAACACCAGCAGCGGCGTGACCGCGCCGATGAAGGCGATCACCCGGCCCACGTCCAGGCAGACGATGAGCACCGTGGCCACGGTGGCCAGCACGCTGCCCCAGACCTCGGGCAGGCCCAGCCACTGGTGCAGCAGCGAGCCTGCGCCCGCCAGCATGACCACCGTGATGGCGAAGAGGAAGAAGGTGATCAGCACATCGAACACCATGCCCACATGCCGGCCCAGCAGGGCCTGCACCACCTCCTTGTGCGAGCCGGCCTGCAGGCGCTGGCCCATGGTGGAGAACGCCATGGACAGGAAGACGAAGGCCAGGGCCGCCACCAGGCAGCCCGCCAGGCCGATGGCGCCAAAGCCCGCGAAGAACTGCAGTATCTCCTGCCCCGAGGCGAAGCCCGCCCCGACGATGACGCCGACGAAGGCGCCGGCAATCCTGCTCACTTCCTTGAATGCACCCATGCCTGTCTCCTTGGATTGTTGTGTGTTGCGGGGGCTGAAAAAGCGAAAAGGCAGGCGTCTCAGGCCGCGAAGCGCTCCGGGCTCAGCCGCCGGGCATCGACGCCCTGGGCCAGCAGCTCGGCGGGCAGCGGCTCGCGCATCAGCAGCGCGGCCGCGGCGGCCGAGGCGCCGGCGGCCGTCTGTATGCCGTAGCCGCCCTGCCCTGCCAGCCAGAAGAATCCTTCACGGCGCGCGTCCCAGCCGATCACGAAGTCGTCGTCGGGCGCAAAGCTGCGCAGCCCGGCCCAGACATGGCGCGGCCGGCGTATGCGCAGGCGGGTCAGTGTCTCGATGCGGTCTATGCCCATGGCCACGTCCAGTTCCTCGGCCACCACGTCATGCGGCGGCACGGGATCGGCATTGGCGGGCGAGCCCAGCAGCTGGCCCGCATCGGGCTTGAAGTAGAAGCTCTCATCCACGCCGATCACGGCAGGCCAGCCGTGGATGTCCTCGCCCTCGGGTGCGGCAAAGGTGAAGGCCGAGCGGCGCCGGGGCTCGATGCCCAGCGGCTGCGCGCCGCACAGCCGGGCCACGGCATCGGCCCAGGCGCCTGCGGCATTGACCACGGCGCGGGCACGGACCTGCGACCCGTCCTGCAGCACCAGGGTCCACAGGCCCTGGCCACCACCATCCACCTCGCGCTCGGCGCCGGAAAGTTCGGCGCCGCAGCGCAGCCGCGCACCGGCACGCGCCATGCCGCGCAGAAAGCCCTGGTGCAGTTCGGCCACGTCAATGTCCATGGCGTCCAGGTCATGCACGGCACCCACCAGCTGGCTCTCGTCCAGGCAGGGCACGAGGGTGCAGGCCTGGCGCGCGTCGATGCGCTCGGCGCGCAGGCCGTCGCGGCGGTACATGGCCAGGGCATCGTCGAGTAGGGGCTCCTGGCCGGCCGTGCCTATGTAGAGCACGCTGCGCGGCTGCAGCAGCGCGTGCTCGCAAAAACCTTCGGGCGGCGCGCTGTAGAAGGCGCGGCTGGCGCGTGTCAGCGCGCGTATCTGCGCGGTGCCGTAGCTTTCCATGAACATGGCGGCCGAGCGGCCCGTGGCGTGGTAGCCGGGCTGCGGCTCGCGCTCGAGCACCAGCACCGAGGCGCCCGCACCGGCCAGCCGCCAGGCCACGGAGGCGCCGGCCATGCCGGCACCGATCACGGCGAAATCCAGAACCTGGCTTTCCATCATCCATCGCTCCATTTTTTTCCAATGAGAAAATTATCCGATAAGAAAAAAATGAGGCAAGCCCTTCTGACTCCTGGTTTTCACCGGGGGTCCGCACAAGCAAAAAAAAGGACGGCGCCTGGCCGTCCCTTTTTGCAACGCACGCCTTGTGCTCAGGCTGGCGGCAGCTTCCCGTCCCAGCCACCGGCCAGGGCCTGGTACAGCGCCACGGCGGCGCGCAGGCCGCGTGCGCGGCTGTCGGCGGCGGCGTCCTGGGCCGCGTAGAGGTCGCGCTGCGCATCCAGCACTTCGTACAGGCCCACGCTGCCCAGGTGGTAGCGGCGCAGCGCCAGCTGTTCTGCGCGCTGGCGCTGCTCGGCGGCCTGGGCCAGGTGGGCATCCTCGGTGCGCGTGCGCTGCAGGCGCACCAGGGCGTTCTCGGCGTCCTCCAGCGCCAGCAGCACGGTCTGCTGGTACTGGGCCAGCGCGGCCTGGGCGCCGGCCTCGCTGGCCGCGATGCGCGCCCGCACGCGGCCCACGTCGAGGAAGGACCAGTCCACGCCCAGGAACACGCTGCTGGTGGCGCTACCGCCCTCGAACAGCGCGCCGCCATGCAGCGCCGTGCTGCCCAGCAGCCCGCCCAGCGACAGGCGCGGGAACAGGTCGGCCGTGGCCACGCCGATGCGCGCCGTGGCCGCATGCAGCCGTGCCTCGGCCACGGCCACGTCCGGACGGCGGCGCAGCAGGCCGGCCGGCGTGCCGGGGTCGATGGCCGGCGGCAGCTGCGGCAGGGCGGCAGGCACATCCAGCGCGGCGATCAGCGCCTCGGGCACCTGGCCCGTGAGCACGGCCAGCCGGTGCTGGGCCATGGCGATCTGCGCCTGCAGTGCCGGGATGCGCGAGCGCGTGGCCTCCAGCTGGGCCTGGGCGCGCGCCAGGTCGAAATCGGTGCCGCTGCCGTGTGTGAGGCGCAGCTGCACCAGGCGCAGCGTGTCCTGCTGGTTGGCCGCATTGGCCTGGGCCAGGGCCAGGCGCTGCTGCCAGCCGCGCAGGTCGGCATAGCTGCCCGCGACCTGGGCCGCGATGGCCACCTGCAGCGCCGCGAGATCGGCCGCGTCGGCGCGCAGGTCGGCACGCCGCGCCTCGATGTTGCGCCGCACGCGGCCGAACACGTCGATCTCCCAGCTGGCCGACAGCCCGGCCGTGTAGCTGCGCTGGCTGCGCGGCCCGTAGAAGGCCTCGCTCTCGCTGCGCTTTTGCTGCGTGGCCTGGCCCGACATCGTGACCGTGGGGAACTGGTCGAAGCGGCTTTCGCTCAGCAGCGCCTGGGCGCCGTCCAGCCGTGCCAGCGCCACCTGCAGGTCCTGGTTGCCGCCCAGCGCCTGCTCCACCAGCCGCGTCAGCTGCGGGTCCTGGAACTGGCGCCAGAAGGCGGCATCGGGCTCGGCCTGCGGGGTGGCCGGTGCAGGCTCGGCCCGCGCGAACTGTGCTCCGGCCTGTGGCGCCGCAGGCGCCTTGAAGTCGGGGCCGACCGCGCAGCCGGCCACAAGCCCGGCAGACGCCAGCGCCAGCGCGTGTCGGCTCAGGGATTTGCGGATTTCAGACATGGTGGGGCTCCAGGGGTGCGGCTTTGTCGGAGGGTGGGGAGGCAGGCGCGGCATGTGCAGGCGCATGCCCCGTCAGCGCCCGGCCCGAGAGCCGGCGCAGCGTGACGTAGAACACCGGCGTGAGGAACAGGCCGAACAGGGTCACGCCCAGCATTCCGGAGAACACCGTCACCCCCGTGGCCGCGCGCACCTCGCTGCCCGCGCCGCCGCCGATGAGCAGGGGCACGGCACCGGCGATGAAGGCGATGGAGGTCATGACGATGGGCCGCAGCCGCAGGCGGCAGGCCTGCAGCGCGGCATCGACGATGCCCACGCCGCGCAGCTCCAGCTCGCGCGCGAACTCCACGATCAGGATGGCGTTCTTGCAGGCCAGCCCCATCAGCACCACCAGCCCCACTTGCACGAAGACGTTGTTGTCGCCGCCGGCCAGCCAGACGCCGAACAGCGCCGCGCAGATGCACACGGGCACGATGAGGATGACGGCCAGCGGCAGCGTCCAGCTCTCGTAGAGCGCGGCCAGCACCAGGAAGACCAGCATCACGGCGATGGCGAAGACCACGGCCGCGGCGTTGCTCTGCTCCACCTGCTGGTAGCTGAGGTCGGTCCAGGCCAGCTCGATGCCGCGCGGCAGCGTGCGCTGCGCGATCTCCTGGAGCTTGGTCAGCACCTCGCCCGAGGACAGCACGCGCGGGTCGGAGTCGCCGATCAGGTCGGCCGCCGGGAAGCCGTTGTAGCGCAGCACCGGGTCGGGCCCGAAGCTGGGCACCACGGTGACCATGGAGCCTATGGGCACCATCTCGCCGCGCGCATTGCGCGTGCGCAGCCGCGCGATGTCCTCCACGGCCTGGCGGTGGTCGGCATCGGCCTGCAGCATCACGCGCCAGACGCGGCCGAAGGCGTTGAAGTCGTTGACGTAGACCGAGCCCAGGTAGGCCTGCAGCGTCTGGAACAGGTCGGTCAGCGCCACACCCTGCGCCTTGGCCTTGGTGCGGTCCACCTTGACTTCGAGCTGCGGGATGTTGGACTGGTAGCTGCTGACCGGATAGGTCATGCCCGGCGTTTTGGCGATCTCGGCCTGGAAGGCCTGCAGTGCCTGCTGCAGCGCCGCGTAGCCCAGGCCCGCGCGATCCTGCAGGAACAGCGAGTAGCCCGAGCCGTTGCCCAGGCCCTGGATGGGCGGCGGCATCAGCGCGTAGGCGAAGCCGCCCTCGATCTGCGCGAACTTGGCGCCCAGCTCGGCATTGATCTCCTCGGCGCTGCGCGTGCGCTCGCCGAAGGGCTTGAGCATGATGTAGGAGCTGGTCAGGTTGGGCGTGGTCGTGGTCTGCAGCGCATTGAAGCCCGCGAAGGCAGCGACTTTGTCCACGCCCTCCACGCTGTGGGCCAGCTCCACGATCTGGCGCGTCACCTCGGAGGTGCGGCCCAGCGAGGCGCCCTCGGGCAGCTTGGCGCCGCCGAACAGGTACAGCTTGTCCTGCAGCGGGATGAAGCCGCCCGGCACGGCCTGGAACAGCACGGCCGTGCCCGCCAGCAGCGCCGCGTAGACCGCAAACACCAGGCCGCGGCGGCGCAGCGACTGCCCCACGGAGTTCTGGTAGCCGTGCGCGCTGCGGTCGAAGAAGCGGTTGAAGGGGCGGAAGAACCAGCCCAGGCTGCGGTCCAGCCCGCGCGACAGCAGATCGCGCGGCGCGCCGCGCGGCTGCAGCAGCTTGGCCGCCAGTGCAGGCGACAGCGTCAGCGAGTTGATGGCCGAGATCACCGTGGAGATGGCGATCGTCACGGCGAACTGCTTGTAGAACTGGCCCGTCACGCCGCTGAGGAAGGCCATGGGCACGAAGACCGCGCACAGCACCAGGGCGATGGCGATGATGGGGCCCGAGACCTCCTTCATCGCCAGGTGCGCCGCCTCCAGGGGCGAGTGGCCCTCCTCGATGTAGCGCTCCACGTTCTCCACCACGACGATGGCATCGTCCACCACGATGCCGATGGCCAGCACCAGTCCGAACAGGGTCAGCGTGTTGATGGAGTAGCCCAGCAGGTACAGCCCCGCGAAGGTTCCGACGATGGACACGGGCACGGCCAGCAGCGGAATGATGGAAGCACGCCAGGTCTGCAGGAAGACGATGACCACCAGCACCACGAGGATCACCGCCTCGATCAGCGTGCTCTGCACCGCCTTGATGGAGTCGCGCACGAAGACCGTGGGGTCCCAGACGGTCTCGAAGTTCACGCCTTCGGGCAGATCCCTGGACAGGCGCTCCATGGTGGCGTAGACCTCCCGCGCCACGCCCAGCGCATTGGCGCCCGGCGACAGGAAGATGCCCACGGCCGCCATCTGCCGCGTGTCGCTGAGCGAGCGCATGCTGTAGTCGCTGGCGCCCAGTTCGATGCGCGCCACGTCGGACAGGCGCACGACCTGGCCGTCGGCACCCCCCTTGAGCACGATGGAGCCGAACTCCTCGGCCGTCTTCAGGCGGCCGCGCACATTGATGGACAGCAGCTTGTCCGAGCCCTTGGGGCTGGGCTCGGCGCCCAGCTGGCCGGCCGATACCTGCACGTTCTGCTCGCGGATGGCGGCGATCACCTCGGCGGCGGTGAGCTGGCGTGCGGCCACCTTGCTGGGGTCCAGCCAGACGCGCATCGCATAGTCGCCTGCGCCGTACAGCGCCACCTCGCCGATGCCGGGGATGCGCGCCAGCTCGTCCTTGATCTTGAGCGTGGCATGGTTGCGCAGGTACAGCGCATCATGGTTGCCGTCGCTGGAGGTCAGGCCCGCATACATCAGCGGCGTGGACGAGCGCTTTTGCGTGGTCACGCCGTACTGGCGCACTTCCTCGGGAAGGCGGCTCTGCGCCTGGCTCACGCGGTTTTGCACGCGCACGGCTGCCGTGTCGGGGTCCACGTCGGCGCGGAAGGTGGCCACCACCTGCAGGCTGCCGTCCGAGGCCGCGACCGACTTCAGGTAGATCAGGCCTTCGACGCCATTGATCGCCTCCTCCAGCGGCACGGCCACCGACTCGGCGATCTCCTTGGGATTGGCGCCCGGATAGGTGGCGCGCACCACCACGCTGGGCGGCACGACCTCGGGATACTCGCCCACGGGCAGCTGCGGAATCGCAACCAGGCCCACGGCGAACAGGATGATGGAGAGCACGACCGCGAAGATCGGGCGGTCTATGAAGAATTTGGAGAAATCCATGGTGCGTCCCGGTTCACTGCGCGGCCACGGCCGACGCCTGGGCCACCGCCGCCTGCCCATCGCCGGGCGCAGGCTTGGGGCTGACCGGCATGCCGGGGTAGTAGATGCGCTGCAGGCCGCCGACCACGAGGCGGTCGCCCGCCGCCAGGCCCTTTTGCACCACGCGCCGGCCATCGACCATGCGGCCCAGCTCCAGGTCGCGGCGCTCGGCCTTGTTGCCCTCGCCCACCACATACACGTACTTGCGGTCCTGGTCGGTGAGCACGGCCTTGTCGTCGATCAGCAGCGCCTGCTGCCCGCCGCCGCCCTGCTCGGACTGCCCTGACTGCAACTGCACGCGCGCGAACAGGCCCGGCGTCAGCAGGCGGTCGGGATTGGGCATGCGGGCGCGCATGCGCACCGTGCCCGTGCCGGCGTTGAGCTGGTTGTCGGTGAAATCCAGCGTGCCCTTGTGCGGGAAGCCCTCATCGCTGGCCAGGCCCATGCGCACGGGCCGGCCCTTGCCGCCGTTGGCGGCGTTGGCGGCCTGCTGGTGGCGCAGGAAGCTGTGCTCGTCCGCATCGAAATACACATACACCGGGTCCTGCGAGACCACGGTGGTCAGCACGCTCTGGTCGGCCTGGGCCAGGTTGCCCACGGTGAGCAGGGCGCGGCCCGCGCGGCCGGAGACCGGCGCGCGCACCTCGGTGAAGTCCAGGTTGAGCCGCGCGGCCGCCAGCGCGGCCTCGGCGGCACGCACCTGGGCGGCGCTCTGGGCCATGGCGCCGGCACGCGTGTCGGCTTCCTCGCGCGAGACGGCATGCTCGGCCACCAGCTGGCGGGCACGCTGGTCCTGGGTGCGCGCCAGGGCGGCGCCGGCACGCGTGCGCTCCAGCTCGGCCTCGGCGCTGGCCAGGGCCGCGCGGTAGGGCCGCTGGTCGATCACGAACAGCAGCTCGCCCTTCCTGACCTCCTGCCCCTCGCTGAAGGCAATGCGCTCGATATAGCCCGACACGCGCGGGCGCAGCTGCACGGAGTCCACGGCATCGATGCGGCCGTTGAACTCGTCCCAGACACGCACGCTGGCCGGCACGACCTCGCTCACCAGCACCTCGGGCGCAGGCGGCGGGCCGTCGCTGGCATGGGCATCGCCCACGGCCTGCGGGCGGCAGCCGGCAAGCAGGGCCAGCGCCGCCAGGGCGCCTCCGAACAGGGCACGCCGCAACGGCGGCGGGGGAAGAACTGGCATGGATCGACTCTCCTTGAGGGGGATGGGCAAGGCCCTGCTGCCGGGGGCGGAGCAGGGCCGGAAAAAGGGGGCTGTACCGCAGGCTCTGAAGGCCTTGCCGGCGGCTGCTCACAATGGGTTGCATTCTTCAAGTTCAAGTGAACTTGAAGTCAAGATCCAGCCACAAAGACACCACGAAAATTGAGGACGGTTTGCCAGGGGAATCAATGGCCGGATCGGACAAGCGCAGCGGCCATCGGCACTGCGGCGGGCACGCGGCGGGCGGCGCCCGCAGGGCATCGAGGCACTACACTGCGATGCCATCTGACCCTGCGTTGGCCAGCGGGAAACGACGGCCGCGAACACTTTGCGGCCCCGGTTGTTCCCGCCAGCCAACCCCATATGGAAAAGTACTGGATGCCTGCCGCATGAACCTGCTTGCTCAAGCCGTACTGTCCCGCCCGCAGGGACGCAATGAACGCATCAGCACCGTGACGTTGGTGGCCCTGGACCCGCAGGGGCGCGACGCGGCGGCGCGCCATGTCGTGACCTTGCAGGTCACGCAATGGAAGGCCGGCGTCGTCGCGCAGGTCGATGACAGCACGCTGACCCCGTTGCCGCTGGCACTGGAGCCTGCACGACAGCGCGCACTGGCCTATCTGCGCCAGCGCCTGGCGGCCGGCGATGTGCTGCAGTCCCAGCAAGGTTTTGCCGAGCTGGATGGCGTGCAAGCCTTGCCCTTGGCTGGCCACGCCCAGGAACCGGCGCCGCAGCCGCCACAGCTGCCGGAGTCGCCCGTGCAGGCCGCCGCCATACCGGCCCTGTGCCGGCGCCTGGACGGCAATGCCTGGCGGCTGATGCCCGCAGGCCAGCAGGCGCGCCTGGTGTGGCGCCTGGCGGAATATGCGGATGCCGCGCGCGGCGGCGGCGCCCAGCGCCTGCTGCATGCGCAGGTGCCGCGCCTGGTGGCCCTGCTGGGCACGGGCGACGACCTGCTCGACTACTGCCTGGCCTATCTGGTGGGCCGCCTGGGCGATGGCGGCGCGGCGGTGGCCATGCAGGCGCTGTCGCAGCGCGGCGCCAGCGAGGCCACGCGCGACCTGGCGCACCAGGCCTGGCTGGCGCTGCTCGCGCCGCAGGAGCGCCAGGCGGCGCTGCAGGAGCACCGGGATCAGTGGGAGCAGTGGGAGCAGTGGGTACAAGGGGAGCAAGGGGCACAGGGGGAACAAGAGACACGCACCGCCCCGCCGGAGGACGGCCCGCAGGCGCAGCAGGCCGTGTTCAACGCCCTCACGCCCCAGGCGCTGCTGGCGGCCGATACGCTGGGCGCGCACGATGGCGCCGTCCACCGGCAGCTGCTGGCCTGGATGGAGCGCATCCCTTTCACACGCCCCTGGTGGCCTGCCATACGGCGCATCCACAAGCGTGCCGAGTGGCGGCGCGACCACGCCCTGCTGGCCGTGCTGCATGCCCGCTTCGATGGCCCGCGCGACGAGGGTGCCGTCTTCAGCCGCGACACCTCCCTGTACCTGCGCCTGCGCGGCTGGCGCCAGCTGCGGCGCATGGTCTCGGCCGGGCACAGCGAAGGCGCCGCGCAGGCCACGGCCCTGCTCCAGGCCATGGACCGCCGCTGCGCGGGCCAGGCTGCCTCGCGCTCCGGCCGCCTGCCCGAATCGCGCTGGCTGCTTGCCGCCCGGCTGCTGCTGCCGCGCTGGCCGCAGCTGCATGCCTCGGCACGCGCCCATGGCTGGTACACCGACGAGCCGCTGGACCTGCAGCAGCTGCCCGCGCAGCGCGTGGAAGGGCTGTCGCCCCTGTGGGACGCCCACCCCGAGCGGCTGCTGCAGCTGGTGGGCCGCTCGCAGTCCACGCTGCTGCTGTGGTCGCTCACGCGCGCCCTGCAGGACCAGAAGGCCTTTCTGGACAGCCTGGATGCGGCGGCCGCCGCGCCGCTGCTGCACCAAACCTATGCGCCCGCCGCCGCCTTGGGCCTGGAGATTGCCCAGCAGCGCATGGTCGCTCTGACCGACGATGCGGCGCGCCGCCCCTGGCTGCTGGCGCTTGCGCAATGCGGCGAGGGGCCGGCCGCCCGCTACCTGGGCGCCTGGCTGTCGCGCGACCGCGCAGCCGCCGCGCGCGATGCCGAGCTGGTGGCGGCCCTGCTGCTGTCGCCCGCCGCCAGCTCGCGCACGCAGGCACTGGCCCTGCTGCTCTATGCCGATGGCGCCGCCGTGGCCCTGGCCCTGCTGGCGGCGCTGCCCACGCTGGATGCGGACGGCGCTGCGCTGGCCGACATCCGCGATGCGGTGCAGGCCCTCTTCGCGGACAAGGCACCGCTGGTCGCGCACGCGCCCGGCGTTCCGGCCCCGCCGCTGCACCACCTGCTGGCGCATTCGGTGACGGCACTGGTGGAGATGGCGACCGCCTGGCTGCTGGTCCACCCGCAAGGCCTGCGCACCCTGCCTGCGGCGGCGCTGCGCGGGCTGCTGGAATCCGAGGAACCTGCGCGCATGGCCTGCGGCATACGGCTCATGGGCAGCCTGGCCGACGATCTGCTGTGCGAGCAGGCCGACATGCTGGCCGGGTTTGCGGTATCGCCCCATGCCGCCTTGCGCGCAGCGGCCGCGCCCCTGGTCGAGCGCCTGGCCGGCACCCCTCTGTACAACGCGCGCTGCAACGCCCAGATCGCCGAACGCCTGCACGAGGTGCTGTTCCGCGCGGAAAAGGCCGAAGGCGTCCACGACGCGGCGCTGCGCCTGCTCACCGGCCCGCTGGCCGCCGTGGCCCCGGCCCGCGATGCCTCGGGCATCTGGCGCGCCCTGCAGGCCCAGGCCACGGGTGCGCAACGCTACGGCGCCTGGGGCCTGAGGGCGCTGGACATCCAGGCCTACACCCTGCGCCAGTGGTCCACGCTGGCGCGGCATGCCGATGCCGATGTGCGCGCACTGAGCCGCCAGAGCATCGACACGCGCCTCACGCCCATGGAACAGACCCGGCCCGAGCAGGCGGAACAGCTGCTGCCGCTGGCCGACGCCCTGTTTGCCGACACCCAGCAGTACGCACGCGAGATGTTCGGCCAGCGGCTGCCGGCCAATGCGCTCACGCCCGAGCTGCTGATCGGCTGGGTGGACCATCCCCAGTCCTGGGTACAGGCCCTGGGCCGCCAGCGGCTCGAGCAGCACATGAGCGCGCCCGAGGCCAGCCTCTACCTCGCGCGCCTGGCCCAGCACCCGGCCCCCGGCGTGCAGCTGTTCGTCACGCAATGGCTGCTGGCCCTGCCCGACGAGCCCGCGCCCCAGCGCGCCACGCGCCTGCAGGAGCTGCAGCCCTACTTCCTGGCCGTGCTCAGCCAGGTGCACCGCGCGCGCGCCAGCAAGACGCGCGTGCTGCATTTCCTGCGCGGCCAGGTCGATGCGCCCGAGACCGCGGCCGTGGTCGCGGCCATCTTCGCGCGGCAGGTGGTCAGCGCCAGCCAGGCCGACCAGCCCGACTATGTGGCCGGGCTGCGCGACATCGTGCAGCGCCATCCCCATCTGGCGCAAAGCTTCATGCAGCCCCTGGCGGCGGAGCGGCGCGGCCAGGCCCCGTCTTCCACCTGAGCGCCGCAACAAGGCACGGAGTCGATCGGACATGGAATTTCGCTATCAGTACTACGGCAGCACGCAGGTCAACGACACGGCGGCCGAGCAGGCCTTCTCCTTCGCGCCCGACCTGCTGCGGCCTCCCACGCGCTTCGACGGCCTGCTCAGGCGCGACGGCCCGGCCTTCCTGCAGGTGCGCGAAGGCCTCAGCGCGCTGCACAGCGTGGTGGTCAGCGACATGCGCACGCGCGGCCGCGACAAGACGGCCTACCGCGAATGGCTGCAGGAGCATGAGTCCCAGCTGCTGGCCGGCTTCATGGCCGACACCGGCGGCGCCCAGGCGCGCGCCAGGGAAATCAGCGCCGAACTCAAGGACCTGCGCGAGACCCGCAACCAGGTGCTCGCGCCCTTCTACAAGGCGCAGCGCAAATACTTCGACTGGCTGTACCAGGCCAACCGCGATGCCTGGTACGTGCTCGACCCCGTGATCACCGTGCACCCGGACCGGCTGCTGTTCGAGGCCTTCAGCCAGGACGAGTCCAGCTACTGCGCGGTCAGCATCCGGCACGAGGCCTTCGAGCATGCGGGCGAGCGCATCTGCGGCACCACCAACATCGACTACTCGGCCAGCCTCTACGAAGAGTTCCAGAAGATCCGCAGCTACCGGGACACGCGGCTGACGCTGGACCCGGCCGGCTTTGCCGTGCAGGTGGGCGCCGATCCGGCACTGCGCGAGGAAAAGATCGACCTGCCCGACAGCTGGCTGCGCGGCTTCGTGCAGGTCTCCAGCGCCATGGCCCTGCCCGCCACCGTGGTGGAACTGCACCCCATGGACCTGTTCAACATCTGCGCGCGGCTGCGTGCCCGGCGCGAGCGCCATGGCCCGCGCGCGCTGCGCTTCGAGCTGACGCCGGGGCAGCCGCCCGCCGTGGTGTTCGAGCCCTGGGAGGAACGCCTGGCCACCCGGCGCTCGCACGTCGTCAGCGATGCCTTGGGCACGGGCGGCGGCACCATCCGCCTGTGGGGGCGCCGGCGCCTGCTCACGCTGGAACGGCTGATCCCGCAGGCCACGCGCGTGCGCGTGCACCTGCTGGGCAGCGGCATGCCCAGCTTCTGGGTGGTGGAGCTGGGCCAGGTCACGGTCACGCTGGGCCTGTCGGGCTGGAGCGCCAACGACTGGGCCGCCAGCGCGCGCTTTCACCTGATGGCGCCGCAGGCCGAGGTCACGCCCGCCCAGGTCGAGGCCGTGGGCCGGCAACTGCAGTCGTGCTGGCAGGCCGGCGCGCAGGAACTGGCCCAGGCCACGGGCCTGGCACAGGCCCAGGTGCACACGGCCATGACGCGCTGGATGCAGGCCGGGCGTGCCGTCTACGACCTGGACGCCGGGCGCTACGCCTGGCGCGAGCTGCTGCGCGAGCCGCTGACGGCGCAGCAATTGCAGCCTGCCAACCCCGAGGAGGACAAGGCGCTGGCCCTGGTGCGCGGCAAGGCCATTGCCCCGCCGCGCATTGACCGCAAGGACGGCTTCAGCCGCATCACCGGCCAGATACCGCGCGCCGACGGCAAGCGCCTGTTCGACACCCAGCTCGAACTCAACGCGGACGAGCGCCTGACCGATGCGCGCTGCAGCTGCAACCACTACCAGCAGCACCGGCTGCGCCAGGGGCCCTGCGAGCACATGATTGCGCTGCGCCTGGTGGCGCAGGCCCAGCTCGATGCCGCACGCCAGCCGGCAGGCCCGCAGCAGGCGGCCGCAGCAGGACAAGGAGAAATCGCGTGAACCGCCTCAATTGCTCTACACTGCCACGCGGAGCGACGCGCAGGCTCTTGCAACCCGGGTGGTGTTTCGCCACCCTTGTGAACTGCCGTTTCATGCACCACGGGCGCCGTTTTCACTGTGCCACCCCAGCGACGGTATGCGTTTTCCTGAGTGGCTTGCTACAAGCGAAACACGCATACCGTCGCGGGGTGGCGTCGAGCGAACAGCTCCCGTCCCGTGAGCCCTGCGGGCTCTTCGACGAGAAGCGCGTCGCTCCACCTTCTTGCCCGCCTCGCACCGGCCGGGCCCGCCTTGCAGGAGTTGCCGCATGAGCCAGCCGCAACCCACGCGCGCCGAGATCTACGAGCGCATCAAGGCCTCCAGCAAACAGGAAGTCATCCTCGAGGAAATGCAGCGCCTGGGCTTCTGGCCCAAGGGCGAGGGACAGCCGCAGCTGGCCGCCGCCCACATCCAGCGCGAGGGCGAGTTGCAGCGCGAGCTGGCCGAGCTGCGCCAGCAGATCGCCGTGCGCCAGAACCCCGAGCGCGCATTGCGCCAGATGCGCAAGGAGCGCATGCAAAAGGCGCTGGCCCAGCGCGAGGAAACCAAACGCCGCCAGGCCCAGGAACGCCATGACAAGGCGCTGGCCTGGCATGCCAGGCGGTCCACGCACGTGGGCTATCTGGGCCCCGGCGTCTCCGCGGCCCTGCAGGATGCCGCCCGGGATGGCACGGAGCGCAGGCAGGCCGATCCGCAGCGGCTCGCCCGGCATGGCCTGCCGCAGCTGGCCGATGCCGCCCAGCTCGCCCAGGCCATGGGCATCACGGTGGCCGAGCTGCGCTTCCTGGGCTTTCACCGCGAGGTGGCCCGCACCCACCACTACCACTCGTTCACCCTGCCCAAGAAGACCGGCGGCGAGCGGCTGATCTCCGCGCCCATGCCGCGCCTCAAGCGCGCGCAGTACTGGGTGCTGGACAACATCCTCGCCAAGGTGCCCGCGCACGATGCCGCGCACGGCTTCCTGGCCGGCCGCTCCATCGTGAGCAATGCCGCGCCGCATGCGGGCCACGACGTGGTCATCAACCTGGACGTGAAGGACTTCTTTCCCAGCATTGCCTTCGGCCGCATCAAGGGCGTGTTCCGGCATCTGGGCTATGGCGAGGCCATGGCCACCCTCCTGGCCCTGCTGTGCAGCGAAAACCGCGCCCAGGCCTGGCAGGTGGATGGCGAGAAGCTCTTCGTTGGCGGCAAGGCGCGCGAGCGCGTGCTGCCCCAGGGCGCGCCCACCAGCCCCATGCTCACCAACCTGCTGTGCCGCCGCCTGGACCGCCGCCTGCTGGGCCTGGCCAGGCAGCTGGGCTTTGTGTACACGCGCTATGCGGACGACCTGACCTTCTCGGCCTCGGGCGAGGCCGCGCGCGACAACGTGGGCCGGCTGCTGGGCCGCGTGCGCTGGATACTGCGCGACGAAGGCTTCACGCCCCACCCCGACAAGGAGCGCGTGATGCGCAAGGGCCGCCGCCAGGAGGTCACGGGGCTGGTGGTGAACGCGGACAAGCCCGGCGTATCGCGCCAGACGCGCAGGCGCCTGCGCGCCGCCCTGCACCGCGCCACGCAGGCCGGGACAGGCCTGCCCGGCCTGCCAGGCCAATCTGTCCAGCCTGCCCAGGCGCCCCACTGGCAAGGCCAGCCGGCCCATGCCTCGCAGTTGCTGGGAATGGCGCAGTTCGTCCACCAGGTCGATCCCGTGCAGGGCGGGCCGCTGCTGGCACAGGCCCGGCAGCTCACGCGCAGCCCTGTGGACCGGGCGAACGACGCCCTGCTCGAGGCCAGCCGGCAGGACCGCGCCGCCGCGCGCGCCAAGCCCCCCGCAAACGCCACGTTCCGGCGCCTGGCAGCCGGCGGGCAGGCACCTGCGCTGGCCAGCGGCAAGCCATGGTGGCAGCCGGCCGCACCCGCAGCGCCCGTGCTGGAGAAGACCGACCAGCAGCGGCGCGAGCAGCGCCAGGAGGAACGGCAGGCCGCCCGGCAGGCGGCTGGCCCTGCCCCCGGCGTCGCAAGCACCCTGCCCGCGGCATCGACCTCTCCATCGCCATCGCCATCACCGGCCGCACCGGACCCGAATCCGCCCGCATCGAAAAGGCCGCCGATGGCCGGCCTGCTCACCTACTGGGCGCAGATCGCGATCTGCTTCCTGCTGGGCACCGTGTTCCAGGCCCGGCTGATCACGCTGATCGGCATCGTCCTGGTCGTCATCCTCAGGTACCGGCGCATCCAGCGCTGGGATGTCTTCGGGGCGGCGATGGTGGTGGCCGTGCTGGTCGGCCTGGGATTGCGGCTTTCGTAGCGATCAGCGCACCGCGCTGCGCAGTGCCAGAAAGCGGCGCGGCGAGGTGCCCACGGCCTTGCGGAACATGGTCACGAAGGCCGGTGCGCTTTCGTATCCCAGGGCATCGGCCACGGTCTGGATGCGCAGCCCCTGGGACAGCTGCTGCAGCGCGGTGAGCACATGCAGCTGGCGGCGCCACTGGTTGACGGTGAGGCCGGTCTCGGCCAGGAACAGCCGCGTCATGCTGCGCTCGCTCATGCCGATGCGCTGGGCCCAGTCGGCCAGCCGCGCCTGCAGCTGGGGCTGCTCGCACAGGGCGCCGGTCATGCGGCGCAGGCGGCGGTCGCGCGGCAGGGGCAGGTGCAGGCCCTCGGGCTGCGCGTTCTGGATTTCATCGAGCAGGACCTGCATGAGCCGGCCATCGCCGCTGTCGGGCTCGTAGTCCTGCGGCAGGCCCTGCACGCGCTCCAGCAGGGCATGCAGAAAGGGCGAGACGGCCAGCGCATGGCAGGGGCCGGGCGCGGGGCGCGCCGCGCCGGATTCCACAAAGACGATATGGCCGCTGGCCGCACCGCTGCAGCTGACGCGGTGCAGCGTGCCGCCCGGAATCCAGGCGGCGCTGCGCGGCGGCACTACGCAGACGCCGGCCTCGGTTTCCAGCGTGATCAGGCCCGCATTGGTGACCATGAGCTGGCTCTTGCGGTGGGCATGGAAGTCCATTGCCCAGTCACCCGGGCCCGAGCGCATCGGCAGGACGATCACGGGACGGTCCACATGGTCGGGATCCCACCTCTCGGGCAGGACTTTGAGCAGGGCGGAATCCACGGCATTCATGGTGTTTCTCTCAGTTCATGTCAATCGGTCATCAATCGGACCCGAGCAGCTCCCGTGCACGCTGCTGCGCCTCCTCTGGGGAGGCCACCAGCAGCATGGGATAGCCCCAGGCCTTGCCGAACATCTGTGCGAAGGCCTCGGCCTCGGCGCGCTTGTGCGCATCGGGCTCGGCGTGGACCAGGGCGCGCACCAGGCTTTTGAGCTCGGGGCGGCGGGCCTTCATCCACAGCACGACCTGCTTGCGCTCCTCGGGCGAGCGCTCCTCCTGGGACATGTCGCCGTCGCTGAAGAAGACAAAGGCCTGGCCGCGGGCCAGCAGGGCCGAGAAGTCCTCCAGCAAGCGGTCCACGGGCACGGCCTTGTCGCGCTCGTAGCCCATGCGGACCAGGGGAAAGCTGCTGCTGTCGATGTACATGGAAACCTCCGGCCGATGCCATTCAATACAAATGAGACCCATTACTGTATGAATGAACGGCAGCTGCGTCATTGCAGCACTCGGCCAAAGAATTTCGCAGTCCGGCCAGGACGCCTGCAGGGGCGGTACAAGCCCCGGTTGCCCTGTTCCTGCGCTTTCGCTCAGAATGGCCGCATTCTTCGAGTTCAAGTGAACTTGAAGTCAAGCCACGAAGGAAAGCCACCATGAAAACCGAGGATGATCCGCTGCTCAGCATCGGCGACGTGGCGCAGCGCAGCGGGGTCAAGGCCTCGGCGCTGCGCTTTTACGAGTCGCTGAACCTGATCGAGTCCGTGCGCAGCGCCAGCGGCCACCGGCGCTACCACCGCTCGTCGCTGCGGCGCATCGCCTTCGTGGTGTTCGCCCAGCGCATCGGCTTCACGCTGGAGGAGATCGCCGAGCAGTTGGCCAAGCTGCCCAGCCGCCATGTCCCCACGGGCGGGGACTGGCAGAAGATGTCGCGGGTCTGGAAGCAGCGGCTGGACGACCGCATAGGCGAGCTGCAGCGGCTCAGCGAGAGCCTGGACCAGTGCATTGGCTGCGGTTGCCTCTCACTGCGCCACTGCGTGCTGCACAACCCCGGCGACCTGTGCGCACAGAACGGCCCCGGGCCGCGCCGCTGGCTGGGCGACCCGCCGCCCGTGGCCATGGGCGGGCCCTGCCCGGGCCACTGCCACGACGAAGGCTGATCAGGACACGCGCCGTGTCGTGACGAAGTCCAGTACCGCCTGCAGCATGCGCTGCAGCGTGGGCTGGATCTGTTCGGCACGCTCGGGCAGGTAGTCGAAGGGCAGCGCTTCCTGCATGTAGCTGCACTGCGTCATCTCCAGCTGCACGGCGTGGATGCCGGCCTCGGGCTGGCCGTAGTGGCGCGTGATGTAGCCGCCCGTGAAGCGGCCGTTGAGTATGGCGGTGTGGCCCGGCGCGGTCTGCGCAATGGCCAGCAGATGCTCGGCCAGTTCCAGCGCGCAGCTCGTGCCCTTGCCGGTGCCCAGGTTCAGGTCGGGCAGCTTGCCTTCGAAGAAACGCGGCAGCACCGAGCGGATGGAGTGCGCGTCCCACAGCGCCACGGTGCCGTGCACGGCCTTGAGGCGGTCCAGCTCGGCGCGCAGCTGTGCGTGGTACGGGCCCCAGATGGCTTCGCGGCGCGCGGCGATCTCGGCGTCCGCGGGCACATCGGCCGGGTCGGCGTACAGCGGCGTGTCGTCGAAGGTGTCCACGGGGCACAGGCCGGTGACGCTCTGGCCCGGGTAGAGGCTGGCGCCATCGGGCGGACGGTTCAGGTCCACCACGTAGCGCGAATGCGTGGCCACGAGGATGGAGGCGCCCATGGCCTTGGCGAACTCGTACAGGCGCGGCAGGTGCCAGTCGGTGTCGGGCACGTGGCGGGCTTCCTCGGTCAGGCGCGCGGCGATGTCGGGCGGCACATGGGTGCCCGCATGCGGCATGGAGATCAGCAGCGGCGCCGTGCCCTGGTGGAAGACGAAGGGAGGGGGAGCGGTATCGGTCATGGCGTGATTCTGGAACGTTTCTGGCGGGTTTCGCGGGTCCATGGCATGCGGGGGCCTCAGGATTGCAGGGTGGCCGCGCGGGCCGCGACAAAGCCGCGGGCTGCCGCCTCGTGCAGCGCATGCCGTCCGGCCTGCACGCGGCGCTCACCGCCCACCCACAGGCTGTGCAGGGCGCTGCTGCGGTGGCTGCCGAAGACATGGGCCGAGACCATGGCCTGCACCGGCAGGCCGGCCAGCGCCACATGGTCTGCATCCAGCGCCAGGAAGTCGGCCTGCTGGCCCACGGCCAGCCCGGCCACGGGGCGGCCTGCGGCCTGGGCACCGCCCTGCACGGCAGCGGTCCACAGCGCGGTGCCCACCTGCGGGTCGGGGCCGGCCAGCACATTGCGCTGGCGCAGCGACAGGCGCTGGCTGTATTCGAGCATCAGCAGTTCCTCGGCCGCGTTGACGCAGGCATGGCTGTCCGAGCCCACGCCCCAGGCGCCGCCGTGGCCCAGCCATTGCGGCATGTCGAAGATGCCATCGCCCAGGTTGGCCTCGGTGGTGGGGCAGATGCCGGCCACGGCGCCGCTGCGTGCGGCGCCCGCGTATTCGCCGGGCGTCATGTGGGTGGCGTGGACCAGGCACCAGCGTGCGTCCACGGGGGCATGCTCCAGCAGCCATTGCACGGGGCGCTGGCCGCTCCAGGCCAGGCAGTCGTCTACCTCCTGGGTCTGCTCGGCAATGTGGATGTGGACGGGCGCGCGCGCGTCCAGCGCCGTCAGGCCCTCCACGGCCACGCGCAGGCTGTCGGGCGGCACGGCGCGCAGCGAGTGGGGCGCCAGGCCCAGGGCCGCGCCTTGTGCGCGCGCCTCGGGCAGCAGGCGCTGCAGCAGGGCCAGCATGCTGTCGGTGCTGCGGATGAAGCGCGCCTGGTCGGCGCGCGGCGGCTTGCCGCCGAAGCCGCTGGTCTGGTAGAGCACGGGCAGCAGGGTGATGCCCATGCCGGCCTTGCGCGCGGCGCGCAGCAGGGCCAGGGACAGCGTGGCGTCGTCGGCATAGGGCCGGCCATCCCGGTCGTGGTGCACGTAGTGGAATTCGCAGACCGAGGTGTAGCCGGCCTCCAGCATCTCCACGTACAGCCAGGTGGCGATTGCCTCCAGCGACTCGGGCGTGATGCGCGCGGCAAAGCGGTACATGAGGTCGCGCCAACTCCAGAAGCTGTCCTGGGCCTCGGCGCGGTATTCGGTCAGGCCCGCAAAGGCGCGCTGGAAGGCATGCGAGTGCAGGTTGGGCATGCCGGGCAGCACGGGGCCGGGCGCGCGCGGCGCGCTGCCGGGCGGGGCGTCGGCCTGTACGGCCAGCAGGCGCCCTGCGCCATCCCAGCGCAGCAGCACATTGCGCGCCCAGCCCGTGGGCAGCAGCGCATGCTCGGCGAACAGCGTGCGGCTGTCGTGTGTCGGGTCGATGCCGCTCATTGCACGGCCTCCAGGATGTCGGCCAGCGCGCGCACGAAGCGTTCGTTGTCGGCCTCGGTGCCCACGGAGACGCGGATGAAGTGCTCGAAGCCCGGCTCCTTCCAGGGCTTGACGATCAGGCCCCGGGCCAGCAGCGCCTCGTTCACGGGGCCGTTGGGGCGGCCGATGTCGATGAACAGGAAGTTGGCGGCCGAAGGCGCTATCCGAAGTGCGGGCAGTGCAGGCAGGGCGGCCAGCCGCTGCGCCAGCACATCGCGCAGGCGCACGGTCTCGGCCACGCCGCGCTGCATGAAGTCCTCGTCGCCCCAGGCCGCCAGCGCCGCCGCCTGGGCGGCCTGGTTGACGTTGAAGGGCGTGCGCACGCGGTCCAGCAGTTGCACCAGGGCCGCGTCGCTGGCCAGTCCGTAGCCCACGCGCAGGCCCGCCAGGCCCCAGGCCTTGGAGAAGGTGCGCAGCACGATCCAGGGCATGGCGCGGCCGCGCAGCAGGGCCAGCACGTCTGGGTAGCCGTCGGCGTGCAGGGCGTACTCGTAGTAGGCCTCGTCCACCACCAGCAGGGTCTGCGGCGGCGTGGCGTCCAGCAGGCGCGCGAAATCGCGGGCGCTGAACATGCAGCCCACGGGATTGGAGGGATTGGCCAGCATGGCGATCTTGGGACCGCGCGCCAGCGCCTGGCACCAGGCATCGACATCGAAGCCCAGCGCGGGCGTCAGCTCCAGCAGCTCGACGCGGGCGCCCATCATGCGCGGGTAGATCTCGTGCAGGCCGAAGGCCGGGCGCAGGGTGAGCACGCGGTCGCCGGGCGAGAGAAACGCCTGGCACAGCATCTGCAGGATGTCTTCGGAGCCGTTGCCCACGGCAATGGCCTCGGCCGGCACGCCGGTGCGCGCCGCGATGGCCGCGCGCAGCGCCGTGCATTGCGCATCGGGATAGGTGCCCACATGCAGGGCCAGGTCGGCCAGGGCGCGGGCCACGGCGGGGCTGGCGCCAAAGGGGTTCTCGTTGCTCGCCAGCCGCGCGATCTCGGTGACGCCGTAGCGCGCCCGCACGGCCTCGGAGGACAGGCCTGCGTTGTAGGGCGGCAGCGGCGGCACTTCGGGGCGTGCCAGGGTGTGGATCGCGTGGAGGGCGGGAGCGTTCATAGGTCGAATACCTTGCCGGGGTTGAACAGATGCAGGGGGTCCAGCGCCTGCTTGATGGCGCGCATGACGGCCAGTTCGGCCGGGGTGCGGCTGGCGCCGAGATAGGGCTTCTTGTGCAGGCCGATGCCGTGCTCGGCCGAGACGCTGCCGCCGAACTCGCCGACCAGGTGGTACAGCGCGGCCTCGACGCCTTCGCAGTCGCCGTTGGCGGTGGCACCGTCCACCGAGACATGCAGGTTGCCGTCGCCCACATGGCCGAAGAACAGCGTGTGGTGGCCGGGCCAGCGCGCGTCGAACGCGGCGCGGCAGGCATCGGCAAAGCGGCCGATGTCGGCCTGGGGCAGGCTGACGTCGAAGTTCACGGGCGGATGCATGTTCGTGTTGAGCTCGGCCGGCGCCTCGCGCAGCTTCCACAGCTGGCGCGCCTGTGCCACGGATTGGGCGATGACGGCATCGGCCACCTCGCCGGCCTCCATGGCCTCGCCCAGGGCCTCTTCCACGTCGGCGCGCAGCGTGGCCTCGTCCTTGCCGTCCACATCGATCAGGGCCAGCAGCGCATGCGCCTGGCCAAACGGCGGCTGCAGCTTCTGCCAGCGGATGGAGGCCTGGATGAAGCTGTCCCACATCAGCTCGAAGGCCGCCACGCCGTTGCCGAAGCGCGATTGCATGCGCGCGAGCACGGACAGCGCCGCATCGAAGTCCGGCACGGCCACCAGGGCCGTGGCGCGGGCCTGGGGCGCGGGGCGCAGGCGCAGCAGCACGCGCGTGACGATGCCCAGCGTGCCCTCCGAGCCGATGAAGAACTGCTTGAGGTCGTAGCCCGTGTTGTTCTTGAGCATGGGGCGCAGCATGGGCAGCACCGTGCCGTCGGCCAGCACCACCTCCAGGCCCAGCACCTGCTCGCGCATCATGCCGTGCTGCAGCACGCCGTTGCCGCCCGCATTGGTGGCCACGTTGCCGCCGATCTGGCAGCTGCCGCGCGCGCCCAGGTCCACGCCGAAGACCATGCCTGCGGCCACGGCCGCTTCCTGCACGGCCTGCAGCGTGGCGCCGGCCTGCACGGTCATCAGCGCGGTGCGCGCGTTCACGTCCTCGATGGCATTCATGCGCTCCATGGAGACGGCCACGGCACCCGGCACGGGCACGGCCGCACCGGCCAGGCCCGTGAGCCCGCCCTGGGGCACGACAGGCACGCGGTGGGCCGTGCACAGGCGCATGAGCGCGCTGACCTCATCGGTGCTGCGCGGGCGCACCAGGGCCAGCGGGCGCTGGGGCGGCGTGCCGCTCCAGTCGGTGTGGTAGCGCTCGGGCACATCGTCGCCGCGCTGCGCCACTTCGGCGCCCAGGGTGGAAATCAATTCATCGAGAAACAGTGCATGGGGCATGGGACAGGCTTTCAGTGGCTCCCCTGCCCGCGGGTCCGCACGATGCGGCCCTGTCGCACGATGGTGCAGTCAGGCTTGCTGCCGAACCAGTAGGCCAGTTCGGCCGCATGGCGCACGGGCCAGAGCACGAAGTGGGCGGGACGGCCGGCCGCGATCAGGCCATGCTCGTCCTGCAGGCCCAGGGCGCGCGCGGCATGGCGGGTGATGCCCGCCAGGGCCTCGGGCACGGTGAGCCGGAACAGGGTGCAGGCCATGTTGGCCATGAGCAAAAGGCTCAGGCAGGGGGAGGTGCCCGGATTGTGATCGGTAGAGACGGCCATGGGAACGCCCGCGGCGCGCAGGCCCGCGATGGGCGGCATGTGGGTGTCACGCAGCGTGTAGTAGGCGCCGGGCAGCAGCACGGCCACGGAACCCGCGCCGCGCATGGCGGCGATACCTGCTTCCGACAGGTGCTCGATGTGGTCGCAGGACAGCGCGCCATAGCGGGCCGCGAGGGCCGCCCCCTCCATGTTCGACAGCTGCTCGGCATGCAGCTTGACGGGCAGGCCCAGGCGGCGTGCGGCCTGGAAGACCTGCTCGGTCTCGGCCAGCGAGAAGGCGATGCGCTCGCAGAACACATCGACCGCATCGACCAGGCCCTCGGCCGCCAGCGCGGGCAGCATGGTGCCGGCGACGAGGTCGATGTAGTCCTGGCTGCGCCCTGCGTACTCGGGCGGCAGCGCATGCGCGCCCAGGAAGGTGGTGCGCACGGTCACGCCCAGGGCCTGGCCCAGGCGCCGGGCCACGCGCAGCTGCTTGCGCTCGTGCTCCAGCGCCAGGCCGTAGCCCGACTTGATCTCGATGGCGCAGACGCCCTCGTCCAGCAGCTGCTGCAGGCGCGGCAGGGCCTGGGCGAACAGCTCGTCCTCGCTGGCCTCGCGCGTGGCACGCACGCTGGAGACGATGCCGCCGCCGGCGCGTGCCACTTCCTCGTAGCTGGCGCCGTCCAGGCGCATGGCGAATTCGTTGGCGCGCTCGCCGCCATAGACCAGGTGGGTGTGGCAATCGACCAGGCCCGGCGTGGCCAGCATGCCCTGGCCGTCATGGCGCGGCAGGGACGCATATGCGGGCGGCAGGGCCTGCTGCGGCCCCACCCAGGCCACGCGGCCCTGCTGCACCACGATGCAGGCATCCTCCCCGTCACCCACGGCCTGGCCGGCCTCGAACATGTCAGGCGCCAGGCGCAGGTTCTGCCAGCAGCCGTCGGCCGAAGAGGATGGAGCGAGTGCGGAAGCAGGTGCAGAAGCGGATGCAGAAGCGGGTGCGTGGGGCTCGGTCATGGGGTGAGTCCTTGGATGTCGTGGTTCGTCAGCAGGCTTGCAGCAGCACCTGCACCAGCCGCGCGTCGTCGGTCTGCGGCACCAGCTGCTGCGGGTCGGGCTGCTGCGCGCTCCACCACAGGCCCTGGCCGGGGATGAGCGCAGCGCCATCCGCCTGCCAGTCGCCCTGCAGCACCATGCACAGGCCGGCGTCGGCGCGGCCGGCGTCGGCAGCGCTGTCCAGCACCTGGACCTGCGCCCGCCACCGGCCGCGCCGCGCCATCACGTTGAAGTCGGTGGAAGTGCCGCCCAGCAGCGAGCAGCCCAGAGCCACATCGCCGGAGAAGGCAAACGGCTGCCAGCGCGCATCCAGCACATGGTCGATGCCTTCGCCGCGCAGGTGCACGCCGTCGCCATCGAGCAGCATGATCTGCCGGTCCACGCCCGCAAAGGCCGAGAACGGGCCGGGCTGGTCAATGGTGGCCACGCTGATGCGCCAGCCGAAAGCCTCCATGCCCGCCCCGGGCGGCCAGCAGGCGATCTCGCGCGTGCTGCCGCCCCCGTTCTTCCAAGGGCTGGCGGCGATCTGGTTCAGGTCGAAACGCTGCATGGCCGTGGTGTCCTGCAAGCGGCTCACTTGACCATGGGCAGGTTCAGCTGATGGCGCTTGGCCGCAGCCACGGCAATGTCGTAGCCCGCGTCGGCATGGCGCATCACGCCGGTGGCCGGATCGTTCCAGAGCACGCGGCCCAGGCGGGCGGCGGCCTCGTCCGTACCGTCGGCCACGATGACCACGCCCGCATGCTGGGAGTAGCCCATGCCCACGCCGCCGCCGTGGTGCAGGCTGACCCAGGTGGCGCCGCCTGCGGTGTTGAGCAGGGCGTTGAGCAGCGGCCAGTCGCTGACGGCGTCCGTGCCGTCCTTCATGGATTCGGTCTCGCGATTGGGGCTGGCCACGGAGCCGCAGTCCAGGTGGTCGCGGCCGATCACGATGGGGGCCTTGAGTTCGCCGTTCTTCACCATCTCGTTGAAGGCCAGGGCCGCCTTGTGGCGCTCGCCCAGGCCCAGCCAGCAGATGCGCGCGGGCAGGCCCTGGAAGCTGATGCGCTCGCGCGCCATGTCCAGCCAGCGTTGGGTGTGCTTGTTGTCGGGGAACAGTTCCTTGATCTTGGCGTCGGTCTTGTAGATGTCCTCGGGGTCGCCGGACAGGGCCACCCAGCGGAACGGGCCCTTGCCCTCGCAAAACAGCGGCCGGATGTAGGCGGGCACGAAGCCGGGGAAGTCGAAGGCGTTCTTCACGCCCTGGTCCAGGGCCACCTGGCGGATGTTGTTGCCGTAGTCCACCGTGGGAATGCCCATGGCCTGGAAGTCCAGCATGGCCTGCACGTGCTGGGCGCAGCCCTGGGCGGCGGCGGCCTTGAGCTGGGCATGGCGCGACGGGTCGGCCGCGGCGGCACGCCACTCGTCCACGGTCCAGCCCACGGGCAGGTAGCCGTTGATCAGGTCATGGGCGGAGGTTTGGTCGGTCACGATGTCGGGGCGGGCGCCGCCGGCCTTTGCGCGGCGCACCAGCTCGGGCAGGATTTCGGCGGCATTGCCCAGAAGGCCGATGGAGATGGCCTCGCCCGCAGCCGTGTGCTGGGCGATGAGCTCCAGCGCGTGGTCGATGTCGCGCGCCTGCTTGTCCAGGTAGCGCGTGCGCAGGCGGAAGTCGATGCTGCTTTGCTGGCATTCGATGGCCAGCACGCAGGCGCCGGCCAGCACGCCGGCCAGGGGCTGGGCACCGCCCATGCCGCCCAGGCCCGCCGTGAGGATCCACTTGCCCGTGAGGTCGTTGTTGTAGTGCTGGCGGCCGGCCTCGACGAAGGTCTCGAACGTGCCCTGCACGATGCCCTGGGCGCCGATGTAGATCCAGCTGCCGGCCGTCATCTGGCCGTACATGAACAGGCCCTTCTGGTCCAGCTCGTTGAAGTGCTCCCAGTTGGCCCACTGGGGCACGAGGTTGGAGTTGGCCAGCAGCACGCGCGGTGCGTTCTCGTGCGTCTTGAACACGCCCACGGGCTTGCCCGACTGGATCAGCAGGGACTCGTCGGCCTCCAGCTTTTTCAGCGACTCCAGGATCTGGTCATAGCACTCCCAGTTGCGCGCCGCGCGGCCGATGCCGCCGTAGACCACCAGGGCCTTGGGGTTCTCGGCCACGTCGGGGTCCAGGTTGTTCTGCAGCATGCGGTAGGCGGCCTCGGCCAGCCAGTTCTTGCAGTGCAGTTCGCTGCCGCGCGGGGCGCGGATGACGCGGCTGGCGTCATAGCGGGGATTGGTGGCAGCCGTGGCAGCGTTGGCGTTGAGGATGGCGTCGTTGGCGTTCATGGCGATCTCCTGGGTGCGTAGGGTGAGCGGTTGCGGGGTTCAGGCAGCCTGGTGGCTGGGCAGGTGGCGGACGATGGCCTGGGGCCAGTCCGTGGCAAGCGCCCACTGGCGCATGGTTTCGATGTCGGGTGCCAGGTAGCGGTCACGGTCGAGATGGGGAACCTGGCTGCGGATCAGCGCGTACTGCGCCTCGATCAGCTCGGAGCTGCTCAGGCTGCGGTCGAAGTCCATGCCCTGGGCGGCGGCCATGGCCTCCACGCCCACGATGACGGCGGTGTTGCGCGCCATCTCGCCCAGGCGCCGCGCGCCGTAGGTGGCCATGGAGACATGGTCTTCCTGGTTGGCCGAGGTGGGCAGGCTGGTGACGCTGCTGGGGTGGGCCAGGCACTGGTTCTCGGCAGCCAGGGCGGCGGCCGTGACCTGGGCGATCATGAAGCCCGAGTTCACGCCGCTGTCGGCGATCAGGAAGGCCGGCAGGCCCGACAGGCCGGTGTCCAGCAGCAGGGCCATGCGGCGCTCGGAGATGGCGCCGATCTCGGCCAGGGCCAGGGCGATGATGTCGGCCGCGAAGGCCACGGGCTCGGCGTGGAAGTTGCCGCCCGAGATCACGTCGCCGTTGTCGAAGACCAGCGGGTTGTCCGAGGCGGCGTTGGCCTCGATCACCAGCACGCGGGCCGCATGGCTGAGGTTGTCCAGGCAGGCGCCCATGACCTGGGGCACGCAGCGGATGGAGTACGGGTCCTGCACGCGGCCGCAATGGGGGTGGGAGGTGTCGATGGCGCTGCCGTCCAGCAGTTCGCGCACGGCGGCGGCCACGGCGATCTGGCCAAGCTGGCCGCGCGCCTCATGGATGCGGGCGTCAAACGGCTTGACCGAGCCCTTGATGGCCTCCAGCGTCAGGCAGCCCGCCACCAGGCCGGCCGCGAACACGCTCTCGCCCTGGAACAGGCCCACCAGGGCCAGCGCCGTGGATACCTGGGTGCCGTTGAGCAGGGCCAGCCCTTCCTTGGGGCCGAGCACGAAGGGCTCCAGGCCCACATGGCGCATGGCCTCGGCGCCGGACACCACCTGTCCATCGATCTTGGCCTGGCCTTCGCCGATCAGCACGCAGGCCAGGTGCGACAGCGGCGCCAGGTCGCCCGAGGCGCCCACCGAGCCCTTGGCGGGGATCACGGGCAGCACGTCGGCGTTGGCCAGGGCCAGCAGCGCGTCCACCAGCTCGGGGCGCACGCCCGAGTGGCCGCGCGCCAGGCTCACGGCCTTGGTGGCCAGCACCAGGCGCACCACGGCGTCGGGCAGCGGCTCGCCCGTGCCCACGCTGTGCGACAGCACCAGGTTGCGCTGCAGTTCGGCCAGGCGGTCATGGGCGATCTTGGTGGAGGCCAGCTTGCCGAAGCCGGTGTTGATGCCATAGACGACCTGGTCCTCATCCACGATGTGCTGCACATGGGCCTGGGCGGCGCGCATGCGCTCGTAGGCGGGCGCCGCCATGGACAGGCGCACGCCGCCCTGCTGGATGGCCCGCAGCTGGGCCAGGCTGACCTGGCCGGGCTGCAGCGTCAGCGCGGTGCCGGGACGGGAGGTGAGGCCGGGAGTCGTGATGGTGTTCATGGTGATGCCCTGTCGGTGTCTGGAAGGATGTGCCAGGATGGATGTCTATGCCTGTCTATACAATATCAATCGAAGCGGAACAGCGCAAGAGCGGGAACCCCGCCTTTCCGGCCTCAGCCGTCGTGCGATCCGCCGTCGGTGCGAAAGCGGCTGCCCAGCCGGTAGCGCATGCCCGGATGCACGCAGTGCACCCAGGTCACGGGCGTGCCCAGGTACCAGGTGCGGCGCGTCAGCGTCAGGCAGGGCTGGTCGGTCTCCATTTGCAGCCAGCGCGCCTGCTCGGGCGTGGGCAGCATGGCGTCCACCACATGCTCGATCTGGTCGAAGGGCACGTTGCGCACCAGGTACACCGAAGGCTGGATCAGCGAGAAGTCCTGCTCCATGAAGTCCGGCGCCATGCGCGGGTTCACATGGCGGTCTTCCAGCTGCACGGGCACGTCGTTCTCGAAATGCACGCCCTGCAGGTGGAACACCGAGCTGCCGGCGGACAGCTGCAGCGAAGCCGCCGCCTCGGGCGAGGCCGACTCGCGGCGCACGCTGATCAGCTCGAAGCGGTGGTCATGGCCGCGCTGGCGGATTTCCTCGGCGATGTTGGCGATGCGCAGCAGCGTGGACTGCGGCTTTTCCTCGGCCACGAAGGAGCCCACGCCGGCCACCCGCACGATCACGCCCTGCTCGGCCAGCTCGCGCAGCGCGCGGTTGGCCGTCATGCGGGCCACGCCGAACTCCTGCACCAGCTCCTGCTCGGACGGCACGCGCTCGCCGGCCGACAGCGAGCCATCGGCGATCTTGCGCATCACATGGTCCTTGACCTGCTGGTACAGGGCCATGGGCACCTCCGCCGTCGTTGCGGAAAGACGAGAAGCCGTGGAGCGGGAAGACATGGTGTGGGCAGTGGTCATGAAAAGCGTCAGTGTGCAGCAGCAGCCAGCGACTCTGCGCGAATCTCTTCGGTCAGCCGGGCTTTCAGCTCCATGAACTCGGGCGATGTCTTGACCGTGTAGTGGCGCGGATGCGGCAGGTTCACGGGGATGTCGGCCTTGATGCGGCCCGGGCGCGCGCTGAACACGGCCACGCGGTTGGCCATGAAGATGGCCTCGTCGATGTCGTGGGTGACGAACATCACGGTCTTGCGCTCGGCCTCCCAGATGCCCAGCAGCAGCTCCTGCATGAGCACGCGGGTCTGGTTGTCGAGTGCGCCGAAGGGCTCGTCCATGAGCAGGATCTTGGGATCGTTGGCCAGCGCGCGCGCAATGGCCGTGCGCTGCTGCATGCCGCCCGACAGCTGCTTGGGAAAGTGGTTCTCGAAGCCGCGCAGCCCCACCTTGGCGATGAAGTAGTCGCTGCGCTCCTTTTGCAGCGCCTCGCTCACGCCCTTCTCGCGCAGGCCGAAGCGGATGTTCTGGGCCACCGTCAGCCACGGGAACAGCGTGTAGCTCTGGAACACCATGCCGCGGTCGGCGCCCGGCCCGTCCACGGCGCGGCCGTCCAGCAGCACCTGGCCCGTGGTCGGGAAATCCAGCCCCGCCGCAATGCGCAGCATGGTGGACTTGCCGCAGCCCGAGGGGCCGAGGATGGTGACGAAGTCGTTCTCGCGGACCTCGAAATCCACAGGCAGCAAGGCCTGCGTGCTCGTGCCCTTGTGGCTGGTGAAGGTGCGCGAAACACCTTGAATGGACAGCAGATTCATCACAGGGTGCTCCACTCGAACATGCGACGGTTCAGCGATTTGAAGATGAAATCGGACACCAGGCCGATGAGGCCGATCACGATGATGCCGAAGATGATCTGGCCCGTGTTCAGCAGCGCCTGGCTGTCGGTGATCATGTGGCCGATGCCCGAGGACGAGCCGATCAGCTCGGCCACGATCACATAGGTCCAGGCCCAGCCCAGCACCAGGCGCAGCGTCTCGGCAATGCCGGGCGCGGCGCCCGGAATCAGCACGCGGCGCACCACGCCGGTGTTGGAGGCGCCCAGCGTGTAGGCGGCCTCCACCAGGTCCTTGCGTGCGCCGCCCACGGTGACGGCCACCATCAGCGTGATCTGGAACACCGAGCCGATGAAGATGACCAGCAGCTTCTGCGTCTCGCCCACGCCGGCCCACAGGATCAGCAGCGGGATGAAGGCCGAGGCCGGCAGGTAGCGGCAGAACGACACGAAGGGCTCGAAGAAGGCCTCGACCGGCTTCCAGGCGCCCATGGCAATGCCCAGCGGCACGGCCACGACCGAGGCCAGGATGAAGCCGCCCATCACGCGCCAGACCGTCATGCCGATGTCGTGCAGGAAGCCGTACTCGGTGAACAGCAGCACGCCCTCGCGCGCCATGGTCATGGGGCTGGCCAGGAAGGTCGGGGAGACGAAGCCGCCCAGCGTCACAGCCGCCCAGACGAGAAAGAACAGCACGAAGAAGGCCACACCCAGCACCCACTTGGCCGTGGGGCTGACGGGCTCCAGCGGCGCCATGCGGCGGCGGCGGACGGGGGCTGGCGCCGCGGCGGGCGCGGGAGCGTGCGGTGTGGCGTGGGTCATGGGCTTGTTAGCCGGCTGGACTGCGGAAGTGGATGCGGCTTGCATGGTCATCCCCTGGCGGGCTTACTGGATGAAGCTGGCGTCGTACATCACGCCATAGTTCTCGGGGATGGAGCGGATGATGCCGGCCTCCTTGAGGATCACGGCCGATTCCTTCATGAACGGCACCAGCTCGTTGGCGAAGAATTTCTGGTTGGCTTCCTTGTCGGACCACTTGAGGTAGGAGGCCGACTTGCCGAACTGCTCGCCGCTTTGCTTGACGGCCGTGCCCATGATCTCGAAGGACTTGGTCTTGTCGGCCTCGATCATGGCCACCGCATCGAAATACGACTGGGCCAGGGCCTTGGCGGCGGCGGCGTTGGCCTTGAGCCACTTGGGATCGCAGCCCACGGTGTCCATGACCATGGGGTAGTCGATGGTGGTGGCCAGGATCTTGCCCGCCGCCGGGTTGGCGCGGATGGTGGACAGGTAGGGCTCGTAGCTCATGGCCGCATCGTTCTGGCCGGCCACGAAGGCCTGGGCCGCAGGCTGGGGCTCCAGGGAGACGGTCTTCACATCCTTCATGGTCATGCCGTTCTTGTGCAGCATCCAGGCCAGGCCGAAGTACGGCGCCGTGCCCGGCGCGCTCACGGCCACGGTCTTGCCCTTGAGGTCGGCAAAGCCCTTGACGTCATTGCGCACGGCGATGCCGTCGGCGCCATAGGACTTGTCCATCTGGAAGATCTGCACGATGGGCACGCCGTTGGTGTTCCAGGCCACATGCGTCTCGATGGTGGTGGCCGCGCACTGGATGGCGCCAGAGGCCAGGGCCAGGTGGCGGTCCTTCTGCGGAATCATCTTCAGGTCCACCGCCAGGCCGTTCTTCTTGAAGATGCCGGCCTTGTCGGCCAGGGTCAGCGGCGCGAAGCCTGTCCAGCCCGACATGCCCAGGGTGATCTTGGTCTCCTGCGCGGCAGCGGGCTGCAGTGCGGCGGCAAGGCAGAGGGCGGCGGCCAGCGGCCCCAGGGGCAGGCGGCGGAACGTGGGGATCGAACTCATGTGGCACTCCTCGGTCGGGAAAGCAAGTTGGCAATGGCAGTTTCGGGGTCCGCGGGCAGACCGGTGCGGAAGCCCGAAGTGTGTTTTTGCCGACCAAACATGTATATACAGGATTACCCGGCAAACCTGGCAAGGGCGGAAACCTGCATCCATCTGCGGTCAACACAGAGAGCGAGAGCAAGCACCGTGCCAACCCATCTTGTCCATACAAGCTGGGGAAAGTCCCTGGTCGCGATTCACCACCGTGGTGCAGGCCACCGCACGGCGCGCCGCTACGGTGCAATCACAGCCCGCGCCACCTTCAAAAAAGGTGCAATCAGCGGCGAGGCATTGCCCGCCGGCACGGCCAGCACCACGGGCTGGGGGGCCACGCGGCCCCGGATGCGGCGGCAGGCCAGGCGCTGGCCATCGTGGGCGCGGTCCACCACCGGTCGCGTGGTCAGCACGCTCAGGCCGTGGCCATTGGCCACCATGGAACGCAGCATCTCGATGGAGGCGAACTCATGGGCCACCAGCGGCGTCACGCCGGCCTCGCGGAACAGCGACAGGAAATACTCGCGGCTGTGCGGCAGGTTGATCAGCACCAGCGGGTGGGCCGCCACTTCGGCCAGGCTCACGCTGGTCCTGGCCGCCAGCGCATGGCGATGCGGCAGCAGCACATAGGGCGGCAACGCCGCCACGGGCAGCAGCTCCATGCGGGGACGCGCCAGGCCCGTGTTGTACTGCAGGGCCGCATCGAGCTCGCCGCGCTCCACCTGCTGCGTGAGCGAGGCGATATCGCCCTCCACCAGCTCCAGTGCAATGCCGGGATGGCGGCGCTGCATCTGCGCCAGCAGCGCCGGCACCCAGCGCGCGCCCAGCGTGCTCAGAAAGCCCAGGCGCAGCACGCCCGCCACCGCCGCCGTGCGCGGCCCCTGCAGGCTGCGTGCGCCGTCCAGCAGCGCCTGGGCATCGCGGCTGCGCACCGCGCCGGCCGCCGTGAGATCCAGCCCCCTGGCATGGCGGCGCACGAACAGCGCCTCGCCCCACTGCGCCTCCAGGTCGGCAATCGCCTTGGAGATGGACGGCTGGGACACGCCGATGGCTTCTGCCGCGCGCGCCGCACTGCCATGGCGTGCAGCGGCCACGAAGTACTCAAGCTGCCGGAGGCTGATATGGATCATCTTTTTGAATGCATTGCATCAGGATTGAATATTTTCCATTGATTCAATTGCGGGCCAGCATGCAGCCATCCACCACCTGTCCATGGCTGCATCAATGACCGAATCCGCCTCGCCCCCCGCCCCTGCCAGTACCGCCCGCCCGCTGGACGGCGTGCGCATCCTCGACTTCACGCGCGTGCTGGCCGGGCCGCTGTCCACGGCCCTGCTGGCCGACCTGGGCGCCGAGGTCGTCAAGATCGAGCCGCCGCAGGGCGACGACTACCGCGCCATCGGCCCCATGAACAACGGCGAAAGCGCGCTGTTCACGGTGATGAACCGCAACAAGCAAAGCCTGGTGCTGGACCTCAAGCACCCCGAGGCCGTGGCCCTGGTCCGCGAGATGGCCGCCCAGGCCGACGTGGTGGTGGAGAACTTCCGCCCCGGCGTGGCCGAGCGCCTGGGCATAGGCGCAAGCCAGTTGCGGGCGCTCAATCCGCGCCTGGTCTATGTCAGCGTCTCGGGCTTCGGCCAGACCGGGCCGCTGGCCCACCGGCCGGCCTACGACATCATCGTGCAGGCCATGAGCGGCCTCATGGAGGCCACGGGCGAGCCCGATGGCGCGCCCACCGTCGTGGGCGAGGCCGTCAGCGACGTGGTGGCCGGCCTGTTCGCCTCCTGGGCCACGCTGGCCGCGCTGCTGCAGGCCCGCGCCACCGGGCAGGGCCAGCAGGTGGACGTGGCCATGTTCGACACCACGCTGAGTTTTCTGGCCACCTCGGTGGCGCGCTACCTGTTCACGGGCCGGCCCGCGCGCCGCGTGGGCAACCGCCATCCGCTGTCGGCCCCCTTCGGCGTGTACCGCGCAGGCGATGGCCACTTCGCGCTGGCCGTGCTCAACAACAATCTGTTCGCTGCCGCCCTGCAGGCCATGGAGCTGGGCAGCCTGGCCGGCGACCCGCGCTTTGCCAGCGACGAATCACGCTCGGCCCACGAACCCGCGCTGCGCGAGGCCATCGAGGCCTGGGCCGGCCGGCATGAAGTGGCGCAGGTGGTGGCCGCGCTGGATGCAGCGGGCGTGCCCGCCGCGCCCATCTGGAACATTGCCCAGGCGCTGGAGTCGCCCCAGAGCCAGGCGCGCGGCCTGCTCGGCGCGGTGCAGGACGAGCGCCTGCCCGGCCTGCGCCTGCCCACCCAGCCCGTGCATTTCAGCGGCGCCGCACCCAACCGCGCCGAGCGCGCACCGGCCCTGGGCGAACACACCGACGCCCTGCTCTCGCAGTGGCTGGGCCGGGGCACCGAAGCGATTGCCGCGCTGCGCGCATCCGGTGCCCTGGGCACCGCAGGCGCAGCCCCCTCTTCCCCATCACATTGAGCAACCGACATGAACTTCCAACGACTGGGCACCACCGCCGACGACCACGCGATTGCCGATGCCGTGGCCCGCTTTGCCGACGACGCACTCGCCCCGCTGGCGCAGCGCATGGACGAAGAGGCGCTGTCCGCCACCTGCCATGTGCCGGGCCTGGCGGCCCTGGGCGTGATGGGCATGAATCTGCCCGAGGCCCTGGGCGGCCCCGGCGTCACGCCCACGGCCATGCTGCTGTCCCTGGTGGCCATCTCGCGCGCCTGCGCGGCCACCTCGTCCATGATCGGCGCCCACTACCTGGGCACGGACGCCGTGCTCATCGGCGGCGACGACGCCCAGCGCCAGCAGTGGCTGCCGCGCTGCGCCAGCGGCCAATGGCTGGCGGCCTTTGCGCTGACCGAGCCGCGCGGCGGCTCCCACCCGGCCGACATGCGCACGCGCGCCGTGCGCGATGGGGACGACTATCTGATCACGGGCGTCAAGCACTTCATCTCCAACGCCGCCGAGGCGCGCTTCATGGTGGTCTTCGCCAAGACCGACATGGAGGCCGGTGCACGCGGCGTCAGCGCCTTCATCGTGCCGCGTGACCTGCCCGGCATCCAGGTCTCGGCGCCCGAAAAACTCATGGGCATCCGCGGCGGCCATGCCTTCGAGGTCTCGCTGGACGGCGTGCGCGTGCCTGCCAGCCACCGGCTGGGCGCCGAGGGCACGGGCTTCAAGACGGCCATGAAGGTGCTGGACAACAGCCGCCTGGACGTGGCGGCCACCGCCCTGGGCGTGGCCGAGGCCGCCCTGGCCGCCGCCGCGCAATGGGCCAATCAGCGCCTGGTCGGCGGCGAGCCGCTGGCCACGAAACAGGGCATCCAGTGGAAGCTGGCCGACATGAAGCTGCGCCTGGAGGCATCGTGGGCACTGACCATGCAGGCCCTGGCCTTGCGCCAGGCAGGCCAGCCCTTCACCCAGCACTCGGCCATGGCCAAGCTGCATGCCTCGGAAATGGTGGGCTTCGTCACCGACGAGGCCCTGCAGATCCACGGCGGCTACGGCTACACGCGCGAAATGCCGCTGGAGCGCCTGGTGCGCGATGCGCGCATCCTGCGCATCTACGAGGGCTCGTCCGAAGTGCAGCGCAGCATCATTGCGCGCGGGGTGCTGGGCGGCAGCTGAATGCAGCAGCGGGTGGCTAGGAGAAATCTGAAAATGGCACCCTCGCGCCCGGAAAAGGCCGTTGATGCAGAGCGGTTCAAACCCCAGGTCTTCCCTGGACCTTGCGAGGGGGCGCAAAATGGCGGCTGTTGCGGCCTTCGGGCCGCAGCGCATTTGTTGCGGGAAGCGCCCGCATCCCTCCCCCTCCCGCGCCAGCCGCCCCTGCCGAAAGAAGCCTCCGTTGTCCGCCGCGCATTCCGTCCTGCAAGCCGTGTTCGGCTACGAACAATTCCGCGGTCCGCAGGAGGCCATCGTCTCGCACGTGGTCGCCGGCGGCGATGCGCTGGTGCTCATGCCCACGGGTGGCGGCAAGAGCCTGTGCTACCAGGTGCCGGCCATCGTGCGCCAGCAGCAGGGCCACGGCGTGGCGGTGGTGGTGTCGCCGCTGATCGCGCTGATGCACGACCAGGTGGGCGCGCTGCACGAGGCCGGTGTCAGCGCCGCCTACCTGAACTCCACGCTGTCCTATGACGAGACGCAGGAAGTCGAATGGCGCCTGCAAAGCGGCGACATCACCCTGCTGTATGCCGCGCCCGAGCGCCTGAACACGCCGCGCTTCCTGGGCCTGCTCGACGACCTGCATGCCCAGGGCAAGCTGTCGCTGTTCGCCATCGACGAGGCCCACTGCGTGAGCCAGTGGGGCCATGACTTCCGGCCCGAGTACCGCGCGCTGAGCGTGCTGCACGAACGCTATGCGGGCGTGCCGCGCATTGCGCTCACGGCCACGGCCGACGCGCTGACGCGCGCCGACATCGTCGAGCGGCTGCAGCTGGAGAGCGCACGGCATTTCGTCAGCAGCTTCGACCGCCCCAACATCCGCTACCGCATCGCCGAGAAGAAGGACGTCAGCAACCAGCTGCTGCGCTTCATCGAGCGCGAGCACGAGGGCGAGGCCGGCGTGGTCTATTGCCAGTCGCGCAAGCGCGTGGAGGAGCTGGCCCAGACGCTGAGCCAGGCCGGCGTGCCCGCCCTGCCCTACCACGCGGGCCTGCCCTTTGAGACGCGCCAGCTGCACCAGGACCGCTTCCTGCGCGAGGACGGCATCGTCATCGTCGCCACCATCGCCTTCGGCATGGGCATCAACAAGCCCGATGTGCGCTTCGTGGCGCACGTGGACATGCCCAAGAACATCGAGGGCTACTACCAGGAAACCGGCCGCGCAGGCCGCGACGGGCTGCCCGCCGACGCCTGGATGGCCTACGGCCTGTCCGACGTGGTCAACCAGCGCCGCATGATCGACGAAAGCCCGGCCGAGGACACCTTCAAGCAGGTCATGCGCGGCAAGCTCGATGCCCTGCTGGGCCTGGCCGAGGCCACGGACTGCCGCCGCGTGCGGCTGCTGGCCTACTTCGGCGAGCAGTACGGCCTGGGCGCACCGGGAGAAGACGCAGAGACGGACATTGAAGGCCGGCCGCTGCAGCGCGTGGCAAAGACCGCCTGCGGCAACTGCGACAACTGCCTGGAGCCCCCGGCCCTGTGGGATGGAACGGACGCCGCGCGCAAGCTGCTGTCCACCATCTACCGCGTGCACGAGGCCAGCCAGCTGACCTTTGGCGCGGGCCACATCATGGACGTGCTGCGCGGCAAGGACACCGAGAAGGTGCGCCAGTACGGGCACGAGAAGATCTCCACCTTCGGCCTGGGCAAGGACTACAGCGAGCCCCAGCTGCGCGGCGTGATGCGCCAGCTGCTGGCCACCGGCGCCCTGGGCCTGCACAAGATCACCAGCGAGAACAGCGGCCACAGCTTCGACACCCTGTGCCTGGCCGAAGGCTCGCGCGAAGTGCTGCGCGGCAATGTCCAGGTGCAGCTGCGCGAGGCCGTCGCAGCGCCGCGCACGCGCACCTCCAAGCGCGCCACCCAGCCCAACGCGGCCGCCGCCAGCCTGGGGCCTGATGCCCAGGTGCGCTTCATCAACCTCAAGGCCTGGCGCGCCGAAGTCGCGCGCGAGCACAACCTGCCGGCCTATGTGATCTTCCACGACGCCACGCTGGCCGCCATTGCCGAGCGCAACCCGGCCTCGTTGGACGACCTGCAGGGCATCAGCGGCATGGGCGCCAAGAAGCTGGACGCCTATGGCGCCGAGGTGCTGCGGGTGGTGGCCACGGGTTGAGGCGCATAGCCCTCATGCACATCGCCTGGGGCTGGGCTTCATCATGAGAAAAGGCCTGCACCTCCATGGCGGCAGGCCTTTTTCGTGAAGCCGGAACCCCTTACTGCGCCAGCACCCTGAAGGTCAGCGTGTAGTTGTTGCCGTACTGCGGCGCGGCGGCGCCGGCGGGGGCGTCGGCGCGGTAGCGCACCAGGGCCAGGTAGATGCCGGACTTGGGCAGGGCGTAGGAGATGCGGCCCTGGCCATCGGTGGTCAGTGCATCCACGCTGTGCTGGCTGGCCAGGTCCATGGCCGAGCGGAAGATTTCCACCTTCTGCGCGGCCAGCGGCTTGCCGTCGTATTGCACGGTGAAGTCGAACTTCTCGCCCGCGAACAGGTCGGCCGGATGCGTGACGGGCACGATCTCCAGGCCCTTGCCTGAGGGCGCGAGCGCGGCCCGGCTGGGCTTGCCCACCGTGATGTAGGTCTCGGAGACCGACAGCGACTGGTAGTGGCTCAGCAGCCTGGCATCGGCCGGCGTGGGCGTGGCGGGATCACGCGCCGTCTCGACCTTGCCGTTGCGCTCCCACGAACGGAAGACGGCGCCCAGGCGCGGGCCGGTGCTCACGCGGTAGGTGCCCTTCTCGTCGGGCAGTTGGTGCTCGGCCACGGTGCGGGTCTTGAACTGGCGCACATCGGCCATGGGCGTGACCGAGCCGTCGGGCGCCGTCACGGTGAAGCGCGTTTCGCCAAAAGCCACTTCGGGGATGAAGAACTTGTCGGCAAAGCTGGCGTCCACACTGATGACGGCCCGGGGCGAAGCCTCGAAGCTGGTGGGCAGCAGGTAGGGCGTGTGGGCCTGGGCGGAGATGCACACGGCCGACAGCAGCGGCAGCCAACAGGCCAATCGCTTGGATGGGGTTTTGGCCATGTCCGCTCAGGGCTTCTTGACGTCGTTCTTGTCCACGACGCCATCGGCATTGACGTCGGCTTCCTTGAAGCTGCGTTCGGCGATGGCCATGTCTTCTTCCACGGTGTATTTGCCGTCGCGGTTCCTATCCACGATGCCGAAGCGCACATGGGCCTGCTTCATGGACTGGGCATAGCGCTCGTCGGGCTGGCGGCCCGCGTACTGCTGCTTGAGGCGGGCCTCGAACTCGTCCACGTACTCCTTCTCGCTGAGCCAGCCGTCGCCATTGGTGTCGCCGGCCAGGAAGCGCTGCTTGCGCACGGTGTCGTACTCCTGGCGCGTGACCACGCCATCACGGTTGGCGTCGTAGCTGCCCATGAAGGCAGACTGGCCATGCCCGCCCGCAGGCTGGGCCGGGCCGCTGGCGGACGGTGCCGTGGGCGATGCGCAGGCGGTGAGCAGGGCCGCCAGGCCGGCAGCGGCCAGCATGCGGTGGGACAGAGAGAACTCGATCATGAAACGACTCCTGAAGTAGGCAGATACAGCGGCGGCTGCGATGGTGGTGGAGGCTTTCCGGCCGACACCGCCGCTGTAGGGAAGGCCGGCCGGCCCCTGGAGAAACTCCTCGGATCCGCGCCACGCGGCAAGTGAAGGTGGCGTGGATGCAATGGCATGGTGCGCAGGGTGCTCAGAACGCAACGTTCATGGACACGGCGAAGGTGCGGCCCGGGTTGCTCAGCAGCTCGATGTCGCGGCGGTCGCGCGCCACGCCGGGCTGCAGGCTGCGGGTGCTGGAATAGTCCCAGTAGCGCTTGTCGCCCAGGTTGTAGATGCCTGCGTTCAGGCGCACGTTCTTTGCGACCTGCCAGTAGCCGGCCAGGTCGAAGATGGCATAGCCGGGCACGCGGAACAGCTCGGTGGTCGAGTCGGTCAGGCCGGTGCCCGCGTTCAGGTAGCTGTCGCGGTTGGTGGCCACGGCCTGCTTGCCCGCGACGAAGGTGCCGGTCAGGTTCAGGCCCCATTGCCGGGCCGGTGCGTCATAGCCCACGCCCACGATGGCCTTGCGCGGCAGCACGCTGTCCAGCGGCACATCCTTGTCGCCTGCGTAGTAGGACTTGGAGGTGCCGCGGCTGAGGCCCAGCGCCCAGGTGGAGTACAGGCCCCTGGCGGCGGGCATCCACTGGCCGTGGTCCAGGCGCGCGCTGGCCTCGAAGCCGTAGATCTTTGCGCTGTCGCGGTTCTCGGCCTGGTAGATGGTGCCGATGTGGGCGGGCACGTTGACGAACAGGTCGGGACGGCCCGCGCGCAGGTAGCGCGTGTAGGCGATGAAGTCGGAGTACCTGGTATAGAAGACCGAGCTGTTGAAGGTTACGCCAGGCGTGGGCGAACCCTTGAGGCCGAAGTCGAAGGCATTGCTGCTTTCCTCCTTCAGGTTGGGGTTGCCGACCAGCGCGTACTGGTTGCCGGTGTTGTAGTTGCTGGCCATGTTCCACGAGCCGAAGATCTCGCCGGCCGAGGGCGCGCGCCCGCTGCGCTTGAACTGGGCATAGGCGCTGAACGTGGGCGTGAGGTCATAGACCAGGGTCAGGCTGGGGCTGAGGATGGTGTTGCCACGCGTGCCGCCGTAGAGCTTCTGGACATCGGCGGGCGTGAGCACGCCCGAGACGAAGTTGTCCAGGTCGCGTGTCTTGATCTCCACGCGGTCCACGCGCAGCGCGGGAATCAGCGCCAGGCGGCGGCCACCGGCCTGGAAGCTGATCTCGTCCTGCAGGAAGGCGCCGTAGCGGCGGGTGGTGGTGTCGGGCTGGGGCTTCATGCTGCCGGACACGGCCCAGGGGCGCTCCGTGTCCTGGGTCGAGGCATTGACGCCAAAGCTCAGGCGGTGGCGGTCGATGCGCTTGTCGCCCGTGCTCGAGAAACCCCAGATGCGCGTCTCGTTGCCCGAGACGTTGTGCACCTTGGCGCCCGTGGCCAGCGTGGTGGTGTCGGTGACGTCGTTGGTGTCCGTGTTCTGGAAGTACAGCCGCGTGTCCAGCTGGTCCACCCAGGCGCCGGCCGGGGTCCACAGGTGCTGCAGCTGCAGCGTGTTGCGGCGGGTGTCGCTGTTCTGGCGCGAGCTTTCGGTGATGCTGGTGTTGGTGGTGTCCCAGCCGTGGAAGGAGGTGTCGTTCTTGCGGCGGTACAGGTCGGCCGACAGCACCAGGCGGTGGGCCGGGTTGATGCGCAGGCCGCCCTTGAGCAGCAGGGCGTTGGAGTTCCAGTCGTCGGGATAGCTGTTGACGATGGCGCTGTGGTTGCGCGTCTCGTGGCCGTCGCGGCGCGAGTAGGCGATCAGGCCGTCGAGGTCGCCCGAGCGGCCAGCGGCCGTGAAGCTCTCGTTCCAGGAGCGGTCGGCCGTGTCGTGGCCGATCTTGCCGCCCAGGTAGGAGGTCTTGCCGCCCACCAGGTAGTCCTCGGCGGACTTGGTGCGAAAGCCCACCGAGCCGCCGATGCCACCGGCCGCGCGCCGCGCCGTGGTGGTGCCGGAGTGGATGTCCACGCCCGAGAACATTTCCGGGTCGATGAAGTCGCGGCCCACGCCGAAGGTGTTGGCACCGACACGGCTCACATAGGGGCGCGTGGTGGCGTCGGGCATCTCGACGCCGTCCACATCCATGCCGATGCGATTGCCCTCGATGCCGCGGATGTTGTAGCCCGTGGTGCCCGAACGGTCGAAGCTGCTGCGGTTGCGGCTGGTGCCCGAGGCCGTGCCCGGCGCGGAGACCAGGGGCTGGTAGCGCACCACGTCGGCCATGCTGCCGGCCTGCTCCAGCGCCGGGCCGCTGACGGTGGTGGAGGCGCCCGGGGTTCGCTGCGCGGGCTCGGCCGTGTCGACCACGTCGACCTGGGCCAGTGCCTTGGTGGGAGCCTGCGCCATCAGCCGGGCCTCATCGTCCAGGGCCTGAGGCCGGACCTGGGCCCAGGCGCCGGACGTGGCCAGGCCGATCACGGCGGCCTGCACGGCCACGGCCAGCAGGCTGGGCCGCAAGGCCGGCGCAGCGCAGGGATTCCAGAAAAGGGAGACAGGGGCGCAGGAGCGTGAAGATGGAGCCATGGCAGGAATCGGGGAACGAGGGTTGCTGGCTAGCTGCCGACCTCTTCGCGGAGTGCTCTTGCGAGACCATTGATTCCCCCCGGGTGTGATTTCTTCCTGCTGGCTTTCCGCGATTCTCCCACCAATTGATAATGATTATCATTTGTTTTGTATCATTTACGTCACAGGGACAGATCACGGTCCCGCGCGGACCTCCTCCACAAACCCCACACAAAGACTCGACAGCGCAGCAAGATTGCCCGCTCACACTGCGGCGGCTGAATATCTGGAGCCCTTTGCTGTGACCAATAACGCCCAACTCCTGGCCGACGAAGCCAAGTACTGCTCGTTCGGGGATACCGTCCACTACGTCAATCCCCCCAAGATCTTTTCGGGCTGCGAAGGCAGCTACATGTACGACGAGGCCGGCACGCCCTACCTCGATCTGCAGATGTGGTATTCGGCCGTGAACTTCGGCTACAAGAACAAGCGCCTCGAGCAGAAGATGATCGAGCAGCTGCAGACCCTGCCCCAGGTCGCCAGCCAGTACCTGCACCCCACCAAGATCGAGCTGGCCAAGTTCATCGCCCAGGATGCGGAGCGCAAGTGGGGCCATGCCGGCCGCGTGCACTTCAACGTGGGCGGCGCCCAGGCCATCGAGGACTCGCTCAAGGTCGTGCGCAATGCCAGCGGCGGCAAGAGCCTGATGTTCGCCTTCGAGGGCGGCTACCACGGCCGCACGCTGGGCGCCTCCAGCATCACCTCCAGCTACCGCTACCGCCGCCGCTACGGCCACTTCGGCGACCGCGCGCAGTTCATCCCCTTCCCCTACCCGTTCCGCCGCCCCAAGGGCATGACGTCGGAGGAATACGCGGACTCCATCGTCCGGGAATTCGCGCGCAAGTTCGAGAACGAATACCACGCCATCTGGGACCCCAAGACCAACCAGTGCGAGTACGCGGCCTTCTACGTGGAGCCCATCCAGGGCACGGGCGGCTACGTCGTGCCGCCGCCCAATTTCTTCAAGGGCCTCAAGAAGGTGCTGGACGACCACGGCGTGCTGATGGTAGTCGATGAAATCCAGATGGGTTTCTGGCGCACCGGCACGCTGTGGTCGGTGGAGAACTTCGGCGTCAAGCCCGACGTGCTGGTCTTCGCCAAGGCGCTGACCAACGGCCTCAACGCCCTGTCGGGCCTGTGGGCGCGCGAGGAGCTGATCAACCCCACCATCTTCCCGCCGGGATCGACCCACTCCACCTTCGCCTCCAACCCGCTGGGCACGGCCCTGGGCCTGGAAGTCATGAAGATGACCCACGAGATGGACTTCGGCCGCCAGGTGCGCGAATCGGGCGCCTACTTCCTCGAAGGCCTCAAGGAGCTGCAAAAGCGCCACAAGGAAATCGGCGATGTGGACGGCCTGGGCCTGGCGCTGCGCGCCGAGATCTGCACCGAGGACGGCTTCACGCCCAACAAGGCGCTGCTGGACAAGATGGTGGACATCGGCCTCGAAGGCGGCCTGGAATACAAGGGCAGCAAGCGCGGCCTGGTGCTGGACGTGGGCGGCTACTACAAGAACGTGATCACCTTCGCGCCCTCGCTGATGATCTCGCGCCCCGAGATCGACGAGGCCATGGTCCTGCTGGACCAGTTGCTCACGAAAGCCAAGGCGGCCTGAAGGCGCGATGCCCGCAGAGCGCCTGCACAACCAGCTCGAACCCCCAGGCCTGCTCGCGCAGTTCGCGGCCCATCCTCCCGAGGGCTTCGCACTGCTGCAGGACTGGCCGGCGCCGGCCTTCACGGCGCCCTTCGATCTTCTGACCACGGCGGACGACGCGCTCAAGGCGCGTCTTTTGTCGTTGCCAGGTGGCGGCTGGCTGTCGCGCCGGCTGCGCCTGTCCACCGACTTCGTGGGCACCACGGTCAGCGAGTACGCCGTGCTGCCCATGGGCATCCCTGCCGCCCAGCAGGCTGCCGCGCTGCGTGCGCGCGCAGGCCGGCGCATGCTGACCATCGTCAAGGACCTGCCCCAGGATTCCCCGCTGCTGCCGGACGCCGACAACGCCCATGCACGGGCGCTGGCGCAGGCCCTGGCCGATGCGGGCTTCATCCTGGTCGAAGGCCAGGCCCTGGCCCATGTGCCCATCGACTTTTCCAGCCTGGACGAGTACCTTGCGCGCCTGTCCAGGAGCCGCCGCCAGAACCTGCGCCGCAAGCTCAAAAGCCGCGCGCAGCTGCAGGTGCAGCGCATTCCCACGGGCGCGGCCTTTGCCGATGACGCCCGGGTCGATGCCTACTACGCGCTGTTCGATGCGGTGTATGCGCAAAGCGAGATCCACTTCGACAAACTCACGCGCGATTTCTTCGCGGCCCTGCTGCGCGATGCAGGCAACGGCGGCCTCGTCTTCGAGTACCGCGCGCTGCAGGACGACGGCACGCCCGGCGCGCTGCTGGGCTGGAACCTGTGCTTCGAGCACGGCGGCAAGCTGGTCGACAAGTACATCGGCCTGTCCTACCCGGCCGCACGCGAGGCCAACCTCTACTTCGTGAGCTGGATGGTCAACCTCGAATACGCCATCGAACGCGGCCTGAGCCACTACGTGGCCGGCTGGACCGACCCCGAGGTCAAGGCCCAGCTGGGCGCCAGCTTCACCTTCACGCAGCATGCGGTCTTCATCCGCAATCCGCTGCTGCGCGCACTGGGCCGGCGCTTTGCCGGCCACTTCGAAAGCGATCGCCAATGGAGCGAACAGAACTGAATGCCCAGCCGGTCGTGCTGGATGTGGATGGCTCGGTGGGGTCCTTGCCCGGCGAGCTGCGCCTGCCGCTGCAGCACTGGCAGGAGCAGGTGCGCTTCGGCTGCGGCCTGCGGCGCTTCGCGCGGTTCCGCGCGGCGCTCGATGCACAGCTGCCCGCCGCGCATGGCACGGCCCTCATGGGCAGCGGCGACTTCCACCATCTGAGCTGGCCGCTGATCGAGCGCTGCATCGCGGCGCGGGCCCTGTCCTCAGGCCGGCCGCTGCGCGTGGTCGTGCTGGACAACCACCCCGACAACATGCGCTTTCCCTGGGGCGTGCACTGCGGCTCCTGGGTGCGCCGCGTGGCCCTGCATCCGGCCGTCTCGCATGTGCACGTGGCCGGCATCACTTCCGCCGACATCGGCCGCGCACACGCCTGGGAGAACTACCTCACGCCGCTGCGCGCGGGCCGCCTGAGCTACTGGAGCGCGGGCGTGGACACGGGCTGGGCGCGCCGCCTGGGCGTGGACTCGGCCTTTCGCAGCTTTGCCAGCGTGGCCGAGCTGTCGCGCACGCTGGCGCGCATGCTGCGCGAGCAGGCCCAGCCCACCTACCTGAGCATCGACAAGGACGTGTTCGCGCCCGAGGTGGTGCGCACCAACTGGGACCAGGGCCGCATGCTGGAGAGCGAAGCCATGGACATCATTGGCGCGCTGTCCGGCCAGATCGTGGGCAGCGACATCACGGGCGATGTGTCTTCCTGGCGCTACGCGACCTGGTGGAAGCGCTGGATGAGCGCGGGTGACGGCCAGGACACGCAGATCGGCGCGCAGACGCTGGCCACCTGGCAACTGGGCCAGCATGCGTTCAACGAGCGCCTGGTGGAGCGTCTGCAGCAGGCCGGCTGAGGCCCCACCGGAGCTGCGGCGACCGGTGCTGCGAGGTCAGGCGGCGGCCTGCTTCATGGCGCTTTCCAGCACCTGGACCAGATCGCCAAAGCGCGCGTCGTCGAACCACAGGCTGTTGCCCACCGCCACCAGGCGCTGCGCCCAGTCGCGCCCCTGGTCCACCACGTCCTGGCGCGCCAGGCCCAGCACATGGTCGTAGCGGCCATAGTCGGGCAGCACATGGACGAAGGGCAGCGACAAACCCCAGCCCCGCCCCCATTGCGCGCGCAGCAGCGCATCGCGCGTGGCGGCATCGCGCAGGCGCAGCAGCAGCACGGGCCAGACGCCTTGCGCACCCGGCACGGTGTCGCCCACCACCTCGATGCCATCGATGGCCGACAGCCAGGCGCCGCGCTCACGCGCCTGGCGCTGCAATTGCTGCTGGAAATCCGCCAGCCGCGCCAGTGCGCGCCGGCCCACGCGGCGGCGCCAGGCGCCCAGTTCATGGCGGGCAATGGCGTCGTCGAAATCATCGCCGGCGGCCTGCACCCAGTCGCTGCGCGACAGCGCATCGCGCAGGGGGCGGCCATAGGCCAGGTCCAGCCCGGCGGGGCGGTACAGCGCCGCATAGCCCAGCAGCTCCAGGCTGCGGCGCAACTCCCAGCCCCGGTCCTGGCGCACGCTGGCTGCATGTGTCTCGCGCAGTGCCTCGCGCAGCGCGGGGTCGCGCGCCAGCAGCACGCCGCCCTCGAAGGTGGTCAGGCCCTTGCCCACGGCCAGGCTGTAGAAGCCCACATCGCCCTGCCAGCCCACGGGCTCGCCGCGCAGGCGTGCGCCCAGGGCCTGGGCCGCGTCCTCCACCACCCAGGCGCCCATGGCGCGCGCGCAGTCCACGGCCGTGGCCACGTCGGCCACGCGGCCGCACAGATGCGTGGGCAGCACGGCCAGGGTGCGTTCGCTGCACAGGGCGCGCAGGCGCGTGGGGTCCATGTCCAGCGTGTCGGGATGCAGATCGCACAGGCGCAGTTGCAGGCCGCAGTGCGCCACGGCCAGGGCCACCAGCGGGCAGGTATAGGCGGGGGCGATGACTTCGCTGCGGCCCGGCGCCAGGCGGCGCAGCGTCTGCAGCGCCACCATCAGCGCCGAGGTGCCAGAGCATTCAAGCTGCACGGCGGGCACGCCCAGCCACTGCGCCAGCGCCGTCGCCAGGTCCGCGTCGCCCCAGGGCAGCAGGTCGGCCGCGCGCAGTGGCAGGCCCGCCGTGGGCGGCAGCATGCGTTCAGCCACGGTGCGTGCCGTGCTCGGCCGAGGCCGCCAGATGCGCGGCACCCGCGCTGGCCGAACCCGCGCCCGGGTTGCCGCCCGCATGGCCCGGCGTGTCGTCGTCTGCGCCGGGCCCCTCGGCCTCCTGCGTCTCGCTGACCGCCAGGCAGGCGATGCCGGCCACGATGAACAGGCAGCCGATGATCTGGGGCATGCCTATGCGCTCGTCGAACAGCCAGTACGACAGCGCCAGCACGGAAAGAATCTCCAGGTGCGATGCCGCAAAGGCCGGGCCGATGGGCGCGCGCTTGAGCAAGGTCATCCACGAGAAAAAGGCGCCGATGTAGCCCACGAAGGCGCCATAGATCCAGGGCTGGCCGAACACGCGCGCCAGCCAGTCCACCGAGAACTCCAGCGGCAGCGCCGCATTGCCGGCCTGCTTGAAGCTCAGCTGGGCCAGCGTGTCGAAGGCCATGAGCACCAGAAAGCCGATGAAATAAAAGCGCTTCATCTCAATGCAGGCCCACGATGGCGACGCCTATGGACACCAGAACGATGCCTGCCACGCGCATGGGTGCCAGCTTCTCGGCAAACAGCAGCCGGCCCGCGATCATGATGGCCACGATGTTGATGGAGCCCAGCAGCACGCCCTCGGACAGCGGCACCAGCGAGAGAAAGGCCAGCCACAGCACGAACTCGGCCACATAGCAGCCCACGCCCAGCCACAGCCAGGGCCTGGAGGCCATGAAGCGCCAGCGCGCCAGGCCGTCGAGGTCACCGGGCTGGCTGGCAGCGGCCTTGAAGGCCAGCTGGCCGCCGCTGTCCACCAGCACGTTCAGCACCCACAGCGTGATGACCAGCGGCGAGAGATCACTGCCCATGCGGCGCAGCCTCCACAGCCCGGCCTTCGCGGGGGGCGGCGCCGCTGGCGATGCGCGCCACGAACTCGGTGGTGCGCGCGATCACGGTGCGGCGGTCGCGGTCGATGGTGACCATGTGGTAGCTGTTGTCCAGCAGCACCAGCTCGACATGGGCCTGGCTGGCGCCGTGCACGATGTCGTGGGCGTTGGCCACCGACGAGATGTCGTCGTTGCGCGCATGGATGACCAGGCAGGGCGAGCGCAGCTGGGGCAGGCGCGCCAGCACATGGGCCGAGAGGCGGCGCAGCTCGATGATGGACCACCAGGGATTGCCCGGCAGGCCGGCCGCCGCGCTGTCGCCCGAGTGCATCTGCTCGACCACGCGTGCGCGCAGCGCCTCGTCCTTGATGCCGTAGGGCGGCTGCTCCATGAACACGCTGCGGCGGCCAATGCCCAGCGCGCGGAACAGCGGCAGCAAAAAGGCCAGGCGCGTGTAGAAGGGGATGCTCCAGCCGTCGTAGCGGAAGGTGGTGGACAGGGCGCAGACGCCGTCCACCTTGTCGGGATGACGCTGGGCCACGGCCAGCGAGAGCACGGCGCCCATGGACAGGCCGCCGACCACCACATGGTCCACATGCTGCGACAGCCGCTGCAGGCCGCCTTCCACGCTGGCCAGCCAGTCGGTCCAGCGCGTGTCCACGAGATCTTCCATGCTGCCGCAATGGCCGGCCAGCTGGACCGCATAGACGGTGAAGCCCTGCTTGTTCAGCCCCTTGGCCAGCAGGCGCATCTCGGCCGGCGTGCCCGTGAGCCCGTGCACCAGCAGCACGCCGGTGCGCGCGGCAGCGCCCGTGCCGGGCATGACGAATTCATGCTCGGTCACGCAGACGCTGTCCAGCCCCGTGGCAGGCTCGCTGCGCTGAACCAGGGAGAGCCCATCACTCAAATTCATGTCAATTTTCCATGACGCTGCGCGTCGCCCTCTGACCATGAAAATGGCGTGCCCTGAAGCCAGAGACACCAAGGAAGGGCCTTGGCCGGCCGCGCCGCCCCGCACCGAAGGTATCGTCCCCCTTGGGGGGCGCCGTGCAACGGGAAGGCGCGAAGCGACTCAGGGGGTGGTATGTCATGCCAGCGCCTCCAGGCCCAGGACGACCTTGTCGAGCAAGGCCGTGGCCTGCTCGAAATGCTCGAAGGGCGCATGGGCGATGCCCCGGCTTTCGCAGTGGGCGATCAGCTTGTACTTGGCCAGCACGAAGTCGGCGCGGCCCGAGACGCAGAAGTCCGAGGTGCTGTCGCCCACATAGAGCACGCGGCCGTGCAGGGCCTGCTGCTCGGCCAGGCGCTCGCACTTGCAGTTGCCGCTGGCGCGCGCGCACTGCGCGCTGGCCCAGGGCGAGTCCAGGCGCCAGCTGCGCTCGCCGGTCTGCACCAGGCGGTTGGCGATGACCTGCAGATGGCCCAGGCCATGGCGCTCCAGCACATGGCGTATGGCGTAGTCGATGCCGTCGCTGACCACCTGCACCACCATGCCGTGGGCCTGGGCGGCTGCCACGAAGCCGGCGAAGCCGGGATCGATCTCGATGGTGTCCAGGTGGGCGCGCAGCTCGGCCTCGTCCATGTCCAGCAGCGCGACCTGGCCCTTCATGCATTCGCGCGAGCCGATCTCGCCGCGCTCCCAGGCGTCTTCCAGCTCCTGCCAGCCGGGCTTGCCGAAGCGGTTGAGCAGGGTGTCGGTCACGTCCAGCAGGCTGATCGTGCCGTCGAAATCGCTTTGCACCATCCAGCCGGGCGCGGCGGTGTCCAGATACAGGGGAATGCGCTTATTCATGGAACTGCACCCTTACGTTTTGGCCCACGCGCACGGCGGCGGCGGGAGCTTGCTCGAAGACCAGCACACATTCGATGACACGCACCGGCCCGCGCTGCTGGTCGTCCTGCAGCCGCGCCGTGCCATAGACGGGGCTGATGCGCAGCACGCGTGCCGAGGGCAGCTGCTGCTGTGCGGAGCCATCGGCATCCAGCGTCACCGTGGCCCGCATGCCTTCGCGCACGGCGGCGGCGAAGCTTTCGTTGATTTCGGCGCGTACCTGCAGCGGGCGCTGCGGCAGCAGCACCACGGCCGGCGTGCCGGGCACGGCCTGGCTGCCCGCGTGGGTGGCCAGGCGCACCACGGTGCCGGCCTCGGGCGCGCGCAGTTCCTGGCGCTTGTGCTGGGCGCGCAATTGTTCGAGCTTGCGCTGTGCCACCTGGGCCTCGGCCGCGGCCACGTCTATCTCGGCCTGGGCATCGCGCAGTGCCTGCGCGGCCTCGTCCACGTTCTGCGCGTCGGCCGCGCCCTCGCGGGCCGCTGCCTGCCAGCGCGCCAGGGTCTGCTTGAGCTGGGGCAGGCGCGCGGCGCGTGCCTTCTGGCGGGCCCTGGCCAGCTGGGCCTCGGACTTGGCCACGGCCAGGTCGGCCTGGCCCGTCTCGTCGGCCAGCCTCAGCAGCAGCTGGCCGCGCTGCACGGACTGGCCTTCCTTGACGGACAGCTGCTGTACCACGCCGGCCACGGCGGGCGACAGGTCAAGCAGCCCGCCTTCCACCTCGATCTTGCCGCGCGCCACGGCCACTGCCGCCGGGCCGCTTTGCTGCGCCCTGGAGCTGGCCTGGCCCGCATTGGCGGGCGCATCGTGCGAAGGACCGCAGCCCGCCAGCAGCGCGGCGGCGGCCAGCGCCGCAGCCAGTCCGGCAGTGGAAGCGGCAAGGCCGCTCAGGGGGTGCTTCATTGTTTTTCCTTCAACGGGGAGGTCTGGCGCCAGTCGCTGCGGATGGCGCCGTCCTCCATGCCGAGCACGCGGTCGGCATGGCGCACCAGGCGCGGGTCATGGCTCACGCACAGCACGGTCGTGCCATGGTTGCGCGCCGCGCGGTGCAGGATGTCGATGACGCGCTGGCCGCTTTCGGCATCCAGCGCACTCGTGGGTTCGTCGGCGAACAGCAGCTGCGGCGCCTTGGCCATGGCGCGCGCAATGGCCACGCGCTGCTTTTCGCCGCCCGACAGCTCGGCCGGGCGCATGTGGGCGCGGTGGGACAGGCCGACCTCGTCCAGCGCCTGCTGCGCGCGGCGCAGGGCCTCGTCGCTGCGCAGGCCCATGTAGCCCAGGGGCAGCTGCACCTGCTCGATGGCCGTCAGTGCCGGGAACAGGTTGAAGCCCTGGAAGACGAAGCCCGTGTGGCGCAGGCGAAACTTCTCCAGCGCCCGCGTGCCCAGCTTGCCCAGGTCCTCGCCCAGCGCCATGGCGTAGCCGCTGTCGGGCGCCTGCAGGCCCGACATCAGCGACAGCAGGGTGCTCTTGCCACAGCCCGAAGGGCCAGAGATCAGGCTCAGTTCGCCCGCGTACAGCGATACCGACAGGCCCTGCAGCACCTGCACGCTGACCATGCCCGACAGGAAGGACTTGCACAGCCGCACGGCTTCCAGGCTGGGCGCCGTGCGGGGCACCGCCGTGGGCGCGGGGGAAGAGGCATTCATCACGTTCATGGTGTCTGGAAGTCTTCAGCGCAGCAGCGTGGCCGGGTCGGCGCGCAGCAGGCTGCGCATGGCGCCCAGGCCCGACAGCAGGGACAGCACGGCCACCAGCACGGCACAGGCCAGCACGGCCGATGCGTTCAGCGCCACGGGCACGCGGTAGGCCGTGGCCACGGCCAGCAGCACGGCGCTGGCCAGCGCGGCCATCACGAAGCCCAGGCCGCCGATCCAGCAGGCCTGCTCCACCACCACGCGGCCCAGGGCCGCGCGGCTCACGCCCAGCGCGTTGAGCACGGCGTACTCGCGCGACGAGGCAGCCACCACGGCCTTGAGCGACTGGCTGGTGACCACCGAGCCCACCAGGCAGACGATGACGGCCATGAACAGCACGCCCGCGCCGGCGCCCGTGTCGAACATCCAGTAGCGCTGCGAGCGCCGCGCGAATTCCTTGGCTGTCCATGCCTCGTAGGGGCCGAAGCTGGGCGTGGACTGGTTCAGGCGCTGCTGGACGGCCTTGGCCGAGGCGCCGGGGCGCACGCGCGCCACGAAGTAGGTGCTGCCCTGGCCCGGGTCACCGGCAATCTCGCGCGCCGTGGCCAGCGAGGCCAGCACGTTCACGCCGCCCAGGCCGCGCAGCCCGTCCACGGCGGCCACCACCTGCACGCGGTGGTTGTTGACCCAGGCCACGCCGCCCTCGCTGGCGCCCAGCGTCTGCAGGTCGGCCCGGTCCACGATCACGGCGCCGGGTTCGCGCAGGCGCTGCCGCTGCCAGGGCTGGAGCACGCGGGAAAACAGCATGGAGGCATCATCGGTGGCAATGCCGGACAGGTAGACCGACACGCCGCCGCCGTGTTCGCTGGCCGCGCCGCCGGCCGGCGTGCTGGAGCGCCAGTCGCCATCGACCCAGACGTAGGGCTCGACCGCAGTGATGTCCGGGTCCATGCGCAGGCGCATGTCCACGTCGCGGCCGATGGTGCGGCCGAAATTCACGCTCTGCGTGCCCGGGTAGCCGATCCACAGATCGGCCGAGGACGCCGTCACATACAGCGCGGCCGATCCGAAGATGCCCAGCACCAGCGCGGCCTGCATGGCCAGCAGCACGCCGGAGAAGCCCACCGCGAAGACGGAGGGAATGAACCGGCGCCACTCGTGCACCAGCGTCTTGCGCGCCAGCGCGATCATGAGGATGCCCCCTGAGCCACGGGCGCAGGGCCGTTGCCGGAATCGTCCTCCGGCCTGTCCTCGGCAGGCAGCGGCGCGCCGCCCAGGGCCTTGTACAGCGCCACATAGGCCAGGGCATGGGCGGCCAGGGCGGTGGTCTGCTCGCTGCGCGCCTGCAATGCGGCGCGCCGGGACGCCAGACCACCGAACTCGCTGTCCAGGCCCAGCTTCTGGCGCTGGTGCTGCACGCGTTCGCGCTCGGCCAGCACCTGCTGCGAGTCCTGCAGCGCGGCGATGCGCTGGCGCTGGGCACCGATGGCGGCCAGGGCGGATTCGACCTCGGCCACGCCGTCCAGCACGCTCTGGCGGTAGCCCTGGATGGCAGCCTGCAGCGCCAGCTCGCTGGCATCGGCCTGCGAGCGGCGGCGGCCCCAGTCGAACAGGGGAATGTCGATCTGCGGCCCGAAGGTGGGCGCGTTGTCCTGCGTCGTGCGCAGGTTCTGGGTGATGTTGAACGAATACAGCAGCGAGCCGCCGATCACGAAGCGCGGGTACAGCGCCGCTTGCGCAATGCCCTGCTCGGCTGCGGCGCGTTCCACGCCGGCCTGCGCCACCTGGATGTCGGGGCGCGTGCGCAGCAGGTCGGCCGGAAGGACCGCCACGCCCAGCGCCTGCGGGCCAGGCAGCGGCGCTGTCGCATCGGCCTGCAGCCATTGCGCATCGGGCCGCGTGCGGCCCAGCAGTGCGGCCAGCATGTGGGCGCTGCGGGCCTGGGTTTCACGCAGGCCCGCACGCAGGGCAGCGCTCTGGCCGGCCTGCAGCTGCAGCTGGCGCACGGCCTCGGCCGTGCCCAGGCGCTGCTGCTGGCGCACCTGGGCCAGTTGCAGGGCACGCGCATCCAGCTGCGCCTGCTCGTCGATCAGGGCCAGCTGGCGCTGGGCCATGCGGATGTCCAGGTAGCGGTGCACCACGTCGGCCACCAGGGCCACGCGCGCTGCCTGCAGGCGGCCCCGTGCATCGAGCACGGCAGCTGCGGCATTGCGCTCGCCGGCCTCGCGGGCGCCGAACAGGCCCAGGTCCCAGCTCACGTCGATGCTGGCGTGGAAATACGAGTCGATGGCTGCGATGTCCTGCAGCGTGCGCGCACCGGCCGTGAACACGGGCCGGAAGGCAGCGCCGGCCGTGCCCGCCAGCAGCCGCTGCTGGCGCAGGCGCGACTGGGCCTGGGACAGATCGAGGTTGGCGGCCAGCGCCTCCTCGACCAGGGTGTTGAGGGATTCATCGCCCCAGGCCTTCCACCAGCCCTGCAGGTCGGGTGCGGCGGCCGAGCCAGGTGCACCCGGCGCGGCGGCGGGCAGGGGCTGTGTCCACTGCGCAGGCACCGAGCCGTCGAGCTGTGCCGGGGGCGGCGATGAGCAGCCGGCGAGCGCCAGGGCGGCGCCCAGGCACAGGCTGGAGAGGCGTTGCGTCGCGGCGGCGTGGTTCACGGGATGGACAGGCGGGAGGGGATGATCGAGGGAGAGGACCGGGAAAACGAGGCCAGGGAACCATGTCCCCGGATAGCCATTGGACGCGGCCAAGCTTGCGCGAGGTTGCAGGCTTTATGGAGGAAACATGGAGAACGCGGCGCCGTGCGCAAGCCTCTCTTGCCCATCCCGGGCGGGAGTCAGTCGCGGACCGCGCCAGATTACCGCGGACTCGGATGATTCCGAGTTTATTTTCAGAACACTCCGATTCCAATGCCGCATACAGGTCGGTATATTGACCGGATATCGCGCCCGGTGCCGCCTGTCCCAAGGACATTGATCCATATCTTCCTGGCTGGAGTCCACAGCATGCCTTTCACAGCCATCTTGCGCCATGCATTGGCCATGCCGCTCCTCTTGATTCTCTTCATGGCCCCTATTTCATCCTGGGCCCGTTGTTCCTCCCAGGGCTGGAATGCCCAGTTTCCGGGTTCGGCCAACACCCCCACCATCGTCAACGAAAATTATCCGATTGGCAGCGTTGTCTATTCCAGGACAATGGCTTTGCAAAATACCGGGGCCGGCAGCTACCATATTTCTTGCGACAATGATTTTTATTACATAGAAGGCATTGGAACGGAAAGCAGTGGAATATATTCCACCTCCATTCCCAACCTGGGCATGAGAATCACGTGGGAAAGAGCCGCGCCTTATTCCGGGTCCATGCTGAAACAGGGCATATTCCATTCACTGCCAAGCAACAACATGACCCTCGAGCTCGTGAAAACCGGGGAACTCACATCTGGCGGTTTCCTGAATGGCAGCTTCGCACGAATCTACTCTGGGACCAGCAATGCCCGTGACTTGCTGGCCACGGTATTCTTTTCGAGTGGCATCACCGTCAACGTCAGCAGCCGCCCCAGGCCGCCGACCTGCCGGGTGTCCACGGGCAAGATCGACGTGGCCATGGCCCCCGCCCCGTTCGCCGATTTCAAGGGAATCGGGACCGTCACGGCAGCCAAGGACTTCAGCATCGAGTTGACCTGCGCGGGAGGCGAAGCCAATACACGCCTGACCGCCTTCATCACGCTGACGGACGCCACCCAGGCGACCAACCGATCGAGCACGCTGACGCTGGCCCAAAACTCCAAGGCCCGGGGTGTCGGCATACAGGTACTGAGAAACAACGTGCCCGTGAGCTTCGGCCCCGACTCCGGCAGCCTGGGCAATGCCAACCAATGGAATGCGGGCCAGGTCGCACAGGGGCAGAACAGCCTGAAGATTCCGCTGAGCGCGCGCCTGGTGCAGACAGCCGGCAGCGTGACACCTGGCGTGGCCTATGGCAGGGCGACCTTCACGATGAGCTACCAATAGCCGCTGATGGGACTGCAGGAAATGAACAGCGCCAGCCTTGCGCGCGATTGCAGACTTCGTGGAGCCAATATGGAGGGCTACGGCTCGCAGGGCATCGCACCATAATGTGCGCTTGGCCCTGCCAGCTTTCCCATGAACTCCACAGCACAGCCAACGGCAACCACCCCCCTCGTGCTCGTCGTCGAAGACGAGCCCGCCATCGCCAGCATCCTGACGGCCTATCTCGAGCGGGACGGGCTGCGTTCGCGCATGGCCTCGGACGGGCAGGAGGCGCTGCAGCTGTTCCGCCAGCTGCGGCCCGACCTGGTGCTGCTGGACATCCACCTGCCCGGCATGGATGGCATCGACGTGCTGCGCGCCATCCGCGATGACAGCCAGACGCCCGTGATCATGGTCACGGCCCTGGCCGATGATGTGGACAAGCTGCTGGCCCTGCGCCTGGGCGCCGACGACTACGTGGTCAAGCCCTTCAATCCGCCCGAGGTCGTGGCCCGCGTGCGCGCCGTGCTGCGCCGCACCCAGGCACGCAAGAACCCGGCGCCCGCGCCCATCCGCGTGGGCCCCATCGAGATCGATACCGAGGCGCACAGCGCCGTGGTCTACGACAACGAGGGCCGCGCCCTGCCGCTGCCCCTGACGCTGACCGAGTTCCGCCTGCTGGCCTGCCTGGCGGCCCAGCCCCGGCGCTGCTTCTCGCGCTCCCACCTGATCGAGCACTGCCTGCCCGAGAGCGATGCGCTGGAGCGCGTCATCGACTCGCACCTGTCCAAGCTGCGCCGCAAGCTGCAGCTGGCCGGCCAGGAAGGCCTGATCGAAACCGTGCGTGGCATCGGCTACCGGCTATGGCCCTGGGACTGAGGCCCAACCGCATCTGGGTGCGCTTCGGCCTGTGGATCACGGCCACCGTGCTCAGCACCATCGCCCTGCTGGCCATCGGCGTGCTGGTGTTCTCCGAGATCCAGTACCGCGACTTCTACAACAGCCTGCCGCCGGCCGTGCAGATCGAGCTGGACGAACTCAACGCCCAGTCGCTGGAGGACAGCCCGCGCGCCATGCAGATCTATGGCCAGTACTGGACGGGCGATCTGCTGTTCGGCGAGAAATGGTCGCTGGTCATCGGCCTGCTGGTGTGCCTGCCCTTCGGACTGGCCGTGGGCTTTTGGGTGTCTCGCCTGGTGACGCGGCCCCTGGCGTCCATGGTCGAGGTGGCCAAGCGCGTGGAGCTGGGCGACTTCAGCGCGCGCGCCCTGCCCGGCAAGGCCCACGGCGAGATGGCCGAGATGGTGGAGGCCTTCAACCGCATGATCGATTCGCTGGAGACGCTGGAGACCGAGCGCCGCGCCACGGCGGCCTCGATCTCGCATGAGCTGCGCACGCCGCTGACGGTGCTGCAGGCGCGACTGCATGCCATCTGCGATGGCGTCATCGCGGCGGACGACACCGAATTGAACACCCTGCTGTCCCAGGTCGAGCACCTGGGCCGGCTGGTGGACGACCTGCACACGCTGTCCATGGCCGATGCAGGCCAGCTCTCGCTGCAAAAGCAGCGCATGGACCTGACCCTGCTGGTGGCCGAGACGCTGGACCAGCTCCACCCCCAGCTGCAGCAGCACGGCATGCAGCTGGACCTGTCCCTGCCCGGCCTCACCGACGAAGGCATGACCGACATCCGCGCCGATGCCGACCGCATGCGCCAGATCCTCTCCAACCTGGTCAGCAACGCCATGCGCCATGCGGCCAGCGGCGCCTGGCTGGGCGTGGCGCTCACGGTGGAGTCCGATATCGAAGGCCGCGCCTGGACCGTGCTGCGCATCAGCGATGCAGGCCCCGGCCTGCCCAGCGAGCTGCGCGCCCATCCCTTCCAGCGCTTTGCCCAGGTGCCCGGCAAGCGCCGCCGCGAGGGTTCTGGCCTGGGCCTGTCCATCGTCAAGGCGCTGACCCTGTCCCAGGGCGGCAGCGTGGAGGCCGACGATTCCGAGCGGGGCGGCGCCCGCTTCACGCTGCGCTTTCCGCGCATCTGATTCTCGGGCCCCTGGGCCCTGAGGGACTACGCAGCCTGCGCCTTGCGCAGCAGCGCATGAATGGCCCAGCCCAGCGGCTCGCGCAGTTGCTGCGGCGTCTGCTGCGGCCCCAGCGCCAGCAGCGACTGCGACACCCAGCCATAGGTCATCATGTGCAGCAGCCGCGCAAGGGGCTGGGCCGGCTCGGGCAGCGGCGGATCGCAGTCCTGCAGCGCCATGGCCCACAGCTGCACATAGGCCTGGTAGTGGCGCCGGAAGGGCTCGGGCGCGGACACCTTGCGCTCGAGCATGAACAGCGCAGCCCACATCGGCGCCTCGCGCGCAATGCCGTCCACCAAGGTGTCCAGCAGCCGGTCCACGCGCGTGGCCGGCGCCATGCCGGCGCATCCCTGCAGCGTCTGCAGTCCCTGGGCATGCAGGGCCTGCACCTGGCGGTGGATGCACATGGCCGCCAGCGTGTCCATGTTGCCGAAGTATTCGTAGAAGGTGCCCAGGCCCACGCCGGCCACGGCCGCCACCTCGCGCACCGTGGTGCGCTCGTAGCCCTGCTCGATCACAAGCCGAACAAAGGCGTCCTGCAGCGCCTGCGAGGTGGCCTGCGCGCGCGATTGCAGGGGGCGGCGCCGCACTTTGGGCGGCTGCGGCTGCTGCCTTGAAACCCGAACACCTTTGCTGGGCATTTTTCCTAGACTTTTGCGTTGAGACCCACGATCACGGAGACACGCATGAGCACCGGCCAGACTTTGCAGACACGGCACACCTGGAACACGCACGACGTCCTGAACCAGGTCGACGAACTCACCGACTTCAACCTGCTGGAGGCCGACCCCGCCCTGGCCGAGGCCCTGCAGCGCAGCGGCGCTGCGCGCCACATCCCTTCGCTGTCGCGCTATGCGCAGCAGCTGGGCGAGCGCGCCACCTGGGAGCTGGCCGAGCAGGCCAACCGCCACACGCCCGAGCTGCACCGCTTCGACGCACGCGGCCGCATCATCGACGCCGTGGAGTTCCACCCGAGCTGGCACACGCTGCTGGGACTATACCGGCAGCAGGGGCTGATCTCCCTGCCCTTCGAGGACAGCAGCGCGGGCCGCTGGAGCGCCTGGGCCGCAGGTTTTTACCTGCACGGCCAGGTCGAACAGGGCACGCTGTGCCCGGCCACCATGACCACGGCCGCCATCCCGCTGCTGCAAAAGGAACCGGCGCTGTGGCAGCAGCTGCAGGGCAAGCTGTTCAGCCACGAATACGATCCGCGCGACCTGCCCGTCGCCGACAAGGCATCGATGTGGCTGGGCATGGGCATGACCGAGAAGCAGGGCGGCTCCGACGTGCGCGCCAACACCACGGTGGCCATGCCGGTGCACGCCGGCGGGCGTGGCGGCGAGTACCTGCTGCGCGGCCACAAGTGGTTCTTCTCGGCCCCCATGTGCGATGCCCACCTGGTGGTGGCGCGCATGGGGGAAGGCGGTGGGCAGGCCTGCTTCTACGTTCCGCGCTGGCGCCCCGACGGCACAAAGAATGCGGTGCGCGTGCAGCGCCTGAAGGACAAGGTCGGCAACCGCAGCAACTCCAGCAGCGAGGTGGAGTTCGAGGACGCCTGGGGCATCCTGATGGGCGAGGAAGGCCGGGGCATTCCCACCATCATCGAGATGGCCACCTACACCCGCCTGAACTGCGTGCTGGGCAGCGCCGCCATCCTGCGCTCGGCCACGGTGCAGGCCCTGGCCTATGCGCGCCGGCGCAGCGTCTTCGGCAAGCGGCTGGCCGAGCAGCCGCTGATGCGCAGCGTGCTTGCCGATCTGGCGCTGGAGAGCGAGGCCGCGCTGCAGATCGCCATGCGCCTGGCCCAGGCCTATGAGCGTGGAGGCGACGAGGGTGATCCGCTGGAACGCGCCTGGAAACGCATCATGACGCCAGCGGCCAAGTTCTGGGTCTGCAAGCGCGGCGTGGAGCTGACGGGCGAGGCCATGGAGGTGCTGGGCGGCAACGGCTATGTGGACACGGGCGTGATGGCGCGCCTGTTCCGCGAGGCGCCCGTGAACTCGATCTGGGAAGGCTCGGGCAACGTCATGTGCCTGGACGTGCTGCGCGCCATCTCGCGCGAGCCCGACGGCACGCAGCTGCTGCTGCAGGACCTGATCGACACGGCGGCGGGCGAGCCCGCGCTTCTGCAGCAGGCGCAGTCGCTGGCCCGGCGCCTGTCCGGCCCGCCTGACCAGCTCGAGGCCCAGGCACGCCGCCTGGTGCAGGACCTGGTGCTGCTGGCCCAGGCCTGCCTGCTGCGCCGCCATGCGCCGCCCGCCATGGCCGACGGCTTCATCGCCACGCGCCTGGGCGCGCAGCAGGGCGCCATGGTGGCGGGCGCCTTCGATCCCGCAGGCCTGGACATTGCCGCCATCCTGCAGCGCGCGCTGCCCGCCTGAAGTGGCCGCCGGCCCACCACACAACAAAGCACAAGGAGACAAGACATGAACCTGCTCGACGCCTTCGACAGCGCCGTGCGCAAGACGCCTGCCAAGGCCTTTCTGCGCGACCGCGGCGCCTCCATCAGCTATGCCGACATGCAGCGGCGCTCGCAGCGCGCGGCCGCCGTCCTCCAGGCCCAGGGCGTGGGCCGGGGCGATACCGTGGCCCTGATGTGCCTGAACACGCCGGGCTTTGTCGAAGCCCTGTTCGGCGCCTGGCGCCTGGGCGCCGCGCTGGTACCCGTCAACCACAAGCTGCAGGCGCCCGAGCTGCAGTACATCCTCGACCACGCGCAGTGCAAGGCCCTGGTGTTTGACGCCGCACTCGCGCCCGTGGTCGCCGCCGCGCCGCACCCCTGCGCCCGCCTTGTGACCGAGGCGCAAGAGGCCGTCCCGGGTGTCCAGGACTGGGACACGCTGGTGGCGGCCGCCAGGCCCCTGGAAGGCGCGGGGCCCGCCGATGGCGACATCGCCCAGGTGCTCTACACCTCGGGCACCACGGGCCGACCCAAGGGCTGCCTGCTGAGCCACCGCGCCGTCACGCTGGCGGCGATCACGGCCGCGCTGGGCCTGTCCATCACGCGCGAGGAACGCACGCTGATGGCCATGCCCATCTGGCACTCCTCGCCGCTCAACAACTGGTTTGGCGGCACGCTGTACATGGGCGGCACCGTGGTGCTGCTGCGCGAGTACCACCCGCAGCATTTCCTGCAGGCCGTGCAGGACGAGGGCGTGACGCTGTACTTCGGCGCGCCGGTCTCCTACTTCGCGCCGCTGCAGATGCTGCCCGACTTTGCCCGCTACGACCTGAGCAGCGTGCGCGCCTGGGTCTACGGCGGCGGCCCCATAGGCGCCGACATGGCGCGCAAGCTGGCCACGGCCTACCGCAGCGACCGCTTCTACCAGGTCTACGGCATGACCGAGACCGGCCCCACGGGTACCACGCTCTACCCCGAGGAGCAGGTGGAGCGGGCCGGCTCCATAGGCCGCGTGGCCCTGCCCGGCGTGGACATGCGCGTGGTGCGCGACGACGGCGAGGATGCCGGCCCCGGCGACACCGGCGAGATCTGGCTGCGCACCGGCAGCGTGATGGACGGCTACCTGCACGACGCCCAGGCCACGGCCGCCGCCTTCGCACCCGGCGGCTGGTACCGCACGGGCGATCTTGCGCGCCTGGACGACGCGGGCTATCTCTTCATCGTGGACCGGACCAAGGACATGGTCATCACAGGGGGCGAGAACGTTTATTCCAAGGAGGTGGAGGACGCGATCTCGGCCCATCCCCAGGTCGCCGACGTCGCCGTCGTGGGCCGGCCCCACCCCGAATGGGGCGAGACCGTCATCGCCCATGTGGTGCTGCGCGGCGAGACCGCGCCCGATACCGAGGCGCTGCAGCAATTCCTGGCCGACAGGCTGGCACGCTACAAGATCCCGCGTGAATTCGTCTTTGCGGCCAGCCTGCCGCGCACGCCCACAGGCAAGCTGCAGAAGTTTCTGCTGCGTCAGGAGCGCAGCGCCCCCTGAGGCGCCGGCCTCCTGCGTGGCCTGCTTCGCGGCCTACTTGGCGGCCTACTTCGCGGCCTTGAAATCCGACTCGCTCATGCCCCGCCGCCAGTAGGCCACGACCAGCTGCTCGTGCTTTTCCAGCCCGCGCTCCTCGCGCGCCCACTGGCGCACGGCCTGGGCGGTGTCGAACTCGCCAGCGGCCCAGACGAAGCGGCTGGCGGGATGACCGGCCAACGCATCCGGCCAGCGCACGGCGCGCAGCGCGTCGATCAGCAGCGTGGTGGTCCCGGCCTCGGCAGCTCCGCGGTGCAGCCAGTGCCATTGCAGGCCTGCGGGCGCCTGCACGGGCTGCTCGTCCTGCGGGCCCTGGACTTCGGCGAAGACATGGCCGCGCGTATGCGCCGGCAGGGCGGCCGCGATGCGCAGCATGGCCGGCAGGCCGGTGTCGTCGCCGGCCAGCAGCATCCAGTCGGCCGGCGTGGCCGTGCGCCCGCCGGGGCCGGTCATGCCGATGCGCTGGCCCGGCTGGGCGCGCGCGGCCCAGGCCGACCCGGGGCCGGCGTCCTCGTGCAGCACGAAGTCCACGTCGATCCATCCGTTGGCGCCGCCCGCCTCGCTGTCCACGCCATCCACACCCATCGCACGCATGGTGTACGTGCGCATGTCCAGGCGCATGTCACCCTCGGGCAGGCGCAGCAGGCCGCTGGCCGACAGCGTGGGCCATTGGGGCTCGGTCACGCCGGGCTGGGGGAACAGCAGCTTGACGTGGATGTGGGTGTCCTGCGCATAGCGCGCCATGTCGTCACAGGCAAAGCGCACGCGGCGCATGTGCGGCGTGAGATCGCGCACGGCCAGCACCTGCAGCACGCGGAAGGCCGGCGGGCGCTGCAGCGCGGCGCCGTCACCCTCCCAGGCCAGGGAGCCGTCGGCGGCGCCCGTGGCCTCCAGCAGCAGGTGGGCCAGCATGAGCTTCATGTCCTGCAGCAGCTCCACGCCGGGTGCCGCCACCTCGGCATGCACCTGCCGGCCCTCCAGCCACAGCTGGCCCCGGCCGCCTTCGTAGTCGGCCACCCAGCGCGTGCCTTCGCGGCGCACGGTGATGTCGTGCTCCTGCATGTGCCCGACGATGGCGGCAATGGCTTCGTCGGGCCTGTCCATGTGCACCGAGGTGCGCGCCTGCAGCTGTGTCATTCGCGTATGTCCTTTCTTTTGCCAGATTGCAGCACCGCCTGGCGCAAGCAGGCTTTGCGGCAGGCCTGCCGATGTTTGCGCCACGCGCCAAAGACGCCCGCCGGGCGTCAGACCCGGGCACGCACCAGCTTGGGAGAGATGCCGAAGCGGCGCTTGAAGGCCGTGGAAAAGTTGGCCGCGCTGGAATAGCCGGCCCCATGCGCGACCTCGGCCACGCTGCAGCCCGTCTGCTCCAGCGCGGCCCAGGCGCGCGCCAGCCGCTGCTCGCGCCGGTACTCGTCGATGCTGGAGCCATAGGCCAGGCGGAACTGGCGCTGCAGCGCACTGGCGCTCAGGCCCACTTCGCGTGCGATCTCGGCCAGCGTGCGGCAGCCGTCGCCGCCGCTGTCCAGCAGGGCCTTGAGGCGCGCCATGCGCCGGTGCTCGCGTACGCCCAGCACGCCCGGCACGGTCTGCGCCGGATCGGGCTCGGGCACCTCGAGGGACTGCACGGCCTCGTGCACCAGCTCCAGCGTGCGGCTGGCCAGCAGCAGGGGCGCCGAGCCCTCGCGTGCCAGCTGGATGATCTGCTCGGCCACCGCCACGGCGCGCGGCGAGGGCTGCCAGGGCCGTATGGCCAGCAATTGCTGCTCCATCCAGTGCTGCAGCAGCGGCGGCGCCGCCATGGGCAGGGTCTGTGCGGCAAACCACTGCGGCTGCACGGTGATGCTGAGCTTGCGCTCGAACTTGCCGCGCCGCCACTGCCGCATGAACATGTCGCCGGGCCGCGTGTGGATGACGGCCCCGCAGGCCTGCACATGGGCACCGGCGGCGCTGGCGGGCGCCACCTGCAGCTGCAGGCCCTGGTTGCCGAAGGCCACGTCCACGCACCCCTCCAGCAGCACGACCATGTGCAGGCCCGGCACGGCCGGCGAACGCGTGCTCATGGTGCGCAGGTCGCGGGCTTCCACGCCATGCAGCCACAGGCCGGGCTGGACCTGCCAGGCCTGCAGGTGCCCGGCCAGCAGCGCATCCTGCGCCGTGACCTCGGCATCGAGGATGCGGTAGTCGGGCCCGCTGAAGTCACAGGCACGCAGCGTGCCCCGCCCCAGCCAGCGCGGAGGGCGTGCAGGTGTTTGGACAGAGGAGAAAGCCATGGCCAGCCGGAGCGGTGCGCGCCCCACAGACAAGAATGATTCTTATTTTATGAAAGCCCCCTGCACCACGCTGGCTGCGGGGAATCCATTGCATGGCCTGGCGCGGGCAGGCCCGCGTGTGCGCCACAATGCGCCATGCTCAGCCTCCAAGACATCCAGAACGCCGCCGGCCGCCTGCGCGGCGCCGTGCTCGAAACGCCCTGCGTGGAATCGCGCACGCTGTCCCAGATCACGGGCGCGCAGGTGTATCTCAAGTTCGAGAACCTGCAGTTCACGGCCTCGTTCAAGGAACGCGGCGCCCTCAACAAGCTGGCCCAGCTCTCGCCCGAGGAGCGCGCGCGCGGCGTGGTCGCCATGAGCGCCGGCAACCATGCCCAGGGCGTGGCCTACCACGCGCAGCGCCTGGGGGTGCGTGCCGTCATCGTCATGCCGCGCTTCACGCCGGGGGTGAAGGTGGAGCGCACGCGCGGCTTCGGCGCCGAGGTCGTGCTGCACGGCGACTCCCTGGCCGAGGCGCGCCAGCACGCCTACGCGCTGGCCGAGCAGCAGGGCCTGTGCTTTGTCCATCCCTATGACGACGAGCAGATCGCGGCGGGCCAGGGCACCCTGGCGCTGGAAATGCTGGCCGAACAGCCGGATCTGGACCTGCTGGTCGTGGCCATTGGCGGCGGCGGCCTGATCGCGGGCGTGGCCACGGCGGCCAAGGGGCTGAACCCGGACATCGAAATCATCGGCGTGCAGACCCAGCGCTTTCCGTCCATGTTCAATGCCGTGCGCCAGGCCGAGCTGCCGATGGGCACCTCGACCATCGCCGAAGGCATTGCCGTCACCCAGCCCGGCGCGATCACGCAGGAAGTCGTGGCACGCCTGGTGGACGACATGCTGCTGGTCGATGAGGGCGACATCGAGCAGGCCGTGCTCATGCTGCTGGAGATCGAGAAGACCCTGGTCGAGGGCGCGGGCGCCGCAGGCCTGGCCGCGCTGCTGCGCCATCCGCAGCGCTTTGCGGGCAAGAAGGTGGGAATGATCCTGTCGGGCGGCAATATCGATCCGCTGCTGCTGGCAGCCATCATCGGGCGCGGAATGGTGCGCTCCGGGCGGCTGGCGCGCATCAAGGTCAGCGCGCGCGACGTGCCCGGCGTGCTGGCGCGCATCACGGCCACGGTGGCTGCAGCGGGCGCCAATATCGAGGAAGTCCACCACCAGCGCGCCTTCACCATGCTGGCCGCGCAGAGCGTGGAAATCGAGCTGGTGCTGCAGACGCGCAACAAGGCCCATATCGACGAGGTCATAGCCGCCCTTCAGGCCGAAGGCATGCAGGTCAATGCCGTCTAGCAGGCCCGATGTCATGGCTTTCCCCGAAGGCGCCAGGGGACAGGCCTGCCTAGAATCAGGCATCCCCATTGGCAAGCCAGGAGCTTTTGCATGACGCACGATCCCGCAGCGCACCACGGCGAGCAGCCGGCCCCCGAAGACGCCACCGAGGCCGTCGTCCCCTACATGCCTGTCATCCTGCCCCTGGCAGGCGCCGTGCTGATGTTTCTGCTGGCCTTCATTGCCGTCAACATGGCCTGAATCCGGCCCTCCTGCCCCTGCACTAGGCCCCGCTTTGCGGGGCTTTTTGCTTGCCTTTTCAACAGGCAATTTCATCGTTCATATTGCATACTTCAATGCATAGAATGCATAGTTTTTGCCATTCGTTTGCTGACAAATTCGTGACCGCTCCCTAGAATCGAATCCCCAGCCGGTGCGCCGCCAGCTTCCGCCAGCGCCGCTTCGCCGCCCAGAGAAGAGCTTCCTTCGCGCGCCGACTGAACGAGAGCCCGTTTCTCAAAGTTGGCGCGGTGCAGCAGGCGCGTCCCCTTTGAAAAACTGGTTTTTTCAATTGAAGGAAGCTCCGCGATGAACGCACCCGTCATGCAAGGCCTGAACATCCAGGCCCCCGCCTATGTCAAGAACAGCCGCCTGATCGCCTGGGTGGCCGAGATGGCCGCACTGTGCAAGCCCGCCAAAATCCATTGGTGCGATGGCTCGCAGGAGGAATACGAGCAGCTGTGCCAGCAGCTCGTCGATGCCGGCACCTTCAAGAAGCTCGATCCCGTCAAGCGCCCCGGCAGCTACCTGGCCTGGTCCGATCCGTCCGACGTGGCGCGCGTCGAGGACCGCACCTACATCTGCTCGGCCAACAAGGAAGACGCAGGCCCGACCAACAACTGGATGGCCCCGAACGAGATGCGCGCCACGCTGCAGCCGCTGTTCGACGGCTGCATGGCCGGCCGCACCATGTATGTGGTGCCTTTCTCCATGGGCCCGCTGGGCTCGCCCATCGCCCACGTGGGCGTGGAGCTGTCCGACAGCGCCTATGTGGCCGTCAACATGAAGATCATGACCCGCATGGGCCGTGCCGTGTATGACGTGATCGGCGTGGAAGGCGAGTTCGTGCCCTGCGTGCACACCGTGGGCGCGCCCCTGGCCGAAGGCGAGAAGGACCAGACCAGCTGGCCCTGCAACAAGACCAAGTACATCGTCCACTACCCCGAGACGCGCGAAATCTGGAGCTATGGCTCGGGCTACGGCGGCAACGCCCTGCTGGGCAAGAAGTGCTTTGCGCTGCGCATCGCCTCCACCATGGGCCGCGACCAGGGCTGGCTGGCCGAGCACATGCTCATCCTGGGCGTGACCAACCCCGAAGGCAAGAAGTACCACGTGGCTGCGGCCTTCCCCAGCGCCTGCGGCAAGACCAACTTCTCCATGCTGGTGCCGCCCAAGGTCTTCGAAGGCTGGAAGGTCACCACCATCGGCGACGACATCGCCTGGATCAAGCCCCAGGCCGACGGCTCGCTGCGCGCCATCAACCCCGAAGCCGGCTATTTCGGCGTGGCCCCGGGCACGAACTACCACACCAACCCCAACTGCATGGCCAGCCTCGACAAGAACGTGATCTTCACGAACGTCGCGCTGACCGACGACAACGACGTGTGGTGGGAAGGCATGGACAAGGACACCGGCAAGCTGCCCGATCACCTGATCGACTGGCAAGGCAAGGACTGGACGCCCCAGATCGCCCGCGAGACCGGCGCCAAGGCCGCCCACCCCAACGCCCGCTTCACCGTGGCCGCGACCAACAACCCCGCGCTGGACGAAGCCTGGGACGATCCCAAGGGCGTGAAGATCGACGCCATCATCTTCGGCGGCCGCCGCTCCACCACCGTGCCGCTGGTGACCGAGGCCCGCAACTGGACCGAAGGCGTCTACATGGCCGCCACCATGGGCTCGGAAACCACGGCCGCCGCCTTCGGCGCCCAGGGCGTGGTGCGCCGCGACCCCTTCGCCATGTTGCCGTTTGCCGGCTACAACATGAGCGACTACTTCCAGCACTGGCTTACGCTGGGCGCCAAGATCCAGGCCCAGGGCGCGGCCCTGCCCAAGATCTTCACCACCAACTGGTTCCGCAAGAACGCCGACGGCAAGTTCGTCTGGCCCGGCTACGGCGAGAACATGCGCGTGCTCAAGTGGATGATCGACCGCCTCGAAGGCCAGGCACAGGGCGAGCAGACCGCCTTCGGCATTGCGCCCCAGTACGCCGAGATCAACTGGACCGGCCTGGACTTCTCCGCCGACCAGTTCGCCAGCGTGACCAGCATCGACAAGGCCGCCTGGGCCGAGGAAATGCAGCTGCACACCGAGCACTTCGACAAGCTGGCCCACAAGCTGCCCCAGAAGCTGCTGGTGACCAAGGCCGAACTGGAAAAGCGCCTGGGCACATAAAGCTCCCCCTGAGCGGCTACGCCGCTTCCCCCTCTCGCTTCGCGGGGGGGGGACGGCACCCTCGGTGCGGGGCGGCCCTTCCTCGGTGCCCCTTGCTTTGGGCAGCGCCCGTTTCATGGACTGTGGAAGATGCACAGAACAATGAATCCCTGAGTAGCTCTCGACCCATGGAAAAAGCCTCGCACTGCGAGGCCTTTTTTGTGGCGTTTCAACGACGCCCCCAGACAACAAAAAAGCCGCGCCTTGTGGGCAGCGGCTTTTTTTGGAGGAGCGCCGCAAGGCGCCCCAGGCAGAGATCAGCTACCTTGCCTATCCATGGCGCGGGCCAGGTCGGCCATCAGGCGGGCGTCCTGCAGGGCGGCGTTCCAGATGCGCTCGTCAGCGGCGGCCTGCTGGCGGCTCTCGGTCCAGGCGCGGTAGCCGGCACGGGCCATCATGGCGGCGCGGCGGGCGGGGGCGGAGAACAGGGCCAAGCCCATGAAGGCGGCAACCCACAGCACGACCCAGGCGCCCAGCATGTGGCCGTCGGTCCAGTTGTGGGCCACCTCGTTGACCACCACCATCAGCGCGGCCACCAGGGCAGCGAGCAGCAGGGCGCTGGCGCCGCGCTTGCCGGAGAAACGCTTGACGGCGCTCTTGCGGTCGTCGGCGGCTTGATAGACATGCACCACACCAGGGTGCTCGACACAGTAGGAGTTGTAAATGAAGTTGCTCATGGCAGATAAACCCAGTTAAATGGCCGCTTTTGACGGCGTGGCGGGCGACTAGGTGTAACTATAGGGTTTACCCTAGAGTTCTTCAAATTTATATCTTGAATCTGTAGCATTCACACCAGTGATGACTCAGCGCTCGCTGCCACGGCCATGTCCGCCCTGAACTTCCGCACACTGGATCTGAACCTGCTGCGCGTCTTCGACGAGGTGATGGCGGAGCGCAGCCTCACGCGGGCGGCCCACAAGCTGGCCATCACCCAGCCGGCCGTGAGCAATGCGCTGCGCCGCCTGCGCGAGGCGCTGGGCGACGAGCTCCTGGTGCGCCAGGGCCAGGGCGTGGAGCCCACGCCGCGCGCGCTGGCGCTGTGGCCCGTGATCCGCGAGGCGCTGCAGCAACTGCAGGACACGCTGACGCCAGGCGAATTCCACCCATCCACCGCCACCGCCACCTTTGTGCTGGCCATGGCCGACGCCACAGCGGCCACGCTGATTCCTCCCATGTTCAGCCTGCTGGAGCGCGAGGCGCCCGGCGTGGGCATCCGCGTGCTGCCGCTGACCACGCGCGACCCGCGCGGCCTGCTGGAGGCCGGCGAGGCCGACATGGCCGTGGGCTACTTCCCCGCCGCGCTGGCCGACCTGACGGCGCGCGCGCAGTCGGGCGCCCTGGTGGCCTTCGACAGCCGGCGCCTGTATGAAGGCGAGTACCTGTGCGTGATGCGCCAGGGCCATCCGCTGGCCGATGTGCCGCTGACGCTGGACAACTACTGCGCGGCGCGCCACATGCTGGTGAGCTTCTCGGGCCGCTCCTTCGGCTTCATCGACGAGGCCCTGGCCTCGCTGGGCCGCACTCGCCAGGTGGTGCTCACCGTCAACCAGTTCTTCACGGCCGGGCGCGTGGTCATGAACTCCAACCTGCTGACCATCCTGCCGCGCCACTTCGTGCCCGTGACCGGCATGGCCGACAAGCTGGTGCTGCGCGAGCTGCCCTTCGACGTGCAGCCCGTGCACGTGGACGCGCTGTGGCGCCGGCGCGGCCAGCATCCTCAGGCCTACGACTGGCTGCTGCGCACGCTCACGCGCTCTGCAGAGGCGACCTTCCCGCACACCTGAGCGCCGTTTGCGGGGCGCCCGCGCCAGCGCCAGCGCCAGCGTAGGTTCTACACTTGGCCGCATGAAGATCCAGCTGCTGTCCGACCTGCACCTCGAGGCCCATCCGCATTTCACCGCAGAGCCCGCACCCGATGCCGACGTGCTGGTGCTGGCCGGCGACATAGGCTCCTACCAGAGCGGCAGCCTGCTGCCGGACCAGGATTTCGGGCTGGAGCGCTTCTCTCCCCTGCCCCAGTACGCGGGCTGGCCCTGCCCCGTGATCTTCGTGCCGGGCAACCATGAGTACGACATGCAGGACTTCGACGCCGCCCACGCCCGCCTGCGTGCCACCTGCGAGCGCATGGGCATGGTCTGGCTGGAGCGCGAGACGGCCGTGCTGGACGGCGTGCGCTTCGTGGGCACCACGCTGTGGAGCGACTACGACGCCATGTCCATGCATGAAGGCGTGACCGATCTGGCCCGGCTGCTCAAACTGCGCGAGAAGGCCTTTCGCGCCGCCAATTTCTACCTGCAAAAGACCGGCGGCACGCGCGACGGCGAGCCCTTCCTGGCCGAGCCCATGCGCGAGCAGTCGCTGGTCTGCCAGCAATGGCTGCGCCAGGCGCTGGCCAGGCTCTTCGATGGCCCCACGGTGGCCGTCACGCATTTCGCGCCCAGCCTGCGCAGCGCCGACCCGCGCTACGGCCTGGTGCCGGGCACGGCCGGCTTTTGCAACGTGCTGGATGAACTGCTGCCCTTTGCCGATCTGTGGCTGCACGGCCACCTGCATTCGCCCAGCGACTATGTGGCCGAGGGCCTGCGCGGCGATGGCAGCGCCTGGCGCTGCCGCGTGGTGGCCAACCCGCTGGGCTACGCGCGCAAGGGCGAGCAGGAGGGGTTTTCGCCGCGCTCTACCATCGAGTTGCCGGTGCATGCGACCGCAGGGGCGGCAGAGGCACCGGCCCGTGCTTGACCTGGATCAAGCACTCCACCCCGGCTTGGGCTTAGTCTCGGGCCATATCCAAGGAGGACCTTCATGAACATCCTGCTCGCTGTCGATGGCAGCCCCTACACCCAGAAGATGCTGGCCTACCTGACCTCGCACCCGGAGATCCTGGGTTCGGCCCACAGCTACAGCGCCATCACCGTCCAGCCCCAGCTGCCGGCCCGCGCGCGCGCCGCCCTGGGCAAGGACGTGGTGGACGAGTACTACGCCGAGGAGTCGACCAAGGTGCTGGACCCCGTGTGCAGCTACCTGGCCGAGCACGGCGTGCAGGCAGCCCGCCTGAGCAAGGTCGGCCCGATTGCCGACTCCATCATCAAGGCGGCCGAAGAAGGCAAGTTCGACCTGCTGGTCATGGGCACGCATGGCCACGGCACGCTGGGCCGCCTGGTCATGGGCTCGGTCAGCACCCAGGTGCTGGCCGGCAGCCAGGTGCCTGTGCTGCTGATCCGCTGATCGACCGCTCGATACGCTGCCCCGTGCACACGCAGCGCCCATAACCAGAAAAAGCAAAGCGCGGGCATCACGGCGCAATGAGGCAAGGACGGCTCCCCTGAGGGAGCCGTCTTTTTTTGCATGGTGCCTTCCCACCATCCTGCGGGCCTGCCGTCACCGGGCTGTCACAGCCGCCTCTTACAGTCGCGCGATTTGTCACACAGGGGATGGTGAGCATGCGCGCGAGTACTTTGGATTGGCGGCACAAGGCGATTGCAACGGCCTGCCTGGCCCTGTGTGGCGCTGCATGGTCCGCGCCCTTCACCCCGGGCAACCTGGTGGCCTACCGCGTGGGCACGGGCACAGGCGCGCTGCCCGTGTTCCTGGATGAGTACCGCGTGGACGGCACGCTAGTGCAATCGCTGCCGCTGTCAGGCGGAGCGACGCCGCTGACGGCCAGCAGCAAGGGCTCGGAAGGCCTGCTCAACCGCTCGGACAATGGCCTGTGCCTGGTGGTTCCCGGCTATGCCGTGGCCACCGGCGGCACCGAGCCCAACGGCGTCACGGCAGCGGCGGCCCCGCGCGCCGTGGCCGTGGTGGGGTTCGACTCCGACGTGAAAAGCCTGCGCCCGCTCGGCACCACGGCCTTCAGCAAGGACACCATCCGCGCAGCAGCCAGCAGCGACTGCGGCGCCGTCTGGGCCAGCGGCAAGGGTACGGCCACGGCCAACAACGGCATCTGGCATGTGGCTGCCGACGGCACGGGCATCTCCCAACTGAACAGCAGCAATGTCCAGGGCCTGGCGGTCGCCAGCGGCCAGTTGATCGCCGCCATCAACGGAGGCTCGCTCAACCAGATCGGCACGAATTTGCCGACCACGGGCATCCAGACGGCCCTGCCCCTGGCGGGCCTGACGCCCTCCACCTACCGCGGCATCGCCTTCCTGCAACTCGATGGCGGCCCCGCCCTGGCGAACACCGTCTACGTGGCGGACAACGATACCGGCGCCATCCGGAAATTCCGCCTCTCGATGGACGGCACCAGCTGGCAGCCCGCAGGCTCCATTGCCGGCCTGTCCAAGGTCCACGGCCTGGCCGCCTTCGATACCGGCGGCGGCAATGTGATGCTGATGGCCACCGACACCACGGGCCGCCTGTACCGCGCCTTCGATCACGGCGGCTACGCCGGCACGCTGTCGGGCACGGCCGAGTCCATCGCCGCGCCGCAGGACGGCGTGTTCTATGGCGTGGCCTGGGCCCCGCTGGAGACCGTGCCGGCGACCGTGCCCGCCGCCCCCTCCAACCTGGCGGCCACCCCAACCGGCAACCGCGTGACGGCCGCCTGGGACGCCGTGCCGGGCGCCGCCTACTACGTGGTGGAGCTGTCGCAGGACAGCTTTGCATCGGTAGCCTCCACGGCCGTGGCCCTGGGCAACAGCCAGGCGCTGGAAGGCCTGCAGCCCGGCAGCTATACGCTGCGCGTGCGCGCGGTCAACGGCCTCGGCGGGAGCACGGCTGCAGTGAGCGTGCCTTTCATGGCCTCGGCCCCGCCGACGGCCTCGCTGCCCGAACTGACCGCGTTTTCCGGCGTGGTCGGCGACGCCAACGACCCCCTTGCCTCGGCAGGCATCGGCTTCACGGTGCAGGATGCGGGGGGCGCTGGCGGCGTACAGGTCACTGCGCGTTCGAGCAACCAGGCCGTGGTGGCCGACGCCGGCCTGGCCGCGTCCAACCAGGCCGGCAACGCCGTGCTCAGGATCACGCCCACGGGCGTGGGCTATGCCGACATCACCGTCACGCTGACCAACGCGGGCGGCGCCTCCGTCAGCCGCACCATCAAGTACGCGGCCTCGGCCAACACCGCAGCCAACACCAGCCCGCGCTGGCTGGCCGGGCGCTCGGACGCATCGACGGCCATCGTCATCGATGCCGCCACCATGCTGGTGGGCGACGACGAGGCGCCTGCCCAGGATGCCTCGGGCAATGCGCTGCCGGCCGGCAACTCCTTCTCGGCCTATGGCCCGGCCGGCGGGCTGCCCGTCAAGCCGCTGATGCTGGACAGGACCGCCCTGGGCCTGGCCGACGCCGCCGCCTGCGCCGCCCCCGGCCTCACGGGCCTGGACAGCTGCAAGAGCGACGAGGAAATGGACATCGAGGCCAGCTTTGCCCTGGGCAGCCGCGTGTACGTGGCGGGCTCGCACTCCAACAACAAGAGCGGCAAGTCGCGCACCGACCGCTGGCGCCTGGCGGCGATGGATGTGACCGGCTCCGGCGCCTCCACGGCGCTGACCGCCAGTGGCTACTACCGCTGGCTGCGCGAGGACCTGCGCAGTTGGGACGCGGCCGCGCATGACGGCCTTGCCGCCAACTACCTGGGCCTGGTAGCCAGCTCGGACGGCGGCGCCACCAAGGCGCCCGAGGCCGAGACGATGAGCGGCTTTTCCATCGAAGGCATGTCCACCAGCCCCGACAACGGCGCCGCCTGGCTGGGCTTTCGCGCGCCGCTGGTGCCGGCACCGGGCGCGCCCGCCGTCACGGCGGACGACGCCACGGGCCGCACGCATGCGCTGATCGTGCCCGTGACCAACTTCGCGGCCCTGCCTGCGGCCGATGGCGGCAGCAAGGGCAGCGCGTCCATGGGCCAGCCGATCCGCCTGGACCTGGGCGGCCGCGGCATCCGCGAAATCCGCAAGAACGCAGCCGGCGAGTACCTGATCATTGCCGGTCCCTCGGCCAGCGCCACGGGCACCGCGCCGCGCAACTTCCAGCTCTATTCCTGGGACGGCCGGGTGAACAGCGCAGGCCTGGCCCTGAACCTGCGCCCGCGCGCTGCCGACCTGGCCGCCATCACCGCACCCCACACCGCCTGCTCGGCCGAAGGCATAGGCGCCATGCCCGCCAGCCTGGACGCCGGCGGCAGCGTGGACATCCTCAGCGACTGCGGCGATGCCGATTTCTACGGCGATGGCACCGTGGCCAAGGACCTGCCCCATGCCGCCTGGAAAAAGGCGCGCCTGGACAGCCTGGCGGTGCCGGCGCTGTCCACCGTGGCCCTGTCCGCCCAGGCCGTGGACCAGACATCGGCCGTGGTCCAGGCCACGCCCAGCGTGGGCGGCAGCCTGCGCGCCGTGGCCCTGCCCGCCAACGCCCCCGTCCCCAGCTGGGAACAGGTCATGGCCGGCCTGGATGCCGCCGGCCTGCCGGCCCCCGCCAGCAACACGGTCAGCACCGCGGCCAATACCGCTGCCACGCTGTCCTTCACCGGCCTGGACCCCGCCGTGAGCTACCGCGTGCATGCGGTCAACGTGCCGGCCTCGGGCACGGCCAGCGCGCCGGCTGTGCTGGCCCTAGGCAAGCCCGTGCCCATCGGCACGCAGATCGGCACGGGCAGCAACACGGCGGGTGTCAGCAACGGCACGGGCAATGTGGGTGCGGACCAGTGGCAGTTCGCCTCGAACTCGGCAGGCTTTCAGCCTGCGCCCTCGCAAAGCCCGCTGCCGGGCGGCCTGCGCATGCCCTACGGCAGCCTGAGCTTCGTGCTCATGGGCGGCACGCCGGGCTCCATGGCCACCATCCGCATGGACCTGCCTGAAGCCGCACCCGCCCAGGCCACGCTCTGGAAGTACGGCCCCACGGCCGCCACGCCCACGGCGCACTGGTATGAGCTGGCCGCATCGGCCTACCGCTTCGCACCCGACCGCCGCTCGGTGAGCTTCGACATCACCGACGGGCAGACGGGAGACAGCGACCTGAACGTCAATGGCGTCATCGTAGACCCCGTGGCGGTGGCCGCGCCTGCGGCCCTGCCGCCCGGCGCCACGGCCACCCCCGTGCCCGGCCTGTCCGCGCTGGCCCAGGCGCTGCTGGCGCTGGCCCTGGGCGGCATGGCCGCACTGCGCCGCCGCCGCGGCTGACGCCAGCACCGGCCAGCCCTCCGCCAACACCGGCAGCGCCCGGTGCCCCTTCAAGCCCCTGCACGGTTCGCCGCGCAGGGGCTTTTTGCTGCGGCCTGGGAAAACCCTGAATCCACCGTGTTGACGGGGCTTGTTGCAAAAACAATAATTACCACGTTAACTAAATCCACACCATGCAGATTCAGCCCTTTCTCCTGGATGACGGCCTTGCGCTGGGCACGGTCTACGGCACGCTGCTCAACCAGCAGGCCACCGTGCAGCGCCTGTCGCCGCAGTTCGACAGCGCGCCCTACAAGGCCGCTCCGCGCGCGCCCGTGCTCTACCTGAAGCCGCGCAACACCTGGGCGCGCGATGGCGCTGCGGTGGCCGTGCCGGCCGATCCCGGCGAGGTCCGCGTCGATGCCAGCATCGGCCTGGTGATCGGCCGCAGCGCCACGCGCGTCAGCGAAGCAACGGCCCTGGACCATGTGGCCGGCTGGCTGATCGCCAGCGACCTCACGCTGCCGCACGAGAACTACTACCGCCCCGCCATCCGCCAGCGCTGCCGCGACGGTTTCTGCCCGCTGGGCACGCTGGTGCGCGGCGCAGGCTTCGATGCGCAAGCGGCAGAACTCACGGTGTCCATCAATGGTGAACAGGTCTGGCAGCGCGGCTTTGCCGACCTGGTGCGCTCGCCCGCAAGGCTGCTGGCCGACGTGACCGAATTCATGACGCTGTCGCCCGGCGACGTGCTGCTGCTGGGCCCGGGCGAAGGCGCGCCGCTGGCGCGGCCCGGGGACCGCGTGGTCATCGAGGTGCCCGGCCTGGCCCGGCTCACGCATTCGGTGGTGGCAGAACAGGGAGCAGCAGCATGAAGCACGGACGCGTCATCCTCGAAGGACAGACCCTGCAGGTCACCGAAGGCCCGCACGGACAGGTGCAGTTGCCCGATGGCCGCCTGGTGGCGGAGACCGCCGTGCAGTGGCTGCCGCCGCTGCAGTTCGGCACCGTCTTCGCGCTGGGCCTGAACTATGCGGACCATGCCAAGGAAATCGCCTTCAACAAGGCGCCCGAGGAGCCGCTGGTCTTCCTCAAGGGCCCGAACACGCTGAACGGCCACCACGGCCGCACGTACCGGCCCGCCGACGTGGCCTACATGCACTTCGAGTGCGAGCTGGGCGTGGTCATCGGCAAGACCTGCCGCAACGTGCGCCGCGAAGACGCCTACGGCGTGGTCGCCGGCTACTGCACGGCCAACGACTACGCCATACGCGACTACCTGGAGAACTTCTACCGGCCCAACCTGCGCGTGAAGAACCGCGACGGCGCCACGCCCGTGGGCCCGTGGTTCGTCGATGCGGCCGATGTGCCCGACCCCATGAACCTGCGCCTGCGCAGCTGGGTCAACGGCGAGCTCAAGCAGGACGGCAGCACGCGCGACATGGTGCATGACATCCCCTCGCTGATCGCCCACCTGTCGGGCTTCATGACGCTGAACCCCGGCGACCTCATCCTCACCGGCACGCCCGACGGCGTGGCCGACTCCCGCGTGGGCGACGAGATCGTCACCGAGATCGAAGGCCTGGGCCGCCTGGTCAACACCATCGTCGGCGACGCGCCGGCTGCCTCCTGAACCCACCGCACACGCCAAGGAACTCCCATGCGCATTGACCACCTGATCGACGGCAAGGCCGTCGCCGGCAAGGACTATTTCGAGACCGTCAACCCCGCCACCCAGGAGGTGCTGGCCGAGGTTGCCGCTGGCGGCGAGGCCGAGGTGCAGGCCGCCGTCGCCGCCGCGAAGAACGCCTTCCCGAAATGGGCCAACACGCCCGCCACCGAACGCGCCAAGCTCGTGCGCAAGCTGGGCGACCTGATCGCCCGCCATGTGCCCGAGATCGCGCAGACCGAGACCAACGACTGCGGCCAGGTCATCGCCCAGACCGGCAAGCAGCTGGTGCCGCGCGCGGCCGACAACTTCTACTACTTTGCCGAGATGTGCACGCGCGTGGACGGCCACACCTATCCCACGCCCACGCACCTGAACTACACCCTGTTCCACCCCGTGGGCGTGTGCGCGCTGATCTCGCCCTGGAACGTGCCCTTCATGACGGCCACCTGGAAGGTGGCACCCTGCCTGGCCTTCGGCAACACGGCCGTGCTCAAGATGAGCGAGCTGTCGCCCATGACGGCCGCGCGCCTGGGCGAGCTGGCGCTGGAGGCCGGCATTCCGCCCGGCGTGCTCAACCTGGTGCACGGCTACGGCAAGGACGCGGGCGAGCCCCTGGTGCGCCACCGCGATGTGCGCGCCGTCTCGTTCACGGGCTCGACCCAGACCGGCAACCGCATCGTGCAGGCCGCCGGCCTCAAGAAGTTCAGCATGGAGCTGGGCGGCAAGAGCCCCTTCGTGATCTTTGACGACGCCGACTTCGAGCGCGCGCTGGATGCGGCCGTGTTCATGATCTTCTCCAACAACGGCGAGCGCTGCACGGCCGGCAGCCGCATCCTGGTGCAAAAGGGCATCTATGCGAAGTTCGTGGACCGCTTCGTGGAGCGCGCCAGGAAGATCACCGTGGGCGACCCGCTGGACGAGTCCACCATCGTCGGCCCCATGATCAGCGCCAGCCACCTGGCCAAGGTGCGCCACTACATCGAGCTGGGCCAGAAGGAAGGCGCCAGCATGCTGTGCGGCGGCCTGGACGCGCCCGTGCTGCCCGAGCGCGTGCGCAAGGGCAACTACGTGCTGCCCACGGTGTTTGCCGACGTGGACAACCGCATGCAGATCGCCCAGGACGAGATCTTCGGCCCCGTGGCCTGCATCATCCCCTTCAGCGACGAAGCTGAGGCCGTGCGCCTGGCCAACGATATCCAGTACGGCCTGTCCAGCTACGTCTGGACCGAGAGCGTGGGCCGCGCCCACCGCGTGGCCGCCGCCATCGAGGCCGGCATGTGCTTCGTCAACAGCCAGAACGTGCGCGACCTGCGCCAGCCCTTCGGCGGCACCAAGGCCTCGGGCACGGGCCGCGAGGGCGGCAGCTGGAGCTACGAGGTCTTCTGCGAGCCCAAGAACGTGGCCGTATCGCTGGGCTCGCACCATATTCCGCACTGGGGCGTCTGAACGGGCGACCAGCGACAACGACAAAGAGAACCGAGGAGACAAGACATGCAACGCCGCCATTTCCTGCAATCCACCGCAGCCACCACGGCCGCAGCGCTGATGCTCCCGGGCCTTTCCCAGGCCCAGCCCGGCAGCGCGTCCGGCACCTGGCCCGCAAAGCCGCTGCGCATCATCGTGCCCTTCACGCCGGGCGGCACCACCGACCTGGTGGCGCGCCTGGTGGGCACCGAGCTGGGCAAGTCCCTGGGCCAGCCTGTGATCGTGGAGAACAAGCCCGGCGCGGGCACGGTGATCGGCGTGGACTATGTGTCCAAGCAGCCGGCCGACGGCTACACCCTGGTGTGCGTGGCCAACAGCTTCACGGCCAACAAGACGCTGGTGAAGAACCTGCCCTACGACACCACGCGCGACCTCAAGCCCGTGGCGCTGATGGGCCTGTCCGAGCATGTGCTGGCCACCCACCCGGGCAGCGGACTGAAGACGCTGGCCGATCTGCGCAACCGCGCCAAGGCCAGGCCCGGCGAGCTCAGCTATGCCTCGTTCGGCAACGGCACCTCGGCCCATCTGTCGGGCGCGCTGCTGTGCCAGGAGATGGGCATCGACATGGTCCACATCCCCTACAAGGGCCAGGGCCCGGCGCTGGCCGACCTGCTGGGCGGCCAGGTGGACGTGATGTTCGGCAACTGGCCCGAGTTCCGTGGTCATGTGCAAAGCGGCAAGCTGGTGGCCCTGGGCATGGCCACGCGCCAGCGCTCGCAGTTCGCTCCCCAGGTGCCCACGCTGGCCGAGCAGGGCGTGGCGCTGGAATCCAACTCCTGGCAGGGTCTGCTGGCACCCGGCGCCACGCCCGATGCGCTGGTGCAGCGCATCAACGCCGCCGTGGTCAAGGCCCTGGCCGAGCCCGCCGTGGTGGACGCCTTCGCGCGCGGCGGCATCGTCTCGCAGGCCGGCACGGCGCAGCAGTTCGCGACCTTCGTCACCAGCGAAATCGCCAAGTACGAAGCCATCATCCGCCGCGCCAACATCACGCTGGGTTGAGGCCGGATCACCGGGAGACGCCATGAGCCTGTACACCATGCAGAAATTCCTGTTCCAGCTCAACCGCGAGCCAGAGGTGCAGCGGCGCTTTGCCGAGGACCGCGCCGCGCTGCTGTCCGAGTACGCGCTGGAGCCCGAGGAGTACGAAGCCATGTTCCACGGCGACATCGGCAAGCTCTACGTGCTGGGCTGCAACGGCCAGCTGCTGATGCACTTCGCGCCGCTGCTGGGCATGCCCTGGGCCGACTACCTGCAGGCCATGCGCGACGGCGTGCAAAAGCACGGACCGGTGCGCGCGGGCGTCTACGCCATGACCACCGGAACCAACGAAAAGATCGCAGGAGTTTGAGATGAGTCTGGTATTTGCAGGCGTTTGCAGCCACGCGCCCGGCATCACGGGCCGCGCACACCTGGCCGATCCGGCCACCAAGGATGCCTTCCATGCCGCCTTCCGCGACATGGGCGCACGGCTGGAGGCGGCGCGGCCCGACGCGGTGATCGTCATCGCGGCCGAGCACTTCGCCAACTTCTTCATGAACAACATGCCGGCCTATGCCATCGGCATGGCGGACCACTACGAAGGGCCCATCGAGGACCCGGCCTGGCTGGGCATAGAGCGCCACCGCATCCCCGGCAATGCCGAGCTGTCGCGGCGCCTGATCACCGAGGTCATGCAGACCGTGGACGTGGCCTTTGCCGAGGAGTGGAAGTTCGACCACGGCATCATGGTGCCGCTGCACTTTCTGACGCCGGCCTATGACAAGGACATCATCCCGGTCAACATCAACTGCCAGGGCCCGCCGCTGACGCCGCTGCACCGCGCCTGGGCCTTTGGCGAGGCCCTGCGCCGCGCCTGCGACAAGGCGCCCGAGCGCATCGCCATCGTGGGCACGGGCGGCATCTCGCACTGGCCGGCCACGCCCGACTCGGGCAAGGTCAACTGGGAGTGGGACCAGCAGTTCATGGACCGCTGGTGCCGCAACGACCGGGACGCGCTGCTGTCGTACACCGACGCCGAGACCTACCGCGACGGCGGCCAGGGCGGCTTCGAGATCCGCAGCTTCATCGCCGTGGCCGCCGCCGCGCGCGGCGCGGGCCAGGTGCTGTACTGCCAGCCCATTCCCATCTTCGCCGTGAGCTGCACGGCCGCCACCATGGAGGTGGCCTGAATGCCGCACGTGGTCATCCTCTACACGGCCAGCCTGGACGCGCACACCGACATGACGCAGCTGTGCCGCGCCCTGGCCGACACCATGCTCACCGTGCGCGCCGAAGACGGCGCCCAGGTCTTTCCCACGGGCGGCACGCGCGTGCTGGCCTACCCCGCGCCGCACAGCGCCGTGGCCGATGGCGGGGCCGCGGGCCTCGCAGCGGGCGGCGATGGCGACTACGGCTTCATCTACATCAACCTGCGCATGGGCCGGGGCCGCTCGGCCGCCGTGCAGCAGCAGGCCGGCGACGCCCTGCTGGCCTGCGCGCGCCGCCATCTGCAGCCGCTGTTCGTGCAGCGCCACCTGGGCCTGACCGTGCAGGTCGATGAAAGCCCGGGCCAGGTGTATGACGGCAAGCACAGCACCCTCCACCCTCTCTTTTCCAGGCCTTGAAATGTTTTCCCAAGAACTGTTGACCCAACTGGCCCAGGAGCTGGACCGCAGCGAGAAGACGCGCGTGCAGGTCGAGCATTTCTCCAAGCGCTTTCCCGGCATGACCGTGGAGGATGGCTACCGCGTCTCGCGCGAATGGGTGCGCCTGCAGATTGCGGCGGGGCGCAAGGTGATAGGCCACAAGATCGGCCTGACCTCGCGCGCCATGCAGATATCGAGCCAGATCGACGAGCCCGACTACGGCACCCTGCTCGACAGCATGCTCTACCGCTGCACGCCGGGCCAGGTGCTGGACATCCCGGCCGCCCACTTCATCGCGCCGCGCGTGGAGGTGGAGCTGGCCTTCGTGCTCAAGGCGCCGCTGCGCGGCCCGGGCCTGCCCGGCGGCAGGGAGATCACGCTGCAGGACGTGCTGGACGCCACCGACCACGTGACGCCGGCCATCGAGATCATCGACGCGCGCATCGAGCAGTTCGACCGCCACACCAAGGCCATGCGCAAGGTCTACGACACCATCAGCGACAACGCGGCCAATGCGGGCATCGTGGTCGGCGCCGGGCAGGCTGTTCCCGGGGTGCTTGACCTGCCCTGGTGCGGCGCCATACTGCGCTGCAACGGCGTGGTCGAGGAGACCGGCCTGGCTGCCGGCGTGCAGGGCCATCCCGCCATCGGCGTAGCCTGGCTGGCCAACAAGCTCTCGCCCTGGGGCGAGGCCCTGGAGGCCGGCCAGACCGTGCTGGCCGGCTCGTTCACGCGCCCCGTGGCGGCCAAGCCTGGCGACCTGTTCGACGCCGACTACGGCCCGCTGGGCCGCCTGCAATTCCGTTTTGTCTAGGCGCCGTCGTCCCGACGCCTGCCCCGCCCTTATTGGAGATTTCCCATGCCGCTTGCACTGCGCGACCCCAGCCTGCTCAAGAACCTCTGCCTGATCGACGGCCAATGGCTGGCCGCCGACGATGGCAGCCGCATCGACGTCCACAACCCCGCCACGGGCGAGGCCGTGGGCCATGTGCCCCGCATGGGCGAGGCCGAGACGCAGCGCGCCATCGCCGCCGCCGAGCGCACCTTCACCCTCTGGAAGCAGCAGACCGCCGAAGCCCGCGCACGCCTGCTGCATCGCTGGTTCGAGCTGATGATGGAGAACCAGGAAGACCTGGCCCTGATCATGACCAGCGAGCAGGGCAAGCCCCTGGCCGAGTCGCGCGGCGAGATCGCCTATGCGGCCTCCTACGTGCAGTGGTTTGCCGAGGAAGCGCGCCGCATCTACGGCTCCACCGTGCCCGCGCCCTGGGCCGACAAGCGCATCATCGTGACCAAGGAGCCCGTGGGGGTCTGCGCCGCGATCACGCCCTGGAACTTCCCGGCCGCCATGATCACGCGCAAGGTCGCGCCCGCCCTGGCGGCGGGCTGCACCATCATCGTCAAGCCCGCGCAGCAGACACCGCTGTCGGCCCTGGCCATGGCCGAGCTGGCCCAGCGCGCCGGCATTCCCGAGGGCGTGTTCAGCGTGATCACGGGCTCCTCGCGCGCCATCGGCGGCGTGCTCACGGCCAGCATGGCCGTGCGCAAGCTGACCTTCACGGGCTCCACCGAAGTGGGCCGCGTGCTGGCCGAGCAATGCGCGCCCACGCTCAAGAAGATGTCTCTGGAGCTGGGCGGCAACGCGCCCTTCATCGTCTTCGATGACGCGGACCTCGATGCCGCCGTCGAAGGCGCCATGGCCTCCAAGTACCGCAACACCGGCCAGACCTGCGTGTGCGCCAACCGCCTGCTGGTGCAGGACGGCGTGTACGACGCCTTCATGGCCAGGCTCAAGGTCGCCGTGCAGGCCCTCAAGGTGGGCAACGGCCTGGAGGCCGGCGTGGGCCAGGGCCCGTTGATCGACCAGGCCGCCGTGGACAAGGTCGAGGAGCTGGTGGCCGATGCCGTGAAGAACGGCGCCGAGGTCGTGCTGGGCGGCAAGCGCCATGCGCTGGGCGGCACCTTCTACGAGCCCACCATCCTGGCCAACGCCACGGACCGCATGCGCATCGCCAGGGAAGAGGTCTTCGGCCCCGTGGCGCCCGTGTTCCGCTTCAAGACCGAGGAAGAGGCCATCCGCATGGCCAACGACACCGAGTACGGCCTGGCCGCCTACTTCTACGCCCGCGACGTGGGCCGCGTGTGGCGCGTGGGCGAGGCGCTGGAGTACGGCATGGTGGGCATCAACAGCGGCATCATCAGCACGGCCGTGGCGCCGTTTGGCGGCGTCAAGCAGTCGGGCATGGGCCGCGAGGGCGGCGCCGCCGGCATAGAGGAATACCTGAGCACCAAGTACCTGTGCATGGGCCACTGAGGCCCGGACAATCACACCATGCAGACACCTGTGAACCGCTTCAAGGCCGCCATTGCGGCCGACCAACCCCAGATCGGCCTGTGGCTGGGCCTGGCCGACGCCTATTCGGCGGAAATCTGCGCGGGCGCCGGCTTCGACTGGCTACTGATCGACGGCGAGCATTCGCCCAACGACACGCGCACCCTGCTGGCGCAGCTGCAGGCCATCGCGGCCTATCCCGACAGCCATGCCATTGCCCGCGTGCCCATGGGACACGGCGAGGTCGGCGAGATGCTGATCAAGCAGTACCTGGACATCGGCGTGCAGACCCTGCTCGTGCCCATGGTGGACACGGCCGAGCAGGCCGCGCGCATCGTGCGTGCCGCGCGCTATCCGCAGGCCGACGGCCAGGGCGGCATCCGCGGCATGGGCGGCGCACGTGCATCGGCATGGGGCCGGCGTGCCAACTACGCCCATGAAGCCAACGCCCAGGTCTGCGTGCTGGTGCAGGTGGAGACGCGCCAGGCGCTGGCCCACCTGGACGCCATTGCCGCCACCGAGGGCGTGGACGGCGTCTTCATCGGCCCGGCCGACCTGTCGGCCTCCATGGGCCACATCGGCAACCCCGGCCATCCCGAGGTGCAGGAGGCGATTGCCGACGCCATCGCGCGCATACGCCGCGCCGGCAAGGCGCCCGGCATCCTCACGCCCAACGAGGCCCTGGCGCGCAAGTACCTGGAGCTGGGCTGCACCTTCACGGCCGTGGGCCTGGACACCAGCGTGCTGGTGCAGGCCACCAGCGCCCTGGCTGCGCGCTTCAAGCAGGCAGCGGCCCCCGCGCCGAAAAGCCAGACCTATTAAGGCCCCGGCCTGACAAGGCGCGCGCAACGCCGCTCCGGGGAGGGAGCGGTGGCTGCATAGAATCCAGCCGACAGATGCTGCCGAACATGCCCCAGACCACGACCTCTTTTGCCCCCGAGCCGCTGCGCGCCTTCTCGCGCTCCCTGCCCATGGCGCTGCTGCGCGCACGCGAATCGGTCATGGTGCGCTTTCGGCCCATGCTGCGCGCCCATGGCCTGACCGAACAGCAGTGGCGCGTGCTGCGCGCCATGGCGGCGGTCACGCACAGGCTGCGGCCCATGGAGCTGTCGCAGGCCACCTACATCAGCATGCCCAGCCTCTCGCGCCTGCTCAAGACGCTGGAAGGCCGGCAGCTGGTGGAGCGCTCGCGCCACGCCAGCGACATGCGCGGCGCCGAGTTCGAGCTCACGGCGGCCGGCCACGCCATCGTGGCCGAGATCGCGCCGCATTCCTCCGAGACCTATGCCGAGATCGAGCGCCTGGTGGGCCATGAAGAGATCGAGCAGCTCTACGCCCTGCTCGACCAGGTCGTGCAGCGCCTGGGCGCGGCCGACGGCAGCCAGGCCGAGGAATAGCCGCCCCGGCACGCCGGTCGGGCACTGCCGGGCACAATCGCCCCATGCCGCAGCCGATTGCCGTCATCGACTTTGAAACCACGGGCATGGCGCCTGCCCAGGGCGCGCGTGCCACCGAGGTCGCCATCGTGTTGATCGAGGGCGGCCAGGTCGTGGACCGCTTCCAGAGCCTGATGCGCACGGGTGCCTGGATACCGCCCTTCATCACGCGGCTGACCGGCATCACCAATGCCATGGTCGCAGCCGCGCCGCCCGCCGAGGACGTGATGCGCGATGCCGCCCGCTTCGTGGGCAGCGCGCCCATGGTGGCGCACAACGCGGCCTTCGACAGCAAGTTCTGGCAGTCCGAACTGGCCCTGGCCGGCGAGGCCGCGCCCCAGCCCTTTGCCTGCACCGTGCTGCTGTCGCGCCGCATCTACCCGGAGGCGCCCAGCCACAGCCTGAGCCGGCTCACCGCCCACCTGGGCCTGCCCGTGGCCGAGCGTGCCCACCGGGCGCTGGCCGATGCCGAGATGGCCGCCGCCCTGCTGGCGCGCATGCAGCAGGACCTGTGCCGGCGCTATGCGCTGGCCTGGCCCGAGCATGCACTGCTGATGCGGCTGCAGCGCTGCGCGCGCGCCCGCATGGCAGGCTGGCTGCAGGAGAACGCCGCGCCCGCCCAGATGCGCATGGCGCTGTAAGCCGGCACGGCGCACGCAAGGCAAAGACCTCCCTGGCCAAATCCCCATCGGCCGCATCTGCCGGCATCCGCACCCATAATGCACGGTTGCTGCCCGGCTACGGGCGCCCGTCCCAAACGCGGCAGCCCTGCTGCCGCCTTGCTGCCGCCTGGTTCTTGCACCCGTGAATTCCGCCCTGCCTCCTGCCGCCATGGCCAACCTGGCCCCTCAGGCCCCGTTCTCGTCGCGCGAGTTCCGCGACGCGCTGGGCCAGTTCGCCACGGGCGTGACCATCGTCACCGCGCGCAGCCCGCAGGGCCATCCGGTGGGCGTCACCGTGAGCTCGTTCAACTCCGTCTCGCTCACACCGCCGCTGGTGCTGTGGAGCATGGCGCTGTCAGCGGCCTCGCTGCCCGTGTTCCAGCATTGCTCGCACTACGCCATCCACGTGCTGTCGGCCTCGCAAAAGCCCCTGGCCGAGCTGTTCGCGCGCAAGGGCGTGGACCGCTTCGCCAACACCGCCTGGCGCAGCTCGGCCCAGGGCGTGCCGCTGCTGACCGAAGCCACCACCGTCTTCGAGTGCCGCAACCGCCATCGCCATGAAGAGGGCGACCATGTGATCTTCATCGGCGAGGTCGAGCAGTGCAGCCACCAGGCCGGCCACACGCCGCTGCTGTACCACGCAGGCCGCATGCACACGGGCGGCCTGGGCTGATACCAGGGCCTGCGGCGGCACTCTCTTCGCCTCTTTCGGCGGCTCCCCCATTCCCGTTCCTTCCCGCCTCCGGGTAATCCCCGGTCCGGGAAATCGGTGTCTGCGCATATTGTATATACAGGCTTATACATCTGATCGCAGACCCATCCGCAGGCTGATGAAGCCTGTGGATGCGGCAGCCATTTCACCAATGACGGGGGGAGACAGCGCATGAGTTCACCATCTGCAGGCAGCCTGCACCGAGGGCTGTCGGCCCGCCATATCCGCTTCATGGCACTGGGCTCGGCCATAGGCACGGGGCTGTTCTACGGCTCGGCCAAGGCCATACAGCAGGCGGGGCCCTCGGTGCTGATCGCCTACCTGCTGGCGGGCGCGGCGGTCTACATGGTGATGCGCGCGCTGGGCGAGATGGCCGTGCACAACCCCGTGCCCGGCTCCTTCGGCCAGTACGCCAGTGACTACCTGGGCCCGTTCGCCGGCTTCGTCACGGGCTGGACCTATACCTTCGAGATGGTCATCGTCTGCCTGGCCGACGTGACGGCCTTCGGCATCTACATGGGGTTCTGGTTTCCCGAGGTGCCGCGCTGGATCTGGGTGCTGTCCATCGTCTGCTTCATCGGCGCGCTCAACCTGTGCTCGGTCAAGGTGTTCGGCGAGATGGAGTTCTGGCTGTCCCTGCTCAAGGTGGCGGCCATCATCGCCATGATCGGCGGCGGCCTGGGCATCATGGTGTTCGGCTTCGGCATGGCGGCCGGCCAAGCGCCCACCGGCATGCAGAACCTGTGGGCGCACGGCGGCTTCATGCCCAATGGCATCCCGGGCCTGATCGCATCGCTGGCGGTGGTGGTGTTCGCCTTCGGCGGCATCGAGATCATCGGCATCTCGGCCGGCGAGGCCAAGGACCCGGCGCGCGTGATCCCGCGCGCCATCAACGCCGTGCCGCTGCGCATCCTGCTGTTCTACGTGCTCACGCTGTTCGTGCTGATGAGCATCTTCCCCTGGCCGCAGATCGGCAGCCAGGGCAGCCCCTTCGTGCAGATCTTCAGCGGCCTGGGCATTTCCTCGGCCGCCACCATCCTCAACGTCGTGGTGATCTCGGCGGCCGTGTCCGCCATCAACAGCGACATCTTCGGCGCCGGCCGCATGCTGTACGGCATGGCGCACCAGGGCCAGGCCCCCGCCGGCTTCGGCCGCGTCTCGCGCCATGGCGTGCCCTGGATGACGGTGGTGGTGATGGCCGTGGCGCTGCTGGCCGGCGTGGTGCTGAACTACCTGATCCCCGAGGACGTGTTCCTGCTGATCGCCTCCATCGCCACCTTCGCCACGGTCTGGGTCTGGCTGATGATCCTGCTGTCGCAGTTCGCGGCGCGCCGCCGCATGAGCCCGCAGCAGGTGGCCGCGCTGAAGTTCCCGGTCCCGCTGTGGCCCGCCGCGCCGCTGGCCGCCATCGCCTTCATGCTGCTGGTGCTGGGCGTGCTCGGCTACTTCCCCCACACCCGTGCCGCGCTGGTCGTGGGCGGCCTGTGGATCGTGCTGCTGGGCGCCGCCTACCTGCTGTGGGTGCGCCCCGCCGCCGCGCGTGCGCAGAGCGAGGCGATGCGGCCTGCGGCGAACGCGAACCCTTAGTCGAACTCGACCTCGGTGGCCACCACCATCGCGCCATCGACCGAGAGCCGGCCCTTGACCTCGACCACGCGCCCCACGGCAATTTGGGCAGCGCTGCCATCCTCGAAGCGCGCATTGCGATAGTCCACGCGCACGCCGCGCAGCTCGAAGATGCCGGCCAGGCTGTCGACAGCGGTGATGCGGCCCTCGATCTCGAAGCCATCGTCACTGTCCAGCCGCAGCTTGCGCTCGACCACGGAGGCGCGAAGCACCCCGTCCTGGAACATGCCCTCGACCTCGACCAGGTCGCCCACGGCAAGGCCTGCGGGCAGGCGTGTGGCGCTGCCCGCGTCCACGCTCAGGCCGTCCACGACGAAGCGGGTCGGCGAGTCCATGCGGGTGATATGGCCGGTGACGTCGGCCTCCACGCCCGCCTGTTCGGGCAGCGTGGGACGCTGCACCGACAGTGCGGTGGCCACCCACAGGCCGGCGGCATCGGGCTGGCGCGCCAGGCGCAGGCTGACCACGTCGCCGGCAGCCAGCGCGGCGGCAACCTGCACGCCGCTCCAGTTGACGACGGCCTCGCCGATGCGCAGGGTGCGGCGCGACATGTCAACGGCATCCACAGGCGCGCGCAGGCGCCAGGGCTCGTCGGCGTCATCCTCGATCTCGATGCGGCTGGCAAGAATGCGGCCCTGCGCATCGCGCAGGCCGTGGACTTCCAGCACACGGCCGACCTGCAGCGCCGCCGCGCGGCCGTCCTCGAACACCGTGGCCGCATCGACGACCACGGTCTGGCCCAGTACGGTCAGCCGGTCGCCCACGACCGCGCTCAACGGACCTTCCAGATCGCTGCGCACAAGAATCTGGCGGGCCATGGCGCGCGCCACACCATCGCTGCCGGTGGTCACGGGGTCGGCCGTGACATGGACCGCCATGCCCAGCTTGAGCGCATCGCTGGCCAGCAGGACGCCATCGCCATCGGTGATCCGGGCCTGGCGCTCGTCATACCGCACCCCATTGACCAGGATGGAGCCGAAGCCGTCAATGGTGCCCGACGCATAGCTGGCGCTGGGAGTGACCGGCGTGGGGGCGGGCTTGTCAGCCCCGCCGCCGCCACCGCCGCAGGCGGCCAGCAGCACGGACAGCGAGAGCGCGCCAGCGCCCAGGACCCGGGGCAATGGCGGGGCGGAGCGGGAAAAGCGAAGAAAATGCATGGTGTTCGATGCCAGAAAGAAACAGATGAAAAGGCACCGCGGCGGGGCCATCGGTGCAACCGCCTGCAGTGTCGGTAAAGGCGCCTAAACCGCGCATGAATGGCGCGTTCATGCACTGTTTAAGAACGTGCACATAAGATGCGTGGCCGTGAAACTCCGCCTCGCACTTGCTGCCTTGCTGGCCCTGCCGCTGGCGCCCGCCTCTGCCACCACGCCAGCGGAGCATGAAAGCGTGCGCCGCGAGGTGCAGTCCAAGCGCCTGCGGCCCTTGGCGGAAATCCTCCAGGACGTGCAGCAGCGCCACAAAGGGCGCGTCATCGACATCGAACTCGAGCGCGGCGCCGACGGCCGGCGCTGGTACGAAATCAAGCTCGCCAATGGCCAGCGCACGGAGATCTATATCGATGCAGTCACGGGACAGGACATCCCCCGGCCGGGCGCGACCACCGCCGTGCTGATACCCATGTCCGCCGTGGCGGCAGCCGTCACCCGCTTGCATCCCGGCACCGTGCTGCAGATCGAGCTGGAGGAAACGCGCAGCCCCAGGCCCTACTACGAGATCCAGCTGCTCACGCGCGAAGGCCGTGAGCAGCTGCTGCGCGCCGACGCCCAGACGGGCCGCATCCTGGCGGAGCCTGTCCTGAGCCGGGAGCAGGCCGCCACGCTGCAACCGCTGCCGCGCATTCTTGAGGAACTGGAGCGCAAGTACCAGGCCCGCGCCACAGAGGCCGAGCTCAAGATCGACGTCCGGCAGCGCGCCTACTACGAGGTCGAGTTGCAGCTGAGCGCCGGCCGCAGCATCGAAGTGCATGTGGATGCGTACAGCGGCCAGCCCATCGAAGAGGACGGACTGCGCTGATGCGGGTGCTCATCGTCGAAGACGACGCCGATCTTGCTGCAGGCCTGCAGGCCATCCTGCAGGAGGCCGGCATGCTGGCCGAGTGCTGCGCGGACGGCCGCCTCGCCCAAGAACTGGGCAGCGTCGAACACTATGACGCCGCCTTGCTGGACCTGGGGCTGCCAGGACAGGACGGCGTCTCGGTGCTGCGCCATTGGCGCGAGCAGGGCCGCTCCTTTCCCGTGCTGGTGCTCACGGCCCGCAACCGCTGGAGCGACAAGCTCACGGCCTTCCAGGCCGGCGCAGACGACTACCTGACCAAGCCCTTTCTGCACGAGGAGGTCGTCACGCGGCTGCGTGTGCTGCACCGGCGCGCAGCAGGCAGCAGCCGGCCCCTGGTGCAGATAGGCCCGCTGGCCTACGACACCATGGCAGACCGCTTCACGCTCGAAGGTCGGCCGCTTGCGCTGACCGCGCAGGAGCAACGCATCCTGAGCTTTCTGACCAACCGGCATGGACAGCTCGTCAGCCGCGCCGACATCAGCGAGCATGTCTACGCACGCGACCTGGACCCGGACTCCAACACCGTGGACGTGCTGGTCGGCCGCATCCGCCGCAAACTGTCCCCGCATGGCCTGATCCATACCGAGCGCGGACGGGGCTTTCGCCTGCAGCAGGCCAGCGGCGACCATGCGTCCTAGGCACTGGGGACTGTCGGAGCGCCTGCTGGCACTGAGCCTGGTGGCTACGCTGGCCTGCGGCACGGCCGCCAGCTGGCTGCTGCGCGAGCAGTTGCACGATGCGGTGCTGCGCAGCTTCAAGGCCGGCCTGCAGGACCGCGCCGAGCGGCTGCAGGCCGAGCTGCAGTCCCCTGGGCCCCTGACCGGACAGGGCACGCGGCTCAATCGCGGCGAGTTCGGCCGCATTTTCTCGGGCTGGTACTGGACACTGGAGCAGGACGGGCGGCTGCAGCAGTCGCGCTCGGTCTGGGACGACAGCCTGGAGCTGGACGACGCCCGTCCCTGGCCCCGGCACAAGGGCAGCGAGACGCTGCTGTCGCTGCGCGGGCCGCAGGGGCGCGAACTGCTGGGCTTGCGCCGCAGCTTCGATGTCGCGGGCAGGCGCGTGCAGCTGCATGTCTTCGGCCCGCTGGACGGTACGCGCCAGGAATGGCGCCGCATCGACCGCATCCTGCTGGTCACCGAGCTGGGCCTGGTCGCCGCGCTGCTGCTGTGCACGGTGGCGCTGGTGCGCCTGGGATTGCAGCCGCTGCGCAGCCTGCAGCAGGCGCTGCAGGACATGGAAGACGGCACACGCACGCAGCTGGGGCGGCACTTCGGCCCCGACCTGGACCCGATTGCCGAGGCCGTGGACCAGGTGCTGCAGCGCAATGCCCAGGTCGTGGAGCGCGCGCGCCACCAGGCGGCCGACCTGAGCCATGCGCTCAAGAAGCCGCTGGCCGTGCTCGGCATCCAGGCACGCGGCCATCAGGTCGATGGCCCGTGGCTGCGTGACCAAGTACAGGCCATGTCCCACACCATCGACCGCCATCTGGCGCGCTTCGCCAGCGGCGCCGGCAGCGCCGGCAGCGTGGCGCTGGATGAGGTGCTGGCCCGGCTGCTGGATGCCATGCGCCAGATCCACGCCCAGCGGCGCCTGTCCTGGTCCATCCAGACCTCCACGCCGCTGCCCGGCCATGGGCTGCGCTGGCGCGGCGCGGCCTCGGACCTGGAGGAGATGGCGGGAAACCTGCTGGACAACGCCGGCAAGTGGGCGCGCAGCCGCGTCACGCTGGCCGTGTGCCAGGATGGCACGACGACGCTGCTGCAGATCGATGACGACGGCCCAGGCCTGGCGCCGGAGCATCTCGCGCAGGCCATGGAGCGCGGTGTCCGCTTCGACGAACAGGCCCAGGGCCACGGCCTGGGCCTGGCCATCGTGCGCGACATCGCCGAGACCTATGGTGGATCGCTGGAGATGGGGCCCGGCCCGCTGGGCGGGTTGCGCTGCACGCTGCGCCTGGGCTGAGCACGGCGCCGGGCGGCGCTCAGCGCGCGGCGTCGGGCAGTTCGATCTTGACTTCGAGCACTTCCAGGTTTTCCTGGCGCTCCAGGTGCACCTTGATGTCGTTGACGTCGATGTCCACGTACTTGGAGATCACCGCCATCAGCTCCTTTTGCAGCGCAGGCAGGTAGTCGGGACCGCCGCCGTTGCCGCCCACGCGCTCGCGCGCGAGGATGATCTGCAGGCGCTCCTTGGCCACCGAGGCCGTCTTCTTCTTTTCTCCGAGCAGGAAAGAGAGCATGGACATGGCCGCTTACCTCCCCCCGAACATGCGTTTGAAGAAGCCGGGCTTTTGCGCTTCGGTGAAGCGCATGGGCTTTTCCTCGCCCAGGAAGCGTGCCACCACGTCCTGGTAGGCCTCGGCCACGTCCGAGCCCTGCATGTGCACGGCGGGAATGCCCTGGTTGGAGGCCTGCAGCACGGTTTCGGACTCGGGCACGACGCCGATCAGCTCGATGCGCAGGATGTCCTGGATATCCTCCAGCGACAGCATCTGGCCGTCCTGCACGCGGTTGGGGTTGTAGCGCGTGATCAGCAGGTGTTCCTTGACGGTCTCGCCCGCAATGGCGCGCGCGGTCTTGGAGCTGAGCATGCCCAGGATGCGGTCGGAGTCGCGCACGGAGGAGACTTCGGGGTTGGTCACGACCAGGGCCTCGTCGGCGAAGTGCATGGCGATCAGCGCGCCGCTTTCGATGCCGGCCGGCGAGTCGCAGACGATGTACTCGAAGTCCATGCCCGCCAGGTCGTCCAGGATCTTCTTGACGCCGTCCTGCGTCAGCGCATCCTTGTCACGCGTCTGGGAGGCGGCCAGCACGAAGAGGTTGTCGCACTGCTTGTCCTTGATCAGGGCCTGGTTGAGGTTGGCCTCGCCCTGGATGACGTTGATCAGGTCGTAGACCACGCGGCGCTCGCAGCCCATGATCAGGTCCAGGTTGCGCAGGCCCACGTCGAAATCGATGACGGCGGTCTTGTGCCCGCGCAATGCGAGGCCCGATGCGAAGCTGGCGCTGGTGGTGGTCTTGCCCACGCCACCCTTGCCGGAGGTCACGACGACTATTTTGGCCATGTTTGCACGGTTCCTTAAAGACTGGAGAGCAAAGAAGAAGGGTCCGGTGTCATACCGGCTCGATGAGGATTTTCTCGCCGTCGAGACGTACCTTGGCGGGCCTGGCGGCCACATCCGCGGGGAGATCGGTCTCGATTGTGCGATAGATGCCGGCAATCGACAGCAGCTGTGCTTCCATGCAGGTGCTGAAGATGCGCGCCTCGGTGTTGCCGCGCGCCCCGGCGATGGCCCTGCCGCGCAGCGGCGCGTAGACATGGACATTGCCGTCGGCGATGACTTCGGCGCCATAGCTGACCATGGCCAGCACCACGATGTCGGTGCCGCGCGCATAGACGCGCTGGCCCGAGCGCAGCGGCTTGTCCACGATGAGGGCGTCGGCCTGGGGAGCAGGCACCTCGCGCACCACCTCGACCTCGCGCACGACTTCCTGGATCTCGATCTCGGGCACCGTGGGCCGCATGGGTGCGGCCTCGGGCGCGGGCGCCAGGCCTGCGGCACGCGCCGCCTCCATCTGCGCCGGGCTGCCGCCGCGCACGGCCACGGGCACGGTGCGGTGAAAGCGCAGCGCCTCCACGAGCACGGCGAAGTCGATGGCCTCCTCGGCCTCGCGCACATGGGCCAGGTCGATCAGCACGGGGTCGTTGTCGAAGAAATCCGGGTCGTCGGCCAGGCGCTGGGCCAGGTCGGCCACGAGCGCACGTACGTCGGTATCCCGCAGGGTCACGGCCACCACGGGCAGCTGCGCGCTCTTGAGGTCGAAGCTGGGGCGGGCAGTACTCGTCGTTTCAACGGCCATGGGACTGGGAGTGCGGTGGATGGGAGAGTTGCCTCTCGACGCGCAAAGTGTACTGTGTGTGCAGTACATGGGCGCCCACTCCCGCCGGGAGGCCGGCACCGGGGAGTGTCCATTTGTGTTGTGTCACACACGGCCCATGCCCCCGTGGCGGGGGCCGGGCAGGCCCGGTCACTGAAACCGGGGCTTACGCTTCTCCACGAAGGCCATCACGGCCTCGCGGTGGTCGGCGGTCTTGTGGGCCAGGGCCTGGTAGCCGGCGGACAGCTCCAGCAGCGACTCCAGCGTGCTGTGCTCGCCCTCGCGCAGCAGGCGCTTGGTCATGCGCATCACGGCGCCGGGGTTGGCGGCGATCTTGTCGGCCAGCGCGCGTGCCGTGGGCAGCAGCTGGTCGGCCGGCACGACGCGGCTGACCAGGCCGCAGGCCAGGGCCTGCTGCGCGTCGATGGCCTCGCCCGTGAACGCCATCTCGGCCGCCTTGGCGCGGCCCACGGCGCGCGGCAGCAGCCAGGCGCCGCCGTCCCCGGGGACGATGCCCACGCGCACGAAGCTCTCGGCAAAGGTGGCCGTCTCGCTGGCGATGCGGATGTCGCACATGCAGGTCAGGTCCAGCCCCGCGCCGATGGCCGGGCCGTTGATGGCGCAGATCACGGGCACGTCCAGCTGGGTCAGGGCACGCGGAATGCGCTGTATGCCCTGGCGGTACTCCTCGCGGATGGCGTCGGGCGTGAGCGCGTCGTCGAAGAAGCGCTGCATGTCCTTGACGTTGCCGCCCGAGCTGAAGATGGGGCCGGCGCCCGTGAGGATGACGGCCTTGACCGAGGCATCGCGCCGGATCTCGTCGCAGACCTGCACGAATTCCTCCACGGCGGTGTTGCCCGTGAGCGCGTTGCGCGTCTCGGGCTGGTTCATGGTGAGGGTCCAGATGGCGCCGTCGCGGGCGATGTTCAGAAAGGACATGGAGAAGACTCCTTGAGCAAGGGTTTATGCGGTGATGTCGGTGGTCGAACGGATCAGGTCCAGCGTGCTGCCCGCGTGACCATGGACCAGCGCGGCACCTGCCACGCCATGCCAGTACGACTCGGAGCCCGCCGTCTGGCGCCAGGCATGCAGGCGGCGCGTGAGCAGTTGCAGGTCGTATTCCTCGGTAAAGCCCATGGCGCCGTGGATGGCGTGGGCCGCCTCGGCCACGGCCAGCGCGGCCTGGCTGCAGCGCGCCTTGGCCACGGCCACGCGCAGCCGCTCGGGGAAGATGCCCTGCCCCGCGCAGCCCAGCCGGGCCGCCATGCGCGCGGCGAAGACATGCTCGCTCATCACCGCCAGCTGGTGCTGAATGGCCTGGAATTTGCCGATGGGGCGGCCGAACTGCTGGCGGTCATTCGCGTACTGCAGCGTGCGCTGGAACACCTCCATGAGCGCGCCCGCGAGCTGCGCCGCCACCAGGCCGGCCTGCAGCGTGCGCAGGTCCAGCCCATCCGGCAGGGCGATAGCGGGAGCAGATGCTGCGCGGACCTGATCGGCGCTCCAGCGCAGGTTCACGTCCAGGCAGAAGGCCGCCGGCTCGGACTGCGCCTGCGCCACGGGCAGCAGGCTCCAGCCCTGCGCATGCTGCACCAGCGCGCTGTCCGCCACCGCGCCCAGGCGCACGGGTGCGCAGTGCAGGCTGCCATCCGGCTGGAGCAGGCCTTGCGCCAACGCGATGGCGCCTGGTGGACGCTCCGCCCCCGCGCCAGCCAGCAGCGCGCGCGCCAGCATGGTCTCGCCCAGCGGCACGGGCAGCGCATGGGCGCCGGCCTGCGACCACACATCGAACAGCTGCGCCAGCGCCAGCCCCGCGCCGCCCGCGTGCTCGGGCACCAGGGCATCGGCAAAGCCGGCCTGCTCCAGCGATTGCCACAGCGCCCGGGGCGAGCCCCCGGCCTCGATGGCGCGCACCCGCGCGGGCGTGCACTCGCCCTGCAGCAGCTGGCGCGCGGCGTCGGCAAACAAATCGTCTTCCATGTCTCTCTCCATTCATGACACATGACGCCAGGCCTTGGGCGTTCCGTTTGAAACTGGCGCGCCCCAACTCAAGGGGAACCTTATTCAACGCAGGCCGAGGCCACGCGCGATCATTCCGCGCAGGATGTCGCGCGTGCCGCCGCGCAGCGAATACGAAGGCGCAACCTCCGTCACGTAGTTGAGGGTGCGCAGCAGCTCCAGCGGAACCTCGGGCGCCTCGCGTGCGAACAGGTCGTCGGCGATGGCGGCGGGAATGGACTGCTCCAGCGTCGTGCCCAGCTCCTTGACCAGGGCCGCCTCGACGATGGGGCTTTCGCCGCGCACCAGCTTGTCCTGCACGGCCACCGACATGGCGCGCAGCGGGGCCAGCTCGGTGAACACGCGGCCGGCCAGGCGCAGCGCGCCTTCGCTGCGCTCGCCCGTTGCACGCAGCCAGGCCAGCCATTCGTCGAACAGCACGATGCTGGAGAACAGCCGCTCGGGCCCGCTGCGCTCGAAGGCCAGCTCGGCCGTGACCTGCTCCCAGCCCTGGCCTTCCTGGCCGATCAGGGCGTCGGGCGGCAGCTGCACGTTGTCGAAGAAGACTTCGCAGAAATGGCTGTCGCCCGAGAGGTCGGTGATGGGCCGCACGGTCACGCCCGGCAGCGACAGGTCCACGATGACCTGGGACAGCCCCTTGTGCCGGTCACCCGCCTCGCCCGAGGTGCGCACCAGGGCGATCATGTAGTGGCAGTGGTGGGCGTTGGTGGTCCAGATCTTCTGGCCGTTGAGCACGAAGCCCTTGCCGTTCGGCGCGGCGCGCGTCTTCACGCTGGCCAGGTCCGAGCCCGCGCCGGGCTCGCTCATGCCAATGCAAAAGAAGGCCTCGCCCCGGCAGATGCGCGGCAGGTAGAACCGCTTTTGCGCCTCGGTGCCGTACTTGAGGATCAGCGGGCCGCTCTGGCGGTCGGCAATCCAGTGCGAGCCCACGGGCGCGCCGCAGGCCAGGTATTCCTCCACCAGCACGTAGCGCGTGAATGCGCTGCGCCCGCCGCCGCCGTACTCGCGCGGCAGGGTGACGCCTATCCAGCCCTTTTCGCCCAGCTGCCGGCTCAGTTCGGCGCTGTAGCCGCCCCAGGAGCGCGCGCGCACATGGGGCGGCAGGCCGCTTATGGCCTGGGCGAGGAAGGCGCGCACCTCGGCGCGCAGGGCTTCGTCCTCGGCGGGGATGCGGGTCAGGGCAAGGGAATCAAGCACGCTCATTGCAGGGCTCCATGGTTGGACCCCACTCTAGGCAGCCGGTCTGTCGCAGTCCAATATTAAAAACCGAGCCACTGATACCGTTTGAATATCAGGCAGCCTGTGCCTTGGCATGCTGCGCCGCAAAGCCCACATACCAGTCCAGGCAGCCCGGGTTGGCCATGGCCTCCTTGTTGACCACCTTGTCCAGCGGCTGGCCCAGCATCAGCTTCTTGATGGGCAGCTCCTGCTTCTTGCCGCTGAGCGTGCGCGGGATTTCGGCCACCTGCACGATCTCGTCGGGCACGAAGCGCGGCGACAGGGCCTGGCGGATGGCGCCCTGCAGGCGGGCGCGCAGGGCGTCGTCCAGATCCACGCCCGGGCGCAGCACCACGAACAGCGGCATGTAGCTTTCGCGGCCCAGGTATTCGAGGTCCACGACCATGGAGTCCAGCACTTCGGGCAGGGCCTCGACGGCGCTGTAGATCTCGCTGGTGCCCATGCGCAGGCCGTGGCGGTTGATGGTGGCGTCGCTGCGGCCGTAGATGATGCAGCCGCCGTCCGGGAGGATGCGTATCCAGTCGCCGTGGCGCCAGACCGGGCCCATGGCGGCGGGGCCGTCACCGCCGCCGGGCGCGCGGCCGTGGCCGGCCGGGTACATGTCGAAGTAGCTGGACAGGTAGCGCTTGCCGTCCGCATCGCCCCACAGGTACAGCGGCATGGAGGGGATGGGCTGGGTGCAGACCAGCTCGCCCACCTCGTCGATGACGGGCTGGCCCTGCTCGTTCCAGGCCTCCACGGCCGCGCCCAGCTGCCGGCACTGCATGATGCCCGGCTGCTGCGGCAGTTCGCGGTGGCCGCCGATGAAGGCGCCCGCGAAGTCGGTGCCCCCCGAGATGTTGTTCCACCAGATGTCAGGCCGCCCCATGCCTGCGAACTGCGCCGTGCCCCAGCTTTGCACCTCGGGCGACAGCGGCGAGCCCGTGGTGCCCAGGCTGCGGATGCGCGACAGGTCGCCGCACTGGGCCAGGTCCACGCCGGCCTTCATGCAGTTGGCGTAGAAGGCCGCGCCCGAGCCGAAGCTGGTCACGCCGGTCTCGGCCGCGAAGCGCCACAGCACGCCCCAGTCGGGCCTGTCCTTGCTGCCGCCGGGGCTGCCGTCGAAGATCACGCAGGTGGTGCCGCCCAGCAGGCCCGAGACCTGGGCATTCCACATCACCCAGCCCGTGGAGCTGTACCAGTGGTAGCGCTCGCCCCAGCTGTTGGGGTGGTAGCTGCAGCCTACGTCGTTATGCAGGGCCTTGAGCTGCAGGGCCACCAGCACCATGCCGCCATGGCCGTGGACGATGGGCTTGGGCAGGCCGGTGGTGCCGCTGGAGTAGACGATCCACAGCGGGTGGTCGAAGGGCAGCCATTCGGGCTCGAAGGCCGCCGTGGCCGCGTCATCGCGGGCCGTGACCTGGCCGTAGTCGGCGGCATCGGCCAGCCTGGCCTGCAGATCCAGGTTGGGCACCAGCACCACATGCTCCACGCTGGGCAGGCCTGCGCGCAGTTCGGCCAGCACGGCCATGCGGTCGATATCGCGCCCGGCGTAGTGCACGCCATCGACGGCGATCAGCGCCTTGGGCGCGATCTGGCGAAAGCGGTCCAGCACCGCGTTGGTGCCCATGTCGGGCGCGCAGATGCTCCAGACGGCGCCCAGGCTGGCCGTGGCCAGCAGGGCGACCATGGCCTCGGGGATGTTGGGCAGGTAGGCAGCCACGCGGTCGCCGCGGCCCACGCCCTGGGCCTTCAGATGCAGGGCCAGGGCGGCGACCTGGCGGCGCAGCTCGGGCCAGGACAGTTCGCGGTGGCGGCCCGTCTCGTTGCGGCTGACCACGGCGGGCATGCCGGCCGCATGGGCGGCATCCACATGGCGCAGCGCCTGGCGCGTGTAGTTGATCTGGGCGCCCGGAAACCACTGGGCGCCGGGCATGGTGTTGCGCTCCAGCACGGCCGTGTGCGGCGTAGGCGATTGCAGCGCGTTGTAGTCCCAGATGCTTTGCCAGAAGGCGTCCAGGTCGGTCACCGACCAGCGCCACAGCGCGTCGTAGCTGTCGAACTGCAGGCCGTGGCGCTCGCGCAGCCAGTCCTGGTACAGGCGGATCTGGGGGATGAAGGCAGGGGTGTGGCTCATGACCGGCCACGGTACGCGCGCGCTGCCCGCGAGCCCAGACGGGAAAGCCACTAGCCTGGCACCTGGGCGACAAAGTCTGCGGGCCGGATCGCGTATCTGCGCACAAACACTGGGAAAAAATTTCCGCTCGCCCCCTCCTGCCAGAAAACAAATGCCTCTAATATCGCGCCAATTTTTTACAAGGAGCGATGCCACATGGGCCTTTTCCAATGGACGGAGAAATCCGCCGACCAGCTGCAACGGGGAGGCGTGATCGGCCCCGATGAGCGCCTGCCCTGGCCCCAGACCGGGCTGATGGGCATACAGCACGTGATCGCCATGTTCGGCTCCACCGTGCTGGCGCCCATCCTCATGGGGTTCGACCCCAACGTGGCCGTACTCATGAGCGGCATCGGCACGCTGATCTTCTTCCTGATCACGGGCGGCAAGGTGCCCAGCTACCTGGGTTCGTCCTTTGCCTTCATCGGCGTGGTGATCGCAGCCACGGCCTATGGCGGCAAGGGCGCCAACGGCAACATCGGCGTGGCGCTGGGCGGCATCATTGCCTGCGGCGCGGTCTATGCGCTGATCGGCCTGGTGGTGCAGCTGGTGGGCACGCGCTGGATCGAGCGCTTCATGCCGCCCGTGGTCACGGGCGCCGTGGTGGCCGTGATCGGGCTGAACCTGGCGGCCATCCCCGTCAAGAACATGGCGGCCAACAACTTCGAGTCGTGGATGCAGGCCCTGACCTTCGTCTGCGTGGGCCTGGTGGCCGTGTTCACGCGCGGCATGGTGCAGCGCCTGCTGATCCTGGTGGGCCTGATCGCCGCCAGCGTGCTGTACGGCCTGTTCACCAATGTGCTGGGCATGGGCAAGCCCGTGGACCTGTCGGGCGTGGCCAATGCCGCCTGGTTCGGCCTGCCCCAGTTCCACGCGCCCGTGTTCAGCGGCCCGGCCATGGTGCTCATCGTTCCCGTGGTCATCATCCTGGTGGCCGAGAACCTGGGCCACATCAAGGCCGTGACCGCCATGACGGGCAAGAACCTGGACCAGTACATGGGCCGGGCCTTCATCGGCGACGGCGTGGCCACCATGGTCAGCGGCGCGGCCGGCGGCACCGGCGTGACCACCTATGCCGAGAACATCGGCGTGATGGCCGCCACGCGCATCTACTCGACGGCCGTGTTCTTCGTGGCCGCCGTCCTGGCCGTGCTGCTGGGCTTCTCGCCCAAGTTCGGCGCGCTGATCCAGGCGATCCCGCTGCCCGTGATGGGCGGCGTGTCCATCGTGGTCTTCGGCCTGATCGCCGTGGCCGGCGCCAAGATCTGGGTGGACAACCGCGTGGACTTCTCGCAGAACAAGAACCTGATCGTGGCGGCCATCACCCTGATCCTGGGCACGGGCGACTTCACGCTCAAGTTCGGCGACTTCGCGCTGGGCGGCATCGGGACCGCGACTTTCGGCGCCATCATCCTGTACGCGCTGCTGGATCACGCACGCGACGATCAGCCGCTGATTCATTGAATGTGAGCACACGCAAACATTCTTTGAGCCTTTGACTGCGCGGCAGGGCCTTTACGGGGAAACCCGAGGGCCGCTGCCAGCGCTGCTACCATCGGTTTCCGGAGATATACCGCCCTTGCGTTCTTGCATGGGGCGGTTTTTTTTAGGCTTGCAAGCCAGCGCTGCGGCACCCTGCCGGCTGGCGCGAGCCGTCAGCCGGAGCCATAGATGTCCCTCGCAGACCGCGTACGTTTCCCAGAATTCCTTTCGCGCACCATGACGGCCGAGCAGGCCGCCGCCCTGATCCCCCACGGCGTCAACGTCGGCATGAGCGGGTTCACGGGCGCGGGCTACCCCAAGGCCCTGCCCCAGGCCATCGCCCAGCACGCCAAGAGCGAACACGCGGCCGGCCGGCCCTACAAGATCAATGTCTGGACCGGCGCCTCCACGGCCGCCGAGATGGACGGCGCCCTGGCCGAGGCCGGCGCACTGGGCCAGCGCCTGCCCTTCAACACCGACCCGACCTGCCGCGCCAGGATCAATGCCGGCGAGATCGACTTCATCGACATGCACCTGTCCCACGTGGCCCAGCATGCGTGGTTCGGCTTCCTGGGCCCCATGAGCGTGGCCGTGGTCGAGGTGCTGGGCGTGACCGAGGACGGACGCCTCATCCCCTCCACCGCCGTGGGCAACAACAAGACTTGGCTGGAGATCGCCGACAAGGTGATCCTGGAGGTCAACACCAAGCCGCCGGCCAAGATGGAAGGCATGCACGACATCTACTACGGCACGGCCATCCCGCCGCGCCGCGTGCCCATTGCCCTGACCCATGCCGATGACCGCATCGGCGAGCCCTACCTGCGCGTGGACCCGGCCAAGGTGGTCGCCGTGGTCGAGACCCACAAGGGCGACCGCGACAACGTCTTCGCCCAGCCCGACGCCAACTCCAACCTGATCGCCGCGTCCATCATCGACTTCCTCGCGCACGAGATGAAGATGGGCCGCCTGCCCAAGGAGATGCTGCCCATCCAGTCGGGCGTGGGCAACGTGGCCAACGCCGTGCTGGCCGGCCTGCTGACGGGGCCGTTCGAGAACCTGCTGGGCTTCACCGAGGTGCTGCAGGACGGCATGCTGGACCTGCTGCGCGCAGGCAAGATGAGCCGCGCCTCGGCCACCTCGATCTCGCTGTCCGGCAGCGCCTACAGGGACTTCGAGGAGAACATCGACTTCTACCGCGAGCGCATCATCCTGCGCCCCCAGGAGATCAGCAACCACCCCGAGCTGGTGCGCCGGCTGGGCGTGATCGCCATGAACTCCATGATCGAGGCCGACATCTACGGCAACATCAACTCCACCCACGTCATGGGCACGGGGATGATGAACGGCATCGGCGGCTCGGGCGACTTCGCGCGCAATGGCTACCTGTCCTTCTTCGTCACGCCCTCGGTGGCCAAGGGCGGCAAGATCAGCTGCATCGTGCCCATGTGCTCGCACGTGGACCATACCGAGCACGACACGCAGATCATCGTCACCGAGCAGGGCCTGGCCGACCTGCGCGGCCTGTCGCCGCGCAAGCGCGCCCAGGTCATCATCGACCGCTGCGCCCATCCCGACTTCCGTCCCCAGCTGCAGGACTACTTCGACCGCGCCCAGCGCCAGGGCGCGCTGCACACGCCGCACATCCTGGGCGAAGCGCTGAGCTGGCACCAGCGCTTTGTCGAAACGGGCGACATGCGCGCCTGAACCGCGCAAGCGCGCCAGCGCGCAGTCTCCTGGGCTACAGGCAGCCATCGGCATGGCTGCCTGGACTGGCGTAGCATGCAAGGACGGCCCACGGGGCCGTCTTTTTCGTTGCACCCACAGGACTTCTCCCATGCCGATCTGGAAGCGCAGCTTCACCCTTGAAGACATCACCTCGCTGAGCGCCGACACGGCCGTCTCGCACCTGGGCATCGAGTTCACCGAGATCGGTGACGACTTCCTGCGCGGCCGCGTGCACGTGGACCAGCGCACCTGCCAGCCCTACGGCATCCTGCACGGCGGCGTGAACGTGGTGCTGGCCGAAACCCTGGGCTCGGTGGCCGCGGCCTGCTCCATCCCCGAAGGCTGGCGCAGCGTGGGCCTGAACGTCTCGGCCAACCATGTGCGCGCCGCGCGCCAGGGCTGGGTCACGGGCACGGCCCGCCCCGTGCACCTGGGCCAGACCACCCATGTCTGGGCCATCGAACTGCACGACGAAACCGGCCGCCTGACCTGCACCTGCAGCCTGACCATGGCGCTGCTGCCGCCCACGCATGCGCAGAACGTCAAGCTCGCGGCGCAGCCGCCGGTGGCGGCCCAGCCCTGATCAAACCCCCAGCAACTCCGACAGGCGCTCCGGCTGCGCCAGCAGCTCCCGCGAGTCGGCCTGCAGCGCCAGCCGGCCCTTGGCCATGACCACGGCGCGGTCGGTGTGGGCCAGGACCTTTTTGTAGTCACGGTCCACGATCAGGGTGGAGATGCCGGTGCTGCGGATGGCGGCGATCACGCGCCAGATTTCGGCGACGACCAGGGGGGCCAGGCCTTCGGTGGCTTCGTCGAGGATGAGCAGGCGCGGGTGCGTCATCAGCGCGCGGCCTATGGACAGCATCTGCTGCTCGCCGCCTGAGAGCTGGTCGCCGCCGTTGGACAGCCGCTCCGCGAGCCGGGGGAAGGTGTCGAGCACGCGCTCCAGCGTCCAGTGGCGCTCGCCCTGCAGTCCGGGGCGGGCGCTCATGACCAGGTTCTCGCGCACGCTGAGGTTGGGGAAGATGCCGCGCCCCTCTGGCACATAGCCAATGCCCAGCCGCGCCATGCGCTCGGGCGGCGCGCCCGTGCAGTCGCGGCCATCGGCGCGCAGGCGGCCGGAGCGTGCCGGCACATAGCCCATGAGTGTGCGGATCAGCGTGGTCTTGCCCATGCCGTTGCGCCCCAGCAGGCCCACGGCCTGGCCCGCGCCCAGCGCCAGGCTCACGCCCTGCAGGATGTGGCTGTCGCCGTAGTAGGTATGCAGCTCGTCGATGGCGAACATGGGCTCAGTCATCGTCTTCTCCGAGATAGGCAGTACGGACCACGGGATCGACACGGATCTGCGCTGGCGTGCCCGTGGCCACCACGCTGCCGTTGACCATCACGGTGATGCGGTCGGCGATGCGGAACACGGCGTCCATGTCGTGCTCGACCAGCAGTACCGCATGGCCGCGCTTGAGCTCCTGCAGCAGGGCCAGCATGCGCTCGGTCTCCTCGGCGCCCATGCCGGCCAGCGGTTCGTCCAGCAGCAGCACGCGCGGGCCGGTGGCCAGGCACATGGCCACTTCCAGCTGGCGCTTGGCGCCATGGCTCAGCGTGCCGGCCACGGCCTGGGCCTGCCCGGCCAGGCCCGCACGCTCCAGGGCCGCATGGGCCTGGCGCAGGCTGTCCGCGCAGCGCTGTGCGGACAGGCCCAGCTGCCAGGGCCTGAGCGCCATCTGCGCCTGGGCCGCGAGCCGGCAGTTCTCCAGCGCCGAGAACTCGGGAAAGATGGTGGTGCGCTGGTAGCTGCGGCCCACGCCGGCACGCGCGCGCCGGGGCTGGGGCATGCGCGTGACGTCCTGCCCCGCGAGCGCGATGCGCCCCGCGCTGGCCGCCAGCTCGCCCGAGAGCATGTTGACCAGGGTGGACTTGCCCGCGCCGTTGGTGCCGATCACGGCGTGGACCTCGCCCTCATGCAGGTCCAGGTCCACGCCGCCCACGGCCGTGAGCCCGCCGAAGCGGCGCGTGAGGCCGCGCACCGAAAGCAGTGCCGCATCAGCCATGTCCGGCCTCCTTGTGGTGGACCTCGTTGTGTACTCCGGCGCGTTGCCGTGCAAGGCCCGCCAGCCCGATCAGCCCCATCAGTCCTTTCGGCAGCAGGGCCACGAGCACGATGATGGCCAGGCCCAGGCTCAGCTGCCAGTGATCGGCCATGGGGCCGACGATGGCATGCGTGGACAGCACCTCCTTGAGCGCGACGAAGGCCACCGTGCCCAGCACGGCGCCGCGCAGCGAGCCCAGGCCGCCGAGGATGACCATCAGCAGCACCTCGCCCGAGTGGTGCCAGGACAGCAGCTCGGGGTTGACCACGGCATCGCGCACCGCCAGCAGAAAGCCTGCCACGCCAGCCAGCATGCCGGCCAGCACGAAGGCCGCGAGCTTGTACCCGTAGGTGGTGAAGCCGGCCGCACGCATGCGCTGTTCGTTGACGCGTATGCCCGCCAGCGCCGCGCCGAAGCGCGACTGGCGCAGCCCGGCCAGGAAGGCATAGACCAGCACCAGGGCGACCAGCACCAGGTAGTACTGCACGCGCGGGATTTCCATGTCGATGGCGCCCAGCGCGGGCCGGGCCATCAGGTAGATGCCATCGCTGCCGCCGCCTATGCCCGTGTCGTGGACCACGAAGTAGGCCATCTGTGCGAAGGCCAGCGTCACCATGATGAAGTAGATGCCGCGCGTGCGCAGGCTCAGCAGGCCCACCAGCAGCGCATAGCCGCCCGAGGCCAGCAGCGCCCAGCCCAGCATGGCCGGCAGGCTGCCGCCTTCGTTGCCTGCGGACAGCACGGCGGCATAGGCGCCCAGGCCCATGAAGGCCGCATGCCCCAGGCTCACCAGGCCCGTGCCGCCCACCAGCAGCTGCAGGCTGAGCGCGAAGATGGCCAGGATCATGGTCTTGACCACCAGGCCCGACAGATAGTCCGACCACCAGGGGCCGGCCAGCGCCAGCAGCGCCACGCAGGCCAGCGGCACGGCGCAGGCCTGCCATCGGCAGGCGCGCTGCGGCAACTGAGCAGGCTGCACGGCGGCTGCCAGCAGCGCCGGAGAAGGATTGGATACGGCCATTGTTCAGCTCCTTTGCCCCATCAGGCCCTGGGGCCGCCACACCAGCACCACCGCCATCAGCAGGTAGACGCTCATGCCGCTGAGCTCTTGGAAGAACAGCTTGCCGAAGGTATCGACAAAGCCCACCAGCAGCGAGGCCAGCAGCGCGCCCGTGATCGAGCCGATGCCGCCGATCACTACCACCACGAAGCAGATGATGAGCACGTTGCCGCCCATGCCCGGATAGACCGAACTCATGGGCGCGGCGATCATGCCTGCCAGTGCCGCCAGCGCCACGCCGATGGCGAAGACGATGCGGTACAGGCGCTTCACGTCGATGCCCAGGCCGCGCACCATGTCGCGGTTGCTGGCGCCCGCGCGCACCATCATTCCCAGGCGCGTGCGGTGGACCACCCAGTACAGCGCCAGCGCCACCAGCAGGCACACGCCCGAGGCGAACAGCCGGTACCACGGATAGCTCATGAGCCCGCCCAGCGAGAAGCTGCCCGACAGCCAGCCGGGCAGCGGCACGCCATGCACGTCGTTGCCCGCCAGCAGCGAGCGCAGCTCCTCGAACACCAGGATCAGCCCGAAGGTCATCAGCACCTGCTGCAGGTGCTCGCGCTCGTAGAGGTAGCTGAAGAAGGCCCACTCCAGCGCATAGCCCAGCACCACGGTCAGCGCCACGCCGGCCAGCAGCATGGTGATGAAGTGCTGGCCCAGCAGCGGGGACAGCGCAAAGGCCATGTAGGCGCCGATCATGTAGAAGCTGCCATGGGCCAGGTTGATCACGCCCATGATCCCGAAGATCAGCGTCAGGCCGGAGGCCAGCAGGAACAGCAGCAGCCCGTACTGGACGGCGTTCAGGCACTGCACGAGAAAGGTGGCAAGGTCCATGGCGATGTCCGTATGCGTGCGTATTCGTCCGTATGAGTGCGCCCCGCGCCTCACATGCGGCAGCCGCGGCCGGTATCGCCCAGGGCCTTGATGGCCACGCCCATGCGCTGGTTCTCCTTGCCCACGACCTTGCGCAGGTACATGTCCTGCACGGGGTTGTGCGACTTGCTGATGGTGAAGTCACCGCGCGGGCTGGGGATGGTGGCCTTCTCGATGGCCTGGCGGAACTCGGCCTTCTTCGCGATGTCGCCGCCCGCCGCCTTCAGGCCCACGCCCAGCATCTGGGCGGCGTCGTAGCCCTGCACGGCATACACATCGGGCATCAGCTTGTAGGCCTGGGCATAGGCGGAGCGAAAGCGCCGGTCGCGCTCCGTGCCCAGCTCGTCGGCGTAGTGCAGCGTGGTCAGCACGCCCTGGGCGGCCTCGCCCTGGGCCTCCAGCGTGCCGTCGGTCAGAAAGCCCGAGCCGTACAGCGGGATGGTCTTGTGCAGGCCGGCCGCGTGGTAGTCCTTGACGAACTTGACGGCGCCCGCGCCCGCGAAGAAGGCAAACACCGCATCGGGCCTGGCCGCCGCGATCTCGGTCAGCAGGGCCTGGAACTCCACGTTGGGAAAGGGCACGGTGAGCTGCTTGCTGACCTTGCCGCCCTCCTTCTCGAAGCCTTCCTTGAAGGCATTGGTCATCTCCTCGCCGGCCGCGTATTTCCAGGTGATGGTCATGGCGGTTTTCCTGCCTTCCTGCCTGGCCGCCACCACGCCCATGGGATAGGAGGACTGCCAGTTGGAGAAGGACGAACGGAAGATGTTGGGCGCGCACATGGCGCCCGTGACCGCATCGGCGCCCGCATTGGGCACGATGAGCACGGTGCCGCTTTCCTTGGCCGCGCGCGCCATGGCCATGGCCACGCCCGAATGCACGGTGCCCACCAGCACATCGACCTTGTCGCGCTTGATCAGGCGGTTGACGTTGTCCGTGGCCTTGGCCGGATCGGACTCGTCATCGACCTTGAAGAACTCGATCTCGCGCCCGCCCAGCCTGCCGCCCTGCTCATTCACGAACATGCGAAAGCCATTTTCTATGGCCGAGCCCAGCGCCGCATAGGTGCCGCTGTAGGGCAGCATGAAGCCGACCTTGATCCTGTCCTGCGCATATGCGCCGCAGGACAGGGAGGCCGTCAGGGCGAGGGCGGCCCAGTGTTTGCGATCGGTGTTCATGCGTGTCTCCTTGTGGTCGATGGGTCTTGCTTTTGTCAGGGGAATCGGAAGGGGCTGTTCAGCCGACGCTGGCCTCGCGTTCACGCAGGCGGAAACGCTGGATCTTTCCGGTGGCGGTCTTGGGAAGTTCGTCCACGAACTCGATGAAGCGCGGGTACTTGTAGGCGGCCAGGCGCTGCTTCACGAAGGCCTTGAGCTCGGCCTCGGTGGCGCTGCAGCCGTCCTTGAGCACGACGAAGGACTTGGTCTTGAGCAGGCCGTCGGCGTCGGTCTTGCCGATCACGGCGGCCTCCAGCACGGCCGGGTGCTGCATCAGCGTGGCCTCGACCTCGAAGGGCGAGACATAGATGCCGCTGACCTTGAGCATGTCGTCGCTGCGCCCGGCATAGGTGTAGTAGCCATCGGCGTCGCGCACGTACTTGTCGCCGCTCTTGAGCCAGCCGCCCTGGAAGGTCTCGCGCGTCTTGTCCCGGTTGCCCCAGTACATGAGGGCGGCGCTGGGGCCCTGGATGAACAGGTCGCCCACCTCGCCATCGGCCACGGGGCGGCCGTCCTCGCCGCGCAGCTCCACGCGATAGCCGTCCACGGGCTTGCCCGTGGTGCCGTAGCGGATGTCGCCGGGCCGGTTGGACAGGAAGATGTGCAGCATCTCGGTGGAGCCGATGCCGTCCACGATGTCGGCGCCGAAATGCGCCTTGAAGCGCTGGGCGATCTCGGCCGGCAGCGCCTCGCCGGCCGAGGAACACATGCGCAGGCTGACCTGCTCGCGTGCGGGCAGCAGCGGCGAGGCCAGCATGCCCGCAAAACCCGTGGGCGCGCCGAAGAACACCGTGGGCCGGTGCTGCACCCAGCGCGCGAAGGTGGCCTCGGGCGTGGGCCGCTCGGCCATCAGCAGCACGGTGGCGCCCACGCTCAGCGGAAAGCTCAGGGCATTGCCCAGGCCATAGGCGAAGTAGAGCTTGGCGGCGGAAAAGCAGATGTCGCCCTCGCCCAGGCCCAGCACCGGCGTGCCATACAGCTGCGCCGTCCAGTACGGATTGGCATGCGTGTGGACCGCGCCCTTGGGCTTGCCCGTGGAGCCCGAGGAATACAGCCAGAAGCCCGGGTCATCGCCCAGCGTGGGCGCCGGTGCGGGCAGCGGCGGCTGCGCCGCCAGCCAGGGCTGCAGGGGCGCAAAGCCTGCGGCGCGCGCCGCCGCTTCGTCGCCGGCCACCCAGACATGGCGCACCTCGTTGGGCGCCCGGTCCAGCGCCTGGCGCAGCAGGGGCAGCAGCGCATCGCAGGTCAGCACGGCCTGGGCGCGGCTGTGGCCCAGCATGTAGGCGTAGTCGTCGGCCGTGAGCAAGGTGTTCACCGCCACCGGCACCACGCCCGCATACAGCGCGCCCAGAAAGGCCACGGCCCATTCATGGCGGTCGTGCATGAGCAGCAGCACACGCTCCTCGCGGTGGATGCCCGCCGCCAGCAGGCCGCTGGCCATGCGCCGCGCCTGCTGCTGCAGCTGGCCGTAGCTCAGCGTGCCGTGGTCGTCGATGTAGGCGATCTTGCCGGGCCGCCCCTCATTGAGCGCGAACAGGTGCGCGGCGAAATTGAAGGGCTGGGTGAAGTCGATCATCGGGGTCTCCTTCGACATCGGGCATCCGGCCCGACTTGTGATCTTCCGCGCAACATGCAATATTGTGCGTGCACCGGAAAGATAGTTAGAACACCACCGAGCGTCAAGCACTATATTGCATGACTGGTGTTAACCCCGACTGTTTATCATTCACGCCCTCTTCAAGGAAACTCTATGGACCAGTTCGAGACGGCAGCCCAGTCCGCCGGGGCGGCGGATTCCCTCTCAGAAGCCCCCAGGAACCAGGTGCTGCAGGCGCTGGGCGAGCGTGTGCGCAGCCTGCGCTCGCGCCGGGGCATGACGCGGCGCGCCCTGGCGGCGGCGGCCGATGTCTCGGAGCGCCACCTGGCCAACCTCGAATACGGCACGGGCAATGTGTCGGTGCTGGTCCTGCACCATATTGCACAGGCCCTGCAATGCTCCATGGCCGAGCTGCTGGGCGACGTGACCACCACCAGCGCCGAATGGCTGCTGATCCGCGAGCTGCTGGAAGGCCGCGATGAAGAGGATCTGCGCCGCGTGCGCCTGGCCGCAGGCGAGCTGCTGGGCACGGCGCCCAGCGACCGCCAGCGCCACACGCGCATCGCCCTGATCGGCCTGCGCGGCGCGGGCAAGTCCACGCTGGGCCGCATGCTGGCCGAGCAGCTGGGCGTGCCCTTCCTCGAACTCAACCAGGAAATCGAGCGCATTGCGGGCTGCAGCGTGCGCGCCATCCACGACCTGTACGGTGCCAACGCCTACCGCCGCTACGAGCGCCGCGCGCTGGAGGAGGCCGTGCAGATCTACAGCGACGTGGTCATCGCCACGCCGGGCGGCATCGTCTCCGACCCGGCCACCTTCAACGAGCTGCTGTCGCACTGCACCACGGTCTGGCTCAAGGCCCAGCCCGAGGAGCACATGGCCCGCGTCGTGGCCCAGGGCGACACCCGCCCCATGGCCGCCAATCCCGAGGCCATGGACGATCTGCGCAGCATCCTCGAAGGCCGCGCCGGCTTCTACGCCAAGGCCGACCACGTGGTGGATACCAGCGGCCAGACGCTGGAGCAGAGCTTCGATCAGTTGAAGGCACTGTTCCTGCCCGCACGCTGAGACGGCGGCAGCAACCCACGGCATCCAGGCCCCAGGCCTGGATTTTTTTCGCCTGTGCTGGCTGGTGTTTACCCTGGATATGGCCAAAACACGCACTATCGTGCGTGTCGCTGCGTGCATTTTCTGGATGAATCTGCATAATTGTGCCTGCACCGTATCTGCGACTGCACTATTTTTCATCCAAGAGGCCGTCCATGCACCCGTCCAGCCCCACTGTCGATTACCGCACCGAGCCCGCCCAGTACCGCCACTGGTCGTTCACCGTCGAGGGCGCCATCGCCCGCATGCAGCTGAACATCGCCGAGGACGGCGGCATACGGCCCGGCTACAAGCTCAAGCTCAACAGCTACGACCTGGGCGTGGACATCGAGCTGCACGACGCGCTCAACCGCATCCGCTTCGAGCATCCGCAGGTGCGCACCGTCATCGTCACCAGCGGGCGCGACCGCATCTTCTGCTCGGGCGCCAACATCTTCATGCTGGGCGTATCCAGCCATGCCTGGAAGGTGAACTTCTGCAAGTTCACGAACGAGACGCGCAACGGCATCGAGGACAGCTCGCGCCATTCGGGCCTGAAGTTCCTGGCCGCCGTCAACGGGGCCTGCGCAGGCGGCGGCTACGAGCTGGCCCTGGCCTGCGACGACATCGTGCTGATCGACGACCGCTCCTCCTCCGTCTCCCTGCCCGAGGTGCCGCTGCTGGGCGTGCTGCCCGGCACGGGCGGCCTCACGCGCGTGACCGACAAGCGCCATGTGCGCCATGACCTGGCCGACATCTTCTGCACCAGCGTGGAAGGCGTGCGCGGCCAGCGCGCCGTGGACTGGCGCCTGGTGGATGCCGTGGCCAAGCCCGCGCAGTTCGAGGCCGTGGTGGCCCAGCGCGCGCAGCGCCTGGCCGAGGGCAGCACGCGCCCCGCCAACGCGCAGGGCATCACGCTCACGCGCCTGGAGCGCGAGGCCACGGACGACGCGCTGCACTACCGCCATATCAGCGTGCAGATCGACCGCGCGCGCCGCTGCGCCACGCTGACCGTGAAGGCGCCCACGCTTGGGCAAGGTCCACAGCCCGCAAGCATCGAAGCCATCGAGCAGGCCGGCGACGCCTGGTGGCCGCTGGCCATGGGCCGCGAGCTGGACGACGCCATCCTGCACCTGCGCACCAATGAGCTGGACGTGGGCACCTGGCTGCTCAAGACCGAAGGCGATGCCGCCGCCGTGCTGGCCGCAGACGCAGCCCTGCTGGCCCACCAGGACCACTGGCTGGCGCGCGAGACGCTGGGCCTGCTGCGCCGCAGCTTTGCGCGGCTGGATGTGTCCTCGCGCACGCTGTTCGCGCTGATCGAGCCCGGCTCCTGCTTCGTGGGCATGCTGGCCGAGCTGGCCTTCGCGGCCGACCGCGCCTACATGCTGGTGCTGCCCGATGACACCGAGCGCGCCCCGCGCATCCAGCTGGACGAATTCAATTTCGGCCTGCTGCCCCTGGTCAACGACCAGTCGCGCCTGCAGCGCCGCTTCTACGAGGAGGCCGCACCGCTGGAGGCCGCGCGCGCCGCCACGGGCCGCGCGCTGGACGGCGACCAGGCCCTGGCCCTGGGGCTGGTCACGGCCGCGCCCGACGACATCGACTGGGACGACGAGATCCGCATCGCCATGGAAGAGCGCGCCGCCATGTCGCCCGATGCGCTCACGGGCCTGGAGGCCAACCTGCGCTTTGCCAGCCGCGAGAACATGGTCACGCGCATCTTCGGGCGCCTGTCGGCCTGGCAGAACTGGATCTTCAACCGCCCCAATGCCGTGGGCGACAAGGGCGCTCTCAAGCTCTACGGCACGGGCCAGAAGGCCGGCTTCGACTTCAACCGCGTCTGACCGCAGGCACGCCCCGAAACATCCACGGAGACCCCACCATGAGCGCCATCAACTACAGCGAGAAGATCCCCAACAACGTCAACCTCGGCGAAGACCGCACCCTGCAGCGCGCGCTGGAGAGCTGGCAGCCCAACTTTCTGAACTGGTGGGGCGACGTGGGCCCCGAAGGCTCCACCGACTACGACGTCTACCTGCGCACCGCCATCAGCGTGGACCCGCAGGGCTGGGCCCAGTTCGGCCACGTGAAGATGCGCGACTACCGCTGGGGCATCTTCCTGAACCCGGCCGAGGCCGACCGCAAGGTGCACTTCGGCGACCACGCGGGCGAGAAGGCCTGGCAGGACGTGCCCGGCGAGCACCGCGCCAACCTGCGCCGCATCATCGTCACCCAGGGCGATACCGAGCCCGCCTCGGTGGAGCAGCAGCGCCACCTGGGCCTGACCGCGCCGTCCATGTACGACCTGCGCAACCTGTTCCAGGTCAACGTCGAGGAAGGCCGCCACCTGTGGGCCATGGTCTACCTGCTGCACAAGCATTTCGGCCGCGACGGCCGCGAGGAGGCCGAGGCCCTGCTGGAACGCCAGTCCGGCGACGAGAACAACCCGCGCATCCTGGGCGCCTTCAACGAGAAGACGCCCGACTGGCTGTCCTTCTTCATGTTCACCTACTTCACCGACCGCGACGGCAAGTTCCAGCTGGCCGCGCTGGCCGAAAGCGCCTTCGACCCGCTGGCGCGCACCACCAAGTTCATGCTGACCGAGGAGGCCCACCACATGTTCGTGGGCGAGTCCGGTGTCTCGCGCGTGCTGCAGCGCACCTGCCAGGTCATGAACGAGCTGCGCACCGACGACGTGGGCCGCCTGCGCGCGGCCGGCGTGATCGACCTGCCCACGCTGCAGCGCTACCTGAACTTCCACTACAGCGTGACCATCGACCTGTTCGGCGCCGACCAGTCCAGCAATGCCGCCACCTTCTACAGCAGCGGCCTCAAGGGCCGCTACGAGGAAGGCAAGCGCGCGGACGACCACCGCCTGCACGACCAGCACTACAAGGTGCTGGAAGTGGTGGACGGCAGGCTGCAGGAAAAGGAAGTACCCATGCTCAACGCGCTCAACGAGGTGCTGCGCGACGACTACATCAAGGACTCCAACGCGGGCGTGGGCCGCTGGAACAAGGTCATGGAAAAGGCCGGCATCGACTTCCGCCTCACCGTGCCGCACAAGGCCTTCAACCGCCAGATCGGCGCGCTGGCCGGCGTGCGCATGAGCCCCGACGGCCGCGTGGTCAGCGAGCAGGAATGGCGCATGCGCGAGGACGAATGGCTGCCCTCGGACGCCGACCGCGCCTTCGTCGCCTCGCTCATGGGCCGCTGCGTGGAGCCGGGCCAGTTCGCGGGCTGGATCGCGCCGCCGGTCATGGGCATCAACCGCCAGCCCGTGGATTTCGAATACGTGCGCTTCAACTGAAGCGCCGCGCCAGCAGGGAGTCGCCCATGACAGTCGCCTTGGTAGAACACGGCATCCTCACCCAGCACCTGATCGACCCGGAGATCTGCATCCGCTGCAACACCTGCGAGGCCACCTGCCCCGTGGGCGCCATCACGCACGATGACCGCAACTACGTGGTACAGGCCGAGCAGTGCAACGGCTGCATGGACTGCGTCTCGCCCTGCCCCACGGGCGCCATCGACAACTGGCGCAAGGTGCCGCTGGCGAGCGCCTATCCCGTGGCCGAGCAGCTGCTCTGGGACGAGCTGCCCGAGGAACTGCCGCCTGAGGCGCTGGTTCAGGCACGGGCCCAGGCACAGGACACAGGGGGCGCGCCTGCCGCCGAGGACCTGAGCCAGGCCCAGGCCGTGATCGCGGCGGCCGCCACGCGCGGTGCGGATGCGGCCCGGCCCGATGACCAGGCCGATACCCAGGTGTTGCGCAGCGCCAGCTACGGCGCCACCGTGCCGCCCTGGTCAGCCGCCCATCCGTACACCAACCTGCATGGCCCCAGGAGCCCCGTCACGGCCACCGTGGTCGGCAACCTCAACTGCACGGAGGCGGGCTTCGACAGCGAGACCCACCACATCGTGCTGGACTTCGGCAGCCAGCCGTTCCCCGTGCTCGAAGGCCAGTCCATCGCCGTCATCGCGCCCGGCACCGATGCCCAGGGCCGCCCGCATGTGGCGCGCCAGTACTCGGTGGCCAGTGCGCGCAATGGCGAGCGGCCCGGCTACAACAACCTGGCGCTGACCGTGAAACGCGTCACCCAGGACCACCAGGGCCGCCCCGTGCGCGGCGTGGCCAGCAACTACCTGTGCGACGCACGCATCGGCGACAGGGTCCAGGTCATAGGCCCGTTCGGCCAGTCGTTCCTGATGCCCAACCATCCCCGCTCGCACATCGTGATGATCTGCACGGGCACGGGCAGCGCCCCCATGCGCGCCATGACCGAATGGCGCAGGCGGCTGCGCAAGAGCGGCAGGTTCGAGGGCGGCAAGCTCATGCTGTTCTTCGGCGCACGCACGCCGCAGGAGCTGCCCTACTTCGGCCCGCTGCAAAGCCTGCCGCGCGACTTCATCGACAACAACCTGGCCTTCTCGCGCGTGGCCGGCCAGCCCCGGCGCTACGTGCAGGACCTGCTGCGCGAACGTGCGGCCGACCTGGCGGCCCTGCTGCGCGACGACAACGCGCACTTCTACGTCTGCGGGCTCAAGAGCATGGAGGAAGGCGTGGTGCTGGCACTGCGCGACGTGGCGCAGCAAGCCGGGCTGGACTGGGAGCAGGTGGGCGCGCGCCTCAAGCGCGAAGGCCGGCTGCATCTGGAGACTTATTGAATCGCCACAGGCCCATACGCATCGCCGGCCAGGGCCTGGGCCAGTATCCAGGCAGGGTCCACCAGCCCGGCGCCGCGCGCCAGCGGCGACTGCGGCAGGGCCAGCGGGATCTCGGTGCAGCCCATGATCACGGGCACATCGCCATGGCGCTGCAGCAGCGGGGCCAGCACCTCGCCGAAGCAGCGCGCAGCCAGGTCCATGTCGCCCTGCTTGACGCCGTCGTAGATGCCCTGCATGAGCCGCACGCGGCCCTGCGCATCGGGCTGCAGCACGGTGATGCCGCACTCGGCCAGTGCCGCGTCGTACAGGCCGCTGTCATAGGTGCCCTGCGTGGCCAGCACGATGGCCTGCTGCGCGCCGCCGGCCTGCAGGTGCAGGGCGGCCTGGCGCGCGATGTGCAGCACATGCAGCTGCGGAAACAGCGCCTGCAGCTGCCCATGCCAGGCATGGGCCGTGTTGCAGGCCAGGGCCACGCTGCGCACGCCCAGCGCCGCCATGCGGCCCACGCCCTGCAGCAGGTGCTGGGCCGGCCCCGTGGGCGACTGCGGGTCCGCGCGCAGCGCCGCGCTGCGGTCGGGCATGGGCAGCTGCACCAGCCAGTGCTCGGGATAGGCCTGGTCATGCACGGGCAGGCCCTGCTGCTGCAGGTGCGCCGTGCAGGCCTGCACGAACAGGCGCACGAAATCCGCGCCTGCGGCCGGGCCCATGCCCCCGAGAATGCCCACCGCGCGCGGGGGCTGAAGCTGCTGCTGCATGCTGCGATCCAAAATCAAAAAGCAGGTTTGTCGCTGAGGTCCTGCAGGTTTTTCTGCAACTGCTCGCTCATCGGCAGGCCCAGGGCCACGTTCCTCGGGGCAATGGGCTGCATGAACCACTTGTCATACAGCCTGGCGAACGCGCCCGACTTCATCATGTCGCCGATCACGCCATCGACCAGCTGCTTGAACTGGGCATCGTCCTTGCGCAGCATGCAGGCATAGGGCTCGACCTGCAGCGAGTCGGCCACCACCTCGAAGTCCCCGGGGTTCTTGGCCGTGGGGATCAGGCCGAAGAGCAGGATGTCGTCCATGCCGAAGGCCGCGGCGCGGTCGTTCTCCACCAGCAGGAAGCCGTCCGCATGGTCCTTGGCCATGACGATGTTCATGCCCCAGGCCTTGTCGGCATTGGCCTTGCGCAGCACCTGCAGGTTGGTGGTTCCCGTGGTGATGGCCACGGTCTTGTCCTTGAGGTCGGCGTAGTTTTTGATGCCCGAACTCTTCTTCACCAACAGCCGCGTGCCCGTGTAGAAATGGTTGATGGCAAAGGCCACCTCCTTGCCGCGCACCGTGTTGTTGGTGGTCGATCCGCATTCCAGGTCGATGGTGCCGTTGGCCAGCAGCGGCATGCGGTTCTGCGAGGTCACGGCCTGCCACTGCACCTTGAGATCGGGCCGGTTCACCGCCTTCTTCACGGCCTCGGCCACGGCCTGGGACATCTCCACCGTCATGCCGATGGGCTTGCCGTTGTCCAGGTAGCTGAAGGGCACGGAGGACTCGCGGTAGGCCAGCGTGATGCGGCCGCTGTCGCGCACCTTGGCCAGCGTGTCGGCATGGGCCGCAGCCAGGCCTCCCAGGGCCAGGGCCGCGCACAGCGCGGTGGTGTGAAGTTGCATGCTTGTCTCCTCGTCTTTGGTGGATGTGCGGCCAGTGTAGGAAGGGCGGCGGCCTTTGCGGAATGACAATATCGGGCCGGTCCATGTCCGCCGGTTATGGGCTGTCGCCCTGCCCTGAGCAGCAGCCCCCGGCCATAACCTGCGTGCATACCCACTGTGCCAAATGCCATGGCCCGGCCCGCCGCGTGCGGCCTACAGTGCGGATGCATGGAGAAACGATCAATGCATGTCTGCATCGTGGGCGCCGGCATCGTCGGCCTGGCAACGGCCTGGGCGCTGCGGCAGGCAGGCCACCGCATCACCGTGCTGGACCGCGCACCGGGCCCCGCACAGGGCGCCAGCGGCGGCAATGGCGCGCAGCTGAGCTATTCCTACGTGCAGCCGCTGGCCGATCCCGGCATCTGGAAGATGCTGCCCCGCCTGCTGCTGCAAAAGGATTCGCCGCTGGCCTTCCGCCTGCGCGCCGACCCCGCGCAATGGGCCTGGGGACTGCGCTTTCTGGGCGCCTGCAATGCCCATGCCTCGGCCGAAGGAACGCGCGCCCTGCTGGCCCTGGCCGCCGAAAGCCGCCAGGCCTTCGAGTCGCTCCAGGCCGACGAGGCACTGGCCTGCGACCTGCACACGCCGGGCAAGCTGGTGCTCTACCCCACCCAGCAGGCGCTGGATGCCGCCGCGCAGCAGGTGGCACTGCAGGCGGGCCTGGGCGGTGCGCCGCAGCGCATCGTCAACGCCGCCGAAGTGGCGCGCATCGAACCCGCGCTCGCCGGCTACGCCCAGCGCATTGCAGGCGCCGTACACACGCCCAGCGAGGCCGCCGCCGACTGCCGCCTGCTGTGCGAGCAACTGGCCGCCCGGCTCACCGCGCGCGGCGCCGAACTGCGCTACGGCGTGGAGCTGCAGGGCTTCGAGCGCGAGGGCGACGCCGTCACCGGCCTGCGCACCGCCGCAGGCCCGTTGCCGCTGCGCGCCGACCACTACGTGCTGGCCAGCGGCTGGGAAAGCGCGGTCCACGCGCGCCAGCTGGGCCTGCGCATTCCCGTCTACCCGCTCAAGGGCTACAGCATCACCGCCGATGCCGCCGCGCAGCTGCCGCACGCCGCGCCCCGGGTCAGCGTCACCGACACCGCACGCAAGGTCGTCTTCGCACGCATCGGCGAACGCCTGCGCGTGGCCGGCATGGTGGAAATCGTGGGCCACGACACAGGCACCGACCCGCGCCGCATCGCCAGCCTGCGCCGCTCCACGCAGGAGGTCTTCGCCGACCTGCCGCTGGACGGCAACCTGCACCCCTGGACCGGCATGCGCCCCGCCACACCCACCGGCCTGCCCCTCACCGGCCGCCAGCGCGGCGGTCCGCGCAACCTGTGGCTGCAGACGGGGCACGGCGCGCTGGGGCTGACGCTGGCGTTCGGTTCGGCGCAGAGGCTGGTGGGGCAGATGGAGGAGGCCTGAAACCCGCAGGCCTCAACCAGCCAGCAACTCGCGCAAGGCCTTGCGCATTTCCTCGGTCATTGCCCGCGCCAGCACCGACCCCGGCCGCTGGGGCAGGCTCAGGGCATTCACACCCACCGTGATGCGCGGCAGCAGGGGGACGACATGGACCTTGCGGCGGTCGGCGGCCAGGGCGGTGCAGCCGTCCATGATGGCGGCGCCCAGGCCGTACTCGGCCATGGACAGGGCCGCGTGGTAGGTCTGCACGGTGACCACGGGCGACAGGCCCACGCCGTGCTCGCGGCAGGCCTGGCCCAGGCGCATGCCCAGCGGGTCGCGTGCATCGAGAGCGACCACGGGCAGCTCGGCCAGGTCCTTGAGCTCCATCCCCTCTTCGCGCACGCGCGAGGGCGGCAGCAGGCCCTTGGGCAGCACGCAGAACATGTCCACCTCGGCCAGCAGCTCATGCTCCAGCGCGGGCTGGCCCACGGAGCTGATGACGAAGCCCACGTCGGCCTCCTGCAGCAGCAGGGCCGAGACCACCTGGGGCGTGTGAAGCGCCTGCACATGGACCTGCACCTGCGGGTGGCGGCGCCGAAAGCCGGCCACGGCGCGCGGCAGCACCTCGCGGCTGAGCGCGAAGACGGTGAGCACGGTGAGCCGGTCCGCTGCCCGGCCATGGCGCAGGTTGTCGGCCAGACGCTGGACCTCGTCGAGCTGCTCGAACAGCTTCTCGATGTGGGGGAACAGCGCCAGCGCCTCATTGGTGGGCGTGAGCCGCCCGCGTGCGCGCTGGAACAGCGCAAAGCCCAGCTGCAGCTCCGCATGCTGCAGGGTGCGGCTGACGGCCGGCTGGGTGATGTTGATCAGCCGTGCGGCAGCGCTGACGCTGCCGGTCTGCATGACGGCATTGAAGACCTCGATGTGGCGCAGGCGCATGGGCCGTCCTAAGCACGGTCACTCTTGAGCGGACTGCGCGCGGGCCATCCGCTCGCTCTTCCAGTAGACGTCGTCGCCGCCATCCATGCGGTTGAGCACGCGTGCCAGCACGAACAGCAGATCGGACAGGCGGTTCAGGTATTGGCGCGGCGCGGGCCGCATGGCCTCGCCCTGCTCCAGCGCCACCACCATGCGCTCGGCGCGGCGCGCCACGGTGCGGCAGACATGGGCCTGGGCTGCTGCGCGGCTGCCGGCCGGCAGGATGAATTCCTGCAGCCGGGGCAGCTGCGCGTTGTAGTGGGCCAGCGCTTCATCGAGCTGCAGCAGGGCGTCGTCCTTGAGCAGTTCATAGCCGGGAATGGACAGCTCGCCGCCGAGGTTGAACAGCTGGTGCTGCACATCGACCAGCAGCTCGCGCACGTCCTCGGGCAGGGCCTCGCACAGCAGCAGGCCGATGTGGGAATTGAGCTCGTCCACATCGCCCATGGCGTGCGGGCGGCCGCTGTTCTTGGAGACGCGCGTGTTGTCGCCCAGGCCCGTGCTGCCGTCGTCTCCGGTGCGCGTGGCGATCTGTGTCAAACGGTTGCCCATGGGCGTTCTCCTTGGCGGTGCGGGGGTGGAAAGCCGGACCCGTAACGGCCCAACACCCAATTGTGCGTTACAGGCGGCACGCAAATGTTGTAGCAGGCAACAGCCGGCAAAAGTGCTGGCCCTGCTGCGCTGCAACAGGTGGAATGCAGTCATGTTCCACGTTCGACAAGGAGTTCGACACATGACCTCTCAACTGCGCAAAGTCTCTGGTTTTGAAATCCGCAGCGTGATGTTGTTCGCGGCCATTTCGCTGGGCAGCGTTGCTGCCATGGCGCAGACATCTACTCCCGCTGCGCCTCCTTCGCAGGCCTCCTTTGGAGCCGGTAGCGGTCCTGCCACCGGCGTACAAGCAGCGCCGGCCCCTTCGTCGGCCGGCGCCAACGAGGTGCAGGCCGCATTCGACCGCGCCGACACCAACCGGGACGGCAAGCTGAGCAAGAAGGAGGCCGAGGCCCTGCCCGCCGTGAGCAGCAATTTCGCCCAGATCGATGCCGACAAGAACGGATCGCTGTCGCGCGATGAATTCAGCAAGGCTGTCCAGCCGCGCTGACACCCGGATGCCTGGCGGCTGACCTACACGGTTGGGCGACAGGGCCGGTGGTATTCTTTCCGGTTCCCCCTGGAGAACACCGATGAACGCCCCTGTCGCCCCCGTCCGCCTGCAGCCTGACTTCGCTCAGCGCCCCATCCCCGAAGCCTTCCTCCAAGCCCTGGCCCAGCGTTTCGGCGCCCAGTGCTCCACGGCTTTGGCGGTGCGCGAACAGCACGGCCGCGACGAGGGCGCCATCCAGGCGCCCCCGCCTGCGGCCGTGGTCTTTGCCGAGAGCACGCAGGATGTACAGGACGCGCTGAAGCTGGCCGACCAGCATGCCGTGCCGGTCATCCCCTACGGCGCAGGCTCCTCGCTCGAAGGCCATCTGCTGGCCGTCGAAGGCGGCATCAGCCTGGACCTGAGCCGCATGAACCGCATTCTCTCGGTCAACACCGAGGACCTGACGGTCACCGTGCAGCCCGGCATCACGCGCAAGCAGCTCAACGATGCCATCAAGGACACGGGCTTCTTCTTCCCCATCGATCCCGGCGCAGATGCCTCCATCGGCGGCATGACCGCCACGCGCGCCAGCGGCACCAATGCCGTGCGCTACGGCACCATGCGCGAGAACGTGCTGGCGCTGGAACTGGTCACGGCCAGCGGCGAGCTGATGCGCACCGGCACGCGCGCCAAGAAAAGCAGCGCGGGCTACGACCTCACGCGCCTGATCGTGGGCAGCGAGGGCACGCTGGGCGTGGTCACCGAGATCACGGTGCGCCTGTACCCGCTGCCCGAGGCCGTGAGCGCGGCCATCTGCTCCTTCCCCAGCATCGAGGCCGCCGTGCGCACGGTGATCCAGACCATCCAGATGGGCGTGCCGATCGCGCGCGTGGAACTGGTGGACGTGAACTCGGTGCGCATGGTCAATGCCTACAGCAAGCTCACGCTGCGCGAGGAACCCATGCTGCTGATGGAGTTCCACGGCTCGCCCACGGGCGTGAAGGAGCAGGCCGAGATGGTGCAGGACATTGCGGGCGAGTTCGGCGGCAACGCCTTCGAATGGGCCGAGCGTCCCGAGGACCGCACGCGATTGTTCACGGCCCGCCACAACGCCTATTTCGCGGCTGTCTCCAGCCGCCCCGGCTGCCGCTGCATCACCACCGACGCCTGCGTGCCCATCAGCCGCCTGGCCGATGCGCTGCTGGACTCGGTGCGCGAGGCCGACGACAGCGGCATTCCCTACTTCCTCGTCGGCCACGTGGGCGACGGCAACTTCCACTTCGGCTACCTGATCGACCCGGACAACGAGGACGAGCGCTCGCGCGCCGAGCAGCTCAACCACCAGCTGGTGTCGCGCTCCATTGCGCTGGGCGGCACCTGCACGGGCGAGCATGGCGTGGGCATCCACAAGATGAATTTCCTGCGCGAGGAAGCCGGCGACGGCGCGGTGCAGATGATGCGCTCCATCAAGCAGGCGCTGGACCCGAAGAACATCCTGAATCCCGGGAAAATCTTCAGCCTCTGAGTCCCTCCGCCTCGGCCTTCTCGCGCAGGAAGTCGATCAGCGTGGTGATGGCCCGCGTCTGGTAGCGGGACGGCATGTACAGCAGGTACTGGCGCGTGGCCAGAAAGTCCAGGCTGCCCGGCGGCAGCGGCAGGCGCTCAAGCGCGCCGCTGGCCAGTTCGGCCGCCACCATGTAGCGCGGCACCACGGCCACGCCCAGGCCCTGCAGCACGGCATCGCGCAGGAAATGGAAGTTGGGCGACATCAGGCGCGGGCGTATGCGCAGCTCGGTGGGCCGGGCGCCGTTCATGCCCGCCGTGCGCAGCTTCTGGCCCGTGAGCGCCGAGGTGATCAGCGGCACGCGCTTGAGCGCCAGCAGCGAGTCGGGATGGCCATGCTGCGCCAGGAACTGCGGCGTGGCGCAGGCCTCGTAGAGCACATCGCCGAGCTTGCAGGCCACCAGGCTTTCGGGCGGCTCGGTCATCACGCGCACGGCGAAGTCCACCGCGCCCTGCATCAGGTCCTCGATGTCGTTGTCGAAGATCACCTCCAGCGTGATGCCCGGGTGCATGCGCATGAACTCCGTCAGCCAGCCCGACATCTGCAGCTGGCCGTAGCCGCTGGGTACGCTCAGCCGCACGGTGCCCTGCAGGCTCTGGCCCAGGCTGTCCACCGACTCGGCCGCCGCCATGACCTCCTGGCGTATCGCCCGTCCATGCGCGTACAGGCGCAGGCCCAGCTCGGTGGGCTCGACCTGTCGCGTGGTGCGGCGCAGCAGCTGCTGGCCGATCTGGCGCTCGAACTGGTTGAGCCGGTGGCTGACGTTGGCGCGACTCATGCCCAGGCGCACGGCGGCGCGGCTCAGGTTGCCGGCTTCGATGATGTCCACCAGCAGGGACAGTCCGCCCAGATCCATTGTCAAACCTCAGTACACACAATGTCCATTTTTTAGCACGATTGTCAAAGTCCATAAACGAATGAAGAATGCGGGCCTGCCCGGGCATCACCGGCCCGTTGCGGTTTTCGTGGTTCGACAAGGTTTCGCATGAGTGCTCTCCCCTCTTCCCTGCCGCTGGACGGCGTGCGCGTCCTGGATCTTTCGCGCGTGCTGGCCGGCCCCATGTGTGCCATGGCGCTGGCCGACCTGGGTGCCGATGTCGTCAAGGTCGAGCACCCGGGCCGCGGCGACGACACGCGCGACTGGGGCGTGCGCGTGGGCCAGCGCAACACCTCCTACTTCAACAGCGCCAACCGCAACAAGCGCTCGGTCACGCTGGACCTGCAGGCCGAAGAGGGCCTGCGCATCGCACGCGAGCTGGCGGCCGACAGCGATGTGGTCATCCAGAACTTCAAGGTCGGCGGCGCCGAGAAGCTGGGGCTGGGCTACGAGCAGCTGTCGCAGCTGAACCCGCGCCTGGTGTACTGCTCCATCTCGGGCTACTCGCGCAGCGGCCCCGAGGCCACGCGGCCCGGCTACGACCTGGTGGTGCAGGGCGAGTCCGGCATCATGGCCATGAACGGCGAGCAGGGCCAGGGTCCGCTGAAGTTCGGCGTGGCCGCCGTGGACATGTTCACGGGCATGTACTCGGCCCAGGCCATCCTGGCCGCGCTCTACGAGCGCGAGCGCAGCGGGCGCGGCCGCCATGTGCAGATGGCCCTGTACGACTGCGGCCTGATGATCACCAGCTACTACGGCATGGAGGCCTTGCTCAAGGCCGGCGACCCGCCCAAGTTCGGCAACGCCCATCCGTCCATCGTGCCCTACGGCGTGTTCGAGGCGGCCGACGGCCCGCTGGTCATCACCGTGGGCAACAACGGCCAGTTCCAGCGCTTTTGCACCGACGTCATCGCCAAGCCCGAGTGGGCCGCCGACGAGCGCTTTGCCACCAATACCGCACGCTCGGCAAACCGCGATCTGCTGATGCCGCTGGTGCAGGCCGAGCTGCTGCGCTTCACGCGCGCCCAATTGCTCGAATGCCTGACGGCCGCGCAGATTCCCTGCGGCGAGGTGCTGGGCCTGTTCGAGGCCCTGAACTCGCAGCGCACGGCCGACGCCGGCCTGCTGCACCGCTTCGAGGACAGCGAAGCCGGCAGCCAGTCCGTGCTGGCCCCGCCCTATGCGCTGGACGGCCAGCGCCTGCCCGTACGCCGCCCGCCGCCGCACCAGGGCGAACACACCGACGAGGTGCTGCAGCAGCGCCTGGGCCTGGACGAACAGGCCCGCGCCGCGCTGCGCGCCAAAAACATCATCTGAGAGCGCGCAGACGTTCCCACCCAGACCGCTCCACGGCTCTCATTTCCACCCCTTCCCGCTTGAGGAGACATATGACTTCCACCCCCTTCCAGGCCTCGCGCCGCCAGATCCTTTCCGCCGCCTGCGCCACCGCCATCGCCACGCTGGCCCCCGCCGCACGGGCCCAGAGCCAGTGGCCCGACAAGCTGATCAAGCTGACCGTGGCCTTCCCGCCCGGCGGCCCCACCGACACGGCCGCGCGCATCGTCGCGCAGCGCCTGACCGAGCGCCTGGGCCAGACCATCGTCATCGACAACCGCCCCGGCGCCTCGGGCTCGGTGGGCACGGCGGCCTTCATCAAGTCGCAGCCCGACGGCTACTCGCTGTCCATGTTCGGCATGCCCGCGCTGCTGGCGCCCATGCTGTTCAACAACAACCTGTACGACGTGCGCAAGGACTTCCTGCCCGTGGCCACGGTCTATGACCTGCCCATGGCCATCGTCATCAACCCGCGCGAGCTGCCGGACGTGACCAACCTGCAGCAACTGATCGAGCACGCCAAGAAGGCCAAGCCGGCGCTGAACTACACCAGCTCGGGCACGGGCAGCTTCGGCCACCTGTCCATGGAGCAGCTCAAGGACCTGGGCGGCTTCGACATGCAGCACGTGCCGTACCGCGGCAGCGCGCCGGCCGTGACCGACCTGATCGGCGGCCAGATCGCCGTGATGTTCGCCGACGTGGTCGCGGCCCTGCCCCACATCCAGGCCGGCAAGCTGCGCGCCATTGCCGTCAGCTCGCAAAAGGCCAAGCAGCTGCTGCCCAATGTGAAGTCGGTGGCCGAGCAGGGCTTCCCCGGCTTCGACGCCGACACCTGGGGCGGCCTGATCGCCCCGCTGAACACGCCTCCCGCCGTGGTCCAGCGCCTGAACCAGGAGCTCAAGCTCATCCTGGCCGAGCCCGAGCTGCAAAAGAAGATGCTGGCCGCAGGCGCCATCGCCACCTACCAGGACGGCGCGGCCATGAAGGCGCGCCTGAATGCCGACTTCACGCGCTGGAGCAAGATCGCGAAAGACAAGAACATCTCTTCGCAGTAAGAACACAGAGCGCCCCACGATGCGCCTTCAGGGCATGCCGCAAGGCATGCCCTTTTTTGCTTTTTGACCCCGCCATCCGCAGCGTGCGCCAGGTTTCGCTGCCGGGCCGCCCCAAGGCGAAACGCGGCCCCCTCGGGGGGCGCCCGGCCAGGGGCAGCGGACCATGCGAAGCAGGGGGAGCGTGGGGGCTACTTCGACAGATCCATGATCATGCGCGTGGCCAGGTACAGGCGCGGCACGATGGTGTTCAGCTGCACATACTCCGCATCATTGGAGTGCGCGCCGTAGCCGCTCAGGCCAAAGCCCTCGATGACGGCACCCTTGGCCTTGAGTGCCGCAAACGCCGCGTCGGTGCCGCCGCCCGTGGCCTTTTCCATCACGCTCATCTTCAGGCCCAGCTCATCGCTGTAGATGGTCTGCGCCTGTTTGGCCAGGCTGCGCGAGGCCTCGTTGGCCTCCAGCGGCGGGCGGCGCACCTCGAACTTGAGCTGCACCTTGCTGGCGTCCAGCAGCTTGTGGCCCACCTTGGCCTGCATGGCCTGCTCCAGCGCCGTGAAGTCGGCCACGCGCAGCGCGCGGGCGTCGGCCTGGGCCGTGGCCTCGGCGGGAATGACGTTGCGGTTGGTGCCGGCCTTGGCCACGGTCCAGTTGAGCTTGAGGCCGGTCTCGGGCTTGGACAGGTCCTTCATCTGCAGCAGCTGGTGCGACAGCTCGTACAGCGCGTTCACGCCGTCCTCGGGCTTGGCGCCCGCGTGCGAGGCCTTGCCCTCGACCTTGAGGTAGGCCGCGCCGATGCCGCTGGTGGCCAGGCGCACGCCGCCGTCGGTGCCGCCGCCTTCGAACGAGAAGACCGCATCCTGCTCGGCGCCCATGCGCGTGATGGTGCTGCGCGCGCCGGGCGAGCTGATTTCCTCGTCGCTGTTCATCAGCACGGTCAGCGTGCCGTAGTTGTCGAAGCCCAGCTGGCGCAGCATGGCCACGGTGTGCAGGATCAGGGCCACGCCCTGCTTGTCGTCGGCAATGCCCAGGCCGTAGGCGCGCTCGCCGTCGATGCGAAACGGCTGGTCCTTGAGCATGCCGCGCAGGTAGACCGTGTCCATGTGGGCGATCAGCATGATGCGGCTGGTGCCCTTGCCCTTGAACTCGGCATGCACCATGGGGCCGATCTTCTCGGGCGTGTCACCCAGCCGGTAGACGTCGGTGGGCTGCAGGATCTCGACCTTGCCGCCCTGCTCGCGCAGCTTGCCGGCCACGTAGTTGGCGATCTGCTCCACGCCCTCCATGTCCTTGCTGCCCGACTCGATGTGCACCAGGTCGCGCAGCGTGTCCAGCAAGGGCTGCTGGTGCTTTTGCGCCAGCGCCTGGATATCGGCCTTGGGCGCAGCCAGGGCACTGCCGGACAGGCCGGCCATGGCAAGGGCCAGCGCCAGCGGGGCGCTGCGGAACATGAGGGAAAGCGGTGCGAAGGCGGAACGCATGGACAGGTCTCCTGTGTTGAAAAAGTTGTGCCTGCACGATAGCAGGCGCCGCGCAGGGCGCACGCAATTGGCGTGCCTGTTTTGTCCATCTCTGCGCCCAAAGCAAAGGCCCCGCAAGCCTGGGCCTGCGGGGCCTTGTGGGGAGCGCGACCCGGTATCAGCCCGCGCTCAGCGCCATGCCGCTTTTCCGGCTCACGCCATCGCCCACGACCACGGCCGACACCACGCTCAGCACCAGGGCAATGGCCGATCCGTAGAACACGCCGTGGCTCATGCCGTGGTCCAGCATGTAGCCGAACACCGGCGCGGCCAGGCAAAAGCCCAGGTCCAGGCCCGAATACACCGTGCCGTAGACGCGGCCCGTGGCGCCGGGCGGGGCGGCGCGCTTGATCAGCATGTCGCGCGAGGGGCCGGCCAGGCCCGTGCCCAGGCCCGCGATGGAGGCCACGGCCACGGCCGCCATGGCCGGCAGCCAGCCCGTGCCGACCAGGAACAGCGCAACACCCGAGCCCAGCATGCAGATGGAGATCACCTTTTCCAGCCGCTGCACGCGGCCCACGAGGAAGCCACCGGCCAGCATGCCTGCCGCGCCGCACAGCATGTAGCCCGTGACGATCAGCGCCGTCACGCTCAGCGGCAGTCCGTACATGGACTGCATGGCGGGGCTGGCAAAGCTCTGGATGGCGCTGAGCGCGCAGGTGCTCCAGAAGAAGAACGAGAAGCACAGCCAGACCGAGGGCAGCTTCAGGAAGGCCATGGGATGCTCCTGCGGCACGGCGGCCGCAGCGGCGCGCGCCGCGGGGGCCTGGGCATCGGCCGCACGGTCGTCCAGCGCCTCGCGGTTGAGCACCATGATGGTGAGGATGACGGCGGCCAGGGCCGCGCCGCACAGGCAGGCCAGGCGCCACGAGCCCGTGGCCGTGGTGATGCCCGCCATGAACAGCGGCGCCAGCGCCCAGCCGATATTGCCCGACAGGCCGTGCACCGAGAACGCATGGCCGATGCGCTTGGCCGACACGCGCTTGTTGAGGATGGTGAAGTCCACCGGGTGGAAGGGCGCATTGCCCAGGCCCGCGAAGAAGGCCGCCAGCAGCAGCATTCCATAGCCCTGTGCCAAGCTGGCGACCACGCCCGCCACGGTGAAGCTGCCCAGCGCCGCAAACAGAATGGGGCGCGCGCCGAAGCGGTCCACGGCAAAGCCGGCCATGGCCTGTCCCACGCCGGAGACCACGAAGAACAGCGACACCATCACGCTGAGCTCGGCATAGCTGTAGCCGAACTCGGCGATCAGCCACGGGAACAGCGGCGGCAGCAGCAGGTGGAAGAAATGCGAGGAACCATGCGCCAGGCCGATCAGGCCGATGGTGCGCACATCGCTGCGCAGCGGGTCCGGCGCCACGGCGTCCGGCATGGAAGAGGAAGAGGCGGTCATGGGCCGCATCTTAGGCAGCAGCGTTTCGTCTTGTATGCGATAGTCTGCCAACTTCTATCGCAAACATGCCAATGCCTGTCTCCACGCACGGCACCCCTGCCGACACTCTTGCCGACACCCTGCCCAGCGCCTGCCCCGCAGCCGCACTGCGGTCGGTGCGCAGGGCCCGGCCGATGGAGCCGGTGGAGGCCCTGCATCCGCACCTGTTCGTGCCCACGCCCCAGCGCCCCGTGCGCGCCAAGCAGCATCGCCTGTCGGCACGCACGCGCGTCATACCGCACAGCCACAGCTGGGCACAGATCGCCATCTCGCTGGACGGCGTGCTGCACCTGTCGGCCCCCCAGGGCACGCTGATCGCCCCACCCTCCAAGGCCGTGTGGATTCCGCCCGGCCTGGTCCACGCCGTGGCCATGGTCGAGGAAGCCGATCTCGTCTCCATCTACGTGCTGCAGGACGATCCGGCACAGGGCCCCGTACTGCCGGACCTCCCGTCCTGCGGCGTGGCCTGCAACCCGCAGGACTGGGCACGCTGCCGCGTGCTGGAGGTTTCGCCGCTGATGCGCGAGCTGATCACGGCCCTGCCCAAGCAAAGCGATGACCAGCCCGCCCCGGACGCCGCCACCCTGCAGCGCGAGCACCATCTGAGCGCCCTGCTGCTGGAAGAGCTTCGCCGGGCCAGCGAAGTCCACCTTGGCGTGAACATGCCCCAGGACAAGCGGCTGCGCATGCTCTGCGAGGCCGTCGTGGCCGACCCCACCCAGCACGAGAGCCTGGCCGACTGGGCGGCAGACACCGGCGCCAGCCCGCGCACCGTGGCCCGGCTGTTCCAGCAGCAGCTGGGCTGCAGCTTCACCACCTGGCGCCAGCAAGTGGTGCTGGCCCACGGCCTGAGCCTAGCCGCGCGCGGCCTTCCCATACAGCAGATCGCGGCCGAGCTGGGATACAGCCCCAGCGCCTTCAGCGCCATGGTGCACCGCACGGTGGGCATGCCTCCGGCACGGTTCTTCGGGCAGCAGGCCGGCTCCGCTGCCCACAGGGTCGGATCAGGCGCTGTATCGCGGCCGATCAGGGAATTACAGGGAGCCATCGCCTCTTCGCGATAGCTGATCCGATATAGGGTTTGCCTAAGGCCAGCCCATGGAATAGGGCGGCGCCCTGCGTGCTCTTATGCCGCATGATCTCCACCGCCGAGTCGCGCTACAACCAGTGGGTGCGCGAGCACTACCGATTCCTGCTGCGCAGCGCCTGGGCGCTGACCGGCTCGCGCGCGCTGGCCGAGGACGTGGTGCAGGACTGCTTCACCAGCGCCTGGCGCTTTCGCCACCAGCTGCGCGAGGCCGCAATGGCGCGGGCCTGGCTGTTCCAGATCATGCGCCGCCATGCCTTCCGGCACCTTGCGCCATCGGCCCATCTGGTCAGCGATGACGAGGCACTGGACCAGCATCCCGCCCCCTCCCCCTCGCCTTCGGCGCTGGATGACCGGCTCGACGTGGTCAAGGCGCTGTCGCGCATCGCCCCCATCCACCGCGAGGTGCTGGTGCTCTATTACTTCGACGACATGCCCACGGCCCAGATGGCAGAGGCCCTGGACATTGCGCCGGGCACGGTGCTGTCGCGCCTGTCACGCGCCCGCGATGCGCTGAAGGCGGCCCTGGAGCAGGCCGCCCCGGCGCCTGCTCCAGAGACTGCCAGCGTGATCCCGCTGCGCCCCACCCCGCTGCGCGCCACCCGATAGCAAGGCTTGAAATGACTGCCCCGGACACGACCGACGAATCGGCCTTCGACCTGCGCGCACGCGCCGAACTGGCCCTGGCCTTCGACCCCGGGCCGCACGGCGAGCCGCCCGCCCATCTGCTGCGCCACACGCCCTGGCATGCGCGCAGCGGCGTGCGCCGGCTGATCGCCGCGCTGCTGGTGGGCAGCTCGGCCGCCACCGCCGTATTCGCCATGCGCCCGCCCGAGCTGGTGCGCGCCGCCATCGAGCACGAGTACTACGAGCGCACGCTGCGCGGCAGCTTCATGCCCGAGGCCGAGGTGGCGCGCCGCCTGGACCTGCCGGCCGGCGAGAAGCTGCCCGGCTACACCCAGCTGATGCGGCCCTGCGACATCGACGGCACGCGCGCCTACCACCTGACCACCTTCTTCGAGAAGGGCGGCATCGTCACCGTGCTGGCCTTCGACCAGCCCCAGCGCCTGGCCGATGGCCAGGGCTGGTGGGCCAACATGCACTGGCAGGTCGTTCGCTCGCGCGAAGGCCGGCCGCTGGTGCTGGTAGCCCAGAAGAAACAGGCCCTGGCCGTGGCCAGCAAGGCCCTGGGCACCCCTGCCCCATGAGATGCCCCATGACACGCCCCATGACAACCACCACGAGGAGACACCCATGAACCACTTGCCGACATCGCCCACCTCCCCCGCGCGCCGCAGCCTGCTGGCCGGCAGCGCCAGCGCACTGGCCGCCGCAGGCCTGGCCGGCCTGCACCAGGGCGCACTGGCCCAAGCCCAGTCCCAGGCACCCGCAGCTGCGGCAGCACCGGCGGCCAAGCCCCTGCCCGGCTACGCGGGCTGGAAGAAGGCCGATGCCCTCATCGTCCACAGCTCCACCACCATAGAGACGCGGCGCGGCGCCTTCGGCACCAGCGTGATCACGCCCAGCGACCAGCTCTATGTGCGCAACAACCTGCCCACACCGCCCGAATCCATCGTGGCCGACCGCGATGCCTGGCAGTTGCAGGTGGAGGGCGTGCGCCAGCCCCGCAGCCTCAGCGTGCGCGAGCTCAAGTCCCTGGGACTGGAGACCGTGGCCATGGTGCTGCAGTGCTCGGGCAATGGCCGGGCCTTCTTTCCCAGCAAGCCCAGCGGCACGGCCTGGACCGTGGGTGCGGCCGGCTGCGTGGTCTGGAGCGGCGTGCCCGTGCGCGAGGTGGTCAAGGCCCTGGGCGGCGTGGCCGACGGCGGCCTCTACATGACCGGCACGGGCGGCGAGGTGCTGCCTGCGGGGCTGGACCCCAAGAGCGTCATCGTCGAGCGCTCGGTGCCGCTGTCGGCCATGGAAGACGCGCTGCTGGCCTGGGAGATGAACGGCGAGCCCATCCCGCTGGCCCATGGCGGGCCGCTGCGCCTGATCGTGCCCGGCTACACCGGCGTGAACAACATCAAGTACATCAAGCAGCTGGCCTTCACGCCGCGCGAGAGCGAGGCCCACATCATGTCCCACGGCTACCGCATCTCGCCGCCCGGCAGCAAGGGTGACCCGAGCCAGCCCTCGGTGCAGGAGATGAGCGTCAAGTCCTGGATCAACTCGCCCCTGCCCGAGGACGGCGGGCAGGCCGCCGGCCTGGTGCAGATCCACGGCGTGGCCTTTGGCGGCATGGACGCCGTCAAGGGCGTGGAGGTGTCCACGGACGGCGGCAAGAGCTGGCAGGCCGCGCGCCTGGTCGGCCCCGACCTGGGCAAGTACGCCTGGCGCCAGTTCGTGCTGCAGGCGCGCCTGCCCAAGGGCACGCATGTGCTGGCCAGCCGCGCCACCGACGCGCGCGGCCGGGTCCAGCCCGAGACGCGCGGCGAAAACCAGAGTGGCTACAACAACACCAGCTGGGCCGACCACGCCGTGACCGTCACCGTGGCCTGAACACGGCCCGCGCGCTCATCCCGCCCCCTTCTCTTCACTCCCGTCACCTCCCGCACACGGCGCCAGACCGTGGCGGGCCCGTACCCCCATTGCCATGTTCACGATGAAACACCTGATCCACACCGCCCTGCTGGGCAGCACTTTGCTCGGCAGCGCCCTGCTGTGCGCCCCCGCCTTTGCCGATGAAGCGGCCCAGATGGCCCTGGGCAAGAAGCTGTTCGCCACGGCCACGCCCGCCTGCGCGCTGTGCCACACGCTCAAGGACGCGGGCGCCGAGGGCGCCATCGGCCCCGTGCTCGACGAGCTGCAGCCCGATGCCGCGCGCGTGGCCCGTGCCCTGCGCGATGGCATAGGCGCCATGCCCTCATTCAAGGCCACGCTCAGCGAGGCCGAGATCGCCGCGCTGTCGCTCTACGTGAGCAAGGCCAGCGCGAAGAAGTAGGCGGCACGGCCCCTCACCGCCGTTCCTGCAGCTCCCGCAGGGCCTTTTCGTAAGGCGTTTCCTCGGGCTCGGGAACATGCACCACGGCCTCGCCGACACCGCCCAGCGGCATGCGGTAGACCCAGAGGCTGTGCCGACCCGGTCCCTGGCGCTGCCAGGAGGGCTCCACGCCGGGCAGCGCAAAGTCCAGGCTGACCAGCCAGGCGCCCTCGGGCAGCTCCGTGGCGGCCTTGACGGCCGCACGGCCCATGCTTTCAGGGCGCTGGAACAGGTAGACCATCTGGTAGCCGCTCCAGTCGGCCAGCCAGATATCGGCGCGGCGCACGCGGGCCCAGGGGCAGCGCAGCGCGCACAGCCAGCGCAGCGGCCAGCTCCACTCCATGCCGTTGAGCCGCGCCTGCGGGTACTGCCCGCGCAGCGCGCGCAGGCCGTCACCCAGGCCGCAGCCGGCATCGAGCACGGCCGCGCCGTCCGGCAGCGGCGCGGCATCGGCCAGGCCTTGCAGCGCATCGGCGGGCGTGGGAAACAGCGGCGCATCGCGCCAGGCGTTGAGCGGGTAGACCAGGGCGAGCAGGCCCAGCGCCGCCAGCCACAGCCAGGGGCTGATGGCGGCCAGGCCGCCCGGCCCCCACAGCATCAGGCAGGACAGCGGAAAGCCCGCCGCCACGGCCAGGCGCCGCCACCAGGGCGTGGCCAGCAGGCTGGCGAGCACGCCCAAAAAACAGGCCGCCAGCCAGGCGGCCAGCGGCCCTAGGGTCGATTGCAGCGCGGCGTACACAAGCCAGGCGCCGGCCCAGGCAAGAAGGGCCGGGGCCGGCCAGGGAAGGCGCCGCATGTCAGAGCCTCATTGCGCGACGCGCCTCCCACAGCCCATGAAACGAGCGCGACCTATGCGCCCGAAACGCCCCAAACCAGGGACAGCGAGCAAGGGCCGCCCCGCAGCGAGGCTGTCGCCGGCCGCCCGTATGCCCCCCTCCCGCAGGAGAGGGGGAAGGCGCGAAGCGACTCAGGGGGTGCTGCATCTCATTGCTGTTGCAGTGCTTGCGAGGTGGCACGGTCGAGGCGGCCGGTCTGCGGCAGGCTCTGGTCGCGCTGGAATTCGCGCAGGGCGTTCTGGGTGTTCTTGCCCATGGCGCCGTCAGGCGTGCCTGCGGTGTAGCCCAGGGCGTTGAGCTTTTGCTGTGCGGCGCGCAGCGACATGCCGGCGGCATTGGCGCCCGGAGCCGATGTCTGCGACGGTGCGGCACCGCCGTCCACGCCCAGGCGTCCACCGCCGCCCAGGCCCTGGCCCTTGACGGTCTGCGCCTTGTAGTTGCGCAGCGAGCGCACCATCTGGTTGTAGGCGTCCATGAAGGCGGCGGCGATCACCTTGCCTTCGGCCGTGCGCGTGTAGCCGCCCAGCGAGGCGCCGGCGGAGCCGCCGAACAGCGCGCCCATGCCGCCCCAGTCGGTCTTGGAGGACGAGCCTTCGGAAGCCGACACCTGCACGCCCGAACGGTTGTCCACCAGGGCCAGCATGACCGAGGCCTCGCGGGTCTTGGTGGCTGCAGCCAGCGCGCCGAAGATGCCGCCTGCGCGGCCGCCGATGGCGCCGCCCATGCCGCCGGCATCGCTCTGGTTGAAGATCACTTCGGGGGACAGGCCGTAGTCGGAGGCCACCATCTGGCCCTTGCCCAGGTTGCTGCCGCCGCGCATTTCGCCCGAGTCCATCAGCGCGCGTTCACGCGCCATGGCGCCCATGCCGGCCGCGCCGCGTTCCACGACGATGAAGCAGTTGGACTGCTGGATCATCAGGCGCAGCAGCTGCGAGGTGGGCGGCAGGCGGTACTGCTGGGTGAGGATGGTGTACCAGCCGGCGGTCTGGTTCTCGACCAGGGAGATGGTGCCCAGCGAGGAATCGCAGCGCTCCAGCTCGGTGTTGGCGTTCTCGGCGCTGGCACCGCCCGCGGCGCCCGTGGCCACGGTCTTGGCTTCCGGCGAACCCATGCGCATGTCGGTGGTCACGCAGCCGGTCAGCGCCACGGCAGCGATGGCAGTCAGGGCAAGATACTTCTTCACGTTGTAATCCTCTTGGTCTGGTCTAGGTGAATCAGCGCCAGGGCAATGGCGTCCACGCACTGGCAGCGTCGCCAGTCAGCGATTACACACAATTACCCCGCATAACAGCGCGCAAATATACCGGGATTCACCCTCGCGAAAAAGCGCTGCTTTGCTGGAGAACGACAGATCACAGACGGTTACAAGCTGTTGTCATCACTCGGGTGCGTCGCCGCGCAAACGTTCGATCAGCCCGTTGAGCGCATCGAGCGAGCCGAACTGGATCGCCACTTCACCCATTTCCTGCAGCTTGCCGCCCCGGCGCACGGACTTCTTGATGCGCACCTCGACATCGGCCATGAGCAGGTCGGACAGCTCTTCCTCCACGCGCTTGATGTCGCGCGTCTTGCCTTCCTTCTTGGACTTCTGGCGCACCAGGCTGAAGTCGGCGCCGATCTTCTTGACCAGGGCCTCGGCCTCGCGCACCGACAGCTTCTTGGCCGCGATCTGGTTGCCGGCCGTGATCTGGGCCGCGCGGTCCAGCGACAGCAGGGCACGCGCATGGCCCATGTCGATGTCGCCGGCCATGAGCATGGTCTGCACCGGGTCGGCCAGGTTCAGCAGGCGCAGGATGTTGGTGGCCGCGCTGCGCGAGCGTCCCACGGCCTGGGCCGCCTGCTCGTGCGTGAGGCCGAATTCCTTGACCAGGCGCGACAGGCCCTGGGCCTCTTCCAGCGGGTTCAGGTCCTCGCGCTGGATGTTCTCGATCAGCGCCATGGCGGCGGCGGCCTCGTCGGGCACCTCGCGCACCAGCACCGGCACCTCGGCCAGGCCGGCGATGCGGGCCGCGCGAAAGCGCCGCTCGCCCGCGATGATTTCGTACTTGCCGGCGTGCTCGCCCTTGGCCAGGCGGCGCACCAGGATGGGCTGCATGATGCCCTGGGCCTTGATGCTTTCGGCCAGCTCGTAGAGCGCGCCCTCGTCCATGTGGGTGCGCGGCTGGTATTGGCCGGGCACCATCACGTCCAGCTGCAGGATGCTGGGCAGCCCGGTCTCGGCCACGGGGCCGCCGGCCTCTTCCTTGTCGTGGACCTTGGGGCCGAGCAGGGCTTCGAGTCCGCGTCCCAGTCCCTTGGGTTTCTTGGTCACCATGGTGTTGTCCTTGTCAAAGCGACGCCAGCAGCGCGTGTCCGCTGTCCCAGTCGCCCAGCCCGCTGGCCGTGTTGAGATGGCCCGAAGGCCCTGCATCGACAAAGCGCGCGCCCCAGGCATCGGCCAGGGTCTGCACGCGCTGCGCGCTGCAATAGATATCGTTGTTGCTGCCGACCACGATGGAGGCAAACGGCAGGCGCTGCATCATCACGGGCGACCAGCCAGGCAATTGCTCGCGCAGCTGGGGCTGCTCGGTATCGCCGGGGGCGACCAGCAGCGCGCCACGCACCTTGCGGGCGGCCAGCGGCGAATGCGCAGCCCACCACGCCACAAGGATGCAGCCCAGACTGTGGGCCACCAGCACCACCGGGCGCGGCGCGTCGAGCACCGTCTCCTGCAGCCTGGCGCTCCAGTCGCCGCGCAGCGGGCGGTCCCAGTCGTTTTGCTCCAGGCGGCGGTAGCCGTGGCGCTGCTCCCAGCGGCTTTGCCAGTGGCCGGCGTCCGAGTTATGCCAGCCGGGCAGCAGCCAGACGTCCTCGGCAGCCCACCCGGTCGGCACGCCCTGCCCTGCCGTTTCATGTGAACCTTGCATGGCTACATCTTCTTGATGCGGCGCACCATCTCGTGCGCGAAATCGATGAAGGCCTTGCTGCCCTTGGCGCCCGGGTCGAAGACCACGCCAGGCACGCCATAGCTGGGCGCCTCGGCCAGGCGCACGTTGCGCGGGATGACGGTGTCGAAGACCTTGTCGCCGAAGTGCTCCTTGAGCTGGTCGCTGACCTGTTGCTGCAGCGTGGTGCGCGGATCGAACATCACGCGCAGCAGGCCGATGATCTGCAGGTCGGGGTTCATGTTGGCATGCACCTGCTTGATGGTGTTGACCAGGTCGGTCAGGCCTTCGAGCGCGAAGTACTCGCACTGCATGGGCACGACCACGCCATGGGCCGCGCACAGGCCATTCAGGGTGAGCATGGACAGGCTGGGCGGGCAGTCCACGAGCACGAAGTCGTAGTCGGCATCGGCCGCCCTGAGGGCGCCCTTCAGCCGCTCGTTGCGGCGCTCCAGCGTGACCAGCTCGATCTCGGCGCCGCTGAGTTCGCGGTTGGCGCCCAGCACGTCATAGCCCACGGCCTCGGAGCGCACGGCGGCTTCCTTGACGCTGGCGTTCTCCAGCAGCACGTCGTAGACCGACAGCTCCAGCGCGCGCTTGTCCACGCCCGAGCCCATGGTGGCATTGCCTTGGGGGTCCAGGTCGATCATCAGCACGCGCTGGCCGATCTTGGCCAGGCCCGCAGCAAGGTTGACGGCGGTGGTGGTCTTGCCGACCCCACCCTTTTGATTGGCGACACAGAAGATTTTGGCCATGGTATTTACACGCTTATTTGGCGATGGCCAGCTTGAGGCCAAAACCGATCAGAAACACGCCCGCAGTCTTTTCGAGAACCCGGGAAACCGCAGGATTGGCGCGCATGCGCTCGGCCAGATGCGCGGTCAGCAGCACCACGATCAGGCAATAGAGAAAGGTCAGAGCAGCCACCGTGGCCGCCATCACCGCGAACGTGAGCAGGCCCTGGTGGCTTGCGGGATCCACGAACAGCGGGAAGAAGGCCATGTAGAACACGATGGACTTGGGATTCATCAGGGTGATCAGGCCGGCCTGGCGAAAGTAGTGGCGCGGCTCGATGTGCAGCACGGGCTTGTCGCCGGGCCTGGCCGTGAGCATCCTGAAACCCAGCCAGCCCAGGTAGGCGGCGCCCAGCCACTGCACGGCATGGAAGGCCGCGGGATAGGAGGCCAGCAACGCGGCCACGCCCGCCACCGCCATCCAGATCAGCACCTGGTCGGCCGCCAGCACGCCGGCGCAGGCCGCCATTCCGGCCCGTATGCCGCCCTTGCCGGTGGAGGTGATCAGCGCCAGATTGCCCGGCCCCGGAATCAGCAAAAACAGAAGAATGGCAACAACGAATGCGCTGAAATCGGAGATGCCGAACATGCTGACCCCTGAGCGATGAAAGCTGGGAGTTTATGCGAGGGCCATGGCCAGCGCATGGGGAACATGGCCCCGCCGCAACGCGGCAGTGTGCTATTCGGTAAAAAAATCAGGCTGCAGCAGTGCGCAGCCAGAGGATGCAGCGCTCGGCATCCAGGCCCGGCACCTTCAATGGTTCCACGTGAAACACCTGCACGTCGGCAGGCAGCGCGGCGATTTCCTCGTCGGGGTGCTTGCCCTTCATGGCCAGCCAGGTGCCGCCCTCCTCCAGCGACTGGCGCGACCAGCTGGTGAAGTCCGCCAGCGAGGCAAAGGCACGGCAGCTGATCAGCGGATAGCGCGTGGTCAACTGCTCCACGCGGCTGTGGATGCCGCGCAGGTTGGGCAGGCGCAGAGTGGCCGCCGCCTGCTGGATGAAGGCCGCCTTCTTGCCCACCGTGTCCACGCAGTGCACGTCGATCTGCGGGCAGCAGACGGCAAAGACCACGCCGGGCAGGCCGCCGCCCGATCCCACGTCCAGCATGGCGGTGCGCCCTGCGCGCGCAGGCATCTGGGCCAGGTGGCGCTGCAGGGGCGGCACGGCGGCCAGGCTGTCGAGCAGGTGGTGGGTCAGCATTTCCTGCGGATCACGCACTGCCGTGAGGTTGTAGACCTTGTTCCACTTGCCCAGCAGGGCCTGGAATTCCATCAGCGTATCGACCTGGGCAGGGGAAAGCTCCAGGCCCAGCGCCCGCAGGCCGGCCTCGAGAGGAGCGCGCAGTTCCTGGCTCATGCGGATGCCTCCTCGCCCTTCGCGTCTGTCACATCAGGGGCAAAGCCGCGGAAGCCCCCCTTCTTCAGGTGCACCATGAGCAGGGAGATCGCCGCTGGCGTCACGCCCGACATGCGCGATGCCTGGCCCAGCGTCTCGGGCCTGTGCTTTTGCAGCGACTGGCGCACCTCGAAGGACAGGGCCGGCACCTGCATATAGTCCAGCTCGGCCGGCAGGCGCAGGTTCTCGAAGTGGGCGGCGCGCTGCACCTCGTCCTTCTGGCGGTCGATGTAGCCTGCGTACTTGGCCGCGATCTCCACCTGCTCGACGACGGAGGCGCTGAGATCGCCCAGCACCTCGGGCTGCACATCGGCCGAGGCATAGCGGCCCTCGTTCAGGCTCATCAGCTTGCCGTAGCCCACATCGGGGCGGCGCAGCAGGTCGAACAGGTTGTATTCACGCTCGATGGACTTGCCCAGCACCCGCTCGGATTCCTCGGGCGCGACGATGCGCGGATTGACCCAGGTGGACTTCAGGCGCTCTGTTTCACGTGAAACAGCATCGCGCTTGCGGCTGAAGGCATCCCAGCGCGCATCGTCCACCAGGCCCATGGCGCGGCCGGCCTCGGTCAGGCGCATGTCGGCGTTGTCCTCGCGCAGCTGCAGACGGAACTCGGCGCGGCTGGTGAACATGCGGTAGGGCTCGGTCACGCCCTTGGTGATCAGGTCATCGACCAGCACGCCCAGGTAGGCCTCGTCGCGGCGCGGCAGCCAGGCTTCCTGGCCGCGGCACTGCAGCGCGGCGTTGAGGCCTGCGAACAGGCCCTGGGCCGCCGCTTCCTCGTAGCCGGTCGTGCCGTTGATCTGGCCCGCGAAGAACAGGCCCTGGATCTGGCGCGTCTCGAAGCTGCTCTTGAGCGAGCGCGGATCGAAGTAGTCGTACTCGATGGCGTAGCCGGGACGCAGGATGTGCGCGTTCTCCAGCCCCTTCATGCTGCGCACCAGTTCGTACTGGATGTCGAAGGGCAGGCTGGTGGAGATGCCGTTGGGATAGAACTCGTTGGTGGTCAGGCCTTCGGGCTCCAGGAAGATCTGGTGGCTTTCCTTGTCGGCAAAGCGGTTGATCTTGTCCTCGACGCTGGGGCAGTAGCGCGGGCCCACGCCCTCGATCTTGCCCGTGAACATGGGGCTGCGGTCAAAGCCGCTGCGGATGATGTCGTGCGTGCGCTCGTTGGTGTGGGTGATCCAGCAGGGCATCTGGCGCGGGTGCATGGCCGCATTGCCGATGAAGCTGAACACGGGCAGCACGCCTTCGTTGACACCACCGGGCATGCCGTCGCCGGGCTGCTCCTCGCACTGCGAGAAATCGATGCTGCGGCCATCCAGGCGCGGCGGCGTGCCGGTCTTCAGGCGCCCCTGGGGCAGCTGCAGCTCCTTGAGCCGCGACGACAGGCTGACGGCCGGCGGGTCGCCCGCGCGGCCTGCCGCGTAGTTGTTCAGGCCCACGTGGATCTTGCCGTCCAGGAAGGTACCCGCCGTGAGCACCACGGTGCGGCTGCGAAAGCGCACGCCGACCTGCGTGACGGCGCCCACCACGCGGTCGCCTTCGACCATGAGGTCGTCCACCGCCTGCTGGAACAGCCACAGGTTGGGCTGGTTCTCCAGCATGTCGCGGATGGCGGCCTTGTAGAGAATGCGGTCGGCCTGGGCGCGCGTGGCACGCACGGCCGGGCCCTTGGAGCTGTTGAGGATGCGGAACTGTATGCCGCCGATATCGGTGGCCAGCGCCATGGCGCCGCCCAGCGCATCCACTTCCTTGACCAGATGGCCCTTGCCGATCCCGCCGATGCTGGGATTGCAGCTCATCTGGCCCAGGGTCTCGATGTTGTGGCTCAGCAGCAGCGTCCTGCAGCCCATGCGCGCAGCAGCCAGCGCGGCCTCGGTGCCGGCGTGGCCGCCACCGACCACGATCACATCAAATTCCTGTGGGTACAACATGCTTATCACTCCGGGGGCCTGCCCGGCCCAAGCCCCCGACACGGAGCACTCACGCTCCGGCGCTCATGGCAGGTGGCCCTCGTTCATGTAGCGAGGGGAACCCAGCGGGGAACCCGCGATTTTCCCACCTTTGCCGCACCAGTGCCTTGCAAGGGGTCGGCCGGCCCTGCCACCGGGCCGGCACTGCGCCGGTGTTCCACGTGAAACAGTGCGGCGGGCGGCCGCATTCTCCGCAGGATGCTGCGCGCCGCCGCCCGCAGGGCGGCCCGCTTGCAAGAAACATGTGCAGGGCCTGTGATGCAATGGCGGCCATGCAGATCCTCATCTTCGCGGGCAGTACCCGCCAACAATCGCACAACCGGCGCCTGGCCGCCGCCGCCGCCGACATGGCCCGTGAACTGGGCGCCCAGCCCACGCTGCTGGAGCTGTCGGATTTCGACATCCCCATGTACAACGCCGACCTGGAGGCCAGCGGCACGCCGCCTGACGTGCTGCGCTTCAAGGCCGCGCTGCACAGCCACCCGGCCTGGCTGATCTGCTCGCCCGAGTACAACGGCAGCTACCCCGCCCTGCTCAAGAACGCCATCGACTGGGCTTCGAGCCCCGTGGCCGGTGATCCGGTCTGGTCCGATGGCACCCTGCCCTTTCGCGGCAAGGTCGTGGGCATGGCCAGCGCCTCGCCCGGCGGACTGGGCGGCCTGCGCGCCCAGTCGCACCTGGCGCCGCTGCTGCTGAACCTGCAGTGCTGGCTGGCGCCCGTGAGCCACGCCGTGGGCCAGGCAGGCCAGGCATTCGACGACGCCGGCCGCCTGCAGCGACCCCAGGACCAGCAGGGCATGAAGGCCGTGCTGGAACAGGTGCTCTGGGCTGCACAGCGCCTGTCGGCCTGAACCCTGGCGCCAGCGCGGTCCCATCATGCGCAGCCCCGCCACATGGGGTTAGCATGGGCGCTTGTCTTTCTTACCCTGATCGGAAGCCATCCACCATGAAGCTCTACTACAGCCCTGGCGCCTGCTCTCTGTCTCCCCACATCGTCCTGCACGAGGCAGGCCTGGCCTACGAGCCGGTCCTGGCCAGCACCAAGACGCACAAGCTGCAGGACGGCACGGACTACTACGGCATCAACCCGCTGGGCTATGTTCCCTTCCTCGTGCTCGACGACGGCGACACGCTGCATGAAGGCCCGGCCATCGTCCAGTACCTGGCCGATCTGGTCCCCGAGAAGAAGCTGGCCCCGGCCAACGGCACCATGGCCCGCTACCACCTGCAGGAGTGGCTGAACTTCATCGGCACCGAGCTGCACAAGGGCTTCGGTCCCCTGTTCAACCCCGCCACGCCCGACGACTACAAGCCCGTGGTGCGCCAGCGCGTGCTGGACCGCCTCAAGTGGGTGGACGGCGAGCTCAATGGCCGCGACTACCTGATGGGCGAGCAGTTCACCGTGGCCGACGCCTACCTGTTCACCGTGACGGGCTGGGCCCAGTTCGTGGGCGTGGACATCTCCGAGCTGACCAACCTCCTGGCCTACCGCGAGCGCGTGCTGGCCCGCCCTGCCGTGCAGGCCGCGATGAAGGCCGAAGGCCTGCTCAAGTAAGCAGCGCCGCGCTGCGGCGCTCAAGGCCTGACGGGGCCGGCTGGTGTGGAACCGGCCGGCCCTTTGTCTTTGGTGCCTGCGGCGCAGGCCTGGCGCCTGCGGATGCGCGACTGCACCTCGGCGGGTGCCGCGCGCATCTGCCGGGCCATGCGGCATGCGGGCGTCGCCTGCACGACAGCGCGCAAATCCCTGGCCTGCACGATTGATTCCATGGGCGTAATCTGTGCCGTACGCCGCGCCGCCCGCACAGGTGGCGCTTTTGCTTCACGCACAGAAAGCCCCGTTGCATGACCTCTCTGTTCGATCCCATACAGGCTGGCGAACTGCGCCTGCCCAACCGCATCGCCATGGCGCCCCTGACGCGCAACCGCGCACCCCAGGCCCTGCCCAACGACATCATGGTCACCTACTACGCCCAGCGCGCCAGCGCCGGCCTGCTGATCAGCGAAGGCACGGCCATCAGCCACCAGGGCCAGGGCTATGCCCATGTGCCGGGCCTGTACGGCAGCGAGCAGCTCGACGGCTGGAAGCGCGTGACCGACGCCGTGCACAAGGAGGGCGGGCGCATCGTCACCCAGCTGTGGCATGTGGGCCGGGTCTCGCACACCTCGCTGCAGCCCGAAGGCCAGGCGCCCGTGGGACCGTCCCCGGTGGCGGCCAGATCCAAGACCTATGTGATCGACGAGGACTCGGGCAAGGGCCAGTTCGTGCCCACCTCTGCGCCGCGCGCGCTCGCCCAGCACGAGCTGCCCGCCATCGTCCACAGCTTCGCCGTGGCCGCGCGCAATGCCGTGGAGACGGCCGGTTTCGACGGCGTGGAGCTGCACGGCGCCAACGGCTACCTGCTGGACCAGTTCCTCAAGACCGGCGCCAACCGGCGCGATGACGACTACGGCGGCAGCATCGAGAACCGCGCCCGCCTGCTGCTCGAATGCACGCGCGCCGCAGCCGATGCCGTGGGCGGCGGCCGCGTGGGCATCCGCCTGTCGCCCGTGACGCCGGCCAACGACATCGCCGATGCCGATCCCCAGCCGCTGTTCGAATACGTGGTGCGCCAGCTGGCGCCGCTGGGCCTGGCCTACATCCACATCATCGAAGGCTCCACCGGTGGCCCGCGTGAATTGCCGGACCGGCCCTTCGACTACGCGGCCCTCAAATCCGCCTACCGCCAGGCCGGTGGCCAGGGCGCCTGGATGGTCAACAACGGCTATGACCGCGACATGGCCCTGCGCGCCGTGGAAAGCGGCCACGCCGATATCGTGGCCTTCGGCAAGGCCTTCATCTCCAATCCCGACCTGGTCCACCGCCTGCACGACGACCTGCCGCTGAACCCCTGGAACTCCAGCCTGTTCTACGGCGGCGGCGCAGAGGGCTATATCGACTACCCGTTCGCGCGCCAGGCCTGATTGGCGGCCGCACAAACAAAAAGCGGAGTGCATCGCACTCCGCTTTTTTTATCCAGACGATTCACGTGGAACAGGGGCCGGGCCCCTGTCCCTGCGTCCGCTATCTCAGGCGTGTTCCAGCAGCTGGGTCTCGCGCGTGTCCCGGCCAGAGGCCAGCGAGGCGCGGCCTGCGGCCGGTGCCAGGCTGGGCTGGCCCTGGGAGGGACGGCCGTAGGAAGCATGCGAGCCCATGGATGCCACGGCCGCACCGGCAATGCGGAACTGGCCCACCACCTGCGCCAGGCGCGCGGCCTGCTCGCGCAGCGACTCGGCAGCGGCAGCCGACTCCTCGACCAGGGCTGCGTTCTGCTGCGTCATGCGGTCGATATCGCCCACGGCCTGGTTGACCTGGCCGATGCCGCCCGACTGCTCGCTGGAAGCCGCCGTGATCTCGCCAATGATGTCGCCCACGCGCTGCACGCTGTCCACGATCTCCTTCATGGTCTTGCCCGCGTCCTCGACCTGGCGCACGCCCACGTCCACGGCCTGCACGCTGGTCTGGATCAGCGCCTTGATCTCGCTGGCCGCCTGGGCCGAGCGCTGGGCCAGGGATCGCACCTCGGCCGCCACCACGGCAAAGCCGCGGCCCTGCTCGCCGGCGCGCGCCGCTTCCACGGCGGCGTTCAGCGCCAGGATGTTGGTCTGGAAGGCGATGGAGTCGATCAAGCCGATGATGTCGCCGATCTTGCGGCTGGAGGTCGTGATCTCCTGCATGCTCACCACGGCCTGGGCCACCACGTCGCCACCGCGCGTGGCCGTGGTCGAGGCCGATGCCGCCAGCTGGTTGGCCAGCTGCGAGGACGATGCCGTCTGCTGCACCGTGGCCGTGAGCTGGGACAGCGAGGCCACGGTCTCCTGCACATTGCTGGCCGTCTGCTCTGTGCGCGAGGACAGGTCCTGGTTGCCCGTGGCGATCTCCTGGCTGGCCGTGGCGATGTTGCCGCTGGCGTCGCGCACCTGGGTCACCATGGAGCCCAGGCTCTGCTGCATCTGGTCCAGCGCGCGCTGCAGGTCGGCCACCTCATCCTTGCCCTCCACCTTCACGCTCTGCGACAGGTCGCCCTGGGCGATGGTCAGCGCCGTCTGGCGCGCCTGCACCAGGGGGCGGCAGATGGACAGCATGTTCATCAGCGTCAGCGGCACCACCACCAGCACCGTGAGCACCACGGCGGCAACGAAGATCCACTGCGTCTGCTCGGCCACGCCCTGCTCCTCGGCGGCCATGGCATCGACCTGCTGGCGCAGCAGCTGGTCGAGCTGGGCGATGAGCTTTTCGACCTCGGCCACCTCGGCCATGGCCTTGCCGCTCATGCGGTTGGCCGTGGTGGCCGTGTCGTAGCCACCGGCCTCCAGCTGGCGCGCAATGTGCTCGAACTGCTGGCGGTAGCGGTCCACACGGTCGGAGATGCCGCTGACGATGGCATCGTCGGCAGGGTCCTCGTCCTTCAGAAAACGCCCCGCCACGGCCTTGACGCGCTCGATGGCCGCCAGCCACTGCCCGTGGGCCTTGCGCACCTCGTCGGCACGCTCGTACTGGATGATCATGTCCTTTTCATGGGCGCGCACCGCGCCCAGCTCGGCGCGCAACTCCACCATGTAGCCCATCTTGGCGTACGAGGTATGCATGAACTGCTGACTCATGCCATGGATGCGGAACATGCCCAGCATCCCGGCTCCGCCCAGCAGACCCAGCAGCACCAGCACCATGGCGATGGCACCCAGCATCCGCGTGCGGATCGTGAAAGCCCGCATCATTCCCAACAAGTTCATGACCGTTTTCCTCTCTGTCAGTCAGGGCGCACGCACGGTCTCCAAATGCATAGCGCCAACGTAAATACAAATTGTTGCAGTTTGTCAGATGATCGCCAATGGTCTATGACGGTTTTTGCATATTCACGGCTCTTTTCGATCTATCGGCCATTGCAGCGGATCATTGAGCCGGCCGACTCACATCGAGTTGGGCCAAATCAACCCTTGCCCAGCCAGGCGCTTGACCTTGCCATGGTGTCAGGGTTCAACATGCCGTCCATGGCTTGCGCCACTTCGGCGCGCCCCAACCAGGAGCTAGAAATGCAACATGTTTTCACCGTGCAGGGCATGACCTGCGGCCACTGCGAACGCGCCGTCACCCAGGCCGTGCAGGGCGTGGATGACCAGGCCCAGGTAAAAATCGATCGCGCAGCCCAGCGCGTGGAAGTCGACAGCAGCGCCAGCCGCGAGGCGCTGGGCGCGGCCATCGCCGAAGAAGGCTACAAGGTCGCCTGAGTCCCCGGAGTGACACGCACCATGTCCGCCCAAGCACAGCACTGGCCCGTCTCCATCGGCGAGGCCGCGCGCCGCGCCGGTGTCTCGGCGCGCATGGTGCGCCACTACGAAGCCCAGGGCCTGCTGCCGCCCATGCACCGCACGGACGGCGGCTACCGCCAGTACGCCGAGTCCGATGTGCACGCCCTGCGCTTCATCCGCCGCGCCCGCGACCTCGGTTTCTCCATGGACGAGATCGCCACCTTGCTGGGCCTGTGGCAGGACAAGAGCCGTGCCAGCAGCCAGGTCAAGGACATCGCCCAGCGCCACATCGACGCACTGACCGAGCGCATCGCCGCCATGCAGGCCATGCAGCGCACGCTCAAGACCCTGGTGCAATGCTGCCACGGCGACGACCGGCCGGACTGCCCGATATTGGATGATCTGGCGGCGCCCGACACAGTGGGAAGCGGCGCTTAATTTAAGCTGTGGTCATGCTCACCACGCCCACCCAGCTTCACCAATGGTTGCTTGAGCCTGAAGGTCAGCGGCTTGAGTTCAAGGAAGCCAAGCAGCGTTATGACTTTGAAAAACTGCTCAAGTACTGCGTAGCCCTGGCCAACGAAGGCGGCGGCGCCATCGTGCTGGGTGTGACCGACAAACGACCTCGCCTCATCGTAGGTACGCAGGCGTTCGAAGACCCGGGCCGCACCGAGGCCGGATTGCACCAGAGACTGGGCCACCGTATCCCTGTTGAGGAACTGCGCCTGCCGCAAGGCCGTGTGCTGGTTGTGCGTGTGCCCTCCCGGCTGCCCGGCACGGCATGGCAGATCGACGGCAGCTTTCTCAAACGGGCCGGCGATGATCTGGCGGCAATGAGCGCGCAAGAACTGCGGGCCATCTTCGATGAAACCGGCCCCGACTTCTCGGCACAGCCATGCCCAGGGGCCACGCTGGAGGATCTGGAGCCGTCATCCATTGCATTGTTCCGGGAGCGCTGGGCTCGCAAAGGCAATACCCCTCGCAGACGCGAACTGGGCGACGAACAGACCTTGCGGGATGCAGAGTTGCTCGTAGAAGGCAATCAGGTGAGCTATGCCGCGCTCATCCTGTTCGGCAAAAGAGCGGCTCTGACAAGATGGTTGGCCCAGGCGGAGCTGGTATTTGAATACCGGTCGTCCGAAGCTGCAGGACCGGCTGCCGATCGCGAGGAATTTCGAGAGGGCTTTTTTGCGTGGCAGGACGCGCTCTGGAAAAAGATCAACTTGCGCAATGACCGCCAAAGCTACCAGGACGACTTTTTCCGCATGGACCTGCCGACATTTGCCGAGGTTCCGGTCCGGGAAGCGCTCCTGAACGCGGTTGCCCATCGGGACTATCGCTTGGGTGGCTCGATTTTCGTCAGGCAATTTTCCAAGCGGCTGGAGGTGATCAGCCCGGGAGGGCTGCCTCCCGGAATCACGCCCGAGAACATCATTGATCAACAGAATCCGCGCAATCGCAGACTCGCCGAAGCCCTCGCCCGCTGCGGCTTGATCGAGCGCTCTGGTCAAGGCCTGAACCTGATGGTGGAAAGCGCCGTGCGACAAGGCAAGCCCCTGCCCAGCCTTGCGGGAACATCCGCCCACGAAGTACGGCTGACCCTGGAAGGTGGGGTGCGCAACCCGGCCTTCGTACGCTTCATGGAGCACCTCGGCGAAGAGAAGCTGAGCAGCTTCTCGACATTGGACTACCTCGCGCTGGAATGCCTGCAACAGGAAAAGCCGCTGTCTGCCCCTTTGAGGGAACGCCTTGCAGGCCTGCTGGCGGCGGGAGCGGTGGAATCCATAGGTCGAGGCAAAGGGACGCGCTACATCCTGTCCGAGGCCTTGTATGCGTCTTTGGGCGCCAAAGGAACGCATACCCGGCAACGCGGCCTGGACAGAGAGACCAACAAGGCGCTGCTGCTCAAACACCTCACAAAGCACAGAGAGCATGGCGCTGCGCTGGCCGAACTGCGGCAGGTGCTGCCGTCCTTGCCAATGAGTGCCGTTCAGGATTTGCTGAAAGAGCTGCGCAATGAGGGGCGCCTCCAGCTGATGGGTGCGCGCCGTTGGGCACGATGGCATTTGTCGGATTGATATCTGCAGCGTTTGGGCCGTGGCATCAAGACCGGTCTATGAGTCCAAAAGATGCCAAGTTCTTTAGCCTCTTTTAGAGAGTGCGAAAAACTGTTTAACCACAACGACTTATAAAGCGCCCCAAAATTGCCGGAGGCTCTTTTAGGCTCTTGGAAACACCTCTATAGAACCAAAGCTCTGCGGGCATGTGCGGCTTCGGCTCAATCCTTGGAAGGGTTTGCCGCGCGCTTTGCGGAGGCCGCGCGCCGAGCAGGCTCCGCCCTGCGCAACACCCCCCCCATCAAGGTATCAATGCACTGCTGCGCCACTTCCTCGGCCGAGTACTGGCCGCCGGGCTGGTACCAGCGGCCTATCCAGCTGAGCGCGCCGGCAATCACGAAGGCGGTCATCTTGGGGTCGCAGGGGGCCAGGGAGCCCTCCTGCACGCCAGCGGCCACCAGGCGCCGGAAGGCCTGGTCTATGGCGGCCTTCTGGCGGCGCAGTTCGCGGCGGCTGTCGGGGGGGACCTGTTCGTCGCCGACACGGATCAGGCACATGCCGAAGTCCATGGTGACGATGCGCGCATAGACCTGCATGCAGGCGCGCAGCTGGTCCACGGCCTGGCCACCTGCGCGGCGCGAGGCCTCGATGCCTTCCAGCGTCATGGCCAGGCCCTGGTTCACGCACTGCAGCAGGATCTCGTCCTTGTTCTTGACGTAGTAGTACAGCGTGGGCTTGCTCACGCCCAGCCGCGCGGCGATGTCGTCCAGCGAGGTGGCGGAGAAGCCGCGCTCGTTGAACAGCTGCGCGGCGGCCTGCAGCACGGCCTGGCGCTTGGCCTCGCGCTGCTGCTCGCGGTCGGGCGTGCCGCTCCAGGGCGAGTCCACGGCGGGCGCCGCACGGCCTTTGCGGGCGCGGGTTCCGGGGCTGGGTCGGGTCTTGGTTTCAGGGCTCGATGGCTTCATGGCGGCGGGTGCACCGGGGAAATCACCGATGCTGCATGCGGTGGGCGACAACCAGAATCTACTCCAAAGTAAGCAGTCTACGCACCAGTAGGCTCCTGCCCGGCTCGACGAACCAACGCACGAGACAGCCATGGAGACACACCCCGACGGCGGCCGGCCCGCCCCCTTGCTGCAGGTCGATGGCATCACGCTCGCCTTTGGCGGAGTGAAGGCGCTGTCGGGCGTGGGCTTCGATGTGCAGCCCGGCTCGATCACGGCCGTGATCGGTCCCAACGGCGCGGGCAAGACGTCGCTGTTCAACACCATCTCGGGCTTTTACCGGCCCACGGGCGGCTCCATCCGCTTCCAGGGCGAGGACATCACGCGCGTGCCGGCGCCGCGCCGCGCGCGGCTGGGCCTGGGGCGCAGCTTCCAGAACATTGCGCTGTTCCGGGGCATGACGGTGCTGGACAACATCAAGCTGGGCCGCCACGCCCACCTGCGCACCAACGTGTTCGATGCCCTGCTCTACCTGGGCCGCGCTCGCCGCGAAGAGGCCGAGCTGCGCCGCGACATCGAGGAGCGCATCATCGATTTCCTGGAGATAGACCACATCCGCCATGCGCCCGTGGCCGCCCTGTCCTACGGGTTGCAAAAGCGCGTGGAGATGGCGCGCGCCCTGGCCATGCAGCCGCGCATCCTGATGCTGGACGAGCCCGTGGCCGGCATGAACCGCGAGGAGACCGAGGACATGGCGCGCTTCATCCTGGACGTGCGCGCCGAATGGGGCGTGACCGTGCTCATGGTGGAGCACGACATGGGCATGGTCATGGACCTGTCAGACCATGTGGTGGTGCTCAACTTCGGCCAGGTCATCGCCCAGGGCACGCCGGCCGCGGTGCAGGCCGATCCCGAGGTGAACCGGGCCTACCTGGGCGCCGGTGATGTGGGCGAGCTGCGGCGCCGGCTGCGCGGCGCGTCCGCCCGGCCGGCGCCCGCCACGCCGCAGCCTGCCCTGGCACAGGAAGCCGCATGATGGACTGGGCCTACCTGTTCGAGATTGCCCTCACGGGCCTGGCCGGCGGCGGCCTGTATGCGCTGGCCGCGCTGGCCTTCGTGGTGGTCTACAAGGCCACGCGCGTGGTCAACATCGCCATCGGCGAGCTGCTGATGGTGGGCGCCTACCTGTTCTTCACCTTCGCGGCCATGTTCGCGCTGCCGCTGTGGCTGGCCATTCCCGCCGCCGTGCTGGGCACGGGGCTGCTGGGCGCGCTGATCGAGCGCACCATGATCCGGCCGCTGCTGGGCGAGCCGCCGATCTCGGTGTTCATGGTCACCGTGGGCCTGGCCTCGGTGCTGGTGGGCCTGGTGGAGCTGATCTGGACGGCCGACCAGCGCCGCCTGCCCGAGTTCATGCCCACGCAGCCCGTGATGATCGGCGAGGCCTTTCTCGCGCCCAAGGTGGCCTGGGGCGCAGCCGTGGCCGTGGTCTTCATCGCGGCCGTGCTGCTGGTGTTCCGCTACTGGCGCGGCGGCGTGGCCCTGCGTGCGACGGCCAGCGACCAGGCAGCGGCCTATTCGGTGGGCATCAATGTGCCGCGCGTGTTCTCGCTGGCGTGGGCGGTGTCGGCCATGATCGCCGCCGTGTCGGGAATCATCGTCGGCTCCATCGGCGGCATCTCGTCGAGCATGGGCGTGTTCGGCCTGTCGGTGCTGGTGGTCGTCATCGTGGGCGGGCTGGACAGCGTGCTGGGCGCCCTGGTCGGCGGCCTGTTCATCGGCCTGGTGGAGGCGCTGGCCGGCGCCTACCTGGGCGGCGAATACAAGCTGCTGGCCACCTTCATCGTGCTGGTCGTGGTGCTGATGCTCAGGCCCTACGGCCTGTTCGGCACGCACGAGATCGAGCGGCTCTAGACAGTTTCGCAAGGACGGCAGCATGCGCATAGGCACCCTCAAGGAAAGCTACATCGCCGACGCGGCGCTGTTCGACTCCCGCACGCAACGCATCTGGCTGGCCGTGGCCGGCGCGCTGCTGGTGCTGTTCCCCTTCATGGCCAGCGACTACTGGCTGTACCTGGCCTGCCTGGTCAGCATCAACGTGGCCAGCGCCACGGGGCTGAACATCCTCACGGGCTACACGGGCCTGGTGAGCCTGGGCCAGGCCGCCTTCATGGGCCTGGGCGCCTATACGGTGGCCATCGTGCAGGCGCGCTGGGGCACGCCCGTGCTGTTCAACCTGCTGGCGGGCGGCTTCGTGGCCATGCTGGGCGGCATCGTGGTGGGCCTGCCCTCGCTGCGCGTCAAGGGCCTGTACTTGGCGATTGCCACCATCGCGGCCTCGTTCATCGCGCACTTCCTGTTCGCCAACCTCAGGCTCACGGGCGGCACGGCCGGCCTGACGCTGCAGCCCGCCACGGTGTTCGGTGTGGCGCTGGACACCTCGTTCCGGCTGTACTGGGTGATCGTGCCGGTCACGCTGCTGATGCTGCTGGGCGCGGCGAACCTGTTTCGCACGCGCACAGGCCGCGCCTTCATCGCCATCCGCGACCGCGACATCTCGGCCGAGGTGCTGGGCATACCGCTGCTGCGCTACAAGCTGCTGTCGTTCGGGCTGTCCTCGTTCTACGCGGGCGTGGCGGGCGGGCTGTGGGCGTACTTCTTCCGTGTGGTCACGCCTGAGAGCTTTCCGCTCTTGATGTCCATCTTCTTTCTCGCGGCCATCATCGTCGGCGGCATGGGCTCCATCCTGGGCTCCATCCTGGGCGCGGTCTTCATGACCATGGTGCCGGAGCTGCTCAAGCTCATCGTGGACCTGCTGCCCGGCGGCTCCGAGCTCACCGTCTTCCTGTCGCCCGTGCGCACCATGGTGTTCGGGCTGCTGATCATCGTCTTTCTGGTCTTCGAGCCGCAGGGGCTCGCACAAATGTGGCGGCGCCTGCGCCGCTTCTTCCACCTGTGGCCCTTCCGCAATTGAGGCGGCGCCGCGCACGACAAGCAAAAGGAGACAAGCATGCAGCAACACCCGACTTCCTCGCGCCGCCGCAGCCTGCTGCTGGCGGCCGGCGCCAGCCTGGCCGCGCCGCTGGCGGCCCGCGCCCAGGCTGGCGGCGAAGACATCGTGATCGGCGGCTCCATCCCCATGACGGGCGTGTTCGCCTTCGCGGGCGTGGGCATCAATGCCGGCATGGGCGACTACGTGAAGATCGTCAACGAGGCCGGCGGCATCAAGGGCCGCAAGGTCCGCTACGTGCCCGAGGACACGGGCTACAAGGTCGATGTCTCGGTGGCCGCGTTCAAGAAGATCACCAGCCAGAACAAGGTCAACCTCTACTACGGCGACTCCACGGGCTTTTCCAAGACCATCAACCCGGAGCTGGACCGCAACGGCGCCATCCTCATGGCGGGCGCCTCCTTCGCCACCGAGCTCAACAACCCGGCCAAGTACCCGAACCAGTTCCTCGTGGGGCCCGACTACACGGAGATGTTCGGCATCCTGCTCAAGCACATCGCCAAGGAAAAGCCGGGCGCCAAGGTGGCCTTCGTCTACTCCGACTCCGAATTCGGCCGCGACCCCATCGAGGCCAGCGAGGCGGCCGCCAAGAAGCTGGGCCTGAACATGGTGGCCAAGCTGATGACGCCGCCCGGCAGCGTGGACGTGTCCACCGAAGTCATCAAGCTGCGCCGCGCCGCGCCCGACTACACCATCTTCCACGGCTACATCCTCGCGCCCATTCCCGAGTTCATCCAGCAGGGCAAGCAGATGGGCATGACCAGCCGATGGATGGGCACCTTCTGGACCATGGACAGCTCCACCGTCATGAAGATGGGCGAGGCCGGCGACGGCTTCATGGGCGTCATGCCCTACCGCTACTACTACGACACCTCGGCCAAGGCGCCCATGCTGGACAAGATCCGCGCGCTGCGCCCCGAGTACCAGAGCACGGCCTATATCCAGGGCTTTCTGGCGGCCATGCTGTTCGTGGAATCGGCCAGGCGCTGCCTGGACGCGGGCAAGCCGCTCACCGGCCCCAACCTCAAGGCAGCGCTCAACTCCATCAAGGACTTCGACACGGGCGGACTGATCGGCGTGCCCATCACCATCAAGGGCAATTCCATCCCCGTGGGCCGCGTCTACAAGGCGGACATGAAGGCGCAGAAGATGCTGCCTGCGTCCGACTGGATCGCACTTTGACCGTCGTCCGAACAGACGCCCGCACATGACCGAGCAGCCCACGGACAAGGTCCTCGAAATCAACAACATCGAGGTCATCTACAACAAGGTCGTGCAGGCCCTGCGGGGCCTGTCGCTGGCCGTTCCGCGCGGCCAGATCGTGGCGCTGCTGGGCAGCAACGGCGCGGGCAAGAGCACCACGCTCAAGGCCGTCTCCGGACTGCTGGCGCTGGAGGACGGCCTGCTGGCCAGCGGCAGCGTGCGCTACAACGGCCAGTCCACCGCGCAGTACGCGCCCCAGCAGCTGGTGCGCCTGGGGCTGTCGCATGTGATGGAGGGCCGGCGCGTGTTCGAGGACCTCACGGTGGAGGAAAACCTCGTGGCCGCGACCTACGCGCTCACGGGCCGCCATCAAGTCAAGCCCGACTTCGACCTGGTCTACAGCTACTTCCCGCGCCTGCATGAGCGACGCAAAGGCCTGGCCGGCTACCTGTCGGGCGGCGAGCAGCAGATGCTGGCCATTGGCCGCGCGCTGATCGCCGAGCCCCAGCTCATGCTGCTGGACGAGCCCTCGCTGGGCCTGGCGCCCAAGCTGGTGGAGGACATCTTCACCATCATCGCGCGCATCAATGCCGAGCGCGGCACCTCCATGCTGCTGGTCGAGCAGAACGCCACCGTGGCCCTGGCCGTGGCGCACAGCGGCTACATCATGGAGAACGGCAAGATCGTCATCGACGGCCCGGCCGAACGCCTGGCCCAGGATGCCGACGTGCGCGAGTTCTACCTGGGCATGGGTGGTGGCGGCGAGGCAAAAAGTTTTCGCGACCTGAAGCACTACAAGCGCCGCAAGCGCTGGTTGTCATGAAGCACCCCCTGAGTCGCTTCGCGCCTTCCCCCTCTCTCCCGCTTCGCGAGGGAGGGGGACAGCACCCTCGGTGCGGGGCGGCCCTTCCTCGGTGCTCCCGTGTGGGGGCACGCCAGTGTCACAGGCAGCGCGATGGGTCATTGATATGAAGAACCTTCCCGAACTCACCCTGCCCCAGATGCTGGCCGAACGCGCGCGCAGCGATGCCCGGCGCGTGGCCATACGGCAAAAGGACTTCGGCATCTGGAAGCCCACCAGCTGGGCGCGCTACCACGAGCGTGCCAGCCACTTCGGGCTGGGCCTGGCGCAGCTGGGCCTGCCGCCAGGCGGCCACATGGGCGTGATCTCCGAGAACCGCATCGAGTGGGTGCTGGCCCAGATGGGCGCGGGCCTGATCGGCGCCATCACCGTGGGCGTCTACCCCACCAGTCCCACGCCCGAGGTCGCCTACGTGGCCGGACACGCGGACATCGCCATCATGGTGTGCGAGGACCAGGAGCAGACCGACAAGTTGCTGGCCGCCCTGCCCGAGCTGCCGCAGCTGCAGAAAATCATCGTCATGGAGACCAAGGGCCTGCGCAGCCTTGCGCCCGAGCTGCGCGCACTGATCACCACCTTCGACGAGGTCGAGCGCCTGGGTGCCCAGGCCGCCAGCCGCGCCCCCATCGAACAGGCGCTGGCACGCCAGACGCTGGATGACGTGGGGCTGATGATCTACACCTCGGGCTCCACCGGCAAGCCCAAGGGCGCCATGATCACCTACCGCAACATCCGCGGCGTGGTGCCCGGCATTGCCGAGCGGCTGGGGCTGGATGGCGGCACGCGCCACCTGTCCTACCTGCCGCTGTGCCACGTGGCCGAGCAGATGCTGACCAGCTTCGTGCCGGTCTACCTGGGCTCGCAGGTGCACTTCGGCGAGTCCATCCGCACGGTGCAGGAAGACCTGCGCGAAGTCGCGCCCAACATGTTCCTGGGCGTGCCGCGCATCTGGGAAAAGCTGCATGCGGCCATCAGCATCAAGATGCAGGAGACCGGGCCGCTGCGCCGCGCGCTCTACCGGCGCGCCATGGCCGCCTGCGCGCCGCTGGCCGAAAAGCCCCGCAGGCAATGGAGCCTGGCCGAACACCTCACCTGGGCCGCCAGCTACTGGAGCGTGCTGCGCGCACTGCAGAACTTCATCGGCCTGCGCCAGGTGCGCGTGGCGCTCACGGGCGCCGCGCCCATACCACCCGACGTGGTGCGCTTTTTCCGCACGCTGGGCGTGCCGCTGATCGAGGTCTACGGCCTGACCGAATCCACGGGCATGGTCACGGGCCACCGGCTGGACGACGTGTCCGTGGGCAGCGTGGGCGTGGTCACCGAAGGCGTGCAATGGCGCATTGCCAGCCTCGGCAGCAGCGCGGGCCACGAGGGTGACGACAGCGGCGAACTGCAGATCAAGGGCGACATGGTCTTCGCGGGCTACTACAAGAACCCCGAGGCCACGGCGCAAAGCATCCAGGGCGGCTGGCTGCACACGGGCGACGTGGTGCGCGTGCAGGGCGGCCAGCTGCGCATCGTGGACCGCCTCAAGGACATCATGATCACCGCCGGCGGCAAGAACCTCACGCCCTCGGAGATCGAGAACACCATGAAGGCCAGCCCCTTCATCAAGGAGTGCATCGTCGTGGCCGAGGGCCGCAAGTTCGTGGGCGCGCTGGTGCAGATCGACTACGAGACCGTGGGCCAATGGGCCCAGGCGCGGCGCATTGCCTTCACGCATTTCCGCTCCCTGGCCGAGATGCCCGAGGTGCGCGCGCTCATCGAGGCCGAGATCGCGCAGGGCAATGCGCGCCTGGCCCAGGTCTCGCATGTGCGGCGCTTCCATCTGCTGACCAAGGAGCTGGACCACGACGACGGCGAAGTCACGGCCACGATGAAGGTGCGCCGTTCTTCCATCTACAAGACCTACGCCGCCGAAATCGACGCCCTGTACCACTGAGCCTCCCATGACCGATACGCAAGACACCCCGCTGCGGCTGCAGCGCGAAGGCGCCATCGCCACGCTGACCTTCCACCGCCCCGCCGCCCTCAATGCCATCGACGTGCCCATGGCACTGGCGCTGCGCGATACCGTGCGCGCCCTGGCCCAGGACCGCGCGCTGCGCTGCGTGGTGCTGGAAGGCGCGGGCCGCGCCTTCATGGCGGGCGGTGACCTGGACACGCTGGCCGCCGACCCCGTGCGCGGCGCCGCCGAACTGCTGGGCCCGCTCAACGAGGCCGTGGCGCTGCTGGGCCAGCTCGATGCGCCCGTCATCGCCAAGGTGCATGGCGCGGCGGCAGGCGCAGGCCTGTCGCTGATGCTGCAGGCCGACTTCGTCTACGCGGCCGAGGGCACACGCTTCAACCTGGCCTACATCAACCTGGGCGCCAGCTGCGACGTGGGCGCCTCCTGGGCGCTGCCGCGCATCGTGGGCCTGCGCAACGCGCTGGAGATCGCCATGCTGGGCGAGACCCTGGACTGCGCCCAAGCGCAGCGCCTGAGCCTGATCAACCGCGTCCTGCCGCCCGCCGAACTCGACGCCGCCGTGCAGCAGCTGGCCCAGCGCCTGGCCGCCGGCCCCACGGTGGCGCTGGGCCATATGCGCCGCCTCATGCGCGCGGGCCTGGACCGCAGCCTGCGCGACCAGCTGGCGGCCGAGGCCTGCGCCTTCGATGCCTGTGCGCGCACGGCCGACCTGCCGCGCGGCATTGCGGCGTTCCACGCCAGGCAGGCGCCGCAATTCGAGGGACGTTGACCTGCGCCCGGAACTGACGCCGAGGCGGCTGCGCTGCCTGCCGCCTGCCCGGCACAATGCACTCCATCCCCCGTGTTCATCGCTTCGAGGAGCTTCACCATGACCCCACGCGACGTCTTCGTCGTCGGCACTGCGCGCACCGCCATCGGCACCTTCGGCGGCAGCCTCAAGGACGTACCCAACACCCAGCTGGCCACCACGGCCGTCAAGGCGGCCATCGAGCGCGCGGGCCTGGCGCCCGACGCCGTCGGCCACGTGGTCATGGGCAATGTGATCCCCACCGATACCAAGGACGCCTACCTCTCGCGCGTGGCCGCCATCGATGCGGGCTGCCCCATCGAGACGCCGGCCTTCAACGTCAACCGGCTGTGCGGCTCCGGCCTGCAGGCCATCGTCTCGGCCGCCCAGGCCATTGCGCTGGGCGATTGCGACGTGGCCATCGGCGGCGGCAGCGAGTCCATGAGCCGCGGCCCCTACTTCGACCAGGCCGCGCGCTGGGGCGCGCGCATGGGCGACGCCAAGAGCATCGACTACATGCTGGGCATCCTGCACGATCCCTGGCAGAAGATGCACATGGGCATCACGGCCGAGAACGTGGCCGAGCGCTATCACATCAGCCGTGAAATGCAGGATGAATTGGCAGCGGCCAGCCACCAGCGCGCGGCCGCTGCCATCGCGGCCGGCCACTTCAAGGAGCAGATCGTTCCCGTGGAAATCGCCACGCGCAAGGGCGTCGTGGTCTTCGACACCGACGAGCATGTGCGCGCGGCCACCACCATCGAAGTGCTCAGCGCCATGAAGCCGGCCTTCCGCAAGGAAGGCGGCACCGTGACGGCCGGCAATGCCTCGGGCATCAACGACGGCGCGGCCGCCGTGGCGCTGGCCGCAGGCGATCGCGTGGCTGCCCTGGGACTGAAGCCGCTGGCGCGCCTGGTCGGCTACGCCCATGCCGGCGTGGACCCCGCCTACATGGGCATAGGCCCCGTGCCGGCCACGCAGAAGGTGCTGCAGCGCACGGGCCTGAAGATTGCAGACATGGACGTCATCGAGGCCAACGAGGCCTTTGCGGCCCAGGCCTGCGCCGTGATCCAGCAACTGGCGCTGGACCCGGCCAAGGTCAATCCCAACGGCTCGGGCATCTCGCTGGGCCACCCGGTCGGCGCCACGGGCGCCATCATCACCACCAAGGCCATCGCCGAACTGCAGCGCACGGGCGGCCGCTATGCGCTGGTGACCATGTGCATAGGCGGCGGCCAGGGCATCGCAGCCATCTTCGAAAGGGTCTGAGCGCCCTGGGGGCGCGGCGATGTTTCACATGAAACATTGCCGGCCCGGGTGCCCGGCTGCTGGCTCAGAACGGCGCTTCTTCAGGCGCCGTGTCCACGGGTGCCGTGGCCGGCCCCGTCAGCGCACCACGGCCCGATGCCGCTGCGCGCGGTGCCGTCGCGGGAGCGTGGGCAGCAGGCGTCTGCAGCGATGCGGGAAGATCCTGGCCCAGGCCCGTGCGCCCTTCCCCGCCCAACGCCTCGATCAGATCGGGGATGAGCCTGGACAGCTCGCCCGTGGCAATCGCCACGTCGGCATCGAAGCCGCCGTCGTCCTGCGACTGGCCTTCCATCACGGCATCGAGCAGCGCGATCTTGCGGATCTGCAGACCCTCGGTCAGCACAAAGCTCACGCGGTCGTCCCAGGTCAGCGCCAGGCGCGTGGGCAGCTTGCCGTGCTCGATGTGCTGGCGCACCTCGTCGATGTCCAGCGGATGGCGCGCATAGCGCACCACGGCCTTGGATTCGTCGGCGGCCTTGAGCTCGCATTCACGGTCAATCGAAAAGCCGGCCGGGCTTTCCTGCGTGGTCAGCCAGTGCGCCATGGCGGCCTGTGCGCTGGTCTGCGTATCGACCAGGGCCAGCGCAAAGCCTGTGAGGCCCTCCACCAGCGAGCTGACCACCTCGTCGGCGCGCGCCTGGCTGCCGGTGTCCAGCACCAGGGTGCGGGCCTGCGGGTCCAGCCACACCCACATGGAGCCCTGCTTGGTGAAGGCCATGGGCAGCAGGTCCAGCTTGGCCTCGTCCTTGAGTTCCTTCTTTTCCTTCTTGCCGGGCTTGCGGCCTTCGGTGGCCTCGATGTGGGCGGCCTTCTCGTTGACGCGGCGGTTGAGCACGCTGGCCGGCAGCATCTTGGCCTCGGTCATGAAGCGCATCACCCACTGATTGGCCACGGACTCGGCCAGCGGGCCATGGGGCTCACCGCGCGGCGGCACCCAGCCGGCGCTGCGCTCCTGCGTGGCGCCGCACTCGGCAAACGGGCACTTGCCCAGGGCGGCCTCGACGGCCCGCAGGTCTGGAGTCCAGGAATCGGAGATTCGGTAAATGATCAGGTTCTTGAGCATGGTGTGTCAGGCAAGGGATTTCGGATGCTTGGGTAGGCAGCCCAGGCGGTTAGCTTCTGCGTCGGTCCAGGATGCGTGGCCCAGCAGCAGGGTGTGGGCCTGGGTGGCCAGGGCCAGGTTGGGCTGCACTCGCCTTGCCTGAGCCACGAGCAGATCCAGCAGCTTGGTGTAGGCGCGAGTCTTGAGAATCCCCCAGCCGCCGAACTCGGGCGGCATGCGCTTCACCATCTGTTCGGCCTGAACCCCAATGCCCTTCACGGCTTCCTTGTGAACGAGCTTGGCCTCGTTGCGCAACTGGGCCGCCTCGGTCGAAAGTGCTTTTGCGCGTGCGCGCAGGTTGTAGGCTCCCACGGCGCGTTTCTCGCCCTTTGCTTCTAGGCGCAGCGCGGCGGCCTCGGTGGCCTTGGCCTTGGCCTTGGCACGCATGATCATTTCTTGCGCGTAGAGATCTGCCGGTGTTTGCGACATGGGGTTCTCCAAACGGTGGGTTACAGGGCGCCGCCTTCGGTGTCGTCGGCCGGCAGGTGCTGGATGGCGGGCACAGGGATCGCTGGCGCGCGCGGCGCGGGCCCGGCCAGGAATTCCTCACGCTTCTGGTAGAGCTGGTCGATCAGGGCGTCGGCCAGGCGCGGCAGGTCGCGGGCGTTCATCAGCACAGCGTTGCGGTCCTTTTCAAAGGGCACGCCCAGGGCTGCAAGGTTTGCCGCATTGAGCTGCAACACGGGCGCGAAGGCCGCGCAGATCTGCGAGAGGTTGAGCTTCTCGGGATTCGCCATGGCGATCAGTGGGCCTGTGCCTTGACCTGGGACTCGCGCATTGCCTGGTAGCCGGCGAGCATGGGTTCGAGCTGCTGACGCAGATCCACGCCGGGCTCCAGGTTCGCGCCGACGCTGGCCAGGGCGCAGCCCATGGCGTACAGGCCGCCATACAGGGCAAACGTGTTGCCGTTGCGCTGGCCATAGGCGCTCAGGATTTCGATGATCGGCTCAGCCACATGCGTCATGGCATGGGCGTGGTGGTTGGACGTGATCTCGTGGGTGACGCGCACGCCTTCGATGGGGTCTGTGGATTGGCTCATGAGCTGGTGCTCCAAGTTCAGAAAAGGGGTGCTCCGGAGATGGCGACCGCAGCAGCAAAACCGGCGGCCGAGAAGGCCGACCAGAGGAAAAAGCCGAGGAGTTTGGTCATGGGAGCTCGCGCAGGCATTCCATGGATTGCGGGCCGGTCCACACAACTGCATGACCGGGCGGGCAGGCCTGGGCGGCGCTGTGCGCGCGCTGCACGTCCGCTGCGCTGGGCACGGCGTCCTGGGCAGCACCGGCATCCGCGCAGGCGCTGAGCGCCAGGGCCGCAAGGAGGGCCAAGCACAGCAGGAGCCAGCTGCCAGGCGTGGGCGCCGGGTCCGGCTCGGCCACAGGGCCAGGGCGCGAGGCCTCGCGGAGGAAGCGCGCATCGGGGTCGGGGTTGAAAGGTTCGGAGGGGATCACTCGCTGCATTTCGGCTCTCCTGAAACGACAAATCCGCCGGGTGGTGGCGGATTCGTGGGGTTTGTGGCTTGCTGCTGTCGGCGCTGGGCTGCAGCCTCTGCCAACAGGCGCTCTTCTTCTTTCCATTCGGCAAGTGAGCGCGGCTCATAGGCGGCTTGGCCGCGATCGCCGCGCAGCCGGGTGAATCTGGATCTCATGGTGGATTCCAAAAAAGCGCCCGCCCCACATTGCTGCAGGGCGGGCCAAATGCCGCAAGAAGCGGCCCCCACGAAACAGTGACTCAGTCGTATTGCTCGCTGGCGGCGGACTTGACGTCGTGCTCATGCATATCGATTTCCAGGCTTGTGCGGCCGACATAAAGAGCAAGAAGCGTGGCCTCAAATTCACCGACTGCGTTTGGCAGGCTCATCGGGGTGACCACCTTGTCGTTCAGCGTGAGCGAATAGACTTGACCTTCCCTGGTGAAGGCGAGTCGCATGGAGGCAGAGTGCTTTCCGCGGGTGGATTCTTCGCCGTCCAAATAAAGCCATCCGCCACCGCCGCTGTACTCGCTCATTTCGAGTTCGGCATAGAAGGCCTCGTGGGATTCCTTGAGGAATCCGCTGCGCGCCTGCTGCAGCAAAACCGAGAGCTTGATGCGTGCGGGAAGATCTGGCATGAAGCTGCCCACTGCAGATGTGATGGCCGTCTGCACAGATTTCGCGTTCTCACCTTGGACAGCGCTGGAAACTGCTGCATTAAGCACATGCTGGAACTTGGCAACGTCATCAATTCGCAGGCCATGCGGCATGGCTTCGCTGAGTTGTTCTTTCATTGCATCGCGGAACTTGCTGCGATAACCGGTGGCGTCGTTGATCGCATCCTTGACCGCTTCCGCGATGGCCTTGTCTACGATGGGTTGGATGCGCTCAGCGCTGACGGCCTGGGCGACGATTGCGGGCAGGTCCAATTCGATCTTGATTTCCATGGGGGCTCCTGATTGCGGCCGCGCGGGCCAAAAAACAAAAGGCCCTGCAACTGGTGAAGCTGCAGGGCCTTGATGGAAAGTGCCGATGCCTTGAAAGGCGCGCCTGGGAAGTAGAGAGGGAGGGAGGAGGATGCCCAGGCTCGGCGTGGAAACTGATTGCGTCCACGATACTCTGCCCACGGCCGGGCAAATGTGAACGGAGAGTAAAAGGTGCAGGGCTTCCACCTGCTGCGGCTGGTCAGGCCTCTGCGACCCCGTGGCCAGGGTATGGATTGATGGCCGGCCGTATTCGCCCCGGCTTTCCTTCTATTGACGGTTTGGCGGACTCTCACCGCTTGCGGGTGGGCAACTACCCGTCACGATTGGCCATCACAGATAGGGGCCGGTGCTGATCTCCGGCTTGGCGGCGTTACAAGGTACGGTTGCGACCCGTTTGTCCTATCCGCCCGAGGTTCCTTCTGTCGCATCAGCCTGCGCACTCCCTATCTGTGATGGCCCCGGCGGTGCGCCGGGGACGTTTCGATCCCGCTGTCAATCCGCTCAATCGGGATTGGCAGCGTCGCGCGCCAGCTCCACCAGCATGCGCAAATACTCGGTCTGCACGCGCAACTCGGCCAGCACCGGCTGCGCAGCTGGCTGCTCGGCGGCGAAGTCCTCGCCCAGGGTCTGGGCCAGGCGGTGCAGGATTTCCGCGTTGAAGCTGCGGCCCTCGTTCTGGGCCGAGTTCCACAGAGCCTCATAGATCCCCAGCGGGAAGCGGATCATGGATTTGTGGCTCTCGCGACCAGCACCATGCTGGTCAATCTTGCGTTCTGATGGCGCCTTCATCCTCATCACAGCGCCAGGCGCCGCTCCAAGTCCTGCAACTCGGTCTGCACCAGACGCAGTACGTGGGTCAGCGCGTCGATCTGGGAGACCAGCGGCGCGGCATTCGCCTTCTGATTCCCCTGGCCGCAGTCGCCGCCTGTCTGCCCGGCAGCCGGGCCGAGCACCGGCGCGAGGCGTTTGCCCAGGCGCTGCAGCGTGACCTGCACCTGCTCGACCTGCTCCTTGGCGCTGGCCATGGCGGTTGCTGTGGCGCTCTGGGCAGCTTTGGGGGTGAAGTCTGCGAGGGCGCCCATTCCTTTTGGCACGCTGTCCTGCTGCCCGCTCTGGGGCGCTGTGCCCGAGGCAATGGCGATCTTGTCGAGGGTGTGGTTCACGGAGGTCTCTCCTGTGGTGGTGGCGGAAACAGAAAAGGCCTCCCGAATCGAGAAGCCTCTTTTGTTTCGCCCGTTCTTTCCGGGCTGTCAGCGCTTTCGCGCAGGGCTTTGCTGATCTTGGTATCCCTGAAAACCTCAACATGTTTCTGATCTTGGCAATCCTGTTTGCCTCACCAAACTGCCCGTCTACCGCGCTTTGGCGGACTGTGGCCTGGCAGGACTGCCAGAGCAGAGCAGCGGCCCATGCCCGCTGATGCGTGTGCCGGAATGCCCCGCAGGTGGGGCAAGCATCGGCTGCAACTTGTGAAAGACCGGGGCTTGCCCGGTCGATGCCGTGGTGCCCAACTTCCCAGCCGGTCCGCATGTGCGGTAGGCAAGGTGTTGGGAGAATTCTATAACCCAGGTTATCAATGCGTCAATAACCCTGGTTATTCGTTGGCGCAAAAAAAGACCCGCAGTGTGCGGGCCCCGACATGCTGAGGGGTTATTGCTCAGCAACCCACTTCCCTATGACTACGCCGCAAATGGTTGCCTCGCCATTGATCTCGATGATCTTTGGGCGCCAGTCGGGGTTGAGCGCGCGAAGGTACTTGCGACCATCTTCTTCTAAGTACTGTTTGAAGGTTGCCTGTTGCTGGGCCTCAAGGCGAACTACTACGCGATCACCAGGCTGCGCAGCCCTGCCAGGGTCGACAAAGATCACGTCCCCGGGCTCATAGGACGGCCTCCCTCCTGGATTGCTCATGCTCTCGCCTTCGACATGCAGGCAGAACGTATTGGGCCCGTGTCGCACCGGGCAGGGGAGCCAGTCTTCCGCGTCTTCTGGGCGGAAGTTCCCCACGATGTCAGACCAGTTGCCGGCCTGAACAGAGGAGATCAATGGCACCAAGCGTGGTGCCGGGAGCTCGACCAAATATTGAGCGGGGGGCTCGGCTACATGGCTTGTCGTTACAGGCCTGATCCCTGAAAGCTCCTCGGCGGTTGTTCCTAAGGCCGCTGCGATCTTGGCGCCGTGCTTCGTGTCGCCGCCTTTCTCGATCTTAGCGATAGATACCTGAGATATGCCTACGGCCTCAGCAAGTTGAGCCTGGCTCCATCCTCGCTGCTCTCTAAGCGCCTTCATGCGCTCGCCAAAAGTACTCACTGACATTCGTTGATCCTATAACCACGGTTGTAGGCGGTCAAAAAACTGTGGTTATTGACATCGATAACCTGGGTTATAAAATGAGGTATGAACGAAAAAAACCCCTCCGCTCCGGCACTCCGGGAGGCCATCTCCAAGGCGGGCTCCCAGTCGGCACTTGGCCGGCTTATGGGGCACCCGCAGGCGCTGGTCCATAAGTGGTTAAACAGTTCGCAGCCTCTCGGTGAAAAGCACTGCGTGAAGCTGGAGAGGCTGCTCGGCATCCCTCGGTCCCGACTTCGCCCCACCGATTGGCGTGAGATCTGGCCCGAACTGGGGCAGACCGAAGAGCCCGCTCCCCAGCCCCGGGAGGCAGGTCATGCCTAGGCGGACATCGGGCGGGATGCCTCTGTCTTCGACCGATGCTTCCTTCGTTACAGGTAGCCGCTCAGCCCCTCAGGCTTCCGCCAGACGGACAGCGAAAGGTCGGTGGTTGTCGTGCCGAACTTTGCGTCGTTGATCGTGACGCTGAGCTCTCTCTGGCTGCCCGAAATCTTTTGCAGTGCTTCTGCGATCGCTTTTTCCAAATCTTCCACTGACACGTTTTTCAAAGGTGACGTCATGAATGAATCCGTTCTGATTGGCTTGAATCAAGTTGCTGAAATTTTTGCCCGCGCACCGCTGTCTGCAGAGGCTGCTGACTTGTATCGCCGCGCCACTGGCATCGCTGACGACGAGCAATTTTTGAAGCGTTTGGCGACGCTGGTGAAGGGTAGCAAGAAGTTCCCGCTGCCCGCTGACTTTGGGCTCGATCGGCAGGCCTCGGAGCCGAGTCGGCAGATCTCCTTGTTGCCTGGCGAGTCCATCACGTTCGCTTGCGGAACGACGGTGACGGCCAGCCCAGTGTTGGACAACTCGGCCCGGGAATGCCTGGCCATCTTCCTGGAGAAGGCGCCGGGCGTTGCTCCCCATCACACCCTCGAAGTTTCGCCCACCCCCCAGGAGCAGGGCCATGCATAAGCCTCGCACCGTCAAGCGTCCGGGCCCGCTGCCGCACCAGCAGCGCCTGCACAGCGCCCGGCAGCGCCACCGCAATACAACCCTCCAGCGCTGGGATTCCGAAATCGCCTACTACGAAGCCTTGCAGACGGCGGGGGCCGCGCCGGTGACTCCTGCTGTGCTGGGCACCTACGAGGCGCAGGAAAAGCGTATCGCGGCTGCAGAGGGCGAGGTCACATGGAGCTTCTCCGAGTTCCCCGACGCACCTTCCTCGTTGAGCCGGCGCGCCATCTCCATCACCGACCTTGAGGACCGCATCGTCATCAAGGCGGGCTTCGCTGAGCTGCGGCTGACCCGTGAAGAGACCGCGCGCCTGTTCTCGATTGGCCGCGACACCGGCGGCGAGCAGCAGGGGTAGGTGGGTGGGATTCACATCCTCCCATGCCTGCTGCCAATCCCTCTCATTCATTCCTAGGAGTAGTCCCGCATGCGTGACACCCACGAAAAGCTGAGCCGGGCTGAAGCGGCTGCATTTAGGGCGATCCAGGTGGTCCTGGCGGACCTCGACGCCGAGCAGGCCGAGCGCGTGCTGGCCCGTGTCCAGGACCAACTGGACGAAGAGGCTGGCGGGCCCATGTTCGCCCGCGGCATTGCCGGCCCGCTGGGCAAGCTGGACATCCCGCTGCGCACCAAGGTGGACGAGGCCACGGCCGGCCTGTTCCTGCGCCACTGCGGCCAGCAGGCCACGGACACATCCATGGTGCTGCGCGACTGCGTGTACGCCCTGGTCTACGGCAAGACCTATCGGCAGATGGTGGTGGAGAAAGTGAACCATGACGCGCAGCGTACCGAGGCGCTGGCCAAGCTCATAGGGCCTTTTGGTAGCCCCGAATTCGGAGGGCCTGCCCAATGAACGCGGTCACAGCAATTTCCGCAGCCGTGCTGACCATGAGCAGCCGGGAGATCGCCGAGCTGACGGGCAAGCGCCATGCTGACGTGATGCGCGACATCCGCACCATGATGGAGGCTCTGCAGCAGAACGCGGATTTGCGTTCTGTTTGCAAATCAAGCACTTACGTCGGAGAAAACGACCAGTCCTACCCCCAGTACGAATTGGACAAAGACACCAGCTTGACGCTGCTGCTGGGCTACGACGTTGTGGCGCGCATGAAGGTGGTGAAGCGCTGGCAGCAGCTGGAGGCCCAGGCCGCGCCAGCGGTGCCGCGCACGATGTCTCAGGCGCTGCGCCTGGCCGCTGAACAAGCCGAGCAGATCGAGCTGCAGCAGGCCGCCCTGGCACTGGCCGCGCCCAAGGCCGAATACGTGGACCGCTACGTGGCCGCCAATGGCGCGAAGGGCTTCCGTCAGGTGGCCAAGCTGCTGGGCGCGAACGAGCACGCATTCCGGGCCTGGCTGCAGGACGAAAAGATCATGTACCGCCTGGGCGGCGAGTGGACGGCGCACCAGTGTCACATCGATGCCGGCCGCTTTGTCGTGAAGACGGGTGTGGCCCAGGCCAACGAGCATGCCTTCAACACCACGAAGTTCACCCCCAAGGGCGTGAACTGGGTAGCCGGCCTGTGGGGCCAGCACCAGGCCCGCCTGGCGCAGGAGGGTGCGCAGCAATGAGCACGATGATCATGGCGGCCTGCTGGCCGCTGGCAATGTCCCCCGCCCAGAAGGCTGTGCTGATTTCCCTGGCTGACCAGGCCAATGATGACGGTGTGTGCTGGCCCGGCGTTGCGACGATTGCGAAGCGCACCTGCCTGTCTGAACGTGCGGTGCAGGATGCCATCGCATGGCTGCAGACCGTGGGCGTGGTGTTCCGGGAATACCGCATCAACTCGAGCACCAGCTACACCATCACGCCGGCCAACTTCAACCCGGCTGCAGCGCCTGCGAAGCGCAAGCGTGGCGCAGGTGCACATGCCGCACCGGGTGCAAATGGCGCGCCTCCCGCAAATGGCGCACCGGGTGCAGACGGCGCACCACCCCCCGCAGTTGGCGCACCAGGGGGTGCAGATGGCGCACCTCAACCCCCGCAAATGGCGCACCCCAGGGGTGCAGATGGCGCACCCAAATCATCATTGAACCGTAATAGGAACCGTAAAGGAACCGCCAAAGAATCATTTCCGCCGGCGGCGCCGCCGGCCCGCAAAGGGGAGGGCGGCCTGTCCGATGCCGAGGACACCGCACTGCAGGAGTCCTGCCGCGCCACCTGGGCGGCCTACAGCCAGGCCTACGTGCAGCGCTACGGCGTGAAGCCCGTCCGCAATGCCCAGGTGAACGCCAACGTGAAAGCGCTGGTGAAGCGGCTGGGCTACGAGGAGGCGCCGCTGGTGGCGGCCTGGTACGTGGGATGCGTCAGCGAGGCCTACGTGCTGAAGGACTCGCACGGTGTCGGCGCGCTGTTGGGTAAGGCCGAGAGCTACCGGACGCAGTGGGCACGCGGCCAGGCCATGACCGGCACTGCAGCGCAGGCGGCCGACAAGACCAGCGCCAACTTCGACGCCATCGAGGAGGCCAAGCGGCTGCTGCGCCAGCGTGGCGGCCGGGGCAACGGGGAGGGCGGCAATGCGTGACGACCTGGACACCGACTGGCTGCTGGAGGAGCTGGGCGCCACGATGGAGCTGAGCGGCCAGCAGGTCCGGCCTGCCGCGCTACTGCTGCTGGCGGAAGACCTAGCCCACATCGAAAAGCCTGTGCTGCGCTTGGCCCTGGCCCGCATCCGCGCTGAGCACCGCGGCCCGATACTGACCGGCACCGTGCTGCAGTACGTGGACCACGCCATGGGCCGCATGCTGCCGGCCGAGGCCTACGCCCTGGCGCTGACCAGCGCAGACCAGCAGGCCACTGTGGTGTGGACCGATGAGATCGCCCAGGCCTGGGCCGTGGCCGCGCCGCTGCTGGATGCCGGCGACAAGTTCGGCGCCCGGCAGGCCTTCATCGAGGCCTACGGCAGGATCACCGGCGAGGCCCGTGCACTGCGCCGTCGTCCTGTGGTTCAGGTTAGCCTGGGGCACGACCCCGAAGCCCGCACGCGCGCCGTGCAGGAAGCCATCACGGCAGGCAGGCTGCCGGGCGGGCTGGAGGGCCTGACTGACGACCTGCGCGAGCAGCTGCAGCTGCCGGCCCCGCGCGCCGCCCTGGCGCTGCCGGCACCTGAGTCCATGCCCAGCGGCCCGAAGCGTGAGGTGCTGTCCAAGCTGGCCACCCTGCGCGAAGCCTTTGCACTCAAGGCCGCGCGTTTCACGCCCGTGCAGGTTCAGGCCCGCGCCGGCCGCATGCGCCTGAGTCAGGCCAAGCGCCGCGCTGCCGCCGCCGTGGCGCAGCACCAGCAGGGGAGCCAGCCATGAGCGCCATCCATTCCGCCGTGAGCCGCGACTACCTGCGGCTGCCCTACACCTACACGCTGGCACAGGAGCTATCGGCCAGCGAACGGCAGCCGCTGCACCAGCGCAAGCGCGAGCCCTTGGCTGCTGCAGTCCTGGCCGCCGTGCATGCCGTCGGCTATGCCGCTCCCACCGTCCAGCACTGGCGCGACCTGGCCGACGCCGCGAACCTGTCCGAAACGCTGCTGGGCATGGGCGTCTTCACCGAGCCCGAGGCCCAGAGCCTGTTTGCTGATGCGGTGGCGGCCGTCGTGGACCTGGGCCGTAAGCACGGCCACGGCCAGGAGATGCGCCTGAACGCCGTGCAGCTGGGCCACCTGGTCGAGTTCGGCGAGGCCTACGGCCAGGTGCTGGAGGTGATCCCGGCACGCACCTTCATCCGCGCGCACCGCGCCACCGAACGCCGTCTGCGCGAGCTGCTGGTCAACAGCCACGGCAGCGACACCCATGAATTCATCGTCGTCTGATCATCAATGGCAGCAACACCAAATCAATCTCAGCGCGGCAGCCGTGGCGCACCTCGTCAAGCTGGCCCAGCAACCCGGGTGGTGGGAGTACGTCAAGGCCAGGGCCAGGGAGCTGGACAGGGACGAGTCCCGGCTGTTCGTGGACATCGAGCAGCAGGTGGTGCAGCAGCTGCAGGCGCTCGCCTGGCGCCCGCCGCCCCGTGCGTGACGGTGCCGGCTGGCCACCAAGGCCCGATCACGGTGCTGGGCATGGATCCGGGCAAGCACACGGGCCTGGCCTGGATCGTGGATGGCCAGCTGCAGGCGCTGGAGGAGATTGCGCCAGCGCAGATCCTGCAGACGCTGCAGGGCAGGGCGCCCACGCTGGTGATCTTCGAGGACAGCCGCAAGGCCCGGAAGACCTGGACCGGCCAGGGCAGTGCCGCGGCGCGAGCGAAGATGGCGCGCAACGTGGGCGAGATCGACGCATGGTGCGTGCTGATCGAGACCCTGTGCGCCAGCCTCGGCATTGCCTGCTTCGGCCTGGCGCCAAGCGCGAAGGCCGGCAGTGCCCACGGCGCCAAGATCGATGCCGCCACCTTCAGCCGCCTGACCGGCTGGGCCGGCCGCAGCAATCAGCACCAGCGTGACGCCGCAATGATCGCGTGGTCCTTCCGGAGGGCCCGGCCATGAAGCGGATCTACATCGCTGGCCCGATGACAGGCCTGCCCGAGTTCAACTACCCGGCCTTCAACCGCGCTGCAGCCACGCTGCGCGCCCAGGGCCACCACGTCGAGAACCCGGCCGAGAACCCCGCGCCAGCGTGCGGCAGCTGGGCTGGCTACATGCGTCTGGCGCTGCCGCAGCTGTGCACCTGCGATGCCGTCCACCGGCTGCCGGGCTGGAAGCAGTCGCGCGGCGCCCGGTTGGAGAGCTTTGTGGCGCGCGTGCTGGGTCTGGAGGTGCAGGACTTCGATGCCAGCGCAGGGGAGGGCGGTGCACATGCTTGATTTCCGCCCCGACCTTCCGCGCCGTGGCCAGCGCGGCCCCGTGCGCGCCGCGCCTGCACCCGCCCCTGTGGCGTGGCGCCGCAATGCGCGAGCGCATCGAAGGCCCTGATGCCCTGGGACGCTACCGCTTCTCCGTCTGGTCGGAAAACCGCTGCTGCCGCCTGGAGCAGTACGGCCCCACGCGTGTATGCGTGATGGGCGACCACGGCTTCCTGGTGCAGGTCGATGTTGAAGGGGATGTCCGATGAGGGTAATGCTCGTCTCCGAAATGGCCCGAGAACTGATCGACCGCCCGACCAGCAGGCCCAGCTTCATCCTTCACCCTTCGTGGCGGCCTTTGGTGGATGCGCTGATGGCTGACCCCAATCCAGAGGGCGAGGCCGCGCTGACGCGGGCAGCGTTGAACGGGGCAAGCATCCTGTATCAGCGTTGCCCTGTCCGCCCTGCGTTGCCCACCGGCGGCGTCTTCGACACCTTCCCGTGGGAGGTAATGAACCGTCTGGATGCTTGGCGGGAGGCGCATCCATGGCGCTGACACGCAGGCCGTTCAAGTCCAAGAGTCCATGGCCTGTGGCAGGCACCGGCAATCTGGACCGCGAAGAGCGCCTGGCGCAGCGCGCGGCCCGCGCCATGGATAGTGCCCGCGCCACGGCCGGCATGGCGTGCACCAGCATCGTGGTAATGGGCGGAGCCAGCACAGGCCTGGTCGTGCCCAAGACTGAAATCCTCGAATGTGAGGCCTACCGCCGCGCCGTGGCTGCGCTGCCCTGCATCTGGTGCAACGTGGTCGGCTACAGCCAGCACGCGCACCTGAACCTCGGAAAGGGCATGGGCCTGAAGACAGATGACCGCACAGGCTTCCCGCTGTGCTGCGCTCGCCCAGGCATTGAAGGTTGCCACATCCCTTATGACCAATACCGCCTCATAGAAGGCGGCCGCGAACAGCACCGCGCATACGGCCTGGAATGGGGCCGCATCACCCGCCACACGATTCTTGAATCCGGCCAATGGCCACAACGTCTGCCCCTCTGGAGTGAAACCGCATGAACCAAGCCACCACCAGCACCATCCACAAGACGCCCGGCGGCAATCCGGACACTGGCGCGGTCGAGGCCGTGCCCACGCTGACGCAGGTCTATGAGGCAATCCGCCAGCTGCACGAGGCCGGTGAAGAGCCCACGCGCGACCGCATCCACAAGATGACAGGCCTGAACCTCACCACGGTGGACGACCGCATCAAGGTGCTGCGCGGCGAGGGAATGATTGCGGCGGTGAAGCAGTGTTACCGCCCGGTGCACCAGCATGGGCCAGCGCGGGATGTCGTCATCGTTCACCTCAACGATGGGCGGACCTTGGTGGAGATTGGGGAGCATGTGTTGCATCTGGTCCGCCCCGAAGCCGCGCGCCTCGGTCAGGGACTGGCAGGCGTGGCGCTGGAGCACACGGCCCTGACGCGCGTCACGGAGTTGCAGGACCAACTGCTGGAGGAGGTGGCCAGACGTAGAGACCTGGAGCGCGAAGTGAAAGCGCTAAAAGCTCAGCGGCGTGTTGACGGACGTCAGGGTGATCTGCTCAGTGCGCTGTCGGGCCAAGCTGCAGCGTAGGGTCAAGAAAAAGCCAGATGCGCGCGGGCTTTTTCGAGTCAAACGGCCCGCGCAGTCTGCAAGGCGGCCAGCACCTTGCGCTGGTCCAGGGCGCTGGCCGCCCCGGCCCTGAGCATGACCAACTGGCCGGTGCGCAGGTTGCGCGCCAGCGCGCCGATTTCGTGGCCGCGCTGCACTGTGCCCAGCATTTCCCAGCCCGGCAGCTCGGTCCATTGATAGTGGCGCCAGGGGCCACCGTGGTGCACCACCAGCTTGGCGCGCTGTGTCATGCCTGGCTGTACCAGCCGCAGCGCACCACCTCTTCGAGTTCCACGGGGGCGCCCTGCATCATGGGAGTGTCCAGCTCAACAAAGTAGCCGTAATCGTTGCTGTAGCTGGCTCCCTTGGCGGTGCCTATCAGCTTCCAGTCGCCGTAAAGGCTTTCCTGATGCACCAGGCCCTCGGCACCCGCAACGGGCACAGCCTGCAGCCCGCTGGGTGCGGCAGGTGTATTGGTTGCAGCGTATTGCACGCCGCTCATGCCCGGCTCGGTTTGCTCTGCGGCCCAGATATAGGAAATTGCGCTCATTGTGGTTCTCACTTGCCCCTCATTGACGGGAGGCGCCGCTGGCGGCGGTGTGCTGCCATGGGTTCAATACTATTGCGCAATCATTGCGCAGTCAACCCCCTTTTTCGTTTTTGCGCAAAATTCCCACGGCTGCATAGCACATGGCCATCAGCTCGGCGCTTGATGTATGCGCGCTGTTGTCGCGCGAGATGGTGCGGATGCGGTCCAGGCGGCTGCGTGCGGTGGGTAGGCCGTTGCGTGTCATCTCATCGGCCAGCGCGGTGGCGTCGATGCCTGCAGCGCGTGCCAGTTGCAGGATGGCCGCCGCCAGGTCCCCCAGCCCTGGCACTGTGGTGCGACTGTCGGGCCAAGGGTGTCCTGCACGGCGCGGCCGTACACGCTCCAGCAGCTGGCCGTCCCTCTCCAATACCACCTCGGTGCGCTCATCCTCGGTGTTGGTGTCGCGGGCGGCCCGGTCCCAGGCCGCCACGGCCATGGGCGCCCAATCGGTTTGGCAATACAGGGTGTTTCCCTGGTAGATGCGCCACTCAGGCATGGGCCGGCTCCCGGGCTTTCCAGCTCATGCGGCGGCGGTAGGCAATCGCCTCGCGCACCTCATTCCTTGCCGTACGCACGATGTCGGGGCGGTTGTCCCAGATCCAGTCTTCGATCTTGCGGCGCGCCGATTCCGCGCTCTCGAAATACGGGCGCGCGGCCCACGCCTGGCGCCATAGCTCCCGGTCGGCGGATTTCCGCAAGTCCAGCGGCCCGCCAAAGAGGGGCTTGCCCCGTGCAAAGCCTATGGGCGGTTGGCCGTCCCAGTAGCTGTTTTGGGCGGTGCATTTGGGTTCGCCGTGCAGGTAGACGTTGACCTGCCCAGGCGGCTGCAGGCCCTCGCGCACAAAGTCGTGCGTTGGGTCCAGCCAGGCCAACCAGCGGCCATAGCGGGCGCGCTGCACGCAGCCGAACGAGGCAACGAAGGCGCGCACCTCGGCATCAAATTCCCGGTCTTCGGTTTGCATCATCAATCTCCGGTGGTGCTGCCTATGCGGCAGAGAAGCTACCTGTTCGGTAGTGGAGAGAGCGGAGCCCGCTGATGGAGCACCATCACTGCGGTATTTCCTAAGCTGCCTGCTCGGCAGTCGGCGCCTATCTGGACGGCACCACTATAGCAGTCAGGCAATGAAGAATTCGCCGGGGTTGATCTCGCTGGCCATGCGGCCATCTTCCAGCTTGGCCCACTTTGCATCCCAGGTCTTGCCGTTGCCGATGGTGGCGCGTTGCGCGTTGACCAGGTTCCACTGGCGCCCGGCATTGATTTCCTCGGCCACGCGGGTGCCGCTGAATGCAACGCTTTGGCCGCTGGCCAGGGTGGCGGAGGTCTTGGCGACGATCTGGCCGTTGCTGATGAGGTAGGACATGGTTTTTCCCCTTTGGTGCGTTCGACCTGTGCGGCCGAGACTTCCCGGATCTGCCGGGCCAGTGGCCGCTTGTTGCTGCCATGGGAAGAATAATAATGCGCAATGATTGCGCAGTCAACGCCTTTTTTCAGAAGCCACTCAAGCCGCGTTTGTGCGCTCCACTTCCCAGCCCAGGCAGGCCAGGGCCACGGTGCGGGGCACGGGCTTCTCGCCGGTCAGGTAGTACAGCAGCATGCGGCGTGAGATACCCAGGGCCTCGGCTGCAGCGGTCTGCGTGAGGCCATTGCGCTGCATCCATTCCGTGATTTCTTCGGCCGTGTGGGCGGTGGGTGGTTTGGCTGTCATGCCGGAATTCTATGCGCAACTGTTGCGCAATGTGGCGCGTCGCGCGGAGCGCCCCGGCTAGGGTTCGACGGCCCTAGGCCATGCCGGAACACTTCCGGCCATGGCCCAACGTCCTGCCGGCAAGTCCGAGCCTCCAAAGAAACCTCTCCCCAAGAAGCCTGCTGCCCCCAAGAAGGCCGCAGGCTCTGCCGTTCCTGCGAAGCGCCCAGCGGCCAAGAAGCCTACGAGCGCGACCGCGAAACCCGCATTGAAGAAGGCCCCGGCAAAAAAGGCCGCCCGCATCAAGAGCACGGATGCCCAGGCGCTGACCGCGAGGGAGTCGAAGTTCATCGATGAATTCCTGGTGGACCTGAATGGAACCCAGGCGGCGATTCGAGCCGGCTACAGCTCCAAGACTGCCCGGCAGATCGCCTCTGAGAACCTGTCAAAACCTCACATCCAAGTCGCGATTGCGGAAGCCCGAAAGCAGCAGCAGGAGCGCACGCAGATCACTGCCGACGCCATGCTGCAGCAGGCTTGGCTGATCGCTACAGCCGATGCACGCGAACTGATCGAGACCAAGGTCGCATGCTGCCGCCATTGCTGGGGGGAGAACTTCCGCTACCAGCGCACCGTCAGCGAGATGAACCAGGCACGCGAGTCATGGCGTGCTGAAGGCAAGGCGCCCGAGGATTTCGATGAAGAAGGCGGCATCGGTTTCAACCCCCACCGGCCGCCGCACCCGGACTGCACTGCATGCGTTGGGGATGGATATGCACGCGAGGTCATCAAGGACACCCGCTACCTGAGCCCAGCCGCTGCCCAGTTGTATGCCGGCGTGAAGCGTACGAAAGATGGCCTGCAGGTCCTGACGCACAGCAAGGAGGCCTTCGCAGAAAAAATCTGGAAGTACCTGGGCATGTACGAGAGGGACAACCAGCAGAAGTCAGACCCGCTGGCCGCGCTGCTGCATCGCATCTCCAAGGAGAACGGCAACGGCTTCGCGCCCATTGCAGATGACCCGGAGCGCACAGGCCCCCGCGCGGGCTCCACGCTGCAGGTGAAGCAAGACCCGGCGGACGAGGAGGATTGAGGCTGTGGCCGCGCGCGTCCACAGTGCTCCCCTGAACCGGCTCCCCGACACGCCCGAGGAGCTGGAGCGGTGCTTGCGTGATCCCGAATGGCGCCTGTTCTCCGGCTGCCTGTACAAGATCATGGTCAAGGGCGATTCCAAGGATGGGGAAGAGGCTGACACCTTCACCATGCCCTTCCGGCCCAATCGCGCGCAGAAGCGTTTCATCAGCCGGCTCTGGCACCGCAACATCATCCTGAAGGCGCGGCAACTCGGCTTCACCACCCTGATCGCAATCCTGTGGCTGGACCACGCGCTGTTCAATGCGGATCAGCGCTGCGGCATCATCGCGCACGACCGCGAGGCGGCCGAGGCCATCTTCCGGGACAAGGTGAAGTACGCCTACGAGAACCTGCCCGAGGAGATTCGAGACCGCTTCCCCCTGGCGCGCGACAGTGCCGTGGAGCTGCTGTTCGCCCACAACAACAGCAGCGTGCGCGTGGCTACGTCCATGCGCTCGGGCACCATCCACCGGCTGCACGTTTCTGAGCTGGGCAAGATCTCGGCACGCTTCCCGCACAAGGCCAAGGAGGTGATGACCGGCTCCATACCGGCCGTGCCGACCACGGGCATCCTGGTGATCGAGAGCACGGCTGAAGGCGCCAACGGCGAGTTCTACCACCTGTCACAGCGGGCCGAGGCCCTGCACTACACGCACAAGAAGCTGAGCCCGCGCGACTACCGCTTCCACTTCTACGCCTGGTGGCAGGAACCCAACTACCGGATGGACGCTGGCCTGGTCCATGTCGCGCGCGAGCAGCACGACTATTTCGACCAGGTCGAGGTCGAGATGCAGTGCACCATCGATCTGGAACAGCGGGCCTGGTATGTGGCCACCCAGGAAGCGGACTTCCCCGGCGCGCCAGAGCGCATGTGGCAGGAGTACCCGTCCACGCCGGCCGAGGCATTCCAGCAGTCCAGCGCGGGCCGGTACTACGCCAAGGCCATGGTTGCGCTCACGAAGCGCGGCGGCATCACCTCGGTGCCCGAGCTGGACCTGCCGGTCTACACGTTCTGGGATATCGGGCGCGCGGACGGCACAGCCATCTGGTTCATGCAGTCCCTGCGCGGCGAGGACCGCTTCATCAACTACTACGAAGAGCACGAGGAAGACCTGCGGCACTACGTGCGCCACCTGCAGGGCCTCGGCTACGTGTTCGGCGGGCACTTCCTGCCGCATGACGCGAATCACAAGCGCCTGAGCGATACCAACCGATCCACAAAGCAGCAGCTGCAGGCGCTGATGCCGGGCCAGCGCTTTGTGGTGGTTCCGCAGATCACCCAGTTGCAGACTGGCATCTCGGCCGTGCGCAAACACCTGCGTGGCGCCTGGTTCGACAAAGAGGCTTGCGCCTTCGGCCTGGAGCGGCTGCGCGGCTACAGCAAGAAATTCAGCCGGGCCCTGAACAAATTCATCGATGAGCCCGACAAGTCCAACGGCTGCACGGAAGGCGCGGACGCGCTGCGGCAGTGGGCGCAGGCGAAGGAAAGCGGGCTCTTCAACCCCAATGACGATGGGTACGGCGCGCGCGCCGAGCCCGAAGAGGAAGAGGATGCGCCGGACTGGCGCGCGTGAGGCACTGCCATGAACTATGCAACCCCCCCAAGCACTGCAGACCTGGGCGCGGCGCTGACGCCGCACGAATATGCCCGCATCATCGATGACATCCTGGAGCAGCCACCGTGGCGCCGGCAGGCCGACATGGAAGCCGACTATGCCGACGGCAACCAACTGGGCAGCGAACTGCTCGCGCGCATGAAGCGCTTCGGTATCCCTCCAGCCAAGGAGAACATCATCGGCCCGGCGATTGCGGCCGTGTGCGGCTACGAGGCCAAGACGCGGACGGACTGGCGCGTGACACCCGACGGCGACCCAGGCGGCCAGGACGTGGCCGATGCGCTCAACTTCCGCTTGAACCAGGCAGAGCGCCACAGCCGGGCAGATCGCGCGATCAGCGATGCGTTTAAGCCGCAGGTGAGCGTGGGCCTTGGCTGGGTGGAGGTTGCACGGGCCAGCGATCCCTTCGCCTACCCCTACCGCTGCCGGTATGTGCACCGCAATGAAATCTGGTGGGACATCCGGGCGCAGGAGGATAACCTGTCCGATGCGCACTGGCTGCTCCGGGAGCGGTTCATCCGCAAAGACCGGGTCGCGGCGGCCTTCCCCAAGCACCGCGATCTGATCATGCGCGCGGACTCCGCATCCGGCCCAGGCGGATACGGCGGCTATCTGGGCGAGGGTGGCTACTCCACGGGCTTGGTGCCGGGCCTGGATGTGTCCCGGGCCTGGACTCCGCGCGAGCATGCCTGGTATCGCTCGGAGACCGACGAGCTCAGCCTGTGCGAACTCTGGTACCGGCGCTGGGTGTCGGCGCTGGTGCTGAGGCTGCGCGGCGGCCGCGTGGTCGAGTTCGACGAGTCCAACCAGCAGCACCGCCTGGCCGTGGCCTCGGGCGCGGGCACGCTGTCGCGCGAGACCGTCACGCGGCTGCGTCGGTCCTACTGGATTGGACCCATCTGCCTGCACGACGGCCCCACGCCATACCCACACCAGCATTTTCCATATGTGCCGTTCTGGGGCTATCGGGAAGACCAGACGGGCATGCCCTTCGGCCTGGTGCGCGACATGCTCTTCCCGCAGGACAACCTGAACAGCACCATGGCAAAGCTGCGCTGGGGCATGGCCTCGCAGCGAGTGGAGCGGACCAAGGGCGCCACAGCGATGACCGATGCGCAGTTGCGTCAGCAACTGGCCAGGCCTGACGCAGACATTGTTCTCGACGCAGAACACATGCAGCAGGAGGGCGCGCGCTTTCAGGTGCACCGCGATTTCCAACTCGATGCACAGCACTTCCAGTTGATGGAAGACAGCAGGCGCGCGCTGGGCCGTGTCAGCCCCGTCACGCCGGCCATGCAGGGCCAGGCCGGCACCGCGCGCAGCGGACTGCAGGAAACCACCCAGGTGGAGCAGTCCCAGATCGGCATGGCTGACTTGATGGACAACACCAAGGACGGGCGCACGATGGTGGGCGAGTTGCTGATGTCGCTGATCATCGAGGACATGGGCGACGAGGAGCAGACCATCGTGATCGAGGGCGACGTGCTCAACCCACCGCGCACCGTGGTGCTGAACAAGGCCGAAGAGGACCCCGACACAGGCTTGGCCTATCGGTCCAACGATGTGCTGCGCACGCGCATGAAGGTCGCTCTGGAGGACGTGCCGAGCACCAGCAGCTTCCGAGGCCAGCAGCTCAGCTCGCTGTCCGAGGCGGTGAAGTCCCTGCCTGAGCATATCCAGGTGGTTGCGCTGCCATTCCTGATTGACCTGATGGATCTGCCCCGCAAGAAGCAGGTGGTGGAGGCCATCCGCGCAGCATCGGGACAGCAGACGCCGGAGCAGATCGAGCAGCGGGTGCAGCAGGAGGTGCAGGCCGCGCTGTTGAAGGCCGGCCACGAGTTGAAGGCGCGCGAGCTGGAAATGAAGGAGCGCATGACGGACGCCCAGATCAAGAAGGTGATGGCCGACGCTGTGCAGGTAGGCGTGCAGGCCGCCTTCTCGGCGATGCAGGGCGGGGCCCAGGTAGCCATGAATCCTGCCATCGCGCCCATTGCCGACGCCATCATGCAGGGCGCTGGCTACCAGAAGCCCAATCCAGGCGGCGACGACCCGGACTTTCCTGTGCCTGGCGTTGCGGCCGGCGGCCCAGCGCCGCAGTCTGGCGGTCCGGGCGCGGCCGGCGACATCGCCCAGGTGCGCGAGAACACCAGCCCCGCATTCCCGCCAATCCCTCAGGAGCCGGCGCGCGGCATGCAGGGGATCGAGACGGCCACCCCTGCCGACAACCTATAGCGGCTCACTCCGTCCAGAGTTGGATGCTGCGCGCGCGCGGCCTGACACTGTGTTCCACGTTGAAGGCGAAAGCCAGAGACGAGAAGCCTGCCCGTGATGGGTCGGCACCTCCCGCAGCTGGAGAGCGTGATGGTCGGGGCTTCGGCCCCGGCCTGATCCTCGAATCTGCGTGCCCCTTCAAACAGGCCCGGCCGGATAGCCGGGGATGTGGAGCACCTACATGCCGATGACCCCTGAGCAACTGCTCGAATCCGCCTTTGCAGGACAACTGGATCTGGACGCGGACGCGACCAAGACCGCCGAAGCCAGCAACGCCGCGAGCACTGCTACTCCCGCAATCGCCACCCCTGGCGCTGAGCAAACTGCTGCGGCGCCTTCTCCCGCTCCTGCCGCTGCACCCGCTGTTGCAGCAACCCCGGCTCCTGCACCTGCTGCAGGCGCGGCGCCCGCTCAGGATGACGAGCCGGCCGGCGCGCCTATTGCCAGCAAGTCGGGCAGCTACACGATCCCGTTTGAGAAGCTGGCTCAAGCTCGCACCGAGCGCGACCAGTTCAAGGCGCGCGGCGATTCGCTGGAGAGCGAGAACGCCACCTTGAAGGCTCAGATCGACCAGTTGACCCGCAGTCAGCAAACTAACCTCGCACAGGCCCAGGCGGATGCCTCGGCTCGCGAGCAAGCGGGCGCGGCGCCAACCTCGGCTGACAAGAACTTGGCCATTGCCCAGGCCGCCGCCTCACAAGGCGTGGACATGGCCCTTTTTGGCGACTTCTCGGAGGAGGGCATCGCCAAGGGCGTGGCTGCGTTGGTGGACCAGCGTGCCGCAGCACTGGTGGACGCACGACTGGCCCAGGCCATGCAGCCGCTCCAGCAGCGCGAACAGGTCAGCGCCCGGCAGGCGCACGACAACGCTATCTATGCGGCCCACGCGGACGCGGACGAAATTGCCGACTCTGCCGAGTTCAAGCAGTGGGTGGATGCCCAGCCTGCTTTCGCGCGCGCAGCCGTGGCCAATGTCCTGCAGAACGGATCCGCCGCCGAGATTGTGGAAGTCTTCAGCACCTTCAAGGGTGCCAAGCCCGCCGCTTCTCCCGCAGCCAGCCCGGCCGCTCCTGCCAATGCCGTGGACGCGGCCGTGGCAAAGGCGAAAGCTGATGCAGAGCAGGCCGTGCCGGTGAGTCTGTCCGAACTGACGGGCGCGGCTGCTGGTGCCAGTGAAGCGGAGCGCGCGCAGGCACTGGCCAACAACCCCGCGGCGCTGCTCAACGTGATGAGCGGTATGTCACCGGCAAAGATCGATGCCTTGATGAACAGCTTGGCGTGAACCGCTGAATATTTTTTGAAACCCGGGCCACCTCGTGATGAGGCAGCCCTCTCCCCAAGACGGAGGACATATGTCCGGAAAAACCAATGTGGCAACCGGTTCGCCGAATGCCCAATTCGTCCAGGCTGCCGGGCTGTTCGCTCAGTCCATGCAGCGCAATTCGACGCTGAACCGCATGGTGGGCACCGTCCCCCAGGGCGAGGCTCACGTCAGCGCCGTGCTGAGCAAGCAGACCTCCACCGACATGCCCATCGTGCGAACGGTGGACCTGACGCGTGGCAAGGGCTCCGAGGTGGAGTTCCACTTCGTGCAGCCCACCAATGCCTATCCCATCATGGGCAGCCGCATGGCCGAGGGCAAGGGCACGGGCATCGAGTTGGACAACGGCCGCGTGCGCGTGAACCAGGTCCGCTTCCCCGTGGATATCGGCGACACGATGACCGACATGAATTCCCCCGTGGAATTCCGTCGCATCGGCCGGCCCATCGCGCTGTCGCTGATGAACGGCTACCAAGACCAGCTGATGCTGACCCACTTGGCCGGCGCGCGCGGCTTCCACGACAACATCGAATGGCGTCTGCCGACCGAGGCTCACCCGCAGTTCGCGGAATTTGCCATCAATGAAGTGAAGGCGCCTACCCGCAATCGTCACTTCGTCGCAGACGGCGATGCCATCAAGACCGTGGCCGCCAACGCGGGCGAGCTGGACATTGCATCCACCGACGTGCTCGGCATGGATGTGGTGGACAGCATTCGCACGACGATGGAATCGATCCCTCTGCCGCCGCCCGCCATCAAGATCCCCGAGGACAAGGTGGCCGAGGATTCGCCACTGCGTGTGCTGCTGGTCTCCCCCGCGCAATACCACGCATTCGCCCAGGACCCCGGCTTCCGCCAGTTCCAGGCGAACGCCCTGGCGCGCGCGTCCAAGGCCAACAACCACCCCCTGTTTCTGGGTGAAGTGGGCCTGTGGAACGGTATCTTGATCTGCAAGATGCCCAAGCCCATCCGCTTCTATGCTGGCGACACTGTCCGCTACTGCGCCTCCTACGAGACCGAGACGGAAAGCACCTGCATCGTCCCTGCCTCGTTCGGCACCACCCATGCGGTGGACCGCGCGATCCTGCTGGGCGGCCAGTCGCTGGCCCAGGCCTTCGGCAAGTCCAAGCACGGTGGCATGCCGTTCTTCTGGTCTGAGAAGGACTTCGACCACGGCGACAAGCTGGAGCTGCTGATCGGCGCCATCATGGGCGTTTTCAAGATCCGCTGGCTGGTGTCGCAGGGCAACGGCAAGAAGCACTTCACCGACCACGGCGCGACGGCCATCGACACGGCTGTGCGCATCATCGGCGAGCGCAACTGACGCGCCCCAGGGCGGGCGGTCGGCTGATCGCCTGTCCTCCGCTGAGTTCTTCACCATTTCATCGGAGGCCAACATGGCAACCATCACCAAAGTGCAGTCCGCCAGCAATCGCCTCGGCGCGACGCCGTGGGGCAACCTGAGCGCCCTGCATTACACCCTGGCCACCAATGCGGCCGGCGCGGCCCTGGGCGGCGACATCCTGACGCCCGCCATTCAGGGCACAAAGATCCGCCTGGGCCTGCTGCCCGCTGGCTTCAAGCTGATCGACAGCCTGGTCGTCGTTGCCGTTGGCATGACGGCATCCGTCACTGCCAAGATCGGCTTCGAGTATGCCGACGGCGTGGATGTGCCGGCCGTGCCGCAGGACGACGACTACTTCGGCGCTGGCGTGAACCTGGCCGCCACGGCGCGTCTGCGCAACGCCACCGCCAATCCGGTCATCACGCTGCCCAAGGATGCGTACCTGATCCTGACCGTGGGCGGCGCGGACAACGCCAAGGCCAGCGCGCTGGACTTGGTGGTGCTGGGAGTCCCCGAAGGCGTGGCCTGATCGAAGCCGCGCTCGCGGCGATGAACCATGCAGCAAGCCGGCCTGTCCGGCTTGTTTCACATGAACGGAGCGAATCATGAAATTCGACAAGCTGGAATACACGGGCAAGAAGCCCTATCACGACCGTCTGGCGGCCACCCATTGGCAGCCTGGCGACACCAAGCTGGTGCCCGAGGCCGTCGCGCGCAAGCTGCTGCGCTTCGTGGAGTTCAGCCGCGCGCCGGCAACCCAGCAGCAGGCGGACCAGTTGCAGCTGGAGGCCCAGCAGGGTCAGCAGGCGCAGCAGCCCGACACGTCGGACCAGCAGGACGATGCTGCGCTCCAGCAAGCGCACGCCGCCCAGCAGCAGGCGGACCAGTTGCAGCAGCAAGAGCGCGCGGCCACAGAGTCCATGCTCCTGACCATCGAGGGCATGGACAAGGGCGCCCTGGCCAAATACGCGGCGAAGTACGAGGTCAAGCTCGACGCGCGCAAGGGCGAGGCCAAGATGCGCGCCGAGGTGGCCAACCTGATCGAGCAGTTCGGAGCACGCTGATATGACGCTCCAGGATCTGATCAACCGCTTCCGCGCCGACTCCAAAGACTGCGTGAAGCCCTACCTTTGGGGCGAGGAACTGGTGACAGCCTGGCTGAACGAGGCCGTGGCTGAAGCGGCGGTGCGCGGCCGGCTTCTGTTGGAAGTAGAGCGCCCTCAAGTCTGCCATGTGCCGGTGAAGGAAGGTCAGTCCACCTATCCTCTGCACCCCGCCCTGTACGAGATCACCTATCTCGCCTACGAGATCGACGGCGCGCGGGAACCACAGGAGTTGACGCTGGTTTCCACGGAATGGCTGGACCGCCATCAGCCAGGGTGGCGCCACAAGCGTCTTGATTGCACGCGCTGGGCTGTGCAGGGCGAACGATCCATCCGACTCGTGCCGGCCCCGCCGCGCGACGGGCGTCTGGTGTTGGAGGGCTACCGCCTTCCGATGCGACCCATGTGCAGCTCGGGAGAGTCGCCCGAGATCCATGCCTTCAGCCATGAAAAGCTGGTGCTCTGGGCCCTGCACCGTGCTTTCTCGCAGCCAGACGCGGATGGTTTCGACCCGACGCGCGCGGCAGCAGCAGAGGCTGAGTTCACTCGGTACTTTGGGCGCCGGCCCGACTCCGACTTGCGCCGGCAAACCCGTGAGGACCAGCCTCACGTCACCGAATCCATCATTCTTTGAGGAGAGCCATCATGTTCGGCTTTCAACCAGGTCGGCGAGAAGCGCAGGCGGCAGAGCAGCCGCGACTGGGTTTCCGCCCGCGCAGCAAGGCCGCGGCTGTTGCTGAGGCCCAGAACCAGGCGCCCGACTCCATCCCAGCCATGGTGAAACCGGGTGAGTTCGTCTTGCCGCCCGATACCGTGCACGCCATGGGCGGCGCTGGCGCGCTGCAGGCCGCCGTCGATGCCACCCACACACCAGCGCCCGAGCAGGCATTCGTGCCGCGCGGCTTCAAGCCCAAGGTGTTCTTCGCCAACGGTGGTGCGCCTGAGGACCAGATCCCGCTGGGCGGCTACCCCAAGGCGCCGACTCCAGACGGCTCGCAGTCCAATCCCATGAATACCGAGCTGGGCCGCAATGTGTCGAACCTGGCCAATGCCGTGCCTGGTGCGCTGGGCGGCAGTGCGTCTGCCCTCGCGCGCACGGGTGGGGCAATCAGTGGCGCCATCAACTCCGGAACAAACGCCGCGCGCGGGCTTGCGGTCGGCGCCGGGATCGGGGGCGGTGCCGCCGCAGCCGCAGCACCTGCTGCTGCCTCCACGATGGCGAGCCCCGCGCCCTCCACAGCTCCAGCAAGCTCAGTTGCAACGCCGCAGGCCACGCCTCCGGCCGGAAGCACCATGGGCCCGCCCAGCTCAGCCGCACCACAGGAAGTTCAGCCCGGGATCTTCCGTCAGGGCAACAGCTTCGGCGACAGCGCACAGAGCGCGGCGCTCGGCGCCCAGCCGCGCGGCTTGCCCTCCCGGCAAAACGACCTGGCCGCCCAGAACCTGGCCGCGCAATCGACAGCGCGCGGTTTCACGCCAGGCCAGCGCACAGAGGTCGAGCAGCCCCGTCTGGGCTTCCCAGGCTACCGAGCACCAACCGTCGCCCACTCCGGCAACGATTGGCAGGCACGCAAAGACCTCCAGAACCTGGAAACTGGCGCAAGCAGCATCATGAACCGGCCCGAGTTCGCTGCAGCCGGCATGGCCCGCTTCCGTGGCGGTGGCGCTCAGTCCGGCCCGCCGCCGGCAGTGGCCGCCTACCAGGCCGCCCTGCAGACCGACTCGGCGCTGCGCCAGGCCCAGCCAGGCCTGGATGCCGAGACCATGCGCCAGAACGCAGGCCTCATGCGCGAAGACATGCAGCAATCCGGCGGCGTGCAGCGCGAGGCCATGCAGCAGGATGGCGAAACCGGGCGCACGGGGATGCGCTTGGGCATCGAGCAGCAGCGCCTGCAGGGCGAGGCCGAAGCGCGCGGCTTCAAGACCCGGGCCCAACGCCAGGAAGAGCAGCTGCGCAATACGCTGCTCGATCCCAACGCCACGCCCCAGCAGAAACAGCAGGCTCAGCAGTCCATGCGCGCGATCCGTGGTGATGCAGATCCGTCACCCTGGAAGGTCACGGTCACGCCTGCGGTCAAGAATGCCGATGGTTCCACGAGCCAGGGCAGCATCATCCGGCACAACGCCGTCACGGGTGAGGTGCAGCAGGTGGATGCGGGGGCTTCGGGGGCGCTGCCGACGGTGCGCAGCCCCCAGGACTTGGCGAAGCTTGAAAAGGGGGCGCTGTTCGTTGATGCGGCGGGGGTGCAGCGGCGCAAGACCTGAGTGATTCTCCCGACTCGCTGCGGCTTAACTCTGCGAATTCGCAGAGTTAAAAATCCTGCCCAGCGTTGCCGGCATGCCGAGCGCGTCAAATGCGTAAATTTCCGCATTTGACGCGCGCCCGCCTCGCCGCGACCTGCGCAAACCGGCTCAGCCACATGGTTGGACACCTTCCTGGGCCTCGCAACGCCTGAGACTCCACCCCCCCCACTCTCAAGGAGAGGTGCGGGGGGCGGTCGAACCCTAGCCGGGGCTGGCTTGGAGGGGCGCAGCCTATACCGCGTAAGCGTGTTCGCCAGGATCTTCTTCGTCCTCATCTGGGAACATCTCGGCCGAGATCATCTGCCACAACGTGCTCAGGTAATCCGCAAGCCAAGTTTGCTCCAGATCACCCTTGGCGACATCCACCATGACCTGCTCCAACTCAGCGGTCTTCGGCAGCATCACGCCCTGTTCTTCCAAATAGACAAGCGCACAGGCAAGACCTGTGCGCTTGTTCGCATCGTTGAAGACATGGCCCCTAGCTATCGCCACGGCGTACATGGCGGCGATGGCGAAGACATCATCCAGGCCCTCGTAGACGGCCCAGTTCTCTATGCGCTGAAGTGCTGATTCAACACCACCGCGGCCGCTGGCCGCGAAACCTGGGAGACCGCCGAACTCCGCGATGATCTCATCGTGGATCGCTATGACGAAGTCCAGCTCCAGGGCCAACTATCGGTCCCTCAAGGCCACGAACACTTCACGGTGGGTGTCGATCACACGGCGAGCCGCAGTGATCACATTCTTCCGTGCTTCGGGGGTCTTGACGCTGACAGTCGTGCGGGGAGAGATGATCACTCGCGGACGCAGCACAACGCCAGCCACCACTTTCTTCTTGTCAGTGATTGCAGTCATACTTTGCTCCTGTCCAAAAGTCGCGTAGAAATGATCGTATTTCTATATCGCGTATTTGCATTGTGCCATTGCATCGAAATTGTTGTTGTAACTTCTGGCCGTTGTTTTTCAGCATGAGAAATTGCACGTTGAAATTGCATGTGTTTTTTCAGCACCGTCGAAGAAGGCCCTGAACCACGTAGGAACCATGTCGTGAAATTGATTGCAAAGTCTGCCGTATGCATCGGACTCTGGGCCGTAGCGTCCTCCTACGCCAGTGCAGCAGACTACGCCACCTGCCTCCTGGACAAGCTCCCTGGGGTGAAGAACGCGCCGGCCCACGCGGCCGCGCTGAACCTGTGCGCCCAGCAGCACCCAGACAAGTTCTTCGAGGTCCGTCGCGGCTCGGGCCGTGGCCTGCTGGGGCCGAAGTCCCCGGAGCAATGCACGCTAGACAAGGCGCGCGACACATCCTGGCAGCCGGCGGCTGGGATGATCATGCGCGCATGCGGCTGCCTGTACACGCAGAGCGCAGGCCCGACTGACATGTGCGAGCGGTATCCCCTGTCAGCGGAGATTCGCGCGCAGCACCCGCTGGTGAAGACCGACGCGGACCTGCTCAAGCTGGAGACGCACTACCGGCGGATCTACACAGCGCACCCTGATGCCGACTCCCTGTACCAGAGGAAAGACTTCTGGGCCTGGGTCACCCAGAGCAAGGCACGCGAGGACTCGCTGATAAAGGGATCGACGGAATCGATCATCCGGGTGATGAGTGAGTTCAAGGCAATTGGTGCCGCAGACACCAAGTGGCTGGATGGAGTATCGACAGTTGTGCAACCTGCAAGGTAGCGCGATCAGCCTGAGAACTCCACCAGCTCGGCAACCTGGGCAAACATGTGCACCGTGTCACGAAGGAAACGGCTGTAAGCGCAGTCCGTGCGGCTGAAGGCCTTCGCTGCCAGGTTGATGGCTGCGCCTGCGTAGCCCCATGTGAAGCAGAACTCGGCCGCATCCTCGAAGTTACGGTCCTTCATCGCGCGGATGTGCGACAGAGCGAGCTCAACGGCGTAGTCAACGTCCGAGTCGACATCCTTCCAATGTTCATCAGCGCAGCGAGTGCTGACGAGCCGGCCCAGGTCATCTTCCGCTTTGGCCAGGGCCAGCGCCATCATCTGCTCGAAGGTGGGGCGCGCAGCTGCCGGAGCTTTGCGCGCGCGAGGCTTTGCTGTAGCATTCATTCCTGAATCCTTTGATCGCTCGATTGATTCGCCTTGAAGGCCCTGCCGGCTCCACCCGGCGGGGCTTTCGTCTTTTGGGGCTGCTTACGACAGCAGCAGCTTCTGCACCATGTCCAACTGAGGGGACTCGCCGTGCAGCTTGGCCTGGTTGTCTGTGATGCGCTGCCAGTCGTTGCGCGTGTCTTGGCCGAGGGCGAAGCGGTCGCAGAAGTCAGCCACGGCTGCGGTTTGCTCCTTGGTCATTTCCTGGAAGTTGCGCGTGCCGGCGAACAGGTTGAGCAAGGCGTAGACTTTGTTGAACATCAGCTTGTGGCGGATGACAGTGTCCACGGCGAAGTGGTACAGAGGTAGGCGGTCTTGAGGATCGCTGCGCTTGCTCCCGTCTGGCTTCGGGCCGCGCACTGCCACGCCATCGTTCCAGTACTTCCAGAGGGCGTCATCGCACTCGTTCTGATATTGGATGACGCGCGCACGGACCTGCGGGCTCTTGATCTTTCCCGTCTCGATACCCATCAGCCATCCCGGGAGCTTCCTCAAGGACATGCAGGTGACGGAACGGGATTGGTCATCCCCCGGGACCTGAATCACCATCTCGGTGACGCAGGTCGAGAAGCGCTCAGCCGTCAACTTCCGATGCTGCGGCTGCCACGTCAGCCCCATACCTTCCACGATGGGCTTCATCGGTGTGTATGGCTGACCTTCGTGCTCCACGACGTACAGCTGCGTACCATGGAACGGCGCCGTGATCACCCGGCCGCAGCCGGCTTGAGTAGAATCGCGCACGATACTTTCCTTTCTCACATTGGTTGTGTCACCTGACGCCCCGGAGCTCCTACCTTCCGGGGCGTTTCCTTTTGTCAGACTGCTCATTGCTGAACCTCTGGCCTGGGCTGCAGCGCCTGCCGGAGCATCGCAACAATCTGCCCGTTGAATGTCCGATCGTTACGCTTGGCCTCCTCGTGCACCTGGGTGTGCATGTCACGAGGCAAGCGAAGTGCTGTCTTTGCCCAGTCGTTCTGTGATGTGCTTGATGCCATGTTTGCTCCTGTGAATCTACAGTAGATGCATTCTGCATGAAAATCTACGGTAGATGCATTGTTGACTTTACGGTAAGGGCATAATTCATCCATGGCCACAAATGCACCTCAAGACGACTGGCACAAGACGGGTTTGCGCCTGCCTCGGGATCTACACCTTCAGCTGCATGAGGCGGCTGTAGCTAGTGGCCGCTCGTACAACTCTGAGATCGTGGCTCGGCTACAAGGAAGCTTCGAAAGCGGAGGGGCCTTTGAGTCACGCGGGGGCGATGGGGCGACCTCGACAAAAGAACCAGAAGAAGACCTTGCAGTGCGCATAGCGAAGAAGGTTGTTGCTGCCCTTCGACCTGACGGGCTGGATCTCGTAACTGGCGGCCAGCCCACCATCAAGCAAGGACCACCTCCCGGCCCCGAAGCAAAGGACTGAACAGACCGAGCCCGCACCAGCGGGCTTTTTTGCGACCCCCTGTAGGGTTCGACCACTCCCTCCCTCGCGCAGAGAGTGGAGGGATGGCACAAAACTGGCTCGATCAAGCATCCACACCTGTCACACCTTCGGAGCAGAAGGAGTCCGCAGACACGTCGTGGCTGGACAAAGGATCAACCCTCGTCAAGGACGGTGAGGCGAAAGGCCGTAGCGCTGCCGACTACGCCCGAGACGCAGCCGCCTGGACAGTGAAGGGTGCCATCGCAGTGCCTGAGGCTGCTGTCGGCTTGGCTGACCTGGCGACAGGCGGACGAGTTGGCAAGTTCCTCGAGAACGAGGGCGGCTCAGTCGGTTTCCGCCCGAAGCCTGCTCGGGAAGCCGTCAACGAATGGCACTCTGACGCCACCAAGGAAGCCCAGCGCAAGTTCCAGGAAGCCGAGGGCCTGGGCGGCAAGTTCAAGGCTGCCGTTGAAAACCCGTCCAACATCGTCGGCGCGGTCGTTGAATCGCTACCGGCCATGGGCGCGGGCGGCGTGGCGGCGCGCGCATTGGGTGCGGCTACGCGGCTGGGCCAGGCTGGCGCGAAGGGCGCTGCAGCTGCTGGTGCGCTGGGCGAGGGCGTGGTGGGCGCGGGCTCTGCTGCAGAGCAGATCCGCCAGGAAACCGATGATGGGCTGCTCTCGCCGGGCCAGGTCGCGGCGGCGGCTGCCACGGGCGCGGCCACGGCGGGCTTCGGGTATGCAGGCGGGCGCATGGCACAGCGCCTGGGCATTGGTGATGCCGAGACCATGCTTGCCCAGGGCAACCAGGGTATTGCCAAGCAGTTCGCCGACGACGCGGCCATGGCAGCCACCAATCCGTTGCTGCAGCAGCGCGCGGTCAAGAGCATTCCGCGCCAAGTGATTGAAGGGGCCATCTCCGAAGGTTTCCTCGAGGAGTTGCCGCAGTCTGTGGCAGAGCAGATCTTCCAGAACCTGGCCTTGGGCAAGGACTGGTCCCAGGACGTGGATACGGCGGTGGTGCTGGGCACGCTGTCGGGCGCGGCCATGGGCGGTGGCGCGGCGGGGTATCGGGCTGCGCGCGAGCCACGAGCGGGCGCGGCCGAGGCCGGCCAGGCAGTCGATGCGGCGGGCCAGGAGGATCGGCAAGCCGCTCCTGACGTTGCAGGCGCTCCGGTCGCTGCTGCTGCTCCAGCGCCGGGCGCGGCGGCTGAGCCGGATGCTCCGGTACCGAATCCAGGCCTGGATGCCGTGCGCCGCGAATTCGATGCCCGCATGTCGCAGCTGCAGCAGGAAGAGGGCGGCGAGCCCGAGGTGCCGCAGTCCGCTCCACTCGATGGCGCGGCAGCCCTGGCGCAGCAGCGCGCGGCAGAACAGGACCGGCGCGATGCGGAGAGCGCGGCCAATCGCGCGGTCGAATCCCCAGACGACGAGATCTTGCAGTCCACGGGCGCGGCGCCTTTGTCTCCCTCGCGCGCCATGGGGCTGGACCCTGCTGCCGGCTCTCTGTCCGCAGCTGCTGCCCTGGCCGTGGACTCCGGCGCGGCTGCGCAGGCCCAGCAGGCCAGTGCCATGGCCCAGGCCGCAGAGGAAGCCGCACGCGCGCCAGCCAAGAAGAAGGCCTCCGAGCGCCAGGTCACTGCAGACCCTGCTACAGGCGAGATTCAGGGCGGGGCCATGGCCACCTGGACAGATGAAGACCTGTCCAACGCATTCCGCTCTGCCCAGGCCAAGAACGTGCGCCTGCAGCTGGCGCGCGAGCTGTCGCGCCGCCGCGCCGAGCGTGACCAGCAGACCCCGGCCACCGCGCCGGCCGCATCCGCAAATCCATCCACCCAGCAAGGAAGCATCGATGGCACACAAGCCGATCAAGCCCAGCCGCCGCGCGCGGAATCTTCGCAGGCAGCAGGAGCGCAGGGAGCGCCGGTTGCAGGTCCTGGCCCTGCGCAGGAGCTGACCAATGGCACCACCTCGTCTCAGCACGATGGCGCGCAAGCAGGTGCAGCGCCAGGCCCGCAGGCTCAAGCGCCAGTCCAAACAGCAGCCCAGCGCATCGATGCCGGCCGCGCGGCCTGGGTCAGCATGCCCACCGCAGAGCGCAAGGCCTTGGCAGGAAAGCTTGAGGGCCTGAAGCCGGTCATCCGCAAGGCCCTACCTGGCGCCACATGGGAGCGGCTGAATGCGGATCTGCAACGCAAGATCGCGGACGCCATGGCGCCGCAGGGAGAGACCAATGATTCACCCGCACCTGCAGTACGGCTGGCAGATGAACGCCCAGCAGGCCCTGCGGCTGCTGCGGAGGATGGGGGCGGTGAGCCGACAGGACGCGCGCCAGATGCGCAGTCTGCTGGGCCGCGAGGTAGCGGTGCCGAACAGCCTGCTGCCGGCCTGCAATCTGCTGTACCTGGCCGAAGTGGCGCCAGCGAACAGACTGCCGCTGTAGAGCCTGCTGGTGCTCCAGCGCCTACGGTGGGCGAGCAGCAGGCCCAGGCCATCGCCAAGGAAGGGAACGACGCGCGGCGCGCGCAGCTGCTGGCCGCCAGCGAGCGCTGGACCAGTATGCCGGTGGCCGAGCGCCAGGCTGTGGCGAAGGCCGCCAAGGGGCTGAACGCTCCGGCGCGCGCAGGTGCCCACACGCGCGCCTGGGCTGATCTGGCGCCCAAGGTGCGCGAGAAGCTGGCCGCCGCCATGCCCGATGCTGCTGCAGCACCTGCAGCACCTGCATCCGTGGAAGCAGCCGCGCGGGAGGCGGCCACCAGCCAGGCCAACGACCTGCCCGAGCCGACCGATGCCCAGAAGGAGGCGGGCAACTACAAGAAGGGCCACGTCCGCCTGAACGGCCTGGACATCAGCATCGAGAACCCCGCCGGCAGCCGCCGCCGTCCAGAATGGCCGCCCCTGAAGAACCACTATGGCTACTTCAAGGGTTCTGTGGGCGCGGACAAGGACCATGTGGACGTGTTCATGACCGAGCGCGCGAGCGACCCGGACCTGCCGGTGTTCGTGGTGGACCAGGTGAACCGTGATGGCTCATTCGATGAACACAAGGTGGTGCTGGGTGCGGCCGACGAGGCCGGTGCGCGGAGCACCTACCTGGGGAACTATGAGAAGGGGTGGACGGGCCTGGGCGGCATCACCCAGATGACGCAGGATGAATTCAGGTCCTGGCTGCGTGATCCGGCGAAGACGAAGAAGCCGGCCGGCACGCTGCTTGGCGCAGCGCCTGCGCCCACGAAGAAGCCGCGCGGCGTCCTGGCCAAGAAGGCAGTGGCGGAGGAGGCCGCGCGCGCCAACTACTTCACCCCGGGCAACATCGTGAAGGGGTACGGGGATAGCCATGTCCGCGTGGTCTGGTACACGCCGGCCAATGCCGATGGCGTGTGGAGCGTGACGGTGCGCCAGGTGGAGAAGCAGGGATCGGGCTGGCAGGATGTGCCGGGCGTGCGCGAGCGCACCCATGCCACGCAGCCCAGCGCACGCGAATTGAAGGCCGGGCCGGTGGAGCGCGCCGAGGAACTGCCGTTCCGCCGTGGCGAATCCGATGGCCAGGGCCTGACCGATGACCAGATGGCCAACCTGCTGCGCATCATGCGGCCGGAGCCGGCGGCGTTTTCCGAAGCTGCACGGGCCCAGGCCGTGGGCAAGGTGCGCGAGACGGTGGATGCCATACGCAAGGGTTGGAGCAACGGGCCAGAAGTCGTCGTGGCCTTCGACATGAACGACCCGGCTGTGCCGGAGGCAGCGCGGCGCGCGGACTTGCGCCAGCGCAGTGGCGGGGCCTCCGGAGCGCCCGAGGGCTTCTACTGGCGCGGCAAGGCCTACCTGCTGGCCAGCAAGCTGAACACGTCCGCCGACGCGGCACGCGTGCTGCACCACGAGGTGCTGGGCCATCATGGCCTGCGCGGCATGTTCGGCCCGGAGCTGAACAAGATCCTCAACCAGGTGGCCACCATGCGCCAAGCCGAGGTGGCGGCCAAGATCAAGGAATATGGGCTGCGCGGCGTCACGGACCTGAGCCGGCGCCACGCGGCCGAGGAAGTGCTGGCCGAGATGGCCGAGAAGACGCCGCAGCTGCATTTCGTGCGCCGTGCCGTGGCCGCCATCCGCAACTGGCTGCGGGCCAACGTGCCCGGGTTCGGGCGCCTGAAGCTGTCGGACGCCGACATCATCCAGGGCTACATCCTGCCGGCGCGCGATTTCGTGGAGCGCGGGCAGCGTACCGCTACAGACCGTATCGAGCCGGTGTTCAGCCGTTCGGACTCGGCGGCCGCCATGCCCGACGCCATCATCGGCAGCACACTGGGCAGCGCATCGAAGCATCCCGACTACGCTGCGGCCAAGGGCGGGGATGTTGCGGCGGCCACGCGGCTGGCCGTGGACCTCGTGACGCCTGAGATGGCGGCGAAGGTGGCAGCTGCGCTGGGTGGTGCGCGGCCGCGCGTGCTGCCGGTGGCTGCCGAAGAGTCCAGTGGTCGCAACAAGATTCCGCGCGCCGTGGCCGAAGTCCTGGCGGCACGCCTTGGCCTGGAAACGGCGACGGGCATCGTGCAGGCGAACCGTGCACAGCGCACGGGTCTTGATGGGCTGGACCGCATCTTTGCACCTGTAGATTTCGCGGGCACCGTAGAGCCGGGCGACTACCTCCTGGTGGATGACACCCTCACGCAGGGCGGCACGTTCGCGGCCCTGGCCAGCCACATCCGCGAGGGCGGTGGAAACGTGGTGGGCGTGGTTGCGTTGACCGGCAAGCAGTACAGTGCAAAAATCCAGCCCTCTCCCGAAACCCTGGCCTCCCTCCGTCAAAAACATGGTGACCTCGAAGACCAATTCCGCGCAGCCACAGGCTACGGCTTCGACGCGCTCACCGAGTCGGAAGCCCGATACCTCGCGAGATTCGAGCCGGCTGAGCGACTCCGAGATCGAATCGCTGAAGAAGGACGACGCGCAGGCGAGCGCGCAGATCAAGGCAATCCTCGCCAAGGCGATGCAGGCGACGAACTGAGCTTCAGCCGCTCGCGGCTTTCGGAGATCAAGGACAGCGCCCTGGACCAGCTCCAGAAGACGATGTCCCACCCCGGCAAGGTCTCTGTCTGGGACAAGACCATCGGCACCATGCGCCACTTGGCTGAGCGTGCGCCAGCCTTCAAGCCGGTCTACGAGGCGGCCCAGCGCAACATCGATGATGTGTCCATGCTGGCCAATGATGCGGCCGACCGGGCGCCGCGCCTGTTGCCGCGCGTGGACACCATCGGCGATCTGGTGGGCAAGAATCGTAAAACCCCTGTCTCGGCGGCCGACAACAAGGCCGTGGCCAAGCCGCTTTTCGAGGGCACGCTGCTCTGGTGCCGGGACGTGGACGGCAAGGCCGTGCTGGTGGACGAGCTGACCAAGAAGTACGGCAACCTGCCCGCCGACGACAAGGCACAGCTGCTGCTGCGCGCTGGCCGGCTGGACGACCGCATGCTGCGCGCGTGGCGCGGTCTGCCGCTGGCCCAGTACGAAGCGCTGGTGAATTCGCGCTTCGAGAGCAAGATGCTCAAGGCCGGCGCGGTATGGACGGATGCCGAACTGCAGACGATGTTCGGCGCCACGCCCAACCAGATTGCCCTGTACCGCGAAGCCCGCGCGGCCATTGACCGCTCCATCGACATGACTGCCCGCGCGGACATGATGCGCGCGCTGGGCGACGAGTACGCCGGCCTGCGCGACATGGTGCTGGACGCACCCAAGCTGGCCGATGCTCTGGAGCTGCTGATCACCACGCTGCAGGAGGATGCCAAGGCCAAGCCTGACATGGCCGAACGGCTGCTGCAGCTGAACAACATGGTGGTGGATCGGGCGGCCACGGCCAAGGATCTGCAGGACGGCGGGTATGCGCCGCTGTCGCGCTTCGGGCGGTACACGCTGGACGTGGTTGACCAGGAGGGCAACCGCCAGTACTTCGGCATGTACGAGACCATGAAGGACGCCAACCTGGCCAAGATCCAGATGGCCCAGGCCTTCCCCGGCGCGGTGATCACCCAGGGCACCATGAGCCAGCAGTCCTTCAAGCTGTTCGCGGGCATCACTCCCGAGACACTGGAGATCTTCAAGGACATGGTCGTGGGCAAGGAAGCCGACGCGGCCACGCGCAAGGTGTTCGATGAATACCTGAAGCTGACAAAGAACAACCACAGCGCCTTGAAGCGCCTGATCCAGCGCAAGGGCATCGAGGGCTACAGCCAGGACGTGGGCCGCGTGGTGGCCAACTTCATCTACAGCAATGCGCGCCAGGGCGCGGCGGGCCTGAATGCCGGCACCATGGACCGCGCGATCAACGACATCCCGAAGGAGCAGGGCGAGCTGAAGGACCTGGCCATGGGCCTGCGCAGCTACATCCGCGATCCACAGGAAGAGGGCCAAGCCGTGCGCGGCATGCTGTTCGCGCAGTACCTGGGCGGCTCGCTTGCCTCGGCCGTGGTCAACATGACCCAGCCCTTTGCGGTGACGCTACCCTGGCTCAGCCAGTTCGGCGGCATTCGTGCGGCCAGCGGCCAGATGGCGCGGGCCTTGAAGGACATGGGCACGCGCGGCATGAAATACGAACCTGACCTGGCTCACGCGCTGAAGTCCGCCGAGGACGACGGCGTGGTCTCGCCACAGGAAGTGCACCAGCTCATGGCCCAGGCGCGCGGAGCGGGCGGCCTGCGCTCGGGCGATGGCACCAAGTCTGGCGATGCTCGCGCGGCGGCCGGCAATGCCTGGGAACGCGCCAAGGTGGCCTGGGGCCAGCCCTTCGCCCTGGCCGAGCAGTTCAACCGGCGCTCCACATTCATCGCAGCCTTCCGCATCGCCAAGGCACAGGGCATGGATGATCCAGGCGCCTTCGCGCGCAAGGCCGTGCTGGAGACCCAGTTCGTCTATTCCAAGGCCAACAAGCCCCAGTGGGCACGCGGCGCCGTGGGCGGCACGCTCTTCACCTTCAAGACCTATTCCGTCAGCTACCTGGAGCTGATGCAGCGGATGTGGAAGCAGGGAGGGCCAGAGGGCAAGCGCGCGGTGGGCTGGGCCCTGGCCATGCTGCTGCTGATGGGCGGTGCGGGCGGCGTGCCCTTTATGGAGGACGCAGAGGACCTGATCGACGGCGTGGGCCAGATGATGGGCTACAACCTCAGTTCCAAGCAGTGGCGCAAGGAGGCCCTCGCGGGCATCGTGGGCAAGGAGCTGGCCGAGTTCCTGGAGCAAGGTGTCTCGGGCCTGCCAGGCGCGCCCATCGATGTTTCCGGGCGCTTGGGCATGGGCAACCTGCTGCCCGGCACCGGCCTGCTGTTGACCAAGCAGAGCCGCGAGCGGGATCTGCTGGAGGTGGCCGGCCCCGCCGGTGATCTGGTGATGCGCGGGTTCACTGCTGGGCGCAAGGTGCTGACGGGCGACGTTGCTGGCGCGGCGTTGGAGGTCTCGCCCACGGCCGTGCGCAATGCGTTCAAGGGCGCGGACATGGCCGCCAGCGGCATGTACAAGGACACCAAGGGTTACAAGGTGATCGACACCACGCTGTCCGAGGCGATTGCCAAGGCCGCCGGCTTCCAGCCCAAGAGCGTGGCCGAGGTGCAGGAAGCCAACAGCTTCATGCAGCGGTCCAAGAGTTTCTACAGCCAGACCAGCAGCGAGATCAAGGCGCAGTGGGCGGATGCGCTGTTCCGCAAGGACGAGGGCGCCTTGGCGCGCGTGCGCGAACGGCTGGCCGATTGGAACAAGAACAATCCGGAGCAGCCCATCGTCGTGAAGATGCCGGACATCTGGAAGAAGGTCCGCGAGATGGGCAAGGACCGGACGGACCGCATTGCGGACAACTCGCCCAAGGCGCTGCGTCAGCAGATGCGGGAGATGGCAGCGGAGGCGCGATAGCACTTGCCCCTTGCAGGGTTGGCCTTGAAAGGGCGGCATTGGAAGACTGCGGGAATTCACTTCGCAGGAGCTTCCAATGTCGAACACCAGCTATCCGAAGGGCATGGAGAAGCTTCTCTCCGGCTCCATCAATGCCTCCACCGACACGCTCAAGGCCGCGCTGCTGCCCAGCGGCTACGCCTTCAGCGTGTCGCATGAGTTCGTGAGCCAGCTCGGCTCGATCATCGGCACGGCCCAGCCCCTGCTCAACAAGACGATCACCGGCGGCGTGCTGGACGCGGACGATCTGGACTTCGGTGCCCTGGCGCCAGGTTCGACCATCGGCTCGGTCGTGATCTTCAAGGACACGGGCAACACTTCCACGTCGCCGGTGCTGTTCTTCCTGGACACCGTGACCGGGCTGCCCATGGCCACCAACGGCGGCGCCGTGACCATCCCCTGGGACAACAACATCAAGAAGATCGCACGGCTCAATCTGCCGGTCTACCCGAAGGGCGCGGAGAAGATGTGGGCGGGCTCCATCAACTTCTCTGCAGACGACATCAAGGTGGCGCTGTTGCCCAGCTCCTACGTCTACGACGCTGCCCACGAGTTCCTGCCTGATGTCGGTGCTGTGATCGGCACGGCCCAGGCGCTTGCTAGCAGGACCGTGACGGGCGGCGTGTTCGACGCGGACGATGCCAACTTCGGTGCGCTTGCCAGCGGCTCGACCATTGGCAGCGTGGTGCTCTACAAGGACACGGGCACGGCGGCCACGTCGCCGCTGATCGCGCGCGTGACGGATGTGCTGGGCCTGCCGCTGGCCACCAATGGCGGCGGCCTGGTGGTGCAGTGGTCCAACGGCGCCGCGCGCATCTTCTCGCTGGTGCCGGCGTAAGGAGGCTGGGCCATGGACCTGTTTTCCAACAACGCCGAGACCGTGCTGGCTTCGGCCCTGACCAACGACAGCGGTGATCCGGGGTACGGCACGATCGTGACCACAGGCGCGGGCCTGGACGGCTTTGCCAACCCCAGCGGGACGCGCTCCCTGCGCGCGACCATCACGGACGCGACGATGCCCGGACAGTGGGAGGTCGTCACGATCCGCCAGATCGATGGCGTGAACCTGATCGTGGATCGCGGGATCGAGTTGCCATGGGATGCCGGCGGCCCCATGGACTGGCCCGCGGGCGCAAAGGTCAGCGTGCGTGTCACCGCCGGAATGCTGGAGACCTTCGTCCAGATGCAGCCCAATGGCTTCTTCGGCCAGGTCCTGAGCGGCGCTGACCGGTTCGCGGCGCTCGGCTATCCCGCTCTCAAGAGCGCGTGGCCGCAATTGCTGGCGAATCCCACGTCCGACTGGCACCGCGCGGGCAACGGCTTGCCCATCGTGGGCGGCTCAATGTTCGTGGACCTGGGCACGCCGCCGGCTTGGGCTGCGGGCAACTTCGCCCACGGGGACGTGGTGGTGCCGGGCACACCCGATGGCTGCCAGTACTGGGCCTGCACCAACCAAGCGAACGCCGTGTATGCGGATGCGGTGCCGGACTTCCAAGGCATGGGCACGCATGTGCCGCTGGACCCCACCTATCCGTCGTTGGGCTACTGGGTGCCAGTGCAGATGCCGGTGGACCTGCTGGTGCGGCTGGAGGGCGTGCGCATTGTTGTCGAGGAGGTCGGGTTCATCGCCAGTGTGGTGACGGCCAGCACGCCACCAACGGTCTCCATCGGCTCGGACCTCGGGTTCAGCGATGCGCGGCCAACGCGCTTTGCCAATGCGGTCTCGCTGTCGCAGATCACGGCCGGCGGCGAGTCCCACCGCATCCCCATCGCTGTCGGTGGGCAGTTGTCGGATTCCCTGACCTTCCGAGTAGACACGCCTGCTGCTGGTGGCCGGTTCTCGGGCCGGTTCTACTGGCGCGGGTTCTACGTCGAGGGCTGATCTCATGAGCTACCCGCTCATCAACGGCGCAGCCATCAATGGCGAGGAGGCTGGCGAGGCCACGGTCGGCATTGACTTGGTGACCTTTGGCCAAGCCGTCGCCGTGCCTGCGCTGTTGGCAGCCGGCGCGCAGCCGATGGAGCTGGGCACGCCGCGAATCGTGCTGCCCCTGCGTCCGCCAGGCCTGGATCTGGTCAACGCAGGGCAGGCCACGGCGCGTTACAACACGGCCCTGCAGCCGCCGGGCATTGATCTCGTCACAGGGGGACGAGCTATGGCGGAGATGGTGCTGGAGGCGCAAGGCGCGCAGCCGCTTGAGTTGGGCGCGCCGCGCGTGCGCAATGGCTTGGATGCATCCCTGGGGATCGAAGGGCTGGACCTCGTTCGCACGGACTTCGCTGTCATCACGCTGGAGCAGGTCGCACCCGACCAGGTTGTGCAGGCCCGCAGCGGCCGCCCGCTGGAGATGGGCACGCCGGAGGCTCGGCCCGGCGCAGTGACGGTGCAAGCCGTCAGCGCGCAGCCCCTGGTGCTGGGCGCGCCGGGCGCAGGTATCCGGCTGCAGGCCCAGGGTGCGCAGGCGCTGGAACTCGGCATGCCCGCCGCGGGCACGCGCATTCAAGCTGGCGATGCCCGACCTCTGGAGCTTGGCGTGCCGACGGTGGCTGTGGCGTTGGTGGTTGAGGGCATCGACCTCGTGCGCGCGGGCACGGCCAGCATCGCGCTGCCCACCGCGCAGCTACTGGCCGCCAGCGCCTATGTCCTGGAGTTGGGCACGCCCGGCCTGCCTTCCACAACTGTTCGCGCGCGGGCCGGTTTCCCGCTGGAGTTGGGTGCGTTTGCCGTGGCCAGGGAGAACACATGCTGACCTACGAGAAATTCAGCGGCATCAACAACGTGCTGCCTGAGCACCGCCTGGGCGGCGATGCGCTGCTGGGGGCCGAGAACGTGGACATCGGGCTCACGGGCGAGATCACACGCCGCGCCGGTCTCGCCCAGGTATCCGACCTCTGCCACAAGAACCTGCACCAGGGCCGCGGCTACCTGCTCGCCACGGTAGGCGCGCAGCTGACAGCGATCCATCCCGACGGCACGCGCCACGTCATCCACCCATCCCTTGGGCCTGAGCGGGTCTGGTACTGCAACCTTCCCGACGGCCGCACGACTTGGACAAATGGCCTGATCCAAGGTGTGACCGATGGCTTGGTCAACCAGGAGCGCAGCGTGCCCACGCCGGCGGGCCTGGGCGCGCCAGACGCGGCCTTCGGGCAGTTGCACCCGGGCCAGTACCGCTACCACCTCAGCCATGTGCGCCTGGCTGACCGGCTCGAAGGCCCGGCCATCAGCTCTGCACCCATTGAGATCGCCGACGGTGGCCTGCGCCTGGACGGTTTGCCGGTGCGCGAGGGTTACGCCTTGAACGTCTACCTCTCCGGCCAGGACGGGGAGGGTACCTATCTGGCCGGCGTTGCCACGGGCAGCAGCTTTGAAGCCAGCGGCCCCAATTCGACCCTGGTTCTGCCCTGCCGCACGCTGGGTGCTCAGCCGTTCCCTGTGGGCACCATCACTGCTGCGTGGCGTGGGCGCGTGCTTGTCGCCCAGGGCAATGTGCTGTGGGCCAGCCGGCCCATGGCGCCGCACCTTGCCGACTGGCGGGATTGCCGGCCCATGCCTGCGCCGATCACCGGCATCGTGCCCGTGGACGATGGCATCTATGTGGGCACGGCCGAGGATCTGGTGTTTCTGTCGGGGACCACCTTCGACCAACTGGCCTACCTGGAGCGCCAAACTGGGCCTGTTGTGCCGGGATCAGCCGTCGCGGCGCCGGGGCGCTACCTGAAGTTGGGCGATGGTGTGGGCGCAGGCCCGGCGATGGTGTGCATCGCAGGCGGCGAGATCGTGGCCGGCTTTGCGGGTGGCCAGACAGCCAGTCTCACGGCCAACCGCTTCAAGACGCCGGTGGTCGAAGTCGCTGCCACGTTCCGCGTGGTGAACGAGATCCCGCAGTACCTGGCGGTGCCGCAATGAGCATCTGGGACCCGCACACCTATAAGCCCGGCGGCGTGCCCATCGGCGCGACGGCCCCGCCGGCGCTGCGCGTGCACGGCTCGCCGGCCTCGGCCAACCAGCTTGGCATGGCTCAGGCGGCCTTTTACCGCTTCTGCATGATGGCGCGGGTGTCGGTCGTGCCCAATCCAGTGGAGGCCGGTCGGCTGCCCGACGGCACGGCCTATCGCATCGTGCGCATCGGCAACTCGACCACCATGGAGATCTGGCCGGAGGATGCAGCGAACGAGCGCGAGAGCGGGATCGGCATCACCATGGTGGACTTGCTAGGCGATCTTGTGCCGGAGCTCACGCACTCCAACGGGACGAGCCCGCAGCCCTTCATCCTCACGCCGGCAGTAGTTCCTGGCACACGCATCTGTACCGGGCGCTGGCGTGTTCGCAAGGTCAACGGATACAACGGTGGCAAGGCCGTGTTCCAGACACGCCTGCCTGACCTCTACCTCACAGGAGTGGATGGGGTATCCACCTTCTTCCAGTTGCCGCCCCCTCCGAGCTTCGATGCCTTGGGCGGCACCAATATGCGCGCCTATCGCTATGGCACCTACGGGCCTGGATTCAGTGTCTACAGCGTGCGCCGCCCCGTGGCTGAGTTTCGATCCGACGCCGAGCCACTGCCATTTTTCCGCAAGCACTCCAATGGCTCCCTTTGGATCATGCAGGCCGTGGCCAAGTTTGCAGGGGGACCGCAGCGCATCGAGTTGTGGGGCCAGCAGTACCGCCCGCCAGGCGGCGCAGTTGGGGAGTTGGTCGCCACGTTGCCCATTCCCGCAGGCCACACCGTCAAATGGGACTCGCTGTCCTCCAGCGCAGACGGCCAACGATTGCGCGCTGTGTTCATCACGGTATTGGGCAATTTCCTGCTCGTTGATCTGGCCGTTGGCGATGCCAGTCTTTCAATTGTCGCCACTTCAGAGCGCGGCTCTCGCATCGAAGGATGGGAGGTTTCCACCAACACCGGCACTGAGCTGGAGCCCAACATCACGGGCACCCGCATGGGCCCTATCTCCTTTGGCAATGCCACCTATGGCTACGACGGCAAGGGGCGGGATTTCGAGGTTCTGTTGGGTGGGGGCGGAAGGCTGGAGCACTGGACATACCGGGAGTCATTTTCAGGCGAAGTCATTGGTGTAGACCCGATCCGGGGGCCGATCACGCTTGAGAATGAGGGCCTGTTCCTGACGGGCGACTACTCTGATCCGGGGGGGCTCATCCGCATCAACGGTCACGACATCACATTCCCCAGCGTGGCGGGGCAAAGCAGTAGCGAATTGCTTGTCACGCGAACCGTCGCAGATGGCGTGACCCTCACATATGCAGCCTCCGGATTCATCCGAGACTGGGCAGAGTCGTGGCAGATGCTGCAGGTGCTGTTTTTCGATCCCACTACAGAGTTGGTGATCCAGGCTCAGAAGATTCAACGCGGCGACTATTCTGCGGTGTATGAATCCGCTCAGACATCTGACGGCAATTGGTATCCACTCGCGGTGCCATCCAGGCTGGAGGGCACGGTCTACACAAATCGTGGGGAGGTGCTCGTGCAGTGCCGGGGCCAGATCGTCGCCAGCATCGATATTTCAGATGCTGATCCCCACTATTTCGCAGTGTCGGCCGCGGTAGACCCCTGGACCGGCGCTGTCTGCGCCAATCTCATGCAGTACACGGCAGAGGACCGCCAGACGGTGCTGCGCAGCTGGATCTTTGTTGCCGACGACACCGGCGCCCGGGAACTGCACACCATCATGAAGATGCCGATGGACCACACGGCGCGCGTGCGCACCGACGAAAGCCTGATTTCCGTATGAACACCCTCGTCTGCAACACCCTGAGCGGCGCAGTTTCCGAGTACACGCGCCACGATTTCCATGCGTTGACACCGACCCATGGCGGCAGCGCCACGGGCCTATATGCCTTGGCCAGCGGTGATACCGACGACGGCCTGCCCATCGTCGCCGAGCTGCGGCTGCCAGCAACCATCCGCGAGAACACGCTGAAAAAGCACCTGGAGATGGTCTATCTGTCCATGCGGGGGCGCGGCTGCGCGCAGTTCGCGGTGCTTGGGCCGAACGCGGAGCGCTGGGCCTACAGCTTCCCCCTCGTAGCCTCCGGCCAGACGCGGTGCCAGCCGGGCCGCGGCATCCGCCAGAACTACCTGGGCTTCGGCCTGAGCACGCCGGCTGGCCAGGCCTTCACATTGGACCGCATTGAAGTCGTGACGGTCTCGTCCAAAACCCGCCGCGTAGGAGCATGAAATGGCACTGGATCTGAACGGACCCGCCGAGATCGTCGAGGACAAATACGCCCGATCCGTCGCGCTGGCCGAGGCCGCGAACCGAGAGGCTGCGGCATGCGCCACGGCGTTGGCGAACAACTTCTACAAGCCCGGCCAGATCGACGTGCGCTGGCAGACGCTGGCAGCGCCCAATCTTCCTCCCATCCCCGACTTGCCACAGCTGCCCAACGTCACCTTTGATGAGCCGGAGGGTATGCCGGGGAGCCTGATGCTCCAGATGGACGACGTGCAGATCGACAGCTTCGAGGTCACGCCGCCGGAGCTGAATTTCGGCCAGGCCCCGACGCTGGCCATCGGGCAGGCCCCGGCGCTGCCCGAGGTCCGCGACGTCGCTGTGCCAGATGCCCCAGATGTCGTGCTGCCGGACGCCCCCCAGTTCCTGCAACTGCAGACGCACACCTTCGGCGGCGTGAACCTGCACGAGGACTGGCTGGAGAAGCTGGACGACATCCCGACGCTGTCCGTGTTGCGGCCCGCGCCATTCCAGCACACGCCCGGGGCGAAATACGCCTCGCAGCTGCTGGACAACCTGAAGGCCTCCCTGAATGCGCGCATCCAGGGCGGCTCCGGAATCGCTCCGGCGGTCGAGCAGCAGATCTGGGATCGTGCGCGCGACCGCGAAACGGCCCTGGCGCTGGCGCGCGAGCAGGAGGTGTTGCGCGGCGCCGAAGCTCTGGGCTTCCCGCTGCCCAGTGGCGCGCTGGCGGGCCAACTGGCGGACGCGCGCCGCGAGTTCCACGACAAGCTGTCAGGCCTGTCGCGGGATGTGGCCATCAAGCAGGCCGAGATGGAGCAGCAGAACGTCAAGGACGCCATCACCCAGGCCCTGCAGTTGGAGACCACGCTGCTGGACGACGCCTACAAGCTGGAGATGCTGGCCTTCGAGACCGCCAAGACCACGGCAGACAATGCCCTGGCCGCCTTCAATGCGGCGGTCGAGCACTACAAGGCGCTGCTGGCCGGCTACCAGGCCTATGCTACCGCCTATGACACGGTGATCCGGGCCGAGCTCAACAAGGTCGATGTCTACAAGGCCATGCTGGAGGCTGAAAAGACCAAGGCCGACATCAACAAGTCCCTGGTGGATCGCTACCGCGCCGAGATCGACGGGCGCATGGCGGTGGTCGAGATCTACAAGGCCCGCGTGGGCGCGGCCCAGACCCTCGTTGAACTGGAGAAGGCCCGTATCCAGGCCGGCGGCGAGCAGGTCCGGGCCTTCGTGGCCACGGTCAACGCCGAGACCGCCCGCGCCGACATGTACAAGGCACAGGTCGGCGCTGAGGGCACCAAGGTGGAGGCCTTCCGCTCGCTTACCCAGGCGTATGCATCGAAGGTCGGGGCCCAGGCCGAGAAAGCTCGGGTCGAGCTGGCTCGGTATCAGGCGCAGATTGCCGCGAAGACACTGGAGTGGGATGGCTGGAAAGCCCGCTTGTCTGCGGCCAGCAGCCGCATGGAGGCCGCCGCGCGCCAGTCCTCGATCGTTGTGGACGGCTACCGCCTGGGCGCATCGGCCGCGGAGGCCCAGGCCGGCGCGTACATGCGGCGTTGGGAAGCAGATCTCAAGCAGTACGAGGCGGGCACAAACCTGACCTTCCAGGTTGCGAAGGCCAACAACGATGCAGCGATGCATGCCAAGGACGCGCAGCTGGACGCGGCCAAGGTCGCATACACCACTGCGGCGCAGCGCGTGGCCAGCGCTTGGTCGATGGTGTCCACCACGGCGGGCATCGACGGCCGTGTCAGCTGGAACTACAGCGGTCAGATCTGATGCCGCCCCCGGCTAGGGTTCGCTTCTTGGCGCCCTGGCCGGGACACTGCAGGGCATGACCAAGCCGGCCAAGCTCAACTTCACGATCTACCAAGGCGCCACATTCCGGCTGCGCCTGCGCTGGCTCAACCCCGACAAGACACCCATCGACCTGACGGGCTGCACGGCCCGCATGCAGGTGCGCGAGGAGATCGAGTCCACGGCCACGCTGCTGGAGTTGACCACCGAGAACGGGCGCATTGCCCTGGGAGGTACTGCCGGCACGGTGGACCTGCTGGTCGATGCCAGCACCACTGCCGCCATCGCCTGGACCGGCGGGGTGTTCGATCTGGAAATCGTCCACCCCAGCGGCGAGGTCACACGCCTGGCCGAAGGCTCCTGCTGCGTGAGCCCGGAGGTCACCCGTGACTGATTTGCTGGTCGTCCAAGAGGTCGAGATCCTGGCTGAAGAGGCCCAGGACTCCGTGCTGGTCGAGCAGGTTCAAGAAACCGAGATCGTTGAGCTGGGACAGCAGGGGCCTCCTGGCCGTCCCGGCGAGCCCGGCCCTGCCGGCGGCGCATCGGTGCAGCGAACGGCCGGCACGAACCTGTCGGCCTTGCTCGCGGTGTATGAACTGAATGGCGTGGTGCGCGCGCTGAGCGCTGACGATGCGGCGCACATCGACCTGTTGCTGGGCATCACGCTGACGGCGGCCCAAGCCGGTGAGCTGGTCAATGTGCAGCGACTGGGTGCCATTGAGGACAGCGGCTGGCACTGGGTGCCGGGCCGGGTTTACCTCGGCGCCGCCGGAGCGCTGACGCAAGCGCCCCCCACAAGCGGATTCGACCTACTCATCGGCTCTGCCACATCCTCCACGCGCATCGCGCTGAATCTGCAAGACCCTATTTCACTGGAGTAAGCACCATGGCAACTCAACCCACCCAGGGCTTTTTGGCCCGTGTCTCGGGCAAGACCCGCCAACTGTTCGGCTTGGCCGTTTCTGCCGGCGCAGCGGATGCGGGTAAGCTCGTGGCCACAGGATCGGACGGGCGGCTGGACCCTTCGCTGCTGCCCGCCGGAATCGGCGCCAATACGATCATCGCGCCGGCAAGCGAGGCTATCGGTGCGGGCAAGTTCGTGAATTTCCATGCCAATGCTGGTGCGCTGAACGTGCGGCTGGCCGACCACAGCAACGGCCGCCAAGCCGATGGCTTTGTGAAGGATGCCGTGGCCTCGGCTGCAAATGCCACCGTCTACCCCCTGGACACCACGAACTCCGCGCTCACGGGCCTGACACCTGGCAGCCGTTACTGGCTGGGTACTGCTGGCGGGGTCATCACGGCGGCGCTCGACCCCACCGACACGGCCAATGCGAACAAGGTCTGCCAGGAGCTGGGCACGGCCAAAAGCGCGACCGAGCTGGTCACGGATGACCTTGGCTACGTGACCCTCTGAAATGACTGCACGGCGGCCACTTGTAAGGGTCGGCGGGCGCATTCGCCAGCTGCCCGCGGGCGACACGCTGCCCGGTGTGCGCGAGCTGCTCACCGCTGCGCGCACCTACTACGTCCGCACCGATGGCAGCGACAGCAACGCAGGGTTGAGCAATACAACTGGCGGGGCTTTCCTCACGATTCAGAAAGCTATTGATGTTGCGACTACAGCCGACCTGAACGGTTTCACAGTCACATTGAAGCTGGGGGATGGAACATATACGCAGCCCCTTTCGCTAAAGCCATTTGTGGGTGCTGGCGAGATTGTCATAGAGGGTAATTCGGCAAGTCCTGGCAATGTCGTGCTATCGACGTCAGCGACTTGCATCAACGCAACAAACTGCGGTAACTACACGATTCAATATCTGCGGCTGCAGGCCACGGCGGGTTACGGAGTCTTTGCCAGCGGCGCGAGGACGGCGCTCACGCTCAAAGGCCTTGTGTATGGGGCTATGTCTGCAGGCGGCATCCATGTCTACATCACTGCGCGCGCATCGGTCACGCAGAACACAACACCCTATTCGATTGTCGGCGGCGCCTATGCCCATATCTATGCGTCCGAAGGCGGATCGATTGAGGCCTCGTCTGCAACTGTGACTCTCACGGGAACGCCAGCGTTTTCCGTATTCGCTTTTGCGGAAAACACAGCCCTAGTCCGACTCGTCGCTAACTCATATAGCGGATCTGCGACGGGATCACGCTATTCCGTTTCTGGGAACGCAATTATGTTCACAGCAGGCGCAGGCGCGTCTTACCTTCCCGGCAGCACAGCGGGCACTGAGGCGACCGGGGGCAGGTATCTATGACGCAATACCAGTTGACGAGCGAGAACTTTGTGTATCGCTTCCGCGACGGCGTGCGCACGACAATCCCGCTCGTCGATCCTGGGCCGGCCCTGCCGCCGAATCCCGACGCCATCGAGTATCGCGCGTGGCTGGCGGCCGGCGGCGTGCCGCTACCTGCCGAGCTGCTGCCGGCAGCCGAGATCGCGGCTGGCCTGCGTCTGGCCCTGGCTGCAGAGTACCGAAAGCACATCCAGGTGATCGCCGCAGGCTACCCCCTGAGCGAGCGCGAGAGTTGGCCCGTGCAGACGGAGGAGGCGAGGGCGCTGGAGGCTGACCCGGCGGCGGCCACGCCCTGGATCGATGCTGCAGCGCTGGCGCGTGGGCTGGACCGCCTGGTGCTGGCCGATCGCATCCGGGCCAAGGATGACGCATACCGCCAAGTGCACGGCCTGCTGACGGGCACGCGGCAGCGCATCGAGGATCAGATCGACGCGGCGGCCGACGACGCCCTGGCGCTGTCGCAGATCGATGTCACGGCCGGCTGGCCTGCGGCCCCCGTGTAGGGTTCGCCAGCGCGGCCCGGCCCCGGAATCATCGGGGCCATGAAGAAATACCTCGTATCCCTGCTCGCGCTGATGGGCATCCACCAGCACCTGAGCGCAGAGCAGCGGCAGGATATTGCCGGCGCAATCATGCAGGCCACGCCGGGTGCCGCCGCGACCGGGGTGTTCAAGGTCTGGGGCCTGCCGCTGAGCGACTGGCTCGTCGTGGCGTCCCTGGCCTTCATTGCGCTGCAGGCCGGATATCTGGTCTGGAAGTGGCGCCAGGACTATCAGCGTGCCCAGCAGCGACAGCGCCTCGCGCGCCTAGCTGGGCTGAAGCCGGAGCCCGAAACCGACTGGGGCGCGCCATGAGCACGGCCCGCATGCCAGCCGCAGGCCTGGGCATTGGCGCGGCCATTCTCGCGGCCTGGATTGCCGCAGAAGGCTTCAGTGCGGCGCCCATCATTCCCGTGCAGGGCGATGTGCCCACCATCGGCCATGGCGCCACGCGCTACGAGGACGGCACGCGCGTGACCCTGGCTGACCCGCCCATCACCCGCGAACGGGCGCGCGAGCTGGCCATCAACCTGCTGGAGCAGCAGTACGGCGCCTGTGTGCGTGATTCGTTGGGCGACACGCTGGTGCACCAGGTCGAGTTTGCCCAGGCGGTGGACTTCGCCGGGCAGTATGGGTGCGGGGCCTGGCGCGGGTCCTCGATGCTGGCGCGCACGCGGGCCGGCGACTATGCCGGCGCCTGCAACGCTTACCTGGCCTACCGCTACATGACCAGCGCCCAGCCGCTGCAGGGCTACAGGGCCTACCAGTGGGACGCGGCAGGCCGCCCGAAGCGCTGGCGTTACGACTGCAGCACGCCCGGCAACAAGGTTTGCCGCGGCGTCTGGACCCGTCAGCAGGCGCGGCACGCCGCGTGCATGGAGGCCCAGCAATGAACCCGATCCTCTGGGCAATGTGGTGGTACTGGTGGAGGGGTGGCCGGTGATCCCCGCTCTCTACACCCATGTGGCCGCTGCCGCTGTGGCCGCCGTGCTGGCATGGCAGTTCCAGGGCGCGCGCCTGGGCGCCGAGCTGGCCGAGGCCCGGCTAGAAACCACCACCCAGCAACTGGCCACCAGCACGGCCCAGCGCGCGGCCGACGCCCGCGTGCGCCAGGCCGAGCAGGCCATGAACACCAAATACCAAGGAGCCCTCAATGCCGCCCGTGACCGCGAGGCGCTGCTGCGCCGTGATTTTGACCAGCTGCGCACTGTCTCTGACGGCCTGCGCGAGCAATCCGCAGATGCCGCCCGCCGACTTGCCAGCGCTCCCCCTGCTGCCGTCATTGAGTACGCCACTGCCCTCGGAGCCGTATTTGAAGACTGCCGCGCAGCGTATGGGGACATGGCAGCAGCGGCTGCAGGGCACGCAGCTGATGTCCAAACCCTCGGCGCCGCCTGGCCCGTGATCCCATCCCCGAGCCTGCCGGTCGCAGGCACCACCGCAGAAGGCAATCCATGAACACCTCTCCCATCAAACCCACAATCGGCCGCCGTGTCTGGTTCCGCCCGAATGCTCAGTTTCTGGAGCGCAACCCAACCGTGACGCAACTGGGGTCTGGCCAGCCGATGGACGCCGGCATCGTCTATGTTCACCACGACCACATGGTGAATCTGGCCGTGTGTGACCACGTTGGCCGGACGCATATGGTGCCGAGCGTACCGCTTCTGGCCGGTCAATGGGAGCCGAGCGACGATGACTACATGGTGTGCGAATGGATGCCGTACCAGAAGGGCCAGGTGGCGAAGGCCGAAGCCGCGCCAGGCGCTATCGAATCCAAGGCCTACGGCGACGGCACAACAGCCACCGGCCCAGGCCCTCTGCCCGACCTCTCTCCGACCGAACAGTCCATCGAAGCCGAGATCCAGGCCAAGGGCAAGACAGCGGCACGGGTCACCCCGGATGACATCCAGCGGGAGATCGTGGAGGAGACCTACTTCACTGCTGCCGAAGGCCGGCACGGCCACTCGCACAAGAACCACGGCTTCCAGTACGCCGAGTTGGGGCAAAGCCCTCTCAATTTGCTGACGTTCTGTGTTTTGGAGCTGCGCAACGGCTTCACCGTCACAGGCGAGTCGGCCTGCGCGTCCCCCGAGAACTTCGACGCCGCCATCGGCCGCTGCATCGCGCGCGCGAACGCAGTGCAGAAGATCTGGCCGTTGCTGGGCTTCCGGCTGCGCGACAAGCTTGCGGCTGGCGCCTAAGCCGCAGGCGCCGGGTCAGCCGGCGCTATCGACACAACTGAGCCGTCGATTGCGACCATTTCGCCTTTCGTCGCGGGGTCGGCTTCGAGCGGCACGCCCCACATGATTCCCGGGTGCTCGCCCTTGTGCATGACGTGGTCAAGGTGGTAGAGCTCCTCGGGCGGCAACCTGAACCGCTGGGGATACTTGTCGCTGCCGTGGGCTTTCCAGTGGCCGGCAAAACCAGCAACGACGCGCTGGTGGACTGTGTGCTTGGGATGTGTCGGATCGATCATGGCCGGCATTGTGCCGTGCTCAATCCTCCGGGCATCGCTCCATGGCCCAGTCCAGTGCCGCCTCGGCCGATTCGTGCGGACCGTCGAACGCACGGATGCCACGCTCGTCATCCCAGAGGGTGCCGGTCCATCGCCTCGCAGCAGGGAAGGGTAGGCGGCCGTAGTCCACGACCACGGCATACCAGCCCGGCGTGGACGGCTGGCCGCCCCAGGTCAGGCTGTCAGCCATGGCGGACGGGGAGGATCTGTACAGGCCCGAGGCCGCTGTGCACGATCCTGCCGCAGGGGTCGCGCACCACGAACCAGTCCTTGGCCTGCTGCTCCACTCGGTAGTCCTCTGGCCTGCCAGGCAGCAACTCCTCTTCGGGCTGGCCGAACCAGGGGTGCATACGCAAGATGGTTGGATAGATCAGCGGCGGGTGCATGACTGCCTCCTGTTAACGCGTGAAGGGCATCTCGCGCCCTTGCTCTGCATGCCACTGCCTTGCAACGCTGGGCGTCTCGGAGCGAGGCGGGAGAGTTGCTGGCAGCTTCGGCGAAAAGCGAGCGGCATCAAATTTCGGTAGCGAAGCAGCATCTAGGGATGCCAGCGGGCGGATGAGCCACATCTGCTCGTATTCGGCGATGCCCTCGGCTGTGCGCGCGCAGACATGGCCGCGCCACAGCATCGCATCACCCAAGACATCAAGCAGCACAGGCTCGGCAATGCGAGGGCCTGGCACGTCGTGAGAGCAGCTCCATTTCACCCACAGGGTGGCAACACGCATGTTGCGGCGGCTGTTGTTTGTCTTGCCGTTTTCATACTCGACGCGCAGATCGCCCCGGACGGGCTCGGGCCAGTCCTTGGGCGCCAGGCGAAGGCCGGCGCGACGGAGTTCTATGAGTTCGCAAAACACTGTGTAAATATACAGCTATAGGACTGGCGTCAAAAAAGTTAGCATCCACTTATGTGCAATCGATATAAGTCTCCCCGCGAAGATGAGATTGAGCGCATGTGGCGTGTCGGTCGCCAGGATCCGAACCGCTGGTGGGATGCCGAGGTGTTCCCACGCGGCACGGGGGCGTTCGTGCGCCGCGCACAGGACGACGCGGGCTACAGCCGCGAGCTCGTCGCTGGGCAGTGGGGTCTCATCCCCTGGTTCGCGAAGGAGCCAAAGCTCAAGTACCCGACGAACAACGCGCGCAGCGAGGAGCTGAGCCAGAAGGCCAGCTACAAGCACCCTTGGGCCAGGGGGCAGCGCTGCATCATTCCTGCGGCGACATTCGATGAACCGAACTGGGAAACCGGGAAAAACGTGTGGTGGAGTTTCGCCCGCGCTGACGGCGACCCATGGGGGTTGGCGGGCTTGTGGAATGTGTGGACCGACCGCGCGTCGGGCCAGGTGTACGAGAGCTACACGATGCTCACGATTAACGCGGACGCGCATCCGCTGATGAGCCGCATGCACAAGCCTGACCCGAAGCTGCCGGCCGACCTTCAGGACAAGCGCAGCGTGATCCCGATCGAGCTCGCGGACGTGGATCAGTGGCTTGCGGGCACCGTGGCCGAGGCCACGCAGCTTCTGCGTGTGGCGCCTGTCGAAGTGTTCAACGCCGGCCCTGTTGCCTGAGATTCGCGCGCCAGTCCCAGGGCGCTACTGGGTCAGAGTCTGCCCACAGGCCCGCGCGCTTGGCCTTGGCTTCCTGCTCGGCGAATTCGTACTGCCCGCGCTCCTGGGCAGACTGCTCGTTCGAGTAGTAGCGATACCACCAGGCCATGCCCTGGGTGACAAGTGCGAGCCCTGCGTCGAGCGTGCGTGGCCCATCTGGCGCCGAGGCGGGAGCGACCCGGACGCTGCAGACCTGGCGCTGGTACCTGTCGATCTTGTTGCAGCGTAGCTCAGCCTCTTTCCGGTACGTCAGGTCGCTCAGGGCCTGCTTTGCGCGGGCGCCGAACGGCTGCCGACTCTCAGGAGCATCGATCCCGCCCAGGCGAACTTTGATCTGTTGGTACTCGCCCGGCTGGCCGCAGCGGGCAGTGAGGGTGTCGCCGTCGCTGATGCCGACGACAAGACAGATGAGGGTAGCTGCGAGCATGCTGAATTCTGGGATGAATTTCGCTTACAAAATGATGCAATAAGCCCGCGATTTCTGCAGCGCCGAGCAGATTGCCATAGGTTGCCACGGCTTGTTTTTGGAAATTGGGAAATTCACACCGGATTCACGCAGCCCAGCCACAAGGCGCGTGGATATTGGGTCGGACGCGGGTTCAATTCCCGCCAGCTCCACCACCTCACTGTCCAAAGGCGTTCACTGAAATCCAGTGAGCGCCTTTTTTCTTTGTGAAATCAATGGCTTACAGTCCAATTTAGTCCAATAGCGTCTCATGGCAGCCAAGCGCTGACCGGGGAACGGATCGGGGAACAAAACCCTGTAAAGTGTGCTTAACGGGGATTGTTCCCCGGTTTGCTTGTTCCCCGCTTGGAGCCTTGGACATGTTGACTGACAAACAATGCAAAAACGCCACCTGCCCACCAGATAAGAACCGCGCGCGCTTCACCGACTCGCTTGGTCTGTACCTTGAGGTCAGTCCATCCGGTTCCAAACGTTGGTTCTGGAAAACGTACTTTGATGGCAAAGAAGGGCGGATGGCTCTAGGGAGCTATCCCGCTCAAAGCTTGGCTGATGCGCGCAAGGCTCGTGATATTGCCAAGTTGAAAAAGGCAGATGGCGTTGATCCCATTCAAGAGCGTAAGCTGGAAAAACTGAAAGGCTCCCGAAGCGACGGGGATACCTTCCAGTTCATTGCCCTCGAATGGCATGGCAGGCAGGTTGATCAATGGAGTGACACCCATGCGGGGCGCACCAAGCGCCAATTGGAGCGTGATCTGTTCCCTTGGATTGGCGAACGGCAAATGGCCAATATCGAGCCAATGGAGCTGCTTGCGACACTTCAAAAAATTGAAGAGCGTGGAGCCCTAGAAACGGCAGATCGCGCTCTGATGCTGTGCCGTCAGATTTGGCGTTACTGGTTGCCCACAGCGGGGAACACTCAGCGGGATATAACCGTCGGATTGAAGAACCGGCTGACCCCATACCGAGGAACAAACTTCCCCGCAATTGTTGAGCCAAAGCGGTTTGGTGAATTGCTGCGCGCGATGCATGTCTACAAAGGCAGTCACACCGTGCGAACGGCGCTTTTGCTGGCACCTTTGCTATACCAACGTCCTGGAAACCTTCGCACGATGGAATGGGTAGAAGTGGATCTTGATGCCGCGCTTTGGACAATTCCCAGCATGAAGATGAAGCGCACGAAGGTGGAAAAGGAACAGGGAGAGCCACATGTAGTGCCGCTACCGACGCAGGCAGTTGAGCTGTTGCGAAACTTACAAGCGTTGACAGGGCATGGCACCTACGTTTTCCCAGGACAGCGTGACCATGAAAGGCCGATGTCCGACAACTCTGTTCGCAGTGCGCTGTATTCGCTGGGGTTTGGCACTGAGCAGTCATGGCATGGTTTTCGAGCCAGCGCCCGGACGATGCTGGTCGATCAACTGGATCTTGATCCTTTGGCCATCGAAGCCAATTTGGCTCACGCAGTCAAAGACTCCAACGGGCGTAGTTATAACCGGACTCAATATCTGAAAAAGCGATACGACCAAGTGCAGGCTTGGGCAGACTACCTTGATAGATTGCGTTTAGGTGCTGAGGTCGTCCCATTGAAGCGGCAGGCCTGATGGCTCAAAGCTCACCGCGAGTGGGAGTGTTTTTCCTAGGGCGGTAGCGGAAAGGTGTTGCAATTTATATGACGGTTTAGCAGCGATTGGAGCCGGTGGGTGCTGCCAGGCAGGCACACGCATGATTGCCATGAAGCGGCCAATGGGCACTGCAACCGGCGCTGGTCAATGTGACGGCTGTATGGGGTACAGCGGACATCGGTTACCTTCAACCCGGAGGCGCTGCGCGACTGACTGCTTCCCCGTCACCTGGGCTGGCGGTATCGACCCAAAGCGGGCCTTGACGATTTAGTGAGCGCCTGACTTAGAAAAGATGTTGATGACCAGCACACCGCTAACGATCAAACTCATGCCGAGAAGTGCAGGGAGGTCTAGGGTCTGCTTGTGAATGATCCACCCCACGAGTGTGATGAGCACAATCCCCGCGCCTGCCCAAATTGCGTAGGCGATGCCGGTCGGCAATGTCCTGAGGGTCATCGAGAGGAAATAGAACGCAACCATGTATCCGGCCACGACGATCAGGCTTGGCCAAAGCCGGGTAAATCCGTCTGACGACTTCATGGCAGTGGTGGCAACGACTTCTGCAACGATGGCAACAGAGAGGGGCAGATAGGGGGACATTCAAGTTCCTTCGGCTAGTTGATGAATCAAACGTTTGAGTGCTTCGCGCTCCCCTGAGGACAGGTCATAGATGCCCAAAACTTCAGAAAGCCAAAGTCCATCTGCGGCGAGACGGGCCAGTAGCTTGTTTATGTCGGTTCCGTCATGCACGCGGTCCCCGCGCACCCAATCAACCCACTTCGAATTCACTGTCCGTTCAGAGACGCATGCCGCAAGGAGAGCCTTGCCTCTCTTAGCCGAATCAGCGCAGGGACCTTGAAGGGCTATTCGGGCATACCGCCACGCAGCCGAAGCGCCGGAACCGTCGTCTGCAACTTGCGCTTGAAACTCCTCAGCCAAATGGTCGTAGAGGGCGTGCACCAGGTCTTCACGTGTCGGAAAGTGGTGTTGAACAGCGCCCTTGGTGACACCGGCAATATCGGCGACCACACCGATGGAAAGCGGGCCTCCGCTTAGAAGTTGCTGCGCGCATGCGTCGAGCAGGAGCGCCTTGACGAGTTCGGGCCGCTTCGGCCGATGGACACCTTGAGACATGGGATAATCATAACATTACGAACGCAATGTTTAGGGTATGCCCTTGCATGAGACATAGGGCAACGTCAGGTGCGCGTGACGGTTTCTTCTTTTCGTGAGCAAGAACGCTGAGGTGTTCGCAGTGCGCCAAGGACCGCTTATGGCCGAAAGCACTGCTCCTGACGGACTCCACAAAGCTGCCATTGAAGGCGGCCGCCCGGTGCCGGAGCAAAGGCCGCCTCCGATGACCACCTCAGATTTCCGTCTGTTCGGAAATTTCAAGAGCGTCGTCGACCTCGATACCCAGATACCTCACGGTCGATTCCAGCTTTGAGTGGCCGAGCAGCAGTTGCACGGCTCGGAGGTTTTTGGTGCGTCGATAGATCAATGTTGCCTTGGTCCTTCGCATCGAATGGGTCCCATATTCGGAACGATCGAGACCAAGTTCATCCACCCAATGCCCAAGAATCCGGGCGTACTGCCGAGTTCCCAGGTGGGGCGAATCGTGGAGCCTGCTGGGGAAAAGGAAGTCATCTGACTTCAGCCCAGCCTGCTTGATCCAGGCCTGCAGGGCTTCTCGGGTAACTCCCGTGATCTCGAACTGGACCGGGCGCTTGGTCTTGTGCTGCATGACGATGGCTCTGGTGGCTACCTGGTCACCATGGGACACATCACGCACCTTGAGCGCAACCAGGTCACATCCGCGAAGCTTGCTGTCGATGCCGAGGTTGAAGAGTGCGAGCTCGCGGACCCGACCTTCCATCTGAAGACGTACTCGCAAGGCCCAGATGTCTTTCACCTTGAAGGGAGCCTTTTGCCCGACGATCTTGCCTTTGTTCCACGGCTCGTGATGAACGGTATTGCCTGAGGTTTCCATGATGGTCTCCCATCGAGTTGAGGGTCCCAGAGCATGCGCTTGTGAGGTGCCGGCATACTGCGCTGCGTCAAGACGGAGAGACGCAGTCCAGCGACACAGGTGACTGCGATTGAGCGCGGCGGCCAACCTGCGCTTTCGGCCAGGAGCGGCCGACCGTCAAACGGGTAAGCAGTCGCTCAACGTTGAAATTCAGTGGTTGCATAGCAATCCACTGCAATGTAGGGTTAGACTAACTCAATAAATCGGATACTGAGCAGTTATTTTTTTACCGCTCATGAAAATTAATTTTTGGGATTCAAGAATTACTTCGAATTTTCTATCATCACATGTCCCGGCATCTATCGGTCGGTAGGATTTATTTTGTTTATTGAATAGCCAATGATTACCGGCAGCACAAGACGTACCTGCATTTTGGTAAACTACAAAATGTTTGGCTGTTTCCGCTATTACTTTGTCAAAGCTATCAGCCATATATTCTTCCCCTTTTATTTCCGCTTTCCAGCGTTCTAGCTGTGTAAAGTCAGTTGCGGAAAAATCCGGCGTTGAAGCTTTTGCAACCACTGGTTTGCAGTTGACTTTTGTCCAAGATGAAACTTCTCTTTGTGAATCAAGTGCTTTCAAGCTTGGGAATTTCTTTTTATGCAATGTAACGTAATCCTCGGTATCAGCCTCTAAAATATAACATTCCTCTTTTTTTGAATCTCCTAGCTTATCCATATTTTCATTATAAATATGCACATATCCCTTATCGGTTGATAACAATACACCAGAGCCTTCTGGGAGCCATTCAGCATCAGCTAAAAGTTTGACCGTAACGGGGTACGCGACTGCAGAACCTGCAAATGAGAACGCGATAGCTATCCCGCCAAACACGGCATATTTTTTCAACATTTTAATATTAAAATTCATTATATATTTCCTTTTCGTTATCCCGTTGATTTATTTAGACGACTTCTGGAGCAAAACTGCCACCTAACGAGCGAGGTAAGCCGCTCGCCGAAGGCGGGTCGGCTTGACTGAATAGTTAGGTAAAGTGCACAGATACCTTGCAAGGCTATTTCTTTTGTTTCTTGCCATTTTGCTCAAGATACTCGGCGAACTCGGCGAGGCCTATGCCGTACCAGTCTTTGCCGTTTTTCGGTGACCAAAGAACGCCACTCGGTTTGACTCGGATGTGACCAACGACCTTTCCACCACTATCGACGATTTCGTGATCCTCGTACTTCTTTGGACGAAATGAATTGACTGCCATTTTGGACTTTCGGTTGTAGAAATTCAAAGGAGCGTGGTAAGCATGTTGCCTTTGGCGACAAGCTTATTGTTTGGATCCCGAGTCTCATTCGACTTCGGATCGTACGTTCCTTTGAGTTTGTTATTAGGATCTCGGATCTCGAGCTTTCCGTTGGAAAGGGTCTTTATTTTCGCGAGAAGCTTGTTGTTTTTGTCTCTTAGTTCTTGATCGGCCATGTAATGCTCCGTTAGGTTGGTTGAGAATGATTGCGGACGATAGAAATTTGGTGGTTTTAGAGCCTAACGTGCAGCTAACCGGGCTGGCGCGGCTTGCCGCGACAGGTCCGTGTTGAGCTGAATGTTAGGGCTCATCCCTGGCCCTAGGATTTCCGGAGTTTGGTCGCTGCCGCTTGCGCCGTCGGATTGGGCGTAGGCTCTCCGACCTTCCGGAGCGTGTTGCGATCCGTATGGTGGAACGGCTCCGCCTGGCCTGGGATGATCAACACAGTGTCCTGTTCGTAGGACCACGTTCCATCGACATTGATCGCAACCGTGATGATGTAGCTCTTCGTTCTGAACGCATATTCCAAGAACGGGTTTGACACGATCCCGTTTGTTTCGGACCCGCGGACAGCCTCGAGGCGAAACGTTCTCGCATCGGCCTCGGCACGGCCGACGGCCATCGCTGCCTGTCCGCGCGGTATCGAAAGCGTCTGGATCACGGTGCCCGTCGCCGGTTCCCATAGCCAATAGCCGACTTGGTCGTGGAATGTCTCGACGTCATCAGGCTTGACGATCCGCGTGTGGTACCTCAGTCCGTAGAACAATTGCGGCCCATTGGTCTGTGCATCGATCGGCTGCAACTCCATGTGTTCGATGAAAGCCTGCTTTTCGGGGCCGTTGGGCTTCGGATTGACGTCGAGGCCGTGCGTGCCCACCCATATGCCTGCCATGCCGGTGAGCGGTCCCAGATTGGCGAGCGTATCGACTGCCGGCTCAGGTTCCGTGTAGATGTCTTTGGGGATGTTTTCCATAGTTGATTCCAGCGGGCCTAACGGGCGAGGTAAGCCGGACGCCGAAGGCGGATCGGCTTGACCGCAGGGTTAGACGCTGGCGCTTGGGTGAAGATATGGTTGGAAGCCATGTGTAAACGCCGCCACTATGGATTTTGGGGTGAGAACAGACACCGATGTGGTTGGGCTTAAATCTATAGCGGAGCCATAACCACTGAATGTCCACGGAAGATAGCCATTTTCACTAGCCAAGAAAAATGATCCATTGTGAGCAAACATCGCACCCTTTGGGAGGGTGCCTACCGATTCCTGATAGGTTATCTTCGTTCCGCCGCGAAGCGAACGCTCTTTATGTAGCTGCGCGTCCAATTTTGGCATGCTGATGTCTGAATGCTCAGTGCAGGGCGCGTTTGCATTTAACCATGCAGCTTTGAATAACTTGCTTCGTTCCCGCTGGCAGTAGCTGCACGGGCGATGGCCAGCCGCAAAAGCGGTTGCTTCATCAAGGAAGAAAAGTTCAGAATAGTTTCCTGCAGAAAACGGTTTTGAGCGCTTAATGTTCTTGTAAGAAAGAAGGCAGGTTACCCAAGATTTGTGGGCCCATGGCCGAATAATTTGGTTTTCTGCGTTGTGCAGAATTCCTCGATTGCCCATTAATGCGCCGCGATCTGAAACTGCATGTAATTGGCCTGATGGGTCGACTCGGTTCTGAAGCATTTGATTCCAAGAAGGCTAACTTGTGGTTTATCTGACCAAACACCGGATACCCACAACCGTGGTCGTTAAACAATGTCGCACGGCACCCAAAAAAAGTGTTTGAAATCAATTCTGTAAAGCATCATACTGGATGCATGAACAGGTATAACAGAAATGACAAACCTGACTGGGTCCCTCCCCGATCCATCAAGCTGCTCGATCAGGTGCGCGAACGGGTTCGCTACCTGCATTACAGCCTACAGACCGAGAAGGCTTATGTCTACTGGGCCAAGGCATTTGTGTTGTGGACGGCCCGCAGCCATGGTGGGTTTCGACATCCGCGCGAAATGGGGCAAGCTGAAGTCGAGGGTTTTCTGACCATGCTCGCCACCGAGAAGCAAGTGGCGCCGGCCACCCACCGGCAGGCGCTCAACGCGCTGTTGTTCTTGTATCGGCAGGTGCTGGGCATGGAATTGCCGTGGATGCAGCAGATTGGTCGGCCGCCAGAACGCAAGCGGATTCCGGTGGTGCTGACGGTGCAGGAGGTTCAGACGTTGCTTTCGCACATGGCGGGCACCGAAGCGCTGTTGGCCGCCCTGCTTTACGGCAGTGGGTTGCGCCTGCGCGAAGCGCTGGGCCTGCGGGTCAAGGATGTGGATTTCGACCGCCACGCGATCATTGTGCGCAGCGGCAAGGGCGACAAGGACCGCGTGGTGATGCTGCCCAGGGCGCTCGTACCTCGGTTGCGGGCGCAGCTGATTCAGGTCCGCGCTGTGTGGGGGCAGGACCGTGCCACGGGGCGCGGAGGCGTGTATCTGCCTCATGCACTGGAGCGCAAGTACCCCAGGGCGGGCGAGAGCTGGGCCTGGTTCTGGGTGTTTCCATCGGCCAAGCTGTCTGTGGACCCACAAACCGGCGTTGAGCGCCGCCACCACTTGTTTGAGGAAAGACTGAACCGGCAACTAAAAAAAGCGGTAGTTCAGGCTGGCATTGCCAAACACGTATCTGTCCACACCCTGCGCCACTCATTCGCCACCCACTTGCTGCAAGCAGGCACAGACATCCGAACGGTGCAAGAGTTGTTGGGGCATTCGGACGTGAGCACGACGATGATCTACACGCATGTGCTGAAAGTCGCTGCCGGAGGCACCTCCAGCCCGCTGGACGCCTTGACCTTGCACTTGTCGCCCGGCTGAATGACGGTTGTGGTGCTTTCATCTGGATGGCGGCTCAGGGTCTAAACTTGAAGCTCGCGTCAGAGTGAAGCGGTCACCGGCCGATGGCCGCCTGCAGCGCCCGGTGAGCAGCGAACGCAGCGAGTGTGGCTTGGTCGGGTGCACCGTAGTCGATGACTTTCAGGGGCGTCTTGGCCAACCAGAGCGATTGCGCCGTCAGCGTTCGATCCGGGAAGTTGAGCAGTCCGACGTGAAGCTGAAATGCCAAGTCGTTGAGCGATCCGAGGACTCTGCGATTTGCCGTCTTTCCAACTGCCCAACGTTGCATCGCACCGCGCTCGGCAGCGGCTTCGTCCGCTGAAACGCCGATTTCGGTGAGGATCGGCTCCAGGGCCTCGCACAGTCGCTGAACGAGGGTTCGACTATCCCGTGCTGGCACCACTACGGGCAGCAAGCTTCGCTCGCTGACAGCGAGCACAACCTGGATTCGGCCAACGCGGATCAGATTGGCGTACCAGTCGCCGAGGACTGTGTCCGGCGGTGCGATCTCTGGATCAGGCTTTGAACTCAGCCGGTCAAGGAGCTTTTGGGTGCAGCGAAGGACAAACACAGTGCAGAGACGGAGAGACAAATGGCAAGTATCGACGCTAACCTATGTTCCCTTTCGGCGGAAGTGCGGTCGTTCCTTTCCCGGACCATCGAATGGCCAGTGATGAACGTCGCCGCTGATCAGGACTCAACATCGAACGACTCAGTACAGCCTGTAGCCGTCGGCCATTCCCACGATCCCAAATATTTTCAGTCATATATCCCTGACGTGATGCAGGAGCTGTTTGCTTTCTAGCGACTCGTTCCGCATTGATTTCTCTCTTCAACCAGCGCCCTTAGCTTCGTGCCAGGGGCGCTTTTTTACGTCAGGAGCATTTATGCCTATCCAGTGTCCCCATTGCCATTCTCTGAATGTTCGTGCCAAGGGTGTCGCCAAACAGGTGGGTCAGCGAGTTGGCTCAGTTGCAGGAACTGCCACCGGTATCGCAGGAGCCATGCAAGGTGCAACTACCGGCGCAAGCGTCGGTCTAGCTGCTGGCCCCGTCGGCAGTGTTCTCGGCTCCTTGCTCGGAGCCATCATCGGTGGCGTTTTAGGCGGCACCGTTGGCCACGAAGTCGGAGGCCGTATTGGCGAGCAGATCGACCAGACCTATCTCGACAACCACGAATGTCAGAACTGCGGCCATTCCTTTCAAGCTTGATTCAAGGAGATATTTACTATGTCCCATCTTGTCGAAACCATGGCCTACACCGGCCAAACCCCGTGGCACCAACTGGGCCACGCGCTACCCAAGAAGCAATCCATTGACGTTTGGGCGCAAGCCGCTGGCATGCAGTGGAAGATCCAGGAAACACCCGTGCGCTATATGGCAACCGGTGATGCCGACGCTTTGTACGGCGAAGCCCTGGAGTTCCCCGAGCAAAAGGTGCTCTACCGCAGCGACACCCATACAGCCCTGTCCGTGGTCAGCCAGCGCTACAAAGTGGTGCAGCCACAGGAAGTGCTGGAGTTCTACCGGGATCTGTCCGAAGTTGCAGGCTTTGAGCTGGAAACCGCAGGCGTGCTCAAGGCAGGCCGACGCTTCTGGGCCTTGGCCCGTACCGGCAAGTCCGCTTGTCTGAAGGGTAACGACGTCGTTCACAGCTACCTATTGCTGGCCACCTCGTGTGACGGAACCCTCGCCACCATGGCGATTCCGACTTCTGTTCGGGTGGTCTGCAACAACACCCTGGCCATGGCATTGCAGGGCGCTAGTGCTGGAGCCATTAAAGTGCCGCATTCGACTCTGTTCAACGCTCAGGCCGTTAAACGCCAACTAGGCGTTGCCGTGGGCCAATGGGACAGCTTCATGTACCGCATGAAGACCCTGGCAGAGCGCAAGGTCAAAACGCACGAGGCCATGAACTACTTCCTCAAGGTGATTTGCCAAACCGATCAGATGGGGGAGGGCGGAGTTTCAGGTGTCTCGGGTCTTGCCAACGAGCGTGCCCTCAAGAAGGTGCAAACCCTGTTTGAAGGCCATGGTCGTGGTGCCGAGCTGCAAGCGGCCAAAGACACTGCCTGGGGCCTGCTCAGTGCTGTGACAGAGTTTGTTGACCACGAGAAACAAGCCCGCAGCCAAGACAACCGCCTGGACAGTGCCTGGTTCGGCCAAGGTGCGGCGCTCAAACAGCGTGCACTGGAACACGCCTTGCAATTGGTGGCGTAAAAAGTGACGTCATCGGTCGCGTGACATCAGTCCATCGCGAGCACTGCTCTGCTCGTTCTTTCCCTTTCCCTTTCTCAACCCACCCACCCATCATTCCTCTTCCCCTCAGCCAAAGCCCTCGCCATCACGGTGAGGGCTTTGTGCTTTGTGGAGGGATGAGGGATGGAATTGATAGGAGGCTTTATGCCCGCACTCGTTCCTACACCCGCAGTGCACGTCACTGCAGAAGCACCCTTACGCCATCGTCCCGCCTTGCGCCTGGTTTCCACCAAAGACATGCCGCGCGAAACCTGGCTCAATGTCCGCCGCCAAGGCATTGGCAGCTCCGATGCTGCAGCGGCCGTAGGGCTCAATCCCTACCAGTCCCCGCTGGAGCTGTGGATGCATAAAACAGGCAAGGGAGCTCTCTTGCCTGCCACAGATCCCAACGATGAAACCAGTCCCATGTACTGGGGCACCTTGCTTGAACCCATCGTAGCGGCCCATTACACCAAGCGCACCGGCAACCGCGTGCGCCGTGTCAATGCGGTGCTGGGCCATCCCCACATCCCCTGGATGCTCGCCAACATCGACCGGGAAGTGGTGGGTGCCCCCGATGTCCAGATCCTGGAATGCAAAACCGCAGGCATCCATGGTGCCAAGCTTTGGCGCGATGGCGTTCCCGAGTACATCCAACTGCAGGTCATGCACCAATTGGCAGTGACAGGCAAGCAAGCAGCCGATGTGGCCGTGCTGATCTGCGGTCAGGAATTGCAGATTCATCGCATCGAGCGTGACGAGACCATGATCACCCAGTTGATTGCCTTGGAGGCGCAATTCTGGGAGTGGGTCAAGACAGAGCAGGAGCCGCCAGCCGATGCCTCAGAAAGCGCTGCCACCGCATTGCGGTGCCTGTATACCCAAGACACAGGGGAAGAGATCGATTTATCTGAAGACGAAGCGGCCTCCAGTGCCTTCACCCAGCTCCAGCAAATCCGTTGCCATCTCCAGGACTGCGAAACCAAGGAGGCCCTGCTCAAACATCAGATCCAACAGCGCATGGGCAATGCCAGCTTTGCCCGGTTTGCAGCTGGAGCAGTGAGCTGGAAGCGCAGCAAGGACAGCCAGGTCTTCCATGCAGCTTTGCTGCAAAAAGAACACCCCGAGATCGCCCAGGCCTACCTGGGCACCAAACCGGGCTCGCGCCGGTTTCTGCTCCATGCCGAGCATTGAGCGCTGAGCACTGAGCGCTGCGCAAAACCAAGCAAGCCATTTACCAACTAACCAATCAACCAACCCCCCAACGCATAGACCCCGTCCGCCACACCAGGCAGACGGGGTCTATGCATTTATGAATGGAGAAACCCATGATCAAAGGACTGATGATGACCCCGCCCGTGGTGGGCCGGATATCGATTGGCCGTGTCGTAGAGCGCAACGGCATGCGCTTGCCTGAGAAAGACGACGAATTCACCATCACCACCCAGGTGCAAAACCGCAATGGCTGGATGCTGCATCCGCTTGATGGCATCTTGCGCGCAGAAGAGCTTGAGCGGGCGCAGGTGAGCACTGGCGTGGAGGTCACCGAGTTGCACGAGATCCCTCCGGAGTTTGCTGATCACTTCATTGGAGCGCATCAGCAGCATCCTGAAGAACAGGCACTGCCGCAATTCAGGCCATCCCCCCAACCCAGCCTGAGAGACAAGCTCTCACAGCGAGCAATGGGCAACGGCGGATCGACGGTGAACCAGGGTACAGGCTTGGAGCAACCCCCGCTCGGCAAACCAGTAACCCGCGCTACTACCAGCCCCAAGCTGCGCCGCATCCCCGTGCGCCTGCTCTTTAACGACCCGGCGCTGAACCTGCGGGCTAACTACACCTTGTTTGACCGGACCACCGCTCGGCCCCTGTGTGTGGGAGACGGCCAAAGCTGTAAACGGGCCACAGAGACGGGTATCAAACAGTTGCCCTGTGCCGGCCCCGATTTGTGTCCATTGGCCCAGGAAAGAGGGTGCAAGCCGTTTGGTCGTTTCCATATGCGGATTGACCATGCGGGCAATTCAGCGGACGCCTTGAGTACCTTTGTGCTGCGCACCACAGGGATCAACACCTTGCGCACTCTCCTGGCGCGTATGCAGTACCTGCAAGCCGTCTCGGGAGGGCTGCTGGCCTCTCTGCCCTTGGAGATCCGCCTGCGCGGTAAATCCACTGCACGGTCGCGCCGCACCCCGATTTACTATGTGGATCTGGGCGTGCGCGAGCCACTGTCCATGGAAGCCGCCATCCACCAGGCAGCGCAGACAGCCGAGCAGGCCAAGCGCAGTGGCTATGACCAAGAGGGGCTGGAGCAGGCTGCCACAGAGGGCTATGCCTTGGGCTTGTTTGAAGAGCTGGAAGGGGAGGCCGTGGAGATCGTGCAGGAGTTCTATCCACCCGGTGACTTCCAGGGCCATGGCGTTCATCATGACAAACTTGCTTTACACAAGCGCCAGAGCTACCCGCTGGTTCGGGAGCCAGCACATGACTAGCGCAGCAGGGCAGGGGCTCGTGCATCAGTACATGCGCGGTATCCGCTTTGATGGGCTGTGGCAGTACCAAGTCGCCACGCCATCCGGGCGCAAACGCTGGAAACTGCTGCCCCTGGATGCGGGTGGAGCCCAAGCCGCGGATCCCGATGGCCTGGGGTGGTGCTTGACGAGGTGCGCCGCAGCCATGGCGCAGCGACCTATGCCAGAAGATCCAGACCACACCCGGATTCCCACCAGCTCAGACAACGCTACTGAATGGGAAGCGCTGTTTCCGGAGTGCGAGGTCGGGCGCTTCAGCGGGATGGACAAGACCTCCATGGCGGGCCTGTCTGCGGTAATGGAGCGGGGCGGATGCGCACTGCTGAAGTTGGCGCTGCGCCGGAGACCGCTTCATAGTGGGAAGGATGCAGCATCTTGGGTATGGGTTGTAGGCGTGGAGTTGCAGAGCTGGTCTTTCGGGGCACACGGGAATTGCTCCCCCGCGAAACCCCAGGTCAGGGCCGCCTTGGTTGTGAGCCAGACGTTGTCTGCGCCCTGGGCCAGCGGGTTTGGGGCACGGGTGTCCTGGGAGGAGGCTGGCCCATGTGTTCTGGGCTCGGTGGAGGGCTAGCGACTACAAGGGCGTTGTACGGAGGTGGTGACGATTACCCCAAAACGCAGGCTAATAGCTGAATGAAAGAGGAGAAAGAATGAACCCGGCGAAGGCCGGGTTCATCTTTTAGAGCTTCTTTTTTTGCTGAAATCCACATTGGCAGGCTGCGGCTACCGGTGGGTCTCGGGTGGCTTGATCAGCACCCAGGCCTTCACATCCAGTGCCTGTGCGATGCGCTCAATATTTGCCAGCGACACATTCCAGCGCGAGCGCTCCACAGCCGACACATAGGTTCGGTCTAACTCGCACTCCAGCGCCAGACGTTCCTGCGACCAGCCTTTCTCGACACGTTTGAGACGCACCCAGTAAGCAAGCACATCGCGCAGGTTGTTCGGATCAGGAAGATGAGTGGGAGGCGTGGGTTTGGCAGACACCCTCCAAGCATCCGTTTCTGATACATTTACATCTACGGAGTTTGCTTCACATATGGATGCAGGAAAAACCTAATCTGGCATCAGCCCAGCATCTCCCTGTACTAAATACCAAAAAAGGAGTGCGCGCATGCGCTTGGAGCGTCTGTTGCCTTGGGTGTTGATGCCCAACATTGCCGTGGCTGGTGGAGGAGGGGGCGGAATTGTCCTAGGCTTGATCATCTTTTTGCCCATCCTGGTATGGGGCTTTATCAAACTCTGGAAGTTCTGGTTCCAGATGATCTTTGGAGGCTCGAATCGCATACCGCTGCAGCAAGGCGGCCCCCACTCGCTAGACCAGGCCACCAAAGACTGCCCCTATTGCGCAGAACCCATCTTGGCCAAGGCCAGAAAGTGCAAGCATTGCGGCTCTGACCTGGGTTGAATGCCGCATCAGACCGTGGATCTGGTCAGGCGATCAGCATTTACGCCTGCCTGCATATTGCCTGCACCCCCGCCGCATGGACCGTTTCTTCGCTGTCACATGGCTGTTGAATCACCACTGAGCGACCACTGAACGCATGTACTGCGTGCTCAAACTGTGGCGTTCGTACGTTCTGATTTGATGAGTTTGCTTCACTTTTGAAGTGTGACGGCCAAGAAACTACTGGTCTTGTGCCCCTGCAACGATACCCAACGCGATAACGACAAGAGGACGCGTCACGCCATGCCAGAGAAATACAACATTGTGCTAAGTGGAAGGCACCCTGCGGCTGATCCGCACCAGGTAGCGCTAAAGCTCGCTGCCCTGTTCAAGTGCACGGCGGAGCAGGCCGGACATTTGTTGTCTCAACCATCTTGTGTGGTCAAGAGGGTCGTGGCGGCAGACGTTGCTGACAAGTACAAAAAGGCTATTGAAAACACAGGTGCCCAGTGCATTATCCAGCCAATCCCTCAGGAGGCCCCGCTGGACTTTGATGTGGTGCCTGTGAGCTCGACCCCTGCTGTCCCGGTCTCCTCATCGCCCTCCATTTCTACGGGTGGGTATGCACCACCAGTTTCTCCAGTGGCTGTTGCGCGCGCACCTCAGGCGCCCGCTGCAACCTCTGCACCGGCAGTGCGGGAGCGAGCTTCAACGGCATCTGTGTTGTCACGCCAGGAGGCCATTCAGATCTTTGTCGGCAAGAACCATGGCTACTTTGAGCGCAAATGGGCAGAGGCTGCGCAGCGCAAGCACCCGCTGTCCTGGAATTGGGTAGCTTTTCTGGTGGGCTTTGGCTGGATGGGATATCGCAAGATGTACCTCTACTCCTGGATCTTTATTGGCGTTATAGCTGCCGAACTAATTGTCGAACTGGCCATAGACGTTCCTAGCTCTATAACGAGCGGCATCAACCTCGGCATTGCCATTGGCTTTGGCCTGAAGGGTAATGCCTGGTACCAGCAGCATGTCAACCAGCGGGTGAACCACATCCTGGCAACCCACACCCCTGAGCAGGCGCGTATCGAGCTGGCCCGGCAGGGCGGCACCAACATCGGCGCAGCAGTCGGCTTTGTGGCGGCACTCCTCGTACTGCTTGGAATGATCGGCGTCATTGCTGAAGGCTGACTGCTGGATCGAGTGGGCCGAGGAGTATCGGATCGAGTGGTTCGATCTCCATGGTCCCCGATTTCCAACTTCCGCGGTTCGTTGGATTCGCCGGGCTTCTTTGACCACCTCTATCCATCTCTGACTTCTCTATGAAACTGAATACATACGGCGCGCTGGTTCTAGCTGTAGCCTTGGTTGGGTGCACAGACCGTGCACAGGATCGCGTTTCTTCCTTGACGGATCGCGTCAAATCCTTGTTAAGCTCCAACGACTCCACAGAGCAATCCCCAGTGGCGCCCGATCTGCTCACCCAGCTGACCTCCTGGGACGCCATCGGCATGAACTTTGCCTATGTGCAACAGAGGGCAGGGCCACCCATGCGGTCCGAAGACCATCAGCACCACTTCAAGGTCCAAGGATGCCGATTGGTGCTGAGAAGTGACGAACAGGACAAAACCATATATGCGGTCCAAGTAGCGCGTACACCCGAGTGTGATGTGGATGTCGGCGGATTGCTGGGCATGCCGCAGCGCCAGCCGCTCAATGCGCTGACCTTTGGTGCGTTTGAGGAAGCTATGGGCTCAGGGCAGTACCTGGCTGAGTGTCTTCGGGACTGCGGCAATGCCTATGTTCCCAATGTTTACCTGGTAGCCCTTGGAGGCAGGTCAGTGCAGTTCAAACAGGTGATGCTCACTGCAGAACTGGCAACGGATCAGGCCATTGGGGCCGCAGGGCAGTGGGCTGACACCATGGTGGTGAAAGAGTCCGAAGACTGGGTGGTGAAAGATCAGGGATTCAACTGCCAACCTCAGAAATATAAAGATGTTGCGGCACAGGCTCTGCGTAGTCTCAAGCCCGAGTTCTTTACCTTTGGGGATGAACTGGAGTTTCCCAAATGTCCAACGGTAGAGGCGGTGGCGAATAGTGAGCTGCAGGCAGGAACATCGACCGTCCCCACCGGCATGGTCATGATCCCGCAGCCAGCGGGCCCGTGCGACATGGAGTACGACAAACGGCTACACGCTGCTGGTCTCAAAGCGAACGAGGTTTCCGTCCATGGACCTGAGGACCAGGACTTCAAGGGGTATGGGTGTCCCTATCGCATAACGCCTGCGCCGACCCATCTAGTTCTACCAGGGTCCACAGTCACCTATCGCAGCGCTTGGGAAGGTGGATGAGATGTGAGCACGTCGCTCCACACATCTACAACTCACTTTCCGTTTCTTCACAGACCACAGTAGCGGTCCCTATAAGTTAAAAATCCATGAAAAAACTCTCCCTCGTTGTGGCTTGCTCCACCATTGCTCTTTCTGCTTGCAGCAAAAGCCCCGTTGGCATCGTCAAGGACAGCTATATCGACAGTGCGCGCACCACGACAGTCGCCAACGGCCTGGGCAAGCGGCCACTGTGTCAAAGTACCCATTGGGATAGTTTCAAGGACGACAAAGGTCGCACGGTGGTGCAGTACAAATGCACCATCGTCGATGGCAATGACTTCCTTAAGGGCAGGAGAGAAGACTATCTGGAGCGTGCAACCAAAGATGCAGAAACTGCAGTAACCAGCGCAGTGCGATCGCGTGACAGCGTCGCAAAAAGTATCGAAGAAGATTATCCCGATTCCCGTAGAAATATCGAGCGCCTGCAACGAGGGATCGAGAGGTTTCGGGCAATGCCCAAACAGGGGCTGACCGAGAAGGAGCAAATAGATGGCCGCTTGTCTCAGATCCAGGAAATAGAACGGGTGTTGGGCGAGAGGCGGCGCGATGCCCAGCGTGAGCTGAGTTCATCAGAGGGAGCAATCGTGACTGCTCAAAAGAGGAACAACCCGGAGACTCTCAAGAAAGAGGCGTTCGCACGCCACCCTGTATACAAGGACGCAGCGGAGATTTTCCAATGGATAGTGAATGGCGAAGGGCGGGCAGTTCTTAACTATGGCGAGATTCAGGCGGTGGATGCCAATGGGCAGCAACAGACGCTGATGAAATACAACCAGCCGAGGTCGATGATCAATCTGGCGGCACAGGCACCGGAGAGCAAGATCTTGGACTACATGCGCGGGATCGGTCTGGCTTCTTTTGCCGGGACATTGGGAAGGTAATTTGCCTCTCGCATATGCAGGGTGGTTGACCGCTTCTACGATCATTGTGGCAAGGAATAGGTTGCGCTGGGAATTCGGCAGTAGGCTGATCTGCGCCATTCACGGTGCAATGCCCGAGTGGCCGCGACGGCCAATACCGGCCGTTGAACGCGTCCGGTCGTGAACGACCGCTTCACCGGTGAAAGCCGCCAGTCGATTGCTCGATTCTCCGCGCGCTGGCTCGTGTTGACCCTGAGCCGCCCCTCAGCCGCAAGTGCAGCGCCAAGGAACAGCACAACTGTTTTTGCAGCATGACGTCACTGACAAGCGGCCGGTTAACGGTTTCCCGATCCGTGGATTCAATGCAAAAACACTTGGTGAAGACTTGAGGTAAGCGTGGAGGCGCCTTGGACTGTGATCCTTCAGACCAACCCTGCCTGCAGCCGCGTGCGATGCCAAGCCAAGTACCCGCGATGCGCATCGCTGAGCCAGCGCAGCGCCATGCCGGGATGTAGTCCCAGGCGACTCCGGATCTCATCCGTCAATGTTGGCGAGATCAGAAGTCTGCCGCCATCGTCGAAGCTGATCAAAAACCGGTCAAATAGCGCATCCAGATTGGCCACCAGCAAGAAGCCGTTAAACACGTCCAGTCGCTCCGCATCGCTGGCGCACTCTGCCCATGGTTTTGCATGGCTGGCGCGAAGCACTTCGGGCAGTGCCACCGCTGTCACAGCGCAGGCGCCGCCCCAATAGTCGAGCATGGTTTCCCGGAATTTCTGCTGTCCCACTCTCTGACGGACCAGTCGTTCCACCTCCGTTCCGCCAATGTTCGCTGGCAGTTGGGCCAACTGGCCGGCTACTGTCGCCTCATAGTCGTTTGCAGCTTGGCTCGGCAGGGCACGCGCCAAACCAGCGGCGCGGCGAAGCAAAGTTGCCAAGCTCGCTATCGTATTGGCGGAAAAGCCATCGATTTGACTCTGCTGGGGAAATGAACGGCTCATCTCGGGTAGCAGGGCAGGCGTTTCAGTGTGCAAGCGCAGAAGGTAACCGCCTGCGGGTTGGGTGATTACCTGTGCACTTGCAGCGTGCCTTGCCGAGGCCAGTAATACGCCATCCGGCTCGCTGGCGACTACATGCTCGAAGCCATGATCGTGGCCCGCTTTTTCAATCAATGAGCGTTGCAGTAGGTTCATCGGTGGGCATTGTTGGAGAGCTCCCATCGTTCTGAGTCTCAGGTCAAAGGCATCTGCCCCACGCCCACACGATGACGCAGTAGGAAACCGTCGTCGCTGTCTGCGGAGAGCTTGAGGCGTACGTGCGGACGGAACGCCTCGACAGGTTCTGTCGACGTAGTGACGATGTACTGAAATGAATCATTCCCACCCGATGTCACATGGCCCAGCAGAGCCCACAGCATGGATTCACTCATTTCGGCCTCCCGGGGCGAGTCATGCAACAGAAACCCCGGGTGATAGCTTTGTGCGTTGCTGCTGTCGAGTAGGCAGGCGATGTCTCCGGCCAAGATTTCGAGGACCTTGAATGTCGTCGAGTGCATCGGCCCCATCTGGAAGGGGCGGCTGCGGCTCTTGTCGTCGTCACTCAGCACGCCCCAATGAAACGAGGGAAGGGCCTTGGCAACGGCATGCATGGCACTGCTGATGACCTGATGCCGACCCTTCAATGCTGCCCGTTCCTTATCAAGCTGAATTTGAAGCTGGTCATGGCGGCGCTGCGCCGATTCAAGTTGGCGCTCCACCGAAACGATATCGGTTGACGATGACTTCCCGGTTGCGATGCCGTCGTAGTGCTCGTAATCTTCGAGGGCGTCGTCAAGCAACTGGGCTGCAGACAAGGATTGCGCCTGCCTCGTGCTCAGGTCGGTGCTTTTTAGATCGATGTCAGCCAGTTGTGAATCCATGGGAGCAACCTCGGCTTTCAGTTCTTGAAGCCTGCGGCGCAGAGGCTGCATGTCATTCTCGAGAGCCTGCTTGGATCGTTGATGCCCTGTGATGCGCTGGCTTCGATCAAGCTGTGTCTGCTCGATTCGATTGATCACGTAGCTGCAGTCCTTGCGCAACAGGTTCCCGGCATCGCAACGTGTCGGCAGCTGTTGCTGCAATGACGAGGCCTCGTTCTGCAGTTCCGTTACGCGTTGCATGTCGCCCGCAATCAATGCCTCTATCTGCTGGATTTCGTTAGTCAGAAGATCCATGTTGCTCTTCAGAGGCGCACGTGTTTCCAGCCATGTTTGGCGCGTTGCCGTGAGCTCTTGCCGTTCGGCTTCAATGTCGCGCAGTTCTTGCTGATAGGCGTCTTGCCGCTGCTTGGCGAGCCCGATGAGGTTGGGGAGTTCAAGCAAACCATCCTGCCGGAATGGCGTAGTGGCAGACACGTTGAGGCGGCGTGTCAATTGGCGGCGCACGTGCTTGAGCAAACGCGCTGGCTCCTCTCGCAAGTCTTGCAGCCTGGTTTTTTGCTCATCCAGCGTTTTGGCGGTGCTGTCCAGCGCCCCCAATGTCGCGGCATCGTGCATCAGGCCCAGCACGATCTGCATCAGTGCGGCCGGTGACTTTGCTGGCAGGCTGAATCTGACGCCATCCGAGCGCCACTGGTAGTAGTTTTGATAACGGGCGTTCTGGTCACGCGAACACCAGGCCAGAATCTGGTGCCATTCGATGGGATGCTCGGACCCGGGCAGCTTTTGCACGGGAAGTATCTCCACCAGATGCTGCCGCAGCGCAGCTTGATAGGCGCTGAACTCATTTTCAACCTCGCTGGCAGCCAGTTGCCGCCAGTCGGCCGTGCGGGATGCCCGGTATTGCTTTTGATGCAGCCAGGGTTTCAGAACTGTCCATACCTCGCCGCCGACGTGCACGCGGGCAGCCACCGCACCTTCTTTCAATTCGCGGCTGTGCAGCAGTTCATCGCGCAGGGTCGAACCATCGGACCAGAGGGGGTCGTCCAGTACGAAGCGCAGCAACTGGCAGAAGGCCGTTTTCCCGACCCCGTGGCCGGCGCTGCCCTTGCCAGGCGGCGACACGATCAGGTTGAGTCCACGCCGCAATGGAATCTCGCGTAACGGTTGCTGAGTTGTTAGCGAATCCAGCAGCCATAGTGTTTCCACCCACAGGCGGGGTCTGGCATGGTTGATGGTGGAAATGGCTGCGTCATCCATAGGCTTTCATCCCTGCTTGCGTATTTCGTCGGGTCGAACTTCCGATCTGGAACCTGCCAGAACTTCTACCAGTGCTGCTTCTTGTTGGCGACGAGCCGCAATCAAAGCTCGAGCCAGCGATTCGGTGCGATGGTCACCCAGGACTTCTGCTTGCGCTTGGGTGTCACGAATGGACAGGGGGGCCGTTGCTGGGACGCCCAAAAGAGCGCGAAGCCAACTACAAATGTGTCCCCAGCGTTCTGTATTTACAGGCGCCAGCCAATCAGGCAGGACCTCTGCATCCGGAGTTTTTTCTGGGAGCCGGGCACCGAGAATTCGCCGAAGCTGATTGTCATCACATGGCCGGTCTTGTTGAAGCACATCGACTATCAGCCCCGCCAGCCAATCTTCTGCGGCGGAGGCCGGAGTACCGCCTTCTGCATATATCGGCAATGGTGCCCTGCGGCGGACTGGCTTGGGTGCCGGCGTCGTGATCGGCTGTCGAAACTCCAACGCATCCCATGCAGCTAGCACCAACTGCTGAGTCCGGTAGTGCTCCGTTCCGGGAATGCGTTCCTTGTTCTTGAGTACGCGGAAGGTTTCGCTGGGGTAGTCCTCGCCCATGACATCGGCGGGGTCGAGGATGTAGCGCAACTCTTCGCGCGTCAGGCCATACAGGTGAGCGTAGTAGGCATCAAGTTCCGCGCGAATATCAGCGCGGCGCTGCGAATTGAAGACGAAGGGTGTGCCGCCAAATCCTAGGTCTTTCGCCCAAGGTTGCAGGTCGTGGGCTGTGAATGTGAGCTCCAGCACTCGCGGGACGATGAAGGCAAGGTCTTCGTCCGTGTATTGATTTGGCGCCAGCACAGGAAGCTGCTTGAGATACGAATAGGTGAGATGCGTGCCACCTACTTTGACCCGAGCGCAGTAGTCCAAAACCAACGAGCAAAGGTTGCCCAGCAGTGCCGCCGCAAGCCGCGGCGACTTCAATGTCAGGATCAATGGCATGGTGTGCCCGATGCCCACCTTTGGCGCTACGCACGCAATTACGGTGCGTTCATCCGTGGACCTGCAGATGTCACGCCAACCCATAAGCCATCCAGGTGCCCAGTCCTTGTCTTTCAGGCGCCTCTCTACCTCAACTTGACTCACCCAGTAGCGCGGGATGACGGCGCAGTTCACGTCTGCTTTTTCGGCGTCAGTCAAGTCGCGGCTGCTGCCGTCTGGCGTATAGGTGGCCCAGCGATGGTCAAACTGGTGGATAAGCTTGGCTTCGTAGAGTGGTACCAGACCCGTACCCGACGCTTCGGGAAATGGGCTGTCACTCGTCATATTGAACAAGCCCTGCGAGAAGCTGACGTCCCAAGGGTTCCCGTCAGGACGGTTTTCATTGATAAGCACGGGCGCGGCGCGATACAGCTTCTTAGTCAGCTCTGCATCGCGCCCACTGCGGAACACCGGACAAGTGAGCGTATTGGGGTTGATGAGACGGAACTCATCCGGCGTGAGGTTGAACCGGCGGAGTGGGTCGGCCAACTGATCCACATGGGCGGCAAAGCAAACGAACTCGGCTTTCGGCACAGAGCCAAGCGTGAGCAGGCAAAATTTATAGCTACGATGGACGGAAGGAAACACCGCCTCGCGGTTCTCCATGTCATACAGACTAACCAGCCGGCCGCTCTGTGTGAGATCGGCGAAATAGGCTTTGGTGCTGTCATCTGTGGCAATGCCAGTGGGCACAATAAAGCCAGACCGCCCGCTGGCCTGCGTGATCTGACTGATGCTCTCGGAAAATAGGGCGTAAGTGTTGAGTTTTCCGAAGGCTGTTAGTGGGTAGCGCCCAGATTCTCGGAAGAAGGTGTTTGCGGCAGCGATGCGCTGGCTTTCATCTACGTATGCTTGCCATAGACGAGGATCAGCCACGGCCAATGATGCGATGGCTTGCTTGCGCTTGTTGCCGACCAAGTCAGCAATGTGCGGGGCACGGGTTGCAAAGAACTCTTCTTCACCCAACTGAGAGACTTCCCACGGCGGATTACCCAGCACGCAGTCAAATCCGCCTTGCGCAAACACTTGAGGAAAGGCTAGCGGCCAGTGCAGCACGCGGGCTTCATCGCATGCCGCTTGTGCAGCGGCCAGGGCGCCCTGTTGGTCAGCAGGAAGCGGTACACCAAGCAGCGTGAGGTAAAGCGTGGCGGTAGTGGGAATGCGGCTGACGGTGTCTGCGCGCTTGGGCAACAGGTAGGCACCCAGCAAAAGGTTGGCGGCTTGGGCCAGGCGGCCAGCTCGGGCCTGCCTTAGGTAGGTGCCATAGGCTTCAGCCTTGGCCGCTATTTGAGCGGTGCTGTCTTCGGGCTGGGTTTCGAGGGCTCGCAACTCTGTCAGGCCGCTGGCGCTCTGGCTGGCTACGTCCATTTGGCCAAAGACGCGGGCGTCGCACTTTTTGGCCAAGTCTTTCAGTGCAGCAGCGTTGGTCTTGGCGAGTTGCTTGCAGACTTCCTTGTCGTCGCCACTCAGGGGCTTGAAGGCTTCCTTGGCGATGCCGAGCTCTAGCGCCTTCAAGTCGGTTAGACCCAGCAGCGCGTCGCCCACTTGAAGGTGGTGATCCAGAAAGCCTAAAGGGCGGCCCTCTTCAAAACCCTCCAGCCACAGTGCAGTGCGGGCCAGTTCAATGGCCATGGGGTTGCGGTCCACCCCGAAGATGCAGCGAGCTACCACCTCACGCAAAGCGTGGCGGTAGTCTTGCGGGCGCACTGCACCCTCCTGACCACTCGCAACGCTGCGCAGTTCGGCCAGCTTCTCGGCCAGTCGGCGGGCGGCAGCCAGCAGAAAGTGGCCGCTACCGCAGGCAGGGTCCATCACACAGATAGACAGTAGGGCTTCGGTGGGGTTGTCGGTGCGGGCCCGCAGGCGCTGTTCGATGACGGGGTCCAGCGCGCTTCTGATCAGCTCCTGTACCAGGCTGTCGGGCGTGTAGTAGCTGCCTGAGGTCTTGCGGGCATTACCTGCGGTGCTACCTTCTTCGGTGATGCCAACAAAGCCGAATCGGCGCGCAGGCAGATCGATGGTGGGCACCAGTTCCAACAGGCTTTCGTACACACTGCCCAGCTCTTCAGGCCCCATGTTGCGGTAGTCCACCGGGGTGAGGCTACTGGCCCTGCCCTGGGCAATGACAGCCCAGCGCAGGTGCTGCAGTGCGGCCAGCATGTGGGTGTTGTGCAGGCTGGCGGCGTCCAGTTGCGGACATTGGTCTTCCGCGAACAAGCCGCCCAAGGCGGGCAGAGCCAGCCGGGCCTGGCCGTGCGCCAAGCCGCGCCAAACGATGCGGATGGCCTGCCAGTGGTCGTCATGCCGGTTGCGGGCGCGGCGTTTCAGACACAGCTCACGCAAACGGCTTAGTGCATAGCCTCCGGCATAGGCCTTACGGCCGGCGAGGGCCTCGGCGCTGTCATCAACCGGATGCAACACACCGCGCTCTTCCACGGTGAAGACAAAGATCAGCCGGTAGATCAGGCGCAGCAGTTGCTGGAAGTAGGCGTCTTTGCTCAGGCTGCCATCGTGCAGCGCAGCGCGCAACGCATCGTTGGCAGGGTGCTGCACGAAGCCTTCGCCAAAGGTAAGCAGGGCTTTCTCGACCCCGTTGCGAAGACCGTCGCGCACCCGCGTGCCCTCGGCTTTGCCTGCTTCGCGCCATTTTTCCCAGAAGCAAGCTGCGGTGCCAGACTGCGGTGCACGGCTGCCGTGCAGCAGGCGCCACACGTTGGCGAACTCGGCATAGCGCTGGCCGCCCAGCAGATCGGCCAGGTCGAATTCCAAGTATGTGGGCCGGGTGAGCGAGGCCGCATCGCGCAACAGGCGAAGTTGCTTGCCGTTGCTGACGATGCCCCAGGTGTGCTCAGGGCTGGCATTGAGCAACTCTTGCATGGCCTGGAAGGCAGACTTCTTGCGGTTGCCACTGCCCGCCACTGCAAAGCGTGGGTCGGCGTCGTCCAGAGCCAGGTTGTGCGGGGTAACCAGCACCGCCATACGGCCTGCCATCACATTGACGGGGTAGGCCATGGAGGCCACTTGCACCGACGTGGCGGGCTGCACCGGGGTATAGCCCAAGGCGTCTCGGAGCAGTTCGCTCACAAAACCGATGGTGAGCCGGTGGGCGTCTACGTCGGCACGGTCCAGCTGGGCGGCGAAGTGCTGCCACTGGGCGCAGGCAATCTGGAAGGCGCGGCTGTACTCGTCTTTGACCTTGACGCCCTTGGGCACACCGTAGTCGACCTCGGTCTGGCCTTGAGCGCGGCCTTGCGCGGCTTTCTCCAACTGGTCGGGCAGAAACAAGCTGCCTTCCAGTTGAATGGTGGGCAGGTTGAGCGTGGCCTGATGCTTGCTGTTGCGTATGCGTTTCATATTTTTCTTGGCTCAGGCTTACAGCGAATCAGGCAGCAGCACGTACACGCCCATCACATCCACTGGCAGGCAGGGTTTGACGTTGTATTGGCCCACGTCGCGAGCGGCTTCGCGCACACGCTTGTGGTCGTCCAGCAGGGCATCAGCGCGCTGCTGCGCATGGGCTTGCAACTGCTGAGGGTGAGCAGCCAGGAATTCAAGGGCTTGGCGTACCTCGCGCTGCACAGCCTCAGGCGGTAGGTTGCCACTGGGGGTGCATTCAATCAGGCGGGCTGCCTGGTTATCGGCAAGCCACTCTGGGTTTGCCCGGCCGCGCACAGCCAAGGCGACGGTCTCTTCGGCCATCATCTGGAAGGGTTCGCGGCGGCGCACGTAGCTGAGCTGGTGGCGCACGCGCAGCAGGTACAAGGTGGTGGCCACCTCCACATCGTTGGTCAGCGTGGCTGCGCAGCGGGCAGCAACGGGCTGGATGTTGCCCAGTGCGTCTTCTAGCAGGTGTTGGGCCAGCAGGCCCACGAGAGAGTGGCTGCGGTGCAGCTCGTCGAAATCGATCAGCTGAGCTGTGTCCAGCCCTTCATCGGCCAGGCGCAGACGCAAGGCCTCGGGCAGGTGTTGAGGGTTGAAGCGCACTTGGTTAGCGCGGCGCGTGCTTTCCAGCGGTGAGCCCAGGCGTACGCAGGCGCTCTGCAGAAAGCGCTTCACATCCGCTTGGGCACCCAGGGCTTGCTGCTGTTTGTGCCACTCGGGCAGCACTTCATCAGGGCGAATGCGGCGCTGCGCAAACACGGTGCGATTGGCCTTGGCTTTTTCCAATGCGTCTTGCCACTGGGCCTGCAAGGGCGCGAGCAGGCGCTCCGGCTCGCCAAAGTCGAAGGACTCTTGCAGCATGGTGGCCGGTGCCCTGTGCTCGCGGCGCATCAGCGCGGCCTTGACCAAGGCCTGGTTGATGCGGGCATCGTCTTCGGGCAGAGGGACCATCACGCCCAGCTCCTTCTGGATCGCCTCGCCTTTGCGCAAGATGACCTTCAGCACAAAGCCGTCGATCGGGTTATCTTGCCCGTAGAGCATGGTGCAGCGCACCTCAGGGGCTTGCTGGCCAAAACGGTCTACTCGCCCTTCACGTTGTTCGTGGCGCGTGGGGTTCCAGGCCAGGTCGTAGTGGACGACTGCGGTGAACAGGTGCTGCAGGTTGATGCCTTCCGACAGGCAATCGGTCGCCACCAGTATGCGGTTGTCGGCTTCGCCCATGTCCTCCACACGCTCGCGCCGCTCTTCGGGCGTGAATTCGCCTGTGATGGCTTCGATGGTGGCCTGGGGAAACTTCGTCTTGAGGTGGTCCGCCACGTAGTGCGCGGTGGCGATGTAGCGGCAGAACACCACTGGGTGGTAGCCATCTTTGAGTAATTGGCCGACATGCTGAATCAATGCAGCCAGCTTGGGGTCGCCGGATTGGCCGGAAAGACGCTGGGCCGTGGCGATGAGGTCTTGCAGGCGGGACGTGTCTTGGACCTGAGCTGGAGGCTCCAGGTCGCTGGCCGAGAGGTCGTCGGCCGCGCCATCGTGCAAACGTTCATCGGTCAGCAGGTCTTCTTCGGACTGGGTGCCTTCAAGTCGGGTGGTCAAGGCTTTGACCGCAGCGGCGGGAGAGGATGCCACGCAACGCAGCAAGGCGAGGGTGGCGTACCACATGAGACCGGAGCCTCCGGCCCCCCCCTCGCGTTCGGCGGTCTCTGCCAGTTCGCGGCAGTAGTCCTGCACGGCGTCGAAGAAGTTGCCCCAGTCGCCACTGAGCTGGTAAGTCAGTTCGGTTTTCATGCGCCGGGCAAAGCCGCGCCCGTCTTCTGTCTCGGCTTGCCACTCGGCGATGTCCTTGCGACGACGCTGAACGAAATGGCGGGCCAGTTCTTGGCGCAGCGGATCGCTGGCCGACATGCGGCCTTGCAGCGCCAGGAAGCGCTGATCCAGCAACGACAGCAAGTTGTAGAAGGCGACTTCGTCGCCGGAGTGTGGCGTGGCCGTGAGCAGGATCAGATGGCGGTGTTCGTTCCTGCCCAGACGCTGCAACAGCTCAAAGCGAAGTTGCTTGCCGGCGCCGCTGCTGGCGCAGGTGTGGGCCTCGTCCACGATGATGCATTCGGGCGCGGTGGCGATGAACTGCTCGCGGTTGCGCTCGCTCTTGATGTAGTCCAGGCTCACCACCACGACGGGGTGGTGATCGAACAGAGCCACACCGTGAGGCAGTTCGCGCTCGACCCGGGCGGCGGACGATGCCGTGAGCGCGACGGCATGGAGGTTGAACCGAGTTTCGAGTTCGGATTGCCATTGCTCGACCAGGTGGGGTGGGCACAGCACGGCAAGACGGGCAATCTCTCCTCGGTCCATCAACTCGCGGGCAATCAGCCCGGCTTCAATGGTTTTGCCGACGCCCACGTCGTCGGCAATCAACAGGCGAACTGTGGACAGGCGCAGGGCCATCAGCAGGGGCACCAATTGGTAGCCACGTGGCTCCACCGCGATGTTGCCGAACGATCGGAACGGGCCCGCACCGGCGCGCAGAGTGAGGCGCAAAGCATCGCGTAGCAGGACGGCCGCCGCATGGTTGCCAGCAAGGGTTGGATCCGGCAGGTCAAAAGTGGCGTGTTCAACCGGAGCCAGTTCCAGTTCAGGGATCAGGGCGATCGTTTCGTCTTCGGCGCCGCCCAGAGGGCGCAAGCGCAGCCAGTCGCGGTGCGAATCCGTCTGGACCACCCATTCGCGGCCACGGGCGCGAACCAGGTTGCCAGGCTGAAAGTCGTGTTCAAGGGTTGTCATGAAATGCGTTCGGGGATATCAATTGGCCAAACCGAACACGGCGGGGTGTTCAGCGAAGCGCTTGGACCAATGTTCGGGTTCGGAGAAGTCCAGCACTTTCCAGCCCTTGTCTTGTAGCCAGGCGGCTGTGGCAGCATCGACCGGGCTAAGGAACACCAATGCGCGCGCAGCCTTGTACTGAGCCGCAGCGGTAGCCACGCCTTGATTGACGGGGATGTTCAGGGCGTCTGGTATAGCGAAGCCTGCCTCATGCAGGGCCGCCAGCCAGCGCGCCTGGGGTGTGTCGTCGGTTGGTTCAGCACCGGTGCCAGTCTGGCCGGCCAGTGAACTGTAATCTGAGGGGCGCAACTTGACCTGGGCGTTGGCCATGGCGACCAGCAGCTTGAGCACCTCGGGGTTGCGGCGGTTGATGTGCTCGTGGTCAGGCTGGTTGAAGTACGAGAGCAGGCACTGGTAACAGCCAGCCTCACAGATGTGGTTGCCGAGGTCATTAGTTTCCTCCAGCGCAGGCAGGTCTTCGATCCGCCAGATGCCATCGGCGGGATCTCTGTGATGCAGGAGCCGCAGCGCATTTTGTGCAACCAGGGCCAAGCTGGCGGAGTCATTAGCCAACCTGGTGAGCACGCCCGCACCACCTTCTGCAGCCTCGTAAAACAGCAGCGCGCGGCGTGCGTCGAGCTTGGGCAATGGCTCGGCCACGAGCTCAGATTCCTCAATCTGAAAAGTCAGCTCGACACCACGCTTGAGCGCGGCCTGCAACGTGGCCATGGTCTCTAGCGGCAGCGCATGCACCGGCGCCAGGATTAGCAAGTTGCGATGGTCTTCAACGAAGGGGACGATGCGCTGGTTAGGCACCTTATCCATGAGTGCGTCATCATTGCCGTTGTCGTCGCCGGCATCAGGGGCATCCTGCTTGCTCCAGGTTCCCGTGATAGGGTTGATGTAGAAGCCTAATTTCTCCGTGTCTTTGCGACGACGCCACCCTCGGTTGATGCGCCAGATGCGCGCTGCGGGTGCGTAGCTGAGCTCGGCCAGGGCCTCCTCGCACTGCAGAACATCGGCCTTCTGCTTCTGAATCTTCCCGTCGGGCCCAGGCAGAAAGCGGTATGTGGTCTGCAACTCGAAGCCTTGTCGCTGACGGTCTTCGTCGTTGATGGAGATGCGTTCGACCGGCAGGGTTTCGACCGTTTCGATGCGGTAGAGCTCGCGCACCCAATCGGTTTCCGTCAGCAGCGCATCGCAGTTTTCGCAGCGGTTAACCAGCGGCTGCCCACCACCCGGCTCGCCCAGGTGACCGTAGCCACATTGGCTGCACACCAATGAGGTGATCGTTGAGAGCTGGCTGTTGCCCGAGATGTGGTCGGCATTGCCCACATTGAGCTTGGCACGCACCACACGGTACATGCGCCCCTGGTGGTAGATGAGACTGCGCGGCCCAAACTCAGACAGGGCCAGGAACCGGGGGCGGCTGACCATGCTGCCCTCGTCGTCCTTGCCGTTGGTGGTCTGCCCGCCACGAGCAGGAATCCAGGCCATGAGGGGCAGGCGAGGGAAGTTGTAGCCCGGCAGGAAGCCCTGGCTGGCCAAGTAGCGGTAAGTGTAGAAATCGGTGTTCTGGCTGTTGCCCGACTTGAGGAGCACGGCGTACTGTCGTGCTGCGTCACCGTAGCGGCGTTGGGCGTTTTGGCGCTCCGCGTGCGACGCGGTATGGCTCTTGACGATTTGGTCGGCCATGTTCATTTGCTGCCGGGTGGCGTCGAACAGGACACGCCAGCGCTCCAGGGCGCCCGAGAACTGTTGGGGAGCGCGCTCGATGACCTGCTGCACGTATTCAGCGGTGAACCAGTGGCTGCCATTCAACTCGGTCAGAAGTTGATTCACAACGCGCTGAGCGCTGCCCAAGGCGCGTTCACGCACGCCGGGTGCGTTGAAGGCGTCTTGGTAGCTCTGTTTAAGTGGCTTGCCGGGCTGGTCCAGGTCCAGCATCGGAGCGATGCTGGCGTCTAGCGGGGTTTGCGTGCTGGCCAGCCACACGGCCTGCAAGTGGCTGTCCACGAGGTCGCGGTTGGCCAGGTCCAGCGTGGGTGCACGGACCACGCCATGCACCATGTCGTTGGCATGGTGGAAGAACCATTGGTCGTGCGGACTGAGGGCAGCGCAATAGGTGACCACCAAAGCCTGCTGGCCGGAGCGGCCCGCCCGGCCGCTGCGCTGCGCGTAGTTGGCTGGCGTGGGCGGCATGTTCCGGAGATACACGGTGTTTAGCGCGGAGATGTCCACGCCCAGCTCCATGGTGGGTGAGCAGAACATGACGGGCAAGCGCTCCAACGGAGCCTCGTGCGCGGGGTTCTGTGACCAGTCGTTGCGGTCTTTGTCGGTGTAGCGGAAGCGCTGTTCCAGCAGCTGGCGGCGCGGGGCGTCAACCTGTGCGGTGTGTTCTTGGGCCTCGAACTCGAACAGCGGGTGAGACGGCAGGCGCAGCAGATCGGCCACGCTGAGGTAGAGCTCGCGGAAGAAGGTATTGACCCGGCTGTCGTCGCCAAGCGTCTGATCGCTGGTCAGGCACCAGTCCAGTGCGGCGGCGTTCAGGCGCCAGCCTGCCAATTGCGCGTCGATGGCGTGCTTCTGAACATAGCCGTAGTTGCCTGCAGCGCGCAGCAGCGCCTCGACGAGTTCAACCCACTCAGGGTCTTTCCAGCGTTTGACCTCGCCCGCGAAGAGGGTGTCTTGCCAGAAACTGGATGTCTTGACCTGCCGCAGCAAACGCGAGCGCGCGCCGCCAGTGACAAGATCGGTTCGTGGCTTGCCTTTGTACTCAGGGCGTTTGCCCAGAATCAGATAGCGGCCGGTCTCGAGCTTTTCATCGGGAGCAAAGGCCCAGCGCTCCGTGAGGTAGGTATGTCCGCTTGTGCGCGCTTTGTCGTGCTCGACAGGGTCAAGGTATCGAGTTTCAAGACACAGATGGCGGCGCAGATTGTCAAACAGCAGTTCGCTCAATCTGGTGCGGTGTGCCGGGCTGAGGCCGGACAACACCTTGTTGTCCGTGAATGCACCAGCATCCGAGGAAAACTCGTCCAGACCGCGATAGCGGATGGCCAACAGTCCGAGCTGATCAAGATTGGGGTTGTTGTAGCGCCAGCCTCTGCGCAGGTCACGCAGCAGGCGATAGGCGATGATGAAGCGCAGGGTGCGCTGTGCCTCTTGACGTGCCAGGCCCATCAGCTTGGGAGAGCGCAGGTATTCCACCAAGATGCTTTGCTCCACCTGTTGGAAGCCAAGCGCTTTGAACACGGCATCAGCGAGCTGCTCTTCGTTGAGCACGCCAGCGTTGTTCTGCAGGGCACCAATCAGGCCCGAACGCAGGGTCAACAAGAAGATGAAGTCGTTGAAATGACCCGCCTGCAAGGCGGCATCCTGCCGATTGTCGGTGAATCCCAGAAGCTTGCGTGGGTCGGGTTGCCCAGGTGACGGATCGGGCAAAGCGAAGAGCTGTTGCAGGGCGCTCAGCGCGATCATCGTGGTGGCCGAGGAGCGGCCCTCGCCTGACAGGCTGGATAGGCGGTTGGCATCCTTGCCATGTGCTTCATGAACCACACCACAACTCAGGCAGAAACGGAATTTTCCTGGAATGAACCAGAAATCCTCACCCGACCCATCGTGCCCTTGAGGATCTGCGGCGACACGATAGGGGATGGCCTTTCTGTAGGCAGGCTTGACCTTCGGCTCTTCGCGGCTCAAGTCCAGCCACGCCTCAGGCAAATCGTCGATCTGACCGCCATACTGCTGTCCGCCTTTCGTCGGGCAGAGAAACCCGTAACTGGCGTCTTCGTTGTCGTCTGCGCTGACGTCGTCGATCTCTCGGGGAAGATAGGTGAGGGGGCGTTGCCCAGACTGCCACACAGGCAGGTACTCTTGACCGCAATCCCTGCAAAAATGAGCGGGATACAGATGAACGCCTTCGTCTTGCCGACCTGGCGCGAAGCGTTGCGCATCCAAGGTGATGTGCCGCTGACCTGGGGCCTCCAGCGTGGTGAGCACCTTGCCTGGGCCGCTGATGAATTGGTGCAGCTTGAAGGCAAAGGGCGGGCGCCTTTGAGGTGTTCGCACTTCATGGGCGGCCACCAAAAACTTTTGCAACGCCGCTCGAGCCAGCTCCACATCGCACTTGGCGTCCGACGCTAAATTCTCGCTGGCGACCTGAAGTGTCTTGGGCTTGGCTCGCCTTGGGGGTTCGTGATCGGGCAGTTCGATGCCAAGGTTGAGCTCAACCCAGATGGACAATGGATCGCGCTGAAATGCTTCAAAGTCTGGCCATTCGAAGTGCTCACGCATGACGGCGGCTGGCAACTCTGCGGCAATCGCTGCGACGTCTTTGAGCGGGTTCGTGACGCGTTCCAGCGTTTCGCCAATCACATCGTGCTCACTGATGTGGGTGCCAAAAAGTTTGGCGGCCACCTCGGCCACGGTGCGGTTGCGATCTGCCTGGGTGCCCGCGCTCGACATGGTGGCGGACGTGCCGATACACACAAGCTTGTCGGCCTTGAGCCGTTCGCGTAGGCGGCGAACGAGCAGAGCCACATCGGCTCCCTGCCGGCCCCGATAGGTGTGGAGTTCATCCAGCACCAAGAACTCCAAGCCTTCGCAATGGTCCACCACCCTGCGATCCACATCGTCGAAGCGGGTGAGGATGTACTCCAGCATCATGAAGTTGGTGAGGAGGATGTCTGGCGGGTTGTCCGCTATGGCATCGCGCTCAGACTTTTTTTCCTGGCCGGTGTAGCGTGCGACGGTGAATGGGCGTTCATCTGACCCGTAGCCATGGAGGAACTTGTCGAGTTCTTCCAGTTGACTGTTTGCCAACGCGTTCATCGGGTAGATGACGATGGCACGTGTGCGCGCCTTACCCCCTTCTGCCTTGGCTTTGATGATGCGGTCAATGATGGGGATGAAGAAGGACAGTGACTTACCGGATCCAGTCCCGGTTGTCACGACATAACTCTGACCCGCCTGGCCCTTGGCCAGAGCCTGCAACTGGTGGGCGTAGAGGTGGAGCGGTTGCGGATGGCCTTCGGGCTTCCCAACCTGAAAGACGTCCGCACATGCGGGGTGCAACACGCCTTCCGTTGCCAGCGACTGAACGGTGCCTTTGCGCTGGTAGTTGGGATTGATCTGAACCAGTGGCTCGGGCCAATAGCGACCATCCTGGTACTGGCGCTCGACTTCCTTTTGGATGTCATCCGCAGCAATGCGAACAAAGCTGCGAGAGAAGTTGCTGTAACGGTCAACCAACTGGTTGCGAAACTGAAAAACGTCATCCACGGTTCTTCTCTCCCTTGTCTTCTTTGTGGGCGCGTGACGCGCCCAGGGCCACGGCGGTCCTGCAGAGGGTCATGGTCGTTTGTGCTGCCATTTGGCACCTCTGCCTTTGCCATTCGGCTCAATCAATCCTTCAGCTTTCATGGCTCGCAGAATCACCCGCACCATGTCGCGGCTGACGCCAGGACAGGCCTCCTCAATTTCTGAGATGGAGAAGGGCAGCTGGCACTTGAGAATCTCTGCGCGGACACGGTCACCCTTGGCTCCGCGCCCGCGTTCGATGGTGCCCACGCGTTCTTCAAACTCTTTATAGGCGCGCAACAGGGCGCCCCAGAAGTAATCCAACCACGGGGCGATGTTGTGGGCAGCGTCATGCCATTGCTGCGAACTGGCCTCCAGAGTCTCGCAGTAGCTTTCTTTCGATTCCTCGAAAATCCGCTCCAGGCTTATGAAGCGGCCCACGGCGTAGTCGAAGTGGTAGAGCAGCTGCAGTGTCAACAGTCTCGCCATGCGGCCATTGCCATCCGGGAACGGATGGATGCAGAGGAAGTCAAGGGCGATCAGCGGCACCAGCACCAGCGGGTCGGCCAGATGTTGATCCAGCGCCGTGTGGTAGCGCGCGACCATGTCGGTCATTGCCATGGGTGTCAGATGCGCGGCCACTGGCCGAAATCGGATGCGCGAACTGCCATCAGGGTGGCGCTCGATGATGTCGTTGTTGGTCGCTTTCCAGTGCCCACCCGGTTGAGGCATGTAGCGATACAAGATGCCTTGGAGCTGCAACACGGTGCCTTCCGAGAACGGCATCTGGTCCCCGCTTTCGTGGATCAGGCTCAACGCGTCGCGGTAGCCTGCCACTTCTTGTTCGGATCGGCTCTGCGGCGTGGCGTTTTTGAGCACCATTGACTTGAGCCGGTGCGCCGCAACCACCACGCCCGCCAAGCGGTTTGAGGACTCGGTAGATTCCACTACAGCCACCTGGCGCAGGTCGCTCAAGACCTCGGGCGACCGGGCAATATAGAGTTGCTGCTTGCCCCGATACTCACCCAGGGCGCGCAGCGTCGCCAACTGCTGCGTATCGAAACGTAGCTTGGCGAGGTAGTCGGGCGAGAGCGAGTACATGCAGTAGCATCCCAGCAGAAAAAATGGGGTAATGTTACTGCCAATTGGGGTATATATCACCCTGGTTACCCCAATAAATCTACTAATACCTCATTCTGAGCCTGCGCCAGCAGGATGCCGGACCTTCAGATGGGGTTTTCTGTCCCCAAGGCGTGGCCGCAGCGGGTCTCAACCGAAGACGGAAGATTTGAGAGGCTGGACGATAAATCAGGGACAATTCTTGGAAGCACCGCCGGCGGCCATAGCGGGTATCCGACGGGCATCCTCCTGGGGCAGATGGCCGCGAAGGGCTCTGCCCCCTGATAGCGCTCATTTCAGGTGCGAGTCCAACAGATGTGTCAAAATTCTGTGACTAATATCCTTACTTCACTTGCTAATCCCTCGGTAAGCGGCTGGTCGAACCATCTTGGGACTGAAGCCTTAGGCATAGACCATGGTATCCATCTCAGTTAGCTGAACAGCAAAATGCTGGATGCAACAATCGAGACAGCGACAAACACAAGCGATCGTCCAGTGGTCCACTCTGATCGTGGTGGCCATTACCGGTGGCCAGGCTGGCTATCGAGGATAAGCGAGGCGAACCTTACCCGCTCGATGTCTCGCAAAGCCTGCTCGCCTGACAACGCAGCGTGTGAAGGATTCTTCGCTCGTCTCAAGACGGAACTGTTTTATCCTCGAGACTGGCAGGCCAAAACCATTGAGGAGTTCATCGAAACGGTCGATTCCTATATCCGCTGGTACAACGAAAAGCGGATCAACATCACCCTCGGCTCACTCAGTCCTATCGAATGCCGGGTTAGCCTTGGACTTGCGGCATAAAACCATTCCAATTTTTTATCCGCCCCCCCCAGCTGTTTTGTTTTGGATCGGCACTAACATCCTACCCAGACGACGTCATGGCATCTGGCTTCTCACTGGCGTATCGCTTCTCCAGCATCGCTTTTTGCTGGAGTGTGAGCGACGATCTGCGCAAGGTTTGTGTCAATGTAGGCACCACCAGCCGCACGATGGGATCCTTCTTCGCGAAATATCTGGCGATCTCCTTTGCTCCCAGCAAGAATTCTGAATCGCTCCTTTTGAACACTCCCACAGCGCAATGCTTCATGCGTGCCTTGTATTCCAGAGTGTTTGCATTGAAGTAAATGCCTGCACGCTGGGTTATGGTGTTCTTCCAGTGTTCACCCAAATGCTTGGCTATCGTAACGTCCTGGCGAACAGCAGAACCATCAAAGAAAAGAAGCGTGTGAATGTGGACGCCTTTATCAGCACCATACTCGAACTTGGCGGCGTAGCCAATGAAACTGTCCTTGAAGCTATGAGCCGTATGGGCATGAAATAAATCCCAATCATTCAATATTCTGTGCTCTGGGTCCCAGTCAGCGGTATAAATCTCACCGTAGGATAGGTCGAGTCGAATGACCATCAGCTTGGAGTAAATCTTGTTCAGGTCTTTGATGTACTCGAACAGAGAGTTCGCCAGTTGTTGTTCCTGGCGAACATAGTTTTTAAAGATCTTCTGAAAAGCAGATGATTTCACCAATTGATCCAGGCTTTCAAGGAAGTGAGCCTGATCGATGTAGTTGTCTGGGTGTTGATCATCATTACACATTGCATTGAATTGCCCTTCGTAGTTAGAAGGGTCAATACCAATAAAACAATGGCCTGCCAGCCAAAGCCAAGGATCCTTGCTCTCAATCAGCTTACGCAGGACTGGTGCGTAGGCATAAGGTGCCATCAAGCCACACACTTGAGCAAGTTGCTTTTGAAGGCTCTTCTTGGTGAGAGCCTTTTTCCACTTCGTGCTTTTCATTTCATGATGAATCCCTTTCATGCAAGTTCTCACCTGAGTAAGTGCTGAAAGATGATTATGCGATTTTTGCATTTGGATCATTCTGAATAGTGTGCGGTTTTGTATTGTTCGCGATGATTGATTGATATGTAGTTATTGGTTTGTTGAACAGTACTTTATCACTCTAAGGGGGCGTATATTGATAGGTGCCTATTCTGGCTATTTGTTAATATATCTTTAAGTATATTAATATCAATAATATACAATCCATGTTTTTCTTGTATTAAATAGAGTGATTGATGACCAGTTTTCTGTTGGTTTGGTTGTATTGATTGTATAAATTGCTTGAATAAGTTAAATCGCTAAATGGGAGAGCGTTTGAAGGTGCCGGTAGTGTCAGAGCTAAGGAGACCTCGGTTCTCGGTAAATTCCTTGGAGTAATTTACGCTTTCCAAGTTAGACAAGGAATTGTTGGTGTTGCTCAATTGGAATCCCTTATCGTTACCAAAAACTGACTGGATATGTCCATGAGTCAAAAGGTACTGCAATACCAGGCTGACAGATTCAGGGTCACGGGGGCGAGGGCCGGATTGTTGGATTTCACGACGAGTGAAGGTTCTCGGGGTACCGAACCCGAAGAGTGGACTTTTGCTACGCATCCATACCAGAATCTTCTCGGCATGCTTTTCGATGTTCTTTTCCTCGGGGGACTTTGCAAACAGACGACCAAACTCCTCCAGATACCATACGATGATGGCAATGGCTCGCTGTACAGAGTCTTCCGAAATGGTTTGTGCATCGCCTTGTGCCATTTCGAAAATGGCGGCCATGCGCGCTGCGTGTTCCGCTGCTTTGGCGGCGAAGTCCTTGATGGGTGACAGGCGACCGAATTGCGGATCGAGGCGGGACTCGATGTGGTTGAAGAAAGCCACCCAGCAGTGCGCTGCCTGTGGCTCAAAAGTCAGAACACGCCGGGCCTCGCCATCGCGATGGCGCTCAACGGCTTTCAGAAGAAGCTGATGAACTTGGGATTGGAAAGTCAAAATGCCTGATGGCAGCGAATCGCTGTTGTCACTCCCGTCGACAAACCGCTGACCTGCCGTGGATTTGGGGAAGGCGACGAGGGTGCGAGCAAGATAGCCGACCTCGCGTGCGTAGTTGCCGCCCTTGCCGCAGAGGAATTCCAACACATGGGGCTGCACAGCAAGGCCCGTGCTCAGGCGCGCGCCTTCGACCCATTGGCTATCGGCCTGATCCTTGCGGTCCATGTCGAGTGTTTGACCATCCCAGGCTCGGTTGAACATGGGAAGGTTGTTCATGATACGGCCCTTGATCAAATCAGCCGCTTCGTTCGAATGGAGAACTGCAGTGCAGGGGTTGAGGCTCAGCTCCGAGATCAATGCTGCAGGGGTGATGTCGGACAGCATGAAGCGCATACGGGCGGGGAGTAGGGGAGCAGCTCGCATGAGCTGGCCCAATTCTCCTTCTGTGGCTGTGGTGTCACGGCCAGCCTTGGACTCCTTCTCCAGTCGCCGTTCCAAGCCTCGGACTTTTGCGAGCCGGATTTTTTCATCCAATTCGAAATTGGCCGAACCCTCGGCATACTGCTGCCGCATGGTTTTTTCCAAGCGACGGATGGGCTCGAAAAATAATCCGTCGGCAGCAGTCTTGCGCTCTCCCGAGTCGGCGAGAGTGAGAAAATACAGGGAGAGAGGCGTGAGCCCTGAAAGGCCGGGACGTTTCACATCAGCCAAGCCCTGGCATGCCGTTGCCATAGCGCAAAGCGCAGAGGCTGCGATCAAGGGCGTAGAAGCTTTGGTCAAGCGCCGCACATCGTTCACAGCGTCCAAAAGGAGTGGTGGCAGGTGATGCGCGGGGTAGTTGTCCGTGACGGGAGGTGAGTTATTGAACATCGCCAGCCCTTACTGCTTTGCCGACTGGGCATTCAGCCAGGCATCGATGTCATGCAGACGCCAGCCCTTGGCACCACGGAGTTGCGTGCCGCCGTAGAGAGGGAAGGGTTTGGGGAAGGTCGGGTCGTACTGCGAGCTCGTTTTTTTCAAGCGACCATATATGGTGGAACGGCTCAGGCCCGTGAGACGCATGACGTCCTTCAAACGGCACGCCGCATTGGGCGCAAATTCAGGGCGATTTGGATTTGACATTTAAGTCCTTTCGTTAAAAAAGGACTCCATGCTGCTGGGGCTCCAAATGTCAGTCGATTGCGCTTTTTGCTTGTCGGCCATGTGGCTGAGGAGAGCATCATCGATAAGTCGTTGACCCTACGTGACTTTTTGCTGGGCTTGCGCAAGGACGAAAACAGGCAAAGATTAGGCGGTGCTGTGTGGCGAACTCTTCGGGCTACTGGCTACTTTGGCTACGTCGCCACGCAAAAGCGGCTACAACCGATCCCCAAAACACGGTTTTTTGCATAAAAGGAGCGTCACCAAACAAGCAATCTGGCTGTCAGTTGGGGGAGTGTTGGTGCGGCTAGAGCGCGCCTATCAATGACTTGAAAAAAGCCATTGATAGGGAGAAGTTCTGGGAGGGATGCTTGCCTAGCTTTACCGGCGGCCGCCTCGCCGAGACGGCGTCAGACGAATGATGGTGGAGATGGACTTTGCGTCAGTCTCTGTAATCAATTGGCCAAGCTTGCTAGCGGTTGGAGATCCCTTGATCTGTAGTTTGACAAGCCAGTTCTCATAATCGCTGCTAGTCTTGAACTGCCTAACGTGGGAGAGATCTTCCTGCAGCTGTTTGACAAGTTGATCCAAGACGACAGGCAGCCCATCTTTGTAGGCCTTGCGCTTTTTGGTCCTCTGACCATCCTGGGGTGGGTATATCAGCTTGATTGCCACATCACGCAGTTTCAAACTTTTCCAGTCAATTGAATTTTTGGCCTCAAGCTGTGTATGCAGCCACTTCTTGACATCATCCGAACGCAAGGGAGAATTCTCTTGTCGTCTCTCTTCAATCCAGATTTGCAATTCATTGAAAACTTGAAGCAATTGTCCTAACTGAGGAGATATATGATCTCCTGCGACTGGCATTTGTGTCGGCGCTTTGGGGGCCTCTGGTTGACTCAGCAGATCACGGAGCCTGACTTCATCGGTTGGTTGCAAACGTAGGCTGCCAAGTCGAACAAGAATTCCGGCATGATTTCGAAAGTCTTCAATGGTGAGATTATCCCATCGAGCACCCTGGCTGTCGATAACGGTAAAGCAAGGGAATAAAACAGGAGGTACGAGAGGTTTGCCAAACGATTCGGTTTGCCACTGATCTAAGCCATGTGCTTTTTGCCTTTGATGAGCCGTCTGTAGATCCCATGTCTTTTTACCTATTCCCCCTAGATGAACAATATCGAAGACTTTGATCTGGATACTGCCCTGGTCTCGCAATTTTGTGTAGTCATTGCGGCTTAGCTGGATGCACTCCGCATCTTCGACAGGGTAGATCTTTGTTTTTGGCAGCAAAGGGCTGGAGAGTTCGTCCCTGTTGGAAAGAGCGGCAAGGCACACGAGTCCTATTCGCCAGTTGGGTTCAATGGCTACCACGGGGGTGATGTCATTATTGAGGGCAATGTCCAAGAGTTGAGTTGCTGAATTTTCTAGCTCTTGGGCAAGAACTTTTAGTTTCGTGAATTGATTCGCAAGGCTCATGAAATGGAGATCAAAGACCGTACTCGGGACTGTGGGGGGCAGCTTGCGACCAGACACATCTGCCGGTGCGTGCATCATGCCATGACCTATGTAGGGCTGTTGCCGGTTTCAAAGGCACGGGAGATGAGCCCGGAGCTAGTTCATGAAGTGATCGCGTGACTTCTTCGTGCCTTGTGAGTAGGTCGCTTCAACCAAGCGAGCTCTCGTCAGTCAGCGATCGTTGAAGTCTGCTACTGGCAGCGTCACTTGTTTAAAGCGTTGTAATTTTGCAAATCTTTGTGCAAAGGCTCATCTGGTTTAGGGTCCAGTAGACCGGGGAACAAACCGGGGAACAGAGGCCTAAAAGAAAGAAAAGAACTCTAGGTTCTATGCTGTTTTCAGAGGAAGATTCAATTGACGCCAGCCCACCATCCAAGACACCGCCACACACTGAAGACCTCAGTGTGTGGCGGTTTTTTCTTGCCTGTTCGTTGCCTCGCGCCCGCCTCAGTGGCTGTTCATGTCGGGCATGGGCTGCTGGGACAGTTCCTGGATCAGCGTCAGGCGGAAATGTGCCAGGGCCTTGGCCCCATGCTGTATGTGGTGCAGGTCTGCCACTCCGCCGATGCCCGACACCAGCAGTTCAGGCTTGGTCGACAAAATGACTTCTATGAAGTGGTCGGCCAGTTCTGCAGCCAACAGCGTGTCCGAGTTCTGTTTGCTCATGTGTGCTTCCTCCTGGTGATGGAAGCACATGGTATGGCATCGCGCCTGAATATGGCTGGCGATCAGATGGCGAGGCTTGCGCGGTCCTTGCCTTCTATCCACTTGGGCGGCTTTCCGCGGCCTGTCCAGGTTGCGCCGGTTTCGGGGTTGCGGAATTTGGGTTCGCCCACGCTGCGCTGTCCGATCTTGCGAGGTTTGATCCTGGCGGAGGGGAAGACATCCTCTTTCGTCAGGCCATATTGCTGCACCATGGCCTTTGCTTCAGTGATCGCATCCGTTCTTGCGTGCTTGATCAGAGCGTCGATCTTTTTCTCAAGATCGGCTTTTTGTTGCAGCAGGGCCCTGTAGTCGGATGTCATGGCGATGATGATTTTCAGTGGGAGATGCGCGTGTATATCACGGGAATGAATATTTTGTAAGTTATGAGTAAGAAAAAGAGTGTTGGAGTGTGCGGACGCACGAAAAGCCACCAGCGACATGGCGCGTTCAAGACGGGTGACGAGGATGGTTGTGGCGACGAGGCGCGCCCAAGAAAAAGGCCAGCGGCTTGCGCTGGCCTGGGAAGAAAGAGCCGGTGCCTTTTTGAAGGCTTCCTGGGGGAATGAGAGGGAGGGAGGAGGAAATGCCCCAGGGCCGGCAATGAAACGATTCAGAAACTGGGTGCAATGATGCATGCCGTGTGGGGAGTGGCAGATGGGTGAGCGGCCAGTCTGCGCGTAGGACGCGGGAGCATCCGCCGAGTCACAGGCTGGTCATGTCCATGCGCGATAAACCGAAAGTTGCGCAACCACGGGGGGATGCGCATTATTTTTTTATTGCACATCCATGTCCATTGCCCGCACGCTGATTCCGTTTGTATTCAACCCGGCCAATCCGATGAGTCCGCCGCTGCAGCGCCATCGTTGGCGTCTGTATGGTGCAGGCCTGCTTCTTTCGGCCTCCGCCGGCGTATGGGCGCAGGTTCCTTTCACCGGCACCTATGCGCAGAATTTCGACACCCTGGCCGCGTCCGGGACGGGGCTGGCCTGGGCCAATGACAGCACCCTGCCGGGCTGGTTTCTCTTCAACAGGAACCTGGCGGGCATCACTGCATATGCGGCAGGCAATGGCGCGTCCAATGCCGGCAGCTTCTACAGCCTGGGGCTGGATGCGGACCGTGCATTGGGTGGCGTGGCATCGGGTGGAGCTTACTTTGGCAGCCCCTCCCAGGGTGCCGTGGCCGGCTGGATCGCGCTGGCGATGCGCAATGACACGGGCGGCGCGGTGGATGGCATCAGCCTGCGATTCAGTGGCGAGCAATGGCGCAATGGCGGCAACACCTCCGAGCAGCCCATGGAGCTGGAGTACGGCATGGGCGCGACCTTTGCCGATGTGCCTGAATGGCTGCCTGCCGGTGCGAATTTCAATTGGAAATCGCCGATCGCTACCGGTACTGCCGCCCCGGTGGATGGCAATGTGGCCGGACGGGTGAATGATGTGGGCGGCGATCTGCGCGGTCTGGGCTGGGCGCCAGGCGCCACGTTGTGGCTGCGTTGGGTCGAACTCAATGATGTGGGCAACGATCACGGCCTGGCCGTTGACGATGTCTCCATCGCACTGGCACTGCCCGATACCACGCCACCCACAGTGCAGGCCACCATTCCTGCTGCGGCGGCAACCGGGGTGGCGCTGAATCCCGAAATCAAGCTGAGCTTTGATGAGACGGTGAAACCCGGTAGCGGCAGCTTCGAACTGCGCCAGGGCAGCACCGTGGTGGCAATGCTGCAGGCTGGCGATGCGGCGCAGGTGAAATTCAGTGGCTCGACCATCACGCTCAACGCCGGTGTGCGGCTGGCGGTCAATACGTCCTACAGCCTGGTTCCCGTGGGCGAGCCGGTGTTGGATACCTCGGGCAATGTGTGGACCGGCACGGCGCTGGGCTTCACGACGGGGGATGAGCCGCCCATCACCAGAATTTCTGCACTCCAGGGTTCCGGCGACCAGTCTCCCCTGGTGGGGCAGAAGGTGACAGTGAGCGCCGTGGTAACGGCCTATATGCCAGGGTTGAGTGGCTTCTTCGTGCAGGAGGAGGAGGCGGATTCCGATGGCGATGCTGCCACCTCGGAGGGCGTCTTCGTCTATTACGGCAATGCGAATCCCGGGGTGGATGAGGGCACTGTAGGCAAGCTGGTGCAGGTCTCCGCCTCGGTGAGCGAGTTTCGCAACCAGACCCAGCTCAGCGCCGTCACGGACTTCGTGGTCCGTGGCGCGGCCGCCTTGCCGGAGCCCGTGCGCGTCACGCTGCCTGTCAGCGACATGGGGCAGTGGGAGCGTCTGGAGGGGATGCGTGTGGAGGTCGCGTCCGCCACTGCGGGCGGCAAGCTGGTGGTGAGCGACAACCGCACGTTGGGCCGCTACGGCAATGTCACGCTGTCTGCCGACGCGCCGCTGGCGCAGTACACCGAACTCAATGCGCCCAGCGTGACGGGCTATGCCGCCTATGTGCAGACATTGCAGCGCAGCCAGATCATTCTGGATGATCGCTCGGGCGCACAGAATCCCGCCTCTGTGCCGGGCCGCGGCGGACAGTCTCTGTCGGCCTCCAACACGCTGCGTGCCGGCGATGGCGTGGACCGTGTCATCGGCGTGCTCGATCAGTTCTCGGATGCAGCTGCCAGCGAGCCTTATCTGACCAGCTACCGCGTACAGCCCACGCAGACGCCGCAGTTCTCGGGGGCGGCGCGTCCCTCGGCTGCTCAGTTGCAGCAGGCTGTGGGGGCGGCATCGCTCAAGATTGCCTCGGCCAACGTGCTCAATTTCTTCAACCTGACGGGCGCCACCAGCGGCTCTTCCCAGGTGATGTTCAGCACACCCCTGGGCAATCAGCAGGGCATTCGTGGTGCCAACAGCATTGCCGAGCTGGACAGGCAGCGCGCCAAGATCGTGGCCAATCTGCTGGGGCTGGGCGCCGATGTGTATGGCCTGATGGAGGTGCAGAACAACGGCTTTGGCCCGGGCAGCGCCATCCAGGATCTGGCCGACGCCTTGAACGCGAGTGCGGACAAGCCTGCCGGCGCCGTGTATGCGGTGGTCAAGGCGCCTTTCAGCGAGGCTTCAGGTACGGTGGCGGGTGCTGGCACGGATGCGATCACCGTTGCCATCCTCTATCGCAGCGATCGTGTCACGCCGGTGGGCAGCGCAGCGGCACCCAGCGTCACCACCTACGACGCCTTCAACCCAGGCGTTGGCGGCGCTCGCGTACCGATTGCACAGACTTTTGCGGTAGGCGGCAGCACGGAGCAGTTCACGCTGGTGGTGAATCACTTCAAATCCAAGGGCAGCGTGCTCAGCAGCCCGGGCAATGCAGACGCGCTTGACGGCCAGGGCGCCAACAACGCCGCGCGTGTGAAGACGGCCGAGCAACTGAGCAGCTGGCTGGCAACCCGGCCCACAGGCACGACCAGCCCGCATGTGGTGCTGGTCGGGGATTTCAATGCGTACTCTAAGGAGGACCCCATCAAGGCGCTGGAGGATGGCGGCTACGCCAAGGTGTCTCAGGGCCTGTCCTATGCGTTCGATGGAATGTGGGGCTCGCTGGACCATGTGCTGGTAAGTGCCAGCCTGCAGCCGAGCGTGGGGCGCGCGGTCAAGTGGGCCATCAATGCCGAGGAGCCTGAAGTCCTGGACTACAACCTCGAGTACAAGTCGCTGGACCAGCAGGCCAGCTTCTATGCGCCGACGGCCTATCGTTCCAGCGACCACAATCCGATTTTGCTGGGTCTGAATTTAGGTGGGCAGGCGCCATCGCTCAGTGGCTTGCCCGCCAATGCGCAATCCGTGGTGGTTGGCCAGGCGGCCGATCTGGCCGATGTGCAGGTGGCAGATGCCGACAGCCCTGTCGTGACGCTGTCCATTGTTGCCAGCAACGGGCAGGTGCTTGGACTGGAGGACGCCGATGCCGCGCAGCCGGGCATACAGTTGCGCGGCAGCCCCGCTCAGGTGTCGGAGCAATTTCGCTCCGCCGTCTATCTGGCATCGGTGGCCGGTTCGGCCAGCTTGCAATTGAGCGCGAGCGATGGGGTCCATGCGCCTGTGACTGCCAGCTATCCGTTGCTGGCGGCTGCTGCAGGTCCTGTGGACCAGGCCAACCGCTTCAACATCACCGGGTCGGGCCAGATGGCGGTATCGGGCGAAGTCGCCGGCGGCGGTATCAACTGCCGCCTGGCCGAGCCGCCTCAGGTCATGGCGGCGCCTGGCACACCGCGTCCGGGGGCTGTGGTGCCCCACGGACTGCTGAAGCTGAATACCGATGGCTGTGATGCGGGTGCGCTCGTGACTGTCAAGCTGACCTATCCCAGTGATCTGCCCAGCGGTGCCGAGTACTGGAAGTGGGGGCGCACAAGCGACAACGCCACGCAGCACTGGTATCGGATACCGGCAACGCTGCAGGGGCGCGTCGTCTCCTTCGTGCTGCGCGATGGTGGCCTGGGTGATGACGATCTGGTGGCCAACGGCCGGGTGGAAGATCCCTCTGCACTGGTTGTGCCTGCTGCGGCGGTCGGCGGCGGCACGCCAGCGGCGATTCCTTCACTGAGCGAATGGGCTGTGGCTCTGCTGAGTCTGATGATGGGCGGGCTGGCCATCCGTTTGCGCCGTCGCGGTTCCTGATCCGGCAACGGGAAAGGCCCGGCTTGCGCTTGGCGCGGGCCGGGCCTGTTGCATTGCGCGAAGGAAATCTGCAGTCAGGGCATTGCCTGGATGCGATGGAGTTCAGAGAAATTTGGCGTGCAGTCGCAGGCCGGTGCGCGATGGATGCGCGATGGCAGTGTTGAGGCGAAGAAAAAGCGCCTGCTGTGGACGCTGCCTCAATGCAACTGATGCATTGAATATCCAGAAATGATCGTGCTTTAAAAAAAGAGCCTGGCTAACCGGCATACCGCTGGCTGGCAAAAACGACTGCAGGCTGAACTGGCCTGACGAGTCGCCCCACGATGAAACTGAACTGCTGCAACACCATGAATGCTGCGGCATGGGTTGAATCATACACGCAAACAAGAATCATTCTCAAATAAACCTGTGCTTTTCTCTGGAATTGAGAAAAAACTTGTCTTTGTGCCCGTTTCGGTTGTTGCCAGGGGCGCCTGAGCGATCGTCGTCAAGAAAAAACGCCCCGGCTGCGAGGCGGCCGGGGCGCTGAATGGAGCGTTCCATGCGATCAATCCAGGAAGGACACATGCTAAGAGTTTGAAATGAGAGCGCTGGCGTCTGGCGCCTCCGGTCCTTCCTGGTTGTCAAGTGTAAATTGAAACAAGGTGCTTGACGGAGCTAACTCGGGTGAAGTTGCATGCAACTGAGTCGTAAATCCTGTTTTTCACACGCCATCGTGAGACCAGCCAGGCAGTGGGAATGCAAAAAGCCCGCTTGAAAGCGGGCTTTTTGCGGGTGATGTGGACGATGGCTCTTACGCGACCATCGTTTTACGGCAGAACGTCTCTGCGGCTGTCACCGTTGTTTTTTTCGTCGTAGTGCACGACGCGCCGGCGTGAGATACAGCATTGTCTGCGCAGACAACCGCGAGATTGTAGCATGACCGCAATTTCAGCTGGATCGAGAACATGCATTGCCACCAAAGGATGAAATCATGAACGAAATGACGCAAAGGCTCGAGGGCCTCCTGGCGTCCGGCAAGGACTCGGCTTTGATGCGCTGCACGTTGGGCAAGGCGTATCTTGATGGCGATGCGCCTGCTGTGGCGCACTCGCACCTGCAGCGCGCCACTGAACTCGATCCCGGCTATTCGGTGGCATGGAAGCTTCTGGGCCGGGCATTGCTGGCGCTGGACGATGCTTCGGGGGCTCGGCAGGCGTGGAGCACGGGGTTGGTCTGTGCGCAGGAAAAGGGAGATGCCCAGGTCGTCAAGGAGATTGGTGTGTTCCTCAAGCGGCTGGACAGGCAGCAGGCCGCCTGAGTGCGGCAAGCGCAGGGTCACGGCGGCAAAAGGGCCGCTCTGGCCAGCGCGTCGGCCTCGGTGTTGCGGTGACGAGGAATCCAGCGCAGTTGCACATGCTCGAACTCGGCCAGCATGGTGCGGGCCTGATCGAAAAGGTCGGCCAGCCGCACGATGGGCCTGGTGGGGCGGGGCGATGGCGCCAACTGCTCTACCAGGACGCTGCTGTCCGTGAAGATGGCCAGCCGGCGAGCCTGCAGGCCTAGCAGGGTCTGCAGCACAGCCATCAAGGCCCGCAGCTCGGCTTCGTTGTTGCAGCCTTGGTCGGGGCAGACCTGGGACAGAAGCTGCCGTGTTCCGTCGGGCGCCGTGATGACGGCTCCCAAGGCCATGCGACCCGGGTTGGGCAGTGCGCTTGCATCGATGTATGCAGTCCACAGGTCTGTGTCGGTCGGAGAAGGGCCAGAGTGGTTTCGGCGGGATGACGGCTGTTCCAGAGGCATGTCTGCATCATGCGGCAGCAGTGGGAATCTGACCGCATTCCTCATCGGATTGGACGGGACAATGCAGGATTGCAAATCACCGAAACCGAAGAAGGCTGCGAATGATCAGGATTCTGGGAAAGTCATCGTCCATCAATGTGCGCAAGGCGCTGTGGCTTTGCGTGGAGCTGGGAGTCTCGTTCGAACAGGAAGAGTGGGGTTCGGGCCATCGGTCAACGCAGGAGCCGGGATTTCTTGCACTCAACCCGAATGCCATGGTTCCCGTGCTGCTTGATGGGGCGCTGGTGCTGTGGGAGTCCAACACCATTTGCCGCTATCTTGCCGCGCGCCAGGCTCGGCATGACCTGCTGCCTGCAGCACCCGCAGAGCGCGCACGCGTCGAGCAATGGATGGACTGGCAGGCGACCGAACTGAACAACTCATGGCGCTATGCCTTCATGGGATTGGTGAGAAACAGTCCCGAGCATCAGGATCCTGCGCTGCTGGCCAGCAGCATGGCGAACTGGCATCGCCACATGCGCATGCTGGAGGAGCAACTGTCGCGCACAGGCGCCTTTGCTGCAGGCGCGCAACTCACCCTTGCCGACATCGTGCTTGGCCTGTCTGCCCACCGCTGGCTGTCTGCCCCGATGGAGCGCCCTGACTTGCCCGCAGTCCGGGCGTACTATGAGCGGCTTTGCGAGCGCCCAGGCTTTCGCACGCATGGTGCCAACGGCATGCCTTGATGGCCGCCTGGTGCCCTCTGCGCTATAAAGCCCGCCGGAATGTCCTGCGGGCTTTGTCTTTTAGGGAAGGTCAGGGGGCAACCCGCACCAGCACCATATCGGCCTTCGGGCCTGCTCCACGGGTCAGGACCGGGTGGACGGTGTCATTGGTGAAGATGAGCTGGTTGCCCTGGGTGATGCGTGAGGTCACCGTATATTGCGCCGCAGGATTGAGACGATTGGGCTCCACGGGCAGCTTGTAGCTGAACGGGGGCTTGAGGCCTTCAAGCCGCACGGATTGCTGAGATATCACGGGGGCGGCGGCATCGGCGCGAGAGGTGTCCTGCAGCTCCACAACCAGCACGGCATCGGACGGGAGCGGCATGGGCTCTCTCAGATCGACCGTGCCCATGACGGCGGTGACCGGCGCGTTGGGCGAGGGCTGGGACTGGGCACATGCGCCCAAAAGTGCGGCGGCCATCACGATGGCGAGAGAGGTGCGGCGCTGGAGGATGTTGGGATTCATGGGAATTCCTTCTTGATTGGAAAGGTCCCAGTCTGGCTTGGCGCATTCTGGAGGGCTGTAGGAACGGGTTCCACAGAGGCTGCTGCCATTTCCCAAAGTCGCATACGCCGATCTGCGGTCGGGTTGCCAGCCAGGGCGACGGGCGTGTGAAAGCTCAGGTCGCGCCGGCGCATGAAGGACGCTGCCAGACAGTCCACAGGGTTTCGGAGGGGGCTGCATCGTTCGAGGCCTGCGCCATGCCAAGAGCGATGGGTCAAGTGTCCCGATCTATTTGCGTTGCTTCTCATCAATCCGCCACTCCTGTTTGGGCGGTGAATCGTTCTTGCTTTTGCCATCGCTCGCCGCAGGGGAGAGCACCGTTTCTTTTGACGTGCCGGGGCAACTATCTCCACATTCCACATCGCGGCAGCCGAGGGCAAGTCATTGCTGCCCAAGGGGCTGACTCCTTGGCGCGAAGAGGTGTGCGCAAGTGTGCAGAGGTGCGGCAGCGATTGATCTGGGCAGCCGCCGCGTCGGCCACGGAGCCTCGCTCCACGGCTGTGGGGTGCCAAGCGGAAGGGCTTCTCTGTCCCAGCACACGGCGGTGGAAAGCTTGTGCTTTGGGGTGCGGAGCATTTTTTGAATAGAATGCGTTTTTGCTAGCATGCATCCAAAGAAAAAGCCATGACATCTGATTACAAGACTCTCCTTCAGCAAAAGGCCGAGATCGAGGCTCGCATTGCAGAGGTCCTCAAAGCCGAAAAAGGCGGTGCCATCGCCAAGGTCCGTGAACTGGTCCAGCAGTTCCAGTTGACCCAGGAAGACGTGTTTGCTACCGGTAAGCGCAAGTCTCCTGCTGGTACAGGTGTGGCCAAGTACCGTGATCCGTCCACTGGCGCAACATGGACCGGCCGGGGCAAGCCTCCCGGCTGGATCAAGGACGCAGCGGACCGAACCGCTTTCGAGATCTGAATCTGATCAAGGGCCCGCAGTCGCGGGCCTTTTCTTTTGTGGGTCCCCGTGTGGGTTCGATCGGCCGGCAGCTGTCCGGGAAAGTGCGACTGAGCGCTGTCTTGCCCGAAGGTCTCCCAGACCGAGCTGGACATGTGGAAGAGCGCGGTAAAGGTATCTCTCGCGGACCATGCCGCTGGCGCTGGCAGTGCGTCCACCGCGTATTACTGCGCAGCATCTGCTGCCATGCGGGCCTGCAGGCCAGGCCTCCAAGGAAATCCTGGCTTTCACTGCATATCCTTCGCAGTCGTAGCCGGACTTATCAAGGTCTCCAGCATGGACAAGGATGGACAAGGCTCTTGCATTCCAGCTTCCGAAATGGTCAGGGCTGTGCTTATCTCATCTGGCAGAGCTTTCGACCCATCATTGAATTTCATATTGGTGCCTTGTCTCTTGTGCCTCGCGGTGATTTCCCATGCCTTTCGAGGCAGCTTGACTCCATGCAGGCAAAAAAGGGCCCTGGGGGCCCTTTTGCTGTCCTGGCCAGCCCATTTATTGCTGAGCCTGCTCTTCCGGAGTAATAGGCCCATGCTCAACCATTCCTAACCCTTGTGAGCCTTTGAAATCATGTGGTTGGCGAATGCGAGCAGCGGCGCCGAATCAGCAGTTGCGCGCACGCTGGTGCGAAAGGAAAAAGCGCAGCATCTCGGCGCTGGCGTCGATTCCTCCCGGCGCGGTGTAGCTGCCCGCAGCGCTGCCGCCGGACCAGGCGTGGCCTGCGCCATGCAGCTGCCAGTGCTCGATGGCGGTACTGCCATCGGCTGCGATATAGGCAGAGCGGGTGAACCGTTGGCGGTTTGGCGCATGGCCCTGGCTGACGCGAGGTGCGCTTGTGGGGCTTTGCGCGCTGCGTGCAGCATGCACGACGGCCGCGCCGTTGTCGTGATGTACCGTGGTGTCCGCGTCACCATGAAACACGATCACTGGACACACGCTGGGGCCGCTGGCCGAGCCAGATGCTGCGCCTCCTCGCATCGCCTCGAGGGCTGAGGGCAGATTGGACGCGGCACCGGCGGCCAGGCCCGAATGCACGCCCACGGCGGCGAACAGCTCGGGATAGGTGCGTCCCAATATGTCCGCCATTGCACCTCCGGCCGAAAGTCCGGCGACATAGACCCGCGATGCGTCCGCGCCATGGTCGGCCATCACCTGGCGCGTGAGGCCTGCCAGCAGTGCGGGCTCGCCCCGGCCCCGTTGCTGGTGCTGGGCCTTGAACCAGTTCCAGCACTTTTGCGAGTTTGCATGCTGTGTTTGTTCGGGATAGAGCACCAGTACGCCAGCGCTGCGCGCCTGGTCATTCATGCGCGTGCCGGCGGCGAAGTCTTGCGGCCCTTGGGTGCAGCCGTGCAGCATGAGGATGAGCGGGCGCGGTCCCGCTTCGAGGGCACTGCCTGGCGGCACGTACAGACGATAGGCCAGTTGCCGGCCTCCGTGACAGTAGCTGCCGAGCAGCCATTGCTCGTCGCTGGACGTGCCTGCCTGCGATGTGCCCGCAGGCACGGCGAGTTCGGGAGCATCGTCGATGAAGCGGGCTTCGGCATCGACGATCCAGCCTGCATCCCGATGACTGGTTGCGGCTGGCTTGTCGTGGGGTGTGGGCGCACTTTGGCCTCGCAGCGTGCGCTGAATCAGCTCGGTGGCTTCCAGCAGATGGCCGGTGCGCGTCAGGCGTGTCGCCTCGCCCAGCATGTCTTGAAAAAGCTGTTTCATGGAATGGTTCTCAGGTAATGCGGCCGGCCAGAGCGGCACGAACGGCGGGGCTGGCCTGGAGCGCTCCCAGCACCGTGATGGATTCGATGGTTTCGGCGGCAAGCTGCGCAGACACGTCCTGCGCGATGCTGGCCAGGCCCAACACGCGGATCTGCAGCTTTTCCCCGGCAGCCTGCACCCGCATGAGATCGGCCTGGGAGAAATGCTGCATCCCCAGGACCAGCATCTTGCGGGCGACGACCTGTTGCACCGCGTCCGCATGGCTGCGCAGGTGATTGCGTATCGCTGTGCGGATGAAATCGCTGCGGTTGGCGTAGAAGCCTTCGGCGACCAGCAGGTCGATCTGGCCCAGGTCTACATAGCCCAGATTGATGGTGAGCTTCTCGGATTCGCTCACGCGAGGGTTGGAGGTGGTTGTGTTTGCGGCCATGGAACATCCTTATGCCATCCATATGGATGGTTTAGGGATGGTTTCAAGGCCTGGCGTTGCAATTTGACGCGGCACGTCGTGGGGTATCCGGCGGACGGCGCTGCAGCGTGTGAGTTGCAATCATTGCCCTGTCACGTCTGAGCCGTAAGGTGGAGGAGCCGGGCACGGCGTCCGGCGTTCCTTGGTCATGCGACAGGAGGCTTCATGCCAGACTTGCAGGCAGGCTTGCCGAGCGGCACAAGCGTTTGGTGCCAGCCCGGCGAGCGGTTCAATACCTGGAGTCATCTGGCAGCCCTGCTCGTGGGCGTGGTGGCCAGTGTGGGCCTCATCTGCGAAACGGTGGCCGGCGGCGATGCGCGCAAGATTGCGGGCTCTGTGGTGTTTGGCCTCTCTCTGGCGGCGCTGTTCGGTGCCTCGGCCCTCTTTCATGGCTGCACCGGGGCACGCAAGCGTTTTTGGCAGCGCGTCGACCACGCCTGCATTTACCTGCTGATTGCCGGCAGCCACACGCCTTTTGCCTTGATGGCGCCCTCTGGCTTGTGGGCTTGGTCCTTGCTTGCCGGTGTATGGGCGCTCGCATTGCAGGGCGCGATACGTGCACTTGGTTTCGATTCGCCGCCGCGCCTGTCCCTGTACATCAGCCTTGGCTGGCTCAGCTTGGGGGGCGCGGTGCCGATGGCCTTGCGCCACGGTGCGCAGACCCTGGCCTGGCTGCTCGCGGGCGGACTGCTCTATTCGGCAGGAACGGTGTTCTACCGAAGCCTTTCGAGCATGCGCCATTCGCATGGCATCTGGCACCTGTTCGTGGTTGCCGGCAGCGCCTGCCATACCGTCGCGGTGGTCGGTTTGCTGGCCTGAAGCGAGGGCGGCGCTGCGTTAGACGCTTTGGATTCTGTTAGACAAAAGCCCCTGGCTCTTTCGAACCAGGGGCTTGAATCATTTGGTCGGAGCGGCGGGATTCGAACTCGCGACCCTCTGCTCCCAAAGCAGATGCGCTACCAGGCTGCGCTACGCTCCGACTAAAACGCTATTGTAGCGTCAAAAAAATGGGTATTTTCGCAATGTGCGAATTTTCTGTTCAACGCGATCCAGGGCCGGGGCCACGGTTGGCCAGGTGGCGGAAGGTGATGCGGCCCTTGGTGAGGTCGTAGGGCGACATCTCCAGCGATACCTTGTCGCCAGCCAGGATGCGGATATGGTGCTTGCGCATCTTGCCGCCGGTGTAGGCGATCAGCTGGTGTCCGTTTTCCAGCGTCACACGAAAGCGAGAGTCAGGCAGGACTTCCGTGACGGAGCCTTGCATTTCAATCAGTTCTTCTTTGGCCATGTGTTCAATCTCTTAGGTCTGGGTCGGTTGCGGCACTCATTTGTCGGAACCACGAAAACCTTGCCTGGCCCACAGAACATGGGGTACGTGGTCAGGCTGAAAAGGCTGTGGATGTTCTGCGCAAAAGGCGCAGACCGGACAGAGGACCAGGTCACAACGGTGTCGCAAAGACGAAGCCCGGCAACACCTAAACTTCCTGATTCTACAGTGTTGTATTCGTCGCCGTGCGGGCGGTGCTCAAAGCGGCCATCGTACGCAAAACACAGGTCGGATTCGTGCTGGGACGGCGAGGCTTTTGTCATCCGCGTGTGATGAGATGGCCTCGAAAAACGTGCGCGAGGCTTTGGGGCGGTCCGGCCAGGGTTGAAGGCCGCGGTGGCCGAGGAGGGGCGATGGTCGCGGGTTGGCTAGAATCCGCCCACAGCTTCTATTACTTTTATAGCAAAACCTCGATGTCTGATCGACTTGCCGTTCTCTCCCAGTATCTTTTGCCCAAGCAGGCGCTGACTGCCGTCATGGGGCGCCTGGCCCAGGCGCGTGCGGGTGACCTGACCACGGCAGTCATCCGTCGCTTCATTGCACGCTATGGCGTGGACATGTCGGAGGCGGCCGATTCCGATCCTGCGGCCTATGCCAGCTTCAACGAGTTCTTCACGCGGGCGCTCAAGCCCGGTGTGCGGCCGCTGGCTTCGGCTGACTGGGTCTGTCCGGTGGATGGCGCCATCAGCCAGATCGGCGCCATCGAGGGCGAGCAGATCTTCCAGGCCAAGGGGCACAGCTACAGCGCCACGGCGCTGGTCGGCGGCGATGCGCAGCTGGCGCGGCAGTTCGACAACGGGCATTTCGCGACCATTTACCTGAGCCCGCGCGACTACCACCGCATCCACATGCCCTGTGCCGGCCGGTTGCGTCGGATGATTTATGTGCCCGGCGAACTGTTCTCGGTCAACCCGGTCACGGCGCGCGGCGTGCCGGGCCTGTTTGCGCGCAACGAGCGCGTGGTCTGCGTCTTCGATACGGACCACGGTCCCATGGTGCTGGTGCTGGTGGGGGCCACCATCGTGGGCAGCATGGGAACGGTGTGGCACGGCATCGTCAATCCGCCGCGGCCCGGCCGCATCCAAGACTGGCGCTACGACGACCAGTCCATCGTCCTGGGCCAGGGCGAGGAAATGGGGCGCTTCCAGCTGGGCTCCACCGTCGTCATGCTGTTTCCCGCATCGGCAGGGCTGCGCTTCAACGCGCAGTGGACACATGCCGCGCCCGTGCGCCTGGGCCAGAAGATGGCCGGGCGCGGCGAGGCCTGAGTCTCGAAGGATCGTCGATGAAAAACCGGGCCCAGGCCCGGTTTCCTGTCAAAGAATCCAGCTCAAGGCTTCAGGGCGCCGCTGTGTGGTGAACATCGAGGGTGCGATGCTCAGCCGCTCTGGCCTGACGGGGTCTTCATGGCCGACCAGATAGACCATCAGTTCACGGCGGCGCAGTATGACGTGGCTGACCTTCTCGGCCTTCCCGTTCTGTGTGACCTGCGTGCCCGGGCGGAACAGCGGCATCTGGAAGGTGAAGCTGCGCGGATCGGCCGGTGGCGCGACGGCAGTGCTGGGAGGGGCTTCTAGAGTGGCAACCATAGGCTTGATGTGCATGAGTGGACGCTGCCCACCTTATCGGCACTGCCGCGCCGAACTGTAGGGTCGCCGGGCGGCGACCACCAAGCTCAGGCGTCCGGATGGGAAACGCCGAGGATGGCGTGCAGCCGTGCGCTGGTCGTCGTGTACTGCAGCAGCGGTTTCTCGCCCTGCAGGTACTCGGCGGCGGCAAAGGCCGCGATGGTGGCTTCGTGGAAGCCGCACAGGATCAGCTTGTGCTTGCCCGGGTAGCTGACGATGTCGCCGATCGCATAGATGCCTGGCGCATCGGTGGCCTGGGTTGCAGGGTTCACCAGCAGCTGCTTGCGCTCCATGGCCAGGCCCCATTCGGCGACCGGGCCCAGGCGGGGGGAGATGCCCAGGCAGACGACCAGTTGCTGCGCCGCCAGTTCATGCTCCTGCCCTTCGCCATCCATCCACTGCACGGCACGCAGCAGGCCTGAGTCGGCATGCAGTTGCGTGATCTGGCCGATCACCACGCGGATTGCGCCGCTGTCGCGCAGCTCCTGCAGGCGCTCCAGCAATGGCGCCGAAGCCTGGAAGGCGTCGCGGCGGTAGAGCAGGCAGGTGGTCTGGGCCTTGTCGGCGCAGGCAATGGCCGCGGCCACGGCCTCTTCGTCGCCACCGTGGACGATGGCGGTCCGGCCGCGCACCATGTCCAGATCGGCGGGATGGTAGTGGAGCTGGCCTGCAGCCAGCCGCTCCACGCCGGGCACCTTCAGCGCCTTGGGCACAAAGGCGCCCACGCCAGCCGCAATGAAGACGCTGCGCGCATACAGTTCAAGGCCTTGCGAGGTCTGCGCCAGCCAGCGGCCATCGTCCATGCGCTGCAGCTGGGCGACCTGCTGGGAAAGGTGCAGTTGCGCGTCCATGGGCGCGACCTGCCGCTGCAGCAACTGGACCAGTTCATGGCCCGTGCACACCGGAATGCCGGGAATGTCGTAGATGGGCTTGTCGCCGTACAGCTGCGCGCACTGCCCGCCCACATGGGGCAGGGCATCGACGACATGGCAGCGGATGCCTTGCAGCCCCAGCTGGAACACCTGGAACAGGCCCGCCGGGCCTGCGCCTATGACGAGGGCATCGGTCTGGATCGGTTGCGCGCCGGAGGTGTCTTGCATGGGCTGCGCGGCTTCAGCGTTCGAGCTGGTCCAGCTTGCCGGGCTTGCCGTTCCAGTCGTCGGCGTCGGGCAGCGAGGCCTTGCGCTTGGTGATGCTCTTCCAGCCCTTTTCCAGCGACAGCTCGGCATTGAGCTTGATGAAGGCGAGCTGGTCGGCGGGGACGTCTTCCTCGGCAAAGATGGCATTGGCCGGGCATTCGGGAATGCACACGGCGCAATCGATGCACTCGTCAGGATCGATCACGAGGAAGTTGGGGCCTTCGCGGAAGCAGTCCACGGGGCAGACATCCACACAATCTGTGTATTTGCACTTGATGCAGTTTTCGGTGACGACGTGAGTCATGGGAGTCTTTTATTTGCGGTGTGAATGTCGGTATCAACCCGGGATTCTAGAATTTTTCGGAACACGGTCCTGCACATGCAAGAGATTCTGGCGCGGACTGCTGCGGTTTTCTGAAAGCCCACGAGCCGGCATGTGCCGGCTCGCGAAGCGGGACTGTCCAGTTGCTCAATCCAGCAGTGCAGCGCCTGCGGTAGCGTGGCTGGCCGTGTCCACGAGGATCAGCGCACCCAGCTGGCGGGCCTGGGCGAAGGGCGCCGCGGGAATGCTTTCCTGCAGCAGCAGCTCCACGCGGCCGATGGCGTTGGGCTCCAGCTGGGTGGCCTCTTCCTGGGCCAGCGTGTGGATGTTCAGGCGGTGCACCACGCGGCGGGCCTTGGCCTTGATCCAGCGGTGGCCGTGCAGCGCCAGGTAGGTGCGACCGGGGACCAGCGGCTGCTCGTCCATCCAGGCCACGGTGGCGGTCAGCTCGCGCTGGCTGGGCCATGCGGGCTCCGCTTGCGGGGCGTCGAAGTCGTCATCGGCAGTGGCCGCTGCAGCCACCGGGGCGGCGACGATCCAGTCGCCGCGCGAGACATCGACCTCGCGGTCCAGCGTGATGCCGGCCGACAGGCCCGCGTCGATGGAGCCGGGAACGCGGGCATGGTCCAGCACCTGGGCAATCACGGCCTGCTGGCCGCTGGGCAGGATCTGCACGGCGTCGCCCACGCGTGTGCGGCCTGCGGCCACGCGGCCCCAGAACACGCGGCGGCCCTGGCTGGTATCGGCCGAGGACGAGAATTTCTCCACCCACTGCACGGGGAAGGCCAGCGCCAGGCCGGTGTCGGTCGGCGTGTTGGGCAACTGCTCCAGCAGTTGCAGCAGGCTGGGACCGTCGTAGCCGGCCCAGCCGGGCTCGGCGTTGACCACGTTGAAGCCCTTGAGGGCCGAGACGGGCACGGTGGCCGCGGAGGCGATGCCGGCCTCGGCCGTGAAGCGCTGCAGCGCGCCACGGATGTGGACGAAGGCCAGTTGCGGGTCTTCGACGGCGTCGAGCTTGTTGACGGCAAACACCAGCGAATGCACGCGCAGCAGGTGGGCCAGCAGGCTGTGGCGGCGCGTCTGCGGCAGCAGGGTGAGCTGCGGGTTCTTCCAGTCGAGCTTGGTGGCATCGACCAGCACCACGGCGGCGTCGGCGCTGCTGGCGGCGGTGACCATGTTGCGCGTGTACTGCTCATGGCCCGGCGCGTCGCCGATGATGAACTTGCGGCTTTCGGTGGCGAAGTAGCGGTAGGCCACGTCGATGGTGATGCCCTGCTCGCGCTCGGCCGACAGGCCGTCGGTCAGCAGCGCCAGGTCGGTCTCGCCGCTCTTGGTGACGCCGGCGAGCTGGTCCTGGAGCACGGCACGCGTGTCCACCAGCAGGCGGCCGATCAGCGTGCTCTTGCCGTCGTCGACGGAGCCGCAGGTGATGAAGCGCAGGGCCGAGGCGTTGGAGGCCTCGGTGGCGGGGGAATCCGCAACGGCTGCGCCGGCGGCAATGCTTGCGGTGGTCATCAGAAATATCCGTCCTTCTTGCGCTTTTCCATGGAGGCTTCGCTGGTCTTGTCGTCCATGCGTGTGGCGCCGCGCTCGCTGACATCGGCGGCCAGGGTTTCGAGCACGATGTCGGCCGCCGTGGCGGCATCGCTTTCCACGGGGCAGGTGCAGGTGATGTCGCCCACGGTGCGAAAGCGCACGTCGCGCACCACGACTTCCTCGCCGTCGCGCGGCGGTGTGAGTTCGGTCACGGGCACCAGCAGGCCGCGGCGTTCCACCACTTCGCGCTTGTGCGTGTAGTAGATGCTGGGCAGGGCGATCTGCTCGCGCTCGATGTATTGCCACACGTCGAGTTCGGTCCAGTTGCTGATGGGGAACACGCGGAAGTGCTCGCCGGGCGCCAGACGCGTGTTGAACAGCGTCCACAGTTCGGGGCGCTGTGTCTTGGGCTGCCATTGGCCGAAGCTGTCGCGGTGGCTGAAGATGCGTTCCTTGGCGCGGGCCTTTTCCTCGTCGCGGCGCGCGCCGCCGATCAGGGCGTCGAAGCGGAATTCATCGATGGCCTCCAGCAGCGTCACCGACTGGTGGACGTTGCGGCTTTCGCCCGGATGGGCCAGGCGCACGGTGCCGCGTGCCATGGAGTCCTCGACGCTGCGCACGATGAGTTCGGCGCCGAGCTCCTTGGCGCGCAGGTCGCGGAAATCGGTCACTTCCGGGAAGTTGTGGCCGGTGTCGATCATCAGCAACGGGTAGGGGATGCGGCCCTTGCCGAAGGCCTTTTCGGCGCAGCGCAGCATGACCAGCGAGTCCTTGCCGCCCGAAAACAGCAGGGCGGGGCGCTCGAAGGCGGCGGCCACTTCGCGCAGCACGAAGATGGTTTCCTCTTCAAGGGCGTCGAGGTGGCGGTTGCTGAGATGGCTCAGCACGGAGGTGTCCACACGGGCGTTCATTTCTTGGTTTCCAATCAAATCGGTGTCAAACGCTGTTGTTTCACTTCTTGGCGTGCAGCCCGCATTCCTTGGCCGCTTCGTCCTCCCACCACCAGCGGCCGGCGCGGAAGTCTTCGCCAAGGCTGACGGCGCGCGTGCAGGGTGCGCAGCCGATGCTGGGATAGAACTGGTCGTGCAGCGGGTTGTAGTCCACGCCATGGCTGGCGATGTAGTGCCAGACATCGCCCTGGGTCCAGTCGGTCAGCGGGTTGAACTTGGTCAGGCCCTTGGTCTCGACCTCGCTGCGGTCCACGGCGGGCACGTCGGCGCGGGCATTGGACTGCTCGCGGCGCAGGCCCGTGATCCAGGCGCTCTTGCCGGCCAGCGCACGCGCCAGCGGCTCCATCTTGCGCACGCCGCAGCAGGCCTTGCGCAGCTCGATGCTGCGGTACATGGCGTCCTGGCCGTTGTCGCGGATGAAGTGGATCACCGATTCGAGCTGCGGCCGGTAGACCTTGACGCTCAGGCCGGGCAGCGACTGGGTGCGCTCCAGCAGGGCCAGGGTCTCGGTGTGCAGCGCGCCGGTGTCCAGCACGAAGACGGGGATGTCCAGGCCCAGGCGGTGGATGATGTCGGTGATCACCACATCCTCGGCGCCCAGGCTGGAGGCCTGCGTCACGGCCTCGGCGCCCAGCGCCGCTGCCTCGCGCAGCAAGGCCTCGGTGGCGGCCAGCTTGTCGGCAAAGCCGCTGCTGGCACGGCCGTTGACCTCGGTGGCCTTGGCCGATGCCTGTCGCGACAGAAAGCTTTGCGCACCCATGTCAGGCTGCCTTGACGAAGTGGGGCTCGGGATGGACGGCATCGCCCTGGTAGAAGCCGTGGAAGCGTTCCAGCTGGCGCTGGGCATCGGAGATGTCCACGCCTTCGCGCAGCACGGCCACGTCGAAGCCGCAGCGCTGCATCTGCACCAGCTGGTCGATCAGCACGTCGCCCGTGGCGCGGATTTCTCCCTGGAAGCCCAGGCGCTTGCGCAGCAGGCGGGCCTGGCTGAAGGCGCGGCCGTCGGTGAACTTGGGAAAGTTGAGGTCGATGCGCTGCACGCCGGTCAGGTCCAGCGTGAAGGGGTCGGCGTCATTGGCCGGGGCGATGACAGTCTGCTGGCCTTCGGCCGGGCTTTGGTGCTCGTGGGCGGCGATGATTTTCATGGGGATCTCCTGCGGCTCTCACCTGGGGTCAGGCGGCCGCTTCCTCGGTGTGCTTGGCGGGGTGGCGGGCTGCATTGCCGGCGGCCTTGAACGGTTCGATGCCCACGCGGCGCACGGTGGCGATGAAGGTCTCGAAACGGCCGCCTTCGCTTTGGCGCTGTTCGCGGTAGGTGGCCAGCAGGGCCTCGATCACGCCGGGCACTTCGGCGGCGCTGAACGAGGGGCCGATGATCTTGCCGGGCGTGGCCGGGCCGGACAGGTGGGAGCCGTCGGCGCCGCCCAGCGTGATCTGGTACCACTCCTTGCCGTCCTTGTCCACGCCCAGGATGCCGATGTGGCCGCTGTGGTGGTGGCCGCAGCTGTTGATGCAGCCGCTGATGTGCAGGTCGATCTCGCCCAGGTCCCACAGCTCGTCCAGGTCCTGGTAGCGCTCGGTGATGGCCTCGGCAATGGGCAGGGAGCGTGCATTGGCCAGCGAGCAGAAGTCGCCGCCGGGGCAGGCGATCATGTCGGTCAGCAGGCCGATGTTGGGCTTGGCCAGGCCCAGGGCCTTGGCCGCCTTGTACAGCTGGGGCAACTGGTCGCGGCGCACCCAGGGCAGCAGCAGGTTCTGCTCGTGGGTGACGCGCATCTCGCCGGCCGAGAACTGGTCGGCCAGCGCGGCGGCGGCATCCATCTGGTCGGCCGTGGCGTCGCCCGGCGCGTAGCCCAGGCGCTTGAACGACAGCAGCACGGCGCGCAGTTGCGGGTGGCGGTGCGGGCGCACATTGCTGGTCAGCCAGCGGCCGAAGTCCTTGTCTTCCTCGGCGGCCGTGCGCAGCAGGGCCAGGGTTTCGGCCTCGGCATTGGCGGGCGACAGGTCCAGCTCGGGCTCGCGGAAATTGGCGGCCACGCGGTCGTACTCGGCTTGCGTGATGGTGTGGGGACCACCCTCGACCTCGACGATCTGGCGGAACTCCTCATCGACCTGGTCGATGTAGTTCTGGCCCTCGGACTTCACGAGGATCTTGATGCGCGCCTTCCAGGCGTTGTCGCGGCGGCCGTAGCGGTTGTAGACGCGGATCACGGCTTCCAGGTAGTTCATCAGCTGGTTCCAGGGCAGGAACTCGCGCAGCACCGGGCTGATGGTGGGCGTGCGGCCCATGCCGCCGCCCACGCGCACCTTGAAGCCCAGCTCACCAGCCTCGTTCTTGAGCAGCTGCAGGCCCACGTCGTACCAGCCCAGCGCGGCGCGGTCTTCCTCGGCGCCGCTGATGGAGACCTTGAACTTGCGCGGCAGGAAGCTGAACTCGGGGTGCAGCGTGCTCCACTGGCGCAGGATTTCGGTGAAGGGGCGGGGGTCGGCGATCTCGTCGATGGCAATGCCGGCCAGCGCGTCGCTGTTGATGTTGCGGATGCAGTTGCCGCTGGTCTGGATGCCGTGCAGGTTCACGCTGGCCAGCAGGTCCATCACGTCGGCGGCCTTGGACAGCGGAATCCAGTTGTACTGCACGTTGGTGCGCGTGGTGAAGTGGCCGTAGCCGAACTTCAGGTCGGAGCCGATGCGGCGGCCGTCGTGCAGGGGAATGTCGCCCAGCTTGGCCTGGGTGTCGCGGGCCTCGGCCAGCAGGGCGGCGTCGGGCTGGTCGTACTCGCGGGCCACGCGGGCCAGCACGCGCAGCTGGGCGCTGGACAGCTCGCCATAGGGAACGGCCACGCGCAGCATGGGCGCGTAGCGCTGCACATACCAGCCGTTTTGCAGGCGCAGGGGCTTGAACTCATCCTCCGAGAGCTTGCCGGCCTGCCAGCGTTCGAGCTGGTCACGGAACTGCTCGGCGCGCAGGCGGATGAACTGTTTGTCGAATTCGGTGTATTGGTACATGGCGCTTCGGATGTGGGGTCTTCGACTGCCGCCAGTGGCGGCGGTGCAGGGGCTCATCGCGTGGCACCGAGGCACTTGCGGGACACGCGCACAGAACCCTGCATGGAGGGGAATGTAAGCAATGGCCTTATAGAAGCAAACGATTGTTTTGTCCTGCAAGTATGTGGATATGGATATAAGTGAATGGCAGCAGACTTTGCGGGGCTGGGCATGCCAAACGCATGAGCGGCCGATATGCTTTCCGGTCAGAGGGAGGATTTCAGAATGCGAAACCGTTGTGCCGCCATCGGGCTGGCCTTGGCATTGGCAACTGCTGCTCAGGCGCAGGCCCAGAAGCCGGCACCGCCGCCGTCTCCGTTGTCAGCAGCGCACACAGCTGACATGCCTGAACCCGACAAATCCGCACAGGAATCAGCCTGGGATGCGTATCTGCATCGCGTGGCGGCGCAGTTGGCCGGTTCCGGCAGCGGGCGCGATCTGGCCTTTGCGGCCATCCTGATCAATCTGTCGCCCCGCGACAAAAGCGCTGTCAGCCAGGCCGAGGGCTGGCGCCAGGACGCGCTGGAGCGGGCAGGGCAGGATGCGCTGGCCTATCAACTGCTGGCCTCCAAGGCCCCTGAGGACGAAGGCGAAGTGCGCTCCGAGGCTGCCCGCCGCTGGCTGGCGCTGGAGCCCAGCAATTTCTCTGCGCTGATGCAGCAGGCGCTGGGACCGCAGGAACTGCTGGTTGCAGCGCGCGAAAGCCGCTACGCGGACCTGCACATGTATGACGGCGTGCGCTGGATGCAGTCCGCTTTGCTGCGCCATCCGCCCACGGCACGGGAACTGCAGGCGCTGGGTGGCAGTCCGAACTACCGGCTCGAGGAAGGCGCGGTGATCACTGCAATAGGTATCTGGACAGCCTTTCCCTTGACGGGCTACAAGACGCTGCTGGATGCCTGCAAACCCGAAGCGATGGGCAAAACCCCGGCGCGCGAGGCCGACTGCCTGCATGTAGCCCACCTGCTGACGCAGCGCTCATCGACCGTGCTGGATGAGGGCTTTGGGCTGGCGATTCAACGCCGGCTGGCCAAAACCCCGACCGAGCGCGCCGCGGCCCGGGCCCGGCGCCGCCAGTTGGAGTGGCTGATGCAAGCGTCCGCCCCGCTCGGCATGCAGGACGGAGGAACCCGGTTTGCCCGGCTGCTGGCCGATCCTTCCATCCACAGCGAGCAGCAATTGCTGCAGCGCTTGCTCAAGGATGCAGGCCGGCCCTTGACGCCGCCGCCGTGCTGGAAGTGGCGCCCGCCCAGACCTTAGGGATTGCCGGCAGCCGCGCCGCCACCGCCGCCTCGCTCACCCCATAGAGCGCAGCCAGCGCGGCCGGTGTCGCCACTTGCGCCGCCGCACCGCAGGCCTGCAGGCCGCCGCGGCCCAGCAGGGCGATGCGGTCGGCCACCTGCAGCGCATGCTCGGGCTGGTGGGTGGACAGCAGCACGGCCATGCCGCGTGCACGCAGCGCGGCAATCTGGTCCAGCACGCGGATCTGGTTGCCGAAGTCCAGGCTGGCCGTGGACTCGTCCATGACCAGCAGCGCGGGCTCCTGGGCCAGGGCGCGTGCGATCAGCACCAGCTGGCGCTCGCCGCCGCTCAGCTCGGTATAGGGGCGCAGCGCCAGATGGGCGATGCCCAACTGCTCCAGGCAGCCCAGCGCCAGGGCACGGTCGGCACTTGAAGGCCGGGCCAGCGCAGGCAGGCGCGCGGCACGGCCCATGAGCACCATGTCCAGCGCTTCGAAGCCGAAGACGCCGGCCTGAGCCTGGGGCACATAGCCCACGCGCCGCGCAAACTCGGCACGCGGCCAGCTGTGCACGGGCTGGCCCTGCACGCGCACCTCTCCGGCCAGCGGCGCCAGCAGGCCCAGCACGGTGCGGAACAGCGTGGTCTTGCCGCAGCCGTTGGGGCCCAGCAGGCACAGCACCTCGCCTGCGGTGATGGCCAGGTCCAGCCCCTGGCTGACGCGCCGGCGCCCATGGCCCGTGGCCAGGGCCAGCGTCTGCAGCACGGGTGGGGCCTGCACTTCAGTCATTGCGCCCCGTGCGCGACAGCAGGTAGAGAAAGAAGGGCGCGCCGACCAGGGCCGTGAGAATGCCCAGCGGCAGCTCGATGCGCGCCGCGCTGCGCGCCAGGGTGTCGGCCGCCACCACGAAGCCCGCGCCCAGCAGCGCCGAGGCCGGCAGCAGGCGCACAAAATTGGGGCCGACCAGCAGGCGCGCCACATGCGGCACCACCAGCCCCACCCAGCCGACGATGCCGGCCAGCGATACGGCGGCCGCCGTGCCCAGCGTGGCACAGGCCACCAGCAGCAGGCGCAGGCGTGCCACGGGCACGCCCAGGGCCAGCGCCTCCTCGTCAGGCAGGCCCAGCAGGTTGATGCGCCAGCGCAGCAGCATCAGGGGCAGCAGGGCGCACAGCATCACGGGTGCCGTGGCACCCAGCTCGGGCAGGGTCACGGCGCTCAGGCCGCCCATGAGCCAGAAGGTGATGGATGGCAGCTGCGTATTGGGGTCGGCCAGCGTCTTGACCAGGGCGATGCCCGCGCCCAGCAGCGCGCCCAGCGCAATGCCGGCCAGCACCAGGACCAGCACCGGGTCATGGCGGCGCACGCTGGTGCTGATGGCCACCACCACGGCCACGGCGGCCAGCCCGCCACCAAAGGCCAGGGCCTGCACGGCCGCCATGGACCAGCCCAGGAAGATGCCCAGCACCGCGCCCAGGCCGGCACCGGCCGAGACGCCCAGGATGTCGGGCGAGACCAGCGGGTTGCGGAACATGCCCTGGTAGGCTGCGCCTGCCGCCGCCAGCGTGGCGCCCACGGCCAGGCCTGCGGCGATGCGCGGCAGGCGGATGTTCCAGAGCACGGTCTCGGCGCTGGTGGACAAGGGGGACGCCGTGCCCGTGGCGCGCGCCAGCAGCGACTGCCACAGCTGCTGCGGCGCGATGGAGAACTGACCCGCCGCCAGTGCCCACAGCAGCACGGCGGCCAGCAAGGCCAGCGCGAGCACCCACCCCAGGCGGCGGCCTGTGGCAGGCATCAACGCGCAGTCTCCATCAGCCTGCCCAGCGCTGCGGGCGACAGGTCGGCGCCGTAGAACAGGCGGTAGAAGTCGCGCACCTCGCGCTCCAACGGAGGCAGTGCCTGCAGGGCCGGCGCCTGCGGGTGGAGCTTTTCCAGCAGCCAGCGCACGCCGATGAGCCGGTTGACGCCGGGCGGACCATCCAGCCAGCCGAAGGGCCAGACCGGCGCGCAGTGCACGCGGCCCGAGCGCACGGCGGCCACGCCGCGCCACAGCGGGTCCTGGCGCATGCGCTCGGCAAGGCCGGGTTCCTGCGTGACGATGACCTGCGGGTCCCAGGCCAGGATCTGCTCCATGGACACGCGCGTGAGCCCGCCACGCCCTGCATCGGCGGCCACATTGCACCCGCCCGCATATTCGACGGCTTCCACATTGATGGAGCCCGCCAGCCCTGTCTCCAAGCCGTTGGCGCTGCGCGCGAAATACACGCGCGGGCGCTCGGCCGGTGCCATGCCCTGGGTGGCACGCTGCGCCAGCGCCGCCCCGGCATCGGCATGGCGGGCCAGGGTTTCGCCACGTGCGGCCTCGCCCAGCAGGGCGCCGACCTCGCGCAACTGGCGTGCGTGGTCGGCCAGCGAGCCCTGGATCAGCACGCAGGGCAGGCCGGTCTGGCGCGCCAGCCGCTCGGTGGCCGAGATATAGGTGGCATCGGCCGTGCCGGCGTCCAGCACCAGGTCGGGCTGCAGCTTCAGCAGCGACTCCAGCGGCATGGTGCTGCCGCGCCCGGACAGGCGGCCCAGATGCGGAAGCGCCTGCAGCGTGGGGCCCAGGTAGGCGCGCGAGACATCGTCCAGCTGCTGGGGCCAGCCCAGCAGCTTGTGCGGTGCCAGCGTGGCCACCAGCACGCCTGCGGGCGGTCCGGCCGCGAATACGCGGCGCAGCCTGGCAGGGGCCGGCAACTGTCCCATGCGGGCGGCAATCGTGGTTGCCTGGGCATGGCCGGGAACAAGAGCCGATGAGGCCAGTGCCGCCATGGCCTGGCCCAGCCAGCGGCGGCGGGTGAACAGAAGATCGGTCATGAAAATCAGGGGATGGGGCTGGCGCAGCCACGGCGCTCAAGCTGTGCCTGGCACCATTGCTCGATCTGCACCTCATCGGCTGCCAGCTCGGCATGCAGGCTGCCGGTGTACCTGCGCCAGTCTTCAAGATGGCGGGCCGCGACGGCCGTGAGTACAGGCGTGCCGGCCTCGACAAAGGCCGCGAATTCGGCGGCAAAGCCTTGCCCCGAGGCCTCGACGATGCCGAAGCGGTTGATCACCACCAGATCCACGCCATCGTCCAGCGCCTGGCGCAGCACGGCGCTGGCCTGGGCCAGGGCCTGAGGGTTGAGACTGCAGGCGCGCGAGGCGCATCCCAGGTCCTGGGACAGCTCGAATTGGCGGTCACTGCGCAGGTCGAACAGCTGCATGCGCTTGTTGCCGTTGGCATAGCGGTCCTGGCGATGCACCAGGCCGCCCACGCGCCAGCCCGCGCCTTGCAGGCGGCGCGCCACGCGTTCGAGCAGCAGCTCCATTGCATGCTCGTCGTCGGGATGGACCAGGGCGGCCAGGGGCAGGGTGGTGAAGGGCGGGTTCATGGCATGCAGGTTGATGCGTATCAATGGGGCTGTTGTACTCCTGCCCGACCCCGGTGTCGTTGACCATGGGCAGCTTGGCTGGACCCGGAGCGCAGGCAGGCGTGGGCGGGCGCTTCGCGCCAGGTCCGCTCCTCAGAAGTGATAGCCCAGGTTGACATACCAGCTGCGGCCCGGCATGGGCAGGCCGTCATCGAACTGGTACCACTTGTCGCCGATATTGGCCACGCCAAAGTCCACGGTGATGTCGCTGCGCGGCTTGTAGCGTGCGCGCAGGTTGGCAATGCCGTAGCCGGGCAGCTTGAGCGTCTGCAGCTGGCCGCTGCCCGACAGCGGCACGTAGCGGCCCTTCTCGGTCTCGACCTCGGCATTGAATTCCCACTGCGCCAGCGGACGCCACTGAACGCCGGCCAGCAGGCGGTGGCGTGGCGTGTGGGTCAGCGTGATGCTGGAGTCGCTGGTGTTGCGGCGGTTCAGGTAGGTGTAGCCGGCGTTCACGCCCCATTGCGCGGACAGTTGCTGGGCCAGGGACAGCTCCATGCCGATGTTGCGCGTGCGCCCCACGTTCTGCGCCTGGTTGCAGGTGGTGCCGCCGCATTCGGCCGAGGCCACGACCACGGTCTGGATCTGGTTGCGCACGCGGCTGTAGAACAGCGCGGCCTGGCCCTGGCCGCCCTGCCAGGGCGAGCCGCTGACGCCCAGCTCCAGGTGGTTGGCCGTCTCGGGCTGCAGGTCGGGGTTGGCCAGGGCCGTGCCCATGCGTGCCGAGTAGCGGTCCTTGATGGTGGGAAAGCGCGTCTTATGCGAGGCGATGAAATACGCCTCGCTGCCACCGCCCAGCGCATAGCCGAGCTTGGCCACGCCATTGGTGGCGCTGGCCGAGCCCGTGGGCCACTGGTAGACCTCGCGCGCATCGCGCTGGTCGTGGCTGAGCGCCAGGTTCAGGCTCCAGCGTTCGGCCAGGGAGATCGTGTCCTCGATCACCAGCGAGCGCGTCACGTCGCGGTAGTGCTTGCTGGGGTCCTTGGCCGAGGCGGCATCGGTGTGCTCGTCGATCTTGTAGTGCGCGCCCAGGCGCAGCGCATGGCCCTTGAAGCTGTAGTTGGCCCACTCGATGCTGGCGCCCTGGCTCACGTCCTTGTAGCTGCTGGTGGGGTCATGGCGCGTGTAGCTCGCGTCCGTGTACATGTCCAGGCCGTTTTGGTAGGTGTCGTGGTAGATGCGCGTCTTGAGCAGGTTGTCGGCATTGATGCGCGTGGTGCTCAGGAAGTACACGCTGTCCTTGTCCCAGTAGGGCCAGCGCCAGTAGCGGATGACGTTCTTGCCCGTGGCGCTGCCGGTATACACGGGGTTGCCCTTCTCGCCTTCCTGGCGCACATAGCCCAGCGCGTATTCGTCCGTGGCATTGGGCGTCAGGCCCAGCTTGAACGACAGCCGATTGTCCGTGTGGTAGGCGTTGTCGCGGTAGTTGCCCGTGTCGGTGGGCTGCTTCTTGAAGTCCTTGAAGCCCTTGGGCAGCGGAAAACTGTCCGCGTCCAGGTAGGAGGCGCCAAGCTGGTAGTACCAGGTGCCCAGGTTGCCGCCCAGGTTCACGGCGGCCTTGCGTTCGCCGCCTGCGCCTGCGCCGATGCGCGCATCGCCCTCGAAGGATTTGACGGGCTTGCGCGTGACCAGGTTGATGGCGCCGCCCAGCGTATTGGGGCCATACATCAGCGAGGCGCCGGCCTTGGCCACGCGGATCTCGGACAGGTCGAACGTGGTGAAGCGGCCGAAGTCCACATAGCCGTCATAGGGCACGTACAGGGGCACGCCGTCCACGAAGACCGGCACCTGGCGCGGATCGAAGCCGCGCAGGTAGATCATTTCCTCGTTGCGATTGTTGCGCGACAGCGTGGCGCCCGGCAGCAGGCGCACGGCGTCGGCCACGGTGTCTGCATTGCGCCGGCGCATCTCGGTGGCGTCCGTTCGTTGTTCATCGTTAGATATGGCGTCGCGCTCTTCACGATCATCGCGCACATCGACCGTGCCCAGCAGGAAGGTCTGCGAAGCCTGTGCTGCGGACGTGACCGATTGGGCTTGTGCCTGGGTGCTGGCGGCCAGGCCCGCAAGCAGCAGGGCGTGGGCCAGCGTGGACTGCAGGCGGAAGGCAGGGGAGGAGGCTTGGGCGCTGTAGCGGGGCTGGAGGGGCACGATTTTCGGTGGTTGTGTGAGTGGACGCGGAGCGGCTGGTTGTTTCCTTTTGAAAACAGGTTCCGGATTCTAGCGATATGCACCAGAAAACATAACGAGTGACAAAAAACCGTCTGCGGGAAGACTCGGGTTTTCTCTCGGGCCGTTGTGTGAATGCCCGGCCGTTCAGCGGCCGGGCGGTACAACGGCTCAGCGCCTGCGGCCCAGGCGCTCGCTGGCCAGGGCAGCCGCCAGCTTGGCATCCAGGGGCAGCGGTTCGTCGTGCAGGCGTGCTGCCAGCAGCTCGCCGCACAGCAGCGACAGCGTGAGCCCGCGCGAGCCCATGGCCGTCAGCGCCCACAGGCCGGGAGCCTGGTCGGACACCGGTCCGACCACGGGCAGCCGGTCTGGCGAGGCCACGCGCACGGCGCCCCAGGTGGCGCGCGGTGGCGCGGCGAAGAAGCCTTGCAGGCCCTGGTAGGCACGTGGCAGCAGCTGCGCCAGCTTGGCGCCATTGGCTGCATGGGCGGCGGCCTGGTCTCCGGGGCTGGGCGGCAGCGCGGTCTGGTCGCGCTCGAAGGTCGATCCCATGACCCAGCCTGGCCCGGCTGCATCGCCGGGCAGCGGCATGGCAGGCACCAGGTTGCCATGGCCGTTGACGGGAAAGGGCGGCATGGCCTGTGCGCTGGCCGGGGTGTGCACATCCCAGCTGACCTGGCCGCGAATGGGCTGCAGCGGCCAGGCGGCCTGCGCACCCAGGCTGTGCTCCAGCAGCGCATTGGTTGCGGGGCCCAGTGCGAGAACGACCAGTTCAGCCTCGGCCAGCAGATTGCCCTGTGCATCCAGGGCCTGCCAGACGGGCGCGCCACCGGCTGTGTCGGTGCGTGCAAGACGCGCCACGCAGGCGCGGCCCTGCCAGCGCACGCCCGGCAGGGCCAGTTGCGCCTGCACCAGCCGCGCCGGGCGTACCCAGCCAGCTTGCGCATGCCAGCAGGCCGGGGCGTCGGCGGGCAGGCCGGCCGCCGAGAGTTGATCGGCGCTTGCGGGCCGGCTCCAGTGGTCGCCCGGGCCGGGGGATTGCCAGTCGCGCGGCAGCCGCGGGGCGGCTTCCACGCCGTGCTCCAGCACGCCGGTATCGCACCAGTCCGTGCCCGGTTGCAGCAGGCCCTGGCCGGAGAGCACTTGCAGCTGCGCCAGGGTCAGGCGTGCGCCGTCGCGGCTCAGGCGGGACAGCAGGCTGTCATCGGGCGAGACATGGGGGCAGAACAGGCCCGCGGGCAGGGCCGAGGCGCCCGCTGCAGGCGCGTCGGCAGCATCCAGCACGGTGACCTGCCAGCCACGGCGCGACAGGCTGGCGGCGGCGGCCGCACCGGCGATGCCTGCACCCAGCACCATGCAGCGCCGTGGGGTGATGGCTTCCTGCGGCTGCGCTCCCGGCCCGCGCGGCCCGCGCGGTTGCCAGGCCGGGTCGAAGACGGCATGCAGGTTGTGGCGCTTGGGTGGGACGCCATCGACCTTGCGCACCTGAAAGCCGTGCTGTGCCAGGCCATCGCGCACCGTGCGCGCCACGCACCAGGTGGACAGCTGCGTGCCGCGCCGGCAATGGCGCGCCAGCGCGCGCAGGGTATCGGCGCTCCAGAGGTCGGGGTTGAGTTCCGGCGTGAAGCCGTCCAGGTAGATGCTGTCGGCCGTGAGCTGCTGGCGCCGCAGCATGGCCTGGGCATCGCCGATGTACAGCGTCAGCAGCACGCGCCCCTGCTCGAAGGCGAGGCGGTGCACGCCGGGCAGCAGGCCCTGGAACCGGGTGGCCAGCTCCTCGGCCAGCAGGCGCAATCCTGGCTCGCGCGGCATGGCCTGGCGCATGGCGTCGGCGCTGACGGGAAAGGCTTCGGCCGAGACGAAATGCAGCAGCCTCGGGCGCCGGGGATCGGCCTTCCAGGCTTCCCAGGCCACGAGGAAATTCAGCCCGAAGCCGAAACCGGTCTCCAGGATGCGCCATTGCGGCGCATCGGCCCAGGCCGCCGGCAGGCCGCAGCCGCCCAGAAAGACGTGGCGGGCCTGGTCCAGGCCGCCGAGTTCGCTGTGGTAGCGGTCGCCGAAGCGCGGGCTGTAGGGCGTGCCATCGGGCAGCCAGTCAATGGGTTCGGACATGGGCAAGGGGCAGAACTACTCCTCCCAGCGCTGCTGGTAGGAGAACACGGGCAGGCGCCACTTGAAGCGGATGGCGGCCAGGCGCAGCGTGAGTCCGCCGGCAAAGCAGACGACGGTGCTGAGGTTGGAGCCCACGTCCAGCGTGCGCAGCCCCAGGAACAGCAGGCACACGGCCAGGGACACGCTGGCGTACAGCTCGCGCCGGAAGACGACCGGCACCTGGTTGCACAGCACGTCGCGCAGAATGCCGCCGCTGATGCCGGTCAGCATGCCCGACATCACCACCACCACGGGCGGGTAGCCCAGCTCCAGCGCCACGTTGCAGCCGATCAGCGAGAAGGCGATCAGCCCCATGGCGTCCAGCAGCAGAAAGACCTGCTTGAGATGGTGCATGTGGCGCGCCACGACGATCGTCAGCAGCCCGGCCGAGATGACCAGGTAGACATATTCAGGGTGCTGCGTCCAGCCGATGGGGTAGTGGCCCAGCACCATGTCGCGGATGGTGCCGCCGCCCAGCGCGGTGACGAAGGCGATCACGGCCACGCCGAAGATGTCCATGTTGCGCCGGCCCGCCGCCAGCGCGCCCGACATGGCTTCGGCCGTGATGGCCACGAGGTAGATCACCAGCATGACGGTGAACTGCGATGCCTGGAACGATTCCAGCAGGGAGACGGATGGAAGCACGGAAAACCTCGGATGAAGACCGGCCCGCGCCGCAGGGTGTGCGGCCACTGCGCCGTCCAGCGCAAGAAGGCGGGCATTGTAGGCGGTCTCTGGGCGGCGGCCGTTTGCGGCACCGCAAATGAAACCGCCCCCGGCGCGGTGCGACGGGGGCGGTGAAAGGGCGCGAAGCGGCTCAGGCCGAAGGAGGCACGTAGCCGGCTGCCGCATCGGCGCCGCCGCCGAAGAAGTGGTTTTCCATCTGGCGGGCAAGGTACTGGCGGGCGCGTGCGTCGGCCAGGTTCAGGCGGTTTTCGTTGACCAGCATCGTCTGGTGCTTGAGCCAGTCGGCCCAGGCCTGCTTGCTCACGCCTTCAAAAATGCGCTTGCCCAGCTCGCCGGGGTAGGGCGGGAAATCCAGGCCTTCAGCGTCAACGCCAAGCTTGATGCAGTGAACGGTACGTGCCATGGGGAATTGAGTCCTTGTCTTGCAGAGATTCAGATGTTTTGGGAATAACAAACTGAAATCTTATTGGTTTGAGTTTTAAGAGTTGGCTTTGAGAATGCTTTCCACGGCACCAGACCGTCGTCTCCACTCTCTACCGACACTCCAATGAAAATTCGCCGCCACTTTATCAAGTTTCCTGTTGCCGCCGGCCTGATCGCGGGCTTGACCCTGTCGGCTCTGCCGGCGTTGGCCCAGTCGGTGCAACTGCTCAATGTCTCCTACGATCCGACGCGCGAGCTGTACGTGGAATACAACCAGGCCTTCGCCAAGCACTGGAAGGCCAAGAGCGGCCAGGACGTGAGCGTCAAGCAGTCGCACGGCGGCTCGGGCAAGCAGGCGCGTTCGATCATCGACGGCATCGACGCCGACGTGGCCACGCTGGCGCTGGCCGGCGACATCGACGCCCTGGTCAAGAACGGCAACCTGCTCAAGGCCGACTGGCAAAAGCGCCTGCCGCACAACTCGGCGCCCTACAGCTCCACCATCGTCTTCCTGGTGAAGAAGGGCAATCCCAAGAACCTCAAGGACTGGGACGACCTGGTCAAGCCTGGCGTGCAGGTGATCACGCCCAACCCCAAGACCAGCGGCGGTGCGCGCTGGAACTACCTGGCCGCCTGGGAATTCGCCAAGCGCAAGTACGGCGGCGACGCACAGGCCAAGGACTTCATCGGCAAGCTGTTCAAGAACGTGCCCGTGCTGGACACCGGCGCGCGCGGCGCCACCATCACCTTCGTGCAGCGCGGCGTGGGCGATGTGCTGCTGGCCTGGGAGAACGAGGCCTTCCTGGCACTCAAGGAGTTCGGTCCCGACAAGTTCCAGATCGTCGTGCCTTCGCTGTCCATCCTGGCCGAGCCTTCGGTGGCCGTGGTCGACAAGGTCGTGGACAAGAAGGGCACGCGCGCCGTGGCTGAGGAGTACCTGAAGTACCTGTACTCCGAGGAAGGCCAGCGCATCGCCGGCCGCAACTACTACCGTCCCACCGATGCCAAGGTCAAGGCCGAATTCGCGGACAAGTTCCCCAAGCTGGAGCTGGTCACCATCGACCAGGCCTTTGGCGGCTGGGCCAAGGCCGACAAGGACCACTTTGCCGACGGCGGCAGCTTCGACCAGATCTACACCAAGAAGTGAGTGCGGCGCGCCGGCCCGGCCGGCGCCCACCCACTGAACTCACCCGCTTTCCCAGATCTCTGCCAACTACCACGATCCGCCATGTCCATCTTGCTGACTTCCCGCCACTCTTTGCAGGCCCCGCGCCGCACGGCGCAGGCAGGCGTGGTGGCATCCAGCTCTTTTCCTCGCTTCGAGACCATGGCCTTCGCCAGCCGGCGATGTAGCACCTGACGACTCCGTGCGGTGCGCCTGCAGGCCCGGCCCTGCAGGCGGCTGCCCCTTGCTCCGCCTTCCCTTTTTTTGTTTTCTGGCTGCATGCCGCGCGCATGCATGGGCAGCGCTTTGCCTGTGCGCCGCGCACCACGCACCACTCTTCCAAGGATGTCCGTCATGGTCTCGTTTGATTCTTTCCCCCGACACACAGCCAACTGGCGCCGACGCCAACTGCTGGGCGCGGGCCTTGCCGCAGCAGCCGCCACGTTGGGCGGCCCGGCCCTGGCCCAGGACAAGGCGGATGACCGCGTGCTGCGCGTGGGCCACCAAAAGGGCTGGCTGTCCATCCTGAAGAGCCGGGGCACGCTGGAAAAGCGGCTGGCGCCGCTGGGCGTGTCGGTGCGCTGGATCGAGTTCAACGCCGGCCCCGTGCAGCTGGAGGCGCTGAACGTGGGCTCCATCGACTTCGGCGATGTGGGCGAGGCCCCGCCCATCTTTGCGCAGGCCGCAGGCGCACCTTTGGTCTATGCGGGCGCCACCGTGCCGCGCCCCGGGCTGGAGGCGGTGATCGTGCCCAAGGACTCGCCCATCCGCAGCGTGCAGGACCTCAAGGGAAAGCGCGTGGCCTACAACAAGGGCTCGAACGTGCAGTACTTCCTGGTCAAGCTGCTGGAAAAGCACGGCCTGAAGTACGGCGATGTGCAGTCCGTCTTCCTGGCGCCGGCCGATGCGCGCGCCGCCTTCGAGCGGGGCTCCGTCGATGCCTGGCTGATCTGGGACCCCTTCCTGGCTGCCGCGCAAAAGACGCTGGACGCCCGCCTGCTGGCCGATGCCACGGGCGTGGTCAACAACCGCGCCTACTACTTCACCTCGCGCGATTTCGCCACACGCAATGCCGATGTGCTGCGCATTGCCATCGAAGAGGTCGATGGGATTGACCGCTGGGCCTCGAAGAACCAGACGGCCGCTGCCGCCGAGCTGTCCAGCATCCTGGGCCTGGACAAGTCCATCACCGAGCTGTACCTGAGCCGCGCACGCTTCGGCACCTCGTCCGTGACGCGCGAGATCCTGGCCGAGCAGCAGCAGATCGCCGACACCTTCTTCGAGCTCAAGCTCATCCCCCGCAAGCTCAACCTGCTGCATGCCGCGCCGGTGGACCTGATCGCGTCGCGTCCCTGAGCCCACTGCAAGGAGTTCGCACCATGAATGCCATCCCCAAGAAGCCCCGCCTGGACCGCGTGCGCCGCCAGGCCCTGCAACTGCTGGGCACCACCGCTTTCAGCTGGAGCCTGGCCGGCCAGTACGCACGCGCCGAGACGCCGGCCGCCGTGGCCGGGCCCGAGCAGTTGCGCATCGGCTACCAGAAGTCGGCCGTCAACCTGGTCATCCTCAAGCAGCAAGGCGTGCTGGAAAAGCGCTTTGCGGGCACCAAGGTCAGCTGGCTGGAGTTTCCGGCCGGCCCCCAGCTGCTGGAGGCCCTGGCCGCCGGCAGCCTGGATTTCGGCCTGACCGGCGATTCACCCCCGGTCTTTGCCCAGGCCGCGGGCCGCGACCTGCTGTACGTGGGCGCCGAGCCGCCCAAGCCCGAAAGCTCGGCCATCCTCGTGCCGTCGGACTCGCCGCTGCGCGCCCTGGCCGATCTCAAGGGCCGGCGCGTGGCGCTGCAAAAAGGCTCCAGCGCCCATTACCTGCTGGTGCGCGCGCTGGACAAGGCGGGCCTGGCCTGGAACGAGATCCAGCCCGTGTACCTGGCCCCGGCCGATGCGCGCGCCGCCTTCGAGCGCAAGAGCGTGGACGCCTGGGCCATCTGGGACCCGTTCTACGCGGCCACCGAGCTGGCGATTCGCCCGCGCGTGCTGGCCAATGGCGAAGGCCTGTCGGGCAACGCCTCGTTCTATCTGGCCGCGCGCGGACTGGTGGAGCGCCATCCGCAGGTGCTGCGCGCGCTGTTCGATGAGCTCACGCGCGCCGATCGCCTGGCCCAGAGCGCACGCCAGGAGGCCGTGGCCCTGGTGGCCGGCTTCAGCGGCCTGGATACGGCGGTGGTCAGCCGCTTCATTGCGCGCCGGCCCAGCTCCCCCGTGGGCCTGCTGGCTGCGCAGACCGTGGTGGAGCAGCAGCGCGTGGCCGATGCATTTTTTCGGCTGGGCCTGATTCCGCGCCAGGTGCAGGTGGCCGACATCGTCTGGCGGCCCTCGGCGGCCGAGTACGCGCGGCTGGCCGAGCCTGCGGCGGCACGGCCTTCTTCCGCCCTTTGATTTCCTTCCTCGATTCCGTCCCCTGACTGGAGCAGCGCATGCAGGTTTTCTGGTTCATTCCCACCCACGGCGACAGCCGCTACCTCGGCACGGCCGAGGGCGCCCGCCCGCTCAGCCACGACTATGTCAAGCAGGTCGCCATCGCGGCCGACAGCCTGGGCTACGAGGGCGTGCTGATTCCCACGGGCCGCTCCTGCGAGGACCCCTGGGTCGTCGCCTCCAGCCTGATTCCGGTCACCAGGCGCCTGAAGTTCCTGGTCGCCGTGCGTCCCGGCCTGCACCAGCCCAGCCTGGCGGCGCGCATGGCGGCCTCGTTCGACCGCCTGTCGGGCGGGCGGCTGCTGATCAACCTGGTCACGGGCGGCGACCGCGCCGAGCTGGAGGGCGACGGCGTCTTCCTCGACCATGCCGAGCGCTACGAGCAATCGGCCGAGTTCATCCGCATCTGGCGCGAGATCCTTGAGCGCAGCCATGAAGGCGGCACGCTCGACTACGAAGGTGAACACCTCTCGGTCAAGGGCGCCAAGCTACTGTTCCCGCCGCTGCAAAAGCCGTATCCGCCCGTGTACTTCGGCGGTTCGTCCGAAGCCGCGCACGACCTGGCCGCCGAGCAGGTCGATGCCTACCTGACCTGGGGCGAGCCCCCGGCCGAGGTGGCCAAGAAGATTGCCGATGTGCGCGAGAAGGCGGCGCGCCATGGCCGCAGCGTGAAGTTCGGCATCCGCCTGCACGTCATCGTGCGCGAGACCGAGGACGAGGCCTGGGCCGATGCCGATCGCCTGATCAGCCGCCTCAAGGACGAGACCGTGGTCCAGGCCCAGGCCGCCTTCGCGCGCATGGACTCGGAAGGCCAGCGCCGCATGGCCGCCCTGCATGCCGGCGGCAGCCGCCGCACGCGGGCCGAACTGGAGATCAGCCCCAACCTCTGGGCCGGCGTGGGCCTGGTGCGCGGCGGCGCCGGCACGGCCCTGGTGGGCGATGCGCAGACCGTGGCCGACCGCATCAAGGAGTACGCGGACCTGGGCATAGACACCTTCGTGCTGTCCGGCTATCCGCACCTGGAAGAGGCCTACCGCTTTGCCGAGCTGGTCTTCCCGCTGCTGCCGCTGTCCGTGCGCGACAGGCTGGCTGGCGGCGTGGGCGGGCCGCTGGGCGAGACCGTTGCCAACCTGTACTCGCCGCGCGCGTCGCAAAGCTGAGGGAGTCACGCATGTCCGATGCACGTACCGCTACTGCGCTGCCGGCCTCCTCGGCCCCCCCGGCCGGCGATTCCTGGTCGCCGCTGCTGCGCTTTGCGGCCGGCGTGGGCCGCCGCCTGGTGCCCTGGCTGGTGCCGCTGGCGCTGATCGCCTTCTGGCAGGCCGCCTCGGCGTGGGGCTGGCTGTCCACGCGGGTGCTGCCCGCGCCGCTGGATGTGCTGCGCGCCGCGCAGGCGCTGGCCGAGTCGGGAGAGCTGCTCAAGCATGTGCAGGTGAGCGCGGGCCGCGCGCTGGGTGGCCTGGCCATCGGCGGCGGGCTGGGGCTGGCGCTGGGCCTGCTCACGGGCTCGCTGCGCTGGGCGGAGACGCTGCTGGACTCCACCATCCAGATGGTGCGCAACATCCCCGCGCTGGCGCTGATTCCGCTGGTCATCCTGTGGTTCGGCATCGACGAGAGCGCCAAGCTGTTCCTGATCAGCGTGTCGGTGTTCTTTCCCATCTACCTGAACACCTTCCACGGCATACGCAATGTGGACCCCGCGCTGATCGAGATGGGGCGCAGCTACGGCCTCACGCGCTGGCAGCTGTACCGCGAGGTCATCCTGCCGGGCGCGCTGTCCTCCATCCTGGTGGGCCTGCGTTTTTCGCTGGGCCTGATGTGGGTGATCCTGATCGTGGCCGAGACCATTTCGGCGCAGTCGGGCATCGGCTACCTGACCATGAACGCCCGCGAGTTCCTGCAGACCGACGTGGTGCTGGTCGGCATCCTGCTGTACGCCCTTCTGGGCAAGCTGGCCGACTGGTTTGCGCGTGCGCTGGAGCACTGGTGGCTGCGCTGGCATCCGGGCTACCAGCCCAAGTGACACAAGGAGCATGACATGAGCCGATGGAACCGCATGAAGACCACGCTGGCACAGGCCGTGGAGCTGAACACCACCGCGCCGGCGATGGCCTGGGAGGCCTCGTTCGATGCCGATGGCCTGGACGTCAGCGACCGCCTGGCCCAGAACGACGATGCGCCGCAGTCCGCATCCCCCCAATCCGCACCGCGCCGTGGCGTGCGCCTGCAGGCCGGCGGGCTGACCAAGCGCTACGGCCAGCGCGAGGTGCTGCACGAAGTGCAGCTGCAGGTGGAGCCTGGCGAATTCGTCGCCATCGTGGGCCGCAGCGGCTGCGGCAAGAGCACCTTGCTGCGCCTGGTCGCAGGCCTGGAGCAGGCCACGGCCGGCACCCTGCTGCTGGACGGCGAGCCCGCCCGCGCCGTGCAGGGCGCGCAGGGCGGCACGCGCATCATGTTCCAGGATGCGCGCCTGCTGCCCTGGCGGCGCGTGCTGGCCAATGTGACGCTGGGCCTGCCCGCCTCGGCCCAGGAACGTGGCCGCGAAGTGCTGGCCCAGGTCGGCCTGGCCGACCGCGAGGGCGAATGGCCGGCGCGCCTGTCCGGCGGCCAGCGCCAGCGCGTGGCCCTGGCGCGCGCCCTGGTGCACCGCCCGCAACTGCTGCTGCTGGACGAGCCGCTGGGCGCGCTCGATGCGCTCACTCGCATAGAGATGCACCGCCTGATCGAAGGCCTGTGGCAACGCCACGGCTTCACGGCCCTGCTGGTCACGCATGACGTGCAGGAGGCCGTGGCCCTGGCCGACCGCGTGGTGCTGATCGAGGACGGCCGCATCGCGCTGGACGAACGCATTGCCCTGCCACGGCCGCGCGTGCACGGCAGCGTGGCGCTGGCGGCCATCGAGCAACGCATTCTCGACCGCGTGCTGCAAAAGCCCGCCGCCGAGCCCGACTCCAACCCGCTGACCGACACCACGGCCTGGCCCGGCGTGCCGGCCCATGGCCTGCGCTGGGCGGTATGACTTTCCGTTTTCCCCCACCTTCCTTTGATTCCTTTTGATCCCCAGGAGAAAAACATGTCCATTCAAGCCATCAACGTGCGCAACCAGTTCAAGGGCCAGGTGCGCGAAATCATCCGTGGCGATGTCGTTTCCGAAGTCGACGTGCAGACGCCCTGGGGCGTGGTCACCTCGGTGATCACCACGCGCTCGGTGGACGAGCTGGGCCTGGTCGTGGGCTCCGACGTGGTGGCCCTGGTCAAATCCACCGAAGTGTCCATTGCCAAGCTCTGAGGCCAAGCTCTGAGGCCAGGCACTGAAGGCACTGCCGATGCTCAACCGCCCCAGAGCATCGGCTTGTTGACCATCAGGTAATAGGTCACGGCCATGGCGATGAAGGCCGGGTAGCCCAGCGCCTCCCAGCGCCGGGCGTAGACGGCATATAGGGCGGGCAGGGCGGCCTGTGCTGCGTGTGCGCCGCGCGCCATGGCGGCCATGCGCACCTGCAGCCAGACCACGGGCAGCCAGCAGGCGCCGGCCAGCAGGTACAGGCCCAGCGACAGTGCCAGCCACGGCGTGGTCAACGGCCAGCCCGCCATGTGGGCCAGGGCAATGCCGCTCACAGGCTGAATGACCACGCAGGGCGTGGTGAACCACCAGTCCGCACGCACCACCAGGCGGCTGACCACGGCCTGGGCAGCGACGCTGCCGCTGCGGTTGGCGAAGAACATGTAGAAGGCCGAGCCCAGGCCGGTGCCGACCAGCAGCACGCTGGACGCGATATGCAGCGTCTTGAGCAACAGGTAGAGATTCATGCGGACTCCTTGGACGTGACGGGCGCCGACATCAGGTGCAGCAGCATGGCTGCGATCGGCAGGTTCTTGAGCAGCGGCCCCAGCGGATGCAGCCACAGCGTGGGCTGCAGCGCCGTGGCCAGCACGGTCATGGCGGCCATCAGCAGCAGGGCCGCCAGATAGCTCTTGCGGCCCGGTCGCAGCCACAGCGCCAGGCCCACGGCCAGGTCGGCGAGCAGGCCGCTCCAGATCAGGAATGTCTGCCAGCGCGCATCGTGGATGCCGGCATCGGCCAGCACCTGCACGCTCAGGCCGCGGTGCTCGATGGCGCTGACCAGGGCCGTGCCCAGCCAGACGGCGATCAGGCTCAAGTGCATGGTGCGCTGTGAAGGGGGAACCTGGCGCAGGCGGTGCTCACCCATGGCGCAGCGTGGCCAGCAGCTGGGCGGGTGCAATGCCGGGCCGGCCCAGCAGGGTTTGCAATCCCGCCGGATCAGTGACGTTGTCGCTGGCCAGCATGGCCAGTGTCTCGCTGCACCAGGGCGAGGCGCTGACCCAGTCGCCAGCGCGTGCGCTGGCGCGGGTGAGCCAGCCGGGCAGCGTGCCCACGCGGGCGGGGGCGCGGCCCATTTGCGCGCGCAGGCTGGCAATCAGTGCGGCCAGCGGCAAGGGCAGGGGGCCACCGATCTCGATCATGCCCACGGGCTCGGGGCGCGTCACCAGGCCGGCCACGGCCTCGGCCAGGTCGCGCACGGCTACCGGCTGCACGCGGGCCTGCAGCACGGGGCGCGGCAGCAGCAGCGCCGGCAGGCGCGCCATGGACAGGAACATCTCGCTGCTGGCGCCGCCAGCGCCGAACACCACGCTGGGGCGGACCACGCAGCCTTGCAGATGTCCGGCTGCCGTGAGTGCCAGCAGATGCTCGTCAGCGGCGCGCTTGGTGGTGGCGTAGCGCGTGGCACTGCCTTCTATGCCCAGGGCAGAGATCTGCACCACGCGCCGCACGCCGGCTGCCGCGCAGGCATCGAACAGGGCGATGGGGGCCTTGGCATGCATGGCATCGATGGGCCGGGAGGCGCTGTCGCGCAGCACGCCCACGGCATTGACCACGGCATCCACGCCCGCCAGGTGCGGCAGCCAGGCGTCGGGCGTGGTGGCCTTGGCGTAGTCGAGCGCAGGCAGTGAATGGCGGCTGCGCGCCACGGGGTCGTGGCCGGCCAGTGCCAGCAGGTTGACGATATGGCGGCCGATGAAGCCGTTGCCGCCGCAGACCAGAATGCGCATGGTGACCTCCAGTTTCTCTTGTGACGGAAATTTCAGGCTCAGCGTCCGCGCTTGACACGGGTGTCAGCGGCCTCGGAGCGCACGAAGCGCTGCACGCTGGCGCCCAGGCGCAGGAGCTTGTCCAGCGTGGAGGGCGACAGCCGCAGCATCTCGTCGGTCCAGATGCCCAGCGACTCCATGAGGCGCAGCGTCTCGTGCACGCGGTCCTGGGTGTCGGGGGATTCGGCATCGAAACCGGGCTCGGCGATCAGTTCGCGCAGCATCTCGGAGGTCGGGTCGAATTCGCGCTGCTTGCGCTCTCGCACGATGGTGCGCAGCAGCTCCCAGACATCGGACGAGGTCTCGAAGTAGTCGCGGCGGTCGCCAGGCCTGCGGCTGGTGCGGATCAGCTCCCAGCCTTGCAGTTCCTTGAGGCTGTTGCTCACGTTGGAGCGAGCGGCGCCCAGCGTGTCGGCAATCTCTTCCGCGTTGAGCGGGCGGCCATGGAAAAACAGCAGGGCGTGGATCTGGGCGACCGTGCGGTTCACTCCCCAGGAGCTGCCCATGTCGCCCCAATGGTGGATGAAACGGTGTGCGATGGGACTCAGTTGCATGGCCTCAGTGTCTGCATGCCTGAAATTTCTGTCAAGAGAGAAATTTGAGAAAACTGAAAAATCAAAACCGGCTGCAGCGCGGAGGCGGCACCTGGCGGGGCGCGGCATGTGCTGCTCCATAATGCTGGGCAGCCTGGCCTGCCACCCAGTACATACACAGGCGGGCCGCCGTTTTGAGGGGAACACCATGACTGCTGTGCAAAACCTGCGTGCCATCACCGTGCTGGCCGCCTGCGCGCTGGCGCAGGCCGCGTCTGCCGCCTGCTATTCCGTCTACACGCCCGAGCAGGAACTGATCTACCGCTCCAACCGCCCGCCGGTGGACCTGACCTTGCCGCTGCACCAGACCGTGGACAAGATCGAGCGCGGCGCCACCATGGTGTTCACGCTGGACGAGTTCAACTGCATCACCGAAATCAACCTGCTGGCCGAACGCGAGCAACTGGCCCGGGCGCGCCAGGAGCGCCAGCGGGACCTGGGCCGCAGCAGCACTCCGCGGTCCTGAGAGGCAAAAGCGAGTTGGGGGCTTTTTTGGGGAGCCGCCAACGGGGCAAGGGGAGAGCCTGAGACAATCGTGCCCCATGAGTGAACCCCGCGACAACAAGATCCCCGACAACCTGCCCGAAGCCGACGCCGACGCCCCTGCACTGCCCGAAGGCTGGCTGCAGGTGCTGTCCATGGATATGGACGCCCAGGGCGTGGCCCGCAAGAGCGATGGCAAGGTGGTATTCATCGACGGCGCACTGCCGACCGAGCTGGTCAGCGCCAATACCCATCGCAAGAAAAACAACTGGGAAGCCGCCAGCCTGACGGCCATCCACCGCGAATCCTCCCAGCGCGTGCGCCCCGGCTGCCCCAACTTCGGCTTGCATGCCGGCGCCTGCGGCGGCTGCAAGATGCAGCATCTGCACGTCGCTGCCCAGGTGGCCATCAAGCAGCGCGTGCTGGAGGACAACCTCTGGCATCTGGCCAAGGTCAGGCCCGAGACGCTGCTGCGCCCCATCGAAGGTCCGTCGTGGGGCTACCGCTTCCGCTCGCGCCTGTCGGTGCGCTACGTGGCCAAGAAGGGCAAGGTGCTGGTGGGCTTTCACGAGCGCAAGAGCCGCTACATCGCCGACATGGAAACCTGCAAGGTACTGCCGCCCCATGTGGATGCCATGCTGCTGCCCATGCGCGCGCTGATCGCCTCCATGGATGCGCGCGAAACCTGCCCGCAGATCGAGGTCGCCTGCGGCGACTCCGTCACGGCCCTGGTGCTGCGCCACCTGGAGCCGCTGTCCGAGGACGATCAGGCCCGGCTCCGCGCTTTCGCGGCCGAGCACAACGTGCAGTGGTGGCTTCAACCCAAGGGCCCGGACACCGTGCACCTCATGGAGCAGGGAGGCGCCCAGCTCGATTACGGCCTGCCTGATTTCGGCATCACCATGCCGTTCAAGCCCACGGACTTCACCCAGGTCAATCCGCACATCAACCGCGTGCTGGTCACGCGCGCGCTGCGACTGCTGGATGTCAAGAAGGATGAGCGGGTGATCGACTGGTTCTGCGGTCTGGGCAACTTCACCCTGCCCCTGGCCACGCAGGCGCGCGAGGTGCTGGGCATCGAGGGCAGCGACACCCTGGTCAAGCGTTCCCATGAAAACTACGCGGCCAACAACGCGCAGCGGGCGGAGGGCGACAAGCTCGCGCCCACGCGCTTTGTGGCGCGCAACCTGTTCGAGATGACGCCCGAGATGCTGTTCGCCGACGGCGTCGCCGGCAAGTGGCTGGTCGATCCGCCGCGCGAAGGAGCGTTTGCGCTGTCCAAGGCCCTGGCCGACATCCACCAGGCGCGCATCGGCGCCGAAGGCGCCGAGCCCCTGCCGGCAGGGCATGAGGACTGGCGCTTTCCAGAGCGCATCGTCTATGTCAGCTGCAATCCCGCCACGCTGGCGCGCGATGCCGGTCTGCTGGTGCACCTGGCCGGCTATCGCTGTGTTTCGGCCGGCGTGGTCAACATGTTCCCGCACACGGCCCATGTGGAGAGCATGGCGGTGTTCGAGCGTCGCGTGGACTGACGGCGGCCCCTCAGGCCCTGCATGAAAAAGCCGTGGCCGCCTGAGGGCGCCACGGCTTTTTTGCGGCCGGATCCGGATGCCTGCCGGATCAGCTGCGATTGCGTCCTGCCGAAGGCTCGGCAGGCACATCTTCCTTGTCGCTGCGGCGGCGGTCACTCTGGCCCAGGACCGAAGGCGTGCCCTCGATCTTGTTGGCGCGCATGTATTCGTCCATATCCTTCCAGCCTGCGAACACCAGGGCCTTGGGCGATTTGGGGTTGAGCGTGTAGCAGTCCTCCAGCCCGCGCAGGGCATGGCGGCAGGCCCCACCAATGGCCTTGGCCTCGGCCTCCTTGGCGACGGCGCGGGGGTCCGGCCCCAGGCCCGGAATATCATCCAGCTTGCAGCCGGCAAGCAGCGTGGGCAGCAGCAGGATGGCGAAGGTGCGGGGAAGATTAGGCATGGTCATCTTGACGAGATTATCGGCACGACCCGGAAAAAGTTGAGCCCGCCTTGCACGAATGATGATCCCGGACATGCAAAAGGCCTCCCGAAGGAGGCCTTTGGTGTTGCAGCACGCAAGGCGCAGCCTTGGCGCGTGCGGCATCAGTCGCGTTCGCCGCCCATGATGCCCAGCAGGGCCAGCAGGCTCTGGAACACGTTGAACAGGTCCAGGTACAGGGCCAGCGTGGCGCTGATGTAGTTGGTCTCGCCGCCGTCCATGATCTGCTTGAGGTCATAGAGCATGTAGGCGCTGAAGATGCCGATGGCCGCCACCGAGATCGCCATCATGCCGGCCGTGGAGCCGATGAAGACGTTGATGATGGAGCCCACGAACAGCACCAGCACGCCCACGAACAGGAACTTGCCCATGCCCGACAGGTCGCGCTTGATCACCGTGGCCAGCGAGGCCATGACCAGGAACACGCCGGCCGTGCCTGCAAAGGCGGTCATGATCAGCTCGGAGCCGTTCTTGAAGCCCAGGATCATGCCGATCATGCGCGACAGCATCAGGCCCATGAAGAAGGTAAAGCCCAGCAGCACGGGAATGCCGGCTGCCGAGTGCTTTGTCTTCTCGATGGCGAACATGAAGCCGAAGGCGCCGCCCAGGAAGACGATGAGCCCCAGACCGCCGCTCAGCGAGCGCGTGATGCCCGTGGCCACGCCCAGCCAAGCGCCCAGCACGGTGGGGAGAAGACTCAGGGCCAGCAGCCAGTAGGTGTTGCGCAATACGCGATTGCGCTCTTGCTGCGAGACACCGTAGCCCGCAGAGCCCAGTGTGGTGACTTGATCATTCATGTGGCCAGTCCTCCGAAGGAGTGTTGTTGCGACTTGCCCATTCTAGGTGGCGGCTCGCGCGCCGCTTGCAATACCCCGAGCCGCTGCCATGGTTTGGTTTCGAATGTTTTGTTCTGCGCATGCATTGTCAGTCCTCATACGATTGCTATGCTTATAGGACATTTGTGATGGAATGGATAACTGCAATCTTATGAAGACCAAGCATGAACTCGAACTGGCCGACGTGAAGGCCATTGCCGCCGCCGCAGAGGCCGAGGCGCTGAAGAACAAGTGGGCCGTGACCATTGCCATCGTCGATGACGGCGGTCACCTGCTGTGGCTGCAGCGCCTCGATGGCGCCGCCGCAGTCTCGGCTCATATCGCTCCGTCCAAGGCCCGTTCGGCTGCCCTGGGCCGCCGCGACACCAAGGGCTATGAAGACATGATCAACAACGGCCGTACGGCCTTCCTGAGCGCCCCCACGGTGGACGGCCTGCTCGAAGGCGGCGTGGCCATCATGAAGGACGGCCAGTGCCTGGGTGCCGTGGGCGTCAGCGGCGTCAAGGCCAATGAGGATGCCCAGGTGGCCAGCGCCGGCATTGCGGCTCTGGGTCTGTAAAAAGCCCCTGATGCACCCTGCATGAATCTGCCTTTCGGGCCGATTCATGAGGCAAAGAAAAAGCCCCTGTACTGAGGTACAGGGGCTTTTTCTTTGAAGCGATCCACATTGCAGCGCAGGGAAAAAATGCTTGGCTACGCAAAATCCGAAGATTCTGTTGGCTGGCTAATCGACCTTTGGGACTGGAAGCCCCAAGGTCGCCCCACGATGAAACAAAGAAGCGGTCAGCGGACCCGAACATGACCCGCCGACGGCTGCAATCTTGGTTATTTGGTCAGGATGAGCTTGCCCAGCTTGGTGGCCTGCAGACGATAGGGTGTGCCGTTGTGCACGATGGTCACAGCCTTTTGCCCATTGAGCAGCAAGGTGCTGTCGAGTCCGCTGGCGGCCCCGCTGAGGGCTGCGGATGCTGCGGCCTGCAGCGCTGCAAAGGCCTGGGCTGTGGAGTTGCCGGACAGATGCGAGGTGGCGGCGGAAGTGGCAGACATGCAGGGAATTCCTCAAAAATTGGAAAGTTTTGTGAATGATAACAATTCTCAATTGAAAATCAAGTGAGACTTACTCTCATTGTGGTTTCTGCCCCCCCGAACGACCGAACGCCTGATCACCTCGCGAGCTTGTTCCAAGAGCGGGCCGCAATGGAAAACGGCCCCGAAGGGCCGTTGTCGCTGAGCGCCAGGCAACGAATGCCGCTCTCGCGGCCTACTTGACGGGGTCCGTCACAAAGCCGATCTTGCGCACGCCGGCACGCTGGGCGGCGGCCATGGCCTGGGCAACACGCTCGTAGCGCACTTCCTTGTCGCCCTGGATGTGCAGGTCGGGTTGCGGCTCCTTGGCTGCCTCGGCCTTGAGGTTTTCCTCGAACTGCGTATCGCTCACAGCCACGCCATTCCAGTGGTACTGGCCATCAGCGGACACGGCCAGGCGCACAGTGGCGGGCTTGACGTCTTCGGGCTGGTTGGTGGCGCGGGGCAGGTCCACGTTCACCGAATGCTTCATCACCGGCACGGTGATGATGAAGATGATCAGGAGCACCAGCATGACGTCGACCAGCGGCGTCATGTTGATCTCGTTCATCACCTCTTCGCCGTCATCATCCATTGTTCCGAATGCCATGGCTTACGCGCCTTTCTTCAGCGGCAGCACATTGCCGGCTTCCTTGCCGTCGATGGACACGCGGGCGCCGGTCACGAAGTAGGCGTGCATGTCGTGGGCAAAGCTGTTGAGTGCGTTGAGGATGGACTTGTTGCCACGCACCACGGCGTTGTAGCCGAGCACGGCCGGAATGGCCACGGCCAGACCCAGGGCCGTCATGATCAGCGCCTCGCCGATGGGGCCTGCCACCTTGTCGATGGAGGACTGGCCCGACAGGCCGATGGCGACCAGTGCGTGGTAGATGCCCCAGACGGTGCCGAACAGGCCGATGAAGGGAGCTGTCGAGCCCACGGAGGCCAGAATCGCCAGGCCCGATTGCAGGCGGGCCGTGAACTCGCTGATGCCGTTGCGCATGCAGCGGGTCACCCAGTCGCTGATGTCAAGCGTGTCGTGCAGGTGGGCGCTGGTCTTGCGGTGGTGGGCAGTGGCTTCGCGGCCTTCGAGCACCAGGTAGCGGAAGGGGTTGGACCGGTCATTGCCGAGCTTTTCCAGGCCGCTGGCCAGGTCGGGGCTGTGCCAGAAGTCCTGGGCGTTGCGGGCGTACTTCTTGAACTTCACGATGTCCAGGGCCTTGATGATCATCACCAGCCAAGAGGCCACCGACATGGCCAGCAGGATGACGGCGACGGCACGGGTGACGAAGTCTCCCTGCGTCCAGACGTGGGCAATGCCGAATTGGGAATCCATGGATACTCCTGAGAATCAATTGAGGGTGAATTTGACCGGGACCGTAACCCACATGGGGGTTGGCGTGCCGTTGCTCTTGCCGGGGACGAACTTCCAGTTCTTGACGCCGTCCACGGCCTGCTGGTCCAGACGGTCGTAGCCGCTGGATTTGCTGACCTCGATCTTCTGAGGCAAGCCTTGCGCATCCACGAAGATGCGCAGCATCACGGTTCCCTGCTCGCCCATGCGCCGGCTGATGGCAGGGTAGTTGGGCGCCGGGTTGTTCAGGTAGGCTGCATTGTTGGATGGCAGCTCGATCTTGGGCGGTGCCGGAGGGGCAGGAGGCGCGGGCGGGGCAGGTGGGGCGGGCGGTGCCGGGGGGGCCGGCGGTGCCTCCACCACGGGCTTGGGCTCGTCTTCCAGCGTGCCTCGCGGCGCCGCAGGTGCCGGCTTGGGATCGGCAATGGCCTTGGGCAGAGGCGGCGCCTTCTTCACGACCGGCTGTGGCTTGGGGGGGGGCGGTGGCGGCGGAGGTGGCTTGGGGGCCTCGGGCTCGGGCGCGGGTGGCGAAATGAATTCCGCGATCACCTGGGCTGGCACGATGACCTCTTCGGGGGCGCGCTGGAGCAGGCCATGCTGCATCGCCCAGAGGGTTGCTGCATGCAAGACCACGACCGAACCCGCGATGGCCACGTTACGGCCAAGGCCCCCGGGGGGGCCAAAACGATCAGACTGGGACATAGAGACAGAAGGAGCTGACAGCGGATAGGTGCCGGGTGCTGTCGCTCGGAAGACGGAGTATCAGCTGCGCAGGATCCACCAGGTGCATGTAACGACGAGGATCAGGCTGCCGACAAGTGCTGAGAGGAGGACCATGCTTTGCTCTCCAGGATATTGTTGGCAAGCTGGACGGTCTGGGCCGCGATCTCGTTGTGTATGGCCGCCACGGGCTGGGTTGCGCAGCATTGCGCCACCACATCCCGGGCACAACTCTCGCACCGGCCGCACTGCATGGCGATACCCAATTCGAATTGGATTTCGTCAAAGCTCATGCCAGCGTGAGCGTGGCGTGCGATCTCACGGTCGGAAATCCGGCGACATACACAGACGATCATGGCTACAGGCAGTAATGGCTGGCTATTGATGAGATGAAAAATTATAAATGAGAATTCATCGCATTTGCAATTCTTGGTTGTCTGTAGGGCTGTATGGCCTTGCGCTTTACTCGGTATCCAGCAGTTCCACAGTGGCCTGCGCGAGGGTTGCACAGCCTGTCAGGGCCATGGCGACCTCCAGTTCGTCGCGCAGCAGCCTCAGTACGTGGGCCACGCCAGCGGCACCTGCATTGGCCAGACCCCAGACTATCGGGCGGCCTATCAGCACAGCCGTTGCACCGAGAGCGATGGCCTTGAGCACATCGGTGCCTCGCCGTATGCCGCCGTCGGCGAGCACAGGGAGCGCATGGCCCGAGTTGCGCAAGGCCTTGGTGACGCGCGCCAGTGCGGTGGCCGTTGCGGGAACGGTATCCAGCGTGCGTCCCCCGTGGTTGGAAACAATGATGCCTGCCACGCCCGATCTCGCCGCCTGCAGCGCGTCAGCCGGATGCAGCACCCCCTTGAGCAGCACTGGCAGGCGCGTCTGCTGCTGCAGCCAGGCAACGTCATCCCAGGTGGGCGCATGCTGCAGCAGGCCGTCGAACAGTGCGCTCTGGTCCGATGCGAGCCGGACGGCCGGAGATGGAGCCAGGCCCTGCAGATTGACGGCAGAAATGCCGGCGGGAAGGCTAAAGCGCGCGCGGCGTTCACGGTCCCTTACGCCGCTGGCGGGGGCGTCCACCGTCAGCACCAGTGCTTCGTAGCCTGCCGCCTCGGCCCGTTCGATCAATTGCCTGGTAAAGCCCCGGTCGTGCTGCAGGTACAGCTGGAACCATAGCGGCCCGCGGGTCGGCGTGAGCTGTGCGGCCTTCGCCACAGTCTCCAGCGGCAGGCTGGCCTGGGTGCTGAGCACCATGCCCGCGCCCAGCGCCGCAGCCGCATAGGCTGTTGCAAGCTCTGCGTCGGCATGCGCCATTTGCTGGAAGGCCATGGGGGCGACCAGCAGGGGGCAGGCCAGCTCTCGCCCCAGCAGTTGCAGCCGTGTGTTTCCCCCTGCAAGAGGCCTGAGTACGCGTGGCCACAACGTGAGCGCATCCCAGGCGCTGCGGTTGGCGGCAAGGCTGTGCTCATCGGCCGCGCCGCCCGAGAAGTAGGCCCAGGCGTTGTCGTCCAACCGCTGCCGCGCCTGGATCTCGTGGTCGGCCAGATTGATGATGCCGTCGGGAACGGCTTGCAGTGCGGGCACTTGGCTCATGGCATTGGAGGGTGGGCGATGGCGCATCGCCGGTGGCAGACATCCGGAAAAAAGAAAAGCCGGCCCATGGGCCGGCTTTCATCCGTGGGGCAGGCCCGGGGATTACTTGACGTGCTTGCCGATCAGGCCAGCCATCTCGAACATCGAGACTTGGGGCTTGCCGAACACTTCCTTGAGCTTGGCATCAGCGTTGATCATGCGCTTGTTGGCAGCGTCTTGCAGCTTGTTGGCCTTGATGTAGACCCACAGCTTGCTGATGATCTCGGTGCGGGGCAGGGGGGTGGAACCCACCACGGCAGCCAGAGCGGGGCTGGGGGTGAGGGGTTTCATGAAGGCGGCGTTGGGAGTGCGCTTCTTTGCGGGAGCTGCCGGAGCAGCCGTTGCCTTCTTTGCAGTTGCCATGTTGCTTGTTCCTAGTATGGAGTGGATTCTTTACCAGCGAAAAACCGTCGCTATCCACTGGCAGGCTGATGCTAATGGGAAAAAAACGGTCTTCCAAGCTCACCCGTCAAATTTTTGCCTCGATTTGTTGCTGTGGCGCTGTTTTTTGAAGAGTTTTTGCATTCCTGCTCCCTTTCGGGGGCCGCCATGGCTGGAGGGCCGTCGGAGTCAGCGCTCTCAGAGGAGGCGGGCCTCGCTTGTGGAAGAAGGTTCCGAAGAGAGTTTTCGGGCGGGCCAGGTAGCCACAAAAATGCCCAGCAGGGCGATCGCGAAGGCCAGCGCCTGCATGGATGTGACCCGTTCGCCCAGCACGCACATGCCGACCAAGGCGGCGCTGATCGGCAGCAAAACCGTGAAAGTGCCCGCCTGCGAGGCTGGCACGCTGCGCAGGCCCGTCATCCACAGCCATACGGTCCACACGCAGGCAGCCAGGGCGTAGAACAGCAGCAGTCCCCAGATGCTCCATTGCACGCTGCCGAAGTCGAAGTGCCAGGCCAGATACAGCCCGAAGGGAGTTGACAGCGCAAATCCCCAGAGGTTGACGATGGATGTGATGCGTTTGGGCCCCAGGGATGTGGTCAGGCGCTTGCCGATCACGGCGTAAAACGCCTCGCAAAGCACGGCGCCGACGAGCAGCATCTGCCCCAGCCATGCCTGCGACGAGGTCGAAGAGGCTGCCGCGGTGCCCGCGTCGGGGCGCGACAGTGCATACAAGCCTATGCCGGTCACAGCCAGTGCAATGGCCAGCCAGGTGCGCGCGGCCACGCGCTCGCGCAGGAACAGCCAGCTCATCAAGGCCACGGCGGCCGGAATGGCGGCCATGGTCACGCCTGCCGTGACGGCGCTGGTCAGGCTGACGCCGGTAACCATGCAGATGGTGAAGAGGAAGTTGCCGAACAGCGACTCCAGGAACAGCAGTCCTTGTGTGCGGCGCGGCAAGGGAGCCTCGTCAGCCGGCTTGCGCAGCCATCGCAGCATGGCGATGGCTCCTATGCCAAAGCGCAGCCAGGCCAGCAACAGCACCGGAAAAATGGCGGCCAAGGGCTTGGATAGGGCGACATAGCTGCCGACCAGGGACATGCTCAGCGCCAGGCAGGCATAGGCAGATCTGCGATGGGAGGTGTTCACGGCTTGTGGAGTTTGGGGCGGCGGTGGCGCTGCCTGAACGCGCGATGGTACCTGCGAGCACGGCAGGCACCCGTGACATACCTGTGTCGCGAATGCTTGCCATGCTGTGGCAATTTTTCACTGCATGGAATCCCCCCCGCGTCAGAATAGTTGTCGCCTCCATAGATCAACCCCGGGGGCGGCGATGAAGGACAAACTTGGCTCGATACGGACAGACATTCAAAGACAGAGCGGTAGCGCGGTTGCTGCCGCCGGAGAG